>Ga0326727_10000094_pt1 | contig 385964 bp, 366 predicted proteins | sample MB2enrmetagenome_FD_207643 | JGI IMG/M metagenome (GOLD analysis project Ga0326727, IMG submission 207643) | Lab enriched peat soil microbial communities from McLean, Ithaca, NY, United States - MB29MY | ecosystem: Environmental > Terrestrial > Soil > Wetlands > Peat | place: USA: New York...
CGAACGCGCGGCCGAAGGCCGGAACCGGGCGACCCTTGCGCACCCCGACCGTTCCCACACCGGGAATCCGCACGCGGGACTGCGTCGCGTTGAACTTCAAGGCACGGCTACCATGGGGGAACGTGAGTTGCCGCCACCGCGACGCAGCCTTGTACCTCGGAAATCCCGCTGTCTCGCCTCGCTTCACGCGGCGGAAAAACGCTTCGTACGCCACGTCCAGCCGATGCAGGACCGCATCGACGCATTCCCGGTACACGGCCCGAAAACGCGTATCCTCTCGACGCAAGGCCGTGATTTCCGCGTACTGCGCTGCGCTGGTCACCGCGATGCGTCGCGCCGTCCAGGCGTACCGCCGTTCCTCCAGCAGCGCGTTATAGGTTTGCCGCGTGACGTCGAGCATGAAGTGGAGGCGCTCGACTTGCGAGCCCGTGGGATAGAGTCGAACGCGGTGCATCCAGCGCATCTCCCGAACATCATCGCAGCTCTGTGTGCCAGCGTCGTGGCACACCGGCGAGGCCGACGCGCACTTTTGTTGGAGCACGCGCCCCCAGCAGAGAACGCGCTCCACTTCGTTCCGCACTTCTGCGCCCCGCCGATAGCCGGACGGGTCCCCGGGCGGAGTCGCTCGCATCCAGCTTCGCTACCGAGGACGACCGCCATATCGCCGGTATCGACGAAGACGGCGTGGCGCTCGCCGCGATCAAGGCACTTCACGCGGAAAACGCCGCGCTGCGCGCGCAGGTCGAACGCGACGCGGCGTGGCGTGCGCGCGCCGACGCGCGGCTCGCCGCGCTCGAACGGAAGATGGCGGGTGCGGGCGGCGCCGCGGGACGTCGTTGAGGAGCGGCCGGGCTTCTATTCGTAGTTCTTCGAGTCGGCCCAGAGTCGACTCATCGGCACGCGCAGGCCGGTGCAGGTTCGGAACGTCACATGGTTCTCGTATCCCATGACGGGTAACGCCGTTTCGTAGTGCGCGACGACGGACGAGCGGGCGAAGAAGTGCTGGTCCTTCCAGCAGCTTCCCCCTAGCTCCAGGATCGCTTCACCGCTCGCGTTTCCGTAGCCCCAGAGCCAGTACTGGTTGTGCACGCTGATCGTCGGGACGTCGGGCGCAAAGAAGCGCAGCGCGCTCGCGTCACCGTAGTTGATCGCGAGCACGACGGCGCGCGCGCGTTGCGCCGGCGGCAGCGCTTCGTATGCGTTTCGTGCGGCTGCGGCGAATTCGGGCCAGCCGTGCATGTCGGCGTAGTCGGACCCGATCGCCGGTGTGTCGTTGTGCTCGGTGGCGAGCATCGCGCCCGGGATCGGGTAGAGACGATTCAGCACCGTTCTTTCGTACGACAGCAGCGACGTTTCCGTGAGAACCGGTAATTCGACCGGCAGCAAGACCGAGGCGAACACGGCCGCGTACGCGATCGTCGCGATGCGGGCGATGCGGAATCGCGCGAGCCATTCGCCCGCGGCCGCCGCGCCCGCCGCGATGACGATCGGATACACGTCCGCGGGATAGTAGTGCTTGCCGTGCAGCACCATCATCTCCAGGATCAGCACCAGGTAGGCGATGCCGAGAAAGCGGTACTGCGGCCGTCGTACGAGCCACACCACGCCCGCGATCCAGAGCGGCGCGAGGTAGAGGTTCGTGATCGCGATCTCCTGGATCAGATACACCACGGGGCCGACGATCACGTTCTTACCGTGCTGCCCGGCTTCGAGCAACTCCCACATCGGGAAGCCGTTGGCGGCCTGCCACCACACGTTGGGTGCGACGAGCAGCGCGCCGAGCGCGGTTCCCGCGAGCGCCCAGCGCGTGCCCAAGATGCGCCGCTCCGGCGTCGCCAGGAGCCCGGCCAGCAACGCGACGAGAAAGAACAGGACCGAATATTTACTTTCCCCCGCGATGCCGGCCGCCGCCCCGATCGCGAGCCACAGCCGCGGATCGGCACCGCGTGCGATTTGCACGAGCCAGAGCGCGATGAGCGGCCAGAGCCACAGTCCGATCTCGTCGGGCCCGGCCTTCGCCCCGAAGGCCACGAGCACCGGCGCGCCGAGATAGGCGATCGTAGCGAGGACTTGCGCGAACGTGCCGCCGCCGAATTCGATCACGAGCGCGACCGTCGCGTACGCGCCGCCCGCCGCGCAGAGCGCCGGTACCGCGCGCAAGAGAAAGAGCGAATGCCCGGCCAACTGCGTGAGGGCCGCCAGGAGCGGGACGACCGGCGGCTGATCGACGTATCCGAATTGCGGATGGAAGCCACAGATGATGAAGTAGAGTTCGTCGCGGAAGAAACCGTAATGCGGGTTTCCGGCCAGATGCAAGCCGAGGACCGCGAGCGCCGCGATCCACGGAACGAGTCGGTTCACTGTTTACTCCTCGGCTTAGGGTAAGAGATCTGGCCGTTTGGCGGCGTAGCGCCGGCTCCACGCGAGTTGCGTGCCGTCGCGCAGCGTGAGCTGATAGTCGCCGTGAAACCACGGCGCGATCTCCGCGATCGCGTCGATGTTCACCACGTGCGAGCGGTGGACGCGCGCGAATTGTTCGGGATCCAAGCGCGCTTCGAGCGATTCGAGCGTGGCCCGCAGCGCGTAGCGCTTACCGCCGGCAGCGTGCACGCCGACGGTATTGCCGTCCGCTTCGAGCCGCACGATGTCGGCCGCGGCGACGAAGAACGAGCGGCCTTCGTTGGGAATCAACAGCCGGCGCAGATACCGTTCCTCCTTGCGGATTCCCGCTAAGAGCGCGGCGAGATCGGCGGGCGCGGCCGGCGTCGCGACGGCGCGCCGCGCGCGTGCGAGCGCCCGTTCGAAGCGGTCGCGGTCGTAAGGTTTCAGGAGATAATCCAGCGCGCTGAGCTCGAACGCCTTGACGGCGAACGCGTCGTAGGCGGTCACGAACACGATGGCGGGCGGCGTTTCGGCCCGCGCGAGCGCTTCGGCGACGCCGATCCCGTCGAGGTCGGGCATGTTGACGTCGAGAAACACCAGCGCCGGTTTCGTGCGCGCGATCAGGTCGAGCGTATCGAGCCCGTTCGACGCTTCGGCGACGATCGCAACGTCGCCGTGGTCGCCCAGGAATCGCGCGAGCTTGCGGCGCGCGGGCGCTTCGTCGTCGGCGATGAGGACGGCTAGGCTCATACGCCGGCGCCGCTCGAGTAGGGGAACGTCAGGATCGCGCGGGTGCCGCCGCCGGCGCGAGCCTCGAGCGAGAAACTCGCCGCGCTTCCGTAGAGATGCGCGAGCCGCGAACGGACGTTTTCCAGGCCGATGCCGCGGCGGGGATTGGGCTCGCAACCGCAGCCGTCGTCGCTGACTTCGATGACCGTGCGATCGTCGGCGCGGCGAGCCTCGATTTCGAGCGCGAGCGAGGGCCGGTCGCCCATGCCGTGCCGGATACTGTTTTCGAGCAGCGGCTGCAAGAGCATGAACGGGACGGCGGCTTCCGCCGTGCCGGCGCCGACGGTGACGCGAAGATCGAGCCGCCGCTCGAGTCGCGTCGTCATGATCTCGACGTACTGCTTTTCGACCGCCAGTTCTTCTTCGAGCGGCACGTTCGCGACGCCGCTGGCGGCGAGCACGGTGCGCAAGAAGTCGCTCAACTTCGCCAGCATCGCGTCGGCTTTCCGCACGTCCTCGTACATGACCGACGAGATCGCGTTGAGCGTGTTGAACAGGAAGTGCGGATTGAGCTGGAGCCGCAGGTTTTCGAGGCGCGCTTCGGCCAGTTGGCGCTGGAGCTCCGCCGCATGCATCTCGGCCGCGCGCGCCGCCCGCAAGCGCAGAAGCAAATAACTGGTCGACGCGATCAAGGCGTACCAGACCGCGTCGCCCGCGGCTTCCATCGGGTAGCGGTAGAGCAGGTTACCGTAGTCGTAGGGCCCGAGGCCGAGCGCCGGCGCCAGTGCGGCGCGCGAGAGCGCCATGAGCGTGGTGTGCGCGAGCGTGTAGACGGCGAGGCCGAGCAGGTTCGCCCCGAGCGCGCGCAACCACGTCGAGCGCGTGAACGGGACGCGGTGCGTGATGCCCAGGATCAGCGGCAACAGCACGAAGGCCGAGTAGGCGCCGGTCATCTCTTCGAGCAGCCGCCGGGGCAGCGTTCCGTGCCAGTCGCGAGCTAGATCGTCGAGGTAGAAATGGCCGAAGCTGCACAGCCCCACGGCCGTCGCGACGACGAAGAGCCACCCCCACACGGCCGGACTGCGCAGATTCATAGGCCCGTGATAGCGCGAAGCGAGCGCGCGGGTCAAGCGCCTTGGGACGAGCGGGAGCCTGGGACGACGAGCGGCATGAGGATTGACAGGTGACCATATTGGGTTATGACATACTTGACTTTAGAGACCTCGTTTTCGACGCGCGAGATATTGGTATCCCCACGGAGGCCAAACCTCGGCCAAGGCCGTAGCGCAAGCCCGGAGGCCTTTCCGCGATCAGCATGGAGAGATGGCAGAGCGGTTTAATGCAGCGGTCTTGAAAACCGCAGACGGTGCTGAGCCGTCCGTGGGTTCGAATCCCACTGTCTCCTGAGAAATAAGCCCGATTTAACGGGCTTTTTTGTTAGCTGCATCCTCAACGGTTGCAATACGGTTGCAGTCCGCACCGAGGAGATTCTTTACGGCCTCCGCCTGGGCGCCCTCGAGTGCGTAATGCGGTCCCGAAGGTTTTACGGTCGCATCAGCTTCGATGAGTTCAGCGTCTGTAAAGATTACGTCATCCGGTAGGAAGCGCGACGGCACACAAGCGATAGCTTGGCGTGCATCTCGCGGCCCGCGGCTACCATCGGATCCGGACACTCGCTTTCGTGGTGGTGGCGGCGTGCGCGGCGTTTGCCGGATGTTCGAGTAGCTCGCAGCGCGCGCCGGTTTTGCCGGACGGCGCCGCCAGTCCCTCGCCGACTACCGCCCAGACTTCGACGCCCGGGCTCGCGTCGGCGCGGTTCACGTTCGTGATCCCCGCACGTGCGTCCCGAGCAACGGCGCGAACCCATGCGTTCAGCGTCCGTCGACCGAACTACATATCACCCGGCACCAGCGCCGTGGAAATCTCGGTGCTCACCGTCAACGGATCGTCGCCCGCGGCCAGGATCTCGGCGACATTTTCGGTCACGTCGACCACGAACGGCTGCTCGACCTCGAACGACGCGACGACGTGTACCTTCAGCGTCGCGATACCGCCTGGTAACGATGAGGTGCAGATTTCAGCGTACTCCTCATCGTCGGTCTTGAATGCGAGCACGTTGCTCTCGCAGCAGATTACGACGGTCGCGATCGCCGAGGGCACGAGCGCAACGCCGGCGGCGATCACGCTGGACGCAAACCCTCAAACGATGACGATCGCGACCCCCGCATCGGGCACGCATGGAACGTACGCGTCGGGCTACACCGGCAATGGGACGCAGCTGACGTTCACCCTCGTCGACGCCACCGGTAACCCGATCGGGACGGGACCCGGGGCACCCTCGATTCTCCTTTTGGGAGCGTCGGGGGTTGGTTCCTGGGCATCGCACGGGCAGTTCCGCTACACTCCGCCGCTAGACCCGCCGTCCACGGTCACGCCGGGCGATATGTCGACAGCCACGTTCTCGGTCGCGCCCGCATCGTCGACCGACGGCCTGTCCGAGCAGACCTTTCAGATCAGCGTCACGGTCGCGGCGCCCGTTCGCATTTTCTTGACGGCGACGTCGCAAACGTCGTGGGCGGTACCGAGCAATTGGAACGCTGCATCAAACGAAATCGAGGTCATCGGCGGCGGCGGCGGTGGTGGTGGTTTGGGCAGCGGTAACAGCACCGGCGCCGGGGGCGGTGGGGCGTACTCCGCCGTTTCAAACGTCGCCCTCATGCCGGAAGGCCCGGTGACGGTCGCCATCGGTTCCGGAGGCGCCGGCGGTGGCGCTAGCTTAACGAGCGGCGGCGACACATTTCTCTGCGCGAGCACCGCGCCATCCTGCGCGTCGCTTGCGGCGAGCCTCGTAGGTGCCAAGGGCGGCTCGCGGCCGGCGTCGTCGGCGGGCGGCGCCGGCGGAAGCGCGAGCGTCGGCGTCGGTTCGACGAAGTATAACGGCGGCGCCGGCGGCTCGGGCAATGGGGACGTCGGCGGTGGCGGCGGCGGTGCCGCGGGTCCGTTCGGCGCCGGTGCCGCCGGGGGCGCAGCTTACGTCGACGATTTCGGCTTCGCCGGCGGCGGCGGCGGCGGCGGAAACGGTCTCGGTTCGGCCGGCGTTGCCGCCAGCGCCACCTCCGGCGGAGCGGGCGGCAGCAGCTATGAAAGCAGTGACGGTGGACAACCCGGCGGCGGCGTATCGGCTAACGGCACGGCCGGCGGCGGCGGAGCCGGCGCATTCCTGAATGAGAACAGCAGTAGCGGATATTCCGCTGGAGCGGGCGGCTCGGGGGTCGAGTGGGATTCGAGCCATGGCAGCGGCGGCGGGGGCGGGGGCGGCGGCGGGGAGTATTTTGAGGACTATAACGGCGGTGCAGCAGGCTTGTACGGCGGCGGCGGAGGCTCCGGTGGTGATACAGGCGCTGGTGGCGCTCAGGGCATCATCGTAATCACCTACACGCCCTTCTAGGCACGGTCGGCGCCCCGATGGTACGTCGCTGATTCTCCGCCCGTGGCCAAACGGTCGCCGGCCGCTTACCGGAGGTGCCGCAGCCGCGTTCGCTGCGACGCCCGACCAATTGTGGAAGGCGCTCACGGAGTCGGAATACACGCAGCAATACTTCTACGGCGCGGTCTGGGAATCGAACTTCGAGCTCGGCACGCCCTACAAGATGAGCGCGGGCGGGTTTCCGATGATCGAGGGCACGATCGAAGCGGTCGACCGGCCGCGCAAGCTCGTCACGACGTTCAAAGCGCTTTGGAACGAAGCCGCGCAGGCCGCGGGCGTCTCGCGCGTCACCTACGAAATCGAGGAACGCGGGCCGGTCTGCAAGATGACGGTCATACACGACGATCTAATCGCCGGATCGCCGGTAACGGACGCGATGGTCGACGGTTGGACCACGATCATCTCCGGCCTCAAGACTCTGCTCGAAACGGGCGCGCCGCTACCCGCCGCATAGATGTGAGCCAGGGGCGACCGCGCGCGCAGGGTATCTGCGGCTCATATGTCTCCGCAGTTCCCGCTCGCGCGGCCCGCTCGCAATCTCGCCTTGACCGTCTGCGTCGCCGTCTTCGCGTTCGCACCATCCGGCACGCGAGCGGATACGGCCGCGGTGCCCGTCGACCTGCACTTCGCCGGCAATTTGCTCGACGGGACGAAAATCGTTCTGCCCGATGCCGCGAACGGAAAGCCGTGCATCGTCGTCGTCGGGATGACGAAGAACTCGGCGGACGCAACCGAACGCTGGAGCACCGAGCTCGCCAAACGCGAGGGCGATCGCGTCGCCGTCTTCAGCATCGCACTGCTCGATAAGGCGCCGGGCTTCATTCGCGGCTTCATCATCAAGTCGCTGCGCAAGCAGTACGATTTGCCCGACGGAAAAGCGCCGGGCTATTTCGTCACCGTCTCCGATGGAAGCGTGATTCGCCGGATCGTACCTCCCGGAAAGGAGGACGATCCGGCGACCTTCGTGTTCGACGCGCACGGCAAGCTCGTCGACGCCGTGCACGTGCCCTACTCCGACAACGCCGTCGCGGACGTCGTCAAAGCCGCGGAGAAACCGTAACTACACCCCGACGCGCGGGCGCCACTCGACGAATTCGGCCTCGTCGTAAGCGTACTCGTCGTCCCCGAGCGATTCGCGGTGATCGCGATCGTGACGCGCCTCGCCGTCGGGGCGCGACTCGCGATCCATCTGACGCTCGTTCTCCTTGCGCTCGTCGCTGGTCACGCCCGTGCGCGGACGCTGCCCGGCGATCGAAACCGCCGTCGGCAATTCGGCGCCCGCGTCGATCACGTGGCCCTTGTTGGCCGACAAAATCTCGCTAACGCGTGCCGGATTGTCTTCACCGTAGACCGTGAGGACGGCGCAACCCGGCGCGATGTCTTCCTCGATCTGTTGCGCCTGCGATTCCGAGACGCCGCGCTCGAGCAAGGCCTTGTGGAGCGACATGCGGTCCGCCGACACGAACCGCGAGAACGAGTTGGCATCCTCCACCAGCGGTTCGCCCGTCGAATCCGCCGGCTTCGTGATGCCGAGCCACGTCTGCGTGAACTTCCCCTTGTGCAGGTGCTTGATCGCTTCGCGCGCGTCCTTGGTCGCCGCGAAGATGCCGACGATGGTATTACTTAGTCCGGACGGTCGGGTGTCGTACAAATCTGAATTCAGTGCCATAACGTTCCTCCATTAACCGGTCGTTACGGCACACACCATACCCAATACGCGGCTCGCCTCACGCGACGGCCGCGCTATTTACACTCCGGCAGGCGCTAGCTCCGATGGTTCCTCTCCGCTCGACACCGGATGCCGCGACGTCTTTCCACCGCGCCGGCGCTTACCGCTATCGCGGATGTTGGACACGACGACGTAAATCACGGGCACGAGCACGAGGTTGAGGAACGTCGAGAGGATCATCCCGCCGAAGACGGGCGTCCCGAGGCTGTGCCGGCTCGAGCTGCCCGCACCCGACGCGAGCACGAGCGGAATGATGCCGAGGATGAACGCGAACGACGTCATCAAGATCGGGCGCAACCGAGTCTCGGCAGCTTGCTTCGCAGCCGAGGCGGCGTCCAGACCTTGCTCGCGCAGCTGGTTGGCGAACTCCACGATGAGGATCGCATTCTTGCTCGCCAGGCCGATGAGCATGACGTAGCCGACTTGTGCGTACACATCCGAGAGCACGAAACCCACGGGCGGGAAAGCGGCCGCGATCATGTCCCGTCCGATGATTGCGATCAGCGCGCCCAAGATGGCGAGCGGCACGGACATGAGGATCATGAGCGGGTCGGTCCAGCTCTCGTACTGCGCGGCCAGCACCAAGAACACGACCAGGATGCCGAGCGCGAAGATCAGCACGGACTGACCGCCCGAGGTGATCTCGTCGAGCGAAATGCCCGACCACTCGTGACTGATGCCGCCGGTTTCGAAGCGGCCGGCCAGCTGGTTCATCGCCGCGATCGCATCGCCCGAGCCGTAGCCCTGTTTGGGCTGACCCGACAACTCGATCGAGCGGAACAGATTGTAATGCGTGATGACCGGGGCGCTGCGCGATTGCGTGCTCGTGATCAAGGTCGTGAGCGGCATGATCGAGCCCGAGTTCGATTTCACGTAGATGTTCTGCAGGTCGCCGACCGTCGCGCGGTACGGCGCGTCGGCTTGCACGTACACGCGATACGCGCGGTTGAGGTAATCGAAATCGTTCACGTAGAGCGAGCCGAGATACACCTGCATCGTCGTGAAGATGTTGCCGAGCGGCACGTCGAGCGATTCCGCCTTGCCGCGATCGACGTCCACGACCAGCTGCGGGTTGTCGTTGCGGAAGGTCGTGTACACGTTGCTGAGCTTGGACTTCGGGTCGCCGTCGGCCGCGCCGATGAACTCGTACGCGACCTGGCTCAGCCGGTCGAGGCCGACGTTGCCCCGGTCCTCGAGTTCGAACTGGAAACCGCCCACGTTGCCAACGCCGTTGATCGCGGGCGGGTTGAAGGCGAAGACCTGCGCGTCCGCGACGCGTGAGAATTTCCGCTGCAGGCCGTTCGGCCCGTAGAGCAGCGGGAAGATCGAACTCGCGAAGCCCGGACGGTCCTTCCAGTCCTTGAGCAGCACGAACATCGTGGCCTTATTCGGGCCGTTACCGGAGAAGCCGAAGCCGATCACGTCGAAGATGCGCACGACTTCCGAGCGGGTGCGGATGATGTCTTCGATCTTCTTCGTCACCCGCTCCGTGTAATCGATCGACGATCCCTCGGGCGCCTGGACCGTCGCGATGAAGTAACCTTGGTCCTCATCGGGCGTGAAGCCGGTCGGCGTCGACTTGAAGAGGAAGCCCGTCATCACCAGGGCCACGACGAAGAGCCCGATGATCACGACGCGGAAGCGGAAGAGTCCGCCGAGCGAGGCGTGATAGAAGCGCCGGAGGCGGTCGATTCCGGTATTGACGGCGCGGAAGAAGGCGTTGCGCGGCCGTTCCGCGCGGCCGAGCAAGAGCGCCGAGAGGGTCGGCGTCAAGGTCAGCGCGTTGAAGAGCGAGATCGCGATCGAGCAGACGATCGTCAGCGCGAATTGTTTGTAGAGCTGCCCCGTCTCGCCCGGAAAGAACGCGACCGGTACGAACACGGCGAAGAGCACGAGCGAGGTGGCGACCACGGCGCCCGTGATCTCCTGCATCGCGGCCGACGCGCCGGCGAGCGGCGACATTCGTTTTTCCTGGATGAACCGCGCGATGTTCTCGATGACGACGATCGCGTCGTCCACGACCAGACCCGTCGCGAGGGTCAGCCCGAAGAGCGTGAGCGTATTGATCGAGAAGCCCAGCACCTTCATCAGCGCGAACGTGCCGACGAGCGAGATCGGAATCGTGATCGCCGGGATCAGCGTCGTGCGCCAATCCTGTAAGAAGAGATAGATCACCGCCACGACCAGGACGATCGCGATCAGCAGGGTGATGATCACCTCGTGGATCGACTCGTTGACGAAGGTCGTCGTGTCGAAAGCCACGTCGTAGTACATGCCGGGCGGAAACTTGGTGGAGAGCTCGGCGATGCGCGCGCGCACCGCTCGCGAGACGTCCAGGGCGTTGGCCGTCGGCAGCGCCTGCACGCCCATGCCCACGGCGGAACGGCCGTTGAAGTGAAGGTCGCTCGAGTAGTCCTCGGCCCCGATCTCGGCCCGTCCGACGTCGCGCAAGTAGACGTGTCCGCCGTCGGGATTGTTCTTGATGATCAGGTTGAGGAATTGCTCGGGCGTGGAAAGGCGCCCCACCGCGCGAACGCTCATCTGGTAGGGCTGGTTGCCCGTCGTCGGCGGCGAGCCGATGGACCCCGCCGCCACCTGGACGTTCTGATCCTCGAGCGCGTTGACGACGTCGCTCGCGGCCAACCCGTTATCCGCGAGCTTCTTCGGGTCGACCCAGATGCGCATCGCGTATTTGCGCTCGCCGAAGATCAGCACGTCGCTCACGCCCTTGATGCGCTTGAGCTCGTTCTTGAGGTACAGGTCGGCGTAATTCGAAAGGAAGATCGGCGAGATGTTCGCATCGTGCGACGAGAGGCCGAAACCGATAACGAAGTCGCCCGAGTTCTTTGCGACGGTGACGCCGACGGCTTTGACTTCGTTGGGGAGGCGGGCTTGCGCGGTTTGAATTGCGTTCTGCACGTCGGTCGCGGCCAGGTCGAGGTCGCGCTCGAGATCGAACGTGCACGTGATCGTACTCGTGCCGGCATTACTGGACTGCGACGAGATGTAACGCAAGCCCTGAACGCCGTTGATCGCCTCCTCGAGGATCGTGGTAACGGAATCCTCGACGGCCTGCGCGCTGGCGCCCGTATACGTGGCCGTCACGGTGACCACCGGCGGAGCGACTTTCGGGAACTGCGCGATCGGCAAGGTCGGAATGGCGACGATCCCGGCCAGCAGGATGATCATCGAGCAAACGGCCGCGAAGATCGGACGACGCAAGAAGAAATCGATCACGCGAGTGAGTCCTTCACGAAGTGGACGCCCGCCGAGGCGCCCGGGGAACACCTCTTACGACGTCGCGCCAGGGTCTCTTGTGTCACGCCCGGGCCGGCGCCCGCGTTTCCAGCCGGCCGACGACGCGGCCCGCCACGTTGCGCAGCGGAGGCGCGGCGAACGGCTCCAGGTCCGCACGCTCCGCCGAGTCGAGGGCTCCGAGGCTCTCGAGCATCGCGGTGGCCGCGGGCGGCACCGCACGGCCCGCGCCGCCGTCGACGGCTTTGAGCACGAAACCCAGGCGCTCGCGGCGTAACGCGTCGCCGTGGACGCCTTCGGCACCGGCCTTACAAACGATCCGGCCGCCCGTGGCCACCATCAACGCGGTATCGAAACGGCCGGTCCCGGCCACGTAGAACGGCTCGGCCGCCATCGCGTCGCGCACGGTCGCGAGCGCCGCCGCGTCGCCGGCGGAGAGGCCGTCGAGGGTGGCCAAGCGGGCGAAGGCGACCGCGGCGGCGCGCAACGGCGCCGCGAAGACCGGAATGCCGCACCCGTCGACGCCGACGGGGAGTCCGCCCGCCTCGATGCCGAGCATGCGTCCGCAGAACGCCAAGATGCGCCGCTGCACGGGGTGCTCGGGCGATAGATACGTCGCCGGGTCCGCGCCGAGATGAACGCAGGCGGCGAGGATGCCGGCGTGCTTGCCGGAGCAGTTGTGATGCAGCGCGGTGGGCCGCCGGCCGGCCTCGGCCAACGCGGCCGCGGCCGGTTCGTACGACGGCGGGTGCACGCCGCACTGCAGCGCGTCCGGCGTCAGGCCGATCCGCTCGAGGATATCGCGCACCACGGCGACGTGCTCGGGCTCACCGTTATGCGAGGCTGCGACCGTGGCGAGCTCGCGCGCGCCGAAGCCGAAGCGCGCGGCGGCGCCGCACGCCACGATCTCGGCTGCGATGAACGGCTTGGCCGCCGAGCGCAGGTAGACGGGTGCGTCGATATCGCCCGCCGAGTAGACGACCGCGCCGCGGACGTCGGCCGCGCACGCGGCGACGCGGTGGACCGATTCGACCACCGCGCCACGGCGCACGAAAACGAACGGGATACCGTCGATGACTGCATCGCTCACGTTCTCCTAGTACGTGCGCCGGCGCCGGCCGGTTGCGCGACCCGCGCAACCGGCCGCCACGCTAGACGAGCGCCGGTTCGACGACTTGCGCTTCCTGGTCCGCGAAAAGCGGGTTGGAGAGGTAACGCTCGCCGGTATCGCAGCCGATCGTGACGATGATCTTACCGGCGGATTCGGGCCGCGCCGCGACCTGCAGCGCCGCCCAGATGTTGGCACCGGCCGAGATGCCGACCAGAATGCCTTCTTCGCGGGCCGCGCGGCGCGCGGTCGCGATCGCATCCTCGTTGGTCACGCGGATCACTTCGTCGTAGATCTTCGTGTCGAGCACGGCCGGTACGAAGCCGGTGCCGGTGCCCTGGATCTTGTGCGGGCCGGGCTGGCCGCCGGAGAGCACGGGCGACGCATCGGGTTCGCCCGCGATGATCTTCACGCCGGGCTTGCGGGCTTTGAGCACCTCGCCGACGCCGGTGATCGTGCCGCCCGTACCCACCATCGCGACGAAGATGTCGACGGTGCCGTCGGTGTCGCGCCAAATCTCCTCGGCCGTCGTCTTCCGGTGGATCTCGGGGTTCGCCGGATTCTCGAACTGTTGAGGCATGAAGTACTTGCCGGGGTTCGAGTCACGGATCTCCTTGGCTTTGTTGATCGCGCCCTTCATGCCCTCGGCACCGGGTGTGAGCACCAGCTGCGCGCCGTAAGCCTTGAGCAGGTTGCGCCGCTCGACCGTCATCGTGTCGGGCATGGTCAGAATGATCGGATAGCCCTTGGCGGCCGCCACGAAGGCCAGCGCGATGCCCGTGTTGCCGCTCGTCGGTTCGATGATCACCGTATCGGGACGCAGGCGCCCCTCGCGCTCGGCGGTCTCGATCATCGCGAGGCCGATCCGGTCCTTCACGCTGCCGGCAGGGTTGGCCGACTCCATCTTCACCAGGACGGTCCCGGCGAGCCCCTTGTTGAGCCGCGGGATCTTGACGAGCGGGGTGTTGCCGAACGTGTCCGCTAGGTTCTCGTAAATGCGTGCCAACGTTTTGCCTCCATCGTGAGCGCCGAACTTTGCGGCGCGGCTTCCCTTAGAACTTCAGCTCGCGGGCAAGGGCTGCACGGAGCGGCATCGAACGTGCGTTCCCCTCGATGTTTTCGTTGACCGAAAAGTCGCTGTACGTCCGCGAACTGGACCTCTGGATCGACTCGATGCGCCCGCGTTCGCGCTGCTACGTCTCTCACGGGCATGCCGACCACGCGCGCGCGCACGACGTGGTCGTGACGTCCGCCAATAACGCTAAAGTGTGCGCGCTGCGCTTCGGTCGCCGGACGGCAAAGCCTGCCCTCCTTCCGGAATGCGAGCGCGCCGAGGTGACGTTCGAGGTCCACGCGTTCAACGAGCCGTGGCGCGAGGGGCCCTGCGAACTCACGCTCTTCTCCGCCGGGCACGTCCTCGGCAGTTCGCAGCTGCTCATCGAAAGCGACGCCGGGCGTTTCGTCTACACGGGCGATTTCAAGCTCGAGCCCTCGTATACGGCGGAGGCGCCGGAAGTCAAACGCTGCGACACGCTCTTGATGGAATGCACCTATGGGCGGCCGCAATACGTCTTTCCGCCGCGAGCCGAGGTCGCGGGAGCGATGGTGGCGTGGGCGCGCGCGGCCCTCGAGGACGGCGCCGTGCCGATCTTCTTCGCTTATTCGCTGGGCAAGGCGCAGGAAGCGATGGCGATCCTCGGCCGGGGCGGAGTTCCGCTCGCCGCGCACGGGGCGGTCGCCGCGATGGCTCGCATCTACGAAGAAGCGGGCGTCGCGATGCCGCCCTACGAGCGCTACGACGCGAGCGCCTTCGGCGGCGACCGCGCGCTGATTTGGCCGCCCTCGGGAAAGGCGCTCCCCGCCGCCGTGCGCGGGAAGGCCGTGCGCACCGCCGCGCTCACGGGCTGGGTCGTTGGTAAGGGAACGAATTTCCGGCAGCGCACCGACGCCGGCTTTCCGCTCAGCGACCACGCCGATTTCCCCTCGCTCCTGCGCTACATCGAACTCGCGCAGCCGCGCAAAGTGTTACTCAACCACGGCTGGCGCGACTTCGTCTACCGGTTGCGCGGCCTGGGGATCGATGCCGAATATCTCGAGAGCAACCCGCAGCTCGCGCTCTTCTGAGCGCCTCGTGCTGCGAGTGCGCGCTAATCGCCGACGTCCCACATCAAACCGAGGTCGCGTTTGGAGAACGCGCGGAACGCGATCAGCGTCTCGGTACGGATCACGCCTTCGAGGTGCGCGACGTGCTGCGTGACGAGATCCGCTAACTCCTCGTGCCGCTTCACACGCGCGATCGCAACCAGATCGAACGGGCCCGCGACGCTATAGACCTCGGCGATGCCCGGAATCTCGAGAAGCCGCTCCGCGAACGGCTTCACGAGTCCCGGAGCGATCGTGAACATCACGAAGGCGGTGATCACGGATGCGCGCGCATTCAGGAGTCCTTAGAGATTGATGTCTTTGACGGTCAGGCCCGGGTTGAGCTTGACGTCTTTGAATTCCTCGCTCTTGACCAGCGCCGCCCCGACGTACTGCTCGCGTTTGACCGGCAGGTGCGTCGAGTTGGAGATGTCGAGCACTTCGCGGGTCACGCCGTTCGCTTCCGCGGGCGAGGGCGTCAGGGTCACGGCCGTCGTCGCCTGTCCGTCGAGGGTGGGGCCCGGAGCTTCGCTCAGGGTGCCCGGAGTGTTCATGAAGTGGTCGAGGTCGTAGCCGAAGGACGCGACCTCGATTTGGTCGCCGCGCAGCGATGTGGCGCGGGGGTCGCTCTTGGGAATCATCATCTTGATTCCGGAGAGGAAGCCGCCCTGGTGGCCCTTGACTTGGTCGCCGCCGTGCCACGCGGCACCGCCGCCCTTGCCGGGGCCGTCGGTAATCTGGATGAGGGCGCTCGTGGGCTTCACGAATTCGTAGCTATAGGTGCGGTCCTGCGTTTGCTTCCCGTCGTTGGTGGTCTCGTGCGTGACGATATTCTCGGAATAATCGTGAACCGCAGCCCACGCCGTCGAAAAGGCCGTCATGGCGGGCGTCGCCTTGTTCTCGGCCGCGGCCGGCGCGACGGCGGTTGCGGCCAGCGCCAGAACGGCGGCAGCGCGCAGGGAAAGCATCGATATCTTGGTCATCGTCCCTCTATATATCGTAGTGGTGCCCGGTGATCGCCTTCGCGGCGGCGTGCGACGCAATCGCATCCGATCCCGCTAAGACTGCGAAGATAGAACGGTTGGCGGCCTATTTGAGTTCGCTCGACGCCGGCGATTTGCGGGCGGCCGCGCGGTTCCTCACCGGCAACCCGTTGGCAGCCCACGACGAACGGAAGCTTGCCATCGGAGGTCGTACCCTCCTTGCCGCCGCCGCAAAAGTCTGGAACTTTAGCGACGTCGCGCTCTCGCTCGCATACCGGGACACGGGCGACCTGGGCGAGGCCCTGGCGCGCGTGGCGGGGCCGCCCGCGGCCCCGTCGCTGTTCTCGGAAACCCTGACGCCGGCCGGCTTCGCCGCCATGCTCGACGAGCTGGCCGCGAACGCCGGTAAGCAGGCCGGCAAGCGCCGCGAGGCGGTCTGCGAGCGGGCCTTCCGCGCCTGCACCACGCCGCGCGAGGTCGCCTACGTGGTGAAAATCCTGACGGGCGAGCTGCGCATCGGACTGCGCGAATCCCTCGTCCTCGACGCCATCGGCCTCGCCTTCGGCAGCGACCCGGCCGCGGTGCGGCGCGCGGCCATGGCCGTGGGCGACGCGGGCGAGGTGGCGGTGGCGGCGCGCGCGGGGAGCCTCGAACAGCTGGCCGTTCGTTACGGGACGCCGATCGGCTTCATGCTGGCAAGCCCCATCGCGTTCGGCTCGTCGTACAGGGAGCTAGCAGCCGGTACCTGGCTCGTGGAGGACAAGTACGACGGCATTCGGGCCCAGGCGCACGTCGAGCACGGGCGCGCCCGGCTCTTCTCGCGGACGTTCAACGACATCTCGCGCGCATTCCCCGAGATCGTCGCGGCCTTCGGTTCGGCGACCGGCAACGCGATCTTCGACGGCGAGATCGTCGCCCGCTCGGGTTCCGGCGTCCTCCCGTTCCGTTATCTGCAGCCGCGCCTGCAGCGGATCGACCCCTCACCGGAGCTGCAGGCCGAGATCCCGGTGCAGTTCGTGGCGTTCGACCTGCTCGCCGTCGACGAGCGGTTCTTGCTCGACGAGCCGCTCGCGGAGCGGCGCGCCGAGATTCCCGCCTTGATCGTGCCCGGCGCCGCGCTCGCGGTGGCGCCGTGGCGGACCCTCGAGCCCGGGGCCTCGCCGGAAGCCGTCGCCGAGCTCTTCGACGCCGCACGCGCGCGCGGCAACGAAGGGCTGGTATTAAAGCGCACCGACGCGCCCTATGCGCCGGGCCGGCGCGGTAAATGGTGGCTCAAACTCAAGCGCGAACTCTCGACGCTCGACGTGGTTGTCACGGCCGTCGAGTGGGGACATGGAAAGCGCAAAAAGGTGCTCTCGGACTACACGTTTGCCGTGCGGCGTTCCCGGGACGACGGCACGCTCCTCAATATCGGAAAAGCCTACAGCGGCTTGACCGACCTCGAAATCGCCGAGATGACGCAGTGGTTCCTCGACCATCGCATCGGCGACGCGCCGTCGCGCCGCGCGCTGCCCGTCGAGCCGCGCATCGTGATCGAGATCGCCTTCGACATCGTGCAGAAAAGCAAACTCCACCGCAGCGGCTACGCGTTGCGCTTTCCGCGCATCGTGCGCCTGCGCCCCGACAAGCTGCCGGAAGACATCGACAGCCTCGCGGACGTGGAACGCATCTACCACGAGATGCTCGCGCGCGAAGGCGTCGACCGGTGAACGCGTGAATCTCACGACTGCCCTGCCGGTCGACGGCGACTTGACCTTGCGTCCGCGCGACCCCGGCGACGCCGTCGAAATGTACGCGATCGTCGAGCGCCACCGGGCCGACCTGCGGCGTTGGCTCACGTGGGTGGATGCGACCCATACGTCGACCGACGTGCGCCGCTACGCGCAGTACGCGCACGCCCAGTTCGAGCGGCACAGCGCCTTCGATTACTCGATTCGCGAGAACGACAAACTGGTCGGCGCGATCGGCCTGCACTCGCTGGAATGGGAGAACCGCAGCGCCCAGATGGGCTATTGGCTCTCGCCCGAAGCGCGGGGGCGCGGGATCGTCACGCGCGCCGCAGCCGCGCTGACGTCCTACGCGTTCGGCCGCCTGGACCTGCACCGGGTCGAGATTCGCTGCGTCGTCGACAACCGCAGCAGCCGCGCCGTGGCGGAGCGGCTCGGCTACGCGTTCGAGGGCGTCCTCACCGAAGCGTATTGCCTGCACGGCGAGTTCCGCGACATCGCCCTCTACGCGACGACCGCATCGCGCAATCGCCGGCGGCCGGCTCCGCTGGAATTGTAGAGCCCGAGCGGGGCTTGGTTCTAGCGGGCTTCGGTTTGCGAGAAAATAAAGCGCAGCGAACCGTCGGTGTATTCGTCGACGGTCAGATGGACGGCACCGCGGTCGAGCGTCATCTGCGTGGCTTGATTGTTGCCGCAGTGCGTCCCGAACGCGCCCCCCGTGATCGGGTCGTGGTTGAGCGTGCGCGTGAACTGGTACAGCGTCGTCGCACCGTGAACGCGGACGAAGAGCAGCGCGTACGGCTGGCAGAAGGCGGCGCCTTCGGAGAAAATCGATAACTTGTCGCCGTTGGGATAGGCGATCGTCGCGCACAGGTCGGCATCGCCGCAGTGATCGAAGGCGGTCGCGACCGCCCCGTCGCTGAACGTGATCGGGGCGCTCGCCGGCGCTTTGTCCTTGACGACGGCGCCCGCCGGCGATGCAGCCAACGCGAAGACGACGGCCGCGGTAACGGTCTTGAACGTTCTCATGCTCTCTGTTTCGGCAGGGCGACGGCGTTGCAGGAGACCAGTCGGCCGCACTCTCCAGAGAGTTGGCGGGTGGATCCTCCTAGTTGGCGCCGTTGCGGCTACGCGGCGCGCCCTTGGGCAGGTGCTTCGCGAGTTCGATCTTGGCGATGCTCTGGCGGTGCACTTCGTCCGGACCGTCGGCCAGGCGCAACGTTCGCTGCATCGCCCACATGTAGGCCAGGCCCGGGTCCTGAGAAACGCCGGCGCCGCCGAAGGTCTGAATCGCCCGATCGATCACGCGCAGCGCGACGTTGGGCGCCACGACCTTGATCATCGCGATTTCGGCTTTGGCGGTCTTGTTGCCGACCTTATCCATCATGTCCGCCGCGTGTAAGGTCAGCAGGCGCGCCTGATCGATCTCGATGCGCGAATCGGCGATCCATTCGCGAATCACGCCTTGTTCGGCGAGGCGCTTACCGAACGCGACGCGCTCGATCGAGCGCTTACACATCAGGTCGAGCGCCTTTTCCGCCGCCCCGATCGAACGCATGCAGTGATGGATGCGGCCCGGCCCGAGGCGCCCCTGCGCGATCTCGAAACCGCGGCCCTCGCCGAGCAAGAGGTGATCGACGGGAACGCGCACGTTCTCGAAATTGACCTCGGCGTGGCCGTGGGGTGCGTCGTCGTAACCGAAGACGCGCAACGCCCGAACGACGGTGACGCCCGGCGTATCGAGCGGAACGACGATCATCGACTGCTGGACGTGCCGCTCCGCGTCGGGATTGGTCTTGCCCATGAAGATCAGGACCTTGCAACGCGGATCCATCGCACCGCTCGTCCACCACTTGCGGCCGTTGATCACGTACTCGTCGCCGTCGCGCACGATGCTGGCGCTGATGTTCGTCGCATCCGACGAGGCGACCGCGGGCTCGGTCATCGCGAACGCCGAGCGGATCTCGCCGGCCAGCAACGGTTCGAGCCACTTCTTCTTGAGCCCGTCCGACGCGTAGCGCACGAGCACTTCCATGTTGCCCGTGTCGGGCGCGCTGCAATTGAAGACCTCGGGGCCGATCAAGGTGCGGCCCATGATCTCGCACAGCGGTGCGTATTCACGGTTCGTGAGCCCCGCGCCGTAATCGCTCTCCGGCAAGAAGAGATTCCACAATCCCGCGGCTCTGGCCTGAGCTTTGAGCTCTTCGATGACGGGCGGCACGGCCCAACGGCTCGACAACGCCGCGTGCTGCTCGAAATAGACGCGCTCGCCCGGAACGACGACGTCCTCCACGAACTTCGTGAGGCGGTCGCGCAGCTCGGAAACTTCGGGTCGCAGATCGATCGTCATAGTGGAGAGTCCTTTCGCGTCGCCGGGGCCCGCCCTTCCCAGCCGGAGGAGAGACGAGCGCGCAAACGCAAACGTGCGCTAGGAAGCCCGTTGAAGAGATATTACGTAGTGCGATTCGCTCGAGGCGCCGCGCGTGACGCCCTAATCGGATGAGCATCCGGCTATTTGCGCCGTCGTTTCGCATCGACGAATGCCTCGCGGAGATACGGGAGTGTCTCGAAGCCGGCTGGACGGGTCTGGGCTTCAAAACCGTCGAGTTCGAAACGGCGTGGAAGGCCTACGCGGGCTACGAGCACGCCCACTTTCTGTCATCGAATACGGCCGGTCTGCACCTCGCGTTCCGGATCTTGAAGGACCGTTTGGGATGGGTGCCGGGCGACGAAGTCATCACCACCCCGCTGACCTTCGTGTCGACCAACCACGCGATCTTGTACGAGGGGCTCACGCCGGTCTTCGCCGACGTCGACGAACATCTGTGCCTCGATCCGGAGTCCGTCGCCTCACGCATCACGCCGCGCACGCGCGCGGTCATCTTCGTGGGGCTCGGCGGAAACACGGGCCAGTACGAAAAGATCGTCGCGCTCTGCGAAGCGAACGGTCTGGCGCTCGTGCTCGACGCGGCACACATGTCCGGCACGCGCCTGAGCGGGAAGCTGGTCGGCACCGAAGCGGACGTGGCCGTCTACAGTTTTCAGGCCGTGAAGAATCTGCCGACGGCCGATTCCGGTATGATCTGTTGCGCCGACGCGGGCGACGACGCGCGCGCGCGCCGGCTATCGTGGTTGGGCATCGATAAGGACACCTTCGCGCGGACGACGGCGCACGGCTCCTACGAATGGCTCTACGACGTCGCGGACGTGGGCTACAAATACAACGGGAACTCGGTCATGGCCGCGATCGCGCTCGTGCAGCTACGCTATCTCGACGCCGATAACGCGTATCGCCGGAGCCTCGTCGCGCGCTACGAGGCCGGTCTCGCGCCGGTCTCCGCGGTCCGCATCGTACCGACCGCCCCGGGGTGCGAATCGGCGCAGCATCTGCTTCAGATACGCGTCGCGGGCCGGGACGAGCTGATGCTCGCCCTGCAGCGCGAAGGCGTCTTCCCGGGCGTGCACTATCGCGACAACACCGAATACGCACCGTACGCGTACGCGGCCGGAACCTGCCCGAACGCCCACGCGGCCGCGGCCGAGGTGCTCTCGCTGCCGCTGCACCTGCGTTTGACCGAGAGCGACATCGACCGGGTTTGCGAGTTGCTCGCGCGCTACGCGCGCTAGCCGGACCGCGTCACTTCTCCCGCAAGTCCGTCACCCGGCGCGCCTTGCCTTGCGAGGGTTCGAGCGAGTGCGCGGGCACGATTTCGATGTTCGCGCTCACGCCCACGAAGGTCTTGATCTGATGGCGCAAGTCCTTCGCGCATGCGCCGGCGTCGGCGCTCGGGTCGACCAGCGCGATCGCCACGGCGAACTCGTCGAGCGCGCCCGAACGGGTCACGCGGATGCGATAATCGGGCGCCAGGCGCGGATCGCGCAGGATCAGCTCCTCGATCTGCGTCGGAAAAACGTTGACCCCGCGGATGATCAGCATGTCGTCGGAGCGGCCGGTGATCTTCTCGATGCGTCGCATCGTGCGCGCGGTGCCGGGCAGCAGGCGCGTGAGGTCGCGCGTGCGATATCGAATGACGGGCAGCGCTTCCTTCGTCAGCGACGTGAGGACGAGCTCGCCGACCTCGCCGTCGGGCAGCACGGCGCCCGTTTCCGGGTCGACGATCTCGGGATAGAAGTGATCCTCCCAGATGTGCAAGCCGTCTTTGGTCTCGACGCACTCCTGCGCGACGCCCGGCCCCATCACTTCCGATAAGCCGTAGATATCGACGGCTTCGATCCCGGCACGCGCTTCGAGCCGTTCGCGCATCACCTGCGTCCAGGGTTCCGCACCGAAGATCCCGATGCGCAGGCTGCTCTCCCGCGGGTCGAACCCCTGGCGCTCCATCTCGTCGATGAGCGCGAGCATGTAACTCGGCGTTACCATGATGACCGAGGGCTTGAAATCGGCGATGAGCTGGATCTGCTTCTCGGTCTGGCCGCCCGACATCGGGACCACCGTACAGCCCAGGCGCTCCGCGCCGTAATGCGCGCCGAGACCGCCCGTGAAGAGCCCGTACCCGTAGGCGACGTGCACGATGTCGCCGGGACGCGCGCCCCCGGCGCGCATCGAGCGCGCCATCAAATCGGCCCACATGTCGACGTCGCGCCGGGTGTAGCCGACGACCGTCGGCTTACCGGTCGTGCCGCTCGACGCGTGGATCCGCGCGATGCGTTCGCGCGGGACCGCGAACAACCCGAACGGGTAATTATCGCGGAACACCGCTTTGGTCATGAACGGAAATTTTGCGAGGTCGGCCAGGTCGCGCAGATCGTCCGGATGGACGTCGTGCGCCGCGAAGGCGTCGCGGAAGTGCGGCACGTTGTGGTACGCGTGCTGCAGCGACCACTTCATGCGCTCCAACTGCAGCGCGGCCAGCTCGTCGCGGCTGGCCGTTTCGATGGGATCGAGTTCTGCCGGACGGATCGTCGTTGTCATGGCGCCTCCAAGTACACTGCGATGCCTTGACCCACGCCGATGCACATCGTGCACACGGCGTTTCGCAAACCGTTCTTCTGCATTTCCAGCGACGCCGTCAGCGCCAGGCGCGCGCCGCTCATGCCGAGCGGATGCCCGAGCGCGATCGCGCCGCCGTTGGGGTTGACGTGCGCGGCGTCGTCGGGCAGCCCGAGTTCGCGCAGCACCGCGAGGGACTGCGCCGCGAACGCTTCGTTGAGTTCGAAGAGCTCGACGTCGCCGAGCGCGACGCCGGCGCGCGCCAACAGCGCGCGCACCGCGGGCACGGGGCCCGTGCCCATCACGCGCGGCGGCACGCCCGCGGTCGCGGCGGTCACGACCTTGGCGCGCGGCGTCAAGGCGTACTTCTCGACCGCCGCCGCGGATGCGACGATCAGCGCTGCGGCGCCGTCGTTGACGCCCGACGAGTTCCCGGCCGTCACGCTGCCGCCCGCGCGAAACGGCGTCGGCAACGCCGCGAGCGCTTCGAGCGTCGTGTCGGGGCGCGGCTGTTCGTCGGCGTTTACCTCGAGCGGCGGCGCCTTCTTCGATTTCGTCACCGGCACCGCGACGATCTCGAGCGCGTGACGGCCCGCTGCGGCAGCCGCGGCCGCGCGTTGCTGCGAGCGCAGCGCGAAGGCGTCCTGGTCCGCGCGCGACACGCCGTAATCGGCCGCCACGTTCTCGGCGGTTTCCGGCATGCTGTCGACGCCGTATCGCGCCTTCATGGCGGGATTGACGAAGCGCCAGCCGATCGTCGTATCGTACACGGCGTTATCGCGCGAGAAGGCACTCGCGGCCTTGGGCATCACGAACGGCGCGCGGGTCATGCTCTCGACGCCGCCCGCGATGCAGAGCTCCGCGTCACCGGCCCGGATCGCGCGCGCCGCGGTCGCGACGGCATCCAGGCCCGAACCGCAGAGGCGGTTGATCGTGTTGGCCGGCGTGCGCTCGGGCAATCCCGCCAAGAGCACCGCCATGCGGCCGACGTTGCGGTTGTCTTCGCCAGCCTGATTGGCGCACCCGAAGAACACGTCGTCGACGGCGTTCCAATCGACGCCGGGATTGCGCTCGACCAACGCCCGTAAGACGTGCGCGGCTAGGTCGTCGGGCCGCACCGGAGCGAGCGCCCCGCCGAACTTACCGATCGGCGTCCGGATGCCGTCGCAGAGAAACGCTTCGCCCAACCCCTATGCTCCTACAGATTAGCCGTGATCGTCGACATCGAGGCCGACGGTGTCCGTGACCGGATAGCTCTGGCACATCAGCACGTAACCGCGCGCGATCTCGTAGTCCTCGAGCGCATAGTGCACGTCCATGTCGACTTCCCCTTCCACGAGGTGCACGCGGCACGTCGAGCAGACGCCGCCCTTGCACGAATACGGCAGGTCGACGCCTTGCCGCAAACCGGCGTCCAACACGGTTTCTTTGCCCTTGACGATCTCGAAGGCGTGGCGCCGTCCGTCGACGATCGCGAAGGCCCGGCAGATACCGCCGCTCTCCGTGTCGGCCGCGATGGGCGGCCGAGCGCCGGCGCGGGGCGCGGCGAGGAACAGTTCCGTCTTCACGTCGGCGGGATCGAGGCCGTGAGCGGTCAGCGACGCAGAGACGGCGTGCATCATCTCCTCGGGGCCGCAGACGAAGGCCGTATCGACGCTCGCGGGATCGATCCAGGTTTCCAACAACGCGTCGCACTTGGCCCGATCGATGCGGCCGCTGAGCAGTTCGAGATCCTGCGGTTCGCGGCTCATGATGAAGAGCAAGGTGAGGCGCCCGAGATAGCGATCCTTGAGATCCTGCAGTTCGTCGCGGAACATCACGGTCGACGACGCGCGATTGCCGTAGACCAAGGTGAACGAGCTCTTGGGTTCGCGCGCGAGGGTCGTCTTGAGAATCGAGAGCATCGGCGTGATGCCGCTGCCCGCTGCGAAGCCGAGGTAGTGCTTCTCGTGCGCCGGATCGAGCGGTACGTGGAAGCGGCCGTCGGGCGGCGCCACTTCCACCGCCGCTCCCGGCACGAGGGCGGCGTGCGCCCAGGACGAAAAGCGGCCGCCCGGCACGCGTTTGATCGCGACGCGCAGTTCGTCGTCGTGCGGCGCGGCGCAGATCGAGTACGAACGCCGCACGTCCTCGCCGTCGATGTCGGCGCGCAGCGTCAGAAACTGGCCTTGCGTGAAGCGGAAGCGGTCGCGCAGCTCGGCCGGCACCGCGAACGTGACCGCGATCGAGTCGCGCGTCGGCTGCGTGACGCGCGCTACGGTCAGCGTGTGGAAACCGCTGCGCGCCGGCGTTACCGGCTCAGTGACACTTGAAATGATCGAACGGCTCCCGGCAGCTTTTGCAACGATAGAGCGCCTTGCACGGCGTGGATCCGAACCAGCTAATCGGCTCGACGTCGAGCGACGCGCAACGCGGACAGGCGACGGCCGCGGCCCGTTCGGGCGGCGCGATGCCGTAGGCCCGCAGCTTCTCGCGGCCCTCCGCGGAGAGCCAATCCGTGGTCCATGGCGGCGCGAGCCGCACGTCGAGAGCAACGCGCTCCACGCCGTGCTCGCGCAGCGCCGCTTCGATGTCGCGTTCGATGACCCGCGTGGCGGGACAGCCGGAATACGTCGGCGTGATCGTGACCCGCAAGGTCTGGGCGCCGTCGTCGTGCGTCCAGGCGACTTCGCGCACGATGCCGAGATCGACGACCGAGATCACCGGAATCTCGGGATCGGGAACCTGGCCGAGCCAAGCCCAAACATCCGCGGTCGTTACGGTGGCGGGCATCACCAGCGCTCCGCCGGGACGGCGCGCGGCACGGACTGCATCTCGGCCAGCACGTAACTCAGATGCTCGGAGTGCCGCCCGCTGCGGCCGCCCGAATGCATCCAGCCGTCCTTGGGACGCGCGAGGGTCGCTTCGGCCAGCACGCCGTCGACCCGCCGCGACCAGGCATCGCGCAGGCTCTCCAACTCGCACGCGATGCCCTGCGCGGCCAAAGCGCGGTCGACGTCGTCGGAGCGAAAGAGTTCGCCCGTGTACGGCCAGAGTTCGTCGAGCGCGGCCTGCATCAGGCCGTGGCTCTTCTCCGTACCGTCGCCGAGGCGGATCACCCAGTCGCCGCTGCGGCGCACGTGGTACGCGACCTCGCGTTCCGCCTTTTGCGCGATGCCCGAAACGCGCGCGTCGCGCGACGCCGCGAGCGCGCGCAGCAACTCGAGGTGCCACGCATCGAAGAGGAACTGACGTCCCATCGTATCCGCGTAGTTGCCGTTGGGCCGTTCCACCAATAACACGTTGCGGAACTCGTGCGCGTCGCGAAAGTACGCGAGCGCGTCGTCGCTGCGGCCGCGGCCTTCGCATTCGCCCGCGTACGCGAGCCACAGCCGTGACTGGCCGATCAGATCGAGCGCGACGTTGGTCAGCGCCAGGTCTTCCTCGATCACGGGTGCGTGGCCGGTCCAGCCCGCCACGCGCTGACCGAGCACGAGCGCATTGTCGCCCATCCGCAAGAGGAATTCGACCAGCGCCGGATCCACCGGCGCGAGCGACGGCGCGTTAGAGATTTTTCACGCCCTCGGGAACGGTGTAGTGCGTGGGCGAGCGGAACGTCTTGTCCTCGGCCGGGCCGAAATACGAGTCGCGCTCGCTCGGATCGCCCGCCACGATGTCGCTCGAGCGCACGACCCAGACGCTGGCACCTTCGTTGCGGCGCGTGTAGACGTCGCGAGCGTTCTGCAGCGCGAGTGCCGCATCGGGCGCGTGGAGGCTGCCGACGTGTTTGTGCGAGAGCCCGTGACCGCTGCGGATGAACACTTCCCACAGCGGCCAGGCGTCGTGACGTTCGCCGCTCATGCCGCCGCCGAAGCGGCCTTGGCCGCGCGTTTGTTCGCATGCGCGACCGCCGCTTCGCGAACCCACGCGCCGTCCTCGTGCGCCGCGACGCGCGCGCGCATCCGCTCCCGGTTGCACGGCCCGTTGCCGCGCACGACGTCGTAGAACTCGCTCCAGTCCGGCGTGCCGAAATCCCAGCGGCCCGCGGCCTCGTTCCACTTCAACTCCGGGTCGGGAATCGTCAACCCCAGGTGGTGCGCTTGTGGAACGGTCTGGTCGACGAACTTCTGGCGCAGCTCGTCATTGCTGAAGAGCTTGATCTTCCAGCGCATCGAGCGCTCGTTGTGCTGCGACTCGGCGTCCGGCGGCCCGAACATCATGACCGACGGCCACCACCAGCGGTCGAGCGCGTCCTGTGCCATCGCGCGCTGCGCCGGCGTTCCGGCGCACAGCTTGACCATGATGTCGTAGCCCTGGCGGTTATGAAAGCTCTCTTCTTTGCAGACGCGGGTCATCGCGCGCGCGTATGGACCGAAGGAACAGCGCGTCAACGGAATCTGATTGATGATCGCCGCGCCGTCGACGAGCCAGCCGATCGCGCCGACGTCGGCCCAGGTCAGGGTCGGATAGTTGAAGATGCTCGAGTACTTCGCGCGCCCGCTGAGCAGCGCGTCGACCAGCGCCTCGCGCGTGACGCCGAGCGTCTCCGCCGCGCTGTAGAGATAGAGGCCGTGGCCCGCTTCGTCTTGGACTTTGGCCATCAGGATCAGCTTGCGTTCGAGCGAGGGCGCGCGCGAGATCCAGTTGCCTTCGGGCAGCATGCCCACGATCTCCGAGTGCGCGTGCTGCGAAATCTGCCGCACGAGCGTATCGCGATAGGCTTTGGGCATCCAATCCGTCGGTTCGATCGTGATGCCGCGATCGATCTTGTCGTCGAAGATGCGCTGCAGTTCGGGATCTTCGTGGGCCGCCTCGGCGACCTCGACCATTTGCGTGTACATGAAACTCCTATGCGGGTCCCACGGCGGCCAGCCGGCGGATCGCGTTCATCGTGAGAAGCTCGTAGGCCGCGACCACGTCGCCGTCCTGATTGCGAACCTGCACGTCCCAGCGCACTTCGCCGTACTCGGGCTTGCGCGCCGATTTCTCCTTGACCGTCAAGCGGACGGAGATCGTATCGCCGGGCGAGACGGGTTTGAAGAAGCGTAAGTTGTCGAGGCCGTAGTTTGCGAGCACCGGCCCGGGCGCGGGTTCGACGAATAACCCCGCGGCAAACGATAACAGCAGATAGCCGTGCGCGACCCGGCCCGGGAAAAACGGGTTGGCCTTGGCGGCTTCTTCGTCCATGTGCGCGTAGAACGTATCGCCCGTGAAGCGCGCGAAGTGCTCGATGTCGTCGAGCGTGATCGTGCGCGAGCCCGTGTACAAGGTTTCGCCGAGCGCGAGCTCGTCGAAATCGTGGCGGAACGGGTGGCTGTCTTTTCCGATCTCGGGCGCACCGGGCATCCAGCTCTTGAAGAGCGACGCGAGCCGCGCGGGCGAGCCTTGCACGGCCGTGCGCTGCATGTAGTGTTTCACCGCGCGGATGCCGCCGAGTTCTTCGGAACCGCCGGCCCGGCCGGGGCCGCCGTGCACGAGGGTGGGCAGCGGCGAGCCGTGTCCCGTCGATTCCGCCGCGTCGTCGCGATCGATCACGATCAGGCGCCCGTGGAACGACCCGATGCCGAAGACGACGTCGCGCGCCGTCTCGCTATCGTGCGTGTAGAGCGATGCCACGAGGCTGCCGCCGCCACGCTTCACGAGTTCGATCGCCTCGCCGAGCGAATCGTAGGGCATCAAGGTGCAGACGGGGCCGAAGGCTTCGACTTCGTGTACGGCCGTTGCCGCGACGGGCCGCTCGCAGCCCAGCAGCAGCGGCGAGAGGAAGGCGCCGCGCTCCGCATCGCCGCCCACGACGTCGCAGCGTTCGGGATCGCCGAAGAGCAGCGTCGCTTCGGTCAGCAGCTTCGCGACTTGGGCGCGCACGTCGTCGCGCTGCGCCAGCGAGACGACCGGCCCCATCCGAACGTTTTCCAAACGCGGATCGCCGACGGTGATTCCCGCTAACTTTCCGGCGATCGCTTCGCCCGCCGCGAAGTAGTGGTTGCGCGGCACGAGCGCGCGGCGGATCGCCGTGCACTTCTGACCGGCCTTGACGGTCATCTCGCGCACGACTTCCTTGACGAAGAGATCGAACTCCGGCGAGCCCGGAACGGCGTCGGGCCCGAGCACCGCGGCGTTGAGCGAATCGCGCTCCGCGACGAAGCGCACGGCGTTGCGCGCGATGGCCGGGTGGTCGCGCAGTTTCAATGAGGTTTCGAGCGAACCCGTGAACGAGAGCACGTCTTGGCCGCCCAAGTGATCCAGCAGATCGCCCGTGCCGCCCGCGACGAGTTGCAGCGCGCCCTCCGGCAGAATTCCGGATTCGACGATCTCCTTGACGACCGCATAGGTGACGTACGCGGTCGCGGTGGCAGGCTTCACGATCGCGGGAACGCCCGCCAGGATCGCGGGCGCCAGCTTCTCGAGCATGCCCCAACTCGGAAAATTATAGGCGTTGACCAGCACCGCGACGCCCTGCAGCGGCGTGTACACGTGCCGGCCGGCGAACGTGCCCTTCTTACCGCTCGGTTCGAGCTCGCCGTCGAGGATGAAATTCTCGTTCGGCAGTTCGCGCCGGCCCTTGGAGGCGTAGGAGAAGAGCGTGCCGATGCCGCCGTCGATGTCGAAGGCGTGGTCGCGCTTCGTCGCGCCCGTGTCGTAGGAGAGCTCGTAGAGCGCGGCTTTGCGCTCGTTGAGGTAGGTGGCGAGCGACTTGAGCAGGTTCGCGCGGTCCTGAAAGGTCGTCGCGCGCAGGTTCGGGCCGCCGGTCTCCCGCGCGAAGCGCACCATCGCGCCGAAATCGAGGCCGTCGGAAGAGACGGATGCGATGACCCGCCCGTCAACGGCGCTGCGCACGTCGCTGAACCCGGTGCTTGCCTCGTGCCAACGCCCCAGGGCGTAGCTCCGTAGTTTCATCGCTCCTGCTCCCTACCAAACGGTCAGTCCTAGACAGGAATTGTAACTTTCTTGCCTGCGCGCCGTCAAGCGGACCGGTGCCCGCACTCGCTCGACATGCCCGGCGGCGGCGTGTGAGCCGAAGGCGAACGTACGTTCGAGCGCCCGATGGTTGAAGCCCGAACACCGCGCTTCACGGCCCGCGCCGCCCGCGGAATGCCGCGCGCATCCGAGCGCTCAGGAACGCCGTTCGCGGGTTCGTGAACACGTTCCAGGCGAGTTCCGCGAGGAGGCCGCGTGCCGATCGGCGGTTGAAGGCCACGACCTGGTAGGTGGGTTCGCGGCGCATGCCCCAGCGCTCGTGCCAGGGCTTCCAGACCGTGCAGTCGATCCGCCGGATCGCGGGATCGTTACAGCACCGTTCGATCAAATCGGCCATCAACAGATTGCCGGGCGCGACGTGCGCGAGCGACTCATCGTACGCGATCTTCATCAGGAAAAACGTCTCGCCGGCCACGGCGCCGATCTGCGCCGCAGCGAGGCGCCCGTCGATGTCGAGCGTGCGGATCTCCGCGGCTTCGGCGGTTCGCAGATAGTCGCGTAGCAACGCGTGCTCGTACGGCGTTTGCGCCAGCGCCGTGCCGGCCGCACCCTTCCAACCGGCCGCCTCCAGCGCGACGAAGGCATCGTACGCCGCGAGAATGTTCGGACCGGTCGCGACCGCGAAACGTCCGCGCGCACCCAAGCGGTTGCGCGCCTTGCGGAGTGCGTCGCGCATGCTTTTGGGCAGCGCCTGCATCCGCGCGTCGAACGGAGCGGCCGTCTCGAAGATTCCCGCGCCTCCGCCGGGTTCGGGAAGCGCGCGAACGCGTTCGGGCGCGAGTCGAAGCCACGGCGACTCCGCGCGCACGCCCATCAACCGCAACGCGTGCCAGGGGCCGAGCGAGTCCAGCAGCGCGTCGAATCGCAGAGGGTTGGGGCCGTCGGCCCGGATCAGACAATCGGCGAAGGGCGGAATCGCGGGCAATTGGTGCTCGGTGAGGAGACGAATCTTCAAACCGCCGGCCGCCACGCTCCGTCGACGCAATAGCGTAACGGCGGACGGGAGCCCGCCTTCGAACGCCGCGCCCCACGCCGCATCGGGGCCGGCGTGGGGCGCGAGCGCCTCGACCCACTGCAGCGTCTGGAAAAAATAGCGTGCGCCGCCGCCGAGCGCGCGCCACGCCGGCCGAACCCGCTCGAACGCGACCGCGCCCGCCGTACCGTCGCCCACCGCTCGCAGGTACGGCGCGGCGCGGCGACAACCCGCCCGACGTTCGGTGTGCGCGCGTTAGGGAATCCGTACCGGGACGGCGTAGTGGGCGAGCACCGCGGGGCGGCCGGCGCTGAGGTCTTCGCCGGTCCGCGCCGACGGGTACGGCACGTCGCCGACCGTGCCGCGCCATACGAGCTCGTCGAACGCGCGCGCGTCGTTCTTGTCCGGGCCGTTGAAGACGAAGTGCTTGGAATTGAGCCGCCACCAATTGCCGTCGTGCAGCATCGGTACCGCCGGCGTCTTGCGCGCGGAAGGCGATTTGCAGCCGGGGACCAGGCTCGGATCGACGGGCTTCTTGCACAGTACGCCGGGGATGATGACGTCGTACGGGGCGAGGTTGGGTACCGTCGTAAAGACGTCGTCCATCGAGAACGAGTTGGCATCGTTGAGTCCCAGATAGTTCGTACCCAGAATATCTTCGATCGTGCGCAGCATCGCGGGATGGTTGTAGAACGTGTGCACGACGCCGCGCCGCGAGTACGGTGAGATCACGTGGGCGATCGAGCGATGCGCGTCGACGTGATCGGGGCCGTCCTGCGAATCGTCCTCCGAGACGAAGATCGCGGTGCTAGCCCAGTACTTCGAATGCGAGACGGCGTCGACCAACTCGCCGATCGCGTGATCGTTGCTCGCCATCTCGAGCGTGGGTGTCTGCAAGCCGCCGACGTTCGTGGCGAAATTCCCGAAGTGATCGTTCATCACGGTCAGCACCTCGAGCGACGGCAGGTTCCCGCCCTTGACGTACGCCTGGAATTCCCGGTTCCACTCCTCGAAGCGGTACTCGTCGGGCACGTTGAGATCCCAACCGCGATAGTACAGGTCCGTCCGGCCGACGAGCGCCTCGCGCGCGGGCCAGCCCTGGATGATGTGGTGAGCGTAGGGTTGCCGGTCGATCGGGATATTGTACGGACTCGACGGCGACACGTAAAACGTCTCGTCGTCGTAGAGGCCGTAGTGCCGCACCGTGAGCCCTGCGCGCAACACCGTGTCCCAAATGTATCCGCCGGTTTGGCTCGGCCGATCGTCGTCGGTGCCGACGGTTCCGGCGATATCCTTGGGACCGGGTTGGATCGTGGAGCTCCCCGTCGCATCGGCGAGCGTCGTCATTCGTTCGCCGGTTTGCGTCGCCGTGCCGAATATCGGAAGCGACAGGTTCAGATTGCGGTTCGTGCCGTTCCATTCGAAATCGAAGTACTCGCCGGCGTAATCCGGCGGCACCGTCTTGTTGGTGTAGTCGTTGGCGTGGCCTTGGCCCCACCAGTTCCAGCCGTCGCCGCTGACGTCCGAGGCCATGTACCAATTATCGAGATCGCCGAAGCGCTCCGCGAGCGCGTGAAAATTCGGAGAGACGGGCTGCGGGAATTCGGTCAGCCGCGGATCGCCGTTGCCTTCGCCCAGATCGCCCAGCACCTGGTCGTACGTGCGGTTTTCTTTCATGATGAAGATCACGTGTTTGATGCGCGCGTGCAGGAATCGCATCATCGCGCTCGGTCCCCGCGGCGCGCCGAAATTGTTATTCGCGTCGACGATCGCGCTCAGATACTGTAACGCCGGCGCGTCCGGTACGGGAATCGTGAGGATGCCGGCCTTTTCGGTGTTGTAGACGTACTGGTCGAGGTTCGTCGGATTCGGATAAGCCGGCGGCAGATAGCCGCCCTTCTCGGTCGGCGTCGGCCCGGCGTTGCTCTTGGGCACGGCCACGTAGAGCAGCGACCCGTCGGCGCTGACCGTCACCGAGCTCGGCTGCCACCCCGTGGGAATGCGGCCGCGGACGCTTCCGCTCGCGACGTCGATCACCGCGACGGCATTTTCGCCGGCGAGGGTGGTGTAGAGCGTGGTCCCGTCGGGACTGAGCGCCAGCGAATCCGGGCTCGCGCCGCGATACGGATCGCCCGGGCGATGCACCGGGATGCGCGCGCGCAACGCGTTCGTCGCCGTATTCACGACTTCGATCTCGTCGAGATCGGGGTTGACGACATACAGCGTGCGGCCGTCGGGGGTTAGCAGTTCTTTTTGCGGTTCGCCGCCGACGTCGATCGCGGTCAGGCGGCCCGCGCGCGATACCGCGATCACCTGCCCGTCCAGGACGCTGGTCACGTACACCTCGTCCCACGGGCCGCCCGGCGTCGCCGAATGCGGCTGCACCCAGAACGGATACTCCCCGAACGGCGTCTTCGAACCCGGATGGAAGAGCTGCACGTCGCGCACGCCGCGCGTCTTGGCGTCGACGATCGAAATCGAGTCGTTCTGCAGGTTCGCGGCGAACAAGGTCGCGCCGTCCGCGCTGACGCCGACGCCCGCCGTGATCGCGCTGAAGTTGAGCCCGAGCGACTGCACGAGCTTCGATGAGCCGGCGCGCGTGCGGCGCAGGATGCCGCCGTCGTAGGTCGGCGTCGCGGTGTCGTCGTTCTCGTTGTGTCCGAGCACCGGTAGCGGCGCGGCGAGCGCGTATGGCGCGGAGACGCGCCCGGTCTGCGCGTACACATAGATGCGATCGTCCTGACCGCCGGACACGTAGAACCGCTTGCCCGACGGATCCCACACGAGGCCTTCGAACGGAAAGTTCGGGATCTCGATCTGCTGCACTTTCCGCAGCGCGCCGCGCGAGACGTCGTAGACGAACACGAATTCGAACCCGTTGGTCGTCGACTTCGAGGGCGCGCCCGTGAGCGGATCGATCAGCGGCGTCACGATCGACTGGCCCGACGTCGTGTAGACGTACGCGTTGTAACCGCTCGTGAGCACGAGCAAGGTTCTGCCGTCGGGGCTGAGCGCGGTGCTGAACGCGCCGGCCGCATCGCCGTTGGTATCCGGGCGCAAGCCCGTCGATAGCGGCGTGTACGTGGTACCGGGCTCCGCGAGCGGCGTCACGTACTGGCCCGTCGGGAGAAACGCCGGGCCGCTCTGCCCTCCGCCCACGAGCAGGTTCGGGCGCAGGCCGGCGGCGCCCGCCACGGATGCCGTCCCAAGCGCGAGAAGTGCGCCGGCGACCGTCGTCGCGAGGGCGCGCGAAAATGCTGTTGGAGCCATGTAGAGAGCCTACGAGCCGAACATGCAGGATCGGTTAACGCGGCTTCAAGGAGCATTAAGCCGCAGCCGGCGGCAGCCTGGTTATTTAGCCACCTAACTTTAAGGGCGCCGCCGGAAAGCCCGCGGATCGCGTGGAGCGAGAGCGCTCCGCATGGCCGACCGCGCTCCGCATGGCCGACCGCGCGCCGCGACGAAGCCGCTCCGGCGGGTGTCCGGGGAATGACCGCGGTCGTTGAAGGAGGGAGTTTGATCGATCTGCGCGCGAGGACCGTCGCCGTCGCCGTCGCTTCAGCCGCACTGGGGTGCTGCGGGACCGCCGCGGCCGCGTGCCGCTGGACGGCACCGCCCTTCGCGCGGGTGCTCGACGGCGCGCACGTCCCGCAGCTTCACGCGCGTCCGGATTTCGGTTCGGATGCGGCGCCCGCGGCGGCGCCCGTGCCCGTGTACGATTGGAATCCGGTTTTTCCCATCGATCACGCGGGCCGAATCCACGCGCGCTCCGACGGCGCCGTCAGCTCGATCGTGACGATTTCCGGCGGCGGCTGCGCGCCCGCCCACGTCGCCGTGCTGATCTACGGCGACGGCTTCGTGCCGCAGCGCAGCCTCGCGCTCAACTACGGCGCCTCCGATGCGCGCGACGAACTGAGCGCCGGTAACGGCGATTTCACGACGGTCACGCTCCACGGTGAAGCCGAAGCGCCCTTGCGGCTGCGCAACGTGTGGTTCTCGGCGGATTTCCGCTCGGTCGGCTACCGGCACGTCGCCGGAAACGTGACCGACGTCGGCGGTCTGTCGCAGACCTTCCGCCCCGCCTTCGAAGCCCGCGACGACTCGCTCGAACTGCGCTCGGGGTACGCGCCGCAGCGTTTCGGCCCCGTCCTCGAGGTCGCATATCTCAACGCGGGAACCAACGCGTACCGGCCCGGCGTCAGCGGCCTCGGCGCGGCGCTCGAAATTCCGCCGGCGCTCGACGAAACGTTCAGCGCCTTCGGCTCCGTGGCGTACTACCCGCGCCTCGCCGGCGGCGGCATCGAGTACGGCGGGTTGCGCTATCGCATCGGCGGCGTGCTCTCGCTCGCGGCCGCCATCGGGCATCCCTATTTCTTCGAGCTCTCGTTCCTCGGCGACCGGCGCTGGAATCGTGCGAACGCTCCGGCCGATGCGGACTACAGCAGCGTGATGCTCGGGCTCGGCTACCGCTTCGGAGGCCTCCGATGATCGATCGCGCGACGTTCCTCCGATCCTTGACGGCCGCGCTCGCGGTCCCACAGACGGGGACGCCCGGCGCCACGGGCACGCGCGCGTTCAACGTGCTCGTGCTCGGCGACTCGATCGCGTGGGGCCAAGGCCTCGCACCGGCCCATCGCTGGCGCGAGCTCTTGATCGCGCGCTTGCGTTCGACCCTCGGACGGGACGTCAGCGAGATCGCGCCGCAAATCCACTCCGGTGCGACGATCGGCGTCGGAGATCGCAACGAAATCGATCAGCCCGGCCTCTACGCGCCGGACCGTTATCGGCCGGGGCATGAGGGGCCCTCGCTCTTGGATTACGGCCCGTACTCGGGCGAACTGCCGTCCGCCACACCGACGATTCTCGCGCAACTCGACGATCTCGATAACGTCGCGCCGGACGTGCCGATCGACTTGGTCGTGGTCTCCGCCGGCATCAACGACGTGCGCGTCGCGCGCTTTCTCAACCCGCTCGCCAATCCGAAGTTCATCGAGTCGCTGATCGACCTGCATTGCCGGCGGCACCTCACCGTGTTACTCGATCGCATCCGCGTGCGCTGCGTCGACCGCAACCCGGCGTGCAAGGTCGTCGTGCTTTCGTACTTCCAGATGATCAGCGATCAGAGTACGGGGTTTCCCTCGGTCTACGACTTCGTATCGGCCGTCTTCACCGCTCCGCCGCGTAGTCCGGAGGAGCGTCGCAACCGGCGGGTGATCGTCGGCATCGCGGAGGCCGAGGAACTCACGGGCCGGCAACCCGCCAACGCGAACGTGCCCGGCCGCCTGCCCAATCTCGTCAAGGACGTCGCGAACGCCGCGAAGCGTTTCTACGACGCCTCGGAACGCTCGATCGACCAGGCGGTGGCGGACGCGAACCGGCTCGACCCGCCGGCCTTCGTACACGTGACCCCGCACATCACCGCCGGCCAAGCGCTCTACGTCATGCCCGCCACGAATTCGGCGCTCTGGGACGCGACGATCGTCGGCCACAAGCCGCCCGACCCCACCGACGAAGTCGCCGCGGAACGCCTTCCGCTCTGCGCCAAGATCTACGGCGACAAAGGTTCGGCCCTGAATGAATGCGACATCGCCTCGATCGGCCACCCCAACGTCGCCGGTGCGAGCGACGGGTACTTCGACGCGATCTGGAATGCGATCGCGCCCGTGTTGAACGTCAGCGACCGGCAGCCGTAGAAACGCGCACGGACTCACCGCGCCCTGCAGGGAGATCAGCAGGTCGTCATCGAGTTCGCAATTGCAGTAAGGAAAGTCTCTTACCGAAAGTTCCGGCCTAAGATCGAGTCCCCTCGAATACGAACTTTACCGCGGCGTCGGCTAGCGCGTCCGGCGTCAGACGGCCACCCGGACGATACCATTCGACGATCGAATTGCACATGCCGAACGCCAGCCGCACGAAGAGCGCGGCGTCGAGCGCCGGATCGAACTCGCCGGCAGCCTGCGCTTCGCGCACGATCGCGGCGACCGCGCCGTCGAAGCGGCGCCGCCGTTCGAGCGCCGCGCGCTCGGTCGGCGAGTTGCCGCGGACGCGGACCAATACCGTGAGTTCGGGCAGCACGTCGATCGCGAGTTGGACCACCCGGCGCACCACGTAACGGAGCCGCTCGATCGGCCGGCCATCGCGTGCGCCGGGTTCCTCCAATAAGGCGAACAACGCCTCGAGCGCCCGCCGGAGCCCGCGTTCCAGCAGCGCTTCCTTGCTGCTGACGTGGTGGTAGATCGCGGCCTTGGTGATGCCGGCCGCCCGCGCGACGTCGTCCATCGAGGCGCCGTCGAAGCCGCGTTCGGCGAACACGCGCAAGGCGACGTCGGTGAGGCGGTCCAGATCGTACGGCCGCCGCGGTTGCTCCACGCCCGCTCTATACGGGGGGTGCCCCCGCGTTCCCGCCCCCCGAGCGAGGCGCGGAGGCCACCGGAGCCTGCATCCGGTAGACGAGGCTCCATGCCGATTGGAGAGATTCGGTCCGCGGCCGTGATCGGCGCGGGCACCATGGGTTCGGGAATCGCGATGTGTTGCGCCAACGCCGGGATCGACGTCGCGATCGTCGACGCCGCGCCTGAGGCGCTGGAGCGCGCCCGCGCGACGATCGCGTCCACGTACGAGTCCCAGGTCGCGCGCGGGCGCCTGTCGCGCGAGGAGGCCGACGCGCGCCTCGCTCGCATCTCGCGGACGCAGACGTACGCCGATCTGGCGGGCGCGGACGTCGCGATCGAAGCGGTCTTCGAGGACATGGCGATCAAACGCGACGTGTTCGCGACGCTGGGCACGACCCTGCGTTCCGACGCGCTGCTCGCGACCAACACCTCGACCCTCGACGTCGACGCGATCGCGCATTCCGCGCCGCATCCCGAGCGCGCGATCGGCATGCACTTCTTCAGCCCCGCGCACGTGATGAAATTACTCGAGATCGTGCGCGGCGCCGATTCGTCGCCGGAGACGATCGCAGCGACCGTCGCGCTCGGCAAGCGGCTCGGAAAGATCCCGGTCGTCGTCGGCAATTGCGACGGCTTCGTCGGTAACCGGATGCTGCTGGGCTACAAGCGCGAAGCGGAATTTCTGGTGCTCGCGGGCGCGACGCCGGCGCGCGTCGACGGCGTCCTCGAGCAGTTCGGCTTCGCGATGGGCCCCTTCGCCGTCTCCGACCTCGCCGGCGTGGACGTCGGCTGGCGCTCCAAACAGGAGCGCATCAAGCGCGGCGCGGCGCCGCCGTTCACGTTGACGAACCTCAGCGACGAACTCGTGGCCGCCGGCCGCTACGGCCAGAAGACCGGCGCCGGTTACTATCGTTACGAACCCGGCGACCGGGCACGCCACGAAGACCCCGCCGTCGACGCGATCGTCGCGAAGGAACGCGCGCGCCTCGCGATTCCGGCACGCGACGTCTCCGATGACGAGATCGTCGAGCGCTGCGTCTACGCGCTGGTCATCGAAGGCGCCCGCATCCTCGACGAGGGCATGGCGGATTCCGCCGCCGACATCGACACGATCTGGATCAACGGATACGGGTTTCCGAAAGCGCGCGGCGGCCCGATGCATTATGCCCAAGAGACCGGCATCGCGGCGGTCCTCGCGACCGTGCGGCGTTTCGCGGCCGAGGATCCGGCGTTTTGGCGCATCTCGCCGCGACTCGAACGGGCCGCCGCCGCGGGGAACTGGACCGATTAGCGCGCACCGCATCGCGCGCTTCGCCGTGGCCGCGGCGCTCGCGTTATCGATATTCGGCGGCGGCGCGACGCGCGCGAACGCCGGGTACACCGATACGGCAGTGCCCGCGCGCGGCGCGCACGGCGCGGTCGCGACCTCGCAGCACATCGCCTCCGACGTGGGCCTGAGCGTCTTGCGCGGCGGCGGGAACGCCGTGGACGCGGCCGTGGCGATCGCCTACGCGCTCGCCGTCGTCGACCCGTGTTGCGGAAACTTAGGCGGCGGCGGCTTCATGCTCGTGCGTATGGCGGACGGTCGCGAGCGCTTCTTCGATTTCCGCGAACGTGCGCCGCTCGCGGCGACCCGCGACATGTATCTCGACAAGGAAGGTAACGTGATTCCGGGCGCTTCCGTGCGTGGCTATCGTTCCGCCGGCGTGCCGGGGACGGTGGCCGGACTGGAACTCGCACGCGAAGAACTCGGGACAGAGCGCCGCGACGTGCTGATGGCGCCGGCGATCGCGCTCGCGAGCGGGGGCTACGACCTCGACGACGCCGACGCCAAGCTCTTCGCCTCCGCGACGGACGAATTCGTTAAGGAACCCAACGTCGCCGCGATCTTCACGCGCCGCGGCAAAGCGCTGCGGGCCGGCGATCGCCTGCGCCAGCCGCAATTAGCTGCCACGCTCACGCGCATCGCGCGCGACGGAACGGACGGCTTTTACCGCGGCCCGATTGCGAAGACGCTGGTCGCCGCGAGCGCCGCGCACGGCGGCCTGCTCACGCTCGACGACCTCGCTCAGTACCACGCCGTCGAACGCGAGCCGCTGCATTGCACGTACCACGGTTACGCATTGATCGTAGCGCCGCCGCCGAGCTCGGGCGGCGTCACGCTCTGCGAGATCGCGGGCATCCTCGATCCGGTCCCGCTAGCTTCGTACGGCTGGAATTCGGTGCAGAGCCTGCACGAAACGCTCGAAGCGGAACGGCTCGCCTACGCGGACCGAAACGCCTATCTCGGCGACCCCGATTTCGTGCAGAACCCGATCGCGCAACTGCTCGCCCCCGCGTATCTGAGCGCGCAGCGCGCCCGCATCGGCCCGCGCGCGACGCCCTCGGACTCCGTCAAACCCGGTCTGGGCGCGCTGCACGAGGGTTCGAACACGACGCACTTCTCGGTCGTCGACGCGGCGGGCAACGCGGTTTCCCTGACGTATACGATCAACGATCTCTTCGGCGCGCACGTGATTCCCGCCGATCTCGGGTTCTTCCTCAACGACGAGATGGACGATTTCACGAGCAAGCCCGGCGTGCCCAACATGTTCGGCCTCGTGCAAGGTTCGGCCAACGCGATCGCGCCGGGCAAGCGTCCGCTCTCGTCGATGACGCCGACGATCGCGCTGCGCGACGGCAAGCTCGCGATCGTGGTGGGCAGCCCCGGCGGTTCGCACATCATCACGACCGTCTTGAACGTGCTGCAGAACGTTATCGACTACCGCATGAACGCGCAAGCCGCCGTCGATGCGCCGCGCACGCACGAGCAGTGGCAGCCCGAAGCCGTCGACGTGGAAAGCGGCGCGTTGACCGCGGAGACCCAGAGCGCGCTCCAGGCCCTCGGCTACACCTTCGATTTCCGGCGGCAGCTCGGATTAGCGGAACTCGTTACGATCGATCCGCGCACCGGTATGCGCGAGGCCGGCAGCGACCGCCGCCGCCCGAACGGTGCGGCACTGGCGTACTGACGACTTCACTCGTGAGGTAAGTACTTGATCTTCCAAGCCGCTCGACGATCCGCTTCTTCTTCGATCGGGATCGGGTCGTAGCCGAAGTCGACGTCGAACGCGCCGTGCGCGTCGAGCGTGAAGGTCGCCGACGTCCACACGAGCGCGGGATTCGTGCGGCGGGCGGCATTATTGAGTTCGCGGAAACGGTCGTACAACGCGAGCGGCGGCTGGATCCAGCCGACCGTCCCCGCGGCGTCGAGGTAATACACCACGACGGAACCGTCGTTCGCGCTCATTTCCGACCAGGCCCACGTTTTGGTCCAGCCCTCCGGAAGCGCGCGCTGCAGTTCTCTTGCGATCTCTTCGTAGAGCTCGGCGTAGCGATCGAGCAACGTTCCTCCCCGGGTCATTTCGAGAACCAGCCCATGACGCTCTTCGCTGCACTAGTGATAGCTCCGCCGGCACTTTCCGCGAGCTGCACGGTATCGGTTCCGAGTTCCGATCCCGCCAAGCCGCCGGCGACGCCGCCGACCACGCCGCCCACGATCGCACCCGGCACCGCTCCGACGCCCCCGAAGAACGCGCCCACGGCGGCGCCGGCCTCAGCGCCGCCTTCGGCGCCGACCGCCGCACCGGCCCAGCCGCCCGCGACGCTGCCGGCGGTCTCGACGGTGTGCTTGCCGATCGTGCCGCCGTCTTGCTGGACGGCGCTCCCGAGCCGGTAGGCATCGGCGGCCACCGCCAGCGGGGCGGCTACCTTGCCCGCGACCTCCAGGCCCTCAGAGACGCGGCCCATGGTCTTGATGAAGGCCTCGCTCTTGCCGACGTCCGATGCCGACGAGAACCCGGCGTTGGCCCGGTTCTCCATGACCCGCAGCGTTGGGGCGTCGCCGTTCGTACTGGACGTGACGACGTAGCTGGTGGGCCGCAACGTCGGTTGATCGTAGACGGCGCGTGACTCCGCCGTGACGGAACCGCCGCCCTTGTCGAGGGTCTTGGCCCAGCCGTTCTCGACGCTCCGGTACGCGCTGTGGTTGAGGTTCGTATCCTGCGGCGTGAGGTTCCAGGCGTCGCTGCGCCCGAAGAAGCGATTGGCAAGCCCGTGGCCGCCGTCGTCGGTTGCGAGGCGATCAGCGCCGCCGGCATTCGCCTGCGCGCGTTTCGCGGCGGCATCGCGCGTGCCCGTGGGATTGGGATTGCTCTTCAGGTTGCCGCTCGCACTAACGGGCCGCCCGAACATGTCGCTCTTGTACGTATAGCCGTGCTCGTCGGTCATCGTGGCGTTCGTCGGCAGCGGGCCCTTCGGGAACCACCCCGTGGGGTCGCCTGCGGCGAGTCCCTTGAGCGCATCCAAGCCGACGCCGGCCGCTCCGCCGTTACGCGCGACGAACGCGTCGAGCGGCGACGGCTGCAGCGGCGCGTCGGCGCGCGCGACGGTGTCCGCCTGCAGCGGCGGCTGCTTCTCGGCCGGCGGCTTCGGCGGCGGCGTCGATCGTTGCTGTTGCGGCGGCGACCCCGGCGCTGCGACCGAATCGATGACTGACATTCGTGGGCTCCCTCGCGCGTGGAACGGCTGCACCTGCCCTATCGAGCGCGCCGGCCCAAAGTCAAGGCCGCGCCGAGGCGGCCGCGCCTCAAGAGCCGAGGTGCGTCGCTACGAACGCTTGCACGTGGGGCCAGACGTCGCGCGAACCGGTCGGGATAGACGTGCAACGCGTAGGGCTCGCCAGTCCGTCGAGCTCGTCTTTGATGGTTGTCGATCACTTGCTGCGTAATGTAAACGGCTTTACCATCGAACGCGACGGAGCGCGGCGCCGTTCCTTGCGGAGCGATCCGCCCCCCGTTGCGCCCTGCGCCCGGGTGTGGCTGCCCGCGTGTTTGCCTATCGACCTCGTGAACCCGCGTCGTCGTGCGTCGCTTCGAAATGCGGATCGGTACTTTGAACGAGCGGAGGCGCGTCGCGGAGGTATCCTGCGCTCGGGGGCAGAGAGATGAGCGCCGCTATAGGCGTTGAGCCGAAGATAAGTCGTATCGCACGTAGAATTAGGACACGATGGTGGAAAGGAGCGACCATGAGTGAAATGCACAGGATCACTGTTGACCCAAAACAATACGGCGGACGTCCGTGCATACGAGGAATGCGAATCCGCGTAAAGGACGTACTCGATCTTCTCGCTGCCGGTGCTGACCGCAAGGAGATTCTCGATGACTACCCTTATCTCGAAGATGGGGATATTACTGCGGTTTTGGAGTACGCCGCGAAACAGACGGATCATCCAGTTTTGAGAAGTGCTTGATTCGGTTTCTCGTTGACGCGAATCTACCTCCGAATCTCGCTGAAATACTCGTTAAACTCGGACATTGGGCGGAGCATGTGGAAAATCTCGGACTACTCACCGCAGAAGACGGAACGATCTGGGATTACGCCGCGACCAATGACATGGTCGTTATCACGAGAGATAAAGACTTCGCTCAACGTCGGGCCGTGAGCAAAGCCGGGCCACACATCGTTTGGATACGCTTGCCGAATACGAGACGCTCCGATCTCGGCAGATGGTTTGCTGCAATTCTCCCAAGCATACTCTCAGCTTTGGAAAGCGACGAAACCGTCATCGAAGTCGTTTAACGACGAGCACCTCGGGTCGAACATGTGCCTCGATGACGGTTTTCCAGCGCCTTCGCGTCTGACCGGCGTCTGTCAGCCCAGGTGCGTCGCCAAGAACGTTTGCACGCGGGGCCAGACGTCGCGCGAGCCGGCGTTTCCCTCCGGTCCGAACCGGAAGAAGCCGTGGTCTTCGTCGGGATAGACGTGCAGGTCGTACGGCTTCGCCAACCGGTCGAGCTCGTCTTTGATCGTGTCGATCTCCGTCTGCGGAATGTACGGGTCCTTGCCGCCGAACGCGAAGAAGAGCGGCGCCGTCACCTGAGGAGCCATCACGAGCAGCGCCGGACGCGTGGGCCCGGGCGAGCTTGCGATCTGCCCGCCGTAGAACGACACGGCGGCACTGACGAACGGCAACGTCGCCGATAAGAACGCGATCGACCCGCCGAAACAAAAGCCCCACGTCGCGATGCGCGCTTGTGGGCCGATGTGGCCGCGCGCGTATTCGCCCGCCGCGGTCAGGTCGGCGACCAGCTGCGGGAACTCGATGGCGCCGGCGGCGGCGCGGCCCTTGTCGAACCCGGCTTCGTCGTGCGTCGCTTCGAAATGGGGATCCGTGCGATGAAAGAGCGCGGGCGCGACTCCCAGATAACCGGCGCCTGCGACCAGATCGGTCAGCGCCCGGATCTCGGCGCTGACGCCGAAGATCTCTTGCAAGACCAGCACCGCCCCGCGCGGCGCGCCGTCCGGTTCCGCCACGTACGTGGGCATGCGCTCACCCGTGACGTCGAGTTCGACCCAATGCGATTTCATAGGCGCGCGGTTCGCATGCCGCGCCGTCGAAATCCTCGGAGGTCCGCTACTTCGCCGAAGCGACGTCCGATTCGGTCACCGGCCCGGCGCTGTTCCCCCACGCCGAGCGGATGTACGTCAGCACCGCCGCGATGTCGGCCGCGGACAGTTGGCCCTTCCACGACGGCATCAGATTCCGGCCGTTTTCCACCGTTCCGATGATGTTCTTGGCATCCGCCGCGTTGACGGTCTTATTGCCGGCGAGCGCCGGGAACAACCCGCCCCCCTGACCGTTCGCTTGATGGCAACCGGCGCACTTCGACTTGAAGATCGACGCGCCGACGGCCGACGCGACGGCGGGCCCCGCGGAGGCCACTTGTTGCTCCGTTACGCCCGACGCGCTGTTGCCCCACGCGGAGCGCACGTACGTCGCGACGGTCGCGATATCGGCGTTGGACAGCGTGCCCTTCCACGTGGGCATCTTGCCGTTGTACGCCGTCCCGTTGACGGTGAGCGGACCGCTGCGCCCGTTGACGATCGTCGCGATCATGCCTTTCGGATCGGCGGCCGTCACATCGGAGTTACCGGCGAGCGGCGGGATCGTGGCGCTGCCTTGGCCGCGCGCTTGATGGCACGTCGCGCACTTCGCAGCGAAGATTTGGGCGCCGCTCAGTGCCATCGGCGCGGACGCCGCGGCGACTTGGTCCTCGGAGATCACCGCGGCCTTGTTTCCCCACGACGAGCGCACGTACGTGAGCACCGCCGCGATCTCGGCGTTCGTGAGCTGGCCCTTCCACGCCGGCATCGCGCCGCCGTACGTGTGGCCGTTGACTTTGATCGGTCCGCTGCGTCCGTTGAGCACCGTATTGAGAATGCCCGAGGTGTCGGCGGAGAGGACGTCGGGATTGCCCGCGAGCGGCGGGAACGGGCCGCCGCCGAGCCCCGTCGCTTGATGGCACGCGGAGCACTTGCTCGCGAAGATCGCCTTGCCGTCCGGCGCGGCCGCGCGCGCGGTGCCGCCGCTCGTCGTTTGAATTGCCGACGCGACTGCAAACGCGAAGGCCATGAGAAGTACGACCTTGATCGACGGTTTCATCGCTTGCGTGCTTCGCGCGAGCACGTTGCGAAAACCTACACCGTTTGCGCAATCGTTTGTCGTCATACTTATGGCCTCCGCACTACTCTATTGCCTGATAATACTTCCCGGCAGTACTCGCGCCGGCCGGCACGAAATCCGGGCGCATGCGCGTTTTGATTCTCGGCGGAACGGTCTTCGCGGGCCGCCACATCGTCACTGCGTTACTGGAACGCGGCCACGAGGTCACGCTCTTCCATCGCGGACGAAACGGAACGGACCTGTTCGCGCAGTGCGAACGTATTCTCGGCGACCGTTCGACCGATCTGCAGCGCATCGGCACGCGCCGTTTCGATGCGATCGTCGATCCGAGCGGCTACGCGCCCCCGGTCGTGCGCCTATCCGCGGAGTTCTTCGCGCCGCGCGCGGACCGTTATCTGTTCGTCAGTTCGGTCAACGCCTACGACTCGACGTGCGAGCGTTTCACCGAAGACTCACCGCGCGCCGAACTCCCCGCCGGCGTCTCCGACGCCGTCTACGACGCCGAATATTACGGCCCGCTCAAGGCGCTCTGCGAGCGCGCCGCGGAGAGCGCGTTCGGCGCGGAGCGCACGATCGTGATCCGGCCGGGCCTCATCGTGGGGCCGTTCGATCCGACCGATCGTTACTCGTATTGGCCCGCGCGCATGGCGCGCGGCGGCGAGGTGCTCGCGCCGAACGCGCCGTCCGACCCCGTGCAGTTCATCGACGCCCGCGATCTCGCGGCTTGGATCGTCACGTTACTCGAAACGCGCGCGCACGGGCCCTATAACGCGATCGCGCCGCGCGACGCGTTCACGCTCGGCGACGTGCTCGAAGCCTGCCGCGCGGCAGCGGGCAGCGACGCGCGGCTGCGCTGGGTCGACAACGCGTTTCTCGAAGCAAGCGGGGTAGGACCCTGGATGGAACTGCCCCTCTGGATTCCGCCCTCGCTCGGCCTGCCGGGCTTCTTCAACATCGACGCCACGCGCGCGCTCGCGACCGGACTGCGGATTCGCGCCCCGCTGGAAACCGCGCGCGACACGCTCGCGTGGCTGCGCACGCGCTCGGCCGATCACCGCTGGGCCGCGGGCCTCGACGCCGAACGCGAGCGCGAATTGCTGCGGCTCGCCGACCAACGCGGCGCGTAAGGCCGCGCCCCGGCGCTACTGCGCGGCCGCGGTCGGCGTCGCGGCGGGCGTAGCCGGGACGCCGCTTCCCGCCGGAGCCGGCGACGCCGTGGCGGAAGCGTCGAGCACGGCGGACGGCGCCGGGCTCGGCTGCACCGGCGACTCGGCTTCCAAGGCCGGGAAGCCCTGCGCGAGCCGCAGCCGCGCGTCGTGGCCGTAGCGCGACGAACCGAAGTACGCGTCGACGTACTTCAGCATCGCGGTCGCGTGCTTGCGCGCCTCGGGGGTCTGAACCTCGGCGTAGAGCTGCGCCAAATGGTACGCGGTCGGCGCGAGCCAGGGATCGCGCGGATACTGGTGGCGCCAGAGGCGTAACGCCGTCTCCAAGTCGGCCGCTTGGTGCAGGATGTCGTGGTCGCTCTTGGTCCGCGCCTGGTAGGCGCGCCCGAGTTTATCGATGCTGGTGCGCACCGAGAGCGGGCTCAGCTTGAGCGGCCCGAAATACTCGTCGGCCGGCGCGGCCGCGGTTTTCTTCACCGGCGTTATATGTTTCGCCCCGGATCGGGACGGCGGCGCCACGGCGGCGGCGAGGTAGAACACAACGGCTGCGAACGACACGCCCTATCGCTACCCCGAACGCGAAGCGACTATGCGTCGCGGCGGGGAACTGAAGGAAAAACGTTGCAGCTCACGCGCATGAGCGATTCCTCTCCGGACGCCGGCCAGCGCTGGTCGGCCGAACTCTATGCCGAACACGGCGCGTTCGTTCCGCAGCTCGGAACCGATGCGCTCGATCTCCTCGCGCCGCAGCCAGGCGAGCGAATCCTGGACCTCGGCTGCGGGGACGGCACGTTGACCGCGGAGATCGCGGCGCGTGGGGCGCGCGTCACCGGCATCGACGCCTCGCCGGAACTGATCGCGGCCGCGCGCGCGAAAGGCATCGACGCGCGCCTCGCGGACGCGCGCAACCTCACCTTCGAGGCCGAGTTCGACGCGGTCTTCTCCAACGCGGCGTTGCATTGGATGGGCGAACCCGACCGCGTGCTGGCGGGCGTTCACCGCGCGCTCGTGCCCCGCGGCCGCTTCGCGGGCGAGTTCGGCGCACACGGGAACGTCGCCGCGATCTGCACGGCGCTGCTCGCGGTTCTGGGCGAGCGCGCGACCGCGCGACCGTTGCCGTGGTACTTTCCCACGCCTGCCGAGTACGCGGACCGGCTGAGCGCCAACGGTTTCACGATCGAGCGCATCCACGCGTTCCCGCGTCCGACGCCGCTGCGCACCGGAATGCGCGCGTGGCTCGAGACGTTCGCGAGTCCCTTCCTCGGCGAACTCGCCGAGGCGGAGCGCGGCGCCGCGCTCGACCGCGCCGTCGCGCTGCTGGCACCGTCCCTACGCGACGCGAGCGGCAACTGGACGGCCGATTACGTCCGGTTACGCTTCTCCGCGACGCGCTGACGGGCGTTCGATCGCGAGTCTCCTACGGCCCAATTTAGGTTCGGCTCACGCACCGAATGTGAGAGGCCGCGTCGATTCGCGTGCGAAGAGTCCGAGCATGAAGCCCGGTACGCTGCAGCACAAAGAACTCTTCTGCTCGACGTTCATCAAAACGCACGAAGTCTACGAGCCCTCCGAGATCGCGTGGCCCGTGCTCGAGGACGTCTATCTCCAGCGCCTGCGCGCGATCCCGTTCTGGGGCACCGCGCGCGCCGTCGAATCGCGCGCCGGCATCATGGTCGACGAGTTCGCGCGAACCATCGAAGACCCGGTAATCCGCGAAGCGATGCAGGTGCAGGCCGCCGAAGAAGCGCGCCACGCGCGGTTGATGCAGGTCCTGATCGAACGCTACGACATCCCCGCGAAGGACGTCACGGTCGACCATCGCGGCAGCTCGCGCGACGAGTTCGTCGTATTCGGTTACGAGGAATGCCTCGACTCGTTCCTGGGCTTCGGACTCTTCGCGCTCGGCCGCAAACTGCAGTTCTTCCCGAGCGAGTTCCTGGCGATCTTCGATCGCGTCTTATTGGAAGAAGCGCGGCACGTGACGTTCTTCGTTAATTGGATTCGCTACGAGGAGGCGCGCGAGGGGCGCGATCACCCGCTCGTGCGACTGCGAGCCGCGCTGACCAATTACGGCCGCGCGCTGCGCAAGATGATCGATTCGTTCGCGGGCGACGCGCGCGCGACGGGTTTCGTGGCGGCCGGTGCCGACTCGGTCGTCTCCGGCGTGACCCCGGCGCAATTTCTCGAAGCCGCGCTCGTCGAGAACCGGCGCTACATGGCCAAACTCGACGCGCGCCTCATCAAGCCCGCCATCCTGCCGACGGTCGCGACCGCGTTGCTGCTCGGTCTGCGCGCGCTCCCGCCGCGCGACCCGTCGAGCACGGCCGGCGCGCCGAGCACGGCGGGCGCGGCGGCGAACGGCGCGCCTCCCATGGCTCCGGTGCTTCAGCGCGCGTGATAGAGCCCGTCTTCCAGCGTTAGCGAAACCGGCGCGCCGAAGAGCCGGCTGAGCCGGCCGGCCTCGAAGAGTTCCGCCTTCGCTCCGTCGGCGACGATCGCGCCGTCTGCGAGAAAGACCACGCGCTCGATCTCGGGGACCACGTCGGCGAGGTGATGCGTCACGAGGACGATCGCGATGCCGCGTCGCGCGAGCGATCGCATCGCGTCGCGCAGTTCGCGTTGCGCCGCGAGGTCGAGCGAGTTGGACGGTTCGTCGAAGACGAGCGCCCGCGGCGCGTGCACGAGCGCCCGCGCGATCACCACGCGCTGCAGCTCACCCGATGACAGCGTTTCGAGGGAACGCCCCGCGAGCGCGCCGGCACCGATTCCCGCGAGCGCGCGTTCCGCCGCCTCCCGCATCGCCACGGTCACCTCGTGCCCCGGCTCCAACGTCGCGCTGCTGAAGAAGCCGCTGAGCACGATATCGAGCGCCGTCGCCCGCGAGCGGAGAAACGCGCCTAGGTCGTTCGAGACGATGCCGAGGTCGCCGCGCAATTCGAAGACGTTCCAACGCTCGCGCCCGTAGATGCGGCACACGCTATCGGGCGACGGCACCGGGTAGCATTCGCGCGTGATCAGCTTGAGCAGCGTCGATTTGCCCGCGCCGTTGGGTCCGACGATCGCGACGTGCTCGCCGTCGGAGACGCGCAGCGACAGCCCGCGCAAGACCTCGCGGCCGCCGCGTAACACCGTGACGTTATCGAACTCGAAGAGGAACACGAGCCAGCCTGCCGCGCACCGCCGGCCGCCTCCTTCGTGCGCGGGTTGCGCTCGCGCGGCACGCGGTACAGGAAGGCGCGCACGCCACGGCTTAGCCATGGCGGTGCCTTCGCAAGCCCCCATCGAACGCTCGCTGATCCATACGTGCGCGGCGGTCGCGCTCGGCTACAGCCTGCGTGCCGCGTCTTTCGCTGCCAGCTGGATCGACGTGCCGCTTCTCGAACGGCGGCCCGACGCGCTCCCGTCGCTCTCGATCGTCGTCCCGGCGCGCGACGAAGAGCGGTCGATCGAACGCTGCGTGCGTTCGCTCCTGGCGCAACGTTGGCTCGACCTCGAAGTGATCGTCGTCGACGATCGCTCGACCGATGCGACGCCGCAGATCCTAGAGCATCTCGCACGCGAGGATTCCCGGCTGCGCGTCGTCCGCGGCGCCGAGTTGCCCGAGGGTTGGATCGGCAAGCCGTGGGCGCTCGCCCAGGGCGCGCGGCTGGCGCGCGGCGAGTGGCTGCTCTTCACCGACGCCGATTCGCAGCACGACCCGGCCGGCGCCGCGTCGGCGCTCTGGTTCGCAACGCGTGCCGGCGCGGATGCGCTCTCGATCGCGACGCGCCAGGAACTCGAGACGTTCTGGGAGCGCGCCGCGCTGCCCGCGATCCTGGGCATGATCCTCTTCGTCAGCGGGCCGCTCGGCGCGGTCAACGATCCGGCCCAACCCAAGAAGGCCATTGCAAACGGGCAGTACATCCTCGTCTCGCGCCGCGCGTACGAGGCGCTCGGCGGCCACGCGGCGCTGCGCGGCGAAATCGTCGAAGACGTCGCCTTCGCCAAGCGCCTCAAGGCGGACGGACGCTTCCGCTATCTACTGGCCGGCGGCGACCGGCTCGCGAGCGTCCGCATGTATCATTCGCTGCCCGAAATCTGGGCCGGCTTCACCAAGAACGTGTACGTGGGTGCCGACGGCAACCTGGCCGCGCTCGGCGGCGGCATCCTCTACTGCACGCTCCTCTCGATCGCTCCGCCGGTTCTCGCCATGCGGGCGCTGGCGCAGCGCCGTTACGGCGACGCGCTCGAAGCCCTAGCGGCGTCGCTCGCGATCGTCTGCACCGCGTCGTGGGGCATGCGTCGCGCGGCGTTTCCGCGGCGGCTCGCGCTGCTTCAACCGCTCGGCACCGTGCTCTTCGCGGCGATCATCGCGAATTCGACGTGGAGCGTGCTCAGCGGTCGCGGCGTGGAATGGCGCGGCCGCCGCTACTTCGGAAAGCCGCGGTGACCGAGGACGAGAGACGAGCTAACGCGACTAGGGGCCCCCGGGCGAACGCGGCTTACGAAGCCGCTTTGCCCGGGTTCACGGACGATCTGAGAAATTCGATGACGTTCTCTCGCGTCCACTTGCACCGACAGTGCTTCCCGTAGTCGGCAAGGACGTCTTGCGTGAGTTGTTCGCAACCAGAGTCGCCGTGAAGCTCCACCGCGTGGTCGCAATCCGGGCAGGCCAGATCCATCGGGAGCCATCTTCTCATAGGACTTTGGGCGGTGACTAGGGCCAACGCTCCCTTACTTACAGACAACGAATAGGACCTTTGGCGACCCGGGCACCATCTGAGGCTGAAACGGCCCACCCTAGCGAGTGAGCCGTTTCCTGCCTGCCGAATGGAGAGCGCCTCGGCGAGTTACGCCAGGGCCAAGCTCTTGCGGTCGATGTCGAACTGCTCTTCGCTCAGCGCCATGGTCGACGCGCCGCCCTGCGTGATTTCGTGCTTGTAGGCGGTCGTCTTGGGCAACACGTGGTCCGCGTAGTAACGCGCCGTGAGCAGCTTGGCCGCGTAGAACGGATCCTCGCTCTTGCCGGCCGCGATCAGGGCGGCCTTGAGCATCATCCAGCCGCCCGCGGTATAGCCCCAGAGCATCAGGAACGGCACGGCGCCCGCGAAGGTGACCCGCAGGTCCTTGGCGGCGTTACCGGCCAGCCACATCGCCGTCTCCTGCACGGTCTTGACGGCCTTCTCGAGCTCGACGCCGATGGCTTTGACGTGCTCGTTATCGCTGGCGGCGGCGTCCTTGATCGTGGCTTGAACCTGGCCCAGCACCTTGAGCGCGGTCTTGCCCATGTCTTTGAGGAACTTGCGGCCCATCAAGTCGTTGGACTGGATGCCCGTCGTGCCTTCATAGATCGTCGTGATGCGCACGTCGCGGTAGTACTGCGCCACGCCCGTCTCCTCGACGAAGCCCATGCCGCCGAACACCTGCAGCGCCTCGGACGTCAAGCCGATGGCGACCTCGGTCGACCACGCCTTGACGATCGGCGTGAAGAACTCGACCATCGACTGCGCGTCGGCTTTCGCCGCGGCGTCCGGGTTGGCGTGCGCGTGATCGAGCATCGCCGCCGTGAAGAACCCGAGCGACCGCATCGCTTCGACCTGCGACTTGACGTTCATCAGCATGCGGCGCACGTCGGGATGCTCGATGATCCGGACCGGCGTCCACTCCTTGGCGGCCATGTCCTTGGACTGCACGCGATCGCGCGAGTAGGCCAGCGCCGCCTGGAACGCGCGGTCGGCCACCGCATAGCCCTGAACGCCGACGGAGAACCGCGCCGCGTTCATCATGATGAACATGTATTTGAGGCCTTCGTTCTCTTTGCCGATCAGGTAACCGACGGCGCCGCCCTTCTCGCCGTAATTCATCGTACACGTCGGGGACGCGTGAATGCCGAGCTTGTGCTCGATGCCCGCGCAGGTGACGTCGTTGAGGTCGCCCGGCGTGCCGTCCGCGTTGAGCACGCGCTTGGGGACGATGAAGAGCGAGATGCCCTTGACGCCTTCGGGGGCCGTCGGCGTGCGGGCCAACACCAAATGGACGATGTTGTCGGTGTAATCGTGCTCGCCGTACGTGATGAAAATCTTCTGTCCGGTGATCAGGTAGTGATCGCCCGTGGGCACGGCCTTCGTCTTGACTTGCGCCAGATCCGAGCCCGCTTGGGGCTCCGTGAGGTCCATCGTGCCGGTCCACTCGCCGCTGACGAGCTTCGGAATGAACGTGCGCTTCTGCTCGTCGGTCCCGCACAGCAGGATCGCTTCGATCGCGCCCTGATTGAGCATCGGCCCGTTCGAGAAGGCGATGTTCGACGCTTGCCACATCTCGAGCGTCGCCGTGCTGAGCACCATCGGCAGCCCCTGACCGCCGTACTCGACGGGCATCGGCAGCCCGATCCAGCCCGCTTGGGCGAACTGGTCGAACGCGGCCTTGAACCCCTTGGGCAAGGTCACCTTGCCGCCGTCGAAGTGCGCGCCTTCACGGTCGCCGGTCGCGTTGATCGGATCGAGCACGTTGGCCGCGAAGTTCCCCGCCTCTTCCAGGATCGCTTCGACGACGTCGCCGGCCTCTTCGTAGCCCGGCAGTTTCGTCACGCTGTCCAGATCCGCGATTTCCTTGATATTGAAGAGAAGGTCGCGCAGCGGTGCTTGGTATGCGCTCATGCGTCGTGATACTCCGGTTTCGTAAAGTTTGGGACGGATGCTATTCTCGCGCTCGTACCCGAATCCCGGCAAAAAGCACCTATGGGCTCGGCGTTTTTTCTTGAGGGCTCAGTTCCGCCGCCGGACGCTCGCTTAGACGCCGCTCGATGGCATCGGTCACCTCGGACGGGAGAAATCCCAGGGCGGTCTCCTCCCCGCAACGCAGCCGGAAGACCTCGAAGAACATGTACTCACGCCGCTCGAAGCCCGTGACGGCGTTCCACGGAATGCGCACGGGGCGAAAGAACGCGCGAAACGGCGGCCGCGGGTCGAGCGTCAGCCCGTCGTCGTCCACCCCGGCACGCAGCGGCGGCGCGTTCCAGCCCCAGGCTCCGACGACGACGCCGCCGGTGCGGCTGCGGGCGTCCGTCGCGCCGGCCGGAGCGGGAAAGGCGCGGGCCAGGTCGCTCCAGCCGGTGATTCGCGCGAAGAGCACCGCAGCCGCGGAGGCGATCGCGGCGGCCACGGCCAGCATGCCGGCCAGCAGCGCGAGGCCCCCGGCGAAGCTCAGCTACTCGAATCCGGCGATCGTCGTGCCGCCGTCGACCACGATCGTTTGGCCCGTGATGAACGCCCCGGCGCGCGACGCGAGCAGCACGGCGATGCCCGACACGTCGTCGACCTCGCCGAGGCGCCCGATGGGATAGTGCCGCGTCACGGCCTTTTCCGTTTCCGGATTCTCGTAGAGGGCGCGCGCGAAGTAGGTCTTGATGATGCCGGGCGCGATCGCGTTGACGCGGATGTTCTTGCGGCCCCACTCGACCGCGAGGTTGCGCGCGAGCTGCGAATCGGCCGCCTTCGAGAGCGCGTAGACGCCGAGCATCTTGGTGCCCAGCACGCTTGCGATGCTCGAGACCAAGATCGCCGCCCCGCCGCCGCTCGCCGCGATGTGCGGCAGGGCCATGTTGGCGAGCCACACGTTGGAGCGCACGTTGGCGTTCATCGTCTTGTCGTAGGCCTCGTCGCTGAGCGACGAGAGCGGTCCGAAGTGCGGGTTGACGGCCGCGTTGCACACGAGGACGTCCAGTTTGCCGAAGTGCGCGAGGCTCTCGTCGACGAGGTTCTGCAGCTGGTCCTTGTGCGAGATGTTGCACGGGATCGCGATCGCCTCGCCGCCCTCCGCCGCGATGCCGTCGCGCGCGGCGTCGCACGCCTCGCGGTTGCGGCTCGAAATGACGACCTTGGCGCCGCGCTTGGCGAACTGCTGCGCGATCCCGAGACCGATGCCGCGCGTGGACCCCGTGACGATGGCGACCTTGCCGGTCAGATCGAAGAGATCGCCGCTCATCGCGCCGCGAACGCCGGCGCCCGCTTTTGCAGGAAGGCTTGCACGCCTTCCATCAGGTCGGGGCCGCTCGCGGCTTCCTCTTGCAGTTCGGCTTCCTCGTCGAGCCACTGGGCGAAGTTCGGGATGATCGCCTTGTTGAACGCGCGCTTCGTCAGCGCGGCGGCGACGGGCGAGATCCCCGCGAAACGCTCAGCGTAGGCGGCCGTCTCCGCCTCGAAGTCGGCCGCGGGCACGACCCGGTTGACCAGCCCCAAGCGGAAGGCTTCGTGCGCGTCGATGCGGTCGCTGGTCCACGCGAGCTCGAGGCCGCGGCCGAACCCGGCCAGCAGCGGCAGCATCAGGCTCCCGCCGCCGTCGGGAATGAGGCCGATCTTCGAAAAGCCCAAGGTCAGCTTGGCGTCGTCGGCGGCGATCCGCAGGTCGCAGCAGAGCGCGATCGAGAGGCCGACGCCCGCCGCGATGCCGTTGAGGGCTGCGATCACGGGCTTCTCGACGGCGCGGATGCGCGTGACCAGCAGGTTGTACGACGTGCGCAGGTGTTCGGCGACGGAGTGGCGCTCCGAAGACATGTTGCGCTTGACGAACGCTTCGAGGTCCTGCCCCGAGGAGTACCCGCGGCCCGTTCCGCCGAGAACGATCGCCCGCACGCTCGTGTCGCGCTCGGCCTCCGTGAAGGCCGCGAGCAGCGCCGCGGTCATCTCGTCGTTGAAGGCGTTCAACTTCTCGGGGCGATTCAGGCGCAGGGTCAGCACCGCGCCGTGCTGGGATCGGGTGACGGTCGGCTCTTCGCTCATGCGAGGCGCTTCGGTAAGCCGGAACACGTCTCCGGCCGCCGCTCGTGCGTTATCCTAGGGTCATGAACCGGAACATTTCGCGCACCGCTTTCACCGGCGTCCTGGGGGCTCTGGGGGCGCTCGCGCTCGGCCTCGGCTTCCCCCGCCGCTCCCTCGGCGCCGCCCAGGAGCACTTCGCGGTCACCTTGACCGACGCGCAGTGGCGCGCCCGGCTCAAGCCCGAGGCCTACGACGTCCTGCGCCACGAGGGCACCGAGTACGCGTTTTCGAGCCCGCTCGATGAAGAGAAGCGGCCCGGGCTGTACGCCTGCGCGGGCTGCGAACAGCATCTCTTCGACGCCAAGACCAAGTTCGACAGCGGCACCGGCTGGCCGAGCTTCTACGCGCCGCTGCCCCACGCGGTCGAGACCAAGAACGATTATTCCCTCGGGATGCCGCGCACCGAAGTGCACTGCAGCCGCTGCGGCGGCCACCTCGGGCACGTCTTCGACGACGGCCCCAAACCGACGGGCCTGCGCTATTGCATGAACGGCGTCGCGCTGGACTTCCATCCCGGCGCGAAAGCCTGAGGCGAGCTGCGAACTAGCGGCTTCCGCGGGCGCGACCGAGGAGAATGACTTCGACGCGTTCGCGGCCAACGGTTGGTTCGCGCGACTCGGCGTTATCGATTTTTCATCGCTAACGAATAACGGCGGTCGCGCGAACGAACCGCCGGGACGAGGTCGTTTGGCATGGCTACCGTTACGTTCGTCTATCACACGGGTCTGCGGCGTGCGGCGTTCGGCGCCGCGCAGCTCAGCGGCAGTTGGGATGCGAGCGGCGCGTACGCCTCCGCATGGTCGAGCACGCCGATGCAGCCGTTCAGCGACGCCGCGGGTTGCGCGGCCTTCAGCGCGAGCGTCGACTTCCCCGACGCGGCAGCCGGCACGACGTATCGCTGGGGCGTCGCCGTCGACGGTCCGGCCGGAAACGGCGTCTGGGCCATCGCGACGGAGGTATCCGATCCCAATGCCTCCGATCGTTATCGAAGTTTCGTGCTCGGGGCGGGCTCGGGGACCGAAGAGTATTGGCTGTCGAACGAACGCCGCTTCGGAGCGCAAAAGGCCTACGACGGTTCGGGCGGAGCGCCGGCGTTGCGCTTCGCGGTGTGGGCGCCGAACGCCCAAAGCGTGTCCGTCGTGTTCGCCCGCGCGGGCGACGGGTCGAGCGGCTACATCGACGATTCCGGCGGCGGTATCGATCCGCAGGCGCCGGTCGTCGCGCTCGCTGCGACCGGCGGCGGCGTGTGGTCGAACGACGGCGCCGCTCCGTCGCTCGCCTTCGCGGAGTACTTTCAACGCCAATACATGTTCCGCATCGTCGACGAACAGGGGAAGACCACGTACCGGACGGACCTGTGGTCGCGCAACCAAGCCGGCCACGGCGCCTTCGATCCCGGCGGCGCGCCGTATGCGGGAACCGCCGCCGGCCTCGACGGCACGGTCAGCTGTTCGATCGTTTCCGATGCGGATCTGATCACGGCCGATTTCAACGATACCGGCCTGCAGAAGGGCACGTTGATCCCCGATAGCGAGTTCTGGGCCGACGAGTTCTCGGGCGCGCATCCGCTGCCCGCCGGGTTGGACGAGCTCGCGATCTACGAGCTGCACGTCGGCTCGTTGAACGTCGCATCGACCGGTCCCGGCGATTTCGCCGACGCGCTGGCGTTCGTCGACGCGCTCGCGGACCTCGGCGTCAACGCCGTCGAATTGTTGCCGGTGCTCCAGTTCGACGGCGACTTGCAGTGGGGCTACGGCAGCTCGCACTTCTTCTGCGTGCAGAGCAGCGCGGGCGGCGGAAACCAGCTCAAGTACGTGATCAAGGCCTGCCATCAGCGCGGCATCGCGGTGATCCTCGACGTCTGTTACAATCACTTCTTGGGCCAGGACGGCGAGCGCGCCGAGTGGGGCTACGATTCCGATCCCGGCGTTTCGCCGCAGCACAACACCTATTATTGGTATGAAGGCTTGCCGCAAAACTACGCGGACATCGACGGCGGTTACGTCGACAACGACTCGAGCGGTTGGGCGCCGCGCTACTGGGAAGAGAACGTCCGCCAGGTGTTCGCGAGCAGCGCCCTCATGCTGCTCGAAGAGTACCACGCCGACGGGCTGCGGGTCGACCTCACCGACGCCTTCCATCAGGACAACGCGCTGCACGCCGACGGCAGCCCGGTTCCCGCCGCGAACCTCTTCGGCGCCAAACTGATGCGGGAGCTCGTGGCGACCGCACGCCTCGTGCACCCCGGCGCCTACCTGATCGCCGAGGATCATACGGGCTGGCCCGCGGTCACGCAGAGCCAAGCGCAGGGCGGCATCGGCTTCGACGCCGCCTGGTACGCCGATTTCTACCATCATCTGATCGGCGACGGCAACTACGGCGATTCGTTCGCGCGGCTGCTCTACCAGGCGGGTTTCGGCGATAGCGCACCGCTCGAGATGGATTTCTTCGCGGGCGCGTTGCTCGGCAGCGCGAACGCGAAGGTCGTCTATCACGAGTGTCACGACACGGCGGGCAACGAGTCGGGGACCGAGCGCACCATCGTGACCGCCGTCAACGGTGCGCCGCTGGTCGGCGCGACCCGGCAGTGCGCGGAAGCGCGCTCGCGCCTCTGCGCCGGGCTCTCGCTCTTCTCCGCCGGCACGCCGATGTTTCTGATGGGCGAGGAGATCGGCGCGGCCAAGCCGTTTCGCTTCAACGATTTCGCCGCGAACAAAGAAGATCTCATCGGCGAACGGACGGGCGACGGGCGTTTCCTGTTCCGCTTCTATCAGGACGCGCTCGCGCTGCTGAAGGCCCACCCGTCGCTGCGTCTGGGTGCGCTCGCGATCGCATACGTGCACGACGCCAACCGCGTGATCGCGTTCCATCGCACGGCGAACGGCGGCGAAGAGACGCTCGTGGTCGCGAGCTTCAACGATGCGCCCTTCGCGAACGGTTACGTGCTCTCGCTCGATGCCGACCCGTCGGTGACGGGTACGTGGCACGAGATCTTCAACAGCGACGCCTCGTTCTACGGCGGAGCCGGCGTCGGCAACGCCGGCGGGTATCTCAGCGTGAGCGGCGGTTGCCTCAACCCGGTCGTACCGGCCCGGGGTTTGCTCGTCTTCGCGAAGGCGGGCTGACCGCAGCGGGGTAAAGGTCCCGGCATGTGCGGACGCTACAGCGCGACGAATCCCGCGCGCCTGCGCGCCGCGTTCCCGCGCTTCCGGTTCGGCGGAAACGCGGCGAACCAGCCGCCGCGTTACAACATCGCGCCGGCGCAGCCCGTGCTCGCGGTCCGCAACGACGGCGCGAACGCGGTCGAGGAGATGGTCTGGGGCCTGGTGCCCGCGTGGAGCCGGGATCCGAACATCGGCTCCAAGCTCATCAACGCGCGCGCCGAGACGTTAGCTGAAAAGCCGGCCTTTCGCGAAGCCCTGCGGCGGCGCCGCTGCGCGCTCTTGGCCGACGGTTTCTACGAGTGGCGCGCGAAGCGGCCGGTGCGCTTCACGCTCGCGGACGAGCGGCCGTTCGCGTTCGCGGGCTTGTGGGAACCGTCTGCCGGCGGCGGCGCCACGTGCACGATCGTCACGTGCGAGGCCAACGCCCTGGTGCGCCCCGTGCACGGCCGCATGCCGGTCATCCTCGCGGACGAAGCGCTGGAACCGTGGCTCGCAACCACGGAACTCGCACCCGCCGACGTGGCGCGACTCTTGCAACCCTACGATCCGGCCGCGATGCGCGCGCGGGACGCGTCGACCCGCCTCAACGACGCAAGATACGATAACGCCGACGTCCTGCAACCCGGCGACCCCGTGCAGACGACGCTCGGGTTCTGACGCGGCGCTCAGCGCGAAGCCGGCAAGCGCTCGGAGGAATCGCCGGCCCATCGCGCGTAACGCGAGGGGCCCTACCTATCGAACTCTGCTGAAGAGATAGCTCAATAGTGCATCAACGTTCCGGTGGCAGACGGCACGTCTCATTCGCGTCAGCGTGGCCTGCTCGAGGCGCGCGCTGCGATGAGGCTGCAGCGACGGCTCGAACTCCGTGGGCGCACTCGGTCGTGGCGCCCGTCTCGCGCGCGCGAGCGGTCTGTAGCGAGCCGCAGCCGGAGCGGCTCGCCTCCCGGCGTCCTCGACGCTCCGGGCCCTCGATCCGCTAACGCTCATCGAAGGCGGGGTGCGGACTCGGGCCGCGCCCCCGCCCGCGTGAGGGCTGCGGCAACCGCGGCGAGCTCGGCGCGGTCGCGCTCGCGCGACGGTCGTCGCCGCCACCACCCTCGATTTCGTCGACGGACCGCACGATCCGCGCACCTCGTTTCCAAATAACGGACGGTCCCGAAGGAACGGACGTCCCGGACGCGGGGCTCTGCCTGCGAAGCCCGTTTCCGGCCGGTTCTTCGCGATCTCGCCCAACGCACAGCCCGGTCTCATCTTTTCCGATCGCTTCAAGAAAGAAGTTACATCTGTGCTTAACTATCAAAAGACCGTGGGGGTCGTCGCCGCTGCGGCGCTCCTGGGCACGACCGGCGCCGCATCGGCGTTTCCGCTGGGCGGCCCCGCGCGGCCCCAGGCGGCGGTCCGAGATTTCGGACCCGTCGATCCGGCGCGCTCGAGCTCGATAACCGTTCACCTGAAGCTGCCGAACCAGGCGCTCTGGAGCAGAACGGTCGACGCCCTCTACGATCCCCATTCGCCGACCTTTCACCACTGGCTCAGCGACGCGCAGATCCGCCAATTCGCGCCGCCGCCCGCGCAACTCGCCGCAGTACGCGCGGAACTCCAACGCAACGGTTTGTCCACGTCGACCGCGAGCGATGGGTTTTCGATCCAGGCCCGCGGCTCGATCGCGGCGATCGAACGCACCTTTCACACCGAGATCCATCAGTTCGTACGCAACGGCAAGCCGTTCCAGGCCAACACGCGGCCGCCGGCCCTCAGCGGCGCGGCGAACGCCTTCGTGTCGGTCGTTTCCGGCTTGGAGCGACACACCGTCACGCCCACCCTGGCGCGCGCTATCGATCCGGTGACGAGGAAGCCGCTCGCCGCGGTGCCGCTCGGCGGGGCTCTGGCTTCACGCGGACTCTCCTCGCTGATCAGCGACGACATCCTCGGGCCTAAGGAAATCCTCACCTTCAAAGCCAAAGGCGGCTTGCCCAGCGCAACGTACGCGGGCCTGACGTACAATCCGATTTCATCGAAGACCGCCGACTTCACACCCCAGCAGCTCGAGCAGATCTACGGCTTGCCCGCCGTCTACGGACAAGGCATCAGCGGAGCGGGCCAGACGATCGTGCTGCTGGAGGGATACGGTTATCCGACGGCGCTCGCCGACGCGAACGCGTTCTCCAACGCGACCGACTTACCGGATCTCAACGGCTCGACCTTCAGCGTCGTGTATCCCGAAGGCGCGCCCAATCCCAACGCCGGCATCCTGTCGGGCTGGGACGGCGAAATCGCCCTGGACATCCAATGGTCGCATTCGATCGCGCCGAAAGCGAAGATTCTCATCGTCGCCAGCAACGGTCAGGACGATCAAGATTTCGAGCAGGCGATGCAGTACATCATCGATAACGCGAGCAAACTCGGGGCTTACACGGTTTCCGACAGCTGGGAAGAAGATCAGGACTTCTTCGCGGGGCCCGCGGAACAGATCGCGTTCGAGGACGTCTTGACGACGGCCGCGGCCAAGGGCATCTCGTTCCAGTTTTCGACCGGCGACGGCGGCGATGACGGTTTAGGAACGCCTGCGGGCGCGGCCGGCGTGCCCTCCGACGCGCCGCACGCGACCGCGGTCGGCGGAACCTCGATCGTCAACGATCCCGGCACCGCCACGTTCGTGTCGCTCGCGTGGGGCGGCGATTTCGCCTACATCGACCAAGACGGCCCGCTGGACCCGCCGACGCAGAACGAATTCTTCTTCGGCGGCGGTGGCGGCGGTGAGAGTCTGTATTTCGCCAAACCCGCTTGGCAAAAAGCGCTCCCCGGAACGGGCCGTCAAACGCCGGACATCTCGGCCCTGGCCGATCCGTACACGGGGGTGCCGATCGTCCTGACCAACCCCTCGACGGGCCAACACCAGGTCCTCGTCGGGATCGGCGGCACCAGCTTGGCCAGTCCGATCTTCACCGCGCTCTGGGCGCTCGCCGACCAGAAAGCGAAGCACCCGCTCGGGCTCGCGGCGCCGGCGATCGCGGCGCTCAAGACCGGCGTGACGGACGTGTTACCGCCGGCGATCGGTAGCGACTTCGCGGCCTCGGTTACCGATTCGAAGGGCACCACGAAATACACGGCCGCCCAACTGTTCGCACCCTTGGGATTCAGCCAGAAGACGTTCCTGCCGGTGCTCTACAACTTGCCGGCGATCGACACGGCGCTCGTCTTCGCGATCGGGGCCGACTCGTCGCTGACCGCCGGCACCGGCTGGGACAACGCGACCGGTTACGGAACGCCCGGCGCCGGCTTCATCGACGCGGCCGCCGCGCAGTAACGCTCATTCGAAGCGTTCGGCCGTCACCGGAACGGACCGGAAGGCCAGATAGCCCAGCGCCGCCGTCACGGCGAAATTCAAGGAGAGCGCGACCAAGCCGACGTTGATGCCACCGACGACGCTGCGGTGCGCGAGCGCGAACCCGGCGAGCGCCGCGATGCCGGTCACGATTCCGGCGGCGACGCCGGTCACCGAGGGCCGGACCGGCGCAAACGATAACGCGACGCCGGGAAAGAGCTGCGTGATGCCGTTGTAGGCGATCAACAGCAACCCCACCAGCGTCGTCTTCGCGAAAACCCAGAAGAGAAACGCCAATAACGCGACCACCAGCACCAGAGCCCGCGCCGCGCGCGTCTGCTCGGCGCTGGTGGTCGCGATGCCGAAGGCGTCGGCCAGGACGTTCTTCGAGACGATGCTGGCTGCCGCCAAGATCTGCACCGACGCCGGCACGAGCCCGGCCAGACACCCCGCCGCCGCCACGAAGCCGAGGATCCAGGGCGAGTAATATTTCTGCACGACGAGCATGAACGACTGATCGACGTCGGGCCCCGTCAAGCCCGGCATCACCAAGAGCGCCGTGAACCCCGCGAAGTACACGAAGAAGAACATCAATTGATACAGCGGTAGAGCGATCGCGTTGCGGCGCAGCGTGTCCTCGCTCTTGGCGCTGAAGATCGCGGCGATCGATTGCGGCCACATGAAGAAGCCGAGCGCGGTCAGCACGACCGTCGAGACGAACCACGTCACGCCGTTCGCCGACGCGTCGCCGCTCAGCGTCGTCCAGTGCGGATACCTCGCGAGCACGTGGTCGACCGCGGCCGCCGGCGACCCGAAGAAGCGGACCGGCAACGCGACGCCCGCGAAAACGACCGCGATCAGCACCAGCGCGTCCTTGACGATGCTCGCCCAGGCCGCGCCGCGCAAGCCGGTACCGTAGACGAAGGTGGCGACCAGACCGAACGCGATCGCCACGGCGCCGAGCGAATCGATGGCGCCGTAGCCCGCGATGCGCAGCAGCACCTGCACGCCCGTGAGCTGCAGCGTCACGTAGGGAATCAAGAAGACGAAGCCGACCAGCGCGACGAGCGCTCCGAGCTTGCGACTCCCGTATTGCGCCACGAAGAAGTCGGGGCCGGTCAGCAGGCCGCGCGCCCGGCCGAGCCGCCAGATCGGGGGCAAGAGAAAATACGAGAGCACGTAGGCCACCGTGCCGTAGCACAGGATGTAGAACGCCGGCGCGCCGCGACCGTACGCCCAGCCGGCCGCGCCGAGAAACGCGAAGCTCGTATAGATCTCGCCGGCCAGCAGCAGCCACAAAAAAACGGCACCGAACGAACGGCCGCCGACGATGAACTGTTCGGGATCCATCGTGACCCGGCGCACGCCGTAGAAGCCCAGGCCCACGGTCGCCGCCAAGACTGCCGCGATCGTCGCGACGGCGATCCCGGCGTTCACGAGCGGCGCTCGAAGCGATACACCGCGAGCATGAACGCCGGCGTCGACACGATCCAGAACGCGATGTACGCCGGCAAAAAGGGAAAGCCGAAGATCCGCGGTTCCACGCGATTGGCGAACGGGATGCCCGCGGTCAGCGCTAGGACCGGCACGAGCGCGAGCGCTACCGAGAGCGGGCTGGTCTTCCCCGGCACGATACCGGCCTCGCTTCGCGGCCGGCGCGCGCCGTCATTTATCCGAATAGTGCATCTCGGTCGTGAGTTCGCTCGGGACGGCCGAACAATTCTCGAAGGCCGGCGCGTACGTGCCCGCAGCCGCTGCCAGGATCGTCGCCAGCACGACCTCCTTCGCGCCGATTCCGTCGTTCAGCGTGTCGCGCAACGGCTTGACGCTGCGGACCTCACCGCTCTCATCGAGCTGCACCGTCACGGTCACGTCGCCGTAGGTCCCCGCTTCGGCGGCCGTCTCGGGATAGCGCGGTTCGGCGAAGCGGAGCGCTTTGGCCGCGCGCCCGGGCGACGCGCACGCAGCCCCCGGCGGCGGGGAGGGAACGGCCGGCGCCGCTTCGAGTCCGGCTACGCCGGCGAACGGAAGCAGCGCCGTCCGCCGGTACGGTTCGGCCAGACCGTCCCCGCGTGCCAGGGCCGCGACGGCAATGGCCGTCACCGCGGAGAACGCATCGAACCGCTCCTGGTCCGACGACACGCCGTACGTCCAACGATTGACGACCAGATAGAGCGCTCGAGCGGTTCCGTACGTCTCGGTCGGATCGGCGCACCGGCTTGCGAGCGCGGCTTGCACCTCGCGTTCGGGCACGGTTGCAGCCGCCTCGACCACGCTCTCGAAGAGACTCTGCTGATCGGCCGGCGGCACCGCCGCCAGCGCCGCGATGAACCGTAACACCGGCCGCGACCGCAGGTCGTAGGCGAAGGCGAGCAGCACGTTTTCCGGCAGATCGGGCACGGGCGACGCGCACGTAACGGGCGCGGGGCTCGCCGCACCCGGCGTGGGCGCCGCGCCGGCGCTACCGAAGGCGGCGACGAAACCCACGAGGACGGCGAGCGAGGCGAAGAGCTCCGGCATACGGGACCGTTCTCCACGAGCCGGCCGCATCCGGCGCGGCGCACGGCGTACCCCGTTCTCGTCATCCCATCGATAACGCTAATCACGTGGCCAGGGGAACGCCTGGGGACGACGCGAAGCTCGGGACCTACAGCATAAGACCGTCGTCGCACGCGCAGCGAATGCCCGAGGTCGAGTATGGCTATCGTGCCTGGAATCTGGAAGGTGGTCGGTCGCGAACCCGAAGCGCTCGCGCTATCGGTGTCGTTCCCGGTGGGTAGCCACACGGTGCGCGCGGGTTCGCGCGAGTTGGCGGACGCGGGCCTCGCCGAGGTACCGGCCGACGGCGACGCCGATTTCGCGTTGCGCCGCGATGCCGGGACGTTCAAGTTTCGCGGCTCGTTCCGGCGCGGTGCCCTCGGTGACGCGAGCTTCGGAGCCGACCTCGATTTCGCCACGTCGATGCGCCGGATCGGCTTCAAACTCTCCGACGCCGAAGTGCTGCACTGCGCGGCGCTCGGTCTCTCCGCGGATGCCGCGCGCGAGTTCAAGGCCGACTTTCCGAAGATCTCCCTCGAATCGTTGCTCAGCGGCGCGGCCTTCGGGGCCACGCCGTCGTACGCGCGAACGATGCGCTCGCTGCTGCGCGTCTCGTCGTTCGATGAAATCGTTCCCCTGGCGGTCTACGGCGTCACGATCGACTTCGCACGCGCGATGACCGGCTTGCTCGAAGCGCCGCTCTCAGCGCGCGATCTCGCGTCCCTGCGCATGGCGGAAGTCGATACGAACTACGTCACGGGCTTGGTACCGGCGCTCGACTCCAAGCCCGACGCGCGCCAGGTCTACCGCCTCAAGCGCCTGGGCGTCACGCCGGAGGCCGCCCGCGAGTTCGCCGCGCGCGAGCGCCGCCGCATCTCCTGCGACGAACTGAGCCTCTCCGCCGCCGCGCCCGCTACCGCGTAAGCCGCCCGCGCGGGCGAGCGGGTCCGCTTGGCCGACTCGACGGCCGGGTAGAGCTTCTTCGATGCCCACGACTTTCCTGAGCGAGATGCCGTTCGGCGCGCGCCGCACCGGCGCCGGCGTTTCGTTTCGCCTCTACGCTCCGAGCGCCCGCGAGGTCGCCCTGCTCTACCGCACCGGGAACGGCCCGGAGCAAACCGCGACGCTGGAACGCAGCCCCGGCGGCTGGTTCGAGACGACCCGGCCGGATGCGGATGCGGGAACGCTCTATCGTTACCGCATCGACGGTAGCGACGTTCCCGATCCCGCGTCGCGCTTCCAACCCGAAGGCGTCCACGGCCCGAGTTGCGTCGTCGATCCCGCCGCGTTCGCGTGGCCCGAAGAGACGGGCCGGATCCGGCCGTGGAACGAGCACGTCTTCTACGAGCTCCACGTCGGAACGTTCACACCCGAAGGCACCTACGCCGCCGCGCGCGCCAAGCTGCCGCACCTCGTCGAGCTGGGCGTGACGGCGCTGGAACTCATGCCGATTTCCGAAGTGCCCGGCAAACGCAACTGGGGGTACGACGGCGTCTTTCTCTACGCGCCCACGCGTAACTACGGGACGCCCGACGAGCTCAAGGCCTTCGTCGCCGCGGCGCACGCGCTCGATCTCGCGGTCTACCTCGACGTGGTCTACAATCACTTCGGCCCTGAAGGAAACTATTTGCACTCCTACGCGCCGGAGTTTTGGACCGAGGAGTACCACACGCCGTGGGGCGCCGCGATCGACGTGGCGGGTGAGGACCGCGACGGCGTGCGCGCCTTCTTCATCGAAAACGCACTTTATTGGCTGAACGAATACCGCTTCGACGGCCTGCGCTTCGATGCCGTGCACGCGATCTTCGACGGCCCGAACCGCCGTTTCTTGCGCGAGCTCGCGAGGACCGTGCACGAACGCGTCGACCGGCCCGTGCACTTGATCCTCGAAAACGAAGGCAACGAGAGTTCGCTGCTCGCCCCGGGCGTCTTTCGCGCGCAGTGGGACGACGACGCGCACCACGCGGCCCACGTCGCGCTGACCGGACAGACGGACGGGTATTATGCGGAATACGCGGCGGATCCGGTGGACATGCTCGGACGCACGCTCACGCAAGGCTTCGGATTCCAGGGCCAGCCTTCCGCACATCGCGGCGGCGCGCCGCGCGGCGAACCCAGCGCCGAATTGCCGCTGGGCTCCTTCGTCACGTTCTTGCAGAACCACGATCAAATCGGTAACCGGCCGTTCGGCGACCGCATCGCGACGCTCGCGCCCGACTACGCGCTGCGCGCCATGCTCGGCATCGTACTGCTCGCGCCGACCACGCCGATGCTCTTCATGGGCGAAGAGTGGGGCGCCGGTACGCCGTTCCTCTTCTTCTGCGATTTCGAACCGGAACTGGCCGCCAAAGTCACCGAAGGAAGGCGCGCCGAGTTCGGCAGCTTCGCCGCGTTCGCGGACCCGGCCGCGCGCGAACGCATTCCCGACCCGTCGTCGCCGGATACGTTCGCGAAGAGCAAGCTGCGCTGGGACGAAATCGAGCGCGAACCCCACCGCGCCTGGCTGGATTACTACAAGCGTCTGCTACAGATCCGGCGCGACGAAATCGCGCCGCGCATCGCGAACGTACGCGGTGTCGACGCCGCGTACGAAAAGATCGGCCCGTGCGGTCTCCGCGCGCACTGGCGTCTGGACGATGCCACGACCCTGGGGCTCGAAGCCAATCTCTGCGCCGAGGCGAAGCCCGGGTTCTCCGCGTTGCCGCACGGCTTCGTCGTGTTCTCGACGCACGATCCGACCTTCGCCGATTCGATCGCGCCGCCGTGGAGCGTCCGGTGGACGCTCGCGTAACGCCGCTCTCGACCTACCGGCTCCAGTTCACGCCCGAGTTCGGTTTCGCCGACGCGCGGGCCGTCGTGCCCTACCTCGCGGCGCTGGGCATCGACTGGATCTACGCCTCACCGTACCTCAAGGCGCGGCCCGGAAGCACGCACGGCTACGACGTCGTCGATCCCAACACGCTCAACCCCGAGGTCGGAACGGCGGAGCAGCACGCGGCCTTCATCGACGCCGCGCAGGCGGCGGGCCTCGGGCACCTGCTCGACTTCGTCCCCAACCACATGGGAATCGGAAGCGGCAACCCGTGGTGGCAGGACGTGCTGGAGTGGGGCGAGGCCTCGCCGTACGCGCACTACTTCGACATCGATTGGAATCCGCTGCGCGCGGAGATGCGCGGCAAGGTGCTCATTCCGTCGCTCGGCGATTATTACGGGCGCGTCCTCGAGCGCGGCGAACTGACGATCGCCTTCGACCGCCCGGCGGGCACGTTCGCCGTCGCGTACTACGACGCCCGGTTTCCGCTCTCGACGGCCACCTACGGCGAGCTGCTGGCGCTGGCCGCCGAACGTTTGGGCGGTGAGGCCTGGGCATTGCGCGCGCTGGCCGCGGAGTTCGGCGAAGCCGACCGCGCCCGCGCCCTCGAGCTCAAGGCCGAGCTCGCCGGCGTCGCGCGGGACGACGCCGTCGCCGCCGCCATCGATGCGGCGCTGGCATGGTATCGCTCCGCCGCGGGTCCGGCGTCGGCGGACCGGCTCGACGCGCTGCTGAGCGCGCAACATTACCGGCTCTCGTTCTGGCGCGTGTCGGCGGACGAGATCAACTACCGGCGCTTTTTCGACGTCAACGACTTGGTCGGCGTGCGCGTCGAGGACGCCGAGGTCCTCGCGCAGACGCACCGTTTCGTGTTCGAGCTCATCGCCTCGGGTCGCATCCAAGGTCTGCGCATCGACCACGTCGACGGGCTCTTCAATCCGGGCGGATACTGCGAACTCTTGCAAGATCGCGCGGCCGCGATCGGCCATCCGCAATATCTGGTCGTCGAGAAGATCCTCGCGCGCTTCGAGACCTTGCGCCCGGATTGGCGCGTCGCCGGGACGACGGGTTACGACTTCATGAACGTCGTCAACGGCCTGTTCGTCGACGCGCGCGCGGAACGCTCGTTCGATCGCATCTACCGGCGCTTCGCGGGCATCGGCGGGACGTTCGACCAGTTCGCCTACCGCGCCAAGAAGGACATCATCCGCACGAGCCTGGCGAGCGAACTCGAAGTGCTCACGACGATGCTCGACCGCATCGCGCGCGAGGACCGGCGGTCCAGCGATTTGACCTACAACGTCCTGCGCGACGCCTTGAGCGAAGTCGTCGCCTCCTTCCCGGTCTATCGCACGTACGTGACCGGCAGCGAGGTCGAAGAGGAAGACCGCAAGTACGTAGCTTGGGCGACCGGCGCCGCGCGCAAGCGCAGCGAGCTCGGCGACGCGGCGGTGTTCGACTTCATCGAACGCGTGCTCACGACCGCGGCGCCGGAGGATTCGCCCAAGTACGACGCTCGCGACGTGCTGAGCTTCGCGATGAAATTTCAGCAGTATACGAGTCCGGTTATGGCCAAGGCCGTGGAGGATACCGCGTTCTATCGTTACGTGCGGCTGACGTCGCTCAACGAAGTGGGCGGCGACCCTCGCCGTTTCGGAACGAGCGTGGCGGAGTTCCACCAAGACGCGTTGCGCCGCGCGAAGCATCATCCCGCGGCCATGCTCGCGACCGCGACCCACGACCACAAACGGGGCGAGGACACGCGCACCCGCATCGACGCGCTCTCGGAGATGCCCGGGCTGTGGGATCGCTCGATCCGGCGTTGGAACCGGCTCAACGCGCGCCGCAAGGCCGACGTGGACGGCAGCCCCGCGCCGACCGAGAACGACGAATACAACCTCTATCAAGCGCTGATCGGCACGTGGCCCGCGCAGTGGCTCGCGAGCGGCGTGAACGCCATCCCGCCGGAGGAGATGGAAGCCTACGTCGCGCGCATCGAAGCGTATCTGCGCAAGGCGTTGCGCGAAGCGAAGTTCCGCACGAGCTGGACCAATCCGAGCGAAGCCTACGAAACGGCGGCGCTCGGCTTCGCACGCGGCATTCTCATGCCGAAGCGGCCCACGCCGTTCCTGCGCGAGCTCGCGGCGCTGGCGCTCGAATGCGCGCGCAGCGGCGCGATCTCGAGCCTCGCGCAAACGACGTTGAAGCTCACCGCGCCCGGCGTCCCGGACATCTATCAAGGCACCGAGTTCTGGGACCTCTCGCTCGTCGATCCCGATAATCGACGCCCCGTCGACTACGCCGCGCGGCTCGCCGCCGTGCGCGACTTCGAGGCGCGCGCCGCGCGGCGCGAGCACGCGGAACTCGCGCGGGAATTACGGCGGGATTGGCACGACGGGCGGATCAAAGCCTACGTCACCTGGAGCCTGCTGCACCTGCGCCGCGAGCTGCCCGAAACGTTCACCGGCGGCGACTATCGGCGCTTGGAAACGCGCGGCCGCTCGGCCGACCGGGTCGTGGCGTTCGCGCGCGACCGGGTCGTCGTCATCGCGCCGCGTCTGCTGCGGCGAATCTTGATCGAGGACGCCGAGGACGACGGGCTGCCCGGTTTCGCGCTCGCCGGCGTGCGGGTCCGGTTGCCGTCGGGAACGGCGCGCTACACGCATCGCTTCACGGGTGCGACGATCGAGTCGCGCGCCGACGAGCGCGGCGACTACGTCGATGCGGGCGAACTGCTGGCGGACTTCCCCGTAGCGGTCCTGGTCGCGCAGTAGGGGTGCGCGCCCGGCCAGGGCAAAGCGGACGCCGGTTCGAAGGCCGAACGGGCCGTACGAAGTTGCGGTCTCTTCCCTTTTGTCCCAAAACAATGCCGGTCGAGGAGGCCGCCACGCCTTGGCAACCACGTACGACGCCATCGTCATCGGCGGCGGCCACAACGGTCTGGTCACCGCGTGTTATCTGGCGCGCGCGAAGTGGAAAGTGCTGGTACTCGAGCGGCGCTACATTCTCGGCGGCGCGTGCGTCACCGAAGAGAACGTCTTCCCGGGGTTCAAGGTCTCGACTGCGGCGTACGTCAACAGCCTCTTCCGGCCCGAGATCATCCGCGATCTGCGCCTCAAAGAATTCGGTTTCGAAGTCGTGGAGCGCAACCCGGCTTCGTTCTCGCCGTTCGCCGACGGGCGTTATCTACTGCTGGGCGGCGACGCGGCCGCGAACCTCGCGGAGATCGCGAAGTTCAGCAAACGCGATTCGCTCGCGTATCCCAAATACGAGGCGATGCTCGAACGCGTCGCCTCGGTGCTCGAACCGACGCTCGTGCAGATTCCACCCAACATCGAGCGTCCGTCGCTGGCCGACCTCTTCGCGATGGGCAAACTCGGGCTCGATTTCAAGAAGCTCGGCTCCGCGATGGGCGAGGCGCTCGAAGTGCTCACGGGCGCCGCGCGGCCCATCCTCGATCGCTGGTTCGAATCCGAGGAACTCAAAGCGACGCTCGCGACCGACGCGATCATCGGCGCGTTCGCCGCGCCCTCGATGCCGGGCACCGCGTACGTGCTCTTCCACCACGTGATGGGCGAGACCAACGGCAAGAAGGGCGTGTGGAGTTACGTGCGCGGCGGCATGGGCGGCCTCACGCAAGCGCTCGCGAAAGCGGCGCGGGCGCAGGGCGTCGAGATTCGCACCGAAGCGGAAGTCGCGCGGATCGTCGTCAAGAACGGCGCCGCGACCGGCGTCGTGCTCGCGAACGGCGAGGAGTACGCCGCCAAGCACGTCGCGAGCGGCGTCGATTGCCGGCTGACGTTCACGAGCTTTCTCGATCCGCAGAGCCTTCCGCCGGATTTTCTGGCCGAGATCGAGCGCATCGATTACAGCAGCGCGTCGGCGAAGATCAACGTCGCGCTGGAACGCCTGCCGGATTTCACGGCGTGCCCGGGCACGGACGCGGGGCCGCAGCATCGCGGCACGATCCACCTCTGTCCCGATCAAGACTTCATCGAACGCGGATACGACGAAGCCAAATACGGACGCATGTCGACCGAGCCGATCGTCGAGTGCACGATCCCCTCGTCGGTCGATCCGACGGTCGCGCCGCCCGGCAAACACTTGATGTCGATGTTCTGCCAGTACGCGCCCTACGATCTGCAAGGCGGCTGGGACGACGCCGCGCGCAACACGTTCGCGGATCGTTGTTTCGACGTCGTCGAGCGTTACGCACCCGGCTTCAAAGCGTCGGTAATCGACCGCCAAGTGCTCAGCCCCAAAGATCTGGAGGCGACGTTCAATCTGACCGGCGGCAACATCTTTCAAGGCTCGATGAGCCTCAACAAGCTCTTCCTCTTCCGTCCCGCGCCCGGCTACGCCAACTACCGCACGCCGGTGAAGAATCTGTTCCTGTGCGGCTCCGCCGCGCATCCGGGCGGCGGCGTCATGGGCGCCTCGGGCTGGAACGCGGCGCGCGAAATGCTGGGCAAACGCTAGCGTTACGATCCCGCTTCGTTACGGCGGCTTAAGGCCGGTTTAAGAACCACCGCGATTCTCGCGACCGCGGCAGGCGAAGCGCCGTCGGGAGCCGGAACCAACCGCACATGGCTCCCGGCGACCGGACCCGCCGCGGCGATTTCGTCGCGACCGGTACCATGCTCGGCCTGCGGGTGGCGTTGCCGTTTGCGGCGGCGCTCGCGGCGGCATTGGCCGCCCATCTCGCGCTCGACCTCGCCGGCGACGTCCTCCTGGCGCACGACGCGTACGACGACCTCGCCCACGGTTCGCGCTGGGTCGCGTCCCTCGGGTCGGCCGGCGCGGCCGTCGTGGCGCTGTGGACCCTCGTCCGCGCCCTGCTCGCGGAGACCCGCGGCTGCCGCGGGGCTCTCCGCGCGACCCTGCGTGCGGCGCTGCCGGCATCGCCCGCGGTCTTCGCGTCGGCGGTCACGGGCGCGACCCTCCCGTTGCTGCTCGGCATGGCGTGGCTCGACGCCCGCGTCGCCGGCACGGGGATCGACGACGCCGCCGATCTTTTCGGCGGATCGATTCCACTGGGCATCGCGTTCAGCAGCGCTTTCGCGCTCGCGTTCGCAACACTGGCACATCGCGCGGTTGCGTTCCTGGGCCGGCACCACGCCTCCATCGTTCGCGCGCTGGAAGCGTTCGTGCGGCTGGCGCGGGACAACGCGCGCGCGCCGTTCTTCACGGCCGCCGGCGCGCGGGATCGCCTGCGCGTACCCGCCGCGCTCGCGCGCTGCACGGGCGCGAATCGCGCGCCACCGAGCCGGATAGCGACGCTCCTGCCCGCCTGAGCGGCGCGCGTTTCCGCGCGCCGCGGATTCGCACGACCACTCCAGCCCAGGAGGCATCATGTTCTTCTCTATTGGGCGCCGCGCGCTCTACGCCGCCGCGCTGTTCGCGTTCGCCGGCTCCCGCTTCGCGCTCGCCGATGAGGCGACGGGCACGGTGGAAGGTACCGTGAGCAGCCTCGACGGCCGGCCCGTCGCCGCCGCGCGCGTCGTGCTCGACGGCCCGTCGCATGCCGCCGCGCTATCCGACGACGGCGGACGCTTCTCGCTCGCGGGGCTCGGCCCGGGAACGTACTCCGCGCGCGTCAGCGCTGCGCGCTTCACCGACCCCGCGCCGGCCACCGTCGACGTCCGTCCGGGCCAAACGACCAACCTCAGCTTCGCTCTGGCCCGTTCCCAAACGTCGCTAACGACGATCGGCCGGGTCAGCACGAACGGCCACCAAAGCGTCTCGACCTCGGCCACGCCCGTCACGACGATCGACGCGCAAGCATACGCGGACGAAGGCTTCACGCGCGTCAGCGACGTGCTGCAGGACAGCGAGGAGACGACGCTCTTCCACCCGGCCGGCGGCGGCAGCAGCGTCCTGCCCACGTCGGTCGCGATCCGCGGGCCCGACCCGACGGAAACGCTGGTCGACGTCGACGGCCATCAAATCAATAACGGGAACACCGGGGATTTCGACCTCTCGCTGCTCGACCCGGCCGACTACACGTCGATCGAACTCGTGCGCGGCATCTCGCCCTCGTCGCTGGTCGGCCCCGATACGATCGACGGCGCCATCAACATCCGCACGATCGAACCCACGACCGATCCGCACGGCTTGCTGCGCCTGAACTTCGGTTCGTTCGGCGCCTTCGGCGGCACCGTGCAGAGCACGGGGACCGTGGACGGCCGCCTCGGTTACGCGCTCTCGCTGCACCGCCAGGGCACCGACGGCGAGGTGAACGAGAACGTGTTCGACGTGGGCAGCGGCACGGTGCAACACGTGGGTAGCGAGATGCTCGGTTCGTCCGCGATCGCCAAGCTCCGCTACGCATTCGGCTCGGCGGGCGCCGGTTACGCCGAGCTTTCCTTTCACGACCAGAGCGCCTTCCGCGATCTCTCCGCGGGATTGACCACCTATAACGTTCCCGGCGCGGGCGGCGGCGACGCGCTCGCGCCGCTCGCGACGGCGTCGTCGACGGCGAACTTGCCCCAGGTCGACAGCGCCGCGGGCACGGCGTTGCAGACGCACAACGCAGGTTACGGCATCGACGTCTCGCTGCCGCTCGGAAATGGCGGCGGGAGCGGCATCGCGGCCACGACGCTGCTCTTCCGGCATTACACGTCCATCGTGAACGAATCGGTCTACGGGCCGCTGGCGGAGACGACGCCCTACCTCTTCAACTCGCGCGATCTGCTCGACGACGAAACGCTCGAAATCGAGCATCGCATCGGTAACGGCGGCCTGACGCTGCAGTACGAGGTTCGCAACGAATCGCTAACGACCGACTTCATTCCCGGCGTCGTCAACGAACAATCCGTCTTGCGCCGCATTCCGCCCTTTGCGAGCGACGCGTCGGTGGCGAACAGCCTGTTCGCCGTGCAGCCCGATCAAAGCGCGAGCTCGACACCGGGTCTCGAGACCTTGCCGCTCGGCCAGACGCAGCGTTCGCTCGCCCTGCGCTACACCTATAATCCCACGCCCGCTTTGCACTTCATCGTGGGCGGTTACTACAGCCGGCTCGACCTCTTCGGGAACTATCTCGACCCGCGCTTCGGCTTCGTGTTCACGCCGAACGCGCGCACCGCGGTGCGCGTCTCGGCCGGCACGACGTTCCAATCTCCCCAACTCCCGGAGCTCGTCGTGCCGAATCCGCTGCCCGTCGTCGTCGGCAACTATATCTCGATCGGCAACCCGAACCTCAAGCCGGACCAGGCGACGGAGTACGGCCTGGGCATCGATCGCATCATCGCGGGCGGCGCGAACCCGACCGCGATTTCCGCCGACGTGTATCGCGTCAACCTGCGGCAACCCGCATCGACGCTCAATTTGCCGCTCGATGCCAACTGCGGCCCGAAATCGCTCGGCGGCGACGGCACCGCGTGTCCGCTGAGTTATCCCGTCAACGCGGGCGACGGCGTCTACCAGGGGATCGAACTCTCCGCGCGCCACAGCTTCGGTCCCTTTACGGTGCTGCGTGCCGGTTGGGCCGTGCGCAGCGCCTACCTCACCGCGGTGCCTGCCGATATCCAAGACGGGACGCTGGTCGTCGGCGAGCAATCCGCGGGGTTACCGCTCCACAAGGCAACGTTGACCCTTACCAGCGCGCCGCCGCTGGGCTTCACCTACGGTGCCGATCTCGTGTACGAGAGCCTCTACAACGAACTCAACCTGCCCCAGTTCGCGACGCTCGCGGCGCACCTCGGGTACCGGTTCCGCGGCGGTTACGAAGTGTTGGTCTCCGGAACGAACCTGACCGACGTCTACGACCAACGCTTCACGACGCCGGGCGGCGGCGTGCTCTACGGCGGGCTGCCCGGCCCGAACGGTCCCGGTCCGCTGCCGCAAGACGCCTACGCGCTGCAGGGCACCGCGTTCAACGTCAGCGTGTCGCGCCGCTTCTGATGCGCCGCGCCGGTGCTACGGACGAAGCGCAGCCAGCAACTCCGGATTGCGGGTGAAATACGACTCCAGCGACTCGGGCGCGCGGCCCGTGAGGCGCGCGACCGCGTCGCTCGTGGCGGCCAGCTCGCCCGCGGCGATCGCTTCGTACGAGCCGAGCCACGTGTCGACTTCCCAAGCGGGGGCGCCGAGTTGCGCGCGCCACGCGCGGCCCGTCGCGACGCTCTCGTTCTCGTAGCGCAGCTGCCGCCCGGCGAGCGCCGCGAGCCGGCGTGCCACCTCCGCGAGCGTCAGCGCCTCCGGGCCCGTCACGTCGACGGCGCCGCGCACGACGTCCGGGCGGCTGAGCGCCGTCGCGGCCACGCGCGCCACATCGTCGCGCGAGACGAACGCGGCCGCGCCGTCGCCCGCCGGTCCGCGCGCCACGCCCGCGCTGCCGAACATCTCCGGTAAGATATCGAGATACAGATTGTCGCGGAGCGCGGCGAACGGGATGCCGCTGCGTTCCAGCAGTTCCTCGGTCTGGTGGTGGTCGCGCGCCATCGGAAACTTCGAACCCGGCGCCGCGCCCTGGAACGACAGGTACACGAGATCACGCCGGCCCGGCGCGCCGCGTCGATCGCGTTGCCGTGAAGCTGCGCCCGCTGCCCCGGTTCCGCGTAGCCGGAGACGATCAGCGCGGTCTCGATGTTCGCGAACGCCCGGTCGAGGGCGGCCGGATCGGCATAGTCGCCGGCCGCCACCTCGGCGCCCGGAAGCCGAGGGGCCCGCGCCGGGTCGCGAGCCAGCAAACGGAGTTGCTTTCCATGCTCGGCGAGGATCGCGGCGACGCGCCTCCCGATGTTTCCCGAAGCACCTGTGATCAGAATCATGGCCTAGCCGCACCGCCTACGTCTTGTCACGGCTAAGTAACGCCCATCACACGGACGAACCCTTTGATATATGCCGACTGCGCTTCGATCGACGTTTGCGTCCGTCGCGATAGCGGCGTTCTTGGCCGTGCCCGCCGGCGCGCAGAGCAAAGCGGCCACGACCGGCGCCCACGTCGTCGACATCCCCGCCGACTACCGCCAACACACGGGCTTCACCGGCCCCGGCGTCTTCGTCGTCTCCGTCGTGCCCGATTCGCCCGCCGAGCATGCGCGGATCCTACCCGGCGACGTCCTGACCGGCTTCGGCGATACGTCGCTCACGAGCCCCGCGCAGTTCTACGCCGTGACCTCGGCCGCGGCTCCGGGCTCGTCCGTCACGCTCGCGCTCTCGCGCTACGGCCGCACGGTGAAGCTTCCCGTGACCTTGGCCGACGTCGATCAGCTCTACGCGGCGCCGCCTCCCTGCCGCGTGCCCGATGCCAACGCCGCGATGACCGAGGCGATCGTCGCCGGCCGGCGGCACGATCCCGGCGCCGAGACGGCCGCCGCCGAACGCGCGCTCAACCTCTACGAGTCCTGCGCGTCCGTCGAGGGCCAGCTCGACGAACACATCCTGATCAAATCCGGTGACGCGCTGCTCGTGCAAGCCGTCGCGCGGGTCAGCCAAGGCGACCGCGCCGGCGCCGTGCCGTTCGCCGCGAACGCGATCGCGATCTATTCGCTCGCCACCCGTTCCAGCGTGGTCTCCGATGCGAACAAGAACGTCGCGCGGGGCAAGATCGCGGCGATCGGCCACGCTTTCCCCGAATTGCACGGCGCGACGGCCGACGGTTCGATCGACCTCGGGCTGCGCACGTTCTCCGAAGCCGAGACCGCGAGCCCCTTCTCGGTGCTCGCGTCGTGGTCGTCGCAGGCCTCCGACACCGACACGATGCTCCACCTGCGCGTCGACTTGCACCCCGATGCGGAGTCGCACCTCTTCGCGCGCGGATTCAAAATAACGATAACGGACCGTTACATCGGCACGCGCGCCGTCTACGCGCAGGACCAGCCGCCGCCGGAAACCCCCGGAACCGTCCTGGGACGCGGAAAGACCGACGTCGACCCGCACGAGGACATCCGCACGGTGCGCCGCGTCGACCTCGGCCCGGGCGACCATAAGGTGTACGTCCTGTCGTTCTTGGTCCCGAGCGATGCCGAATTCTCCGCCGCCGCCGCCAGCCTCCAGTACGCGCCCCGATGAAGCCAACCCGGACGAAAGGATAACGCGTTGCCGTACCGTGCCGAAATCAGCCGCCGCAATCCCGGCTACTTCATCTTCCTGATCGACCGCTCGGCCTCGATGAACGACCCGCACGGCCGCAAATCCGAAAAGAGCAAAGCCGAGAGCGTGGCCGACGCGATCAACCGGATCATCCAGAACATCGTGATCCAGTGCTCCAAAAACGAAGGCGTCTACGATTACTTCAGCGTCAGCGTGATCGGGTACGGCAGCGAAGTGGGCTCGGCGTTCTCCGGTCCGCTCGCGGGGCGCCCGTACGCCTCGACGTCCGAACTCGAAGCGAACCCGGCCCGCTTGGAGTCGCGCAAGCAGCGCGTCCCCGACGGCGCGGGCGGTCTGGTCGACGTCGAAGTCCGCTTCCCGATTTGGTTCGACGCCGTGGCCGCCGGCGCGACGCCGATGAAGCGCGCGCTCGGGTCCGCGTACGGCTTGGCGTACGCGTGGATCCAGGAAAATCCCAACGCCTATCCGCCGATCGTCATGAACCTGACCGACGGCGAATCCTCCGACGGCGACCCGGCCGAAGCCGCGAAGAAGCTCACGTCCCTGCAAACGAGCGACGGTAACGTGCTGCTCTTCAACATGCACCTCTCGGCCGAAGGCGGCGATGCCGTGCTCTACCCCTCGAGTGAAGCGGTACTCGACGACCCGTTCGCGCGCCAGCTCTATTCGATCACGAGCGTGTTGCCCGACGCGATGCTGCAGCAAGCGCTCGCGATGGAACTGCCCGTGCGCCAAGGCAGCCGCGGCTTCGTCTTCAACGGCGACGTCGTCTCCGCAATTCAGTTCCTCGAGATCGGAACCAAACCAGCGAACATGGCGCTGCGGTAACGCCCACGGGAATGACGACGGTCGAGTTCGTGGTTCGCGCGCATTTGCTCTCGAAGGTCGGTGAAAAGCTCGCGGATTGCGAAGACGCGCTCGCGGTCGCGTGCGACATGCCCGGGCGGGGTCTGCGCGCGGCGGTGGCCGACGGCGCGGGTTCGTCCGCGTTTTCCGGCTATTGGGCCGCGCTCCTGACGCAATCGTTCGTGGCCGAACCGATCCGCTCGGAATCGGAATTGCGCGAACGCCTGCCGGCGTTGACCGAGCGCTGGAACGCGCACGTCTTCCGGCGCGACATTCCGTGGCACGCGCTCGAACGGGCCATGCGCGGCGCGTACGCCGCGTTGGCGGGCGTCGAAGTGGCCTGCGGCGCGCCTGCCGCTTGGCGCGGTCTCGCGCTCGGCGATAGTTGCGTGGTGCATTTGCGCGGGGGTGCGGTCATCGCCTCGCAGCCCATTGCCGCCTCGGACGCGTTCACCAACGAACCCGTGCTGATCTCGACCGATTCCGAACGCAACGCCGGCCTCGCGACGGAACTACGGCTCTTCGGCGGCGAGCTGATGCCCGGCGATACCCTGCTGCTCGCCACCGACGCGCTCGCGCAATTCGTCTTGGCCGCCGCCGAATGCGACGCGACCCGGATCGACGCGCTCCTGCACTCGCTCGAAGACGGCGACGTCGTGATCGAAGAAGGCCGCACCCGCGGCGACCTGCGCAACGACGACGTCGCCGCGATCGTGATCCGCGTCTCGTGAAGAACCAAGATTCGGCACTGCCCCGGGGCGACGAATACGTCGCGGCGCTGCAGCATCCGAGCGTTGCCTTCCGGGACTACGACCTGCGCACGGCGACGATCGAGACCCGGCCCAACGGCCTGCCGCGCCCGTATAGCGGCGGCTTCACGATGACCTTCCACGCCGCGGGCCCGCGCGGCGAATGGGCGATCCGCTGCTTCACGCGCGACGTGCGCGAACTCGCGCGCCGCTACGATGCGATCGGACGTTTCACGAGCACGACCAGCGACCCGGCCTTCGCACGCGCCGAGCTGATCCCCGACGAAATTCTCGTGGCCGGCCGGCGCCGTTCGGTCATCAAGATGGAGTGGATTCGCGGTCCCCAGCTCAACGCGTACTGCGAACGCAAGCACGACGATCCCGGCGCGATGAAGCTGCTGGCCGAAGAAGTCCTCGCCCTGGGTTTGCGCTTGGAGGAGGCCGGGATCGCGCACGGCGACCTGCAACACGGCAACGTGCTCGTGACCTCGATCGGGCAAGTGCGCCTGGTCGATTACGACGATCTGTACTTACCGGAACTCTCCGACCTGCAGTTCTCCAGCGGCCTCGGCCATCAGAATTTCCAGCATCCGGGCCGCACGAGCCGCGATTTCGGGCCGCACATGGACCGCTTCTCGCTCTACGCGATCTACGTGGCGCTGCTCGCGTTAGCGGAAGATCCGAGTCTCTGGAAAGAGTACGACGGCGGCGACGAGCGGCTGCTCTTCAAACGCGACGATTACACGGACCCGGAAAATTCGAAGCTCATGGCGGACCTGGCCAAACGCGAGGCGCTCACGGAGTGGATCGACCGGCTCGTCGGCGTGTGCCACGCTCCCTACGCCGCGATTCCGGCGCCGGCGGATTTCCTGGCCGGCCACTTCGACTACGCGCGTTTCGTGCCGGGCGGCCCTCGGCCGGTACCGCCGCCGCCGGTCGTCGTTCCGGTCTTCGAAGCGCCGCCGCCCGAACCGCCCCCGCCGCCCCCGAAGACGATCACCGTCACCCTGCCGCAACTGCCGAACTTCGCCCGCGTGCCGACGTCCGTCCGCGGTATCGATTGGATCACGCCGGCCATCGTCGTCGTCCTGTTGGCGGTTGCCGGAATCTTTCACGAAGCGATCTTCCGCTTCGCGTTTCCGCCGCCGCCCGCGCCCGCCGCGACCGACGTCGCGCAGCCCGCGGCTCCGCGAGCGCCCGAGCATCGCGCCGCCGCACCGGTGCATGCCGAGCACGCCGGCCACGTCGCGAGCGCGCCCAAGGCCGCCGCGCCCGGTTCGCATGCCGCGGCGCGCCCCGCCTCCGCTCCCGCGACCGCCAACGCGGGCGCCGGGCAGATGGCGCGTCCCGCCGCGACGGCCCCGCCCGAAGCCGCCGTCCATACGGCGGTGCCGGTCAAGCCGGTCGCGGCGGCACCGGCCCATGCCAACCCGCCGGCGCACGTCGCGAGCGCGCCCAAACCGAAGCCCGCGCGCCGGCGCGACGCGACGACCGCCCTCCTCGACGCCGCCGCGGGCGACGTCGCGGCGCCGCGCTGCGCGAACCCCGACGCCCCGGCGCGGGTGCTCTCCAACGCGATCCCGGTCGTCTCAAAGTATCGCGGCGCCGCCACGGGCGGCGGCTCGGCGGACGTCTCGGTCTCGCTCTCGGCGTCGGGCGACGTCACCGGCGTCTCGATCGCGAACACGAGCGGATCGGCCGACCTCGACGCGGCGGCTTTGGATGCGGCTCGTCGCAGCAGTTATCGCGCGGGAACGAGCAATTGCAGCCCGGTCGCATCCAGCCTCACCTTGCACGTCCGCTTCTGAAGGCGGCGCGCTGCGAACGGACGCAGACGGTAGCGTTAGGACGCTTCGAGCGGCTGCGACCGAACGTAGCGGGCGTCGAAGACCATGCGCACGCGCGTTCCGCCGTCGTGATCGATCGAGACCGTCCGCGCGACGGCTTTCATGATCCGCAGCCCGAACCCGCGGCCCTCGCGCCGCGGCCGCTCGACGAACACGCCGCGGTCCAGGACTTCCACGACGAGCCCTTCGGGCTCGACCCGCGCGTAGACCTCGACCAAGCCCGACAAATTTTCGCCATACGCGTGCTCGGCGGCGTTGGCGAGGGCCTCGCCGACCGCCGTTGCGATGTCCGCCGCGCAATCCTCCGAAACGTCGTTGGCGCGCAGAAACGCCATGAACGCGTGCCGCAGCGATTTGATCGCCGAGGGATGCGCTACCCGCGAGAGGCGCAGCTCGGAGACGCTGCTCATCGCCGCGCGCTACCGAGGTAGGTCAAGGCGTCGGCGCGCTCGTCGAAGACGGCGAACGCATCGCTGACGCCCGCGTATTCCAGGAGACGCTTGAATTGCGGGCTCTTGATCAGCAACGCGACGGCCAGACCGCGGCGGCCCAGGTCCGCACGAAAGCGCAACAACTCCGAGATCGCCGACGAATCCGCATAGGTCACCTCGGCGAAATCGACCAGCACTCCGGCCGGCTGCCCGTCGATCGCGAGCGCGGCGCGGATCTCCGCCCGCCGGCTGATGTCGAGCTCGCCGTCCATCTTGACGACCGCTAGCATCGACGCGTCGCTCATGCGACCGCACCCAATCGCGCCCGCTCGTCGGGCGGGCGAGCGCCGGTCAAACGGCTGACGACTGCGCCCTGGGTACTGTCCGCCGCGAAGGTCATGCGTGTCGTTTCGCCTGCGGCGAAACCAATGGTAAGAATTGCAACGTCGTCCCCAACCGGGTGCCTACCGAAGATTTCGGTGCGGATGGAAGCCGCAAGATCCCTTTGATTGTTTTCGAGCGCGGTGCGCGCGGCCTGCATCAGGAGCGCCTCGCCCTCGATGACGTTACGCGAATGCTCGACCGCTCCGTCCGTATACAGCACCAGCACCGCGCCGGGAACGGCCTGCACGCGGCGCGTGCGGTACGCGCAATCCTCGATCACGCCCAGGGGCAGTCCGCCGCATTCCAGCAAGACGGGCGCGCGGCCGGGCAGCAGCAGCAGCGGCGGCGGATGGCCCGCCGTCGCATAGACGAATTCGTACGAACTCGCATCCGCGTAGCCCGCCACCGCAGTGGCCATGCGACCACTCGATAGCAGCTGAGCGTTGACGCGCCGCAACACCTGGGCCGGATCGGGATCGATCAAGGCCGCCGAGATCAGGGCTTGGCGCGCGCGGCTCATGTTCACGGCCGCCTCGATACCGTGTCCTTCGACGTCGCCGAGCGAAAACAGCACGCGTCCCTTCGGCAACTCGACGGCGTCGTACCAATCGCCGCCGACCTTCGCCTCGTCGCTAGCGGGAATGTAGGTGGCGCTGAAACTCAAGGTCGGCACGACCGGCAAGGGCCGCTGCGCGAACGCGCTCTGGAGCGTATCGGCGATGCGCTTCTCGGTCTCGAACGCGGTCCGCAGTTCCAGGTTCGCGCGCGCCTCGCTCTCGGCCCGCCGCCGCTCCGCTTCGAGCCGCGTCGCGAGGCGGTTCTGCGCGACGCTCGAGGCCGCCGCGATGATCACGATGAGCGTGACGGCGAAGAGCACGAGCGTCGAGACGTTGTCGATCGCATCTTGCGTGGCGCGATTATCGCCGCTCTCCCGCGCCACGAGCGCGTCGTCCAGGCGCTGCGAGTCGGTGCGGAAACGGTCGATCAGCGCTTTGCCGCGGAACTGTAGGAACGATGCCTCTTTGCGGCGCGGCGCGGCCAGCAGCGGCGCTGCGACCCTTGCGAGCCACTCCTTATTCGCCGCGACCGCATCGTCGAGGGTCGCTTGCGTCCCCGGAATGTCGAGGAAGGCCAGACGTTTGCGCAGCAGCGCGGCCTTGCCCGGAAAATCGGCGCGCGCCACATCGTAGGGTTCGAGAAAACGCGCGTCGGGAATCGAGGTGTAGCCCCGCACGCCCGTCTCCTCATCGAGCTGATCCTTGAGCAACGTGAAGTTCAAGGTGCGCGCGGCGCGCCGCGCGTCGCTATTGTTGAACGAGTGTCGCAGGACCCGGCTCACGACGTACCCGCCGCCCAGCAAGATCGGAACGACCAACACGAGGATCAGCACGGGCACGAGGAACGAGCGAAACGTCAGGGCCGCGCGCGAGGCCGGCTTACCGGAATCCACGGGCTAGCAGTTTTGCTTCGCCCAAAGCATTCCCCTAGAAGCCGATCGGGCGCTCGCGAGCGGCTTCGCTCACTGCCCGTCGCGCGGGACGGCCGCACTCCAGGCTCGCTCGCGGATCTGCCGGCCGTTCTCGGTGAGCCGCCGAATGAAACGGTAGTGAAAGAATCGCGCGTCGCTCGTCACGTCGAGCCGGACCGACCAAACGAGCTGCCGGTTCCTCAAGCTCACGGCAGTCGATGCGTCACCGTGAACGGAGCTTCGCTCGCTGCAACAATCGGCTTGCCGGTAGACGAGCGCTTCGGCGGTGCGCTCGGAACCCCACGGAAAGTGCTGGCCGTACGCGCCGCTCCAACGCACGACGGTCGCCGACGCGACGACGTCGCGTTCGATCGTATAACGCCCCGGCCAATCGTCGCCGTCGTCGCTCACGCCGGGCACGGCCTGCGGCTTCTCGGTCACGGGTGCGAAGCTCGCGGGACGCCCGCTCGCGGGGAGGAGCGGCAAGGCCACGCGCGAGGGGTCCGCGCCGCCCGCTCCCAGCGTGGTGACCAGCGGATAGGGCGTCGGCCAGAGCATCGGCCAAAGCGAGTTGGTAACGGCGACGCGGATGCGGTGACCGCGCGGAAAGACCCATGACGTGAAGTGCAGCGGTACGTCGAGCGCATACGCGCGGCCCCGCTCGAGGGGCCGCGGCAGGTCCGCACCGTCGCGCTGCGCGCCGCTCGCGCCGCCACCGGTCACGAGCGTCACCTCGCCGTCGGGCGCGACGTCCTCGAGCCGGACGTACCAATTCGCGAGCGGCGCGCTGGCCGTCACGCGCAGACGGGCGCCGGGATTGCCGAGAATCGCAAGCGGCGCGTTCAAGATCTCCGAGTCGTAACACAATCCGAGCGCGTCGAGCGGTCGTTGGTCGACGGTCAGTTCGCCCCACCAGAAACCGGCCTCGGCGCCGGCCGTGGGCACGTTGCGCAGCGCCTGGGCGCTCGGGCCGGCAGGCCGAAGATCAGCGAGCGAGCGTTCGGGCGTGAAAAAGAAGGTCCGGGTCGCCGCATCGGGCGCGGGCCACGCAGCGAAGCTGCGCCACCCGCCGGGAATCGTCGCGCGCTGCGTCCCCGGCGGGTACCAGTCGCGCACGAACGCCGTCAGCTTCGGCAATCGTTCGGCACCGTTGCGTTTGCCTTTGAGCCAGCGGTCCCACCAGCGCACGGCCGTCGCTCGCCACTCGACGGCCGGTCCCGGCACGGCGTCGTGCGGAAAGGTATGATTCCACGGGCCGACGATCGCGGCCGCGGTCCCCGGCAGCGCCGCGAGCATGCGCGGAATGCTGTCCCGGTATCCGTCGTAGAAGCCGCCGAGCATGAACACCGGGACGCGCACGCGGGCGTAGTCGGGCCGCAGCGACGCGCGCCGCCAGAACGGGCCGTCGCGCTGATGCCGGAGATAGAGCAGGAACCACGGCGGGTTGTCGAAGCGCGGACGCAGCGACGCCTCGCCGGTCGGAAAATCCGGGACGCGCGTTTCCGCGGTCTGCAGGTCCATCGAGAGCTCGTACTCGTCGGCGTGCATGATGCCGTCGATGTAGTGGATGTCGTCGTGGAAGAGATCGTCGCTCGCGTCGACCGCGATGATGGCGCGCAGGGCCGGCGGCCGGCGCATCGCCATCTGGATCGCATTGAACCCGCCCCACGAGATGCCCATCATGCCGACGTTTCCGTTGCTCCACGGGCGGCTCGCGAGCCAAGCGATCGCCTCGGAGCCGTCGCGCAATTCCGTTTCGGAGTATTCGCGATCGGGCGTGCGGCCTTCGCTGCGGCCCGTGCCGCGCACGTCGAGGCGCGCGGCGATATATCCGCGGCGCACGAAATACGAATAATCGGCGACGTCGCGCGCGACGGACCAATCGTCTTTGCGGTACGGCAAGTATTCGAGGATGACGGGTAGCCGGGTGCCGGGCGCGAGGCCCGCGGGAAAGAACAGATTGACCGCCAGCCGCGTGCCGTCGCGCATCGGGATCCACGCCTCGCGCACGGTCAGGCGCGCGTACGCGGGCGCGGTGACGGCCGGCGGCGCCGCGGCCGGAAGGGCGCTCACGACACACCGGCCAGCAGGTCGTCGCGCACGAGCTCCGCGGCGCGCCGGCCCGGAATGCCGCTAACGCAACCGCCCGGGTGCGCGGCGCTGCCGCAGAGGTAGAGCCCGCGCAGCGGCGTGCGCGTGGGGAAGCGATGCTCGAAAACCTGATGCGGCAACAACTCGCCGTGAAAGATGTGGCCGCCCTCCAAGCCGAAGCGCGCTTCGAGGTCGGGCGGCGCGAGCAACTGGCGCCCTTCGATCGCGGCCGGCAGATTGGGCGCGTAGCGCGCCAGCAGCGCGACGATGCCGTCGGCCGCGGCCTCGCGCTTGGCGGCATCCCACGGACCGTCGGCGCGCTCGTAGGGATAATACTGCGCGAAAACCGAGAGCAGGTGTTTGCCGGGCGGCGCGAGCGTGTCGTCGGTCGGCGTCTGTAGAAAACACTCGAGGTACGGTTCGCGCGATGCGCCGAGGCGGCGCGCGTCTTCATACGCGCGCTGCAGATACTCCAGATCCGGCGCGATGCGAATCGTGCCCCGGTAGTGCAGCGCGCTCGCGTCGTGCGAGCGTCCCTCGAAGCGCGGCAGCTCGCCGAGCGCGAGATTGAGTTTGAGCGATGGTCCGACGCTCTCCCAGCGTTCGATCTTCTCCACGAACGACGGCGAGAAATGCGACGTGCCGGTCAGGCGCAAGAACGTCGTGCGCGGGCCCGCGTTCGAGAGCACCGTGCGGGCCGCGAATTCGCGCCCGTCGCCCAGCACGACGCCGCTCGCGCGGTCGCGCTCCACCACGATGCGCGCGACGTCCGCACCGGTCAGAATCTCCGCTCCGGCGGCCCGCGCGGCGTCCGCGATCGCATTCGAGACCGCGCCCATGCCGCCGCGCACGTAGCCCCACGCACCTTGGATCCCGAGCGCGCGCCCCGCGGCGTGATGCGCGAGCACGTAGCCCGTGCCGGGATCGCGCACGCCGCGATACGTTCCCACGGTGCCGTCGGCGCCGAGCGCGGCCTGCAGGATCGGCGTCTCCACGTAGCGCTCGACGATCTCGGCGACCGAGCCCTCGAGCAGCTCGCGATCGGGCCCTTCGAAGGCCTTCCAGCGCGGCTCGCGCGCGTCCAACTGCTCGAAGACCGCCGAACCCAAGCGTTCGATACGGTGCTCGAAGGCCTCGAAGCCGGCCACGTCGTGCGGCGCGAAGCGCGCGATCTCGCGCGCGTTGGCCGCCGCATCGCGCACGAGGAGCAGCGACCGGCCGTCCGGCGCGGGCGTGAACGAGGCCGCGTCTTTCAGATAGGCCGCGTACCCGTAAGCGGCCAGATCCAGTTCGTCGCGGATCGCCGGGTGCAGCAGGCTGCACACGTAGGATGCGGCCGAGACGCGCCACCCGGGCCAGACTTCTTCCGTGACGGCCGCCCCGCCGACCAACTCGCGACGTTCGAGCACCAGCGTCCGCAAGCCGGCGCGCGCCGCGTATGCGGCCGCGACCAAGCCGTTGTGACCGCCGCCGACGATCAGGACGTCGTACGCGGCGCTCACGGCCCCATCAGGCCGCGATAGTGCCGGTCGAAAGCCGCTAACAGTCCCTCTTGATTCGCGTACGGGCCCGGCTCGTACGCGCGCGACTCGACGCCGCGCTGCGTCAGTTCGCTCACGTGCCAATCCTGGCGATTGGTCAGATCCCAGAAATCGACGGCGTCGCTGGGATCGAAGCCCGGCGCGGCCATCGTCGCGGGGTCGAAGAGCCACGCGCAGACGACGCGCGTGCGGTCGTGGCGCACCGGCCGCACGTCGTGCACCATCACGTAGTCGGGGTGCAGGCTCAAGAGCATCGAGGGAAAGATCGTGTAGTAATAGATGCGCGCCAGATCGTCGCCGGAGACGTCGCCGAGCGGCGCGCGCGCGGTCGTGCCGGTGGTCGTCAAGCTCGAACCGCCGTGGCGGAGCTCCGAGTATCCGCCCAGCACCGCGCCTTCGCGCAAGTCGTTCCGGCCGCTGTCCGACGGCGAGAGCTTGTCGAGCTGCGGATGGACGAGCGGGCAGTGATAGCACTCGGAGTAATTCTGGAACACGAGCTTCCAATTGCAGTCCAGGTCGTAGACGATCTCGCGCGCGACCCGCAAGCCGCCGGCGTTCCAGCGCGCGAAGCGGGCGAAGAGCGCGCCGAGCCCGGTCGCGAACGGTTCGGGTTCGGGCGCCACGTTCGCGAATACGAATCCGTCGACGGCCGCGACGGCGGCCTCGCGCAGCGGATAATCGGCGCGCTCGAAGCCGGGAACCTCGCCCATGTTGCGCGCCGCCAGCAGCCGCCCGTCGAGAGCGTACGTCCAGGCATGATACGGGCACTGGATCGCTCCGGCGAATCGCCCGGAATGCGTGCTGCACAGGCGGGTGCCGCGGTGCCGGCACACGTTGAAGAACGCGCGCAGCGTTCCCGCGGTATCGCGCGTCACGATCAGACTCTCGCCGGCAACTTCCGCGAGCACGTAGTCGCCCGGCTCGGCCAGGTGTTCCGCGCGCGCGACGTAACACCACGAGCGCGCGAAGATCCGCTCGCGTTCGAGCTCGAAGACCGCCGGTGAGGCGTACCAGCGCCGTTCCAAGGTTCGCGTCGACGCGGCGACGCGCGGCCGTTCGAAGGTCTCCATCACTTGCCGTTCGCAGCCGCGCGCGTCCCTTTCCTGCGCTGCGCCGGCCCAAAAAACCGACCGCCTTGACTTTTTTCGACGGCCGGGCTAAAGTTCGCCGGTGGGCATTCGCAGGGCCGTTGCGCGTCTCTCGAAAGGCGAACGGACGCGGCAACGCATCGTCGAACGCGCCGCGGCCGCGTTCAACACGCGCGGCTTCGCGGGTACGTCGATGGCGGACATCTCCGAAGCGACCGGGCTCGAAAAAGGGGGCGTCTACAATCACTTCGATTCGAAAGACGCGCTCGCGCTCGAGGCCTTCGACTACGCGTTCGGCTTGATCCGCGCGCGGCTCGATGCCGCCGTCGCGGCCGAACCCGATCCGCTCGGCCGGTTGCGCGCGATGCTCGAGGTCTACCGCGAGGTGGCTCGCAAGCCGCTGGTTCCCGGCGGCTGCCCGATCCTCAATACCGCGACCGAAGCCGACGACACGCATCCGGCACTGCGCGACCGGGCGCGCCGCGCGATGGACCATTGGCGGGGCCTCGCGTGCGCCGCCGCCCAGGAAGCCGAGAACGCGGGGCGCCTCGAACCGGGCGCCGCGGCGGCGCTCGGCACGTTCTTCACCGCGGCGCTGGAAGGCGGCGTGCTCCTCTCGCGTCTCTATCGCGATCCCGGCCACATGCTCGCGGTGTGCGACCAGCTCAGCACCCACCTCGCCCTCCTCGAACGCCGCGCTGCGGGCCGGACGTGACCGCGCCACAGGCGATCTCGGTCGTCGAGTACGGTAACCGCCGCGTTCTGTTGGTCGTCGGCATCATGATGGCCGCGCTGCTGCAGACGCTGGACGCGACGATCGTCAACGTCGCGTTACCGACGATCGAAGGCAACATCGGCGCGGGCATCGACGACGGCACGTGGATCATCACGGGCTACATCATCTCCAACGTCGTCGCGATCCCGCTCGCGCCGTATCTCTTGCAGCGCCTGGGCCGCCGGCAGTATTATTCGGGTTGCATCCTGGGGTTCACGTTTGCCTCCGTGCTGTGCGGCACCGCGCACGCCTTGCCCGAACTCGTCTTCTTCCGCATCGTCCAAGGCGCGTTCGGCGGCGGTTTGATCGCGACGTCGCAGATCATCTTGCGCGACACGTTCCCGCCGGAAAAGGTCGGCTCGAGCGCGGCGCTGTTCGGTATCGCGCTGACCTTCGGGCCGGCGCTGGGACCGACGCTCGGGGGCTTGCTGACGGACAACCTGTCATGGCAGTGGGTCTTCGACATCAACCTCGTGCCCGGCTTGATCTCCGCGTTCATCGTGCTTTCGATCTTGCGCAATCCCGCGCCGCCGCGCCGCGCGCCGCTCGATACCGCGGGCGTCGTGCTGCTGGCGATCGGGCTCGGTTCGCTGCAGTACGTGCTCGATGAAGGCGAACGCAACGATTGGTTCGACGATTCGCGCGTGCTGACGTTCGCGATCACGTGCGTCGTGGGCCTCGCGCTCTTCGCACTGTGGGAACTGCGCGGCACGAAAACACCGATCGTCGACCTGCGCGTGTTCCGCTACGGTAACGTGCGCGTCGGGACGCTCGCCGCCGTGCTGATGGGCATGGTGATCTTCGGGCCGACGGTCATCTTGCCGCAATACGTGCAGGGCGTCTTGACCTTCACCGCCACGTTGAGCGGCATCTTGATCCTGTTGCGCGCGTTGCCGGTGCTCGTGCTCACGCCGTTCATCGGACGCATCGTCACGCGAGTCGATCCGCGCCTGCTGATCGTCACGGGCTTCGTGATGAGCGCGACGGCCTTCGCGGCGCTCTTCGAGAACATGACGACCGGCAGCACGTTCGACTCGTTCGCGTGGTTGCTGGTCTACGCGGGCGTCGCGCAAGCGATGCTGTTCGTGCCGCTGCTCGTGTGCATCCTGGGCACGATCGCCGTCGCCGATTCGCCGAAGGTCAGCTCGTTCTTGAGCCTCTCGTTTCAGCTCGGCGGCTCGATTTCGAGCACGATGCTCGTCACCGCATTCGATCGCCGTACCTACTTCCATTCGGACATCTATCGCGGCGCCGCGAACCTCTCGAACGGCGCGATGCAGGCGCTTCACGTGCACTCCTCGGCCGCCCAGATCGCGCGCACGATCCAGTTGCAGGCCACGAACGCCGGCTTCGCGGACGCGGTCGCGATCCTCGCGCCGATCGCGCTGGCCGGCGCGTGCCTGGCGCTGTTGCTGCGACCCGCGAAGCGCACCGCCGCGGCCGGAACGCGTCCGGTGGTCGCGGCGGCGGAGTAGGATCGGTGAGCGACGCCGCACCCGCGCCCCCGGAGCTCGACGATCTGGTCCTCGAGATCATCACGCCGCGCCTGGGCCGCAGCGCGCCCTCGGCCCTGGCGTGGGAGGCGCAGGAACTGGTCGCCACGCGGGCCGGGGAGGTCGCGGTCTGGCACAGTGGGACGGGGCCCGCCGTTCTGCTCGTCCACGGCTGGTCGAGCACCCACGCCGACATGGATTACTTCGTCGCGCCGCTGCTGCAACGCGGCTTCCGGGTCGTCGCCCTCGACCTACCGGCGCACGGCCTCTCCGACGGCGCGACCGCCACGATGCCCGAACTGAGCGCGGCGATCGCCGACGTCGGCAGCCGCTTCGGGCCGGCCGCGGGACTCGTGGCGCACTCCTTCGGTTGCCCCGCGAGCGCGCTCGCGATCGCCGGCGGCCTCGCGGTCGAACGCGTCGTCTTCGTGGCGACGCCCGCCTATTACGGGAAGCTCGTCGACGCGACCGCTGCCCGCGCCGGCGTCGAAACGGCCGCGCTCGTCGCGGCGTTCGCGGCGCGCGGCGTCGACGTCGCGGCACTAGACCTTCCGAAACTCGCCGGGAGCCTCGCTCTTCCCGCGCTCATTCTCCACTCGGAGGACGACCGGATCGTCGACGTCCGCTTCGGCGAGGAGGTCGCGCGCGCGTGGGCCGGCAGCACGTTCGTGCGCCTGAGCGGGCTCGGCCACTCGCGCATCCTGCGCGATCCCGGCGTCGTGGCCCGAGCGGCCGCGTTCATCGCCGAAACGCGGCAATGAAAAACGAGCCCGGGGCCGCCGACGACGGCCGCGGGCTCGTGAGAATCTCCGCCCGGAGGCCGATTACATCTTCGCGGGCTCGCTCCACGAAGTGCCGTCCGCGAAGTCCACGTGCTTCGCGTGACAGGTCACGTCGGGACCTTCGTAGGGGAGCTGCGCGTGCGCCTTGGTGACCCACATCGTCGCGTTGGGCCCGATCGACACGGCCATGGTGTCGGTGATCTTCTGGCCCGCATAGGTGCCGTACGCCGTCACCGATTTGATCGTCTTGGAGGTCTCGTTGACGATCTTCGCCGTCACGCCGTTGGTCAGGGTCAGCCCGCCCAGCGTGGTGCCGTTCGTCTCGCTACGCGACACGTAGCAGTCGATCTTGATCGGGGCGCCGGGTGCCGTGTTGCTTTCGACGGCGAACGACGGGGAGGATGCGAACATCACGAACGCAGCCGCGAGAACAGATACTTTCTTCATAGCACTCCCTGTAACGGTGAAGTATGGATTAAAGTTGCGTGGTTTCCCGAGGAAGTCCGGCAGGACATGGGAGTTTCCCTCCGGTCCCCGGGCGCTCGATAAAGGCATTTCGCATGCACGCAACCACTTCGTAGCTAAACCGACGCGCACGGTACGGCCCGGCATCCCGCCCGGACGCCGGTCGCGCGCCGGCGGCGCCCCCCTCTCCGGGCGCCCGGGGTCGCTCCCGAACCGGCACCGCCGACGCCGGGCCGCTCGAGCCGGGGCGCGACGCCTCCGGCGCCGGCCGCAGCTGCACGGCCACTCGCGGGCCGGCGCCGGACCCGGCGCCCGAAGCGAGCGAGCGATTTATTTCATCAATTAAGCTTTTGCGGAGCGCCCCTCCCGCGACCGGCCGCTTCCGAGGATTGTGCGGAGCGTGGATGAAAGGGCTCGGTGGGACGCCCTTCGCCAAACGGTCCGGGGGCGTCCCTTTTGCCACATCGCAATTTCTTATTTTCGAAGGGAGAACGAGGCACGTGCGCGCTTTGCGTTCGCTCAGATTCCTCGCAGCAATCACCACGGCACTCGCCGTTCCGGCCGCGCCCGCTTCCGCTCAATTGAGCATCGGCGTCGGCTTCAACATCGGCAACGTCGGGGTCAACGTCAATCTCGGACCGCCCGCGCTGCCGGTCTACGTTCAACCGCCCTGCCCGCAGCCCAACCTCATTTGGACGCCCGGGTACTGGGCTTGGGGTCCGTACGGGTATTACTGGGTGCCGGGCACCTGGGTCGCCGCCCCGTATCCCGGATACCTGTGGACGCCCGGCTACTGGGGCTACCACGGCGGGTATTACGGCTGGAACCCCGGCTATTGGGGCGTCCACATCGGATATTACGGCGGCATCAACTACGGCGCCGGCTATTACGGTCAGGGCTACGCGGGCGGCGCGTGGCAAGGCAATCAGTTCCGCTACAACACCGCCGTTACCAACGTGAACACCACGGTCGTGAGAAACACCTACGTCAATAAGACCGTCGTGAACAACTACTACAACAACACGACGCGCGCCGCGTTCAACGGTCCGGGCGGCGTCACCGCGACCCCGACCCCCGCGGAGCGCGCCTACGCGACCCAACGCCACGTGCCGCCGACGGCGTTGCAAGCTGCCCACATCAAGACGGCGCAGAGCGATCGTAACCTGCTGGCGACCGTGAACAAGGGTCACGTCTCGCCCGCGGAGGTCGCGGTAGCGAAGCCCTTCTCGGCCGCGAATCGCCCGCCCGCGTTCACGCCGGTCCGGCCGGCCGACAAGGCCCTGCTGCCCAAGACGGTCATCGCGAAGCCGGCCGTCGAGAAACCCGAAGCCGAGACGAAGCCGGCCGTCGAGAAGCCCGAGACCAAACCGGCCGTCGAGAAGCCCGAAACCAAGCCGGCCGTCGAGAAACCCGAGACCAAACCGGCCGTCGAGAAGCCCGAGACCAAACCGGCCGTCGAGAAGCCCGTCACCAAACCGGCCGTCGAGAAGCCCGTCACCAAACCGGCCGTCGTTCACCGGCCCGCGACCCGGCCCGCGGCCGTTCACCCGGTCGCACCGCGCCCGGCGGTCCACCGGCCGGCGCCGCACGCAGCGGCTCCCAAACCGCCGCCGCACAAGGAAGAGAAGCACTAAGCCGCTTCCCGCGACATCACCGCCGAACGGAGAGGCCCGTCGCTCGCGACGGGCCTCTTTTCTCTGCGCGCGGCGGCGCGAATGCGAAAAGTTACGGGCCGACGATGAGACTTCGATGAGCGGTGCCGCCATGCGCGGCGTGGCCTACGTTGCCCGGACATTCGCACTCATTGCTTACAGAAAGGGAGAACAGGCTCGTGCGCATCTTGCGTTCGCTCAAGTTCGTCGTCGCCATCGCGGCAGCGCTCGCCGTTCCCGCCCCCGCCTTCGCCTCCGTCTTTATCGGAATCGGATTACCGTCGGTCGGCATCTCGGTCGACTTCGGGCCGCCCGCGCTGCCCGTGTACGCGCAACCGCCGTGCCCGGCGCCGAACTACATCTGGACGCCCGGCTATTGGGCCTACGGCCCCTACGGGTATTATTGGGTTCCCGGAACGTGGGTTCTCGCGCCCGCCGTTGGTTATCTCTGGACCCCGGGTTATTGGGGATACGCCGGCGGCTTCTACGCATGGCACCCGGGTTATTGGGGCCGCCACATCGGCTTTTACGGCGGCATCAATTACGGCTTCGGCTACTTCGGCCACGGCTACGGCGGCGGCGGCTGGTACGGCAATTCGTTCCGCTACAATACGGCCGTCACCAACGTCAACACGACAATCGTGCGCAACGTCTACGTCGACAAAACCGTCGTGAACAACTACTACGGCCGCACGACGCTCGCGCGAAACGTCAGCTACAACGGCGGACCCAGCGGCGTGCGCGCCGTGCCGACCGCGACCGAGCGCAGCTTCGCGCAAGAACGGCACCTCCCGATGACGACGCTGCAACGCGAGCACGTCACGACGGCCGCTCGCGACCGCAACCTGCTCGCGTCGGTCAATCGCGGCCGCCCGGTTGAAGCCGCCGTCGCCCGGCCCTTCACCCACGCGAACCTGCCGGCGCGCTTCGCGCCGGTGCGTAGCGCCGACCGCGTCGCGGTGCACAGCGCGGCGCACGTCTCCGCGCCGCGTCCGGTCTCGCACGCCTACGCGGCGCGCCCGGTCTCGCACGCCTACGCGGCGCGCCCGGTCTCGCACGCCTACGCGGCGCGTCCCGCGGTACGGCCCGCGGCGCACGCAGCGGCGTACCGCCGTCCGGCGGCACCCGCGCGGGCCGCGGCGCGGCACGCTCGCTGACCCGCAGCGGCGGATGAATGCGAGCCGGGCTCGTCGCGCGCGACGAGCCCGGTTCGCGTCTTTCTTTTCAGACGCGAACGTAGGCCACTGAAATCGTCAGGCACAACGTGACGGTTCCCGCGCGCGCGTGCGCCGCGAAGAAACCGTCCGCGGCGTCGCGCAGGTGCGCCGCCGCTTCGCCGGCCCGCGGCAGATACGACGTGCTGCGCACGCGCGCGTCGAACGCGTCCCGATCTAGGACGTGCGCGCTCGGAAACTCGCCGAGCACCGCGCCCGGACATTCCCGGAATTCCGCGAGCGCGGCCGCGCGCCGCGCTTCGGTGTCCTCGAGCGCGAAACGGCGGACGATGGCGCCGTACGCGGCGGTCGACGGATCGCGTTCGTCGCGCTCGTAATAGAGGACGGCGATCCGGCCTCCGGGCCGCACGATCCGGCGGCTCTCGGCCCAGGCGGCGGCCGATGCGAACCAATGCCACGCCTGCAGCGCGACGGCAACGTCGACCGACGCGGCCGGCAAGGTGGTGGCTTCCGCGCTCCCGTCGATCCAGCTCACGCGCTCGTCCGGCTCCGCGGCGGCGCGCATCGCGGCGTTCGGTTCCACCGCCAAGACGCGCGCGCCGGCACGGGCGAGCGCCCGCGCCGAAATCCCCGTACCGGCCCCGAGGTCGGCCACGATGGGTTCGCCCGCGGGCGCGGCGCCGTCGAGCAACATCGCGAGCGCCTCATCGGGGTAATCCGGACGCCCCGCCGTGTAGGCGCCGGCGTGCGCCGTGAATCGTTCGACGGGCGCCCCCACGCGACGAAACTCAGCGTACCGCGAGCGGACCCGGCGCGAGCCGGTCGCGGGCAATGCCGTACTCGCGGACCAGCCGTTCCACGAGTTCGGCGACCGAGGGCACTTCGGTCACGGCTCCGATCCCCTGACCGCAACCCCAGATATCGCGCCACGCCTTGACCGGTCGGGACGTGGAGAAATCCATCTTGGAGGGATCGCTCTGCGGCAAGTTATCGGGATCGAGTCCGGCGCGCGCGATCGACGGACGCAGATAGTTGCCGTGAACGCCGGTGAACAGGTTCGTGTAGACGATGTCCTGCGCGCGCGACTCGACGATCATCGCCTTGTATTCGTCGGCCGCGTGCGCTTCGCGCGTGGCGATGAAGGCGGAGCCCACGTAAGCGAAGTCCGCGCCCATCGCGAGCGCGGCCAAGGCCGACGCGCCGTTCGCGATCGAGCCCGAGAGCGCGAGCGGCCCGGCGAACCACTGCCGGATCTCTTGCACCAGCGCGAAGGGCGAGAGCGTTCCGGCATGACCGCCCGCGCCGGCCGCTACCGCGATCAGGCCGTCCGCGCCTTTGTCCACGGCCTTGCGCGCGAACGTATCGTTGATGATGTCGTGCAGCACGACGCCGCCGTAGGCATGGACGGCCTCGTTGATTTCGACCCGCGCGCCGAGCGAGGTGATGACGATCGGCACGCGATGGCGGACGACGACGTCGAGGTCGTGCATGAGCCGGTCGTTGGACTTGTGCACGATGAGGTTGACCGCGAACGGTGCCGCCGGCCGCTCGGGATGCTCGCGATCGTGCGCGGCCAGGGCCGTTTCGATGCGCACCAGCCACTCCTCGAGCATCTCGGCCGGACGCGCGTTGAGCGAGGGAAAGGCACCGATCACGCCCGCCGTGCATTGCGCGATCACGAGCTCGGGCTGCGAGATGATGAAGAGCGGCGCGCCGATGAGGGGCAAGGCCAAGCGGCTCGGGTCCAGAGCGGAAGCTAGCATGACGCAAGCTACGCCGTGGCGGCGTGCGGCTCTTGCAGCGGCTCGCGCGGACCGCCCACGGTGCTCAACGGGGCCGCGATCGACTCGAGGTCGCGGCGCGCGGCCTCCACGCCGAAACGCAACTCGATCGCGGCGGCCGCCACCATCGCGGTCGCACCGATCGCGTAGCCCACGAAGACCGAGGCGAGGGAACGCGTCGCGATCAAGGCGCCGAAGAGCGCGGGGCCGACCGCCCCGCCCGCCAGCGTCCCGATGCCGTAGACGAGCGCGATCGCGATCGCGCGAATCTCGAGCGGAAAGATCTCGCTCACGGTCAAGTAGGCCGCGCTGGCTCCCGCCGACGCGAAGAAGAACGTGACGCACCAGCAGAGCGTCACCGTCGTCGCGTCGAGCAGGCCCCGTTCGAACGCGAGGCCCGTCGCGAGCAGCAGTAAGCCCGATCCGCCGTAGGTCGCCGCGATCATCGGTTTGCGTCCCACGCGATCGAAGAGCGGGCCGAGCAGCAGCGCGCCGAGCAGATTGCCGGCGGCGAAAGGAAAGATATAGTAACCGACGCTCTGCGCGGGCACGCCGAAAAACGTGACGAGCACGAGCGATTCCGTGAAGAAAAATGCGTTGTAGAGAAACGCTTGCGCGATCATCAGCGAGAACGCGACGAAGGTCCGCTGCGGGTACGCGCGCAGCATCGTCCGCCAGACGTCGGCGAAACCGTGCCGGCGCGCGGGATCGAGTTCCATGGCGCCGCGCGACGGCGGCAGTTCCCGGCCGCCGCGCTCGGCGCGCACCGCGGCCTCGATGCGGGCCAGGGTCGCTTCGGCTTCGTCCATGCGTCCGTGCGTCATCAACCAGCGCGGACTCTCCGGCAAGCCTTCGCGCAAGAACACGATGCAGAGCGCGAGCACGGCGCCGATGCCGAAGGCCAAACGCCACCCGACGTGCTGATTCACGACGTGCGGATCGAGCAGGACGATGCTCGCGCCGCTGCCGAGGATCGCCCCGAACCAATACGTGCCGTTGATCGCGAGATCCACGAAGCCGCGCCGTTTGGCGGGGATCAATTCGTCGATCGTCGAGTTGATCGCCGAGTATTCGCCTCCGATGCCCAAGCCCGTCAGGAACCGGAACGCCACGAAACTCCAGACGTCCCACGACGTCGCGGTCAGCACCGTCGCGGCGATGTACCAGCCCAGGGTCACGATGAAGAGTTTGCGCCGCCCGTACCGGTCGGTCAGGTAGCCGAAACCGAGCGCGCCGGCCACGGCTCCGATCAGGTACGCCGTCGCGGCGAATCCCACTTGTGCCGCCGAGAGGCCGAGCGTACCGCGATCTTGCAGGCGCGCCCCGAGCGAGCCGACCATCGTGACCTCGAGCCCATCGAGAATCCAGGTGATGCCCAGGCCAATCACGACCGTCCAGTGGAAGCGGCTCCACGGCAGGCGATCGAGCCGCGCGGGGATATCGGTGCGCACGGTAGCCACCTTCGGGTCTCTTCCCCGATGTCAGACGGCTTACGCTCGCGCGACGCCGCGCCGGGCTACACTCGAATCTCCCGTTTCGCCACATTTCGCGGAGGTACCGCATGACCCGACGACTCACCCTGGCGCTGGCGGCGCTCACGCTCCTCTTCGCGGCTGCTCCGGCGCCGCGACCTGCCGCCGCCGCTGCGACCCTCGAGCCCCTGCTGCGCTACGGCGACTGGCTCTCCGCGCGACCCACCGCCGCGGATCTGCGCGGCAAAGTCGTGCTCGTCGACATCTTCACGTTCGCTTGCTACAACTGCAAGAACGTCACGCCGAACCTGCGCGCGCTCTACCGCGAGCACAAATCCGGCGACTTGAAGATCATCGGCGTCCACACGCCCGAGACGCCCTACGAGGCCGATCGCAAGAACGTGCCGTCGAACCTCGCGGCGCTGGGCGTGGTGTGGCCCGTCGCCATCGATAACGATCACACGCTCTGGAACGCCTACGACACCGAGTACTGGCCGACGCAGTTGATCTTCGACAAGCACGGCGTGCTGCGCAAGACCGTCATCGGCGACTCGCAGGATCAGCTCGTGGACGATACCGTCAACGCGCTGCTGGCCGAGAAGTAAGCGCTACTTCGGCGCTCCGGCACCGGGTAAGAGCCGCCGCGCCAAAGTCGCTTCGTTCGGAAGCTTGACGTCGCCGGCGAGGCGCAGCATCGCGAGCAGCTTGATCGCCCACCACGTCGCGTCGAATTCGAACCAGCGCAGGCCGTGCCGCGCCGAGAACGGGAAGGCGTGGTGGTTGTTGTGCCAGCCCTCGCCCCAGGCGACGATGGCGACGAACCAGTTGTTGGTCGACTGGTCCATGCCGGGCGCGCGGTAGGTGCGGTACCCCCACAGATGCGCCGCGCTGTTGACGAGCCAGGTCGCGTGGTAGGTCACCACCAGCCGCACGAAGATGCCCCACACGACCCACGGCCAGCCGCCGGCCGCATACAGCCCGACGCCGAGCGCGAACTGCCAGAGCGGTCCGGTCACTTCGAGAAAGCGATGGAACGGGTCCGCGAAGAGGTCCGATGCGTAGCGCCGTTCCTCATCGCGCGAGAGGCGGGCCGGGTTGTTGCGATAGAGCCATTCCATATGGCTCCACATGAAGCCCCGGCGCGAATCGTGCGGGTCGCGTTCGGTATCGGAGAAAGCATGATGCGCGCGATGCGTCGCGACCCACGAGATCGGGCCACCCTGCATCGCGAGCACGCCCAGCACCGCGGCCACGTATTCCAACGGCCACACGAGTTTCATGCTGCGATGGGTCAGGAGCCGGTGGTAGCACAGGCAGATACCGATCGCACCGGTCAAATAGTAGAGCGCGAAACCGACCACCACGGCGGACCATGAGAACGTGCCGGGAACGAAGACGGCGAGCGCGCCGACGTGGATGACGGCCAGCGCCACGCCGGTCACGACCGAACGGCGTCGCGGCCGCGGCTGCGGCGCGATCACGAGCTTTGGCGTCCGGAAACGCGGGTCGCGCGGAACGCGCGGATGCGTTCCAAGCGCCGGTAGGCGCGGCGGCGGCCGCGCGCGGCGCTCAGCAACGCCCGAGCCGGCGGATCGTAAAAGCGGAACAGGTCGCCGAATTCCACGTTGGGATCCTTGTGATGGCCGTTGTGATCTTCAGGGAGCACGAGCCCCGTCGCTCGCGCGAAACGGACCAGCCACGGAGGGCTGACCCAGCCGATTTCGCAGGTATGCCGCCAGAGCACGTGCAGGTGACCGAGTACGAGACCGGCGAGCGCGCCGAGCGCCGCGGCGCGCCCGAGGCTCGCCAAGAGCGCCGCGATTGCGAAATACGGCACCGCTCCGAGAAATCCGTCGAGCAGAATCGCGGGGTCGCGCGAGACGATCGCGTGGTCCCAGTAAGATCGGCGGTTATCGTGGTGCGTGCGCAAGTGCAGCTTGCCCCAGATATGCTGAGGCACGTGGTAGAAGAACGTCGAAGCAAAGTCGCCGGCCACGAGCAGGGCGAGCAACGACATCGCGAAGGCCGGCACATCGCGCGAGGACATATCCGCCGGAGCGTAGGGCCGCCGCGAGAAAGACGCATGAAGACGGTGTGAAAGATCACGCCGGAGGCGGCTCGTGGCGTAGCGTGCGCTTGCAGGCGAGCGCGTAGACGACCACCTTCGGCGTGCCCTCCCCGCCGTGGTACTCCTCGAAGCGCAGCTCGTTCGCGGCTGGAACTCGAAGGTCCGCGACATGGTCGATTGCGCGGCTTGCCGCAGCCAGGTCATCGTGCGGCCGTTCCTGCCCAGCGACGAGAACGCGGCCTGGTCCGAAGACGAGGGGTCCGGTTCCGTCAGCCAGCGCGACGCATCGGGTTCGGCGTCCCACCGCCACTGCTCGACGATCGTCGCGTGCGCTGGATCGGACGCATCGGGGTGCGTGGGATGCAACGTGTTCCAGAACGTCCCGTCCTCGAGGTGATACCAGCGCATCGTGGCGTTGACGGGCTTGCCCGCGTACGAGCCCACGCACGACCAGATGCCGACGAGTCCGCCGGCATCGAGGGCGGCTTCGGCGCGACTCTGATCGAACTCTCTGCCGCCGGCGCGAGCACCCGGCTCGAGCACGAGCGCAAGGCAGACCGCGCCGACGAACGCACCCGGTACGCGCATGCAACGCTCCTCGTCAAGAAAACTCGCCCGGGCGACACCGAGCGGTATGAGGCGCTTACACGCTCCTCGAGCCGAATACTGCGCGACCGAGCGAACGCGCGGGCGCTTAGCGTTCGACTTCCGCGAACGTGCCGTCGCTGTAGAGCTCGTAACGCCTCCCGCCCGCGCTAGCGACGAGCGGGAACTCACCTTCCGGAAGAGGGGCGTCCCCGGGCAGGCTCCAGCGCTTGGACTCCGCGTCCAGCGCGAAGTCGACGTTCTTGTTGCCGAACGGGATCGAGACGATTTCCATCGGTCACCTTGTGGGAAAGCGGCCGAAAAACCGAACGGGGACGGCCGCCATCGCGACCGTCCCCGAACGAAGGACCATTCAAACGGCCAAACGATGTTCGCCGCCCCAGCTAGGCGTGCTGGAACTGTTCCTCTTCGGTCGAGCCGTGCAGCGCGGTGGTCGAAGACTTGCCTTCGGCCACGACCTGCGCGATCTCGTCGAAGTAGCCGGCGCCGACCTCGCGCTGATGGCGCGTCGCGGTGTAGCCGAACTCCTCGGAGGCGAACTCCGACTGCTGCAGTTCCGAGTACGCCGCCATGCCGCGCGACTTGTACTCGCGCGCCAACTCGAAGAACGAGTGGTTCAGCGCGTGGAACCCGGCCAAGGTGATGAACTGGAACTTGTAGCCCAGCGCCGCGATCTGCTGCTGGAAGGTCGCGATGTCGTTCTGCGAGAGCTTGAGCTTCCAGTTGAACGAGGGCGAACAGTTATAGGCCAGCCACTTGTTCGGGAACTTCGCGTGGATCGCGTCGGCGAAGCGCTTCGCGTCGGCGATGTTGGGCTCGGAGGTCTCGCACCAGATCAGGTCCGCGTACGGCGCGTACGCCAAGCCCCGCGAGATCGCCATCTCCAGGCCGCCCTTGCCGCCCTTGAGCCGGCCGAAGCCCTCTTCGGTGCGCTCGTCCGTGATGAACTCGCGGTCGTAGGGGTCGGAATCGTTGGTGATCAGTTGCGCGGCGTCGGCGTCGGTGCGCGCGACGATGACCGTCGGTACGCCCATCAGGTCGGCTGCGAGGCGCGCCGAGACGAGGTTCCGGATGGCGGTCTTGGTCGGGATCAGCACCTTCCCGCCCATGTGCCCGCACTTCTTCTCCGAGGCCAGCTGGTCTTCGAAGTGCACGCCCGCGGCACCGGCTTCGATGAAGGCCTTCATGATCTCGTGCGAGTTGAGCGCGCCGCCGAAGCCCGCTTCCGCATCCGCGACGATGGGCGCGTAGTAGTGCACGTCGCCCTTGCCTTCCATCGTCTGAATCTGGTCGGCCCGCTGGAACGCGTTGTTGATGCGCTTCACGAGCGAAGGCGCCGAGTTCGCCGGATAGAGGCTCTGGTCGGGATAAGTCTGCGCCGAGAGGTTCGCATCGGCCGCCACTTGCCAGCCGGAAAGGTAGATCGCGTTGAGCCCGGCCTTGACGGCCTGAACGGCCTGGCCGCCGGTCAGCGTGCCGAGCGCGGCAACGTACGGCTCGTTCGAAAGCAGTTTCCAGAGCCGTTCGGCCCCGAGCCGGGCCAGTGTGTAATCGATGTGGACCGAACCGCGCAGCCGGACGACGTCGGCGCCGGTATACGGCCGCTTGATCCCCGACCAGCGCGGATCGGATTCCCACATGAGTTCGAGCTGTTTGGCGTCGCTGAAGTCTGACACGGCGGTTGTTTGTGTTTCCTCTCTCATGAACGGGGTGGCGAAGTGCCCCGCGTGGCGCGGAAGTTGCGTCTGCTGAAAGCGTACCGGGCGCGAGTGACCCCATAATGAAGGTCGCAGGAAGGTTCTTCCATATTGGCAGGCCGCTTCCCCATCGATGGCCCGGTGCGTTCCGCACTTATAGCACGAACATCAGCCCCTGTCACGAGGGTTCCCGCAATTTCCTTGAAGGAAACTGCGGCCGGCCTACGAGCCGAGGAGCAGGTCGCCGTACTGAGCGCGCAACTCGCGTTTGAGGAATTTCCCTACGCCCGTGCGCGGGATGGCGTCGATGAACACGATGCGGTCCGGAACCCACCACTTGGCCACCCGTTCGGCGAGCCAGGCCTGCATCGTCGCCTCGTCGAGTTCGTGCCCGTCGCGCAGCGCCACGAAAGCGACCGGCCGTTCCTGCCAGCGCTCGTGCGGCAGGCCGATGACGCACGCCTCGCGGACGCTCGGATGGCCCATCACGGTGTTCTCGAGGTCGACGCTCGAGATCCACTCGCCGCCCGACTTCACCAGGTCCTTCGAGCGGTCGACCACGGAGAGGTAGCCGTTGGGATCGACGGTGCACATGTCGCCCGTCATGAACCATCCGTCCGCAAACACCGGCAGCGGCTCCGACACGCGGAAATAGCCGCCGGTGATCGCTTGGCCCCGCACCCACAGGTCCCCGACCGTCGTACCGTCGGCCGGCACCTCGCTGCCGTCGTCGGCGGTCACCTTCCAGGCGCACACCGGGTTGAAGCGGCCCGCCTTGAGCAGGTCGGCCCGCTGCTGTTCCCATGGCGCGTGCTCGTTGGCGTGCGTCAGGGTCGAAGTCGTGCCGAGCGGGCTCATCTCGGTCATCCCCCACCCTTGCAGGATACTGATGCCGCGCTTCTTCATGTCGTCGAAGAGCGACGGCGGCACGGCCGACCCGCCGATCAGCAACGTCCGCAACGTCGGCAGATAGGCGTCGCGCTTCTCGAGTTCGTCGCGCACGGCGAGCCACACGGTCGGCACGCCGAGCGAGAGCGTCACCTTCTCCTCGTTGACCAGATCGATGACGCTGGCCGGATCCAAACGCGGCCCGGGGAGCACGTATTTCGCGCCGATCGCCAGCGCGTAGTAGGGCGAGCCCCACGCGTTGGCGTGGAACATCGGCACGATCGGCAGCACCGTGTCGCGCTGCCGGATGCCGATCGCATCGACCAGATTCGCGGCATACGAATGCAGGACGGTCGAGCGGTGCGTGTACGCGACGCCTTTGGGGTCGCCGGTCGTACCGCCCGTGTAACACAGGATCGCCGCCGCGCGTTCGTCGACGTCGGGCCAGTTGAAGGTCTCGGGTTGCGCCGCGACCAGCGTCTCGAAATCGTAGACGGCGGCGGGAAACGCGGCCTCGCCCGCGCCCATCACGACGATGCCGGGCCGGTACGCGGGCGCGGTGGCCAGCGCCTTTTCGAGCGCGCCCGTCAGCGACGCATCGACGAAGATCAGTTCGTCGCCGCCGTGCTGCAACACCCAAGCGACCTGTTCGGGAAAGAGCCGGATATTGGTCGTGTGCAAGACCGCGCCCAGCATCGGCACCGCGTAATAGAGCTCCAGATGGCGGTGCGTGTTCCACGCGAAGGACGCGACCCGGTCGCCGGGCTTGACGCCGAGCGCCACGAGCGCGTGCGCGAGCCGGGCGACGCGTTTGGCGAAATCCGCGTAGGTATACCGGTGCGTCGAGCCGTCGTCGAGGCGCGCGACGATCTCGCGCGCCGGATTGTTGCGCACCGCGTGTTCGAAGATCCAGCGGATGTTGAGCGGAACGTCCATCATCGTTCCGGGAATCGTCGCGGAGAGATCGAGGCGCGGCGCGTGCGCCGGCGTGCTCAGCAGATCCATGCGGCGTCGCTCCTTCGTTACTTCGCGGGAGTTTCGAGTAAGAGATCCTTGTACCGCTCGCGCAGGTCGCGCTTGAGGAACTTACCGACGCCCGTGCGCGGAATCGCTTCGACGAAGACGACGCGGTCGGGCACCCACCACTTCGCGACCCGCTCGGCGAGCCACGCTTGCAGCGACGGTTCGTCGACCGTCTTGCCTTCGCGCAGCGCCACGACGGCGACGGGCCGCTCGACCCACTTCGCGTGCTCGACCCCGATCACGGCGGCCTCGCGGACGCACGGATGGCCCATGATCGCGTTCTCCAAATCGACGCTCGAGATCCACTCGCCGCCCGATTTCACCAGATCCTTCGAGCGGTCGACCAAATGCAAGTAACCGAATTCGTCGATCGTGCACACGTCGCCGGTGTGAAAGTATCCGTCCTCGAAAACCGGTAAGTCCGAACCGACGCGATAGTAGGATGCGGTCACCGCGTGGCCGCGCACCCAGAGCGCGCCGCGGCTCTTACCGTCGCGCGGCACGTCGTTCCCGTCGTCGTCGAGCAGCTTCCACGCGACGATCGGCGAGAAGCGGCCCTGCTTGAGCAGCTCCGCGCGCTGCTCGGCTTCCGGCCGCTCTTCGAGTTCGGCCGTGAGGCGCGAAACCGTGCCGATCGGACTCATTTCGGTCATGCCCCACGCGTGGATCGTCTCGATGCCGCGCTTGGCGAGGTCGTCGAAGAGCGAAGGCGGACACGCCGACCCGCCGATGACCAAGGTCTTCAACGTCGGCAGCCGCGCGTCGCGCTTCTCGAGTTCGTCGCGGACCGCGAGCCACACGGTCGGCACGCCCAGCGACATCGTGACGCCTTCGCGTTCGACCGTGTCGATGACGCTGGCGGGATCGAGCTTGGCGCCCGGCATCACGATCTTCGCCCCGACCATCAGGCCCAGGAACGGCACGCCCCAGGCGTTGACGTGGAACATCGGGACGACCGGCATCACCGTGTCGCGCTGCGTGATCGCAAGCGCGTCGGCCTGGCCCGCCGCGAAGGCGTGCAGCACGGTCGAACGGTGCGTGAAGAGCACGCCCTTGGGATCGCCCGTCGTCGCCGAGGTGTAACAGAGGATCGCGGCGGCGAGTTCGTCGACGTCCGGCCACGGAAAGGTCGTGGGCTGCCGCGCCAGCAGCGACTCGTAATCGTGCGCGTCGGGCAAGTGCGCGCCGCCTTCGCCCATCCCGACGAACGGCCGTGCGAAGCCGGGCTGGGTCGCGATCGCCGTCGCGACGGACGGCGCGAGCGACGCGTCGACGAAGATCAATTTGTCGCCGGCGTGATCGAACGCCCAGCAGACTTGCTCGGGGAAGAGGCGGATGTTGGTCGTATGCAACACGGCGCCGATCATCGGCACCGCATAATAGAGTTCGAGGTGGCGGAACGTGTTCCAGCCGAAGCTCGCGACCCGGTCGCCGGGCCCGACGCCGAGTTCCACCAGCGCATGCGCGAGCTGCGCGACGCGCCGTCCGAAATCCGCGTAGGTGTAGCGGTGGAACGACCCGTCGTCGAGCCGGGTGACGATCTCGCGCGCCGGATTGTTGCGTAGCGCATGTTCGAAGATCCAGCGCAGGTTGAGCGGGACGTCCATCATCGTTCCCGGGATGGCCGTCGAGAGGTCCAAGCGCGTATCAACGGTTGTCAAGGCTGATCCTCGTCTTCCGGGCGGTGAGTGTCGTCGTGGCCGCGCGGCGGTTCAGTCGTCGGTCTCGTGGAGGTGCAGATGCGTACCGTCTTCGGCTTCGTCGAGCACTTCGCGGGCCTCGGCCAGCACCGCTGCGGACAGGTCGGCCGCGGCATCGATCGAGCCGTCCTCGGCCAAGAATTCCGTTTCGCCCCAGTCTTCCCACGTCTCGAGCGGTTCGCCCTCGATCTCCACCGGAAAGCGGACGCAGAAGCCCTGTTCGAGGTGCAGGCCCGCCACCATCACGCGCGTGCCCCGCGGAAAGTACGTGCCGTCCTTCCACAGCGTGCCGTATGTGGTCTGGTATTGCTCTCCGATGCGTAACATGCCGTAAGGGGGTTCCCCCCGGCATCCCCCGAGGAGAGGGACCCCGGATCCCCCGATGCTGTCGTACTTGAGTTTCGTGCTGATTGGCCGCGGGCGGGCTTGAGTCTTTTCGTCGGCTTGCGTATCGTGGACGGGATGGGCCGAGACGCGCAGTGGCGAGTCGTCACTTCCGAGGTCGTGATCGAGACGCCGCACCTGCGCCTGCGCCGCGACGAAATCGAACTGCCCGACGGCCAACACGTCGGTAGCTATTACGTCCGCGAATCCCGCGGCTTCTCGGTGGTGTTCGCGCTGACGCCGGACGAGCGCATCGTTCTCGTGCGGCAATACAAACACGGCGTCGGGCAGTCGGTCCTGGAACTTCCCGCCGGCGGCATCGATCCCGGCGAAACGCCGGAGGCCTGCGCGCGGCGGGAGCTCGCCGAGGAGACCGGCTACGTGGGCGGCCACTCGCCGCTCGAACACGTGGGCAGCTTCTTCTTCGATCCCACCGGCTCGACGACGCGCTACCACCTCTACTTGGCGCGCGACGCGCGACCGCAAGTCGCCCAGTCCTTCGACCTCACCGAGGACATCACACTGGAGCTCGCGACGTTCGACGAGGTGCGCCGCTACGTGCGCGACGGCACGATCGACGTCGGGGTGCACGTCGCGTCGATCTACTACGTGCTGGACCGGCTCGGCCGGCTCTGAGCGGCGGGCACCGCGAGCAGCGTCATCCCGGTCGCTTCCAAGCTGCCGGGGTAGCGGCGATCCCAGAGCATCGGCAACGCGGCATCCAATCGCCGTCGCAACTCGAGCGCCTTCCCGTACGGCACCGTGCCCCGGTCGACCGCGCCGGGCTCGTAGACCAGCGCCACCCGCTCGAAGCCGCGCGAGCGGGTGAGGATATCGCGGGCCGCGGCCGCCACCAGATCGGGACGCCGCCACGCCCCGCAGCAGCGGAAGTGCTCGGGGCGATAACGGTTGGCGAAGCCCACGACGGCGCTCCCGGGTTCGTCCCGCAGGTAGTAGCCGAGCGACGGGCCGAGGTAGTCGGGCGCGACGACGATCAAGGTGCGCGGGCCGAGCTCCGCGCGCGCGCCGGCGACGAGCGCGCGCATCCCGGAACGCGGGGGGCCGGCCAAGGCCTGCGCCCACGCTTCGGCCTGCACGTGCGCGCCTTGCACGAGCGTTACCGCCAGCGCGATGCCGAGCGCGGCCGCGAAGCCCGTGCCGGCGGTGCGCTCGCGCCCGCTCGCGAACGCGGCGCAGGCGCGGACCAGCGCGACGACCGCCAGCGCTACGAGCGCGTCGGCCAGCGGCACGAAGGCGAACGCATATCGGGGCTCGCGCAGGAGCGCTCCCGCTTCCGATGCGAGGCCGGTCACGAGGGCGACCGTGCCCGCCAACAGCGCCGGGTCCGACCGGCGGCGCGCGAGCGCCACGGCGAACGCGAGCAGCAACGCTATCGATAGTTGGACGTGCGCGAATGCGGTGGGCAGCACGAATCCGACCTGCTCGAGGATGCGGCCCGGCAACTCGCCGCGGCCCATCGGCACGAGCCACGCGGCTTCCACCGCGCGCGCGCCCCGGACCCAGAGGAGCCACGGCGCGAGCGCGAGCGCGACGGCCGCGCTCGCGGCCACGAAGGCGAATGCGTTCGCGCGCGCCCGGGCGAACGCGAGCGCGACGGCGAGCGCCCCGAGCGTCAAGCCGAAGGCGAGCACGAGACCGGTGTACGTCGTATATTCGAGCGCGACGGCCGCCGCCACGTACGCTCCGAGCCGTGCGAGCCGTTCGCCGGGCCGCGCGTCCAAAACGCGAAAAGCCGCTAACGTCGCGAGCGCGCCCAGAAACGCCGCGCAGGTGTACGGCCGCGCGTCGCTCGCCAGATCCAAGCCGGGCGCGCCGGCGGCGGCGCACGCCGCCGCGACCAGACCCGTCGCTCGCGAGCCCGCGGCGCGGCCCAGCGCGTATGTCGCCGGGATCACCGCGAGCCCGAACGCGAACGCGGGCAGCCGCATCGTGAGATCGCTCGTGCCCGCGAGCGCGAGCCAGCCGCGCATCAACAGGAAGAACCCGGGCGGATTGATCTCGGCGACGCGGATCTCGCGTAAGGTCGCGAGCAGGCTCGGTGCCGTCGCATCGAAATACGTGCTGCCTTCGTCGCGCCAGAGGCCGGTCGAGAGGCCATGCGCGCGCAGCACCGCACCGGCGACGACGAACGCCGCGAGCCAGAGCGCGTCGCGCCGGTTCATTTCGCCCACGCCGCGGGCGAGTCGAGCGGAACGTCGCGCCACGCGGGGCGCGGGGGACGCGGGTCGGGCGGCAGCACGTTCGCCGTGGCGGTGCCGGGACAGGCCAGCCGCGCGTTTGGATTCGCGGCTGCGACCGTCCACGCGCCTTCATCGGCGCACGGAAAATCGACGGGCGCGGTCCCGCGGCCCCAGCGCGCCGCCGCATCGAATTGCGGATCGCGCGAGAACGGATGCCGCCCGAAGTGCACGACGGTCGGGTTGAAGAACGCCGCCATCAGCACCGCGCCCGCGAGCGACCACGGCGCGAGCGCGGGCCGCCGCGCGATCGCGAGCGCCGCGCCGAGCGTGGCCAGGGTGACGAACGGTACCGTATAATACGAACCCGCCTGATAGAGCGGATACGAGCGATCCTGCGCGAGGAACAACTCGGCCGCAAGCGGCAGCACGGCGATCAGGGGGCGGCCGAGCAGCAGCGGCGCGAACGCCAGCGGCACCAAAATCTCGATGACGAACGGCCACTGGTGCGCGAAGTCGCGGTCCACGAGCCCGTACTGCGGACGTTCGGGCCAATAGCCGAGGCTGCGTTCGATACCGTAATACGCGGCGCCGTTGAGGACGGCGAGCGCCGCGATCGCGACGCCGAGCCGGCGATCCCACGTCCATGCCAGCACGAGCCCGATCCACGCGAGGAAATACGACTCGTCTTCCTTGACGCCCAACAATAACGCGACGAACAGTAACGAGGCCCACAGCGATCGGCGGCCGATCGCGATGGCGGCGGCGAACGCGAGCGCGGGCAGCGCGTCTTCGGGCACGAAACCGTGATAGGCCCAGCCTTGCGTGCTCGGCGCGAGCAGATACGCGAGCGCGACGCAGGCGGCGACGCGCGGCGACGCGCCGCGTTCGAGCGCGAAGCGGTACAGCAGCGGCGCCGCGAGCGCGAGTGCGACGACCTGCGCGACGATCAGCGTTTGCGGATAGGGCCAGAGCGCGACCGCGAGCGCGAGCGGCAACGCGATCCACTGCTCGTGCACGACCATGTGCGGCCGCCCGTCGGACTGATCGAAGGTACTGCGGGCGTGCGCGAGGTTCGCCAGGCTCTGCAAGTAGAGTCCGGTGTTCTGATTGGTGCGCAGCGCGTAGAGCGCGTTGAAATCGAGCGCGATGTAGAGCGCGGCAAAGGCCGCGGTCGCTCCGAGGACGACGGCGAACGGGCGCGTCGGCGCCGCTCGAGTGCGTTCGTATCTCGGCCGCGTCGGACTTCCGAGTATGTCGTTCCTCCGTTTCTGGGCGTTGCAAGCTCTTTGCGGCCCAGAAGCCGCACTTGCCTCCGGCAAGCGGCGCATGCTATGCACACCTGCATGAAACGCACGGTCGCGCTCGCTCCCGATCACCGGACGACGCGTCGAGCGAAGGCCGCGGCGGCGTATCGTCGCGCGAAGCGGCAAGCGTTCGAATTGCTGCGCCGCGGCTTTCACCTCGGCGGCGACCACAGCCGTAATCGCGACTCGCTCCACGAACGCAAACGGAAGAGGAGGCCGCGCGAACCGCTAGCCGTCCGGCCGTAAGTGGCGCTTGCGAAACCGGGCCGGCGCACGGGGCGGCAGCGGGTAGCGCAATGCGTTTCGCAGGGTCGCGAGCGAACCGAACGGGTAGACGCGCTCGCCGGCGGCCGCGACCACATGCGCGTCGGCGCGCCGCACGGACCAGAGGCCGATGGCGGCCGCGAACTCTTCGGAGAGAACGTCGAGGCCGGGCGAGTAGGGCGTGAGCGCGGGAACCACGACGAGCGATTCGCTCCCGACGAAGGCCGGCGCGGTCGAGCCGCGCCCCATGTGCAGGCTCGGATGCAGGTGCCCGATGATCGCGGGCCGGCCGAGTTGCGGCGCGCGGTCGCCGTGAACCAGCAGCCAGCCGTCGCGCTCGCAGCCCTCGACGGTTGCGCCCAGGACCGCGAAGGCGCGGGATCGCCCTTCGTGATTGCCGGCAACCAGGGTGACCTGCGCGCGCTCGCGCAGCAGCGCGAGGCCGTCGCGCACGGCAGCCATTGCACCCTCACTCATCTGCGCGCCGTGCACGATATCGCCCAGGAATACGACCTCCGCCGCGTCCAGCCGCTCGACGGCCAGGCGCAACGTCGCGACGATCTCCACCGTACTCCACAGCGGCAGCGCGCCGCCGACGACGTCTTCGTAGGCGAGGTGCGCGTCGGCCGCTACGATCGTGCGCGTCGCCGAAATCCAGGCGAGCCCCGGCGACACCGCGCGCACGCCGCGCGCGAGGTCGCACGACTCGACCGCAGGCGAAGGAGTTTTCATGTCAACGAAGTCCGTTTGGAGATGCCATCGGCGCGTACTTCTTCGCGAGCGGCGCACGAGCATGGCGGCGACCTCGGGCTTCGCTTCACGCTCGAAGCGAGACCCCGTAACCGGACCGGCCCGGCGGCGGCTCGAAATGGCTCCTCGAAATGCGTGATCCCGGTCAGCCCGGTCGCTTCGGCGACAACGCGGGCACCTTGCAGATCGATTTCGTGAAGCGGGCCGGCTGGATTGGGACGACCTTGGCCGAAAGCTTCGAACCGCCGATCCTCGACGTGCACCAGAAAATCGAAGACCGAGCTCGGCTCACCGAGCTCCTCGGGCCACAGCCATTGTGGGATGGTTATTCGAACGTCGAACGCTATCCGCGCGCGACGGAAGGAACGCGGCGACCGGACCAAGTGAGGATCAGACCCCTCTGGGGCCGCTTCATGTCCTGGCTGGCTGCTACGAGAAATCCGGAATTCGTCGTCGAATTCGGGACGGCGTTCGGTGTTTCCGGGATGTACTGGTTAGCGGGATTGCAGATGGGCCGGCTCGAGCTCTACATGCGGGAACGCGGCCTCGTGCTGTTCGACGACATCGATTTCTCCGCCGACATGGAGGCATGTTGGCACATCTCAACGACCGTGTGGGCATCATCGAACTGTAAGCGTCGCCGGCGCGCGTCAATGTCCGGCTGCGCCGAAGAGCGGACCCGCCGTCGCGGGCAGCGCCGGTTCACCGTTTTCACCCAGCACCGCGAGCACGCGCTCGTGCAGCGCTTCGACCATGCTCGCGCGGTCGTCCATCACGACGGAGTCGCCGAAACTCGACGTCACGATGCCGAACGTGAAGGGAGACGCGGCGGCCGGATGGATCACGCGCAGTTCCGCCGGTAAGCCTTCCAGGAAGGCGCGCGCCGCGGGTGCGTCGAGCAAGTCGTGCGACACGAAGCGGATCGTCTCGCGCAGCAACGGGAAATCCGGGTCGGCTGCGAAGAGGCGGTCGAAGATCTTCTCGCTGTTCCAGCGCAGGCCGCTGCGCCGCAAGGTCCGGCCGCCGGCGCGGCGCAACACCAGCAGTCCCGTGTTCGCGACGTACCGGAAGTGCGCGCGCAGCAGATAAGATCCGCGCAGACCGTCGAGCAGATCGCGGTCGGCGTCGCGCGGGTGCAGTAACGTCGCCCACGCGGAGTCCGGCAGCGACTTGCCGAGCGGCATCGTCACCAAGAAGCCGTTGTCGTCGGTCGTGATCTGCGTGTTCGCGCGGATGTGCCCGAAGAGGCGCGCGCCCGCGATCCGCGCCAAGGCCTCGTTGGCGCGGCGGCCCGCGCAGGTGTGGAAGACCGCGGTTTGGCGGCGATCCATGCGATAGATCTCGACGAGCGCGCCGCCCGGTTCGGGAACCGCCGAGATCGCCATCTGCTGCGCGATGTAGCGCACCGCGTGGGCGGCTTCGGTTCCCGCGAGGCCGTAGCGGTGCGCGAGCCAGGCGTGCGCCGCCGCCGCGCCTTCGTGCGCCAAACGCTCCGCGATACCCGCGCGCAATTCCGCGATCGCACGGGCCAGCACCAGCGGCACGCCCTTGATATGCGAACTCCAAACCGGCACGTTCGGCCGGCCCGCGAACGGTTCGACGGCGATCCCGGAGCCGCGCACCTCCTTGACTTTGAAGGTCTTGCCGGCGATCAGCATCACGTCGCCCTCGCGCAGGCTCGCGACGAAGCTCTCGTCGAGTTTGCCGATCGCCGCGCCGCCGCGGGCGCTGACCGTTATTTGCGTTTCGTCGGGAATCGTGCCGACGTTCTCGAAAAACGCCGAGCAGGCTTCGCGGCCCAAGCCGAATATCTCGCGCTCGTCCGCGCCGAGACGGCGCACGTGCGCCTCGTCGGGGCCCGCCCCGCCGCCGGAGAGATACGCTATCGTGCGTGCCAGATCGTCTGCCGCTAACGTCGCGAACGGCAGCGCGCGGCGCGCGAGCGCGAGCGCGTCGGCGCGCGCGACGCGGCGTTCGTAGCACACGCTCATCACCAGCCACTGCGCCAGCACGTCGAGCGGCGCGTCCGGAATCGCGATCTCTTCGATCACGCCGTCGGCGATGCAGCGCTTGGTCGCGGCGGCTTCGATGATGTCGTCGCGGTCCTGGGCGACGATCACGCCGTCGGCGACCGCGCCGGGCCGATGCCCCGCGCGTCCGACGCGCTGTAACGTCGGCGTCATGCCGCGCGCGCCGCCCACGATGCACACGCGATCGATGTAACCGATATCGACGCCGAGCTCGAGGCTCGAACTGCAGACGACCGTCCGTAACTGACCCGCGCGCAGCTGCGCCTCGGTGCGGTGGCGCACGCTGCGCTCGAGCGAACTGTGGTGGATGCCGATCTTCGCGTCCGTGCGCGGACGCGGCACGGCGTCGGGCGTCGCCACGGCAACCGGCGCTTGCTCCGGATCCGCGGGCGCCTCGAGGAGCGCCATCTCGTGAGCCACCCGCTCGGCTTGACTGCGCACGTTCGTGAAGACCAGTTGCGTGCGCACGTCCGCGCCGAGCTCGACGCAGCGTTGCGCCACGGTCGCCAGCGGCGCCATCGCACCCCCGAACGGTGCCGTCACCTCCAGCCGGATCGCGCGCAGGCCGCGCTTGTCGACGATCGCGCAGTCGCGTCCGGCGCCGACGAGGAAGCTCGCGACGCGTTGCAACGGTGCGACGGTCGCGGAGAGCCCGACGCGAACCAGCGGCGCCGCCACGAGTTCTTCGAGCGATTCCAAACACAGCGCGAGATACGCGCCGCGCTTGTTGCCGGCCAGCGCGTGGACCTCGTCGACGACGACGGTCTCGACCGCTTTGAGATGTTTGCGATACGATTCCATCGCGAGCATCAGCGCGAGCGATTCGGGCGTCGTCATCAGGATGTGCGGCGGCCGCTGCATCATCAGCCGCCGCTCCTCGACCGGGGTGTCGCCGGTGCGGACGCCCGTCCGCACGAACGTTTCGCGGATGCGCCCGCGACGCAGCGCGGCGCGCTCGGTGTTAGGGCGTTCGAGCAAGCCCATTTCGCGCAGCGGCCGCCGCACGTTGTGTTCGACGTCGTAGCCGAGCGCGCGCAGGGGCGAGACGTAGAGCGCGTAGGGCCGCGGAAAGAGCGCGTCGCGCTCGCGAAGCTCCGCTAACCGGCCCATGACGGGGAGAAAAGCGGCCAGCGTCTTCCCGGTTCCCGTCGGCGAACAGATCAGGTGGCTGCGCCGCCGGACGCCCAGCGGCAGGGCCTCGGCCTGGGGCGGTGTGGGAGTGCCGAGCTTGTCGGCGCACCATGCGCCCACGGCCGGATGCAAGATCGAGAACGCGTCGTCCACCGCCGGGCACGTTCGACCGGTCACGCTCGCGCGACTGCCGACAGAGGGGCGTCCGGGTGCATCCGAAAACAAGAACCTCGTGTCTGCCGTACTTGCCGAGCTGCTCCGGAAGAGCACCCGAATCTACAACGACCGGTGGGTCGAGCAGACGAAGTCCGGCTATAAGCGCACGCCCAACCCGGAGACCGTCAAGCAACACAATCTCTACTGGCAGGCGATCGTACGGGCCGTCGAGAGCTCGGAGTTCGACGAGTTGATGGAGTTCGCGCGCGAGGCCGGCCGCTTCCAATCGACGCAGGGATTCGACCTCTCGGACGCGATCGGGCGCACGATCGAAGCGACCAACATGATCGAGATGGCGCTGCTCGAAGCCAACGAGGGCGCCATCCCGCCGCTCGAGATCATCAACGAGATCGCCGACCTGCGCTCGATGATCGCGATGGCGGTCGCCGAGGGCTACAAGACCGATCAAGACTCCCGCCGCGCGGGCGTGGAAGCCGATGCGGATGCAGTTGCCAAGGAGCAGTTGCGGGCCGTCATGCTCCGTAAGGCCGGAAAATTCACCGTCTCGGAGTTGGCTCACGGCGACGAGGTGCCGCCGCTGTACGAAGGCGGCATGAAATTCCACTTCGTGGACTACGGGAAACTTCGACTCTATAATTTATTGCCGAACGGCCGCTGCATCACGCTCTCCATCCTGGGGCCCGGCGACGTGTTCTTGCAGTGGCGCACCGAATCGCAGAGCCTCTCGTGCCTCTGCGCGGAAGCGATGCAGGATTCGCGCATCATCACGGCCAGCGAAAGCGACATGAGCGAGATCGTGTCGGCGCAGCCCGCGGCGGCGGTCGACGTGATCGCGAACTTCGCGCGGCGCCTGACCGAATCGCAAGTGCTGATCGAGGACCTGCTCAACAACAGCGTCAATCTGCGGCTGTACCGCACGCTGCTCGAACTCTCGCGCCAGTTCGGCCGCGCCGAGGGTACGGCGAGCCTGATCGATTACCCGCTGACGCACCAGCGGTTGGCGGACATGATCGGTTCCAACCGCGTCACCGTGACGCGCAAGCTGCACGAACTCCAAGCCCTGGGCATCATCGAGACCCGGAAGAACGCGACGATCGTGCTTCGCGATTCCAACGCGCTGGCCAAGCTCGCCGAGAGCGGCGCTTCGGAGTAGGAGCGCCACAAGCGTGCTCGTGCCGCGAAACTTCAGGCCACCCGCCCCGGTACGTGGGAACGTGGAGATTCGGGGGCGCGTCCCCCGCACGGGAGGCACATCCACCATGGCGTTCTTCATCCGGCTGACCCTGCTGCTCACGGCGGCCTTTCTGGCGATCGTGGTCGTCGGCTTCGTGCTCAAGCTGGTCCTCGTGGCGGCGCTGATCGCGGCGATCGTCGCCGGCGGTTTCTTCGTCGTTCACTTCGTGCGCGGCTTCGCGCGCCGGGTCCGGGCCCGGCAGCCGGTCCGGATGCTCGGAGGCGGGTGATACCCGTCACGGTGCCCCGGTGGCCCCGGGGCTAGAGTAAAGGCGTTCCGACCGGGGGGCAGGCCCCGCCGTTTGTGAGAGAGGACGCCGCATGACCACGACTTCCCCGACAGCCCTGCGCGTTTCGACGGCCACACCGTCGCTGTTCGCCGATCGCGAGCCGTCGGAGACGGGCGTCCGCGTCCGTAAGTATTTCGAGACCTCAGGGTTTTCGCGCTGGTCCGCCATCTATGGAAGCGGCGACATTCCGCCGATCTGGAAGGTCATCCGCGACGGCCACGCCCGCGCCATGGAAACGGTCCTCTCCTGGATCGTCTCGGCGAAGGGCCACACGGCGCTCGATGCGGGCTGCGGCACCGGCAACCTCTCCGTCGAGCTCGCCAACCACGGGTTCGAGGTCGAGGCGTTCGACGTCTCGGCGCCGATGATCCACTTCGCGAAGTACATCAACAACGGCCGGACCAAGGGCATCCCGCCGCGCTTCCTCGTGGGCGACATCGCGGCGCTCGCGGGGGAAGACCGTCGCTACGACGTCGTCTGCTGCCTCGACGTCCTCTTCCACTACCCCTATGAAGAGGTCTCCGAGATGCTGCGCCGCCTCGCGTCGCTGTCGTCCTACAAGGTCGTCGGCTCGTTCGCGCTGCGCACGCCGATGAACGACTTCTGGATGAAAGTCGGCCAGCGCTTCCACGCCAAGAACCGCATGACGCGCCTGCACATGTTCACTTACGACGAAGTCGAGCGCGTCCTCTACCGCGCGGGCTTCAAGATGACGCGCCAGAAGCGCATCAAGTTCTTCTTCTACGACTCCTTCGTCTTCGAAGCCGTCCGCGTCGGCGCCTGAGCGAGTTCCCAGGAGTGACCGAAGCACCGATCGCGAGCACGCACAAGCAGCAACTGCTGGCGCCGCGGCTCTACCGCACCGACATCGACATCCTCAACTCGCTCTCCATCGATTGGTGCCGCGACGAATTCGAGGAACTTCGCCGCGATTTCGAGACCGACTACAACCGCGCCCACTTCAAATGGGGCACCGACGTCAACACGGTCGATTACTCGCCACTGTGGAACGAATTCTACGAGTTTCTGCACCGCAGCTCGTTCGGTGAGTTTTCGGGCTGCCTGCTCTATAGCGACGTTCAGAAGAAGCTGCACGACGCGACCTTGCAGTCGATCTACCGGTGCATGGGCCGCGACGAAGGCCGGCACGCATCGTTTCTCAACTGGGTGATGCGCCACATGGGCCGGCCCTTCGACCTGGCGAACTTGCCGAAGGTCGAGGGCATGTCGTACATGCATCCCAAGTGGATCTTCGTGACGACCTACCTCTCCGAGATCGTCGGCTACTATCGCTATCAGAACATCAGCGACCACCTCAAGCTCCATCCCGAATTCAACTTCCATCCGATCTTCGATTACTTCGACAACTGGTGTAAGGACGAGCGTCGCCACAGCCGCTTCTTCGCGTTGATGATCCGCTCGCAAAAAGAGATGTACGCGAGTGCGCTCGACAAGCTCGGCATCAAGTTCTTCACCTTGGCCGTCTACATCACGATGTATCTGCGCGACGCGCAGTCGGGCGTCTACGCCAAGCTCGGGATGGATTGGGAGCGCTTCGATTTCAAGGTCATCGACGAGACCGAGGATGCCGCGCACGGCGTCTGGAGCTTGGCGATCCGCACGAAGTCCGAGTACTTCCGCGCCTGCCTGCGCAAGATGGCCGAGAACAACCGGCGCAACAAGCGCGGACGCTCCGCCAAGGGGCTCGCCAAACTGTTCGCGGTGCCCGCCCGCTACGCGCGGTTCGGCAGCAACATCTTGCAGTACGCCAAGCTGATGCTGCAGCCGCACGATTGGGCGACGCCGTTGCCCCGCGAGCGCTGGATGGAAACCTGCTCCGATCCCGCCGACGTCAGCGAACTGGCGCTAGCCGGCGCCGTTGCCGTCACCTTGCGCGATCGGAAACCCGCGCCCGAACCCGTTTCGGCGTAGCGCGCGGTCGCGGCCTCAACCCCGCCAGCGCACGAGCGAGCGCCGGTCCGGGGCACCGAGCGCGGGCGATCGCACGCGCCGGTGCGGGACGCCGAGCGTGAGCCCGTAGAGGTTCCCGCCGTTGTCGAGGACGTAAACCCAATCGCCGTCGACGATCGGCGCCATGCGCACGTCGTTCGGCGTGCGCAGCAGCGGCAGACCGCCGCGGAGCACGGCCCCCGTCGACGCATCCTCGAGCCAGACCGCGCCGCCGACGCCGGTGCCGGTCCCGGCGCAGCCGCCGCTCGCATCGGGATTACAGGAGGTTCCGCTCAGCAGCAGGCCGCCCGCGGTTACCGTCGGGGCCGAACGCGCGAAGCCGGCGGCCGTGCCCTGGTAGGCATCGGGCCCGAAGGACGCGCTCCACACGGCATGCGGTGCGCAGGCGGAGATCGCGAGCATGCCCGGCGGCAGCAGCGACGGCGCGAGCGAGGATGCGACCGGAGCGTAGAAGAGCCCGGTGACCGGCGAATAGGCGACGGTCGCGAACGAAGTTGCGTAGAACGCGGGGACGCCGAGCGGGAAGCTCGCCAGCGGTCCCGAGCCGACCGCTCCCGCATCGTACACGTAGACCGATCCCGTCTTGCTCATCGCCGCAACGCGCGGCGTGCACCCGAGGGGTGAGGCGACCGACGGCGTTCCGCTGAAATCGAGGTTGTGCGGCACGCTATCGTACATCGTGTATTCTACGGGCACGTTGCTCGCCAGCACCGTCGTCAGATCCGCCGACAGTTTCACGAAGTGATCGCCGTAACCGGCCTGTTCGTTCGGCGCCTGGACGAACGGGCCGCCCGGCGGTTTCTGTTTCGTATCCGCGTTGCCCACGCCGAAGTAGAGATTGCCCGCCGCGTCGAGCGCCTCGCCGCCCCAACCCCACACGCCGCCGCCGCTGTACGGCTGCGGATTGCCGCCGGGGTCGTTCCCGTAGACCGTGTAGAACGTGCGCGTCACGCTCATCGTGGCGGTATTCACGAGCGACACGCTGCCGCGCCACGAGTCCAGGTCGCACGTCGATCCCGTGGCGACGTACAGCGCTCCGGCAGGCGAGAGGGTCAGGCCCGCGTGCGTGAAGTCGAGCTCGCCGTTCAACACCGTATTGACCGTGCCGCTCGCGAGCACCGTGCCCGATGCCGGATCGAGCTTGAAGACCGTGATGGTAGCGGGCAGCCCGTCGCCCGCGTTCGCGGTCGAGGCGGCGTAGAGCACGTGCGCGACGGGATCGTAAACGCTGGTACCGCCGACGCCGTACTGCGCGTTACCGCCGCCGCACGGAAATCTCGTATAGCCGAGCTGACGCTGCCAGAGCGGCGTGCCGGTTTGCGCGTCGTAGGCGTAGAGGTTCCCCGAACCGCCGCCGTACACCAGGATTCCCGCGTGTCCGGTAAAGCCCGTTATCAATATCGGCTGATTGCCGGTATTGAAATCGTACGACGACGCGACCCACGCGAGGTGGAGCGATCCCGCCGTCGCAGGCGTCAAGTTCGTGGAGTTGGGATTGAACCCGTCGCGCGCATCGTCGAACTGATAGGTCGGCCATGCGTTGAACGGAACGTTCGCGAAGGCGACGCCGTTCGCGCCGCGGCCGCCCGGCAACGCGCGCGGGGGTAGCGCCGCAGCAGGCAACGCTGCCACAGCCGCGAGCGCGCAGCCGATCAGAAAGCGGCGCAAGGATTCAACCCGCGAACGCGTGGACCATTTGGACCGTTTTCCTAGCAGGCACGGCGAAGCCTCTTATTTCAACTAATGCGGCGCCGCCCGGGAAGGCCGTTCCGGCGCCGACCTCGCGATCAAGCGCAGGAGCGCCGTGGCAAGCGCACCGGGATTTTCGACTAGCGGAAAATGCCCGCCGGACAATAACTCGAACTCGGCTCGCGCCGGCACCGCGGCCAGCGCACGAGCCTCCGCGACCGGCACGACGGCATCCTCGTTACCGGCGATCACGGAGACGGGAACGGATATCTCGTCCAACAAATCGCCGGAATCCACGCGCGCGGCCATGCCGCGCAGCATCGCCGCGGCCCCGCGCGGATCGGTCCGGTCGATGATCGCGCCGACGCGCGCGACGGCGTCGGGTGCGTCGACATAGAAGTGCGGCGCGAACAGACGCGGGAGGAACGCCGCGCGAACCGGCGCGATACCCTCGCGTTCGGTCCGTTGCGCCAGTTCTTCACGCGCCGCGGCGACCCCGGGCTCGTCGGCAGCCGCGCGCGTGCAGACGAGCCCGAGCCCGGCGCAGCGCTCGGCGAACATCCGGTAAAAGGCGAACGCGACGTAGCCGCCGAGCGAATGCCCGACGACGATCGCGCGCTCGATCTCCAGTGCATCGAGGACGCCGGCCAGATCCCCGGCCAACGCTTCCATCAGATACGGGCCCGGCGTGACGCCGGTCGATCCCAAGCCGCGGTGATCGTAACGCACGACGCGGGCGTGCGGCCGCAGCGCCTGCGCCTGCGCGTCCCACGTCTCCTTCGCGAGCGGAAATCCGTGGAGGAGCACGACCGCGGGGCCCGTGCCTTCGTCGAGCACGTCGAACCGCGCGCCGTCCAGCGTCAACTGCATGTTCGTACTTTCGCCGCCGCGAAGAGCACCCCATGGCATCCTCCGCGCGCGCGTCGTACACTCCGTTTCCGTTTGCGGCGATCGTCGCACAAGACGAAGCCAAACTCGCCCTCTTGCTGGCCGCCATCAACCCGCGGGTCGGCGGCGTCTTGCTTTCCGGGCCCAAGGGAACGGGCAAAACGACCCTGGTCCGGGCGGCGGGCGAGTTGCTGCCGCCCTTGGAGCGCTCCGAGTGCCCGTACGGCTGCGATCCCGCCGGAACGAACCTTTGCGCCGAATGCGCGGCTACGCTCGAACGCGGCGAACGGATCGCGGCGAAGAAGTCGCGCGGCGAGATCGTGGAGTTGCCGGTCAACGCTCAGCTCGACGACGTGGTCGGCGCGATCGATCTCAAAGCCGCGCTCGAGCGCAGCGCGATCGATTTCCGCCCCGGCTTGCTCGCCCGCGCCAACCGCAACGTGCTCTACGTCGATGAGATCAATCTGCTCTCCGATCTCGTCGTGGACGCGTTGCTCGATGCCGCGGCGCAAGGCGTCGTGCACGTCAAGCGCGGCCAGCACGCGATCGATTACCCGTCGCGTTTTTCGCTGATCGGAACGATGAATCCCGAAGAAGGCGAGCTGCGCCCGCAGATCACCGACCGCATCGGCTTGCGCGTCTTCGTCCGGTCCGCGCCGAGTTTCGAGGAACGGCTCGAGATCTATCGCCGCAACGCGGCCTTCGCCCGCGAACCGCGCGCCTTCGCGGCGAAGTACGAAGCCGCGACGAAGAAAATGCGAACGAAGCTCGCCGCCGCGATGCGCCGGATCGGCAACGTCGAGATCGAACCCGCCGCCGAGGCCGCCGCCATCGAGGCGACGGCGCGGCTCGGAATAGATAGCCACCGTACGGAATTCGTCGCGCTGGAATCCGCCGCGGCGCTCGCTGCTTGGGAAGGCCGTGATAGCGCGACTGCGGCCGACGTGGCGCGCGTCTTCCCGCTCGCCGCGCGCCTGCGCCGCAGCCGCTTGCGCGTTGAAGCGCAATCCGAGCACCTCGCCGAAGACGCCGCGATCGCCGCCGCGCTCGAAGCGACGCTGGGCGACGGAGCCGACGACGCCGCGCCGGAGGAGCGGACCGAAAGCGCGCCGCGCATCGTCGTCGCGCCGGAGTTGACGCAGAAGAACGCGCTCCCCGAACGCATCGGCCGCGAACGCGAAGGACAGCCGGTCGGCTCGCAGCCGCTGCAATCCGGCGGCCGCCTCGATATCGCGGGCACGTTGCTCGACCGCGCCGCGTCGAGCCGCGCCGGCATCGCCGCCGAACCGAAAGAGCCGCTCGAAGCCGCGACGCCCCCGCGGCTGTCGATCCTCGTCGTCGACGCGTCGCTCTCGACGCAGAAGAGCGCGGAACTCGTGCGCGCGGCCAGTCGCGAACTCTTGCGCCCCGTCTACACGGAGCGCGAACGGGCGGCGCTGATTTCGTGCTGGGGTCCGCATGCCGAACTCGCGGTCGACGAAAACACCGGACGCAACATCGATCTCGTCGCCGCGCGGCTCGACGAACTCGAGCCCGGCGCGATTCGCGCGCTGACCCCGTTGCCCGAAGCGCTCGAGCTCGCGCGGACGCTCGTCGAGCGTTTCCGGCGCGCGCATCCCGGCGCCGAAATCGACATCGCGCTCTTCAGCGACGGACGCGCCAACGTACCGCTGGGCGGCGACGCGCTGCTCGCGGCGGCGCTCGACGGGGACGGCGCACGCGAGCTCGCCGAACTCGCCGCCGAACAATGCCGCCACATCGCTTCGCAACTGGCGGGCCGCGCCAACCTCACGTGCGTCAATCTCGACGAGTTCGAGGCGCACCCGCTGATGCGCGAATTGGCGGCCCTGGCCCGCGGCCGGTACTTTCCGCTGTCGGCAGTTGTTGCAAAAATCCTTTAACTGCGATATAACTGACACAACTACCCTGACGATGTCGAACCGGCCGTCGTCAGACGGTGCGGTTCGCGGAAAGGATGACTACCAGCAAAATGGCAGTCAAGAAAAAAGCGACCCGTAAGAAAGCCGGCGCCAAGAAGAGCTCCGCCGCGAAAAAGGTTACCCGCAAGAAGTCCGTAGCGAAGAAGGCCACCGCCAAGAAGACCACCCGCAAGAAGGCGGCGGCCAAGAAGACCACCCGCAAGAAGACGGCCAAGAAGTCCACGGCCAAGAAATCCACGGCCAAGAAAACCACCCGCAAGAAGGCCGTTCGCAAGACCGGAGCTCGGAAAGCCAAGAAGACGGCAGCGAAGACGACCCGACGGAAGGTTGCCGCCAAGGGCTAAGCGCCGAAACATCGACAGCCAAAGCGCACCGCGTGGACGACACGCGGTGCGCTTCGGCGTTCGGCGCCTCACTCGCAGGGGCGGATCAGGGCTGCAGGAGCGCCGCGAAATCAGCGAGCGTCGTGTCGTGGCTCACGCGGACCCGCGGCAGCGTATAGGGCGCGCTCAGATCGTGCACCCACCCGCCGCCTTCGCGGAAGGCGGCGCGCAGGCCGAGCGTCCGCATCAAGTCGAGCGTCGTCGCATCGAATTTGCCCGCCGGGTATGCGTACGTGGCGGGCGCGCTTCCCAGATAGTGTGCGAAGCGCCGCATGCACCCGCCGGCCTCCGCGAGTTGGCCCGCTCGATCGAGCGTCGAAAGATCGAGATGAAACGTCCCGTGGCACGCCACTTCGTTGCCGCCGTCCCGGAGCGCTCGCATCTCACGCCAAGTGAGATGGCGCGGCGTTCCCACGAATCCGCTCGAAACGTAGAACGTGCCGTGCGCCCCGTACTTCTCCAAGAGCGGCAGCGCCGTCGTGGCCGCGTCTTCGTAGCCGTCGTCGAAGGTCAACACGACCGCGTTATGCGGCCGCCGGCCGTGCGCGAGCTCGGCTACGAGCTCCGCCGCGGTCAACGTGCGGACGCGATGCTCGCGCAAGTAGCGCAACTGCGCTTCGAACGTCTCGGGCGTGACGGTGAGGTCGCGCCCCACCGCGTCCGCGGGTACGTCGGCATCGATTTTGTGATACATCAGCACGGGAACGCCGCTCCACGGCGGCGCGACGGCGCCCGGAGCGCGCGCGCTCCCAAACGCCGCGACGAGCGCGAACGCGGCGGCCGCCGGCGCGAAGCGGCGCATCAGCGCCGCCCCGCGACGACGACCCGCGCGTCGCGAAACGTGACCGTGCCGCTCGCGTGCGTCGCCGCATTCGCAAGCGAGTCGACGACGTAGAGCGACACGAGGCGGACCGGCGGATTGAGATCCGGTGGAAGATCGATGTGACGCGTTTGCCAGCCCTCCCAGTCGATCGCTTTCGTCAACGTCAAGACTCGCCGTTCGCCGAAGCGGTTGACGAAGGCCGCACGCACGCCGACGCCGTTACCGCTTCCGCGGACGTCGACGCTGAAAGCCAACGGTTCGCCGGGCAGCGCGACGTCTCCGTCGGCGTAGGCGGCTCGCACGGCGCCGCTAAAATCGTACGGAACCTGCATTTCTCCACGCGGAGAGAAGGCGAGCGGCCGTTGCAGGCCGGGCGGCGCGCTCGACGCGCTCCAACGGCCGGCGTGCGCGGGATCGAAGATCGGCAGCGACTCGATGTGGCGGCCGACCGGCAAATCGAACGTGGCGCGCGCGCCGCCGGCCAGCGCGACGATACGCGCGTCGCGCGCGCCCGCGCGATACAGTCCCGGCGCCGCGAAGGTGCCGCGGTCGGCGGACCATTGCACCGCGCCGTCCGTCGCGACCACGCGCCCGTCGTCGTCGAAGCCCGTCGCACGCAAACGCACGGTCGCGCCGGGATCGGGATCGCGCAGGTCGGGCTCGATGTCGAGCCGCGCCAAACGCGGTACGATTTCGACGGGTACGCGCGCCGCTACGCCGCCGGCGCGCAAGTCGCGCACGCCCGTGGCATCGCCGACGTGCACGACGTCGCCGCCCACCAAGTGCGCCGTGCCGAGCGCGTGGCCCGCCGCATCGACGCGCGCCAATCGCACCGCGACCGTCGCGCGGGGCAACGCGACGATCGGCGAAGGGCGTACGACCAGTCGCGTCGCCGGCCCCCGCGGCGCGTCGCTATACACGAAAAACCCGTCGGCCACGGCGCGTTCTTGGCCGTCGCTCGGTGAATTGAGTACCGTTGCGTCGCGCTCCCCGAGGACGCGCGCGACCAGCGTCGCCGAACCGCCCGAATCGAACGCCATCGCATCGCCGGCACCGAAGCCCAGGAACAGCTGCGCGAACTCGGGTCGCGTCACGCCGATCGATAACGCAGGCTGGCGACCGTCGACGCTGGCGAGCAGCAATTCGCCCGAGGCCGTCGTCGCCGCGCCGGATACGGGAAAGCGGACGTCGGTTTCTTCCGGCGCCGGCGCGTTCGGATCGCTCGCGATGCGGCCGCCGGCCAGCAACAGCGGACCGCCGCCGACGGCGCAGCGCATTGCCTCGAGGGCCGGCACCGTGTCCGCGGCAACGATCAGCGATTCGCCGGCGGCCGGCGGCGCCAGCGTCGCTTTCGCCGCAGGTCCGAATGCCAGGAGCGCTCCGCTCGGTGCGGGCGGTGGCTGGTCGTCGACCGATGCGACCCGATAGGTGCCGGGAATCGACCCCGGGAGGTGCGCGGGATCGGCCGGAACGAGCTCCGCTATCGTGACGCCGGGCGCCGGTTTGAGCGCGCCGTACGCGGGCGTCAACATGCCGGCGCCGCCTTGCGGCGGCCACTCGTTGACGCTCGTAAGCGGCAGACTGGCGCCCCCGTAGCTCACGGTACCGCTAAACGCGATGCTCTCGAAGTGCACCGACCGGTCGGCGCGCACGTCGAGCGCCACGCGCTTCGACGGCGTGCGTTCCAGGACGCCGTCCTTCACGACGATATTGAGCGGCTGATTGGTGTTGCCGATATCGAAATAATCGGCATTGACGCCGGCGATCGCTCCGGTGCGGCGCGCCATCGAGGAGACGGTTTCGCCGCCCGAGATCAACCGGTCGTTCGCGAGCACGGCGCCGAAGCGCACGGTCGGATCGCGCGGATCGACCGCAACGACGTTGACGACCAGGGGCCCGTCGGAGGTTTGCAAACGATACGTGGCACGGCGCACGCCCGGCGCGACGAATTCGCTAACGTGCGACTGCGAGATCACGAGCGGAAACGGCGCGGCCGGCAAGAGCTCGGCGGGCAGGGACGGCATCACGGCGTCGGCCGAGCCTCCGGCACCGGCGTCGGCGCGACCAGCGGCGGCACGATGGCCGGCGCCGGCGCCGTACTATAGAGGAAGAGCGCGTCGCTGACCCAGCGCTCCGCGCTATTGTCGGAGGGGACGTTGCGCACGCTGACGTTCGTATCGCCCGGGGCGCGGGAGACGAGCGTTACCGATCCCCCCGAATCCAACGCCATCGCGTCGACGGCGCCCAGCCGCAGCAGCAGATCGCCGAACTCCGGCCGCGTCATGCCGACCGAGCGCTCCGGATGACGCCCGTCGACGGCGACCAACAGCAACCGGTCGTCGGCCTTCCGCGCGAGCGCCACGACGGGCCAGCGATAATCGCGCTCGTCGGGTGCGGGCGCATGCGGGTCTTCGTACCAGGCGCCGTCTTTGACGAGAATCGGTCCGCCGCCGATGGCGGCAACGGCATTGGGAACCGGCGGGTCGAGCGCGTACGTGAGGCGCACGCTCTCGCCGGCATGCAACACCGCGTGCGCGTCGGGCCCGAACGCGAGCCCGAACTCGACGGGGATCGGCGAGTTGGCCGGGACGACGCTCCGGATGCGATACCGGTTCGCATCTGCGCCGGCGGGATCGAGCGTCGCGAAGGTCACGCCCGGAGCAGGCTGCAAGGTTTTCCCGAAGCGCGGCGTGATGATCGTGACGTCGCCTTCGCCCGCAGGCCAGTTATTGAACTGCGTGACCGCGAAGCGGCGGCCCGCGATCTCCGCCACGCCTTCGAGGTGAAACTCCGTGAACGTCACATGTCCGGACGCGTCGATCGCGAGCGCGGCGCGATCGGTCGGTCCGCGCAACAACTCGCCCGAGCGCATCAAGAGGCCCTGCGGCTGATAGGTGCGTCCGATATCGAAGTAGTCGCCGTTGACGCCGCCCACCGCGCCCGTGCGCACGCCCATCGCCGACGTCCGTTCGCCGCCGGAAATAACGTGGTCTTCGGCGATCGCGGTGTCGAAGTGCAGGGTGGGCTCGTGCGGTTCGATCGCGAGCACGCTGATCGCGAGCGGCCCGTGATCGCCGGTCAGCGCGTACTGCGCGTATGCGAGCCCGGGCGCCACGGTCTCGACGCGCACGGAGCGCAATTGCGGTTCGCCCGCGATCGTCGCAACGAGGCCGGCCACGTCGGCGAGATCGCGCGAGCCGTCGCGCAGCCATGCGTAGCGTCCCGCCAAGTCGTGAACTTCGCCGGCACCGTCGATCGGAACGGCGCCGTCGAGCATCCCCGCTAACTCGCGCGAACCGATGCCGTTGCCGTCGACGACGATCGCGCCGTGCACGCCGGACAGTTCGTGACCGCCCAGTGCGAGCGCCACGTCGTCCAGACGCGCCGTGACCTGCAGTTTCGTGCCGTCGGTAACGGTCAGGTCGTCGATGGAACCCGACTCGAAACGAACGGCCGTTCCCGGCTGCAGCAGCCCGGCGAGCGGTGCGATGGGAAGGAACGGCGCGTTCCACGTTTGCGCCGCGGTACCATCGGCGGCCGTCGCGAAGCTGCCGGAAATCGGATACCGCTCGGCACCGTCGACGAGCGCGAGCGATACGTCGTAGCGCACCCCGGCGCGATCGGCGTGCAGCGAACCGTCCACCGCGTCGAACGCGACGACGGGCTCCGGCACGGCGCCCGATACGACCGTCAAGGCACCGTTCGCGATGCGCACGTCGAGCGATGCGTCGCCGAGCGCGCGAGAGACGCTGCGGTAACGGTCGATGTCGAAGACGAAACGCGGGCTCTCGAGCGCGATCCGCAGCTGCTTGCCGTTCAATGCAACCGTTGCATCGGGTGCGTCCACGAGCGCGCCGCCGCCGCGCGTACTGGCCCGCATGCCGCGCAACTCATATCCGTCTCCGTCGCGTTCGATCGAGTCGGCATCGAGCGCGATGCCGGTCGCGTCCGCGACCGCGCGAACGAACAGCGCGCGTTCGATCGGTTCGCGCGCGAAGAAACCGCCGGCGACCGACACGAGCGCCACCGCACCCACGATCGCGAACAGCGGGCTGCGCCTGGCCGGAACGTGCCGCGCGCGTGCGAGGCTCTTCGTACGTCTCACCGGCGCTCACGGCAACGCGAACGGACGTCGCCGCGCGCGGGTGCGGTTAACAGCCCGGCCTCCGCATCGATCGCCGTCGAAAACGACGACCACACGGCTTGCCGGAAACGAAAGCACTCACGAGCGGGAGGGGTTCACCTATACCGGCGACACGCCCTGTTGCGCTCCGCCGGGAACGAATGGCGCTTGCTCGACGGACGCGACGCTGCGGTTGGGAAACGGCGCTCTTCGGCTTCGCCCGTTTCGAGCGCGACAACGAACGCGCGGACGGATTTGCGGCATCGTCCGGCGCAGAACGTGGGCATGAACGCCCCCTTCTTCCGCGCGCTCGTGGCATGCGCCGTTCTCGCGCTCGGCGCCACGCGGCTCTCCGCCCAAAGCGCGTTGCCGCAGATCGATCCCAAAGGCCATGTGCCGTACGTCGCGGTGCTGGTCTGGCACGACGTACTGCCCGGCAAAGAGGTCTGGTTCGACACGACGACGGCCACCTTCGCGCAGCAACTCGACGCGATCGCCAAAGGCGGCTTTCACGTGATCCCGCTCGCGGCGCTGCGCGATCATCTCGTGCGCGGCACGCCGATTCCGTCCAAACCGCTGGTCCTGACCTTCGACGACAACGGCAGCGGCATCTATCGCTGCGCGTTTCCGTTGTTACTGAAGCACCGCTTCCCCGCGACGCTCTTCGTGCATACGAATTTCGTGGGCAAGACGACGAGCAAGCACCACAACTCCTGGGACGACCTGCGCGCGATGGAACGCAGCGGTTTGATCGACGTGCAGAGCCAGACCGCCAACCACCCGCCCGATCTCACCAAACTCTCCGACGCCGACGTGATCCACGAGTACCGTCTCTCGGCGTTCTCGCTGGAGCGGCGTCTGGGCCACAAACCGTACGCGATCGTCTATCCCTACGACGTCTACGACGAACGCGTCGCGCGGCTGGCCGCGCAGAACGGCTACACCTTGGGGTTCAGCGAGGACTACGGCAACGCGGGGGCCTCGGATTCACTGCTGGAGATCCATCGTTATTCGATCTTGACGCGCTTCGACCAAGCCCTCGCCGACGTCGCCGCCGGGTCCTGACTCGCGCGGTGTGTTAGCGCCAGCAGCTCGCGATCGGCATGACGGCGCCGGCGTGGCCGGTATGCGGGAGGCCGTACATATCTTCGAGCGTCCGCAAGACGTTGTAATGATCGATCGGCGCGCCGTAGCGGCCGGGCTTGACCATCGGACCGTAAAAGATCGTCGGGATCGTATTGCGCGCGTCGTAGCCCTCGTCCCAGGTCAGCACGATCAGGGTATCGTGCGCGTCGGCCCATTTCATCAGCGGCGCCAAATGCTTTTCGAGCCACTCGTCGCCCTCGGCGATCGTGCCGTCGTGCATGTCGTCGTCGACGTCGGGAATCAGGAACGCGACGGTCGGCAAGGCGTCGAACGCGGGTAATGCGCTCAGCGGCTTGTTGTCGGAGGACGGCACGTTTGAGAAGGCGACCCAGGGCGCGTGTTTGCGCGCGTAGGTGCCGGCCGCGCACACCGTCGAGCCCTCGCCCGGCAACGCTTCAGCGTAGCCCGCAAACGTCAAATGCGCCGCGAGCAACTCGCTCGCGAGGTTGGGGGCGGTGGGCGAGATGCCGGTGGCCGGACAGCCGTCGCCGTTATCGTTGGTGAGCCCGGAAAAGAGCGCCAAGTAATTGGGCAAGCTCGGATGCGTGACGCCGCGCGCGTTGGTGAACAGCGCGCCGCGACGCGCCAGCGAGTTGATGAACCCCGCCGAGCCGCTGCCGTCGATCTGCGCCAAGGTCTTGTTTTCCTCGACGATCACGACGACGTGAGCCGGCCGCGGCAAGGCCGCGCTCGCCGGGCCGGGCCGCGCGCCGAGCACGGCGGCCGAAAGCGCGGCTACGATGAGAAACGTTCGCATGCGGACGTCGTTCAACGGGCCGCGCCCGCTAGCCCGGTCGCATTGCGGAGCTGCGGCGCCACTTCGGCAGCGACGCACTCCGCCGCGACACGCGCCTCGCGATAGCGCTCCCGGCCGGTGGCGGTCAGGCGGGCCAAGCCGACGCGCGCGTCGCCCGGGTCGGCGACGCGCGCGACGAGGCCGATACGCTCGAGCGGCGCGACGATGCGGGTCACGGCGGAGGCGGTCAAACCGAGCCGGTCGGCCAAGTCGACGCGGCGCAGCTGGCCCTCCGGGGCAGCGTCAAGGGCGGCCAGCACCATGAAATCGCTCAGCCCCACGCCGTGAAGCGCTCCGAGCGCCCCGTCGAAGCGCCGCACCATCAACGCGTTGACCCGAGCGAGCCGCAGACAGACGTCGAGCGCGTCTTCCGCGCCATTTCCTTCACGAATCATTGACGTTACAATAGTTGATCGTGCAAGCACTTGCAAGCCCGGTGCCGCGCGAGGCTCGGGGTGAGCGGAGTCACCGTGCGCCCCCGGCGCACCGGATAGCGTTGGACCATGAAGATCGTCGGCTATTCCAGCTGGGCGCCGGATGAACGCGCCAACGCCATCCGTTTGGCGTTCAAGGGGCTGCGCGCCAAGACGGGCCAGGAGTGGTCGCTCGACCACTTCGGCGCTTCCGATTTCAACGATCCGGCCGCGCTCGAACGGCTGCGCGCCGCCATCCGCGGGGCCGACGTCCTGATCGGCTGGCAGTCGATGAGCGTCGAGGTCGTGGAGCGCATGGCCAACCTGTTGGCCGACATGGACGCGCGCGGCGAGCTCGCCCACGTGAAGTTCCTCTGGTACGACATCCCCGATCCGCGCCTGCAGGCGTTGATGTTCAAGTCGCTCGGCTTCGAGTTCGACATGAACAAGTCCAACCCGATGCGCGACATCTCGATGGCGCTCAAGCGCCGCTCCGCGCGCGCCAAGAACGAGAAGATCGACGAATGGTGGGAGGCCCGCGAAGGCTTCCTCGGCATGCAGAAAATGGTCGGCGCCGCGCCGCTCATGGCCAAGATGATGAAGAAGCCCGTCTTCAAGTCGCTCGTGATGATCGGGTATTGGAACAACCGTTCCGTCAAGAACATCGAGAACATGTTCTTGTACCTGATGAAACACTTCATGAACGGAGCGTACGCGGGCGAGGTCGAGCTGCCCGAAAAGGTCGAGAACGAAGGCATCTATCATCCCGCTCGCAAGGGCCTCACGCAGACGCCCGAGGCGTACCTCGCGTGGTACGAGCCGTGGTACGAAAAGACGTACGGTAAGAAGCCGTGGGACCGCATCGGCTTCATCACGCACGACCTCTTCCTCGTCGACTGGAACCATCCGGTGCTCGACGCGGCGATCGCCGAGTGGGAACGGCGCGGCGTCGGCGTCATCTGCTCGATGACGGCCGTCTTCAACGCGCACATCGTCTCGCGCGGCCACCTGCTCTCGAAAAAGGGCGAACCGCTCGTCGGCGCGGTCTACCATAACGTCCCGCTGTATTTAGCGGGCTCGATGTTCGCGGGTGCGCCCGAAGCTTCGATCGAGTTCATCCGCGATCTGGGAAGTCCGCGCGTCTACACGTCGCCGATCAACGCCGCGATGTCGCGCGAGGATCTCAAACGCTCGAAGTTCGGCGTCGCGTCGCTGGAATACATCGGCAACGTCGTCACGCCGGAGACCGAAGGCATCCAGCCGCTGCCGCCGATCTGCTCGCGCGAAGCGGGCGAAGAGATCAGCGCGCTCGAGCCGATCGCGGACCGGGTCACGTTGCTCGGCGACGTGACGACCCGTTGGCTGAAGCTGCGTCGCCTGCCCAACTCCGAGAAGAAGCTCGCGGTGTTCGTCTATAATTTCCCGCCGGGGCCGGGGAACGTCGGCGTCGCGTATTTCCTCGACGTCGCGGGGTCGCTGCGCTCGATGCTGCAAGCGCTCAAGGCCGACGGCTACGACGTGGGCGACGAGCTCGACGAAACCGACGAAGCGGTCTCGCACAAACTGCGCGACATGTACGCGGGCTATCTCAACGTCGGCGCCGTATCCGCGGGCGAGATTCGCGACTGGGTGCACGATCTGCCCACCGCCCACGAGGCGCTCTTCTACGACGTCTGGGGCCAGCCGCCGTCGACGGTTCCGGTCAAGGGCTTGCGCTACGGGAACGTCCTCGTGCTGCTGCAGGACATGCAGGGCATGGAAGATCTCAGCGTCATCCACGATAAGCAGGCGCCGCCCTCCCCGTGGCTGCTCGCGTCCTACCGCTATGCGACGCGGCGTTTCAACGCCGATGCGATCTTGCACGTCGGCACGCACGGGCTCGTGGAGTGGAGCCGCGGCAAGGAGTGGTGCCCGGTCAAGGGCGATTACCCGGAATTTCTGATCGACGGTTGCCCGCACGCCTACATCTTCAATATCCTCGACCCCGTCGAGGCCTCGATCGCACGGCGCCGCTCGTACGCGACGATCCTCTCGCACCTCTGCCCGCCGCTGCGCGCCGTCGAGGGCAGCGAGGATCTGCGCAACCTGCATCGCCTCGTGCACGATTACTACAACACGCAATCCGACGATCTGGAGAAACGCGGCGACCTCGAAGACGAGATCCGTGCGATCGTCGAGCGCACGGGATTGCGCATCGACGCACCGGGCTCGGCCGCGAAAGATCTCGTCTCGAAGGTCCACGACGAGCTCGTGGCCCTGGAGGGCGAGTTCGCGCCGGCGGGCCAGCACGTCTTCGGCCGCAACCTCTCCGAAGCGGACCGGCTCGACACGTTCCACGCCTGCTTGGAATACGCGGACGTCGACCTGTACCGCCTGCTCGCGAATTGCTACGGCTTCGATTACGACAAGATCACGCGCGATCCGCACGAGCGCTATCCCGACGGTTCGTACCATCACGACATCATCGACGCGCTGCGCGACGCGGGCCGCGCGTTGCTCTCCTCCGAAGTGCTGCGGCCGGCGGGCAACGCCGTCGACGGCCGCGCCAAACTGCGGCAGCAAGCGATGCTCGGCATCCTGCAGACGCGGCCGATCGCGGGCCACAAACTGGGCCGCAGCCCGTACGAGATCGAACAGCTGGCCGCCTACGTTGACCGCGCGCGCGAACTGTTCGTCCAGCTCGGCCGGGTCGGCGACGCGGAACGCGACGGGCTCCTGCGCGTGTTATCGGGCCGCTATCTCGAACCGTCGCTGGGCGGCGAAATCGTGGGCGACTGGAACGTCTTGCCCACGGGCCGCAACATGGCCTCGACCGACGTGCGCATGCTGCCGCGCGAAGCCGCGCAGCGCAAGGGGAAACGCACGGTCCAGCAGATCCTCGAAGCCGCCGTCGCGGAACGCGGCGCGTATCCGCAGGCGGTCGGCGTCGTGCTCTGGGGTTCGGAAGTCCTCGAAAGCGAGGGCGTCGGCATCGCGCAGGCGCTCGACCTCATGGGCGCGCGCGTCGCCAAGGATCGCTTCAACCGCTCCGAGCGCGCCGAGCTGATCTCGCTCGACGAGCTCGGCCGGCCGCGCATCGACATCCTGGCCAACACGTCGACGGTCTTCAAGAACACGTTCCCGGGCGCGATCCGCCTCATTCACGAAGCCGCGCAACTCGCCGCCACGGCCGACGAGCCGCCGGAATGGAACTACGTCAAGAAACACAGCGACGCGCTGATCGCGCAGGGCATCGACCCGCAACTGGCGCGCGCGCGCTGCTTCGGCATGGGCGAGGACGCGTTCATGGGCCAGGTGGGCATGATGCTCGACACCGGCAAATTCACGGACTACAACGACATCGGCGCCGCCTGGATGAGCGATAACAGCAACGCCTACATCCCGGAATTCGCCTCGATCCGCATCCGCCCGGCCGCCGACGTGCACCGTTTCATCGTCGAACGCGTCGAGGTGATCCAGCAGCCGCTGATCCAGATGGCCAGCGGCGGCCCGGTGAAGGAAGACATGTTCGCGTCGTTCACCTCCGCCTTCGGCGCCGCGAAGCGCGCGATGGGCACGGAGGACACGATGATCGTGGTCAGCGACCTGACCAAACGCGAGCCGACCGTACGTAACTTCCGCAACGTCGTCGTCAACGGCGTGCTGACGCGCTTCCACTCCAAAGCGTGGCGCGACCGCATGCTCGAGCACGGCTACTCCGGCGTGATGGAGTTCGGCGACATCTTCAAGGCGATGCGCTCGACCGAAGCCGCGCTCGGCAACACGATCTCGCCCGAGCTCTGGAAACGCACGGTCGAGGTCACGCTCGAGGATTGGCAGCGCATCGCGGACGCCAACCCGCACAAGACCCGCGAGCTGGGCGAAACGCTCCTGGATACCCGGCGCCGCGGCATGTGGGAAGACGCCGACCTCGAGAACGCGCTCAAGGCCAAGCTCAACGAGCTGGACAGCGACGTCGAGCTCGCGACCTACAAGAAACAGCTCTCGGGCGCAACGGGAGGCTGAGCGGGCGCCCGTCGACTTTGACACGGTTTGGCATTTTTGGCACCATGTCAAAAATGCCAAACCGTGCCAAGCCTCCCAATCCGTTCCAACCGGCGCCGGGGGCCGACCCGCCGCTGCTCGTCGGCCGCTCGTCCGAGGAGGCCTCGATCCAGGATGCTTGCGCGCGCGTAGCTCGTGGAAGCGCGCCGACACCTCTCGCCTTCCTGGGCCTGCGCGGTCTTGGCAAGACGGTCCTACTCAACGAAATCCGGGCGCGCACCGGCGACGGCGTCCACCTGCAGGTCGAAGTCGAGACCGGTGTCTCGCTCGCCGTGTCCATGCGCCAAGCCGTCACGAGCCTTCAAGGTGCTGTAGACCCGCTCCCAAAGCGCCTTGGGAAAGCGCTCCTCGAAACCCTGCGTTCCATTCCGATGCCCAGCTTCGAGCTTCCGCACGACCTCGGCGCCGTCACGCTCGAAGCGCCTCCGATGCCCGAATCCGCCGGAGATCTCCCGCTCGGGCAGGCGCTACAGATACTCAACGACGCCGTTTTTGCCGCGAACACGTATCTGGTCGTCACCGTCGATGAGGTCCACGATGCCGACGTCGCGGGGCTTCGCTCCCTCGTCGCGCGCGTGCATCAAAGCGCCGGAAGTCGAGCTCCGATTCTTTTCGCCTGCGCGGGTCTGCCCGAGACCGCGAACACCCTCAGGGAACTGCGCACGTACGTGAAGCGCTGGGACCGCTTCGAACTCGACTTCCTCACTCGGGCCGAGACGGCCGCTGCGATTCGCATTCCTATCGAACGGGCGGGCCGGTCAATCGCGGACGCCGCCCTCGAGGCGGTCGTCGTAGAGGCCGCGGGATACCCGGCCTTCATTCAGCGATACGCGTCGGCGGTCTGGAACGAACACGAGGGCGAGTCGATCACCGTCGAGGACGTGTCGCGAACGATACCGGCCGTCCGGTCCACTCTCGAAAAGCTGTTCTATCAGGAAGACTTCGCCGGCCTCTCCGCACGCGAACGCTTATTCTGCAAGGTGCTGGCCGATCTGGGTCCGGGCGGCCATAACTTGCGCGCGGTCTCCGGCGCACTCGGCGTCGCGTCGGCCGCGATCAGTTCCATTCGCACGAATCTGATCAGGAAAGGCGTCGTCTTCTCGCCTTCGAGCGGAACGGTCGCGTTTCGCCTGCCGTTGGCCGATCGCTACGTCCGCAAGAACGAGGCCTTCTTCTTCGATGCCGGCGTTCAACAGTATATGCGAGACCTCGCGGCGCGAAGCCGGGACGCCTAATCAGCGCGCATCCATAAGCCCGCGCGAGCTGACGAAACCTCGAATAAGAACACATCCCGGCCGCACGAGTGCGAGCCGGGACGTGAGAGGCCACGAGTGATCCTTGAACGGCCGGCCGAGCTCGACTCGGGGTCGAGCCGTTTGTTACTCAGTAGGTGAACGGTTCCAGTTGCGATTCCACGGGGCCGATCAGGTAGGCGTTGCGGCGCAGCGGATTCGCCTGCAGATTGTGCGCGCCTATCGAGAGGAAGGCCCCGTAGAGGTCGAACTGCTCCTTGCGCTCGTGCAGATGGCCCGCTTCGTCGTAGACGAGGACGCGGCTCAACGAATTATTGTTGGTTCCAAAATCCGGCGACGTGGTCTGCTCGACGAGGAAGCGGTCGTTCTTCGAGTCGACCTCCGTGTAGAAGCCGTTGAAGACGTTGCCGCTCGCACTGGGATTACCGTCGAGCGGAACGACGTTCGCGGTCTTCGTCGGCAGGTCGTAGATCGTCAACGCGCCGTCGCAAAGGGTCGGGACGGCGGCTCGCTCCCGGGTCGGATCGATGGCGATGCCGTAGGGAAAACCTTTGCCTTTGCCCAGGAACGAGCCGATGGCGCCGGTAGCGAGGTCGACCGTCACGATCGTCGGGCTGATGCAGTTGCCGAAGAAATCCTCGCCCAAGAGCACGGCCTGGTTGGCTTTCACGTCCTCGGCGAGCCCCCAGTAATTGGGCAACCCCTCTTTGGAGATCGGCCCCGAGATGTCGTAGATCGGGCTCGACGTGTTGGCGACGATGTTCGACGTGAACAAGCGATAGTTGTCCTTCGTCTTTCCGTTGGGATCGTAGTAGTACATCGGGATCACGTCGCTCGTCGAATTTTCCGCCGCTTCGGAGACGAAGTTGTCGACTGCGGCAGGTGGCGTCCAGGCCGAACCGAGCGTGCCGCTCGCGACGGTGTTCAACAGGTTGTACGTGGCCGCGCCCGAGCTCTCGTTCTGCAGGCCGATCAAGGCGATGTCGCCCCCGAAGACGCCCGAATTCCCTTCGCTGAAGTACAGGCTTCCCGAGCTCGAACCGACGACGCTCACGATCTGATTGCTGGTCTGATCGAACGTGTCGAGCGACGTCAGTATCGTGCCCGCCGCCGTCTGCTGGCCGGACGTCACGTAGCCGTCGAAACCGTTCTGCCCCACGCCGAAGCCGTTCTGGACGCCGCCGCCGTCGCTCGCGATCACGCCGTTCATCGCGAGCGAACTGACTTCGCCCGCTTCGCCCGCCGGGACGCCGAACTTCGTCGGAATGACGCGCACGACGTGGTTGAGCGTCGGCACCAAGCCGGCGGTGATGCCGTTGACCGTCACGGTCCCGGTGGTTCCGGAAACCGGCACGCAATAGACGGAACCGAAATCGACGCCGTCGTTATCGCAGACGGAACCGCCCGGATTGTTGAAGGGATTGTAGATGCCCCACGCGCCCGGACCGGCCGCGCTGACCTCGAGCAGCGCACCGGTCGCGCCGGGCACGGTGCTGACGTCGTACGCGACTTGGAACGAGCCGCCGTACGGGATCGTGAGGGAGTGGCCCGGAGTCGAGCCGTTGCTCGAAAGCAGCGGTGCCGCGGGCCGGGCGCTGCTCGCCGAAGCGGGGACGACGCGCACGAAGGCCGGATCGCTGTGCCGCCCCACGACGCTATCGTAGATCAGGTCGACGCCGTACATCCCGCCGCCCTTCAAACGCGAGACCGGGATATCGACCGTCCCGTTCGACGCCGTCAACGCGACGGTGTAGACGGGATTGTACAGGCTGCCCGTCGCCGGGCTCATGCGGCCGGGTTCGGAAACCACTAACTCGGGATGGTTCTGGCCTGCGATGGCACGCAGGTCGTAGGTGACGGGAATCGCGGAGCCGGTCACCACCGCCGGGACTTGCGGCGCGAGCACGCCGTAATGGGTTGCGGCCGCAGGGCCGAACGTCAACGAAAAGCTCGCGGACGCCAGCACCTTCGGGCCTTGCAGCGCTTCGTAGGTGAGCGCGACGGTGCGATTGGAAGTCGAGACGAACGGGAGGCCCGCCGCGGACAAGATCGTCTTGGGCAAGGCGCGTGCCCACGGCGTCAGCGCGATCGTCTCGGCCGGATGCCCGGTGACGAAGAGACGGTACTGCGCGTTCGCCGGCAGCCATTCCCAATCGGGCGCGATCGTGATCCACGCGGTCTCGTTGCGCCACTGGCTCGTCGCTGCGTCTTGTAAGAGGATGTCGTTCGGGTCGGTATCGGTCTGGATGTCCGCGTCGAGCCCGCCGATGTTGCGGCGTTGTTCGATCGCGACGCGTGCCACGCCCGGCGTTCCCTTTTGACCGGCCGCGCCCAGCTGCGACTCCACCGCGCGACGGAGGTCGATCTGCGGGCCGACGTTGAGCACGCCGTCGGCTTGCGGGACGGGAGGCACCGGCGTCCCGGTCGTCGCCAGCAGCTGGCGAATCTGCGCGACGGAGAGCGGACGTCCGGTCAAGCGCCCGACCTGATGCAACACGGCCGCCGCCGCGGCGATCTCCGGCGCGGACGCCGACGTACCGCCCTCGAGGACGACGTCGACCTTTTCGGCCGTGCCGCCCTGCAAGTGCTCGAAGGATTGGATGTTGTCGGAAGGTGCCGAGACGTTCACGCGGCTGCCGTCGCCGCTGCTGAAGCTCGTAAAGCCGGTGAAACGCGTCTCCGCGTACGCGTGCTGCGCGACGAGCGGGCCGCTCGAATACTGCGGCGGATGCGCGAAGATATCGTCGAGCGTCGTGCCGCCGGCATCGATGGAACCGCTGTCGTAATCGAGCGAGGGCGTGGTGGAAAACGCAACGTCGTCGATGTTCGTGATCTGCCCGCCGCTGCGCGCCACGTTCGTCGGCGCCGAACCGCCGTCGGGTCCGATGGCAACGGTCGTGAAGAGGCGCACGCCGTCACCCGCCGACACGGCGACGATGACGTCGTAACTCTGGACGACGGCGGCGATGAGCGACTCCGCCAACGGATCGTCCTCGAAGTACCGGCTCGGGAAGCCGTAGGCGTCCTCACCGAAGCCCAGGCTGATCGTGATCGCCGTCGGGCGCGGCGTTTGCAGCGCGGCGCCCAATAACGCGGATAAGATATCGCTGTTGGCGGGCGAAAACGACGCGGGCACGACGAGCCGGTAGCTCGCGCCGGGCGCGATGCCGAGCAGGTCGGTGAGGCCGTTACCGTGCGCGCCCGCGCGCTGCAGCGCGTCCGGGAGCGGGGCCATCACGGAGAAATCCAGGCCGACTTCGCCCAAGTACGGATCGATGCCGCAGACGGACCCGGTCGGATTCAAGTTGCCGAGCGTATCCGAGGTGTAGGTCGGGATCAACGGCATGGAGGGCCAGCTCAGGTAACGCTGACCGCCGATCACGACGGTCGTCGGCCCGTACACCTGCGGGTTCACGTATTCGCTGCACGGATCGTTCGGGTTCGAGGCTTCGCCGGCGTCGTCCAGATCGCCGAGCGAGAGATCGGTGATGATCTCGCCTTGGCCGGGCATCTGATGCAGCTTGGTGTTGATTTCGTCGTACGCGGCCACCGCGTCGACGCTCGGTGCGTTGAGAAAACTCTGGTCGCTCGCGGCAACGGCGTAATTGGTGGGCACATCCGCGGGACGAATGCCGCGCGGCGATAACGGCGCCGTGCGCAACCCGGAGCGCAGCGACTCGGCAATGCTCGCAGCCCGGGGTGCAGCATCGGCGGGCAAGGGAATGGGCCCGCTGTTCATCGTCGTCACGTGCCAGTCTGCCGAGGCATAGGCGACACCGGGCAGTTTCGATAGACGCGCGACCGCGTCGCGCACCGACGACCCGCTAACGTGCAGACGATAGGCGCCCGCGATGTTCAGCAGCGGCCGGCCTAGTTTTGCCTGGGCGCTCGAACGCATCGATGCCAAGGTCGACGTGCTCACGCCGCGGAAGAGCCGCTCCACGCGGTCCGTCCCGAGTTCCGCGAGCACGCGGTTCGACGCGAAGTCGTTCGTGTAACGCGGAATCTGCGCGTACGACAGGTTACGGTTCTTGACGCCTTGCCGGAGCGTCAGCAGGGTCGCGGCCGGCACGTCGAGCGTATCCGACGACGCCGAGATCCCGTCGCGGAAAACCACGAGCACCCGGCCCGCCTCGAACGGTCGACGCGGCTCGTTCTGCAACTGATGCATCACGTAATCGCGGTCGCCGACACCGGCCGCAATCGCATCGGACCGCAGCCCGGGAGCCGGCGGCAACACGCGCGTCTCGACCTTGGTGTGGTCTTTGCTGAAGACGTTCGTCACGCCGCCGCTCGACACGATTGCGGTGCGGCCGCCCGGTAAATCGTATCGGCCCGCTCCAGGCAAGTCGGCGGCGCCGGCGGCACTCCACGGCGCTACGACCAGCGAACTCCCGAACGAGACGGAAAGCAGCGCGCTTGAAAACCGCTTCGCAAACGACATCGCGAACCCCCGAAGAGTAGAGACGCCCCCGGCACAGACCGGCGGTTGGTCGCGCCCCTTTCGGGTACGGTTAAGCGAGGTCCCTCTCGCTCAAGGGCCTAATCTTCGAGGATCGTCTGTTCCTGAGCGCGTTTGATGCGCTCTTGCTCGACGGCGTCGGAGGCCGGTTTGCGCGGACCGCGCGCCTCGAGGTCCTCGGCGGCGACCTGCGCGGTCTCGGGCGACACGCGTAGAACGTCCTCGATGACTTCCGTATCGTGGCTCAGTTCGGTTTCATCTTCCATGCCGAGCGCTTACCCGCTTCACGCCAGGCTAATCGGTGCGGCAGCGTTTTCAGCGCGCACGCAGACCGATGTAATACGTCCGGTTAACCGTGTTGCACCGTGCCCGCCGAGACAGCCACGTGGTTCACCAGCGGGAGTAACACGCTGCCGTCCGGGTAGAACGCGGCCGTAGCGGTCGTGACGTCGCGGTGCGCGATCGCATCGAAGCGCACGCCGTCGGGTCCGCCGGTGTAGGTCAGCCAAGCGTGGTCGCTGCGCGACGTGCCCTGACGGGAAAGCAGCTCGCTTGGCCCGCGCCGGGCGACGTTCCGGAGCTACTTTCGACCGGATACTCGGGTACGCGGAGATGCTCGTCCCGTCGGCCGACGGGAGGGTGAACGGCGTCAAAGCGAGCGCGTCAGCGAGGCGTCCGTACGGAAGTGCGGCGAGGTCCGACGTACCGCGCGCGCAGCCCGTCGTCAGGTCAGGATTGCCGCCACGGCCTTTTCCGCGGAGCGCTCCGCGTCGAGACGCTCGGCCTCGAGCGCGATACGGCGCGACATGTTTCCGAAGATCAGCGCGTGAAACGGCAGCACCGAGTACCAATACGCGTATCCGAAGAGCCCCCGCGGCTCGAAGAACGCGGTTTGACGCAGGCAATTGCCGCCGGCCTCGTGCGGGAGCGCTTCGAATTCCAGCCAGGCGTGCCCGGGAAGGCGCATTTCCGCGCGCAGACGCAGCAGCCGGCCGCGCTCGTAGGCCTCGACGCGCCAGAAGTCGACGGCGTCGCCCGGCCGCAGCTCCGTGGGCGAACGCCTGCCGCGGCGCGTCCCGATGCCGCCGACGAGCCGGTCCATCACGCCGCGCAGCTCCCACAGAAAATCGGCGTACAACCACCCGCGCCGGCCGCCGAGGCTCGTGAAGACCGCGAAGAGCGACGCGCGCGAAGCGTTCGTGAGCACCTCGCGGCGATCGATCAGCATGCCCTGCGTCGTGCCTGCGAAATTTCCGGGCAGTTTGCGCACGTCGTACGCGTCGAACCACGTCGTCTGCGGGCCGGCCGACGAATAACGGTCGAGCGCGCGCCGCACGGCTTCGTCGTAGCCGATCGGCACGATGTCCGGAAAGGCGCGCCGCGCCGCATCGCCGCGGACGACCACCGGGTTGCGCAGGCCGTCGATGAGCGGACGCGCGATCGAGGCGGGCACCGGCGTCACGAGATGCACCCACGCCGACGACAGGCGCGGCGTGAAAAACGGCACGACGATCAAACGCCGCGCCAGCCCGCGGATCGCGGCGTAGCGCAACATCATGTCCTGATACGAGAGCACGTCGGCTCCGCCGATCTCGAACGTCGCATGCGCGTCCGAACTCCGTTCGAGCTCCGCCGTGAGATACGACAACACGTCGCGCACGGCGATGGGCTGGCACGGCGTATCGACCCACTTCGGCGCGATCATCACGGGAAGCCGTTCGGTCAAGTAGCGTAGCATCTCGAACGATGCGCTGCCGGCGCCCACGATGATCGCGGCCCGAAACTCCGTGACCGGCACGCCGCCCGCGCGCAGCACTTCCCCGACCTCTTGCCGGCTGCGCAGATGATGCGAGAGCGCGTTGTCCTCTTCGCCGAGCCCGCCCAGGTACACGATCCGTTCGACGCCGGCCTCTCGCGCGCACGACGCGAAGATCGAGGCGGCTTCGCGGTCGCGGGCCGCGAAATCGCCCCGGCCTTCCATCATCGAATGGACCAGATAGTACGCAACCTGCGTTCCCGCGAGCGCCCGGGCAACGCTTTCGCGGTCGAAGAGGTCGCCTTCGACCACGTCGACGCCGGAAAACCGGTCGCGCAGCCGCCCGGAATCGCGCGCCAGGGCTCGCACCTCGTGCCCCGCCTCGCGCAGCCGCGGCACCAGGCGGCCGCCGATGTAACCCGTTGCCCCGGTCACCAGGACGCGCACGTCAGCTCCGCAACAATCGCACGCGCGCGAGTCCCGCTAGCCGCCGCAACGGCGCGCCGGGCACGCCGAAGCCGAGCTCGACGAACGGCGCGCCGTGTCGCGTGATGGTGAGCTTGAGGCCACGCCGCGCGAGCGACTGCGAGAGCCGTCGCGACAGGAGCACGCTCGAGGCAACGAGCCGTAGCGACGGCCTTCGTACGCGCAGACCGGCGACCTCGGCGCGCAGTTCCGAACCCGACCCCGAGACTTCGATCGTGCGGTCGTCGAGGCTCAGCTGCAGCGCACCGCTGACCTCGATGCGGCGCATGTCAGCGCTGCGCGCCTTCGCTCGTGCGAATGCGCAAGGTTCCGTTGACCTTCCAGCGCGCGGACGGCGCCTCGGGATGCGTCGAGCTGGGCACCCACACTTCGACGTTCTCGAATCCGTATTCGATCGCGGCGCCGCGGCCGGTCAAAAACGAATAAAGCCCTTCGGCGAGTTCGGGCCAGGTCGTGGTGTTGGGCGTTTGGCGGTTGTCGATCATCGCTTCGTCCTTCTACAGAGGCTCGGGGGCTAACGTTCCTGTAGAGGCCCGGCGGTCAAAGTTAGTTCCAATGCCTGCTTGCCCTCCGGACGCCCGAGTGCCGCATCGTCGCGGGCGCGCCGGCGCGACAAAAACGGGCGTTCCACCACGTAGGTGAAGAACGTGGCCACCGCGAGCATCGCCGCGAACGAGAGGAGCGTGAACGGCAGGCCCCAGGCGGGGTCGGCGTGCTCGTCGGCACCGCTCCAGTGCGGGATATGATGGTCGCGCAGAAAGCGCGCGACCGGTTGATGCCACAGATAGAGATTATAGGAAATCAGGGACAGGAAGACGAGGAGCGGGTTCCCGAGCATGCGCTGCCATAACGAATACGCGAAGAGCGAACCGAGCGTGGTCGAGACGAACGCCACGCACATCACGCCCCGGCCCCACTTGAAGGTTTCCCAGGGCCAGTTCGCGTCGTAGCGCACGTCGAATGCGGCGTGCAGCACGGCGAAAAACAGCCCGATGCCCGCGAAGGCGACGAGCGTCCACGGCAAACGTAGGGCCGCCAGCCGCGGCGCCCGGACGGCGATCGCGCGATAGAGGTACGCCGCCAGCATGCCGGCCGCGAAGAGATCGAGCGTGCCCGGCAGTTGATCGTACCAGTTTCCGACGTCCGGACGGTGCAACACCGCGAACCGATAGCTATTGGCAACGAGCGCCATCGCCGCGAAGGTCGGCCACGGCGCGCGCATCGCGGCCCAGCAGAGCGCGGGGAAGAGCACGTAAAACTGCACCTCGACCGCGAGCGACCAGAGCACGCCGTCGATCGAGCCGTACGCATCGGGAAACCACGTGTGGATGAAGAGCAGGTGCAGGCCGACTTGGCGCACGCCGTCGGCGAACGACCCGATTCCCGAGCGGCCGGCGACGATCAGCAGGGTCATGCAGGCCAGATACGAGGGCAGGATCTTGCGCGCGCGCCGCAGCGCGAAGGTTGCGGTCGATTGCAACGGCCGCCCGTCGAAGAGCGTCTGCGCGTACGGATAGAACAGGCAGAAGCCGCTAATGAAAAAGAACAGATCGACGCCGGCGAAACCGCCTTCGGGAATGAAGTTGAAGTTGACGGCGCCGCCGGTGAACGGCAGGTCCGCGCGCAACCACGAGATCTGCCAGACGTGAAACCACACGACCAGCACGATCGCGAGGCCGCGCAGCCCGTCCAGCGGCGCGAGGTGCTTCATACGCGGCGCAACTCCGCGTTGGTCCCCCAGATCAGCAGCCCGATCGCCAGAAACGCGATGCCGCCGGCCACGAGCGCCTCCGGCAAGCCCGCCACGGACGCCAGCGTGCCCAGTAGCAGCGAACCGGCCGGCACGAGCCCGAGGATGATCATCGAAAAGACCGAGATGGCCCGGCCGCGCATCTCGTCGGGTGAGAGCGATTGCAACAGCACGTTCGAACTGCCCGCGAACGAGAGCACGGCGAGCCCGACGACCGCGAGGTCCAGCACGGCAACGGCGAAGACGTGGACGCTGCCGAGCACGATCGCGCCAAGCGACATGGTCACGGCGCTGCCGAACCAGACTGCGGCGCGGCGCCGGGCCCCGATCACGGCGGTCAAGAGCGACCCGAAGATCGCGCCGACGCCGACCGACGCCAGCAAGATGCCGAGCCCGCGCGCATCGACGTTCACGACGTGCGCCGCGTAGGCGGGCAGCAACTGCTGATAGGGCCGCACGAGCAGGCACGACGCGATCAGCAGCAGCACGACCGACCGCAACACGCGGTGCGTCGCGAGGAAGCGCACGCCGGCCGAGATCGAGGCGAACACGCTCTCCCGCACGGTCGAACTCGGCGGCGGCGAACGCATGAAGAGCAGCGCGACCACGACCGCCAGCGTCAGCAGCGCGTTGAGGTAGAAAGACGCCGCGATGCCGACCGAGAGGATCAGAAAGCCCGCGACGGGCGGTCCGACGACGCTCGGCGCGTTGAAGGCCACCGAGTTGAGGCCGATCGCGTTCCCCAGGTATTCTCGCGGAACCAACAGCGGCACCCAGCTCTGACGCGCCGGCGCGTCGAAGGACTGGCCGGTCGAGCGAATCCCGGCGATGATGAAGATCTCCCAGAGCGCGAGCAGGTGCGTCGTCGCGAGCACGGCCAAGGTCAACGCCGCCAGCACTTCGATCGAGTTGGTCACGAACAGAACGCGGCGGCGCGGGAAGCGGTCGGCGACCACGCCCGCGAACGGCGAGAGCAAGAGCACCGGCACCGCCGACGACGCCCCGAGAATGCCGACGTCGAGCGCCGCCATGCGCGGCGTGCCCGCCAGCTTCACGACCAGATAGCCGAGCGTCGTGATCTGCATCCACGTGCCGAGGTTGGAGACGAGCAAGCCCGACCAGAGCAGCCGGAAATCGCGATAGCGAAACGGCGCCAGAACGCCGGAGCGCCGGCGCGGGACCGGCTGTTCGAGATCGGGGGGACGGCGCACGACGCTCATGTTCCCGCCCGTTCGGCGGCCCGGACGGCCGCGACGACCAGCTCGACCGTGCCGTCGACGCCGAAGCGCGACGCGTCGAGGACGACGTCGTAGAAGCGCCCGTCGCCCCAGACGACGTTGTAGCGCTCGCGCGCGATCTTCCGCCGGTTTGCGTCGATCCGTTCGAGGTCGGCCAGCGCTTGCGCGCGCGTGTTTCCGAAGGAAGCCACGATCCGTCCCAGGCGCCACTCGCGCTCGCCGGTCAGGAACACGCGCACGAGATCGCGCCGCGGACCGAGCAGCGCCCCGGCGTTGCGGCCCAAGATCACCACGTCGCCCGCGGCGGCCCGCTCGCGGATGGTGCGCTCGATTTCGCGGCGCACCGACTCGTCGAAATCGCCCGGCAAGCGGGGCTCGCGCAGCGAGATCACCTCGGCGGTTCCCGCGCCCAGCCGCGCCAGGATCCTCTCGGGCAGCGACGCTTCGGCGGCCGCTCGCTCGGCGACCTCGGCCGCCGACGTGCCGAGGCGCGCCGCGACGGTCTTCGGCAGGTCGTCCAGGAGGAGCTCGTAGCCGAGGGCATGCGCGACGCCGTCCGCCACCGCCAAGCCCGCCGCCCCGTATTCGCGCGAAATCGTTACGATCACGAGCCCCCGAGGTTCTCCGGCGCGCCTGGCGCGACCCCGTGGTGAGCCGAGTCACGGCCCCGGGACGCCGGACGGCGTACCGTCGTCGCAGGTAGCCGAAAGCGGGGAAATTTTCACATGCTCAAGATCGCGGTTTACGGCAAGGGCGGCATCGGCAAGAGCACGTTCTCGTCGAACCTCTCGGCTGCGTTCGGCCGCCTCGGCCATCGCACGATTCAAGTCGGGTGCGATCCCAAGCACGACTCGACGTTCACGTTGACGGGCAATTTGATCCCGACCGTCGTCGAGGTGCTCTCGAGCTACAAGTTCAAGACCGAAGAGATCGAACGCGACGAGATCATCTTCAAGGGCAAGTACGGCGTCGACTGCGTCGAAGCGGGCGGACCGCCGGCGGGCGCGGGTTGCGGCGGGTACGTGGTGGGCGAGACCGTCAAGCTGCTCGAGAAGTTCGGCGTCTACAAGGACTACGACGTGATGGTCTTCGACGTGCTGGGCGACGTGGTGTGCGGCGGCTTCTCCGCCCCGCTGCAGCACTCCGAGCAAGTCATCATCGTCGCGACCAACGATTTCGACTCGATCTTCGCCGCGAACCGCATCGCCACGGCGATCACGATCAAACAGAAGACGGGCGGCGGAACGCTGGCGGGCATCGTGGCCAACCGCGCCTCGAACGCCGAGCTGGTGGGACCCTTCGCCGAACGCATCGGAACCGTGTGCCTGACCTGCATTCCCGAAAACGACGGGGTCCGTAAGTCGCGGTTGACCGCGCAAACCGTCTTCGAGATGGACGTCACGGGAGCGCTCGGCGCACCCTGGATGGACCTGGCCGGACGGATGCTCGCGGGCGTGCCGCTGACGGTCCCGACGCCCATTCCCGAACGCGAACTCTTCGCGCAGCTCGGCGCCGACTACGTGCGGCCGGCCGACATCCCCGCCCCGGCGATGGCCGTCTAGCGCCGACCGTGGACGAACGGCGCCGCGCGACGCTGCGAAGCGTGGTGGCGACCTTCGCGCCGCAAGACGCGCGGCTCGACCGCGTGACGGCGCTCGCCGCCGAAGCGCTCGACTCGGTTTCGCCGAGGCGGCGGGCCGAGGCCTATCAGTTACTGGATCTGCTGGATCTCCCGATGCGTCTCAACGACGCGTCGCGCGCCGGCACGCTCAAGCTCTTCGCCCACGCGCCCGTGCCCAAGCTGCGCACGGCCTTCGCCACGCTCAAGCGGCTGGCGCTCTTTCTCGCGTACGCGGAGAGCGCGCCCGGCGACGAAAATCCGACGTGGCAACGCATCGGGTATCCGGGCCCGCGCACCGACTTCGGCTGCGACGATCCGCCGTTACCGTACGCGACGGCGCGCGACCACGAGCGGGTCGAAGCCGACGTCGTGGTGATCGGCAGCGGCGCGGGCGGCGGCGTCGCGGCCGCGGCCTTCGCGCGCGCCGGGAAACGCGTTGTCGTCTTGGAAGCCGGCGCCGCCTATGACGCGCGCACGTTCACGCAACGCGAACTCTCGACGGCCGATCTCTATTTGGACGGCGGCTTGACCGCGACGGACGACCTCGGCGTTGCGATCCTAGCCGGTGCGACCGTCGGCGGCGGGACGACCGTCAACTGGTGTACGTCTTTCCGCATGGCGGACCGGGTCGCGGCGGAATGGGAAGCGGAGAGCGGCATCGCGGGGCTCGCGGCCGAACTCGCGCCGCATTACGCGTTTCTCGAAGAGGCGCTCGGGACGGCGCCGGTCGCGCACCATAACGCCAACAATGCGAAGATTCTCGCAGGCGCGCGCGCGCTCGGCGTGCATGCGGACGCGATGCCGCGCAACGCGCCGGCGGATTGCGGCGAGGGTTGCGGCTATTGCGGCTACGGCTGCGCGTACGGAAAGAAGCGCTCGACGGCGCGAGCCTTCTTACCGGAGATCGCGGCGGCAGGCGGCGCCCTGTACGCCGGCGCGCGCGCGGTCGAAGTCGAACTGAGCGGCGCACGCGCGACCGGCGTTGTCGCGACGCAAACCGTGGCGCCCGGCGACCTGCGCGCGTTCGAGATCGCGGCGGACATCGTGGTCGTCAGCGGCGGCTCGTTGCGCACGCCGGGCATTCTGGCGCGCAGCGGCGTGCGGCACCCGTTCCTGGGCAAGCGCCTCTTCCTGCATCCCGTGGCGGGCTGCCTCGCCGAGTACGCGGAGCCCGTGGATCCGTGGAACGGACCGATGCAGAGCGCCTACTCCGATGCGTACAACTATCGTGCCGGCAACTACGGCGTGAAGGTCGAGGTCGCGCCGACGCATCCGGGGCTCGCGGCGCTCGCGCTGCCCTGGCAGCACCGCGACGCGCACGCCGAACTGATGAACCGCGCGCGCTACGCCGCGACGTTATTGGCGCTCACGCGCGACCGCGACCCCGGCAGCATCGATCTCGACGACGAAGCGCAAATCCGCTATCGGGTCTCGCCGTTCGACGCCGAGAACATGCTGGCGGGCCTGGCCGGCGTGTTCGACCTCGCCTTCGCGGCGGGCGCGGTGCGCGTCGGCACCTTGCACGCGAGCCCCATCATCGTGGAAAAGGACGACTGGACGCCGGCTTTCCGCGACGCGTTCGCCGAAGACTTGCTCGAACGCGGCGTCGCGCCGAACCGTCAGATCTTCTTCTCAGCGCACCAGATGGGAACGGCTCCAATGGGCGCCGATCCGGTCACGTCGGTCGTCGATCCGACCGGCGCCGTCTGGGGCTATGAAAACCTGCTGGTCGCCGACGCGTCGCTCTTCCCGCAGGCCAGCGGCGTCAATCCGATGCTCACGGTCATGGCGATGGCCAGTCGCGTCGCGGCCCAACACGGCGGCGAGCCGATCGGCACTCGCAGCGTGGCGCTCGCGAGCGAGTGACGGTCCGCGTCGCGCCGGTTTCGGTGACGACCGAAACCGGCGGACGCGAACATCGGGTGCGCCATCGCGACCGTGACGCCGCGTAAGGTGGCGCTACGGTTACTCGACCGTAACGTTCTTCGGCGCTGACGGAACGCCGTTGGCTACGACCACGAGCGTGCTCGGGCCGAGTTCGATTGCGGCGGGCACCACGAAATCGGCCGTGACGGTGGCGAGCGACGCGACGCCCATGAAGCTGAACGCGTACGTCCGCGCGTAGAACACGTGCTTGGTCGCGTTATTGGTGATCCGCACGAGCGGGAAGTTGGTGGCACACTGCACGTCGTCGCCGTACGCGTTGGCCTGCGAGTAGCCGTTGAACTTCTGACCCGCTATTCTGTAGGTCTGCCCGTGCGCGAGCAGCGTGGGTACCGAACTGATGACCGGAGCCAAGCCCGGCAGCGCGGTGCCGCGCGGCGTGTAAACCTCGACCTCGGTGGGAGAGAGGGAGTCGGTTTCCAGGACCTGGCCCGTCGGCAACAGCAAGGTGCGGGTGTAATACGTCGAATCGAACGGCGCGTAGGGCGGCGCGGCAACGTTCGTCAGTTGCGTACCGTCGAATTCGAACCAGTACGAAGGCGTCTTGTAGATGCCGACGCTGGCGGGGAAGAGGACGTTGCCGTCGGGCAAGAGCGAGGCCGGTCCGTCGGCGACGTCGAGCTGCTTCCCGCCCACGGTGGGCAGGGTGGGTCCTACGCTCCAGGCGCCCGTGTGCGTATTGTAGATCGCCGTCTTACCGCTCGCGCCGACCACGAAGATCGTTCCGTCGGGACGCAGGATCTGCGGCCCGATTTCCTGTGAAGCCACGAGCGTGTCGGGCGTCTTACCGGCCGTGGCCCAGAGCCTGGTCGACGGATTGTAGATCTCGCTGTTGCCGGCGTCGGTGACGTCGACCGTGAAGATCTTCCCGTCCGGCAGCAGGGTGAAGCCTTCCTCGGAGTCCGGGTCGGCCTTGTTACTGAGGTGCCACGAGAAACCGAGGGTCGACGGGTTGAGCTCCGCGACGTCGTCGTAGCAGCAATCGCCCATCAGGAAGATGCCGTTGGCCAGGATGACGCTCTGCGCGTCGCCGATGACCTGCCAGCCCGGCGGCGGCGCGACCTTCGCCCAGGTATTGGTGAACGGATTGTAGATCGCGCCGAGATTGGTTTCCACTTCGGTCTTGGAGAGCAAATTGTATTCGCCGCCGTTGACTTCGAGCCGGCCGTCGGGCAGCACGGCGGAAGCGAAATACCGGGGACCGTAGCCGGCCGGCAACTGCCCTCCCGAGGACCACGTTCCGGTGACGTAGCTACCCGTCTTATCGGGGGTCAAGCGCCACCAACTCGTATCGTTATCGTGCACCATGACCGTGCCGTCGGTCATCAAGATCGCCGTGCCGGCACCACTCGCACCGAACGGCGGAGTGGCCTTGAGCGTTTGCCAGCTGCCGCCCGTGGTATGGGGAAACTCGACGTAGGGAACGCCCGAGACCGGATTCGGAAACGGCGGATCGTGGGCGTAGACGGCCGTAAGGGGCAACCTCGCAGGCGCCGCGGCACCGGGCGAGGGGTTCGCGACCGCCGGCGCGCTCGCACCACCAGCCAACGACGCAATCAGGAAAACGCTAAATACCGGTCTCATCAACACAACACCTCGGAACGCCGCATAGGGATGACCGTCTGGACCCGGCTTCAAGCCCGTTCGCTAATGCTCCGTCGCTCCCTCGCGCGCCGCTGAACCGCGCTCTTCGGGGCGTCGTCGGGCCCGAACGGTTCGGCGGCCGCGCCGGCGCTACAGCGCCTCGCCCGCGCGTAACCGCTCGCGTAGCCGGCGCGCCTGCTCGCGGAGCGCGGCGCGTTCCCCGGAATCCTTGGCGTTCCAGTTTCGGAGCGGAAGCGACATGCGGGGATTCGTTGCGAAGCGTCGCTCGTTGCGCGCGATGAAGTCCCAATACAGCGAGTTGTACGGGCACGCGCCGTCGCCGACCGCCGTCTTCGGATCGTACGCGCACGCGCGGCAATGATCGGACATCCGGTTGATGTAGTTGGCCGAGGCCGCGTAGGGTTTCGTGCCGACGAAACCGCCGTCGGCGTGGAGCGTCATGCCGATCACGTTGGGCACCATCACCCAGTCGTAACCGTCGACGAACATGTACCAGAACCAATCGGTCATCGCTTGCGGGTCGCAGCCCGCGAGCAGGGCGAAGTTCCCCAGCACCATCAAGCGCTCGATGTGGTGCGCCCAGCCGAACTCGAAGGCGTGTCGCAACGCTTCGCGCTGACACGCCATCTTCGTCGCGCCGTCGCGATAGAACGCCGGAACCGGCAGGTCGGCGCCGAGCGCGTTGCGGGTTCGATACTCCGGCATCAGACGCCAGTACGTTTGCCAGACGAATTCGCGCCAGCCGATCAGTTGACGCACGAATCCCTCGACCGACGCGAGCCGCGCCTTGCCGCTACGATACGCGAGTTCCGCGCGTTCGCAGAGCTCGAGCGGATGCAACAACCCCAGATTGAGCGGCGCGGAGAGCCGCGAGTGGTAGAGCCGCGCTTCGCCGCGCAGCATTGCGTCTTCGTACGGACCGAAACCGTCGAGCCGGTGCGCGAAGAAATCTTCGGCGTACGCGAGCGCGTCGGCTCGGGTCGTCGGGATATCGAAATCGCCGATCGTTCCGGGATGATCGGCGAAGTGCCGCTCCACCAGCGCGATCGCCGCACGCGCGTGCTCGCGCAGCGGCACGCGCGGCTCGGGTGGGAAGGTCATGCCGCGTGCCGGTGGCCGCCGGTTCTCCGCATCGAAGTTCCACGTACCGCCGGCCGGTTCGCCCCCCTCCATCAGGAGGCCGGTCTTGCGGCGCATCTTCCGGTAGAACGTCTCCATCGTCACCCGCGTCTGCCCGCGCGCGAAAAGCTCGCTGAAATCGGCGGCGCTCGAGACGAAATTCACATGGGGCGTCACGTCGAGGGCGAGACCGTGCCCGCGCAGTGCGGCGGCCAAGCCCTCTTCCGCTCCATACTCCGACTGCCGCATGGCCCGGACCCGCGTGGGCCGGTGTTGCGCGACGTGCTCGGCCAGCGGCGTCTGGAAATCCGTTCGTTCCGCGTGGTAGTCGACGCGCCAGCCGGCGCGGCGCAGGTCGTCCGCAAACCCGCGCATCGCGGCGTAGATCAACACCAGCTTGCGCTTGTGATACGGAAGCCGCTGGGCGCGCTGGAGCGATTCGATCATCAAGACCGTCGTCCGGGACGGATCGCAACCGGCCAGCGCGCTGTTGTGGGGCGAGAGCTGATCGCCCGTGATCCACACCGTCGTCTCGTCCGCTCCCATCTGCTCCCCCTCACGGCTGCCGGAGCAATCGATACCCCGCGCGAATGTCCCGCCGATGCCAATCATCGAGACGCACGATTTGCGTAAGGTGTTCCGCACGGTCAAGCGGACGCCCGGCGCCCTGGGGGCGTTGCGAACGCTCTTCAGCCGCGAATACGTCGACCGGGTCGCGGTGAGCGGCGTCTCCATGTCGCTGGAAGAGGGCGAACTCGTCGGTTACATCGGCCCCAACGGCGCGGGAAAATCGACGACGATCAAGATGTTGACCGGCATCCTCGTGCCGACCTCGGGCGAGATTCGGGTAGCGGGGCTCGTCCCGCACGCGGACCGCAAGCGCAACGCGCGCAATATCGGCGTCGTGTTCGGGCAGCGCAGCCAGCTCTACTGGGACCTGCCGCTGATCGAGTCCTTCGAGTTGTTGCGCGCCATCTACGGCGTCTCGGCCGAACGCTATCAGCGCAACTTGGCGGAGTTCACCGAATTACTCGAACTCGGCGACTTCTTGAACACGCCGGTGCGGCAGCTGTCGCTCGGGCAGCGGATGCGCGGCGACTTCGCGGCCGCGATGCTGCACGATCCGCGCATCGTCTATCTCGACGAGCCGACGATCGGCCTCGACGTGCTGGCCAAAGAAGCCATTCGAACGTTCGTGGCGCGCGTCAACGCCGAACGCGGCACCACGTTCATCCTCACCACGCACGACCTGGCCGACGTCGAACGGCTCTGCCGCCGCATCGTGCTCATCGACGAAGGCCGGATCATCTACGACGGGGGGATCGAAGCCATCAAGAACCAGTACGGGACGCACCGGACGCTCGTGGTTCAACTCACGGAAGCCTACCCGGAGTTCGCCGTCGAGGGCGCGGAGGTGGAGTCGCGTTCGGGCGACGTCGTGCGCCTGCGCTTCGACCGGCGCGCGCTCAGCGCCGACGCATTGATCCGCCGGGTCACCGAAAAGTACTGCGTTAGCGACGTCTCGATCGAGGAACCCGAGCTCGAATCGATCATCCGGCGCATCTACGTCGAGGGCTATAGCGAACCGGGCGCGGCCGCGGCGAGCGAGCCGGTGGGGGCGTGACCGGAGTCCTGGCGCCCTACGTCGCGTTCGCCCAGAAAGCGTTCGCGCGCGAGGCCACCTACCGCGTCGAGGTCTTCGCGAACGTGGGCTCGCTGGTCTTGCGCGTCTACCTCGTGCGCTCGCTGTGGACCGCGCTCTACCGTCAGAACGCCGCGCCGGCCGACATTCCGTTACACGCCATGATCACCTACGCGACGGTCGCGCTGCTGATGTCGTTGATTCTCGAGATCGACGGAACGGGTACGATTCGCGAGAAAGTGCGGGAGGGCACCATCGCGACGGACCTGATGAAGCCGATAAGTTTGCCTCTGTATTTCTTTAGCGACGGCTTCGGCCGGACCGTCTTTCACGCGGTGACGATCGTGCCGTCGCTCGCGCTCGCGCTCCTGCTCGTCCACGTCGACGTCCCGAGCGGCGCGGCGCTCGCGGCCTTCGCGATATCGTTCGCGTTCGGCTATCTGGTCAATTTCTTCCTGAACTTCCTCATGAACGTAGTCGCCTTCTGGACCCTCGAGACGTACGCGGTGCAATTGACGGTCCGCTGGGCGTCCGATCTCTTGAGCGGGCAAATCCTGCCGTTGGCGTTCTTCCCCGGCCTGCTCGGGGCGATCGTCGCCAATCTGCCGTTCGCGGCGATCTACTCGACGCCGCTGCGCATCTACATCGGGGAGCTTCCGCCCGATGCCTGGCCGGGCGCGATTGCCGCGCAGGCCGCCTGGCTCGCGCTCTTCGCGGGCGCGGCGGCCGTCGCGTGGCGCTCCGCCGAACGGCGCGTCGTGGTGCAGGGTGGCTAACGGCGCGCGCGGCGCGGCGGCGCTCGTGGCCGCGCTCGCGAGCGTCGCGCTGCTCGCCGCGGTACCGTCGCCGCGCGATACGACGACCTACATCGACACGACCGCGACGGCCACCGTGGACTTTCCGCCGGATCGCCTGTTCGTGGCCGTCGACGTCGAATCCGAGGCCGGCGCGGCCACGACGATCGGACCGGCCGACCTCGACGCGGCGGTCGCGCGGCTGACGGCGACGGGCATCCCCGCCACGAGCGTGCTCAAACGCTACGTCACCACGGCAGATCCGCGCTGGAAGCAGATCTCGACCGACCTCGACCCGCGCCCCTACGGGATCGTCTTATTGGTTTTTCCGAAGCCCTCGCGGACGGCGCTGACGACGTTGACCGGGCAGACGCTGCCGGCGGCGTTCGAACGGCCGCTCGGAAGCGATACGTTCGCGGAAGTCGGCGGCGCCTGGTACGGGCTCGACGATTGCAGGCGGCTGCGCGTGGCCGCGCGCAAGGGTGCGCTCGCGCTGGCCCGCGCGCGCGGCGAACGTCTGGCTCGCATCGCGGGGTTCACCTTGGATACGTCGGGCGGCGTGCGGGCGGAGGCAGGCGCGCCGGACAACGAGCCCGACCCGGGCGAACAAAACTATGTGTGCGGACGCGACGCGCTACCCGACGTGCCGCCGCCGCAGATCCATCCCACGGAAACGGGCGTCGCGCACGACGGTTATGCGGAAGACGAAAGCACGATTGCGGTCGGATGGCCGACCTTGCCGCTCGGCGAACCGCCGCCGCTCGTCCTACCGAAGGACGTCACGTCGCTCGGAACGGAGCAGGACGTCGCGGCGACGCCGGCGCCGCTCGCTCCGGGAACGCTGCGTTCGAGCGCTTCGCTCTCGGCGGCCGGCGTCGCTCCCGCGAGCGCCTGCGCGTACGACCGGGCCTTGGCGGGCGCCCTCGCGCTCGCGTTGCAACGCGCCGCCGTTGCGGGCCGCGCGACCGGTCTTGTTCCGGACCACCCGCTCCGCATCGCCGACGCCGCGAATTACCGCGCGCTCTGCCCGTCGCACGCGCCCGCCGACCCGGCGCCCGTCGCGCGCATCGACGAAACCTTCGCCGCGGCCGGCTCGCCGAATCGGTGGGGCAACGCGCATCTGGAAGCGAGCGGCTCCGCGAGGGTGCGCGTGCCGGCGGACGTCGCGCGCTTCGCGGCGACCTTGCCCGCGAGCGTCGCGTTCGACGATGTGGTTCGGGCGCTCGCCGCCGCCGGCGTGAAGACCTCTGCGCTCCGGCCGCTCCCCGGCGCGACGAACGGTGTCGAGGGCTACGTCGGGCACCCGACGGCCGCGGCCATGCAGTCGTTGGACCGCGCCCTCGCGGGGCTGATCCCGGCCGGCAGCGCGACGGTGCGCGCCTACGACTACGCCGTCGACGACTGCGCGGCGCTCAGCGAGCGCGCCGTTCGCGAAGCCGTCGGCGCGGCGCGCACCTCCGCGCAAGCCGAAGCAGCCCGGCGCGGCGCGCATCTGCGCGCCGTGGTCGCGGTCGATGCGGGGCCGATCCGCGAGCGAAATTGCGGGCCGCGCGTGCTCGAAGCGCTGCCGCTGCTCCCCGAAGCGGCGGCAGCCGCCGCCGCACCGTCGACGGACGCGGCCGTGACTGCCGACGCGACGGTCCGGCTGCTCTTCTCACTGTAAGGAAGCGCGTAGCGCGGGAGGCCTCATGCCCGAAGACGTCGATCTCATCGTGATCGGAAGCGGCCAAGGCGGTAAACCGCTGGCCGAAGCGTACGCGAAGGAAGGCCGGCACGTCGTGCTCTTCGAGCGCGGGCGCATCGGCGGAACGTGCGTGAACTACGGCTGCACGCCCTCGAAAGCGTTCCTGGCCGCGGCGCACAATGCGGGCCGCGCGCGGCAAGCCGGTCCGCTCGGTATCCACGCGCACGTCCGGGTCGATCAGCGCGCCGTGATGGAACGCGTGCGCCGCGTGCGCGACTCGTGGCACGACGGTGCGGAGAAGCGCGTGCTCGACGCCAAGATCGATCTGGTGCGCGCGACCGGATCGTTCAGCGACGTACGAACGGTCTCCGGGGGCGGACGCGAGGTGCGCGCGCCGCACGTCGTCATCGATACCGGGCAGAGCGCGCTCGTTCCGCCGATCGACGGTATCGCCGGAACGCCGTACCTCACGAACGAAACGTGGTTCGATCAGGAGACGCTCGCACCGCGCACGCTCGTGGTGGGGGGCGGGTACGTGGGCCTCGAGCTCGGGCAAGGCGCGCAGCGACTGGGCAGCGCCGTCACGATCGTGCACTCGCGCGCGTGCGTGATGGATGCCGAGGAAGCCGACGCATCGGCCGTGATCGAAGAGGCCCTGCGCGCCGACGGCATCGACCTCGAGCTCAACGCGCGCGCCGTCTCCGTGCGGCACGAGAACGGCGTCTTCCGGCTCGCGCTGGCCGGCGGAAAAACGCTCGAAGCCGAAGCGCTGCTGATCGCGACCGGACGCACGCCGAACACGAAGGAACTAGCGGTCGAGCGTTCGGGCATCGCGCTGACGTCGCGCGGCTACGTGAAAGTCGACGACTACCTGCAAACGACGTGCCCGGGCGTCTACGCGCTGGGCGACGTGGCGGGCCAGCCCGCATTCACGCACGTCTCGTGGGAGGACTTCCGGCGTTTGCGTTCGACCTTCGCGGGCACGCCGCGCCGCCGCGACGATCGCGTGCTCTCCTACAGCACGTTCACGGAACCGCAACTCGCGCGCACGGGACTCACCCTCGCCGAAGCGCTCGCGAAAGGCATCGACGCACGCGCGCACACGCTGCCCTTGAGCGACGTCGCACGCGGGACCGAGTGGAACCTGGAACGCGGCTTCTTCCGGCTCGTGGTCGGGCCCGGCGACGAGATCGTCGGCGCCACGTTCGTGGGGTACGAGGCCGGGGAGATCATCCATACCGTCGCGTTCGGCATGGAACGCGGCGCGACGTGGCGCGATCTCGACGCCTTCATGGGCATCCATCCCACGTTCGGCGAGGGTCTGCCCTCGCTCGCGCGGCTCTTCGAGGAGGACGCGCCGGTTCGCGCGTGAAGCGCGCCGCGTGAGTCTACGATTAGCGGTTATCTGGATCGTCGCCCTCGGCGTTTCAACGCTGACGGCCGCGCCGCTACGCGCCGCAGGTACCGACCCGGCCGGCACCTTGCGGGCCACGCCCGCCGAGATACGCGATGCCGGCGAAGATCCGGTGCCGATCCTCCTCACCGGACTGCGGGGCAAGCCGCACGTCGTCGTGGATCGGTTGTATCTCGAGGCGTCGCCGCCGGTCGCGAACGGTTCGTCGGCGGCCTTCGCCGTCACGAAGATTGCCGGCGGCCGCACCGATGTCACCGTTTCCGACGACGCAGGGCAGCGGATCTCGATCCCCGTCGACGCAATGAAGCCGCCGTGCACGATCCCCGTCCCGCCGATTTCGCTGGCCCGCGAAGACGTCGCGTACGAATCCGACGGCGCGAGCACGCACCGCCGCCTGACGTACCTGCTGTTCACCTCGCAGATGTTCGCGCGGCTCGGCGACGATCTCGCGCTGCCCGTCCGTCTGCTGGGTTCCGACAATTCGTTGCTGCGCGCGCGCTCGTTGCGTCCGGTTTCCGCGCTGACCGAACGGCTTGCGGAGCCGCCGATGTTCGCGCCGTCCGCGGGACTCGTGTATTTCGCGGCGTTTCCCGCGTTACCGTACGGCGTCACGTACCGCGTGCAACTGGTCGTGACGTGCGAAGCGCCGATCGTCCTGGGCGAGTTCACGACCCGCAGCCGCGACGCCGCCCGCGCTGCGCCCCCGCAATCCCAATCGCAACCGGCCGGCGTCTCGGGTCCGTACGTGACGCCGCCGATGTCCGTTATTTCCCCGCCGCCATAGCGGGGCGCCGTTCCAGATCCCGGCGATGCGCCGCAGGAGCGTCGTCCTCAGCCGAGCAGGCGGCGCAGGAAGGTGTCGTGCGCGAAGCTGCCGCCCTTGGCGTATTTCACGATGACCGTGCGTTCGGCGGGCAGCAAATACATCGCTTGGCCGCCGGAACCGCTCGCGTACGCGACGTCCGGGAAAGCGGGGAGGGGGCTCAACCACCAGCCGAGACCGTAGCGCGGGTTGGCCGCCGAGCCGGCGAAACAGTCCGCGAAACGCGCGCGGTTGTCGAGCACGAAACGCCCGTACTTCGCCCACTCGGCCGCGGCCACGAAGGCGCCGGTCGGTAGCGGTTGCGTGCCGTCCGCGAGCGCGCGCCACTTCGCGATCTGCAGGCCGAGCGGATCGAGGACGCGCGCGTGCAGATAGCCCTGCGGCGTCAGCCCGCGCGGTTCCAGTTTGCGCGCCAAGACTGCGCCGAACACTTGTAACGGAATTCCGCCGTAGGTGAACCGTTCGCCGGGCGGATCTTTGGGCTCGACGGCGAGCGCCTTCGCGTAGACGGGAACCGCGTTACCGAGGCCGCCGAACCCGATGCCGCTCGTGAGCTGCAAGAGATGTCGGAGCGTCACGCCTGCCCGCGCACCGCTCTTCCATTCCGGAAAGGTCGCGCCGACCGGCTCGTCGAGCCCGAGCAGTCCGTCTTCTTCCGCGAGCAACGCCGCGACGCCCCAGAAGCTCTTCGTGCCGCTGTAGAGCGCGTGCGGCGCGTTCGCATCGAATCCGCTCGCGTAGCGCTCGAAGACCGTCTCGCCGTCCCGGCGCACCAGCAGCGCTTCGAGCGCATGGCGTTCGGCATACGCCGCGGCCGCTTCGAGGTTCACGGCGCGCCGAGCGGTTCGCGCGCGATCCGCGCCGCGATCGCGAGCAGGATCGCGCCGCCGGCGCGTTCGATCCAGAGCGACGCCCGGGCCGCGGCACCGCTGCGCCGCAGTTGCGCCGCGGCCCCGATGTAACCCGAGAGCACCGCGACCTCCGCCGCCTGCGAGATCGCCGCCAGCACGAGCATCTGCAGGCCGAGATTCCCGCGCGGATCGACGAATTGCGGTAAGACGGCCACGAAGAATACGATGGCCTTCGGATTGGCGACCTGCGTGACGAAGCCGCTCGCGAACGCCGCGCCCGCGGCTCCCGGCTCCGGCGAAGCGCCGCCATCGATGCCGAGCGCGTGCGGCCGCGCGAACAACGCACGTGCGCCCAGGAACGCCAAGTACGCGGCGCCCGCCCACTTCACGATCGCGAACACGCGATACGAAGCGAGCACGAGCGCCGCGACGCCCAGCGCCGATAACGTGAAATACAGCGTGTTGCCGGCGACGATGCCGGTCAGCGCCGCCACTCCCCGCGCGGGCCCGCGCCGCAACGCCGTCGAGACCGTCAGCAGCACGGCCGGACCGGGCACGAGGCACAACGTGACTTCCAATAACGCGAACGCGAGAAGCGTCGCGGGATGGAGCACGCTAGCCGCGCACGCCGAGCGGCGGAACGTCCCAGAGCACGAGCTCCGCCGTTCCCGAGACTTCGAGCTCGTAGGGTCCCGCGATGCGCGCGGCGTCGCCGGCCCGCAACGTTTCGTCGCCCAGCCGGATTTCGCCCGACCCGACGAACAAGAACCCATAACGCTCGGCCGCGAGCGACTGCCGCAACGTCGTTCCGTCGACGCGGGCCACGTACGCGGTCGCGTCCTGCCAGATCGCGATCGGCGCGTCGACGCCGCTGCGGCCGCTCGCGATCGTGAGCCAGCGGTTGTGGCGGTCGGCCAACGTGAAATCGGCCTGGCCGTAGCGCGGCGCGAGACCCTGCGCGCGAGGCAGCACCCACATCTGCACGAAGTGCACGGGCCGTTCTTTCGAATGGTTGTACTCCGAGTGCTGCAGGCCCGTGCCGGCGCTCAAGTACTGAACCGAACCCGCGGCGACGACGCCGACGTTGCCCATCGAGTCGCGGTGTTCGAGCTCGCCTTCGAGCACGTACGTGAGGATCTCCATGTCGCGATGCGGGTGCGCGCCGAAACCCTTACCCGGCGCGACGACGTCGTCGTTGAAGACGCGCAACGCGCCCCAGTTCAAATTCTGCGGATCGAAATACTCCGCGAAACTGAACGAATGGCTGGTTTGGAGCCAACCATGATCGTAGGTGGCGCGGTCGGCCGCGCGCTGGATCGTCAAGTCGGAGTTGGTTGCTGCGTTCATCACCACCCACAACCCACTGCGGGTTGCAGCGTTTGCCGAAGGTCGGCGTCGGCCGGTCATACAACAACGAATATTGCGATGCCGTACCAATCGAGCGCGCGATGACGCCCAAGCCGGAGCCGAGCGCCGGCACCGGCCGCACCGGCTGGACCTTCCTGACAAACCACGCGCACGTGCTTATTGCCCTGACGCGCGATCCTTCCGCTCGCGTCCGCGACCTCGCGCAGGCGGTCGGCATCACGGAACGCGCCGTGCATCAGATCCTCGCCGATCTGGAATCCAGCGACGTGATCGTGCGCGTGCGGACCGGGCGCCGCAACAGCTACAGCGTTAATCCGAACGTCGGCTTACGCCACCCGATGGAAGCCCACCGCCGCGTCAGCGATCTGCTGACCCTGGCCCGCTAACCCGGGTTCGCGATCGCGCCGGCGTGCACCGCACGTAAGAACGCGACGTCGACCACGCCGCGCGGCGGGGCCACCCCGCGCAGTGCGATCGCGGGCGCTCCGGATTCGCCGAGGCTACCGAACACGGCCGCCGCCCCCGAGAAGTCTTCGCCGGCCGAATAATCGCTAACCGTCACGACGGTCGGCACGCCGGCGGCGAGCGCCGCGCGCAAGCCGTTGTGGGAATCCTCGACGGCCAGACACTCGACGGCGGAGAGCCGCAGCCGCTCGAGCGCCCACACGTAGATGTCCGGGGCCGGTTTCTTCTCGGCCACCACATCGCCCGCGGCGATCAGCGACACCGCCGCGGCGAGCTGCGGGTGGGCACCCAGCACGGCCTCGACGCCGGCCTGCAAGGCAGTCGTCACGATCGCGATCGTCAGCCCCTCGGCCCGCGCTTCGAGCGCCACGCGCTCGATCCCGGGCCGCAACGGAATCGCCGGAGCCAACGTGTCGAAGTGCTGGGCCTTGACCCGGTGAACGCGCTCCGCCAGCTCGGCGACGCCGCCCGCGCCGGCCGGCACGCCGGCCCCGTAGCTCTCGACGTAGTGCCGCACCCGCTCCTTGCCGCCCGCGACGGCCAGCAGCTCGCCGTAGAGCGCCTCGTCCCACTCCCAATCGAGGCCGAGCTCCTCGAACGCGCGGTTATAGGCCACCCGATGGCCGTGCCGTTCCGTTTCGGCGATCGTTCCGTCGAAATCGAAGAGTAACGCCCGGAGCCCGGGCGGCGCCGCCGGCGCGTCGTGGTCGCGACTCTGCATGGAGCCTCCGGTGTTCGGCGAAGCGCGCGCTATGACTGCCGCGACCGCCTTCGACTACCGGACCGCGCGAGAACTCGTCGCGGATCTCGCCGACGGACGCGTGTCCTCCCGCGAGCTCACCGAGCGCGCGATCGCGCGCATCCAAGCCCTCGACGGGCGCGTCAACGCGGTCGTCGTCCGCGACTTCACGCGGGCGCGAGCGGCGGCGGCCGCGGCCGACGACGCGCTGGCGCGCGGCGACCGGCGGCCCTTGCTGGGCCTCCCGCTTACGGTGAAGGAGTCCTACGACGTCGCCGGCCTACCCACGACGTGGGGCATGCCCTGGTTCTCGGACTTCCACGCCGCGACGGATGCGGTGGTGGTCGAACGCCTCAAAGCCGCGGGCGCCGTGCTGCTCGGCAAGACCAACGTGCCCTTTGGCCTGGGCGACTGGCAGAGCTACAACGCGATCTACGGCACCACGCACAATCCCTGGGCCATGGGCCGGACGCCGGGCGGCTCCTCGGGCGGGTCCGCGGCGGCGCTTGCCGCCGGATACGTCGCGTTGGAGATGGGGTCGGACATCGGCGGCTCCCTGCGGGCACCCGCCCACTACTGCGGCGTGTACAGCCACAAGCCGAGCCGCGGGGTGATTCCGCTACGCGGCCACGCTCCGCCGAGGACCTTCGGCGGCACGCCCGATCTGCCGGTCACGGGCCCCCTGGCCCGCAGCGCCGCCGATTTGGCCCTGGCGCTGGACGTGTTGGCCGGCCCCGACTTCATCGAAGCCGCAGGCTGGCGCCTCGAACTGCCGCCACCCCGCCACGACCGGTTGGCCGCGTACCGCGTGCTCGTTCTCGACACGCACCCGTTGCTCCCGAGCGACCGGCACGTGCGCGGCGCCCTGAACCGGCTGACCGAACGGCTCCAAGAGAGCGGAGCGACGGTCGAGCGCGCGAGCCCGCTGCTGCCCGACCTCGTTCGTCTGGCCCGCGCGTTCGTCGGCTTGCTGATGCCGGTCATCTTCGCGCGATTCCCGGAGGACTATCAGAAACGGATGGCCGAGGCGGCCGCGGCGCTGCCGGCCGGCGCCGACGACGTCCCGGCGTGGACGCTGCGGGGGGCGAACGCGGCCCATCGCGACTGGCTGGCCGCGGACGCCGAGCGCGTCCTCGCGGCCCACCAATGGCACGAGCTCTTCGAAAAATTCGACGTCGTGCTCTTCCCGCCGATGCCGACGCCGGCGTTCCCGCAAGACGAACGCGAGGACTCCGCCTCGCGCACGATCGAGATCGACGGCACGACGTATCCGTACGGCGACCAGGTCGTCTACGCGAGCCTCGCGACCGCACCGGGCTTGCCGGCCACGACCGCGCCCTTGGAGATCAGCGAAACGGGCCTGCCGGTCGGCGTCCAAATCATCGGGCCGTATGCGGGCGACCGCACGACGATCCGGTTCGCGGAACTGCTCGAAGAATCGTACGGCGGTTTCGTTCCGCCGCCGCCGCTGTAGGCCGCACACGCTGCAACGCGAAAGGTCCTTCACATGCTGACGAATCCCGTCGAACGAACCGGACCCGACTTCGCCGATGCCAACGGCATCCGGCTCTGTTACGAGACTTTCGGCAAGCGGAGCGACCCGCCGCTGGTGCTGGTCATGGGTCTGGCCGCGCAGATGATCGTCTGGCCCGAAGACTTCTGCGCGCAGCTGGCCGCGCAGGGCCGTTTCGTCGTGCGCTTCGACAACCGCGACATCGGCAAATCGACCTGGTTCACCGAAGAAAAAACGCCGAGCATGGCCGACATCTTCATGGGCCTCGCCGCGGGCCAAAAGCTGCCCGCGCGTTACGCGCTGATCGACATGGCGAAGGACACGCTCGGCCTCATGGACGCGCTCGGCATCGAACGCGCGGACGTGGTCGGCGCGTCGATGGGCGGCGCGATCACGCAAGAGTTGATGGCGGCATATCCGGAGCGCCTGCGCACCGCGACCTTGATCTTCGCCCCGTCGGGCGACCCGAATTCGCCGCAAGCCTCGCCCACGGCCCTCGCCAACCTCATGGCGCCGCGGCCGACGGATCGGGCGAGCTTCATCGAGACCTACGTCAAGACGTGGCGCGTGCTGGCCGCCGATCACTTTCCGTTCGACGAAGAGAAGACGCGCCGCGAGGGCGCGGAGAGCTTCGACCGCGGCTCGAACCCGCAGGGCGTCGTGCGGCAGATGCTCGCCATCGTGGCCTCGGGGAACCGCAAGGACGCGTTGCGTTCGACGCACACGCCCACGCTGATCATCCACGGCACGCTCGACCCGCTCGTACCCTTCGGCATCGGCGAAGACCTCGCGCAGACGATCCCCGGGGCGAAGTTCGAAATCATCGAAGGCATGGGGCACAGCTTGCCGCGGCAAGCCTGGCCCCAAATCCTCAATGCGATCGACGCCCATGCCCGATAAGCCGCCGCTCGACCCCTTCGCCGCGTGGCGCGACATGGTCGCGCAGTGGGAGAAGAACGTGAACCAGCTCGCCAACAAGAGCATGGCCAGCGACGAGTTCAGCGGTTCGATGAACCAGCTGATGAACGTGATGCTCAAGAGCCAGCAAGGCGTGAGCGAAGCGATGGTCAAGTACCTCGCGACCTTGAACTTGCCGAGCCGCCAGGATCTGCTCGCGCTCGGCGAACAGTTGGGCTCGATCGAATCGCAGCTCAATCGCATCGCGCTCTTGCTCGAACGGCAGAACCGTCACGCTTCTCCGGCGGTCGCGCGCAAGACGCCGCCGCGCACGAAGCGGCCGCTGCCGCGCACGACGCCCCAGCAACCTTCGTGAGCGGCCAAACCGCGCAACGGGAATCGGACTCGCTGGCCGAGCGAATCGCGCTCGAGGTCGAGCGTACGATCGCGCGCAGCATCAAGGGCGTCGAGTACATCGCCTCGCCCGCGCCGGCCATGGGCGCGTCACCCCGCGAACTCGTGCTCAAGGACGGCACGCTGAACCTCTATCACTATCATCCGATGTCGGACGAAATCTATCGCGTGCCGGTGCTGATGGTGATGGCCACGACCAATAAGGGGTACGTGCTCGACCTCGCGCCCGGTCAGAGCCTCGTGGAATTTCTGCTGCGCAGCGGCTACGACGTCTACATGATCGACTGGAGCCCGCCACGCGCCGACGAAAAACGCTTGCGGCTGGCCGATTACACGGACCGTTTCATCCCCGATTGCGTGAGCCTCGTGCGGGAACGCTCCGAGCAAGACGAAGTTTCGGTACTCGGCTACTGCATGGGCGGCGTGCTGTCGTCGATCTACACGGCCTCGCATCCCGGCGACGGCGTGAAGAACCTGATCTGCTTCACGACGCCGATCGACTTCTCGCAGATGACGCTGTTCCAGAAGTGGGCCGACCGCCGCTTCTTCGACGTCGACCGGCTGGTGGACGCGACCGGCAACGTGCCTTCGGAGATGCTCTTCCAGGGGTTCCAGATGCTGCGTCCGGCCAGTCAGGTCGCGGGCCAAGTGAACCTGTGGGACAACCTCTGGAACGAAGATTACGTCAAATCGTACCGGATGTTCGATCGCTGGGGCATGGACATGCTGCCGCTCGCGGGCGAATACTTCCGCGACACGACCAAGAAACTGATGTGGGAGAACGGGTTGTATCACGGGACGCTCGAGGTCGGCGGCCGCAACGTGCGGCTCGCCGACATCACGGTGCCGCTGCTCCACGTGGTGGCCGAACACGACCACATCGTTCCGCGCGATGCATCGAAGCCGCTGATCGAGCTGGTGTCGTCGGAGGACCGCCAGGAGGTCGTGCTCAAAGGCGGCCACATCAGCGTGGCGGCGGGCGCGAACGCCAGCAAACGCATGTGGCCCAAGCTCGACGCGTGGCTCGCGGAGCGATCCGTATGAGCGGCTCGAACGGCAGCGAGACGCCGGTAGCGATTCGCCCGATGACCGCCGCGGACGCGCCCGCGGTCATGGCGTTCGCGCGCGCCTTACCCGAACACGACCTGCTCTTTCTGCCGCGCGACATCACGCACCCCAAAGTGCTCGACGCGTGGGTCGCGGAACTCGAACGCGGCACGCTCACGTCGCTCGTGGCGGTCAGCGGCGAACGCGTCGTCGGCAACGCAACGATCGTGTGCGACAAACTCTCGTGGTCGCCGCACGTCGCCGAGCTGCGCGTCGTGGTCAGCGCCGACGCGCGGGGCCGTGGCGTGGGCCGGCGTCTGATGGAACGGGCCTTCGCGCTCGCGGTGCCGCTGGGCATCGAGAAGCTGATCGCCCAGATGACCGTGGATCAGACGGCGGCCATCAAGACCTTCGAGAGCATGGGCTATCGCGCCGAAGCCTTGTTGCGCGACCACGTCAAAGACCGCAGCGGCACGAAATACGACCTCGTGATCCTCAGCCACGACGTCGCGGAGTTCGCCGCCCGCGCCGCCGCGTACGGGCGGATGGACGCGGACGGCTAGCCCGCTCCATCACTCTCGCGTAGCGCCCGGCTCTCCGGCTTTCCAAGCTCTGAAAACCGCGAGGAGCTTGTCGCGACCCGGCGCGGGGAGCGCTTGCGGGTCGATGCGGCCGAGCGCGCTTTGCGTCGCGCGCATCTGGCGTACGAACTCCGTGCACCCGTCGCATTCGGTGAGATGGGCCTCCAGCCGAGCGACCTCTTCCGCCGGAAGCGCGCCTTCGAAATAGTCGGTCGTCAGCTCGACGAGCTCGATACAATCCAGATCTCTTATCACACGACCCCCTCGCTGACGTACGCATCGAGCGCGCGGCGGATCTTCGCCCGCGCCCGGTGCAAGAGCACACGAACGTTGGTCTCTGTAAGCTCCATGACGTTACAGATGTCGGCGGTAGTCTGGCCCGCCACGTCGCGCATGAGGACGACGGAGCGCTGCACGGGCGGCAAGGCGTCGACCGCGGCGTCGATCCGCGCGCGCAACTCGGCGCTCAGGAGACGTTCCTCGGGCCGCTCGCCCCACGACGCGGGGTCTTCTTTCCAATGACCGGGCCACTGCCCTTCGGGGCCGGCGAAACGGTCCGGCGCGACCGACGGGTCGTCGCGCTCGACCTCGTCGCGCGCGAGCGCTGAGAAGGGAACGCTACGCGCCTCACGCACGCCGCGCGTCTTCGCGCGGTTGACGACGATCGTGAAGATCCACGAACGCAAACTGCTGCGGCCTTCGAAATTGGCGAGGCCGCGCAACACCCCGAGCCAGGCTTCCTGCACCACGTCTTCCGCGCTCGCGTCGTCGCGCACGTAGGCGCGCGCGATCTTCTGCATGGCCGCGGCGTAGCGGTCGACCAGCGCGAGAAACGCGGCTTCGTCGCCGGCGCGCAAGCGCGCCAGTAGCGCGCTTTCTTCCGCGGCGCTGTAACGCTCGCCGTCATTCCCGAGACGTACGGTCATCGCAATCATTTCTCCGTTAGGAGCCTACCGTGAAAAAGCTATTCCGCAAACCCGCCGTCATCATCCTGGGCATCGTGCTCGTCGCCGTGCTCTGGGCCGCGTTCCGCCCCGAGCTGCTCTTCGTCAACAAGAGCGTGAACGATCCGTTCCCCGCGACGACCGCAACCGCCTCGGCGCACCTGTAACGAAGCGCCGCGACCCGAGACTACACCACATCACCCTCGACGCATCGCCGTCATCATTCTCATAAAGGATTCACCAATGAACATCATCGCTCGCACCGCCCTCGCGCTCTCCTTCTTCGCCGCAGCAGCTCCCTTAGCGGCTTCCGCCGCACCGGTCTCGCTCGAGGCCGGCACCTTCACCTCGGGCGCCCACCAGACGTCCGGAACCGCCACGATCTACAAGCTCGACGACGGCAGCCGCGTGCTGCGCCTGACCGGCTTCGCAACCTCCAACGGCCCTAAGGTTCACGTGATCCTGGCCGATCACGAAATCACCGGGAACGACGTGGAAGATGCCAAGTCCGTCGATCTCGGCGACCTCAAAGGCAACACCGGCAACCAGAACTATGAGATCCCCGCGAACGTGGACCTCAAGGACGTGAAAGCCGTCGCGATCTATTGCGAACGCTTCCACGTGAACTTCGGCGCGGCAACCCTGAAGTAACCCCCGCCGCGAACAGTGCGGACGTGCGCTCCGAGCGAGCCACGTCCGCTGCCGTTTTCTACGTTTCTAGGCTGTCTTATTGTCCGGGAACGTAGCCCATCTCGCCGTTCGGTCCCAGCCACGCCGGCGTCGTGTGCGTCGAGTCGAAGTGAAAGCTCGTCTTCATCTTCTGATGCTCGCCCGTCTCCCCGATCGTGCGCGTACGTTCGAGGAGCGCGGCCTGCTCGGCGTCGCTCATCGGCGTGAAGTTCGTGGCCGCGAGCACCGCTTGATCGAGGATCTCCGGTTTGTCGATGCCGGTGATCACCGTGCTCGTCGGCAGCGACAGCGAATAACGCAGCATCTCGGCGGGCGTCGAGGCCTTGGCTTGCGTGACCGCCTCGAAGATGTACGGGTCGCCGAAGGTCTTCATCGCCAGCACGCCGATCTTGCGCTCGACGAGCACCGGCAGCACTTGACGCACGAAGCTGTCGTAATGCGGATCGAGGACGTTGACCGGCATCTGCACCGTATCCGGCGTCCAGCCGTGATCGGCCGCCACGCGCAGCATCTCCAGATGAATCGCGGGTGCCTTGTGCCCCGTGAAGCCGAGGAAGCGGATCTTCCCGGCTTTCTTGGCGGCCATCGCGGCCTCGAACGCCCCGCCCGGCGCGAAGATGCGCTCGGGATCGTTGCTGCGGATGACCTCGTGAAACTGCCAGAGGTCGACGTGATCGGTCTGCAGGCGCTTGAGCGATTCGTCGAGTTGGGCCGTCGCGGTGGCGGCGTCGCGGCCGTCGACCTTTGTCATCAGGAAGACGCGGTCGCGGTAGCCGTCGCGCAGCGCCGCGCCCATCCACTCCTCGCTGCGGCCCATCGTGTAGTCCCACGCGTTATCCATGAAAGTGATGCCGCGGTCGACGGCGCTGCGAACCAGACGAACCGCGGTCGCCCGATCCGCGAGGCGCCCCACGTGGGCGCCGCCCATGCCGATGCACGACACGCGTTCGCCCGTGCTGCCGAGCAGGCGCGTCGGGACCGGACCCGCCGCCCCGGCAGGCGCGCCGGAGAAGACGCCGGCCGTAACCGCGGCGGCGCCTGCAACGAATTGCCGGCGGCCCATCTCGAAGCGAGGCGACTCTTTGCGTGCGTCCATGCGGGGCTGCTACCCGCCGGTCGAAGGCGGAAACGACGCTTGAGGGCGCGTCGGACGAGCGCGCCTGACGGCCGGTACCTCAAAAAAAGGTAAGACGCCCGACAGCGCCGTCACGGCGAAACCGCGTAGGCTGGAAGCATGACACGTCGATCCGCCTTGGCCGGAGTTCTCGCCGCCCCGCTTCTCGCTCGCGCAGCGTTCGCCGCCTCGGCGACGGATCTGAAGCCGCTAAGCATGGCTACGGGCTGGTTGAACGGACGCGCGTCCGCGGCGAGCCTCCTCGGCCGCGTCGTGCTGCTCGACGTGTTCACGTTCGAGTGCATCAACTGCGTCCACGTGACGCCGAACCTCAAGCGCCTCTACGCCGCCTACCCGCGGACGGATTTGGAAATCGTAGCGGTGCACACGCCGGAGGTCCCGAGCTACCAGAGCCGAGTCGCCTACCTCACCCGCGAAACGCGTGAGGCCGGGTTGCCGTGGCCGATCGCGATCGACAACCGGTCCGCGATCTGGAACGCCTACGGCGTCTCGGCGTGGCCGACCCAGCTGCTCTTCGACCGTCACGGCCGCCTGCGAACCACGATCGTGGGCGAAGGGCAGGACGACGACGTCGCGGCCGCCGTCCGCGCTCTCGTCGGGGAGCGCTGACGAGCTCGCGAACCGCAAGATCGGCAGAGCGCACGCGGGGCTTGTCCGCTAACCTCGAAGCGTGGAACTCATGGAACACCCGAGCGTCGAGAGCCGCCTCGCCGGCGCGGGCATGTACGTGCGCGCCCGGCTCGACGAACGCCTGTCCCTCGAAGCGATCGCAGCGGCGGCGGGTTTCTCGCCCTTTCACTTCCATCGCGTCTTTCGGGTGGCGTTCGGCGAGAACCTCAACGCCTACGTGGTGCGGCATCGCATGCAGCGCGCAGCGCACGAACTGCGCACGAGCGATCGGCCGATCATCGACATCGCGCTGCAGTGCGGCTACGAATCCGCCAGCGCCTTCGGCCGCGCGTTCCTGCGCGCGTTCGACATGACGCCGAGCGCGTACCGGGCTGCGGGAGAGCGGATGTCGCTGGTTCCGCCGCGGAGCGTCCCGTTGCCGGAAGACCTTCCGGACCCGCGCATCGCGGAATACCCGGAACGCAACGTGCTGGCGCTGCACTTCGTCGGGCCGTACGACGCGCTCGATCCCGTGATGCTTCGCCTCTACACGATCGCGATGCAACGACGGTTCCTTCCGGGCGGGCGCGTCTTCGGCGTATCCTACGATTCGCCCGACCTCGAGGACCACGCCTCGCTGCGCTACGACGCGTGCATCGCGCCGGGCCCGGACGCCGACGTGGCGGGCGCGCGTGCCGACGGTCTCGAGCCGCTGACGATTCCCGGCGGCCGCTATGCGGTGTTCCGTCACCGCGGCCCCTATCAGCGCATCACCCACGCATACGACGTGCTCTTCGCAGCCTGGATCCTCACGGGCCGTTTGGAATTGCGCGACGCGCCGTTCATCAACACCTACCTCAGCGATCCCGCCGGCGTCGCCGCCGGCGATTTGGAGTGCGACCTTGCAATCCCCGTTCGTTAATCGTTTCTCGCGCGCACTATCCGCGGCCGCCGCGGCGGCGCTCGCGGTCGGCCTGGCCGCACCGGCGGCGGCTGCGGACGCTCCCGTGGGCTACACGAGCATCAGCGTGCCCGGCAATACGGCCCTGCGCGGCAACGCCTCGGGCCGGCTCGACGTCATCGTGTGGTATCCCGCGACTGCCGGTACCGCGACCTCGCCGATCGAGGTGGGGCCGCCCGGCCAATCCTATTTTACGGAGGGCGAGGCGGCGCCGGGCGCACCGTTCGCCGCTTCCCCCGCGACATTGCCCTTCGTGGTCGTTTCCCACGGCACGGGCGGCACCGCGATGGATCTCTCGTGGCTGTGCGCGGCCCTCGCGGCCCACGGGTACCTCGTGGCGTCGGTGAATCATCCCGGCAACAACGCGCTCGAAGCGCCGACGGTCGCGGGCGCGACGCTCTGGTGGCAGCGCGCCGACGACCTCTCGCGGGTGATCGACGGCGTGCTCGCGGACCCGAATTTCGGCCCGCGCGTCGATCCGGCGCGAATCGGCGCGGCGGGCTTCTCGCTCGGCGGCCTGACGGTCCTGATGATCGCCGGCGCGCGCGCCGACGCGAGCCGGCTCCAAACATACTGCGCGCACGACCCCGCGACGCAGGTCTGCACGGGCGAGGCCACGCCGACGGTACCGAACATCGAGGCGCGCGCCAAGGCCCTGACCGCGAGCGATCCGGCGTATCGCGCCGCTGCCCTCGCCAACCGGGAGTCGCACCGCGACCCGCGGGTGAAGGCGGTCTTCTCGATCGCGCCCGCGCTCGGGCCCACGATCCTGCCGGAGAGCTTAGCGTCGATCGACGTTCCGGTCGAACTCGTCGCCGGCTTCGGCGACCCCGTCCTGCCCGTCGCGGACAACGCGATTCCCGATGCGCTGGAGATACCGAACGCCCAGCTGACGCTCTGGCCGAAGCCCGTCGGCCACTACACGTTCCTGACCGACTGCACGCCGCTCGGCGCTCAGAAATTCGCGCCGATCTGTACCGATGCCGGGCCGGGCCGCGTGGCCGTGCACCGTGCCACGGCGGAACTCGCGGTCGCGTTCTTCGGGCGTACGATCGGGCGCTGAGGCAACGCGCCCCGGCGCTGGCGGAAACGAGCGCCAGGGACCGGCCGCTTCGAGCGAGCAAACTTGCAGCCTGATGAGTTTGAAGATCGAAGACCTCTTCTCGGTCAAGGGCAAAGTCGTGCTCGTGACGGGCGGCAGCCGCGGCGTCGGCGAGATGATCGCCCGCGGCTACGTCGCCAACGGCGCGCGCGTCTACGTGAGCTCGCGCAAGGCCGACGTCTGCGAGGCGATCGCGGCCGAACTCTCGCGCGAGGGCGAGTGCTTCGCGATTCCGGCAGACCTTTCGCGCATGGGCGAGATCGAGCGCGTCGCAGCCGAACTGAAAAGCCGCGAATCCAAGCTCGACGTACTCGTCAACAACGCCGGCGCCACGTGGGGTGAAAGCGTCGACGCGTTCAGCGAAAAAGGTTGGGACCGCGTGATGGATCTCAACGTGAAGTCGCTGTTTTTCCTGACGCAGAAGTTGCTGCCGCTGCTCGAAGCCGCGGCGAGCGAAGCGCACCCCGCGCGCGTGATCAACATCGGCTCGATCGACGGTTTGCAAGCTTCGCCGACGGAGTCGTTTTCGTACTCGGCCTCCAAAGCGGCCGTTCACCAGCTAACGAAACACCTCGCGCGCCACGTGTCGTCGCGCCACATCCTGGTCAACGCGATCGCGCCCGGCTTCTTCCCCTCCGCGATGACCGCGTGGCTCAAAGAATACGTACCGGCGATGAAAAAGCACATCCCGCTGCAGCGCACGGGCGGCGTAGAAGACATCGCCGGCACGGCGCTCTACCTGAGCTCGCGCGCCAGCGGCTACACGACGGGCGCCATCATCGTGGTCGACGGCGGCCTGCTCGCGGCCTCGCGCGACGAACTCGACGGCGAGAAGCTGGTTTGAAGCACGCGCGCGTTATCATATTGCTCGCGTCGCTCGTGCTTGCCGCGGCGTTGCCGTCGACGGCGGCCACAGCACCCGCAGCGCCGGCGAAAGCTTCACCGCTGGCTGGGCTGCACTATCTGGTCGGCACGTGGAAGTGCACCTACCGCGGAGGAGGTGCGACCCTGGCCTACGCTGCCACGTACGCGTACGATAACGACGGCAATACGCTACGGCAGATCGATTCGTGGACCGGCGGCGGCGCGGAAGAGCTGGTCGCGTACGATGCGCAGCATGCGCGCTGGACGGCGGTCGTCTTCGACGAACAGGGGACCACGACGATCATGCACGCGACGAGCAGCGATCCGAACCGCATCGCCTACCGCAGCTTCTACCCCGACGCGGGCGTGGCCGTGACGTTCGCCCGCACGTCCGCGACGGAGTACACGCTTCACGGAACGGTGCGGGCGGGCGGCAAGACCACCACATCCGTCGATACGTGCGTGCGTAACGCGCCCTAGGATCGCTAACCGGCGTTTCGCGCCGCGTAGGTATGCTTTCCCGACAGCCATTCGCACACGCTGCCGTCGCGCATGACGAACGACTCGCAGCCGTCGACGTCGGGGTTGAAATCGGCGTTGAGGGCTTTGGTGCGAGCGGTATCGACGTTGGGATCTTGGCGGGCGGCGGCGCGCGCTTTCTGATATGAGAACTGCGGGGATTTCGCGATCGCGTTGAGCGCGCGGGCGAGCGTCTGGGCTTGCGTCATCCGGTCCTGATCTCCCCGCGCGCCTCGAGCCGCGCCAGCAACAGGTGATAATACAGCATTCCGCGTTCCGCGCCGAGCGCCTCGAACGTGGGCTGCACGTCGTCGGGATCGCCGCCCAGCAACGCGAGGCTGCGCGCCACACCGCTATCGTTGGCCGGGAAGAGATCGAGCCGTCCCAAGCCGCGCAGCAGGATCACCGCAGCGGTCCACGGCCCGATGCCTTTGATCGTACACAGCAACTCGATCGCGCCCGGCGTGTCGCGCTCCTCGAGCATCGCTTCGTCGAGCGCGCCGGTCAAGAGCGCCTCCGCGACGCGCCGCAACGTCGCGATCTTCCCGCGGCTGAGACCGGCCGTCTGCAACGTCTCGTCGCTTGCGTCCGCGAGCGCTTCGATCGCGGGGAACGCGTGCAGCGCGACGCCGTCGGATTCGATCGGCGAACCGAGGGCTTGGATCGTGCGGCTCAGGATGGCGCCCGCGGCATAGATGCTGACTTGCTGGAAAACGATCGCGTTCACGCACGCCTCCCAGAGCGTCGGATAGCGCGGCGGCTTGACGCCCCGCACGCGCTTCGCCAGCCCGCGCAGCCAAGGGATATTCGCGGCACCGCGATCGAAGACCGGCGTGCGGCGCTCGCTCCCGAGCATGCGGCGCACGAGGGCGAGCGCGCGCGCGTCCTCGCCGGCGGCACCGGCGATGCCGACCGCCAATTGCGCGGGGCCGCTTTGCCGTACGGAAACGACCACCGGGCTCGCGAAGCCGGTCAGCGCACGCCGGTACGTTCCGTCGCGCTCCGTATCGACGAGATTGGTCGAAAAGCGGCGCAGCACGGCCACCGTCAGATCCAGACGGTACGGCGCGACGACGTCGACGAGCATTTCGCTCATGGACCGCGGCTTCGCGGCATGCGTTTGACGCGCCCCCGCGAAGCACAGGAGCGTGAACGCGGCGGACTCGGGCGAACTCGCGACGATGCGCGCGACCTATCGGCAGTATTGGCGCATCAACCTGCTCACGATGATCGAGTATCGCGCGAACTTCCTGATGTGGTTCGCTTTCACGTTCGTCTACCATGCGACCGCCATCGCCGCGCTGTGGGTGACGCTCAACCAGTTCCCCTCGATGAACGGCTGGGATTTCAAGCAGATGGCGTTCTTGTACGGCCTCTGGATGATGGGGCACGGTTTCCACAACACGTTCTTCTTCACGGTCGGCGACGTGCCGGTGATGATCCGCGAAGGACGCTTCGACCGGTTCCTGGTGCGCCCGCTCGACCCGCTCTTTCAGGCGATGACCGTTCCGCAGCAGATCTGGCCCGACGAACTGATCCTGTCGATCGTCTTCTTTTGCTTCGCCACGGCCTTCGCCGGCGTGCGCGTCGACCTCGGCTTCGTGCTCTACGTGCCGCTGGTCGTGCTCGGCGGCGCGCTGATCGATTTCGGCATCAACCTCGCGATCGCGACCGCATCGTTTTGGATCGTTCGGATCGATACGCTGCGCTGGGTCGTGATGTCACTCGAGCAGGACTTCACGCGCTATCCGATCAGCATCTATTCGCGCGCGGTGCGGCTCTTTCTCTCGTTCGTCTTTCCGTTCGCATTCATGAACTACTTTCCGGCAACGTATCTGCTGCACAAGACCGACGGCGCGCTCGCGCTCGACCCCGCGATCGGCCTGCTGACGCCGGTCGTCGGCGGAGTCTGGTTCCTGATCTCGTATGCGTTCTGGCGCGTCGGGCTCGATCACTATCAGGGCACGGGGAGTTAGCGAATGGCGGAAGACATAACGCCACGCTGGGACGCGCTCAAATGCGCGCTCGCAGCGATCGACCCGGCCATCCTCGCTAACCTGCATCCCGGCGCGGACGACGAACGCATCGCGCGCTTGCACGCCGGCGCCCGCGTGCCGCTGCCCGCGGACCTCGAAGCACTGTACCGCGAGAACGACGGTGAGGGACGCCTTGGCTTCGATTTCCAATCGCCGGCCGCCGTGTTTTCCGTCGCCGATCCGCGGCACGCGAGCGGCGCGAACGACTACTGGTTCATGCCGATCGACGGCCCCGACGGCGTCGTGGCGGAATTGACGGCGTTCGCGGAAGCCGCGCCCTATCGCGCCGAAAGCGAGTGGATGGAACGCAGCGGGCCCGTCCGCGCTCACTCGCCCGGCTGGATCCCGTTCGCGAAGGATTTCGGCGGCAACTTCCTGTGCCTCGATCTCGATCCGGAATCCGGCGGCACGCGCGGCCAAATCATCGAGGTCGCCTACGACGATTCCCGGATCCGCGTCGTGGCGAGCGGGTTGGCGGAGCTGCTCGAGGATCGGCTGCGCCGGCTCCGCTGACGTCCGCGGGACGCTGAGCGGACGACGGCGTGCTACCCTCTGGATGCAGTCCGCAGCACACTCGAAGCGCGACGGGCCGCATCGCATGCGAAATGAGGGGCGTTTGGGAATGTCGTGGTTGGCTCGTTGCTGCGCATTGACGCTCGTTGCCGTCCTCGCGGACGCCGCCGTAGCGAGCGTGCACACCACACCGATTGCCCTCGGCCTCGCAATCCTCACCGCGCTCGCCGCGGCTGCGGGACTCGCGCTGCTGTGGTCCCGGCCATGGATTGCCCTCGCGCTCGGCGTTACGCTCTTGGCGCTCGCGTTCGCCGGCGGGACGTTCGGCGGAATCGCCGGCGGACCGGCGCTCTCGACCCTGCCGCCAAGCGACGCGGCCGCCGTCGCGCTCGCACTCTGCATCGCCGTCGCGGCCGCGGCCGTGTGCGTCGCTCTGCGAGCGATGTGGGCGTGCGTTCTCGTCCTCGTGGCCGCGGCGTATGGCCTGGTGCCGACCATCGCATCCGTCGGGCACGGCGGACTCGCCGCCGCGTTTTCATCGGCGCCCTTCGCCTGGACGCGCGGCACGTACGCCGCGGCCGAAGCGCTGTTACCGCTCGCGGCGATCGTTCTGGTCGCGTACGGCTTCGTGGAATTCGGCCGCAGACGCGCGGCGAACGGCGTTGCGGCGCTACTCTTGGCGGGCGGCATGGCCGCGGCAACGCAGCTGGGTGCGTTCGCGGCCGGAGCCGCCGGCTTACCGACGATCGTCGCCTTCGAGCATCCCTCCGATGCAGTTTCCGCGAATGTTGCGGCCGTCCACCAGCCGGCCGCTGAGGCCGCGAACGTCGCCCCACCGGCATCCGCCACGGAAACCGAGACCGTCGCGCCCGGCAGCGGACCGCTCTTCGTGCCCAAGGGCAGTCAGGGCGTGCCGCCCGAGGTGGCCGCCGCCGCGCCGATCGTCGCGAAAGATCCCGCGCACGCGCTCGCGGCCGTGGCGAGCTACGCCGACGATCTCTACCCCGGCGCCCTGGCCGGTTCGAGCGGCGCGCTCCGCAGTCATAGCGGCAATAGCGTCGACAAGGCGTTATTGCTCCGCGACCTCTTGCGCGCCGCCAACCCGTCGCTCGAAACGACGTTCGCGCGCTGCACGCTCTCGGCGGATCAAGCGGACGCGATCGTCGCCCGCGCGCGCGCCGTGAGCGCGCACGTTCCCATTGTGATGCAAGCCGCGGGCGCCGCCGCGGCGAGCGCGACCGACCCGGCCGTTCGCGCGCGCTTGCAATTGTTGGGGCAGAGCTGGACCCATCTCGTCGGTGACGCGCGCGACGAGGGCCGCAAACTGTCAGCGCGCTTGCAAAGCGCCGGCGTGGCGCTTCCCACGCTACCGGGAGCCGATCGTCTGCGCGCGCTCGCCGCCGATCACGTGTGGCTGCGCGCGAAGCTCGACGGCACCTGGACGGATCTGGATCCCACGCTTGCGCCGGCTGCGCTCGGACGCACACGTTGCTCCGCGCAAAGCGAAACAGCCACACTTCCGGACCAACTCTACGACGTGCTGGGCGTACGCGTCGTCGCCGAGGAATCGAACGGAACGCCGCGGCGCATAACGTTGCTCGACCGCACCTTTCGCACCGCCGATCTCGCCGACCGCGACGTCTCGTTCGTGTTCGCGGAACCGGCGGGCCTCAGCGATGTCGTCCCCGCCGCAGCGTCAACGCCGCCGCCCGGCGCGGATCTCTTCACGCCCGTCCTCGAAATCGGCGACGAGTACCTGACCGGGACGCCGCTGACGCTGCCGCCCCCGCTCGACGGCAGCATCGGCACGAAGATGACCGCACCCGTGAACGCGGCGGCCGCGGCATTCGGCGACGCCGGCGCGAGCCCGAGCCCGGTGCCGAGCGCGACGCCGGACCTTCCCAGCGTGAGCGCCGTATGGCTCGAACTCACGGTCGCGGCGCCCGGCGCAACGCTCACGACCGTGCGCAGCCCGCTCTTCGATCGTATCGGGTATGCGGCTCGCGCGGCGCACGGAACGCCGCCGCCGCCGCTGACGGCACAATTGCGTTTCGACGATTACCGCTCGCTGCAAACGGTGTGGAACGTCGCCGTTTCGGGCGGCCACGTGGCCGCCGCTTCCGGTCCGGCGAACGTTCCGCTCGGTGCCAAGCAGCCGCCGCTCGGCGCCGCGCTGGCACGCCTGAACGGCGCGTATTTCCAACTGCGGCGCGCCCTAATGGACGACGCGCGCGGTTCGCCGGCCGGCATCCTCGCAACCCAACCCGGCATCAGTTTACTGGCACTCGATAACGACGGCAAGCTGGCCGTCGATCTCGCCGGCGACAGCGCCCTCCCGCTGACGACCGAGGACGCGCGGCCGCTCTGGGCCGCGACCTCGGTCCTCGCCGAGCGTCGCTTGGTGACGGCACCCGTGCGCGGCGGAAGCGCGATCACCCCCGCCCAGGACGACGCGCTCTTCGCCTTCGACTACGCCGAGAACGCCGGTATGAAAATGTTGGCGCTCCACCCCGGCGGCGCGTCGCCCGCGGAGGCGGCGATCCCCGACGAAGCACGGGCGCGCATGTCGGACCACCTCGCGCACGGCGCGACGCTGCTCGCACTAGCGCCCGACGCCGCGCACGGTACCGGTCCGGCGACGTATGCGTTCTGGGTCGCCGATCCCGCGACGGGCACGTTGCGCGACGAGAACGCGTTTGGACGCCACGAAGAAGTCGCCGGCGAAGCCGTCACCGACGAGCACGTCGCCTTCAAGAACGCGTCGGTCATCCGGCGCCTCGCGTGCCGCGTCGCTTTCGCGACGATGGTCTGGGCGGCGCAAGACAGCAGTTGGGCCGAAGGCCAGAGCTTTCGAGACGCCGAGGAAGCCGCCGAGAAAGCCGTCGACGAAGAAGACCCCGCCTGCGGCGGCTAGGAACCGGACGAGAGCGCGCGCGGCTCGTCGAGCGGCGATTTCTCGCCGGGTAGCGGATAGAAGAGCGCGCCCGCGACGTCGGGCGCGGGTTCGATGCCGGCCGGACGCAGGTGCCGGATCAGCCACTGCGCGATCGCGCGCAGGCGCAGCACGCGGTTGCGCGGGCGGCCGGTGCGCGAGAGGTTGTGGCCGTCGTCGCGGAAGCGCACGAACTCCGTATTCGTACGGCCCAGGCGGCGTAACAGCGAAAACAGCTGTTCGCCTTGATCGATCGGGCAGCGGTAATCGCGTTCGGAGTGTTCCACTAAGAGCGGCACGTCGATGTTGCCCGCGGCGCGCATCGGCGACATCTCGAAGAGCTTGCGGCCGTCGCCGTCCCACGGCGCTTCGAGCTCGCGTTCGAGGAACCAGCCGAGGTCGGCGGCGCCGACTTCGCTGACGAAATCGTTGACGGCGCGCATCGACACGCCCGCGGCGAAACGCTTCGTGTGCCCGAGCAGCCACGTCGTCATGAACCCGCCGTAGGATCCGCCGGCGAGCCCGATGCGCGCCGTATCCATGCGCGTGTTCTCGATGGCGGCATCGAGGATCGACAGCACGTCCGACGCGTCGATGCCGCCCCAATCCCCCGTCACGGCATCGGAATACCGATGTCCGTACGTCTGGCTGCCGCGCGGGTTTCCGAAGGCGACGCCGATACCGTGCGCGGCGATGATCTGGAATTCAAACGTAAACGCGTACCCGTAGGCCGTGTGCGGACCACCGTGCACCTGCAGTACGTACGGCGCGTTCTCCGGCTCGTCGGGGTCGAGAATCCAGAGGTCGAGCGCGGTGCCGTCGCTCGCGACCGGACGAACTCGGCGCGGCGCGCGGATCGTGCGTTCCGCCAGCCACGGATTGCAGTCGGTCAGCACGGTCTCCGCGCCGCTCGCATCGAGCAGCGCCAACTCGGCGGGGACGATCTGCGAGGAGAACACGAACGCGAAGGCGCTGCCGGCCGCCGAGAACGCCGCGATGTCGCGTTCGCCGCCGGCGACGATCCGGTGCCCGGAACCGTCGCGCGCGAATGCCGCGATCGCGCACGTACCCGCGTCGCCGAGCGACGCGTACACCTCGCGATCGTCGGCCGACCAATAGGGAACCTGCTGGCCGCCGATGCCGCGCAGATCGCTGCCGACGAAATCCACCACCGGCCGGTCGCACGCGGCGCTGAGCGAGTGCGCCTCCCCGCCGTTCGCCGAAACCACCAATAATTCGGGATTGAAGCGGCCGCCGGCGTCGTCGCCGTGCTCGTGGCCCACGTAGGCGATCTCGCTGCCGTCGTGGGAGTAGGCCGGCACGCCGCACGGCCCGAGCCCGCGCGTCACCCGTGTGAGCGCACCCGAGGCCACATCGACCACGTGAATGTCGGCGGAGAGCGACGTCTCCGCCGCGCCGATCTGGGCCGCGAACGCGATATGCGTCCCGCTCGGCGACCACGCCGGCGTCTGCACGTCGAAGTCCCCGCGCGTCAACTGTCGCGCCTCGCCGCCGTCGCGCGCGATCACGAAGAGATGCTTGCGGCGGCCGTCCAGGAGGCCTTCGTCGTCGCTCTTGAAGGGTAGCGCGCGGATGTGGCGCGCGCCGGAACGCTCGTCGAGCGCGATCCTCGCCGTCGACGGATCCAGCGGCGTCACGGCCACGAACGCGACCCAGGCGGAATCCGCCGACCACGCGATCGCGCTGATGCCGTCGTAGGCATCGGTCAGCGGCGAGGCTTCGCCGCCTTCGAGCGGCACCGCATACACGCGCTTCCCGTGGCCGCGCTCGGCGACGAAGGCGAGCCGCGCGCCGTCGGGCGAAACGCGCGGCATCCGATCGTGCGTGCCCGACGTGAAGCGCACGGGCGCGCTCCCCGCACGCGCGGACCAGATCGCGGTGTTCGTACGATCCCGCTCCTCGTCCATCGTGGTCGCGACGTAGAAGACGCGGCCGCCGGGGCCCAAGCGCGGATCGCTCGGCAACGTGAGATGCAGCAGGTCGCTCGGAACGAGTCGCGTGCGCGTCATTTCGCGTACACATCCGCGATCGCCGCGTAGAGCGCGGCGGCTTCACGCGCTTGAAACGCCGCCGACCCCAGCAGACGTTCTTCTTTCGGATTCGAGACGAAGCCCAATTCCACCAAGACGGCGGGAACGCGCGCTTCGTTCGTGACCGCCAGATCGCGCGCGCGGAACTGCGACTCGCCGAGACCGAGCGGCGCAAGCCGCGCCCGCACGGCGTTCGCGAGGGCGACGGAGTTGGGTCGCAGCCAGAACACGCTCGTGCCGTGCGCGGACGCATCGGGCGACGAATCCGCATGGAGCGCGATGAACGCGCTCGCGCCGAGTTTATTGGCCAGCGCGGCACGCGCCCGATTATCGAGCCGTTTGTCCGTCCCGGTCCGGTAGGGCGCGGCATAGGAGCGGGTTAGCACGACGCGCGCCCCCGCGGCGCGCAGTCGCGCCGCGAGATCCTCGCCGACGGCCAGCACGACCTTCTGTTCCTCGACCCCATCCGGTCCGACGGCCCCGACGTTGAGCAAACTGCCGTCCGGATAGCGAGTCCCGTGGCCCGGATCCACGACGAAGATCTTGCCGGCGAGCGACGCCGTCGCTGGGGCGCCGGCAGCCACGCCGGCTCGCGGACACGTGAAGAGCGCTGCGGCCGTCAGCACCGCGATGTGGAATCGTCTCATAGGATTCGCGCTTGCGAGCGCCGATGCCACGACTCCTCGCGCGTACGCCCGGCGCCCGCAGCGTGAGGGCCGCGCACGAGGAATCGAGCGGCCTTCGTTCGTACGACTTCGGCGGTGAATCGCTACGCGTTCGTAACCGGAACTACCGCGGCCCTCGCCTTACCCCGTATTGCGAGCGCGCAGGACCTTCAGTCCGAACTCGCAAGCGCCGCCGCCGCTTCATCCGGAGTGGTGGGCGTTTGGGCCCGCCGGCTCGGCACCGGGGAGCCGATTACGTGGAACGCCGACGAGCGCTTTCCGTCGGCGTCGGTCATCAAGGTCGTCGTCCTGGTCGCGCTGATGCAAGATTCCGAAAAGGACGCGGGCATCTTCGATCGCCGGATCCGGCTCAAGCTCTCGGATTTCATCGGCGGTTCCGAGGTGCTCGACTCCTACAATCCCGGAGATCTCATTTCCGTCGGCACGCTCGCGCGCGCGATGATCGAGCAGAGCGATAACACGGCCTCCAACGTCCTCATCACCATGCTCGGCCTCGACCGGATCGCCGAGACGATCCATCGGGCCGGCCTCTCGCGCACGCAGTTGCACCGCCACTTCGCCGACGTCGGCACGGTCGTGCGCCATAGCCAGAACCTCACGACCGCGCACGACATGGGCAGCCTCCTCTACGCGATCGAACGCGGCGCGCACGAGGGCGTCTACACGGTCGCGTCGCCGGTGTCGTGCCGCCACATGATCGACATCATGTTGCGCCAGGAAGATCGCGATAAGCTCGCGCGCGGCCTGCCCAAGGGCGTTCCGCTCGCCAATAAGACGGGCGAAATCGACGGCGTCCGCAACGACGTCGGGATCGTGGACCCCTATGGGAACGCGCCTTACATCATCGCGGTGCTCACCAAGGATCTCGACGACTTCTCTCTGGGCAACATCGCGATCCGCCGGATCTCAAAGGCGATTTACGGCGCGCTGAACTGATCGTTCGCGCCCGCCGAGCCTTTCAATCCGAAACCGTTCCCCAAAATGACGCGACCGGAGAAAAGCGAAGCCATCCGCACGATGGCTCATAGAAGACGACCCGGCATGCCGCGCGCGCACCGTCACGTCGCTTCATTGGTGGGCACGCTGATGTTCGTCGCTGCGACGCTGCTGCTCGCGCCGACAGCGCAGGCCGCGAAGCCCCAGACGTATCACATTCGCTTCGCGGCCGCGGTCGGCTCCAAACCCTTCCAATGCGGTCAGAGCTATACGGATCTCGGCCTCGGCGGCGCGACCGTTGCGGTCGACTACTTCCGCTTCTTCGTCTCCGGCGTTCGCCTCATCGATGCGACCGGACGGCGCGTTCCACTCGAGTTGCAGCAGGACGGCGTCTGGCAGCGGCGCGACGTCGCGTTCCTGAGCTTCGAGAACCCCGCCAGCGGGTGCGCCAACGGGTCGCCGCTCCAGCACGAAGAGGTTGCCGGAACGGCCCCGCCTGGCGACTACCGCGCGGTGGAATTTACACTGGGACTTCCGAACGACCTCGATCACGCGGACGCGACCGTCGCGGAGTCGCCGCTCAACCTCACCGACATGTTCTGGACCTGGCAGGCCGGTTACAAGTTCCTCCGCTTCGACGCGCGCGTGACCGCGCCCGACGGGAGCAGCGCGGGCTACTTTCTGGATCTGGGCAGCACCGGATGCACCCAGCCGCCCGGCGGGGCCGTCACGTGCCGTAACCCGAATCTCGAGACGGTCGTTCTCGATGGTTTCGACCCGGAGAAGAACGTCGTCGTCGCGGATCTGGGGTCGCTGTTCGCGCACGCGGATCTGCTCGCGCTCGCCCGAGCCGGCGGTTGCATGTCGAGCCCGGGTCAGGCCTGCCAACCCGTCATGCACGATCTCGGCGTCGCGTTCGGCGGCGAAGCCGGCGGCGCCCAGGCGCTCTTCCGCGTCCGGTGAGAGGCGCGTTTCGCGGCGCCGCCCTGCTGCTCGCGGCCTGGCTCGCGTTAGCGGTTCTAACGGCCGGCGCGCAGCAAGGCTCCGTGTTCCGATGGAACATCCCGGCCTGGGCCGCGCCGCCCATCGTGCCGCCGGACAACCCGATGACCGTCGAGAAGGTCGCGCTCGGCCGTTACCTCTTTTACGATAAGCGCCTGTCCTACAACGGGAGGCTGTCGTGCGCGGGCTGCCACATGCAGAAGTTCGGCTTTACCGATTTGGAGCCGAGGGCCGTCGGAAGTACGGGCCAGTTCCATCCGCGCCGAACCGCGACCTTGACGAACGTCGCCTACGACACGGTGCTCACGTGGGCCAATCCGACGCAGCACCGGCTCGAAACGCAGATGCTCACGCCGATGTTCGGCGAGCAACCCGTCGAACTGGGCTTCTCCGGCCGCGAAAAGGAACTGCTGGCGCGCCTGCGGGCCGACGAGCGCTATCGAACTCTGTTCCCGGCCGCGTTCCCCGATGCGCGCGATCCGTTCAGCTTGGGAAGCGTTACGAAGGCCATCGCGTCGTTCGAGCGGACGCTCATCTCGCTCACTTCGCCCTACGACCGCTACCGGTACGGCGGCGAAACCGACGCGATCGACGCGGCCGCGAAGCGCGGCGAAGCGCTCTTCTTCGGCGAAAAACTCGAGTGCTTTCACTGCCACGCCGGCATCAACTTCTCCGATAACAGCGCCGACGCGCGCACGCGCATCCTAACGGTCGCCTTTCACAACACCGGACTCTACAACGTCGGGGGACGCTATCCGGCGCACAACGCCGGCGTCTTCGAGATCACCGGCGACCCGCGCGACGACGGCGCCTTCAAGACTCCGACCTTACGCAACGTCGCGGTCCGCGCGCCGTACATGCACGACGGGAGTGTCGAGAACCTGAGCGACGTCCTCGACCACTACCGCGCGGGCGGCCGCACGATCGTGGGCACCCCGCTAGCCGGCGTCGGCCGCGACAACCCAAACAAAGACGTGCTGATCCACGGATTCGCCCTCTCCGAGACGGAGCGGCGCGACGTGATCGCGTTTCTCGGGACGCTGACGGACAAAGCCTTCCTCACCGACCCGGCGCTCGCGGACCCCTTCGCCGCCACGCCGGCGTCGCAGGCCACGCTCGCACCAACGCGATAAGCCTCGCGCGAAACCGTTCGCTCCCTCGTAGCAGGAACGCGAGCAAGCCGAAGAGGATGTACGGGCGCATTCGAAATCGCCCGCGAGCGCGGTCGCTCGCACATCACGGAGGTTCGAGTGCGGCACGTTTGGTTCTCGCGTACGACGAGCGTCGTTGCGCTGCTGATCGCTCTCTGCGCGACGTTCGCACTCGGCAGCACGCCCGCGTTCGCGGGAACGACGGGAACGATTACCGGCACGGTTACCGACGGGAAAACCGGAAATCAGCTCGCCGGCGTCAAGGTCGACGCCGTATCGCCGGGCGGCACCTACTCGACCACGACGGACGCCAAGGGCTTCTTCTCCCTGCAAGCCGTCACGCCGGATACGTACACGGTTTCGTTCGAACTCAGCGGTTTCGAACCGGTCAGCATTCCCGGCGTGACGGTCGGCCAGGACCTCGTGGCGCGCGTCGATCAGGTGTTGCGCAAGTCGCTCAAGGAGATCGGCGGCGTGAAGGCCCGCAGCCAAGGGTCGCTGTTCAAGCCGTACACCGGCACCGACGTGTACAACGTCAGCGGCCAGCAACTGGAAGCGGCCACGGGCGACGACGACTTGCACAAGACCGTCTACCAATATCTCGAGACCGTTCCCGGCGTCACGCCGATCGGCGGTGCCTATCCGGCCGAACCCTCGATCCGCGGCGGTTACGACGTGGACAACGGCTACGAATTCGACGGCATCCCGATCACGGAACGCATCACCGGTTACTTCACGACCAATCTGACCGACCTCGGCATCGGCAACGTCGAGGTCTACACGGGGGGTCTGGGAGCCTCCAATGCCGGCAACGGCCTCGGCATCATCAACACCGTCGTCAAGCAAGGCACGTACCCGGGATTCGGCTTGATCTCGGCCGGCACCACGACGCCCGACTTTAATTTCTACGACCGTCTGGAATTCGGCGCGGCCACGAAGGATCGGCGCCTGACGTTTTACCTCGGGTACGATCAATCGGAGTCTCAGACGCAATTCTGGGCGGGTAACAGCCGGCCGCTCTTCCCGATCACCGAGATCGGCATCAGTTCCGGCAACCCGGGTTTCACCTACACGAACGATCTCATCGCAAACCTGCACTATCATCCCAACGACCGCAACGATTTTCAGGTGCTCTTCCAAAACGGCACCTACAACGGCGAGGATACGTACGGCCTGGAACCCACCTCGAGCACGGGGTTGGCTCTCGCGCCGTGCCCCGGTTCGACGGGCGGCGCGACCACCGCGAGCAACGGTAGCGGCGGCGTCGCCCCGGACGGCAAGCCGTGTCCGCTCGGTCTGTATTTCAAGGCGCTCGCCCCCGGCGCGGGCGACTTCATCGGCCACTATTCGGGAATCGGTAAGATCCAATGGAACCACGTGATCGACCCGCATTCGAGTTTCGCACTGCGGTTGGCTGAAAATTACAACGAGTACGTCTTCGATCAGCCGCTGACCGATCCCAACGTCGCCGCGAACAACGTCCCCGGCGGCGGCACGATCGTCGACCCGACGTGCCCGTCGTACCCGTATCAGCCCGGGTCGCCGCTGCCGGCCTCGAGCGGCGGCGGCGAATGCACGCTCGATCTCGGCGACTATTACCAGGATCGCCGTTCCCAGGAATACTTCGCCTCGTTCGATTACACGCTCACGCCGAACCCGAACGTGATCGTGCGCGCGGGCCTGGGCCAGGAGTACGATAGCCAAACGCGCCGGGTGGACTACCTCAACCTGTTCAGCTGCTCCGGCGCCGCGACGTATCCGTGCATCGCCGCTCTGACGGACATTCCCACGCACGTTCCCGATGCGTACGTCTCGGCCTCCGCGAATCTTGGCCGGCTCACGCTCGAGCCCGGCCTGCGCTGGTCTCGCATCTTCTACGGCGTCCCGCCCAGCGACGGCGGCGCCGTGTCGGCGCAGTTCTACGCACCGTCCATTCTCGGTACGTATCGAGTCGGGCAGAAGAGCGCGTTCCGCTTTTCATACGCGACCTCGGGCCAGTACATCGGCACGGAATTCGTGTACCGGCTGAACTCGAGCACCTACGACCCGGCGACCAACGGCGCCGGCGCGTACCAGCCGCAGATCAACCGCGTGACCGACTTTCAGTTCGAGCACGAGTTCGACTCAACGACGTCGCTCAAGTTCGGCCCCTTCTATCGCAACACGAACAACTACCTCTCGAGCTTCACCCCCTTCTTGGGATTCCGGCCGGGAACCGACATACCCAAGTACGGCGATCAGGAGCTCTCGAACGGGACGAAGATTCGATCCCTCGGCGCGGAGCTCGGATTCACGCACGTCGACCCCCGCCCGGCCGGTGCGTCGGTGTGGATCTCGGGTTCGTACAACAACTATTGGACGCAGGTCTCAGCGGTGACCGGAGGTCAGGTCTCGTTCCTGGGCTTCCCGTTGCCGGGGCCCTTCCTGCAGCAAGGCATCTTCGTCCGCGGCTATCAGACGCCGCTCTTGACCGGCACGGTCACCGCCGATCTGCACAGTCACGGCTGGCATCTGGAACCCGTCGCCTACTACGCGTACGACACGTTCTACAACACGGGCGGCTGCATCCCGACCGACGGCAACGGCCACCTGCTGCCCTACAATCAGTACAGCCAGCCCGAGGATTGCGGAGCGATCAGCGACCGCGCGCCCGTGCTCGCTCCCGAGAGCATCGGTAGCGGCTACTGGTACCTCAACGCCACGCTCTCGCGTCAGATCAACAACCAGGTAACGATCGGCCTCAACGTCCAGAACGTGACGAACAACCAGCACGGAACCACACCCTGCTACAACGTCCAAGATTCAAATTTGCCGACGGGCATCGGCTCGGGATGCGCCGGCAACAACGGCCCGCAATCCGGGATTGCCGTCCCGGTCGGGTACATCTATCAGAATCTAACGCAGACGCCGCGCACGTACGAGGCGTTCATGCGCCTGAAGTTCTAGCCGCCTACCACCGCTTCTAGAACAAACTGGTCTGCTGTACCCGCGCGGGCCGTTCGTGCGCGATGCCGAGGGCCGCGTAGAGCGAACGCACCGTCGCCGGGCTGTGGCCCTGGTAGTGGTTGTTCACGTATCCGAAAACGCGCTTCAGCCGCGGCGCCGCGGCCCGTAAGGCTTTCTCCCACCAGGCGATCTCGTCTTCACGCGATCGTTGCACGGCATCGAAACGCGTGAACGCATCGTGGTCGCCGATCCAACGCACGTACGCATACTCGAGGGTCGTGCGCTGCAGCACGGGTGCGAGCAACTCGCGGGGCACGAAGGGCGCGTCCGCCACCGCGAGCGCGAAGCCGCGATCTTCTAATAACTCCTGGATCTCCGGCGCGTACCACGCCGGATCGCGAAACTCGAACGCGGTCCGCACGCCGGACGGGAACGCGTCCAGCGCCGCACGCAGGTCCGCTTCCTGATCGCGCGTGAACGATGCGTCGAACTGGGCCAGCACGCAGCCGAGCTTCGGTCCGAACGCCGCCATCGCGTCGTAAAACTCGGCAACCAAACCGCGCACGTCCAGCAGGCGCCGCTCGTGCGTGATCTCGCGCGCGAGCTTACATGAGAACGCGAACCCGTCGGGCACCGCGGCCGCCCACTTGCGCACCCGCTCGGGTGCCGGCGTGCCGTAGAACGTCGAGTCGATCTCCACGGACCGGAACTCTTCCGCGTACGAACGCAGGAACTGCTCGGGACGCGTGGCGGCGTCGTACATCGTGCCGGCCCATTCCGCGTACGACCAGCCCTGCGTCCCGAGCGTGAACTCCACGCGACCTTACGCGGCGGTCTTGGCCTCGATGGTGACCGTCTCCATCACGTCGCCGACGCGGATCTTATCGACCACGTCCTGGCCCGCGACGGTCTGCCCGAATACCGTATACTGCTTGTCGAGAAACCCCGCGTCGCCCAGGCAGATGTAGAACTGCGAACCCGCCGAGTTGGGGTTCGCGGCCCGCGCCATCGCCACGGTGCCCTTCGCATGGTGGAGGTTACTGAATTCCGCATCGAGGTTGTAGCCGGGGCCGCCCGTGCCCGTGCCCTGCGGGCAGCCGCCCTGGATCACGAAGCCCGGCTCCACCCGGTGAAACTTCAGTCCGTTATAAAATCCCGCTCGCGCGAGTTTGATGAACGCCGCGCTGTGCTGCCGCGCCTCGTGCGGATAGAACGTGAAGACGATATCGCCTTTCTTCGTGTGGATCCGCGCTTGCACGTTTTCGGCCTCGGCGGCGAGCGCGTCGAGCTCGGCTCCGGTCGGCGGGGTGTAGGTCGCCATGTGTTCTCCGATCGTCAGCGTGCCGGCGGCCGCCCCGCGAGGCGGCTCGCCGACGTCCGGGGCGTTGCGCAATTTCCGTTCGAACACCTGTCCTGCCGCGAGGGCCGCGAGCTTCGCCGCGCGGCCCAGCCGCTTGAAGCGCAGCTCGTCCCGCAGCGCCGCGGAACGGTCGGGCACCTGCCAGTAGGCGCGCAGCCGGGCCGGCAACCGCGAGCGCACGTAGCGCGAGCCCTTTCCGGCAGAATGCGTTGCCAATCGTGCCGCCAGATCGTTGGTCCAGCCCGAGTAGAGCGAGCCGTCGGCGCACACCAGGACGTAGACGAAGAAGGCACCGGTCGATTCCTCACATTCCTGGCTCACACTTTTCGACCTGACGCGCCGATGACTCAGAAAGGAAGACCTCCCGTTTGGATAACCCGGCCAAGGGAATCATGGTGCTGACGAAATGTCCACTACCGAAGCGGTGCTCGACTTCCGGGTCGCGCCGCAACCCCACCTGTCGCGGTTAGTACGCGAACGAGTCATTGACTTTGCCCAGACGCACGACGTCGGCGAGGACGACCTCGCGTACTTCCTGACCGCCCTCGGCGAAGCCGTCGCCAACGCGATCGAGCACGCCAAGGCCGATCAGCCGATCCTCATCGAGGTGCGCGTCGGCGAGGATCGCATCGTGGCCACGGTTCAGGACCGGGGCATCGGCTTCCCGACGGCTCTCGTGATCGAACCCGACCTGCCCGACACGCACTCCGAGCGCGGCCGCGGCCTGCCGATCATGCGGCGCTGCTCCGATATCTTCGCTCTCCACAGCGAACCGGGCCGCGGCACGGCGGTCGTCGTGGGCCGCTACCTCAAGCGGGAAACGCTTCGCGCCACGGTCGCCTGACCGGCAACCAATCTTCACGCGAACGTCGCGCCCACGGTGACCGTCATCACCGGAGCCTGAGCCCCCCTCAGCGATGATATTTGAAAGCGTCGCTGGGGAGTTCCATTGTTCGATTCAGGGGCCGAGGTCATCGAGCGAGACGATTTCTGTTCTCTCGCGCCGATCGGCTGGCTGCATCACAAGATGCAGGACAGCTTCTTTCTCGTCGTCGGCACCGGCTCGTGCCAAGGCTTCCTGCAGACCGCCCTCGGCGTGATGATCTTCGCGAAGCCCCGCTTCGCGACGGCCGTGCTCGATGAAGACGATCTCGGTGGTGCCGATCCGCTGACCGGCCTGCGACCGCTCGTGCAGGCCGTCGTCGCCGAGCACGCGCCCCGGGCGATCTTCCTGGCCTCGACCTGCACGCCCGAGATCCTCAAGATGAACGTCGCCGGCTGCGCCGAGCCGTTAGAGACCGAATTCGGCGTCCGGGTCTATCCCTGCCGCCTGGACGGCTTCGATGCCGCGTACACCCAAGGCGAAGACCACGTGATGCAGGCGATGATCGCCCGCGCCCCCGAGACCGAGGCGAAGAATCTCGTGATCCTCGGGTGCCTCTCGGCGCTCGAGGAGGCGGAAATCCGCATCGAATGCGCCGCGATGGGCCTGCCCGTTCCGGAGTTCCTCCCGGCGGAAAGCGCGCTCGACCTGCCCGCGATCGGTCCGAACACGGTCCTCGCGCCCGTCCATCCGTACCTCTTCCAGGCCGTGGCCTACGCCAAACGCGAGCGCGGCTGCGAGATGCACAAGACGCTCTTCCCCTACGGCCCCGACGGCACGCGAGCGTTCTACGAGAGCTTGGCGGCCGCGTTCGGCAAGACGGTCTCTTACGCGGACCGCGAGCGCGAGACGTGGGCCGCCGTGGCCGGCCAAGTCGAACCGCTGGGCGGCAAGACGATCGCCTTCTCCTCGGACGCGATGGTCGAGTTGCCGCTGGCGCGCACCTTGCGCGCGGCCGGCGCCAACGTCTCCCTCGTGGGCACGCCCAACGTTTACAAGAAGTTCCACGCCGCCGAACTCGCAGCGCTGGCGGGCGTCGAGGTCTTGGAACGCCCCGACCGCTTCGAGCTCTTCGCGCGGCTGAGCGCGAACCGGCCCGATCTCGTCGTGGCCAACCTCAACATCGCGAATCCGCTGGAGGGCATGGGCTTCGCGGTCAAGTGGTCGACGGAGCTGACCTTCCAGCCGATCCACGGTTTCAGCGGCGCCGGTTCACTCTTCGGGATGTTCTCCTCGGCGTTGCGCCGCCACGAGGCGCTGGCCGCGCGGCGCGTCCGCGACGGTTCCCCGGGGGCGCCGATCGACCTCGACTTCTTCCGGCTGGCGGCGGGCGCGGGGGCGCGCGGATGAAGCTCGCCATCTGGAGCTACCAGGCACCCGCGCACGTCGGCGTTTCCAAAGCCGCCGCGTCGTTCTCGAAGATCCATTGCGTCCTGCGCGCGCCCAAGGGCGACGGCTACGGCACGATCATGCTGGCGATGTTCGAGCGCCTCGGCGTCATGCCGCCGCTCTCCGTCTGCGCGATGTCCGAAGCGACCCTGGCCGGCGCGCACGCCAACATCCCGGCCGTCCTCAAGGAAGTCGACCGGCGCTTCGCACCCGAGATGATCGTGGTGACGCGTAGCGCGACGGCCGCCGTGCTCCAGGAACCGCTCGACGGCGAGGTCTCCATGATGGCGCCGGGCGACGTGAAGGCCGAGATCTTCATGGCGTCGACGCATCCCGTGCGCGATACCGAGATTTCGGCCTTCGCGCTCACGACCCGGGAGCTCGTGGAGCGCTTCGCCGAAGACGTGGCGCGCAGCGAACGGCCGTCCGTGAACATCATCGGCCCCTCGTTGCTCGGCTTCCACGACCGCTCCAACGTCGAGTCGCTGCGCCGCACCTTGGCCGCGGTCGGCATCGAGATCAACGCCGTCGTGCCGCTGGGGTCGTCGCCCGACGACCTGCGGACGGTCGGGCGCGCCTGGGTGAACGTTCCGCTCGCCCACGAACTCGCGAAGCCGACCGTCGAATTTCTCCGCGACCGCTTCGCAACGCCCTACGTCGAGCAGCTGCCCTACGGGGAGGCCGGCACGACCCGCTTCCTGCGCGAACTCTGCGGCCTCTGCGAGATTCCCGCGGAACGCATCGCGGACGCCGCGCGCGATTCCCAGTTGCTCTGGTACGCGCGCACCGTGGACGCGCACGCCCTCTCCTCGAAGCGCGTCGCCGTTTTCGGAACGCCCACGGCCGCCGCCGGCATCGCGCGCGTGCTCCACGAGGAACTCGACATGCAGGTCGAATTCGTCGGCACCTACGTCCTCGCGTGGGAACGGTGGTTGCGCGAGCGCGTCGCCGACATCACGCCGAACGTCCTGGTCTCCGACGATTACCACGTCGTCGCGCGCGAGATCGACCGCACTCGGCCCGACATCATGTTCGGCACCCAGATGGAGCGCCACTCGGCCAGCGCCGTCGGCGTACCGTGCGCCGTCGTCGCGCCGCCCGCGCACATCTTGAACTTCCCGCTCGGCTACGCGCCCTTCGTGGGGTACGACGGCGCCAACCACATCGGCGACCTCGTGAACCAGACGCAAGTGCTGGGGCTCGAACACCATCTGATCGAGACCTTCGGGCCGCGCGGCCAAGGCCGGTTCGCGGAAGCCGCGCCCGAACCCGAACACGTCGCGGAGCACGCACTTCCGCCGGTACCGGTCGCCGCCGCGGCATTCAACGGCGCCGCGACGTCCAACGGTAGCGCGGCCGGCAACGGCGCGACCAACGGAATCGCCGGACACGGAAGCTCCGCTAACGGGGTTGCGGCCGCAATCGAACCGCGCTGGGATGCGGCGGCGGAGAAGCTGCTCGGGCGCGTGCCGTTCTTCGTGCGCAAGCGCGCGCGCGCCAACACCGAAAAGTACGCGCGCGAGCGCAACATCGCGGTGATCGACGAATCCGTGCTGCTGCGCGCGCGGGAGCACGTCGGTGGCTAAGCCCGGCGTGCTGCGCGACTCCGCGCGTTCGACCGTCGAGACCGTCGGCCACTTCGGCGCGATGATGCTGCCCTTCGCGAGCCGGCAGAACGGCGCCGCGCGGATCAACGCCTCGCTGCGCACCTTCGCGAAGCCCGGCACCTGGTTCGCGCCGATGTGGGCGATGCTGGTCGGCTGCGTCGCGTCCGGCAACGCGCATTGGACGTTCCCCTCGGTCGGGCGCGTGCTGCTCGGCATGCTGCTGGCGGGTCCGCTGCTCTGCGCGTTCTCACAGATCGTCAACGACTGGTTCGACCGCGCCGTCGATCGCATCAACGAACCCGACCGGCCCACCGCCGCGAACGCGCTGGCGCCCCGGACGGTCCTCGTCGTCGCGCTGGTGCTGCTGGCCGCCGCGCTCGGCGTCGCGTACCTGCTGGGCACGACGGTTCTCTACCTCGCGCTCGGCGGCATCGCGCTCGCGCTCGCGTACAGCGCGCCGCCGCTGCGCCTCAAGGCGCGCAACGGCTGGCTCGCCAATGCGGCCTGCGCCTTCAGCTACGAAGGCTTCGCGTGGGTCGCGGGTGCCGCTGCTTTCGGCCACGTCTCGCAGGGCACGATCGTGCTCGCGTCGCTGTATTCGCTCGGCTCGCACGGTCTGATGACCCTCAACGATTTTAAGAGTTACGAAGGCGATAAGCGGCTGGGCCTGCAGTCGTTACCCGTTCTGCTCGGACTCGACGGCGCGCTGCGCGCGGCCTTCGCCTTCATCGATCTCTTTCAAGTCCTCGCGATCGCCTACGTGCTGTGGCACCACATGTGGCTGGCCGGCGGCATCATGTTCGTCTTGTTCGCGATCCAGCTGCCGATGCAGCGCAAACTCGCGACCGACCCCAAAGGACTCGCACCGTGGTACTGCGCGAGCGCGATCCCGCCGTTCGTGTGGGGCATGCTCGTTTCCGCGCTCGCACTTCGCTCGGGAGGTTTCTGACCAATGGATGTTATCGTCGTCGGTGCCAACGTTGGCGGCAGCGTCGCTGCCGGAGATCTCGCGGCCGTCGGTGCGAATGTGATCCTGCTCGAGCGCGACCTCAAGCGCAAGAAACCGTGCGGCGGCGCGATTCCGCCGCGCGTGATCTCCGAGTTCGGCGTGCCCACCAAGATCATCGAGCGCAAGACGCGCCGCGCCGTCGTCATCGGCCCGAGCGGCAGCCGCGTCGAGATGGACGTGCGCGGCACGATCGCGCGCGAAGACGATTACATCATCATGGTCACGCGCGAGGTCCTCGACCGCACGATGCGCGAGAAGGCGCAGCAGGGGGGCGCCGAGCTGCGCGAGGCGACCTTCCTCTCGCACGAAGAGGACGCGCGGGGCAAAGTCCACGTCAAAGTCCGCTACAAGGGCGGCCGCGAGGAGACGCTCGTGGCCGACGCGCTGGTCGGCGCGGACGGCGCGGGCTCGGCGGTCGCCAAATCGTGCGGACGGCCGGCGATCAAACACGCCTCCGCGATCCAGGAACGCCTCGTGCTGCCCGACGACGCGATGGAGTATTACGAGAGCTTAGCGGAACTCTATCTGGGCGACGACGTCTCGCCGGATTTCTACGGCTGGATCTTCCCCAAGAGCGATCACGTCGCGGTCGGCACGGGCTGCCGGCCCGAACATGCCAACCGTTCCTACGCGTTTCTCGAGGGCGTGAAGCGGCGCGCGGGCGATAAGCTGCGCGGCGGCAAGCGCATCCTGCTCGAAGGCCACCCGCTGCCGATGGCGCGTTACAAGAAGCTGGTCTACGGCCACACCCTGCTGGTCGGCGACGCCGGCGGCATGGTCGCGCACACGTCTGGCGAGGGTATCTATTTCGCGATGGCCGCGGGCCGCATGGCCGCGCAGACGATCCACGCGTATTTCGGCGACGCCAAGTTCTCGCTCAACCGCTACGAGAAGAGCTGGCAGAAGCGCTACGGCGCGATGTTCGATTTCCTCGAAGTGCTGGAGAAGTACTCGTATCGCGGGAACAAGAACCGCGAGTTCTTCGTCGACATGTGCGACACGCGCGACGTTCAGGAGTTGACCTTCGACAGTTATCTCTTCAAGGAGATGGCGAAGATGTCGCCCGCTCACCACGCGCGGATGGCCCTCAACGGCGTGAAGGCGGCGCTGCGGAACTGGATGCACCCCAAGAGCCCGCTGATGGACAGCCCGCCGCAGATCACGGCGAAACAGGCGCTCAACCTCACCCGGATGGCCGTCGCGGACGGCGCCGGGGTCGACGAACGGGTGTACGCTAATGCAGGCTAGGGTCGTGCAGCCGTGCCTGCTGGGGATCACGGCGTTGGCGCTGGTCTCGTTGCTGCTCTCCTACAACCGCCTGCTGCGCAGCGTGGAGAGCGCGGCGGCCGCGGCCGGCCTGATCGACCGCGCTTGACGCTTCGCGCGCCCGCATGGTACCTTCAGCCTAACGTGAACCTGCGCGTACGACTTCTTGCCGGCCTCATTATTCGCTCGAACTCCCGGGCCCGGTTTCGGTCGTCGTAAGGTATCGCTCGCAGCACACACGATGAACCTCGCCGGACCGGCGAGGTTTTTTTGTCAGATTCAAGGAGCATCATGCCGTCCGCCCCGCTCGAACACATGCAGATCGCGCCGTATTATTGGTTCGATGGCACCATTTCACTTCGCGAAAACGTGACCGTCGACGCCTTCGCGCACGGCCTGCACTACGGGACGGGGGTCTTCGAGGGCGTCCGGGCCTACGCGACCCCGCGCGGCCCCGCGATCTTCCGCCTGCGCGAACACATGGAGCGCTTCGAACGCTCGGCGGCCGTCTACGGCCTGCAGCTCCGCTGGGACGTGCCGGCCCTCTGCGATGCGGTCGTCGAGACGCTGGTCCTCAACGAGCTCGAGTCCGCCTACATCCGGCCCTTGGCGTTCTTCGGCGAGAAGACGATCTCGCTCGCACCCAAGTTCTACTGTCCGACCCACGTGCTGCTGGCGTATCGCGCGCTCGGCAACTACTTCGGGGCCGGGCAAGAGAACGGCATCCGGGTCACGATTTCGCCGTGGCGAAAGTTCTCGTCGAAAGCCTTGCCCTCCACGGTGAAGGGCAGCGGCCACTACGCGAACTCCGTGCTCGCCATGCAGGACGCGTTCACGCGCGGCTTCGACGAGGCGATCCTGCTCAACGACCGCGGCGAAGTCGCCGAGGGCACGGGCGAGAACGTCTTCGTGGTCAAGGACGGGAAGCTGCGCACCAACGACCGTTCCGCCGACGTGCTGCACGGCATCACGCGCGCGAGCGTCATCGATTTGGCGGCCGACCTCGGCATCGCGGTCGAGATCGGGCCGCTCTCCGTCGACGACCTCCACGAAGCCGACGAGCTCTTCTTCACCGGTACCGCCGCCGAGGTCACGCCGATCGCCTGCGTGGACGACCACGTCTACGCCCTCCAGCGGCCCGTCACGACCCGCCTGCGCGAGGCCTACACCCGCGCCGTCGCGGGCGAGGATCCCAACCACGCCGATTGGGTCACGTTCGCCCGCGAGGCGAAGCGCGCGACACCTGCCGGCGCCGCGCGCTAGGCGCCGGCCAGCGCTTCGATCGCGGCGGCCAAACGGAAGTCGCGTTCCGTCAGGCCGCCCGAATCGTGCGAAGAGAGCGTGACGGTCACGTCGTTCCAGGAGAGCGTGATGTCGGGGTGATGGTCCTGGGCGTTGGCTTCGGCCGCGAGCGCGTTCACGAACGCGAGCGAGCCGTTGAAATCGCCTCGATCGAAGTGCTTCTCGATCGCGTTGCCGCGGTGGTGCCAGCCCGGTAGCGCTTCCAAGCGGTGCGCGATCTCGTCGCGCGTCAACAGGGTCTTGTGATCGATGCTCATACGACTCCCTTCGATTGTAATTCCTCGAACGCGCCGTCGAGGGCCGCGAGCGTGAGCTCGATCTCGGTCTCGCCGTGTTCGCTCGAAAGAAACATCAGCTCGTTGGGCGAGGGCGCGAGGAGCACGCCGCGCTCGCGCATCGCGTGATAGTACGCCGCGAACGCCTCGCGCGAGGCCTGCGCGCGCTGGTCGTAATCGCGCACCGGCGGCCCGGCGCGGAAAGCGAAGTCCACCATGCTCGCGAACTGCGTGACCGCGAAGCCGATCCCGCGGCGCGCGAAGACCGCGCGGATGCCGCCCGCTAACGTTCGCGCGCGGGCTTCGAGGCGCGCGTAAAAGCCGGGGTCGGCCTCGAGCAAGTCCAGCGTGCGGTGCCCGAGCGCCACGGAGAACGGATTGCCGGAGAACGTTCCGCCCGTGAAGCTCGCGCCGCCGGGAGCGAGCGCGGCCATCACGTCGGCGCGGCCGCCGAAAGCCGCGAGCGGAAAGCCGCCGCCCATGATCTTGCCGAGCGCCGTGAGGTCGGGCGCGCGGCCGCACCAGCCCTGGCCGCCGTCCAAGCCGACGCGCAGCCAGGTGATCACCTCATCGAAGACCACGAGCGCTCCGCCGCGCCGCGCGCGCTCGAAGAGGCCGTCGATGAAACCCGGCTGCGGGAGGACGAGGCCCATGTTGCCGACGACCGGCTCCACGACGATCGCCGCGAGCTCGCCCTCGCGTCCGGCCAGGCGCGCGTCCAGGTCGGCCAGATCGTTGTAACGCGCCACCACGCTATCGGAGCGAACGCCGCTCGGGATGCCGCTGCGCGCCGCATCGCGCGTGTGCGCCGAGGCGCCCGCGTCGTGCAACGCACCGTCGAAATGGCCGTGGTAGTTGCCCGCGAAGCGCGCGATCAGCGAGCGCCCCGTGAAGGCCCGCGCCACCCGCACGGCGCTCATCATCGCTTCGGTGCCGGTGCTCACGAAGCGCAGCGCTTCCATCGAAGGCACGTGCCGGGCGATGCGTTCCGCCAAGCGCACTTCTTCATCGCAGGTCGACCCGAAGACCGTGCCGCGCGCGGCGATCTCGTCGAGTCCGCAGACGAGCGCCGGATGCGCGTGGCCGAACAGGAGCGGCCCGTAGGCCATCAGGTAGTCGACGTACGCCCGCCCGGCGGCGTCGAAGGCGTACGCGCCACGCCCGTACGCTTGGACGAACGGGCTGCCGCCGACCGCCGCACCGGCCCGCACGGGCGAACTCGCGCCCCCGGCCAGGCGTGATTCGAGCGAAATCATAGCGCCGCCGAGTTCCATCCCGGTCACATCGTGCCTGCTCGCGAGGGGCGCGAGTCCGTGGCGGCGCACGCCTACATTCCCCCTTTGCAAGAGGAGTCCAGGTCTATGCGGATCAGATCGTTCGCAGCTGCCGCCGTGTTGGCCGCAGGAATCGGCGCCGCGCCGGGCTTCGGCGTCGCACCGGCCGCCGCGGCAACCGGCTATTACACCTATCACTTCGATAACTATCGTTTGGGTTGGAACGCGAAGGAGACGACCCTCACGGCGGCGTCGGTCCACTCGCACCTGCGGCTGGTGCGCCTGCTGGCCACCGATAGCGTCGTGTACGCGCAGCCGCTGTACGCACCCGGAATCGTCGTCAACGGCGTCAAGCACAACCTCGCGATCCTCGCGACGGAAAACGACTCGGTCTACGCCTACGATGCGGATACCGGCGCGCGCGTATGGGTCCGCGCGTTCGCGCGACCCTCGGCGGGCGTCACGGCGGTTTCGCCGAGCTCCGTGAACAACTGCAATCAGATCACGCCGACGATCGGCATCTCCTCGACGCCCGTGATCGACCCCACGACGAACACGCTGTACGTGCTGCCGAAATTGCAAGTAACGCGTGGAAACACGACGACGTACTACCACATCTTGCACGCGATCTCGCTCAGCAACGGTGCGGACCGGGTCGCGCCCGTCGCCGTCCACGCGACCGTCAAGCTCGGCGACGGCACGACGCAGAGCTTCGACGATCAATGGCAGCAGAACCGGCCCGGCTTGCTGCTCTCCAACGGCATGGTGTACGCGGGTTTCGGCAGCAGTTGCGATTCGCTGGGGAGCACCGTGCACGGCTGGATCTTCGCGTGGAACGCGAAGACGCTCGGCCTCGCGGCCGTCCTCAACACGGCGACGAGCTCGGCGAGCAGCCAGCTCGGCGCCGTGTGGCAAGCGACGTACGCGCTCGCGGCCGACTCGACCGGTAACGTCTATTTCGCAACCGGCAACGGCTCGTTCGACGCCGACTCCGGCGGCTCCGATTTCGGGGAGAGCATCGTGAAAACAACCCCGAATCTGGTCGTCTCGGACTACTTCTCGCCCTTCGACGAGAGCAACCTCAGCAACGGCGATCAGGACATGGGCTCGGTCGGCGTCATGCTGCTGCCGAACTTCAGCGGTTCGAACTTCCACCTAGCGGTTTCCGGCATCAAGAGCGGCGTGATGTACCTGCTCGACCGCGACAACATGGGCAAGTTCAACGCCTCGGCGGACCGCTCGCTGCAAGACGTCACGATCGAGAAGAGCTACGACTCGCTCTACGGCGGGCCGGCCTACTACAGCACGTTCGTCTATTGGGGCGGCGGCAACCAGCCGATGGGAGCGTACAAACTGCAGCTCGGGACGCATCCCTCGCTAACGCTCACCTCGCAAACGAGCAACAGCTTTCCCGGCGAAGGCGGCGAGATTCCCGCGGTCTCGTCGAACGGAACCGTTCCGGGCTCGGCCGTCGTCTGGGCGACGACGCGAGGCAATCCGATCTACCTGTACGCCTACGATGCCCGCAATCTGTCGACGACGCTCTATAGCGGAGAAGTCGGTCAGTGGGATGCCTCGGGCGGCGCGTTCCTGACGCCGACCGTCGCCGACGGCCACGTCTTCGTCGGCGGATCCGGCTATTCGGTCGCGGAGTTCGGGGTGAACTAAGCCCGCATTCGATCGAAGAGGCGTCCGATATCGAGAACGCCGGCCTCCGCTGCGGCGCGGTCGGCGTTCTCGTTGCTATCGTTCCAGCCCGTATCGTCGCCTTGCAGATTCGGTTGCACCGCGATGCCGTCGCGCCGCGCCAAGACGATCGTGTCGTCGTAGAACAGCCCGTAGGTCACGCCTTCTTGGGGCAGCAGCCACGCGATCTGTCCGCGAATCGGAACGATGCTCTCGTCTCTCCATAGCGCTCGCGCGCCGTACCCCGTGCAGTTCACGATCACGCGTTCCGGCAGCGCGGCCAGATCGGCGGGACGCGCGAACTCGCGGGTCTCGATCGCGCCGCCCGCGACCAGAAAGTCGTTCGTGAGCTGGCGCGCGTAGTCGGCGATGTTGAAGGTCAGCGAGGTCGTGCGCCGCGCGAGCTCGAGCGGAAACGGCTTGCTGCCGTCGGCCAGCCGAAGATCCTCGTAGCGCGGCGTGATGTCGGCCAGGCGCGAGCCGTAGTGCACGAACCCGCGATGATCCATCGCCTCCATGCGCGCGCCGAGCTGGTCCCGCGTGAGATCGGAAAGCGTGTACCGGTCGGTCCATTCGACCGGCGTGCCGGGCGACCCCAGATAACTCTGGTGCATGTCGAACGAGGCGCGCGCCATGCGCTCCCACTCGCTCGCGAAGCCGGGGGCCACGGCGGATTCGAGCGCGATGCGCGAGTCGGGGCTCCACGTTCCCGTGGCGCGCGCCGAGCGCACGAACGGGAAGCGTTCCTTCGCATAGATCTTCACGCGCAGCCCCGCGCGCTGCGCGGTGAGCGCCGCCGTCAACCCGAGCGCGCCGCAACCGAGGACCGCGAGCTCCCCACCGGTCTCGCCAGCGGCGGCGACGCTCCGGAGCGCGCCGTCGGCGGCGCCCCACGACAGCGACCAGCCGCTGCCGCCGTGTCCGTAGTTGTGCACGACGACCTTCTCGCCCACGCGTTCGACGTCCGAGCGCGGCCCCGCCGCGCGAAACGGCCGCACGCACACGGTCACGCGAAAGATCCGGTCGACCTCGGCCCGGATCGGCACGATCGGCGCCACCGCATCATAGTAGGGTAACGCCGCGGTGCCGGGCGGATTCGCGGACAGCGCGCGACCGCCCAAACGTGCCGAGAGCGGCAGACCCGCTAACGCGCCGGCCCCGCGCAGAAACCTGCCGCGTTTCATCGTCCGCTACCGCGGAACCGGATCTACGCCGAGTCGCGACGCGCGACGCAGATCGTCGCGCGTTCGGAATCGAAGTTGAGGCGCACGAACACGATGCTGACGCGCTGCGCGCCCTTGGGTAGCGCGAAGGTGAATTCGAAGGGCTCGATACTCGTGTCCCGCGAGTCCAAGAACTCTTCGAAGCGCCCTTCGAATTCTTTGATCGCCGTGCAAGGCGCGACGTCGTGAAAGAAGTTCAGTCCGAGCACGCGTTCCCGCGGAAAGCCCGTCATCTCGCTCTCGTACGCGTTGTATTCGAGCACCGTTCCCTTGCGGTCGACGACGATGACGCCGAACGGCAAGGCATCGACGTCGCCGTCGACGACGGCGCGGGCCAGGTCGGTCGGGCGGAAGATATCGGTCACGATTCCGTTTCTCTCGAGGGTGTGAAAGCCGCTAGATCGCGGATACGCTCCGTGGCACGTGTCAGATCCCAGGGGAGCGCGACGGCGCCTTCGGCAATCGCCTGCGCGTTGCCCGCATAGCCGGCGGCCTCCGCCTCGCTATCGGGCGGCTCGAAGGCGAAGCGCGGCCGGTCGAGCTTGCGCGCCGCGGCGAGCGCGTGCATCGCGCCGCGACCGGCTTCGCTGCGAACCAGGACGATCGCCGCCGCGTGGGCCGCCTGCAGGCGGTCGCGCCGCACGAGCGCCCAACGCGTCACGGGTTCGTCGGGCAGCAGTTCGGAGAGGATCGCTCCGCCCGAGGCGACGATGCGCTCCTCCAGCTCCGCGTTCTCCGGCGGATACGTCACCCCGAAGCCGCTGCCGACGTAGGCATAGGTCGGCGTGCCCGCCGTGAGCGCGCCTTCGTGCGCGGCGGTATCGATGCCGCGCGCCAGGCCGCTCACGATCGGCCCCGCCGCGCTCGCCCCGAGCGCTCGAGCCGCCGCGAGCGCGCGCTCGTCGGCCTCGCGCGTCCCGACGATGGCCGTACCCGCACGCCAAGGTGCGGGCTGCAGCGTTCCGCGCACGCAGAGAAACGGCGGCGGATCGGACAGTTCGCGCAACCCGCGCGGATACTCGTGAGCGGCGAGCGAAACGACGCGTGCGCCGAGCGACTCCAAACGTGCGAGCGCGAGCCGTGCATCGCGGCGCGCTTCCGCCAGCCGCGTCGCCGATTCGTTGGCGATCCAGTCACGCAGCGCGCCGTCGTCGCCGAGCGCGAGCGCGCGGATGCGCCGCGCGGGCACGCGCAGCAGCGCGGCGGCCAACAGGACGAGCCCGGGATCGGCCACGCCCGGCCGGGACTTAGCGACCGGGGGCGTATTTGGCGGTAATCTCCTCGACGATCTTCACGTCGACGTCCGTGCCGCGTTCGCGCGCGAGCTTCTCCGCCTCGGCGCGCAATTTCTTCGTCACCGAAACGCGAACGAAGAACGGCACGCGCTTGACGGTCTTCTCGGAGAGCGCCTTGGCGTCTTCGGTCCAGGTCAACTGGCTGTTCTGACCCTTGCCGCCGTCGCTGGTCACGCCTGGCGCATCGCGCAGGATCTCGGCGGTCGGCTTGGTGGCGCGTTGCGGCGGCGCGTACGACGTCGGCAGATTGGCGAACAGCGTGTCGAACAAGGTCTCGCAGACGACCTGCAGCAGCCAGACCGCGCCCGCATAGCCGACGAACGGCGTTCCGGTCGCGCGGCGCACCACGGCACCCGGAAACGAGGCCTGATAGAAGCGCGACGGCAGCTTCTCCTGCGCGATGATCATGCGTTCGTTGATCGAGCCGAAGATCATCATCGGGCTCGGGCTCGCTTCGCTGAGCGCCGCGCGCACGTCTTCGCTCGGCGCGCTCTCGGGACCGGTCCGGTACGCGCTGTACGTGATGGGCAAGCCGAGTTCGCCGCCGAGATAGCGCTCGAGGCCGTCCTTGTAGCTGGGCGGCGCGACGATCGCGATCGGGCTGTTGGCGAAGAAATCGCTATGCGTCGAACGCCAGATGTCTTGCCAGGCGGCGAGCGTCCCGTGCTTTTCCGCGCGGATGAAAGCCTCGGCTTCGGCCTCGAGGCCGAGCGCTTTGCCCAAGCCCTGCAAGAACGACGTCGTCTCTTCGAGACCGAACGGCGCGTAGAAAACCGGTAAGCCGACTTCGCGAGCGAGCGATTTGCCGAACTCGCGATACATCACGATCGACGCTTGCGCGTCGAGCAGCCGCAACGTATCGTACGAGCCGGCCTCGAAGGGATATACGACGTTGAGTTCGGCGCCGATGCCGGCGACGAGGCGTTTGATCTCCGCCAGATCGCTATAGGAGTTGAAGCAGCCGTACGTCGGGCCGATGATGTTGACCGACGGCCGGCCCGTCTTCGGCGGCGCCGGCGCATCCGCGGGCCGGACGAAGTGCTCGCGGTTCTCCCATAGGAAGAGCAGCGCGCGATCCCGCGCGACCCACTCGTCGATATCGAGCGACTGCGCGTTGAAGAACAGCGGCGAGCCCTTGATATCCTCGTCGGTCGTGGTCCAGGCCGCGCCGATCAATTCCGAAACCGGCGTACTGACGATGAAGACCTGGCGGCCTTCGCCGTTCGCGCGTTCTACTTTTTCCTTGAGCGCGCCGAGCGTGCCGGCGATGGTCACTTCGTTCTCGGAGAGCTCCGAGCAGGTGACGTTCTGCAGATACGGCACGGAATCGGTATAGTTGATGACCGCGACGGCGGGCATGACGTGGCAACCCACGGGGCCGTCGAGGACGACGTTGACGTCGCGCAGGCTCGCGAAGGCCTGCATCGCGCCGGTATCGCCGCCCGCGTGATCGAGGTCGGTGACCCGCTTGCGGATCGGCGTGTTGACGACGTCGCTCGGCAGTTCTTGTTTGAGACCCATCTGCTCGTACCGGTCCTCTTATTTTTGGTCGACCGTCAGCGGCGCGGCCCGGACGATCGGCACGATGGCGTCGTTGGCGATCAAGTGTTCGGTCAGATCGAGCTTCGGCGCCCACGACGAATACGTCCGCTTCGGCGCACCCGTGTCGCTGAAGAAGCTCGCGATCTTGTGGTACCGCTCCTTGCTGCGATAGGTCGACATCAGCAGCGAGAGAATGTCCGAGGCGCCTTCGGCGAACATCAGCGAACGCGTCGCCATGGCGTTCGTGTAGTAGATCGACGGGATGCCGAGTTCTTTGGCGTGCGCGCAGAGGGGCGTCGTGCCGATCACGCAGTCGTACGCGTGGTCCTCCAGGGCGCCGATCTCGTCGTCGAAGTTCGCGCCGTAGAGCACTTGGCAACCGTGCTCGCGCAGCCACGCTTCTTCCTCGCGGGCCAGCGGATTGGTGTTGACGGCGGTCGAGAGGAACGGCACCGACGCGCCGGCTTCGACCAGCAGGCGCACCAGCAAGAATTCGTGGCCCTCGTAGCCCGCGACCATGAAGGTCAGGCCCTTGAGCGGATAGTCCGCCATCGCGGCGACGACCTTGTCGCGCTCTTCCGCGGCGACCGCTTCGACGACCGCGGGGTTGAGCTTGAGCTCCTCGCCGACGCGCTTGATCCACTTGTACGTGCCGTCGACGCCCACGGGCGCGCCCTCGACGAACGGCAGGCCCTGCTTCATCTTCATCCGCTTGACGCTGTCGTTGTAGAAGGGGTGCAGCGGGGCGTTGAGCGAGCCGTCGACCATCGCGACGTAGTCGGCCCAACGCGGCCCCGGCACGTGCGTGTTGACGTGCGTGCCGATGCGGCGCAGCACTTCGTCGATCTTGATGGGGTCGCTCGGAAAGACTTCGCCGATCAGGTTCACGCCCGCGCGCGCCTTGCGCTGCGAGGGCAAACGCCAGACCAGCGAATCGACGACGATGTCCTTCGCGCGCGCGTGGGTGTGCACGCTGTACGCGGGCAACGGGACGTAGACGATCTCCGTGTTGCCGACCTGCTTGGGCAGCAGCTCGAACGGCATGCCGACCGTATCGCTCACGCAGAGCGAACAGATCGGAATGATCGAGGGCTGATGCTTCTCGGCCATCTCGATCGCCATCGCCTTGAGCTCGTCGAACACCGAACCCTTGGCCCACATCTGCGACGAAACGCCCGGCGAGAAAATCGGCCGGTTGGCGACGTAAAAGTGCGCGACGAACGTGTGGCCGTACATGCAGCCGTCGCCGGACGAGATCACGATCGGCATCGCGTCCTCCATCCGCAACAGGTTGCGGATGGCGCCGAACGCCGGGCACATCGATGAGGCTTGTTTGGACACGGCTCCTACCAGTCCGCCGACGGCACGGCGAACCCGCCGGCGCTGACGACCGTGGGTACGAGCAGTTTCTCCGCGTCGTCTTCGGATTCGATGTAACGGTGATCGAAGGCGCCGTTGTTGGGCAGCGTCTCGAGTTCGGGCAGCGACCACAGCTCGTCCGAGCTCACCGCCGTGCCTTCCATCGTCGCAGCGTTGCCGGAGAGCGCGCACATGAACTCGTGGAAATCGACTTTGTTCGGGAACGTCGCCTCCCGGTGGTCGATCGCGTGAATGACCTTCTCGACCGCGGCCGCCACGAGCGGGTGCAGCGAGCCGTGCGCGGCGATCTCGGTCTGCGGGATCACCGGAAGCGACGCCAGGACCGGCACGCCCAGAAATTCAGCTAAGCGCGCCGCTTTGCCGCTGCCGTCGTCCTTGTTGACGAACAGGCCCAGGAGCCGCGTCTTGCCGCCCTGCTCCGCGAAGTAGCGTACCGCCGAGGCGATGTTGTTGGCGGCGTACATCGACTGGCCTTCGTTGCTGCAGACGATGATCAGCTTGTCGGCCATCGAGCGCGCGATCGGCGTACCGAAGCCGCCGCACACGACGTCGCCCAAGAAGTCGAGCAGCATGTATTTGAAGTTCCACTCCGAGAGGCCCCATTTCTCGAGGAGCTGGAAGCCGAAGGTGATACCGCGGCCGCCGCAACCCCGTGCGGACTCGGGGCCGCCGAGCTCGATGCAGTAGACGCCGTCGCCTTTGAAGATGATGTGTTCGGGCGCGAGCTCGTCTTCTTTGCCGGCCTTTTGAAATTCAGCCCACGTGCCGAGAACGGTCGGAATGAACGCGCCGCCGAAGTGCGTCACGACGCTGTCGTGCTTGGGATCGCAGCCCATCTGCAACACCTTGTAATCGCGCTCGGTCAGGGTGCGCGCGACCATGCTCGTCAGAAACGACTTGCCGGCGCCGCCCTTACCGTAGAATGCGACCGTGCTGTTCTTGCTTACGCCCATTGCAGTATCACCTTTGGAACGGAGGGGTCTTCGAATGCGGTTCGGTACGCGCGCTCGTAGTCGGCGACGGGCACGACGTGATCGGCCATGCGGCCCACGTCGATCGCGCCCGACGCGAACGCGTCGCGTGCGGCCAGGAGATCGTCGTGCGCCCATTCGCGCGAGACGAGCAACGAGATCTCTTTGACGAAGAGGTCGACGTACGGCGTCCGCAGCTCGTCGTAGTACGAGAGCAGCACGATGCTGCCGCCGGGCACGAGCACGCGCGCCGCCCGCGCCAGCTCTTCGGAATGTCCGGTCGCTTCCACGACCGCGTCGATGTCGCGTACGGCCTGATCGAGCGGAACTCGCGAGAGGTCCAGGGGCTCGCAACCGTCGGGAACGTCGGCCAGACGGGCCGCGCTCAGGTCGGCGCAGATCACCCGCGCGCCGGCGTGCGCGAGAAAGCGCGCGGCAAACTGGCCGATCGCGCCCATGCCGAGCACGCACACCGTGCGGCCCGCCACGTCGCCGAGACGCCGGACGCCGTGCAACGACGTCGCCGCGAGCGCGAGCAGCGGAGCCCGCGCGAGCGGGATGCCGTGCAGCGGCACGACCTGCGCGGCGTTCTTGATCAAACGCGCCGCGTTGCCGCCGAAGATGCCCGCGACGTCGGTGTAGCACATGCTGCCGCCGACGAACACTTCGTCGCCGGGGCGTACCCCGCCGACGTCCGCTCCGACGCGCGCGACGACGCCCGCGGATTCATAGCCCGGCACGAGCGGAAAGCGCAGCATCGGGAAGCCCGGCATGCGACCGCTGAAGAGCAGCCGCTCCGTACCCGCCGAAATCGACGAAAATTTCGTATCGACGACGACTTCGTCGGCAGTCGCCTCGCGCAGCGAAGCCTCGTAGGTTCCGAGCTTTCCGGCTTCTTCGAATACGATCGCGTGGGTGCGCTCGCCGCTGGGTTTGGGAGGCGGCGCGGCAGCTCCGTGGCCGTGACCGTGGCCGTGCGCCGCGGTCGCATGCGCGTGCGTCGTCGCAGCGCTCATGCCGCCTTCTTGACGATCGTGGCCTCGGCTTCAGCCGCTTCCTTCTTCATACGCTGCGTCCGGTGGATGTACTGTGCGACGTTTCCGAGGTAGACCGCATAGGCCACGCACAGCACCGCCAGGATGAAGCCCATCGAGGTCGGGTGCGTGAACACCATCGCCAGATACGTCATCTGCAAGATGAAGACGATCAACGTCATGACGTCTTCGAACAAGAACTCCGGCGCGAACCAATAGAACCCGAACACGTCGCGCTCCCAGAGCGCGCCGGTGATCACCGCGCCGACCATCAGGGCGATTTTCACCAACACCGAGATATGGACGACGTGGAAGGGAACCGCGTGGGCGAAATATCCGGCCAGCAGAGCGACGCTGACGACGAAAGCAAGCAGCTGTCCCAGCGCGAACACGGGATGGATAAAGGTCCATATACTTGCCGTGCGCCGAGCGCGAACGGCGAGCGGTCCGGAATCGGGCATGCGGTGCCTCCCGGCTCCCATCGTATGACGACGCCCCAGGGACCTACCGTGACACCTGTCACCCGGCACTTCTGAACTGGTGCCAGGTGGCCGCTTTGAAGAGATCTGCTGATGAAGCTTCGCTCGATCGCCATCTCGCTCGCCCTCGCTGCCACCGTGCCCGCCGGCGCGAGCGCTCAGACGCCGGCCGGACCTCCCAAGCCCGACCTCTCGCCGATGGCGTTCTTCGTGGGTTCGTGGAGCTGCAGCGTCACGGACAGCCCCAATCCCAAGCGCGTCGGGATGCTCTCGAAGGCCGGCGTCGTGCTCGATCCCGGCGGCTTTTGGCTTCAGCAGACGACCGAACACGGGACGAGCTTCATCACCTGGGACGCCAAGAAGAAGCTCTGGGCGTTCATCGGAGTCGGCGCCGCCGGGTACGGCGTCGGCACGTCGCCCGGTTGGACGGGCGATACGCTGGTCGTCTCCGACGCGTACAACAGCGGCGATGAGCCGCTGGGCTCGACGACCTTCAAACGCGTCGGCGACACCGCTTTCAACGTCACCTACACGGTCCCGGGGCCGGCCCCGCTATCGGAAACGCAAGCCTGCACGAAGCCCGCGAGCTGAGGGCTCCAAGACCGGCAACGCGCTCTCCGCGGCCGCTGAATGGCAGGCCCGATCGGACGACCGCCGAGCAGGCACCCGCATGCGCATCCGGAATCGGCACGGCCCGCGCGTGGCGCAAGCCGCCAACCTGAAGCGGACGACCGCTACGCGCGGCCCTTCCGCGGCGGCGGATCCTTTCGCACGGCCACCTCACCGGTCCGAACCTCGCTCGAATACCAACTCGACCGCCCCCGCGAAGCCGGCGGCTGCGGCGTCCCGCCCAAAAACGGAATCCCAAAGAAATTGACCCGTCCGCTCGGCTCGATCTTATCGAGAAACGGCGGCACCACGAACACCGCCCCGATGCTACCCACCAGCATCACCACCAAAATCGCGAGTACGACCACAAAATCTCCCAACAACCAAGAAGCGCCTACGAACACCCTCCCCCCTTAGACGACAACACTTCCTATTCACACTCACCCGGCCCCCACGTCCCCACGCCAACCAAAAGCCCCGGCACAGTCCCCAATCGACCCCAACTCGCACCTCCCCGCCACGCCCACCCAACCCCGCCACATGGCAGGCACCCCAAAGCGAGCCACGCCCCACCACAGCGCGCAGCTCCGCAGAAGGCACCCGGAACGCCCAACCGGGCAACCGATCCCGATGCCTACCGACAAACGGCGAGAGAAGCGAACCGTCCAAGAGCGCGAGAAGCAGCTCCGCAAGGCCTGGGGATGTGCGTATGGCCGGCGGGGGCTCTGAGGCGGCCGCGGAGCCACGGATGGCGGGAGCGGACGCGAAGGCAGTAGCTTGCGCGCAGGGTTAACGCGGAGCGTTAACCCGGTCCCCGCCGGCCATGCGCACATCCCCAGGCCCAGCAGAGACCAAGAACGAGGCGACCTAGACGATCAGCGCCTCTAACGACCCGAGATCGATGAGCTCGAGCGACTGCCCCGTAGAAGCGTCCCGGACGTACCCCTTCTGCCGGAACCGCGCCATATTCCGGGACACGGTCTCGCGGGCCGTGCCGATCATGTTGGCGAGGTCTTGATGCGTGACGGGGAGGTCGATCCGCACGCCACTATCGGTCTGCACCCCATACTGCTGCGAAAACTTCACGAGCACGCGAGCGAGCCGCGAGGCGACGTCGCGACCGCGGAAATCGTCCAGGAGCGTCAGCGCGTCGCTGACCTGCTCGGAGATGCGCTGCATGAAGCTGGTCAGCCGCTCCGGGTGCGCGCGCAGATAGGCTTCGAACGCGGCGTTTTCGACCGCGTAGACGTCGCTCGGTTCCATCGCTTCGACGAACACTTCGCGCCAATACCCGTTGAGCACGGCACGGTCGCTCCACAAGGAACCGGTCTGCAGGATGGTGATCAGGATCTCACGGCCGCTGGCCAGGAGCTTGGTTACCTTCAGCGTCCCAGAAACGCAGTAGAACGTCCGTTCCGGCCGCGCCTCAGGGTCGGAAAGCACGGCGCCATGGTCGTAGCGCCGTGCCGTTCCTTCCATGAAGAGGCCGTCGATCGGAACATTCGTGTTCGCGACACCGATCACCGATGCGCTTGGAAGGCTCCAAAAGAGATCCAACTACTGTGACGCCCCCGACTCGAGATGAGCGCCCGGATTTTCGTGCACTTCCGGGTGTGCTGCAACGGCTTGGACCGGCGTTTGATCAAGCCCTGCTTGGACGAGAACTTGTGGCCACTTCGCTCCCTGATGACAGGTGTAGCAGGTAACGGCCTTGATGTTGGCAGGTAGGTACTTGTGATTGATGTCGTCGACCATGGCCCACATCCGGTGCGCGATCTTGTTGGTCGGATAGTACTGAAGCGTTAGAAAGTCGGCCGTGTTGTGGCAGAACAGGCAGTTCACACCAAGCGACTTCGCGACCGAGTACATCGAGTTCACGGCGTAGCCGGCCTGCTTCGTCGACTTGTTCGTGTAGTCGAGATACTGGACGGGAACGATGTTCCACTTCACGTCCATGTGGACCGCACCGCGGTGGCAGGTCGCGCACCCGACGGCGCCCGTTACGGCGTAGTTCGGATAGTCGTGCTTGACCGGCTCGATCCAATCTTTCGTGACGCCGTTGGACATGATCTGCATCGCGCGCGCGATCTTCTTGGTCGGCGTGTCGTACGCATAGTTGCTGACGTTGTGACAGTACGTGCACTGGACGCCGAGCGCTTGCGTGTAGTACGCCATCTGCCCGAGCAAGGTCGCGTACGTGTAGCCCTTCAGGACTTGAACGTTGTAGAGCTTGCCGGGGACGTACGTGTGCGGCACGGCCGCGGGCTGGGTGGAGAAATCCAGCGGCTTCGACTGATCCGTCGGTCCGTACTGGTGCGTGTAGAGCTGCAGCGCGCGCTCGTCGATCTCCACGCCGTCCTGCGCGGGATTGACCGTGGTCTGCGTGCCTTGAACGGCGCGTTCCGGCTGGTTCATCGCGGATGCCGCCGAGGGCGCCGGCGGGGCGCCCTGATCGGCTTTGACCGAACTGAAGAGTGGAGCGATCGAACTCGCCGCCACGACCGCCGCGGCGACCAGCAGCGGAGCAAATAACTTTCGCATATCAGAAGCCGCCCTGCGGGGTCTTGACGCCCGGTTCTTCGGGCCGGTTGATGCCGACCAGCGGTTTTTGCGAGCTGGTGTTGATCGCGCTGCGCGTGATGGGACCGTACTGTTCGACCCAGCCGTGATCGACGCCCCAGACGTACCAGTTCTTCACGACCGTACCCGTCGTGATGATGCCGAGCGCCGACGAGAGCACGACGCCGACGGAGAACCACAGCAGCCAATCGTGGATGGTCTTCGGGTTGGCGTTGAAGCCCATCGTCCAGCGCCAGAACAACATCGACTTGTGCGACCCGGAGTGCATGTCTTTGATCTCCGCGTCTTCCATGTGGCTGCCCTCGGCGGCCGTCGCGAGGATCGTCGCGCCGTGCATGCCCCAGAGCATCGTCGAACCGAACAGGAAGAAGATCGCGAGCATGTGCCAGGGGTCGTAGTAGAGGTTGCCCCACAGCACGCTGAAGTTCTGCGCCCAGTCGAGGTCGGAGTTCAGTCCGAGCGCCGGCGCTTCGGCCCACGAACCCATCGCGAGCGGCCGGAACACCCAGATCGTCGCGGTCAGCAGAATCGCGGAGAGCCAAGCGAAGAGCAAGAACGGCCGCCACTGATAGCGCACGAGGCGTTCGTAGCAACGTCCGGCCCAGAAAACGACCGATAAGGCCCAGAAGGTCAGGTTGATCTGCCAGTAGCCGCCCTCTTGAAGCGACGGCGCGAGCCCCAGTCCCTCCGGCGGCGCGATCTGAACGTTGGCGAAATACTTGAGGAGCAGCCAGACGTTGCCTTGCATCTGCTGCAGGCCGGCGAGGCTCAGGACGCCGACCCCGGCGACGAAGCACGCAACGGAGAGGAAGCCCCAGGTTCCGAGCCAGATGACGCCGGTCTGCGTCGAGATGCCGAGCCGCGCGAGCACCGGAATGCGGATCGGCGTGCCGATGCGGATTCCAGCCAGATCTCCCTCATCGAGCGGACTCGGTGCGGGGAGCTCCAGCGGTGGGAGCGTCGTGCGAGCGATGACGGTAGCCATAAATCCGGGCGCCTCTTAGTGGAACCAGGGAATGTGAAAGTGCCAGAAGTCGACCCAGTCCTGCACGGCGGTACCCGAGGTCAGGATGCACATGTCGGACATCAGCAGGGTGTAGATCGCGAGCCAGAAGCCGAGGACGTGGATGCCGAGTTCGCCGATCGAGTAGCCGATGTAATCGCGCCAGAAGTTGTCGACGTTGGCGGTTTCCACGTTGGGATCGGCGTTGGTGTTGTAGGTGCCGAGAATCGCGCTGCCGTGCATCGCGAGCACCATCGCCGTCAGGAAGAACCCGAGGACGCCCCACGCGTGGAACGGGTTGAGGTAGAAGTTCATGTAGCGGAAGCCGGTGTTCGAGACCCAGGTCAGGTGGCCGGTGAAGCCGATGTCGAAGCCTTCGCACCAACAGCCCATCAGCAGCGGCCGGATGATCTGCAACACCACGAACGCCGAGATCGCGAAGCTGAACATGATCGGGACGTGATATCCCATGTTCAACTTGCGGCAGATCTCGACTTCGCGGAGCGCCCACGCGACGAAGGCGATCGTCGCGCAGATCACGATCAGTTCCCAGTTGCCGCCCTGTTGGAACGGGGCGAAACCGAGGCCGTACTGGCGTAGCGGCGCGCCGATCGTGACGCGCACCAGATCTCCGTCGCCGATCAGGGCGATGGAGAGTATGATGATCAGGGTGCCGAGAACCGCCGCACCCACCGAGATAACGCCGAAAAGCCCGACGTAGAACCGCCCGACCCAGAAGTCGAGCGGATCGTCGCCGAGAAAATCGGCGAGAAAGGTTCCCCCGCGCTTGCGATAGACACCTTCGAAACTGAGCATGCCTGCCTCTCTATTGCAAAGCGACGCGGGAGCCGAACCGCCACCGCACGTTAGAACTTAGACGCGCTTACTTGGCCCCGGGAGCCGGAGCGGGGGCCGTTGAGGCGCTCGTCGTCGTCTGCGGGAAGATCCAGTTGTACTTCGGCGAGCTGAGCACGATGAAGTGGATCAGGAAGGCGACCACCATGCCGGCGCCAAGGTAGGCGGCCAAAACGGCGCGGAAGCTGTAGGTCTTCCGGTTGATGTAGGGAGTACTCATATTACGTACGTCTTCCTTACCACGGACGCCATAGCCACACGAAGATGTGGGCGATGACTGCGATGATGAAAAACACCCAGGAGCCGTACACCGTCAGCGTATGCTGCGTCCAGTCGCCGTTGTCGAAAAACGGGCGGTAGACTTCGGGTACTTGATCGTTGCCGATCTCGTAGACTCCGGCCGTTGCCGGGTCGAGTGTGGCCATTGCGGCGGTCCCCTTTTCTCGGAACGTGCGAGCCGTAAGCGTCGGCTCTAGCCGCAGTCTAGCAGGGCCGGCCCCCGGCTGATGTAGTCAGTGCTACCGCACCGGCGCAAGTAGGGGATACTAGGAGCGACCTTCCATCCGTTGTAGCACCAACTACACCACCGGCAGCCAAGGAACCGTAGAATCAGGGCATCGAGGCAGTCGAAGGACGCCGCGAATTAGTACAAGCCAGGGGGGTTTTGAGAATAATATGGCTGCCGAGCTCGCAGATCTCATTGGGAACGACCGAGTTCCCGAGGCATATCGTGGCTTTTTCGACAACGCGGACTGGACGCTGCACAAGCTCGTCGTCCAGGGTTCGTGGCTCTTCCTCGTGATTGCCGCGATCATCCACTTCGCTTACCTGACCTTCTACAAGTAGCGCCGGCAAAGAAGAGAGAGAGTCTGAAGCATGTCGTACGATCCATTTAGCGGTGGAAGAACCGGTGGACCCAAGTACCGGGACAACATCCACGACTTCAAGGCAGCCGTTTTCGGCTTCGCCGCCTCCGGAGTGCTCGCGATGGTGGTCATCCATGCCGCGGTCCTCGGAACGCCGGCAGGTCACGCCAAGTGGGAAACGGTTTTCGGCCAGACGGCGGCGACGGCGACCAAGTAGCCGGCCTCACGCACGGCCTATCACGACCGTAACCTCGAATCGGCGGCGCCAGTTGAAAAACGGCGCCGCCGTTCGCATTGAACGGGTTCCTGCGGGCAAGCGCAGGGACGGAACGCGCGCTTTCCAACGAGTGTCAAACGGGGATATTAACGCTACCTACTAAGACACATGAACGTGGGTGCACCCTTTCCACCGCCCCAACCGACACACGAGGATCCATGAATCAAAACGTCCAGACCCCCTTCGACGAACCCGTCACCCCGGCCGCGGGCGGGTTCGATGCGATCGAGTTCGCGGAGAACCCCGAGCCGCGCTGCGCCTGTCTCCTCGTGCTCGACACCTCGGGCTCGATGCAAGGTCCGCCGATCGCCGCGCTCAACCTGGGCCTGCGCTCCTTCAAGGACGAACTCCTGAGCGATCCGCTCGCGGCCAAACGGGTCGACGTGGCCGTGTTGACCTTCGGCGACTCGCCGCAACTCGTCGCCGACTTCACGGACGCCGCCAACTTCGCGCCGCCCGAGCTGCGGGCCGGCGGTCTGACGCCGATGGGCGCCGCGATCTGGGACGCGCTGAGCCGGCTGACCGCGCGCAAGGAAACCTACCGCACCAACGGCATCGCGTATTACCGGCCGTGGGTCTTCTTGATCACCGACGGCGAACCGACCGACGAATACCAGACCGCGGCCAAGAGCGTGCGTGAAGGCGAAGAGCGCGGGGCCTTCTCCTTCTACGGCGTCGGCGTCGGCGAAGCGAACATGGCCAAGCTCGCGGAAATCGCACCGCCGAACCGGCCGCCCGTCAAACTCGACGGGCTGCGCTTCCGGGATCTTTTCGTCTGGCTCTCCAAATCGATGCGAACCGTGTCGCACTCGGTCATCGGAACCACGATCGCCCTGGACCCGCCGGGCTGGACCACCACGCAGGCATGAGCTGGCGCTACGTGAGCGCGATCGCCGTAGGGACCTCGCACCTGCGCACCGACATGCCCTGTCAGGATCGCGTTGCCTGCGCGGTGGTGCCCTGTCCCGACGGAGCCGACGTGTTCGTCGGCGTCGTCTCGGACGGCGCCGGTTCGGCCGCGTTCGCGGAGCGCGGCGCCGCCACGGTCTGCGAACGCTTGCCGGTCCTGGTGCGCGACGCGCTCGCGCGCTCGAGCGACCTGGACGCCGTCTCCGACGACGACGTCCGGACGTGGTTCCTGCGACTCCGCGACGAACTGCGCACGCAGGCCGGCGACACCGACGCCGAGCTGCGGGAGTTCTCGGCCACGGTGCTCCTCGCCGTGGCCAGCGACCATCAGACGCTCTGCGCGGCCGTCGGCGACGGCGCGGTGGTCGTGCGGGCCGGGGCCGGCGCGCCCTTCGAGGTCGCGCTCTGGCCCGAAGGCGGGGAGTACGTCAACCAGACCTACTTCCTCACCGACGACGCGGTGGCCGAGCGCGTCGCCATCCGGCGCTTCGACGGCGTCACCGACGTGATCGCCTTTTCCGACGGGCTGCAGCAGCTGGCCCTCGAACGCGCGACCCGCACGGCTTTCGAGCCGTTCTTCGCGCCGCTCGTGCGGACGGTTCGCGAGAGCGCCGCGCCGCCCGACGAGCTCGCGCGGTCGCTCGCAGCATATCTCGACTCCGACGCGGTCAACCAGCGCACCGACGACGACAAGGCGCTGCTCGTCGGCTGCCGGACGGCGGACGCCGCGTGAAGGCGCTGCGCGATTCGTCCGGCGCGCGCGCGACCCTGGGCGAACGGGTCGGCGACGGCGGCGAGGGGACGGTCTACCGGATCGTCGAGCGGCCCGACGCGGTCGCGAAGATCTATAGCCGCCCGATGTCGGCCGAGCAGCTCGCAAAGCTGGCGGCCATGGTGCGGGCAGCGGACGACGGCCTGCGCACGGTGGCGGCCTGGCCGACGGGCCTCGTTTACGACGGCGCCCGGCCGGTCGGCTTCACGATGCCGCTACTCTCCGCCCAGCACCCGTTGCACGAGCTCCTGGGCCCGCGCAGCCGCCAGGAGCACTTCCCCCGCGCGCACTGGAAGTTCCTGATCCATACCGGGGCCAACCTGGCCCGCGCCTTCTCCGTGCTGCACGAGCGCGGCGTCGTGGTCGGCGACGTCAACTCCAACAACGTCGTCGTCTGTCCCGACTCGACCGCGCGACTGATCGATTGCGACAGTTTCCAGGTCCGGGCCGGCGGCGCGCTCTACCGGTGCAACGTCGGCGTGCCCGACTACCAGCCGCCGGAATTGCAGACCGCCGACTTCGCCTCGGTCGAGCGGCTGCCGCAACACGACCTCTTCGGGCTCGCGGTGATGCTCTTCCAGCTCCTCTTCGTGGGAAAGCATCCGTTCTCGGGCGTCTTGCCGCCCGGCGTCGCCGGCACGGGCGCCATCGGCGCCAACGTCGCGGCCCGCCGCTTCTTCTATCATCCGCAAGCGCGGCGGCGCGGGCTGCGGCCGCCGCCGGGCAGCCCGACCTTGAGCGCGGTGACGCCGGAAATCGCGGCGCTCTTCACCCGCGCGTTTCTGGGCGATCCCGATCAGCGGCCCTCGGCCGCCACGTGGTGCCGGGCGCTCGAAGACATCGAAACCCGCACGGTGCGGTGCAAGAACAACGCCGCCCACCGGCATCTGCGCGACGCGGCCTGCCCCTGGTGCGCGCTCGATCGTTCGGGCCTGCACTACTTCACCTTGCCTGGCCAGCGCATCCGCTCGTACGGCGTCGACGAGTCGATCTGGGAACGGTGCGACGACCGCGAGGTCGCGCGGATCTGGGCCGAGATCGGCACCGTGCGCCGGCCCGCGCCGCTCGATCCGCAGCTCACGCCCATGAAGCCCTATAAGGCCTCGCCGCTGCGGCTCTGGACTCGAGCACGGGTTCGCGCCTACGTCGCCGGCGCCGTCGTGGCCGTGGCGGCCCTCGCCGCGGCTCTGTTCGTGAAGCTGCCGCTGCTCGCCATCCTGATAGCGGGCGCGGCGCTCGGTTTGGGTGCCGTTTTTCGCCCGGACGCTCGCGCCGCCGTCTCGCACGCATGGCGCCGCGCGTCGGCCGCGCGCGCGGTGTACGCCGTCGCCATGCGGGACTGGGAGCGCGAAGCGCGCGGCACGCGCTTCCTCGACGAGCTCGCGCGGCTTTCGAAGATCCGCACGCGGCTGCTCGCCGCGCGGCGCCAGCACGATGCGGAGATCGTGGCGCTGCAACGCCGGCGCGACGCCCTCGAATGGGAGCGCTTCGCCGCGAGCCGCACGTTCGCGAACACGCGCATCGTGGACGAACGCACGCGCCGTTTTCTCGCGGGCCAGGGCATCACCGGCGTCGCGCAGATCACGCGCGAAAACTTGCACCGCGTGCCCGGCATCTCGCGCGACCTGCGCAACGCCTTGCTGCGCTGGCGCGATAACGTCGAAGTCGAGTTCCTGCGCCGGCCGAAGGTACCGCCCGATCCCAAGGCGATGGCGCGCGTGAAGCTGCGCCACGCGCGCGAACGCATGCGCGATTACCGCGCCTTCTCCGAAGGGCCGGACAACCTCAAGCGGATCGCGAGCGAGATCGCGGAGCGGCGCCCCGGCGCGCGCGCGCACGCACAACGCGCCGCCGAAGAATTGTGGCGCGCCGAAGCGGATACGGAGATTTCGCCGTTCCTCTACAAGACGTGGACGTGATCGCCGCGCGCACGCGCGCGCTGCTCGGGATCTCGTTCGGCGTCGGACTCCTCGGCGGCGCGGCGGCAACGGTGCCGGCGCTCGCGGTCGCGCTGATCGCGGCGGTGTACTTCGATCGCTTCGATCCCGGCGGGCTGACCGTGATGCAACTGGTGTTCACCGCGATCGCATCGGTCGTCGTTCGTCTGGGGCTTTCGATCGTGGCGCGCGTGGCGGCCGGTTCCGCCGCGATGCTGCTCGGGCGCGATCTCCGCGGCGCGGCCGCGACGACGATCGGCAATCTGCCGCTCGGCGTGCTGGCGCAAGCGCGGCCCGGTTCGTACGAAGCGGTGCTGCTGGGCGACGTCGACGCGCTCTGCGCGTTCGTGAACGAACGGCTGCCCGAGCTCGCCTCCGCCTACGGCGTGCTGCTGACGGCCTGGATCGTCCTCTTCGTGCGCGACCGCGACGTCGCGCTGATCGCGCTCGCGGCCACGCTCGGCGGACTCGCGCTCGCGGCGCTCGCCGGCCTGCGGCCGCGCGACCGGGAGGGCGAACGCGCCGCGCGCGAAGCACTGGCGGCTGCGGTGTTCGCGGCGACGCGCGCGACCGAACTCGACCGTTCGCTGCCCGATGCGAGCGCGTCGGTCCGCGCGGTTCCCGGCCTCGCCCGCGCGTATCGCTCCGCGACCGAACGGCGCGCCTCCGCCGTGGCCGTGCAAGCCGCCGTCCGGCGCGTGCTCGCGGGCGCCTTCGCGGCGTTGCTGGTACTCGTCGCGCTCGCGCTGGGCGGTCCGCACGCGACGCCCTCGTTATTGATTTTGTTCGCCGCGCTCGGCTTGCGCTCGACCAGCTCGTGGGTGGTCGCCTTCGGCACCGGTGCCGCGAGCGCGAACGCGCGCGCGGCCTGGCGTCGCGTCGGCGCGCTCCTGCGGCAGCCGCCGATCGCAGGCGGCAGCGCCGTCTTTCCGGCGCGGACGGACATTCGTTTCCGCGACGTCGCGTTCGCGTATCCCGGCACGGCCGGCGGCCGCGGCGACGTCCTGCGCGACATCGACGTGACGGCGTCCGCCGGAGCCGTGACCGCAATCGTCGGCCCCTCGGGTTGCGGCAAGACGACCTTCACGCGCTTGGCGGCACGCTTCTGGGACGTGGATCGCGGCGCGGTGGAAATCGGCGGCACCGACGTGCGCGACTTCGCCGTCGATACGTTGATGCGCAACGTCGCGTGCGTGTTCCAAGACGTCGCGTTGCTCGACGATACCGTGGCCGTCAACCTTCGCTTGGGACGGCCCGATGCGACCGAACCCGAGCTCGTCGCCGCGGCCACGGCAGCCGGCGCGCACGCGTTCATCGACGCGATGCCCAAGGGCTACGAGACGGTCGTCGGCGACCGCGGCCTGCGGCTCTCGCGCGGCGAGCGCCAGCGCTTGCAGATCGCGCGCGCCTTCCTGAAGAACGCGCCGATCTTGATCCTCGACGAACCCACGGCTTCGATGGACCCCGCGACCGAAGCGGAACTCGCGGACGCGCTCGCGCCGCTCTTGCGCGGCAAGACCGTGCTGCTGGTGGCGCACCGCTTATCGACCGTCGTCGATGCGGATCGCATCATCGTCCTCGACCGCGCGGGGCACGTCGAAGCGACCGGCACGCACGCGGTGTTGCTGGCGACGAGCCCGACGTACGCCCGCATGTGGTCGAGTTACGACGGCCGTCCGTTATTGCCGCCGTCGCCGCTCGCGACCGAAGGCGTCGCGACGTGATCGTGCCGCGCTCGCTCGCGGTTCGCGACCCGGGACTTTGGACGGCCGCCGCGTGCGGCGGCCTCGCATCGATCCTCGCAGCGATTCCGCTGGGGGCGATCGCGATCGCGATTCGCCGCGCGCTCTCCGATGGCACGAGCGCGAACGAAATCCGCTGGCTGATCATCGGCGTCGCGGGCGCGGTGTTCTTACAATTAGCGCTTTCGGCGATCGCGGCGCGCGTGGTGCGCGCTAAGCTCGCGGCGCGGGCCGAGCGGTTGCGCGCCGACACGATCGAACGCCTGCGCGACGTTCCGGCCGCGCAACTGACGACGCTCGACGCCGGGCGCGCCGTGGCGCTCTTGACGACCGGCCTCGACGATGCCGGCGAAGCGCTGGCCGGCGGCTTCGATCAGATGTTCCGCGGAACGCTCGCCGCGTTCGCATCGCTCGCGGTCGTCGCCGCGCTCGATTGGCGCATCGCCGCGGTGGCGCTCGCGTTCTTGCCCGTGACGGCGATCTATCTGTGGCAGTCGCGCGGCATCAGCGCGCGCGCCACACCCGGCTTCGCGCGCGCGCGCGCCGAGGGGTCGTCGCGCTTCTTTGAATACGTCGAATCCGTGCCGCTCCTGCGCGCGTTCGGCTGGACCGCCGAGCGCACGCGCCGCCTCGCGTGGGCGCTGAACGAACTCAACATCACGGGTTTCGAAGCGACGATCGCGCCGATCTCGTTCGGCACGATCGCGCTGTTCTGGATCGATTTCGGCTTCGCGATCGCGCTGATGGCGGGCACGAGCCTCGGCATCGCCGGCTCGTCGCCGCAGGGTTACGTCCTCGCGCTCGCGCTGACGCTCGGCTATTTCGCGACGCTCTTCGACGTGGTCGACGGCGCGCTGCGGCTGCAGGACGCGCGCGCGAACGTCGTCGAGGTCGAGCACCTGCTCGCGCTCGCGGCGGCCGTTCCCGCGGGCAGCGACGCGCTGCCGCCGGAGCACGTGCTGGAACTCGAGGATGTGTCCTTCGGGTTCGACTCGCGACCCGTGCTCGAGCACGTGACGCACCGTTTCGCCGAGCGCGGCATCACCGCGATCGTCGGGCGTTCCGGCGCGGGTAAATCCGCGCTCGCGTCGTTGCTGGCGGGGCTGCGGCCGCCCACGAGCGGACACGTCAAGCTCGGCGGCACCGATCTCACGACGCTCTCGCGCGCCGCGCGCTCGCGCGCCGTCACCTTGGTGTTCCAAGACACCGCGCTAACCGACGGCACGGTCGCCGAAAACATCGCCGCGGGCCGGCCCGGTGCGAGCGACGACGAGGTGTTCGCGGCGGCACGTACCGCGGAGTGTGCGGAGTTCTTGGCGCGCTTGCCGGAAGGCATTCACGCGCCGGTGCGCGCGGGCGGCGCCGCGTTTTCACTGGGCGAACGCCAGCGCATCGCGATCGCGCGCGCGTTGCTTTCCGAGGCGCCGGTCGTCGTGTTCGACGAATGCACCGCGAGCCTCGATCCCGACGCCGAAGCCGCGGTGCACCGCGCGCTCGAAGCCCTCGCGCGCACGAAAGCCGTCGTTCTCATCACGCACCGGTTAGCGACGGTACGCCAAGCGCCGGACATCTTGGTGGTAGCGGGCGGCACGATCGCCGAACGCGGCACGCACGCGGAATTACTGGCGAGGGGCGGCGTCTACGCGCAGCTCTGGTCGGCGTACGAGCGCCCGCGACTCTGGCACACCGCGCACGCGGCGCACACGCCGTAAACGTATGATGCCCAGCGTGGGCCGGCTCGCCGCGCGATCCGGGCATCGACGTCGCCGGCTCCCCGGCGCTCGGCACGAGCAAGTACCTTAGGTGCTCGACGCGCAGCATCCGGTCGTGGAGCATCACCGGCAGTCGGAGTAACTCGCCGTAAAGAACGCCGCGATGCGGTGAGATCGCGTGCGTTCGGTTTGCGCTAACGGACCAGCGCGACGCCGAGCGCGGTCACGATCTTACTGCGCAGGGGCACGTACGCGCGCCGCGTGAAGACGTTGTAGTCGTTGAGCTCGATCGCGTTGAGGATGCGGCGGTAGAGCGAGAGCGCGAGCCGGACCGTGTAGCGGCTCTCCGGTGAGAGGAGTTCGATGCCGGGTTCGGCCTCGGCGTAGAGCGCGCGAACCCGTTCGATCTCGAAGCGCATCAGTTCGACGAAGTTCTCGTCGACGGTTTGCTCGAAGATGTTCCGCTCGTCGTAGCCGAAGCGTTCGAGGTCCTCGGCGGGCAGATAGACGCGCCCCATCAGCGCATCCTCGCCGACGTCGCGCAGGATGTTCGTGAGTTGCATCGCGCGACCGAGGGTGATGCCGTAACTCAGGGCCTCGGGCGAGGCGTAGCCGAGAATCGGACTAACCAGCAGGCCCACCGTGGACGCCACGAGATAGCAATAATCGCAAAGCTCTTCATAGGTCGCGTAGCGCCGGACCGTCACGTCCATGCGCGCGCCGCGCAGGAGCGCGAGCGCGGGATCGAGCGGAATGGCGAACCGTTGCGCGGCGTCCGCGTACGCGATGAAAATCGCTTCCGTCGCGTGGCCGCTCGCGGCGGCAATCAGTTTGCGTTCGAGGTCTTCGATCGACGCGAGCCGGTCGCCGGCCGGCGCCGTCCGGTCCACCACGTCGTCGGCCGTGCGGCAGAACGCGTAGACGGCCCACACGGCCCGCCGCTTCTCGGGCGAAAGAAAGAGGGACGCCAAGAAAAACGTCTTCGAAGCGACGCGCGTGATCTCGCGGCACGTCTGATAGGCGGCGCGGAGGTCCGGCGCGATTGCCGGACCGTCCGTCGCCACGATTCCGAATTCGGCGTTACGCTCGAACACCGATCTGCTCCAGGGCTCCCTCCACGGCGGCCTTCGCGCTACGCACCGCACCTTCGATGCTCGCGGGAAAACGGTGATTCGTATAGCAGCCCGCCAGGAACAGGTTCTGCACGGGGGTTCGCGCTCCCGGGCGTAACCGTTCCGCGCCCGGCGCGGCTCGATAGACACTCTTTGGGATGCGAACCAGTTTCGCCTTGACGAGGTGTTCCCGCGTCGCGAGCGGATACAAACGCCCCATATCGGTCATGACGCGATCGATCACGCTTTCGTCGTCTTGTTTGATCAGATCGTCGGCGGGTGCGACGCAGATCTCGATGAACGAGCGGCCCGGCCATTCGTACCCGGGCGAGGCCTGGCCCAGATCCGCGTGGACCGGGAGGATCGTGCCGGGAGCGAAGATCAGGTTCGACATCGCCGAGATCTTGCAATCGAACCAGAGGTGAGCGTTGATGACCGGGCTCGACTCGAGCTTCGCGATCCCGCTGACCAGCGGATCGCGCAGCATATCGGCCGGTAGCAATTGCGCCGCGTTGTGGACGGGAACCGCCAAGATCGTCACCTCGGCGCGATACTCGCGTCCGTCGAGCGTGCGCGCGCCGGCGACGCGGTCGCCCTCGAAGATCAGCTCGCCGACGCCGGCGCTCGTCACGACGTCCTGCCCCCGGCCGCGCACGTGTTCGACGAGCGGGTCGACGAAGCCGACCGACGGCGGACCGCTGAGGAACCCGGCGCGGCTGGCGTTCTTGCTCGATGCGAAATACGCCATCACGCGCAACATCGCTTCGGCCGAAATCTTATCGATCGAGGTGAAGTTGAGCGCCAGCGACATCGGCGCGAAGAACGTCCGCAGCATGTGTTCGCTCATGCCGCGCTTGCGGTGCCACTCGACGTAGCTCAGGTCGTCCTGGCGTTCCGCATAATTATGGTCGCCGAGCAACACTGGAAGCGTGCCCTTGGCGAATAGGAACTTCTCGAGCGTGTTGAAGACGTATTTACCGTTGAGCACGGCGCCGACGCCGTTGAGCGGAGCCGGCAGATCGACGAAGTGAAACTCCTCGAACACCGGGTCCGTGCCTTGCCAGCGCGGCGAAAAGCCGGGCGGGAAGCCCCAGGTGAGGGTATGCGGCTGCCACAGCACGTTGTCGAGGATGCCGACGTCGGAAAGCAGCTGGTGGAGGTTCGCATAGCCGCCGAAGAACGAGTGCAGCCCGCTCTCGAGCCAGTCGCCGTCGCGGTCGCGCCACGACGAGAGCTTGCCGCCCGCGATGTGCCGTTTCTCGAGGACCAGAGCATTTTTGCCGGCGTCCGCCAAGTACTTCGCGGCCGCGAGCCCCGCGGGGCCGGCGCCGACGATCAGAACGTCCGGTTGGGCGGTTGCGATCAGAGCACGAACTCCTGCGGACCCGCGATGGTGCGTTCGTCGAGCGGCATGAGGCCGCTGATGATGATTTCCTCGTAGAGGAAGCGCATCGCGTTGGTGGCGGCTACGATGGTCGCGGTGACGGCGTGGCCGTCGTAAGCGGCGCCGGAGATCGCCGGCGAGTGGTTGAGGTGCGCGAGCAAGGTCTCCACGTCGATCTTGCGGCCCGTGATGTTCTGCACGGGAACCGAGATGGCGATGGTGTCGGACGACAGGATCCCGGCGCGGCGTAAACGTCCGGCCATGGCGTCGATGTTCCCCGGGAACTGAAACCCGAGGGTAACTTTGCCGGCGGCGGCGTCGATCGCGATGTTCTCCGCCCCGGCGGTGCTCTGGAGGATCTTCTGCCCGTCGTACTCCTGAGCCGGGGTCGCGAGCGTTACGGGGATGGTTAGCGATGCGGAAGCCGCCATCGTTCTCCTTCGTTGCACCCGGCCGGGGCCGGGATGCGGTAAGCGTACGGAGTCTGCGCGGGACCCACCGTGACTCCCAACACGGAGCGAGCGGGCATCGTCGCAGGAGGTGGAACCGTTAGGGACCCACCCTCATTCTATAGAGATCGCTCCATGAAAGTTGTAGCCTAGGCGTCATGTCGCCCGTTTCGATCGGCCCTTCGACCAATATCCGGGAACTCGTTGCGGATTTACCCATTGCGCCGGACGTGCTGGCGGCCTTCGGGCTGCAATGCTCCGGATGCGGTGTCAGTAAGTATGAGACGCTCGAAGCCGGCGCAAAGGCACACGGCCTGCGCATCGAGCCGATCGTCGCGGCGCTGAACCAGGCCCGTCTCTCGGGCCGCGTGCCCACGATCATGAACGAGGATCGCAAGCCGCAGGTGGGCGCCGCCAAGGCGCCCGGTGCCTTCGCGCGCCGCGGCACGTTCAAGGCGGTCGTGCCCGTGATGTCGGGCAAGGGCGGGGTCGGCAAGTCGCTCACGACGGCGCTACTGGCCGTCGGGCTGCGCCGGGCCGGCAAACGGGTCGGCATCCTCGACGCCGACATCACCGGCCCCTCGATTCCGCGGCTCTTCGGGCTCCGGAAGCCGCTCGACATCGACAAGGATCCCAACGACGCTCCGGACGCCAAGGGTCAGACCCGGCCACTGTTCGTACCCGCCACGAGCCGTTCGGCGATTGAAATCGTCAGCGCCAACCTGCTGACGCCCGAGGAGGACACGGCCATGATCTGGCGCGGCCCGATCCTCTCCGGCGTGATCCGCCAGTTCTACGAGCAGACGCTCTGGAGCGACCTCGACGTTTTGCTGATCGACCTGCCGCCCGGCACGTCCGACGCGCCGCTGACGGTTTTGCAGTCGCTGTCGATCGACGGCGTCGTGCTCGTGACGATGCCTCAGGCGTTGGCCACGATGATCGTGCGCAAGGCCGCCAACCTGATCCATCAGATGAAGAAGCCGATCCTCGGCGTCATCGAGAACATGTCGTACTTCGTCGCGCCCGATACCGGCAAGCGTTACGACATCTTCGGCCCCTCGTACGCCGATCAGGTCGCCCAGTTGGCCGGCGCCCCGGTGCTGGCGCGAATCCCGATCAACCCGACGATCATGTCCCTGGCCGACACCGGCCGCGTCGAGGAGATCGACGACCCGATCACCGACGCCCTCGCCGCCTCCCTGGATTCCGCCCTCGCCGCCCGCCCACGAGTGAAGGAAACCATCTCCATCATCTGAGGCCCGCCCCCGCCAACCGCCCCGTCCACGACCCGCTCCGCGCCCTCCCCCACCGCCGATAGCCTCGACGCTCGCCGCCGGTTCGGCCGGCCGCCACACGGATCACCCCCAACTCGATGGACCCATTTGCCCCCTCCCCGCTCGATGGAAGCGCTGGTTTTCGTCGGATCGAGGCGCGCGGCGGCGCGGTGTGCGAATGCACATAAGCCGCCGCGCAACGAAGAGCCGGCGGAAACCAGCGCTTCTCACTTCGCACTCCCGGGGTCGATGTGGGCGGCTGATAGCATCGCCGAGATCAGTTTGTCGTCGCTCGCCTCCGAAACGAGGTACGGCGGCGGTTGCTTCTGGATCTGGTCGCAGGAGCGTTCGAACGAGGCGGCTACGGCGTCGTACGAGACTCCCGGCGGCGGTGCGACCGGGATCGCCCGCAAGGTGCCGGTCTGCGGTTCGTGGTCGCGCAGGCATTCGAGCTTGCCGGCGTCGCGGGCGAAGTCCGTGCCGCCGTCGGGATAGCCCGCGTACGTGTCGTGCCGGCCGTCGAACCAGACCACGTCGAGCGAGGCATGCGGCGCCTCGCGCTTCCCGTCGCCGGTTCCCGCCGGGCGCAGGCGAACGAGCACGGTCCAGATGCCGGGACTCGACGGGAAGGGTGCGGCGCCGGCCGAGCCGAGGATCGCGACGACGATCTCGTGCGCGAGCGAAGCGCTCGTCTTCCAATCCTCAGGCGCGGCGGCGGCGAGTTTCGCCCGCGCCTGCGCGATGTCCGGAAAGAGGACGTCGCCGTCGGAGACCGTTCCCAGGAGCGCGCGCAGGTCGTGGTCGGTCTGGCTCTCGCGCAGGACCCGGGCGTTGTACTCCACCTGCTGCGCCGCCGTCCCGAGCAGAAAGAGCCGGTCGCGCGGCGGCGCCAGCGCATGGAGCATATCGACCGTGAGCGACTGGTACGACCGCAACGCGGAGGCACGGTCGAACTTCCCGTCGCGCGGACGCAGCTTCGCGCGGAGCAGCACGTAACGGTGCTTGAGGCCCGGGTCGGTCGTCAGCGACTCGAGCTGCGCGAACGCCACGTCGACGAAGCTCTGGCTGGCCGGTTCGGCCAACAGCGGCGGCGAGTCCATCAGTTCCGCGACGGTCGCGCCCGCGATGCCGGCGCGCGCGACGGCACGCGGTCCCGTCCCGTACTCGATCGTCGCGACGGCGCCGGCGGCGCGGCCGCCGGCCGGCCACACGACGGCAACGAGGGCGAGCAGCGCGGCGAGGCGGCCCGCGGCGCGCCGGCAGTTACGAAAGGCATGCACGGCGTAACTGCTTCGCCCATGCCTCGTTTTCTCATCGGTCTGGCCGGCGGGCTCGTCCTCGGATACACGGCCGTGCGCGCGCGCGAAGCGTGGCAGGAAGCCCGCACGCCGAGCCCTCCGCTACCGCCCAATCCTGCGGCGTACGGTCGCTTGCGGCGCGGCTTGATGCTCGCGGGCATGGCGCGTTCGCTCGCGACGTTAGCCGTCGTCGCGTTCGCGGCCGGTCCGGCCCTCGAACCGAAGGAAGGAGAGGCTGAGGGCCGGGCGCGCCGCGTCGCGCTCGTGTTCGCGGGCCTCGCGTTGACGTCGCTCGTCGATGTGCCGGCCGATTACGTCGAAGGCATCGCCCTCGAGCGCCGCTACGGCCTCTCCAAGCAGTCCGACGCCGACTGGCTTTCCGACCGCGCGAAAAGCACGGCCGTCTCGCTAGCGATCGGCGTGCCGCTGATCGAGCTGCTCGCGACCGCCATCGAACGGGCGCCGCGCTCTTGGCCCTGGCTCGCGACCGCGGCCGGCGTCCCGCTCTTGATTGCCGCCAACGTGATCGCACCCACCTACATCGCCCCGCTCTTCAATCGCTTCGAACCGCTCGAGGGCGATTTCGAGCGAGAGGTTCGTTCGCTCGCCGAGCGGTACGGCGCGGGCGACGCCACCGTGCTGCGGGTCGACATGAGCCGCCAGACGGAGAAGGCCAACGCCTACGTGACCGGTTTGTTCGGCACCAAACGAATCGTCATCGGCGATACCCTGTTGGGCAATTTCGATCCGAAAGAAACGCTCTTCGTCGTCGCCCACGAGCTCGGCCACTACGTGAACCGCGACGTGTGGCGCGGCGTCGCGCTCGGCACGGGTGCCGCCGCGTTCGTGTTCCTGGGCGGTCGCGCCATGGCCGAACGTCCGGGCCGGTCGCTCGCGAGCGCCGCCGGCCTCGCGCGCCTGTTCTTCGCGTTCTCCGTGTTCGGAACGCTGGCCGGACCGCCGCTGGCGGCCTTCTCGCGCTCGCGCGAGCGTGCGGCCGATTCGTTCGCGCTGCAGGCCACGTCCGACGGCGCGGCCGGCGCGGCGGCGTTCCGGCGGCTTCGCGAACGCAACCTCGCGGAAGACGAACAGCCCAAATGGGCCGAGTTCCTCTTCTCGTCGCATCCGTCTCTGCGCAGCCGGATCGCGCGGTTGGAGTCTGCGTCTCGTTAGTTCGATCAATTTACCCCCGATGTGACCCCAAATTGGGGGCTTGAACGACACCAGAAAGGTGATATGATGTCCCAATGGCAATGCTGAAAATCGGAATTAGCGACGAGGCGAAAGGTTTCGTCGAAGAAAAGGCTGCTCGCGAGAAGACGTCGGAGGCGGACATCGTGCGCCGGGCCCTCGAGGCATACCGCTTCCTCAACGAGGTCAAGACCGAGGACGGGCAGATCTTGCTACAGCGCAAGGACGGCCGAACGGAACGCCTCGTTCGCCTCTGATGACGTACGGCCGTAGCCACGGATAGAGAAGACCCGGTACAGGACGTCGAGCTGCGGCCCTTCCGCGGCGCAACGCAGCGAATTCACGACGCCGACGCCCGGAGTTACCTCGCTGCGGCGTTCGTGTGCCTTTTCCTAACTGTATTCGGCGTGGAGGCCAATGCATGCATCGGCTCCCTCCACTATTGCAAGAATTTGCAGGACGTTAAGGACACGTTCGAACCTTTCGCAGGCTCGTGTTTTACGGCGCTCGGCGCCGCCGCAGGTTTCTACTTCGCGGACCGCTGGAAGTGAGCTCGAGCGCGCCTGCGCCTTAGCGGTGGATGAGGCTCTTTAGGACGGCTACGTCGTGTTGGGTTATGCCGTGAATGGACTTGGCGCCGACTTGGGCGACCGTGACGAAGCCGGGCGTGGGGCTGTAGACGATGCCCTTCTGATGCTCGCCGTCGGCGCTGTACTCGAAGTAGCAGCTCGCGGGATCGGCGATGTCGCTCTCGGCGAAGGTCTCGACCTTGACTTGGCGCTTCTTGAGTTCGTCACGAAGCTTGGCGATGACGCCGCGGCCGGCGGCTTCGGTGTCCTTGGGCAGCACCTTCACGATGCTGACGGTCGTCATCTTGGTCCAGGCCTTGTCGTCCTCTCCGGCCGGAACGAACTTGAGCAGCAACGCGGATTTGTCTTTGGGGCCGAACGAGTAGGCCAACTTGGGTGTTCCCAGGAGGTTGCCCAGCTTGGCGTACGGCGCATCCGCGGCCACGGCGGGGGCCGCGAGCCACAGGAGGGCGGCGGCGAGGAAGGTGAGGCGGCGCATCTGGCGGCCTATTCGGTCTCGATATCGTTCCACATGCGCGTAACGAGCGCGTCCCACCCGGCGTTCCGCGCCAGCTCGGTGCCGCGAGCGACCCGAGCGGGGTCGGGTTCCAACGCCGCCACGGCCTCGCGCGCGAATGCCGCCGGGCCCTCCGCAATCCGCACGACCTCGCCGTAGCCGGCCACGACGTCGGCGACCGGCGTCGAGACGACGGGCTTGCCGGCGGCCAGGTATTCCGGCGTCTTGGTGGGGGAGATCGAGCGCGTCGCCTCGTTGAGGGCGAAGGGCATCAGCGCGACGTCGATGCCGGCCAGCAGCGCCGGCAGCTCGGCGTAGGGCAGTTGGCCGGTGAAGTGGACGTCCGTGCGACGCGGGAGGTCGCGTGGATCGATCTTGACCACCGGCCCGATCATCGCGACCTGCGCCCCGGCATCGGCCACCGCCTCGACGGCGGCGAAATCGATCCGCTCGTCGATGGCGCCCGCGTATCCGCAGATCGGGTGCGGTACGTTCGCCAGCAGCGGGTGCGGCGCCAGCTCACGCGCCGCCGCGAAGTGTTCGAATTCGACCCCGCTCGGGTACAGCCGGACCTTCGCACCGAGGGCGCGGCGGCTCTCGTAGAGCGAGCGGCCGCCGGCGAAGATCAGGTTCGCCCGAGCGCAAAGCGCACGCTCGCGTTCGCGCATCCGCGGCGGCGCGAACGCGAAGGCCGCGAGATCGTCCATGCAATCGTACACCACGGGCGCCTCGGGAAAGGCCTCGGCGAGCGCCTGCATCATCGGCGTGTAGAGCCAGAGCAGCGGGCGCCGCGCGCCGGCCCAGGCGCGCGCCGCGGCGATCGTGCGCGCGTCGATGCGCTCGTCGCCAGCGTCGCGGCGCCGCGGACGCAACACCGTGATGCCGGCAAGCATCGACGTGTCTTCGCCGTCGGCTCCCGCAGCGAAGGGTTCTTCGACGAATAGGACCGGAACGCGCCGGCCCAGCCGCGTGACGATGTGTTGCGGCCGCTGCCAGACGCCGTCGAACCGGAGATGCGAGGCTACGATGATGCAATCGAAGGTCATCGCGCGCGCTTTCGCAGCGGGGCGACGTTAGTCATTGGCCGCTTCGGGTATTGATCGTGCACGATGTACGAAAGCACACAGCGCTTACTCAACGCGGAACTCGAACGAGGCGCGAGCGCCGTGGGACGTACGGTGCGCGGCGGCGCCGCGCGGCTGCGTTCCATCTCGGACGAGCTACGCGAGAAAGATCTCGACGGCCCGGCCGCGACGGCGATCGATCGTGGCGCCGACGCGCTCGACGAGATCGCGACCTATCTCCAGACCGCCGGCGGCACCGAGCTGATCGAGGGCGTGCGCCGTTTCGGCAGCGAACGCCCGTGGACGTTGCTCACCGGCAGCCTGCTGTTGGGTTTCACGGGCTCGCGCGTGGTCAAAGCCGCCGGTGCGCGCTATGGAGCGTAACGCGCAGGCTCCGGCCTACGCCGACGCGAGCTTTCCGGAGCTCCTGCGCCGGCTCTCGACGGATACGGCACTGCTCGTGCGCCAGGAAGTGGCGCTCGCGCGAGCCGAGCTGACGTCGACGGCGAAGCGCGCGGTGGAACCCGCGGCGGCGTTCGGCACCGCGGCCGCGCTCGGTATCGGTGCCTTCGGCGCGCTGACGGCGACCTTGATCGCGCTGCTCGCACTGGTGCTGCCGTTCTGGGCCGCCGCCGCGATCGTCACGCTCGCCTACGCTCTCGGAGCGCTCGTCGCGGTGCGAACCGGGAAACGCAAACTCGCCGCAATCGGGGCACCGATCCCGCAGACGGTCGAAAGCGTGGCGGAAGACGTGGACGCCGTGCGGGGCCGCGTGCGCAGGGCGCGATGAATCTCGGCCTGCCGGCCGCGACGTGGAAGGCGTTCAACGAGGACAAAGCGCAGCGGCTGGCCGCCTCGATCGCGTACTCCACGATCTTCTCGCTCGCGCCGTTATTCGTGATCCTGATCGCGATCGTCGGCGGCGTCCTCGACGTCAAAGGTTCGGGCGGCCATACGAGCGCGCAGAACGTGCTGCTCGAGCAGATCCGTCACAGTGCCGGCCCCGCCGCGGCGGACGCCGTCCGGCAGCTGATCGCGACGGCCTTCAACAAGCCGCGCGAAAGCACGATCGCGCAAATCCTCGGTTGGACCTTCTTCGTCGTCGGCGCGAGCGGCCTGTTCGCGTCGCTGCAAGACGCGCTCAACGCCGTCTGGCACATCGAAAGCGTCAAAGGCGGGTGGAAGCAGATGCTGCGCGATCGGATCGCGTCGTTCGTGATGATCCTCGCGATCGGGGTCTTGTTGCTCGCGACGTTCGTCGCCAACGCGACGATCGCGTTCGTCGGCGCGCACTTCTTATCGCGGATTCCCTTCGCGACCAATCCCACGGTGCTCGCGCTCGTCAACCAGGCGATCGACGTCGTGCTGATCACGCTCGCCTTCGCGCTGATCTTCAAAGTGCTGCCCGACGTCGACGTGTCGTGGCGCGACGTCGGTTTCGGGGCGGCCGTCACCGCGGTGCTCTTCGTCGTGGGTGAGGCGCTGATCTCACTCTACATCGCCTACGGCGGCGTCGCCTCGGCCTACGGCGCGGCGGGCTCGCTGCTGGTCGCACTGGTCTGGATCTACTATTCCGCGCTCATCTTGCTCCTGGGCGCCGAGTTCACCAAAGTCTATGCGAATCGCGCGCAGCTCGCGAGCGCCGCGCGGATTCGCGTCACGCCCGACGCGCCGGCAGGCATCGATCCGCGCTTCGCGGGGAAAAGCTCGTAACCGGCGAGGCCTCTGCCTCGCACCGCCGTTTGGAGAAGACATGCAAGACGACACGCAAGCGATTCGCGAGAGCATCGAGGCGACGCGCGAACGCATCGCCGATACGGCCGAAGCGCTGGCCTACAAAACCGACGTGCAGGCCCGCGTCCGGGAGAACGTGGCCTTCGGAGTCGAATCGCTCAAGGCGACGGCGGCGGTCGTCGCGGACGACGTGAGCGCGACGCTCGTCGAGGTCGCAGAGACGACCCGCGACGGCGTTACCGCGTTCGCCGAGCGCGTGAGCGACGGCGCGGCCGACCTGGCCGCAAGCGCCTCGGAGATTGCCGCGAGCGCGGCGGACCGGGCAGCGGATGCCGCCGATTCGGCGACGCGATTCCGGCTGCGCGACGTGCGGGAATTCATCGAACGGCGTCCGCTCGAGGCGGCGCTGGGCTCGATCGCCGCGGGCTTCGTCGTCGGCCTCGCGTTACCGGTGAGCGGCGTGGAGCGCGCCCGGCTCGGACCGGCCGGAAAACGGCTGCGCGACGGCGCCGCGACGCGAGCAAGCGACATCGCGGCGCGGGCGCTCGCTACGAACGGCTCGCGCTCGGCACGCGACTGACGCGAGTGGCGCGTGCGGTCAAATCGCGGACCGCGCGCGCCACGGCCGTTTCCGACGGGGTACCGTCGGGACCGGCAAACGTGAAGATGCCGTCCTCCGCATAGCCGGCCCGTTCGCGCAGCAGCGATGCCCAGTCGACCATGCCGAACGCGGCCCAAACGCCGAGCATCCGCACGGGCATGCCCGCTGCCGCAAGTTCCGAGAGATCCGCGCAACGCGCGTGCAGCCAAGCGACGCGCGCGCTTTCGTCGCCGTCGATGTGCACTTCACTGATCCCGAAGGGCAGGCCGAGGCGGTCGTACGCGGAGCGCAACAACGGCAAGGGCGAGATCGGCTGCTGCAGGCGCGCCGGGACGTTCGCGATCGTGCCGTCGGCCGCGCGCGAGAGCGCGCGCTCCGAGTTCGGATAGTAGTTCCAGCCGACGAGATCGGGCGCCGCTGCGTGCGCGACGATGCGCGCGAGCAGTTCCGGCGCGACGCCGCACGTCCGCGTGAGATAGCCGTAGAGTTCGTGCCCGGGCCGCACCCGGCCCATCGCGAGTTCGACCGACAGGTACATGCGCCGCCGCTTGTGTTCTACGAACGCCTCGACGCTCGGATCGCAGGCGGTGAAGCTCTGCAGATCCTCGGTGATCGCGAATTGCGCGTCCGGCGCGTGCGCGCGAATGGCTTCCATCGCGAGCAGCATGCCCAGCGCCTCGTGGGCGACGGCGTGGCCGAAGGCGCGATCGTCGTCGCGCCGGTTGGGATACCACACGCCGTAGAGCGTCGAGAAGCGAGCGGTCGTCAACGGTTCGTTGATCGGCGTCCAGCGCCGGATCCACGGGAACGCGCGCGCGACCGTACCGGCGTACCGCGCCAACAGAGCGGGAAAGGCCGGGTCGAGCAGATCGGTGTACGCGGGGCCGCTGCCGTGATGCAGCAGCGTGACGATCGGCTCGATGCCCAACTGCGCCAACCGTTCCAGACGCGGCCGAGCCCACGAGAAATCCGCTTCTTCGGGCGCGCGGGGAGCGCACTTCTCCCACAGCACCGGATAACGCGAGGCCGAGACGCCCAGCGACGCCAGGAGATCGAGATCGCCGGGCCGCCGCTCGTGACCCGTTTCCGCTAACTGGTCGCGATACGAGCGCGCGCCGATCCGCGCGAACGTCGGCTCGGGCGACGCCCACACCTCGAAGGGAAGGCGCACGGGGCGTTACGCGACGACCGGCGAAGGGCGGGTGCCGAGCCAACTCGCGAGGTCGGTCTTGGCCGGTGCGTACCGTCCGGTGCGCAGTTCGCCGCGCAACTCGCCGAACGTGCCGAACGCTTCTGCGAACGCGTCGTGCTTGTGAATCGACTCGTAGTTGACCTGTGAAGCGAGCAGGAACGTGTGATCGGGGAAGTCCGCGTACACGTCGAGCGCGCGAGCCATGATGCCGCGCACGACGTCTTCGACGAACTTCGGATTGTGATGCGCTTTGTTGACGATGAAGAATTCGTCGGGACGCTTGAGGAGATCGTAGGTTTCGCTCGACATCGAGTTTTCCACGATTTCGACGAGATCTTCGGCGTTGATCTCGATATCGCGCCCGTCGCCCGTGCCGATCAACACGCTGCCGCGGCCGCGCTGGTTGTGCGTCGCGACCGGCAACGCGTCGAGCGCGCGGTTGGCATCGGCCTCGCTGAAGCCGGCTTCGACCAGCTCACCGATGGAGTGTTCGCGCACCATCAACTGCGCGCACGGGCAGGCCGTCATGCCTTCGGCTTCCACCCCGACGACCCGGCGCACGCCGCCGGCATCGGCGTGCGCGATCCCGATCAACGCATAACTCTCCTCGCCGCGTTTGCCGCTGACCGGCGTCCAGCGCTCGAGTCCGAAATCGGCGCGCAGGCGAACGTCGGCGCGCAGCGCTTTCTGGGAGCCCACGATCTCGCGCGCGATTGCGCTGACGACGTCCTCGATGCGGCCGGGCGCGTCGGTGCGCGCCAGCACGTCGAGCGTGGCTTCCTCGAGCAGTTCGGAGAAGCGCGACATGTGCACGCCGGCGCGATCGGGCGCGAGGTCGGCCACCATCGAAAACTCACCGTTGAAGACCGTCTCGACCCCGCCGACGTTGAGGCGCACGATGCGCTTGACGCTCGAGACGCCGACCCGATTGATCGAGAGCTTGACGTCGGGCTCTTCCTCTTGCCGGTTGGCGAAGAAATGCAGCGAACGGGTTTTCTTGACGACGCCGCTGTCCGCGAAGGGCGCGGCCAGAGCGGCGATCGTCTTGCCCGAGCGCGGGTCGATGACCTCCGGCGCGATTTCCGCGAGCGGAATCACGTTGAAGGGCCGCGCGGCCAGATACGGATGCGGGACTTCGAAGCGGCCGAAATCGGCCACGACGGCGTCGACGAGCAGAATGTCGATGTCGATCGGCCGCGCCGAGAGGTGCTGGGCCCGCTGGCGGCCGATCGCGATCTCGACGCCGCGCAGCTTGTGCTCGAGCGCGAGCGGGTCGAGATCGGTCGCGACCTCGGCCGCCAAGTTCAGGAACGCCGGGCCGCTGACGCCGCCGACGGCGGGCGTCTCGAAGTACGACGAGACCGCGCGCACCGTCGCGAACGCGCGCAACTTTTGGAGGGCTTGTAGGAGGTTCCCCTGCCGGTCGCCGAGGTTCGAGCCGAGCCCGAGATAGACGGTATGCATCCCGCCTGTAGACCGGCCAAGGGCCTCAGAGGTTCCGCGTCAGCCGGCGGGAGCGGGCAGGCCTTCCCGGGGCATCGCGGCCGCGAAGGTCGCGCCGCGGCGGTTGTCGCGGTGCACGACGGCGAGCATGCGCGCGAGCGCGGCCGTCTCCGCGACGTCGTGCACGCGCACCAGGCGCGCGCCGGCCGAGATGCCGATCGCGGCGGTCGCGAGCGACGGAACCAATAACTCGCGCGCCGGCTTCTCGAAGACGCGGCCGATGAAGCTCTTGCGACTGGCGGCGAACAGGATCGGGTATCCGAGCGAGCGGAGGTCGCCGAAGCGTTCCAAGATTTCCAGATCGGTCGCGGGCTCTTTGCCGAACTCGAGGCCGGGATCGATCACGAGCGAATCGGCGGCAACGCCGGCGGCGCGCGCCCGGTCGAGGCGCTCGCGCAGAAAGCCGCAGATCTCGCCGAGCGCGTCGTCGTAGCGGTATTCCGCGGCGCGGACGTTCAGTTCGCCTTTGAGGTGCATCACGACGAGGCCCGCGTCGTAACGCGCGACGACCCCGGCCAGGCGCTCGTCGGATAGGCCGCTGCAGTCGTTGATGAGGTGCGCGCCCGCGGCGAGCCCCGCCTCGGCCACGTCGGCTTTGAAGGTATCGATCGACAGCGGCACGCCCAGCCCGTCGCGCACGAGCGCTTCGACGACCGGGACGACGCGCGCGCGCTCTTCTTCCGCCGCGATGCGCGGATTCCAGTGCGCGTACGATTGACCGCCGATATCGACGAGCGCGGCGCCCGCTTCCACCATCTCGGCGGCGCGCGCGCGAGCGCGGTCGACGCCGCTGTAGGCGCCGCGATCGTAGAACGAATCCGGCGTGACGTTGAGGATGCCCATCACCTTCGCGCCCTGCGCGAGATCGAGCGTCCGGTCGCGCAAACGCAGGTGCTGCGGGGGATTGCGGTCGGCATCGAAGGCGCGCACGAGTTCCTCGCCGAGCGCGCGGGCTTCGCCGTCGACCCGCGCGGTCGCCTCCGCGATCGCGTTCCGAGTGCCGGTGACGATCAGGTTTCCCTTCGCGACGTGCGCGAAGGCGCCGCTCGCTGCCAGCGCGGAGGCGAGGACGGTCGCAGCGGGACCCTCTGCAGCGAGCGCGAGCGCCGCGCCGTCGGCCGCCGCGAGGGCGTCCGCGAGCGCGTGCGCCGGCACGAGTTCGTCGAGGCGCTCGCGAACCGGCGTACCGCCTTCCGCGCTCAGGACCCGGGCGTTAAGCACCGCGCGAGGCGTTGGGATCGAGCGCGTGGCTCACGCGGCTCTGCATGTCCTCGAGGTGCGCGCGTGTGGCCACGTCGAGCTTGTTCGAACGCAAGCCCGCGTTCACGCGCTGCAGCACGTGCCGCAGTTCGTAACGCGCGAGCGCCGGCGAGTCGCTCGGATAGCCGTCGTTCTCCACGATGAAACTCGGCGCGAGCGAGAACGCGACCATCAAGGTCGTGTAGCGCCGCTGCAAGCCGCGGTGCAGGGGATCGATCGCGGTCGTGTTCGCGCCGACGTCGTCCCAGACGGCGCCCTGCATCCAATCGAAGAGATCCGCGAGCGACATCGGCTGCACCGCGCCGCTCGCGCTGAAGCCGGACCCGGCGAGGCGGCTCATCGTGTCGGGCGAGAACAGCTTGAACATCACCTGGTCCTGCATCGCGCCGACGTAGTCGGCGAGCGGAAACTCCGTGGGTTCGATGTCGTCGACGCCGCGATGCAGGTAATGGTTGGGTCCCAGGTCGGCCAGGAGGTGCGGCGAGAAGCGGAACGCACGGCTCGAAAAGACGTTCTGCGCCAGCAGCGCGAACGCGCGCCGCGACTCCTCGCGCGGCACGGGAGCGAGCGGCGGCGCGCCGCCGAGCTGGCCGCGGTGATCGCGCGACGTGTATTCGCCGCCGATATACTTCGCCGTCAACAAGGCCGCGCGCTGGTAGCCGCGCAGCATCGAAACGAAGGTCTGCCGCTCCTGGTAGTACGGCTCGTCGTCGCGTGGAAAGACGCGGTCGAGCTTCGCGAAGAGCTCGTCCATGACGTCGTATTGGTTGCGATCGAAGGCCAGCGGGTCGCTCGAGAGCGCGAAAGTGGCGACGCGCGGGTCGATCGCGAGCGGGCCGTTCGCGTCTTCGTCCGTTTCGTAGGCGTATTCGCGGCGCGTGCTTTCGTCGGCGATACCGTGCAGCGCCTTGAGTTCGTCTTCGGGACGGCGAACGTTGGGGAAACTCTCGTAGCCGTAGCGGATCGCCCAATAGTCGTAAGGCCCGAGCTTCATTTGGAAATACGCGCCCTGCGGCTTGCCGGCCGGTGAAATGTTGACCGGCGCGTAGCCCATGACCGAGCCGACGATTCCGTGCTCGGCGCTGAAGCGTGGATCGTGGATCTGCGCGAGCGAGTACAGCGTCGACGCGATGAAGTTGTGGCGCAGTCCGAAATTGTGGCCCGATTCGTGGAGCACGACGGAGTGCAGCCAGTCCTCGGCGTACCGCTCGGTCTGCGCGGGCGTCGCTCCCAGCGCGCGCAACGCGTCGGTGCCGACCGCGGCCGATTCGGCCGACGCTTCGTCGTAGTCGTCGCAGGCTTGCATACCGGCGCAGCGCAGCGACACGCCGTCCCCGACCGGCAGGCCGCTCGCATCGAGCCCGGCCATTCGCGCGGGCCGCACTTGATCGACGTAGCCGCGCTTGACCGACCGCATCGCCTCGCCGTCGATCACGATCTCGACGCGCACGATCTGCCCCGTGCGCGGATCGGCGATGTGCGGTCCGTACGCTGCGAATCCGGTGTCGCTCGTGATCCAGCGGACCGTCGAATAGCGGACGTCGTCGGGATCCCAGGCCGGATCGTTCGGCTGATCGCGCACCTCGACGGCGTTGGGGATCCCGACCTTGGCGAACGCCGCGTTCCATTCCAGCAGCGCGGAGCGAATCGCGGGCTTGTACTGCGCGGGGATCTCGTTGGTCAAATAATATACGACCGGGCCGTTGGCGAAATTCCAACGATCGATGTACCGCACGAAGGGCGTCGGCAAGGAGTCGTTGTCGAAGCGCTTCTGCGCGGTGATGAAATACCCGACGCGGTCGTCGGCGATGCGCGGAACGTAATTACTCGGGTCGGGCGGTTCCGCGAGCGAATAGTGCATGCGCAGGCGCACGCCGCGGCCGTCGGGCGCCCCCGCGACGTCGCCGGCGGGCCCGGAGAACGCGAGGCTCGACAGAATCTCGTCGTTCTTCGGCAGCGCTTTGGTGCGCTCGATGTACGATCTCGAAGGATCGACGCTGAAGCCGGCGTGCGTCGAGAGTCCGAGCAGGATGATCGGCCCTTGCGGCGGGCTCAAATCCTTGCCGACGTTCTCGAAGTCGCTAAGAAAGAACGCGGCCGAGACGACGACGTGTTTCTTCGCTTCGTCTTCCGCCACGATCGGCGAGCTGTTGATGACGGAATCCGTCACGGAGATCGCCAGCGCGTTGGCCGCGGACGTGCCCGCCGGCGCGCTGAAATCCGAGTTCTTGTCGATCCAGAGAATGCGCTTGCCGACGCGCTTGAATTCGAGAATGAACGACGGGAAGATCCGGCCCGCGAAGGCGTCGGAACCGACGCCCGACGCCAGCACCGGCGCGACGATGAACGGATGATCGAGCTGGGCCGGGCCGAGATCGAAATAGATCTCGTCGTCCTTGCGCAATATATCGATCAGCCCGCTTTGCCGTTCGGCGGATTTCACGAAGGTCGCGTACTGCTGCGGGGCCCCGGCCAATCCCATGAGCCCGGGAAAACCCATCGCGGCCGCTGCAGCGGCTGCCGTTGCCCCGCCTCCGCCGGCGGCGCCCGGGCGAGGCGTCCGCGAGGGTGCGGGCGACGCCGGCACCGGCGACGGTTCGGGAGCTACCGACGCAGCGGGGGCCGGAGAGCCGTCGGGCGCCGGCGAGGCGGACTGAGCGCCCGCGGGAGCCGCGGCGCACAGCAAGGCGAGCAGCGAGAAAAAGGAGGAACGGAGGATCAAGCGAGGACGACCTTTGCGAGACGAGAGGAGCGGGGCTACGCCGCTCGCACGCCCTTCCCCCGCTAACGCGAGGCGGGGCTGCCCGGCTTCGGCGACCGGCTCAACATCTTGGACTGCCGAAACGGACGCCGAAGCTCGCATCGGGGCCCGAGCCCGCGTTCCGGTCGGTGGGGCCGCCGGCCGTGACGTGAGCGAATACCGACGCGCGGTGCGCCGCGCGAGCTCCGGAATCGGAGCGATTGCGAACAAAACGGCGGAACGAGGAACGAGCATCCGGGAGCGGTTCGTGCCCGTTAGCGCCGAGCGTCGTTAGCCGACGTGCGCCGCGTCGCCGCCGGTGCGCTTCTTGCGGCCGCGCCAGCGGCGCGTGTTACGGCGCTTCGCGCCGCTGCCGTTCGGGCGCGGCGCGGCGGGCACGTCGCCCGCATCGAGCCGCGCGCTCGCGGCGGCGATCGCATCGGGCAGGCTCTTCGCGGTCACCAGATCTCGCGCGGGGCCGCGCCCGTTCTTGAAGCTCGCCACCCACACGTCGCCGCGCAAGGTGATATCGACCTGTTGCGACTCTTCGCTAATCGTCCGGCGGTCGGCCTCGAGCATGCGGATCGCGAAGGCTTCGGCGTTTTCGTGCGGTGCGATCTTTTTCGCCATCTCGACGAAGCGCTCGAACTCTTCGGCGAAGTGCGGGATCGGACGGCCCTTGCGGTCGCGCGCGGTCCGGCGCGGCGGGCGTTCCAGGCGCCAATGTTCGGACGTGACCATCTGCCAGGCGGCGGCCTGCTGGCTCTTCGGCTTCGCGGCTTCGGCGAGATCGAGTAACGCGTTTTCGATCTGGTCGGCGGTACGCACTCGCGCGGCCTCGCGCGGCGCGAGCCGGAAGAGTTCTTCGTACTGCTGCGCGAGTTCGGAGATGGGGCGGCCCTTGGCGTCGATCTGCGCGGGCAGGCCCCACAGGGTCGGCAAGGTCACGAGCTGGTGGCGTCGCGCGCGGTCCACGATGTCGACGATGATGGCGTACGGCTTGCGGCTCTGCGAGATCGCAACCCGCCGTGCGTCCGGCGTCGGCAGGTTCGAGAGCAAGAACGCGTCTTCGTCGAGCGGGCGCATTCCGCGGCCCGTCACCTGCGTGTAGAGCGTCGTCGATTTCGTCGGCCGCGCGTTGATGATGACCTCGATCGACGGAACGTCGAAGCCTTCGAGGTAGAGCCCGCAGTTGACGAGCACGTCGATGCGCGTGCCGCGGAAGCCCGCGACGATCGCCTCGCGTTCGGCCTGCGGCGTCTCCCCGCTCGCGAACGCGGCCGCGATGCCGGCGTCGATGAAGAGCTTCGCGACGTTGCGCGCGTGTTCAACCGACGCCGTGAAGACCAAGGTCTTCTTGCCCGGCGTCAAGGTCTGGTACGCGTCGAGCACCGCGAGGTTGCGTTCCTCGGTGTCGACCGCTTCCGCGAGTTGGCCGAGCACGAAATCGCCGGCGCGGGAAGCGACGGCGTCGAGATCGGTTTCGGTGTTGACGGCGTACGACCGGACGGGAACGAGGTAGCCCGCCTCGATGGCCGCCCGCGCGTCCATCTCGTATACGGTGTCGGAGAAGATCTCGGCGAGCTGCACGCCGTCGCCGCGTTGCGGCGTGGCGGTGAAACCGATCACGAGCGCGTCGGGCCGTTTGAGCGCGAGTTTATCGAGGATCGCTCGATAGGTGGGCGCCGCGGCGTGGTGCGCTTCGTCGATGACGAAGAGCGCGATGCGGCGGCCGAACTTCGTAATGAAACGGTTAAGCCGCACGCCCGTGAGCGTCTGCACGGTGGCGACGATGATGCTGCATTCCTCCGACGCCACGTCGTCGGCTTTTTCGACGCCGACGACGGCGTCGGGGTTCTGCGCTTTCATCTTCTCGACGAGCTGTTGGATCAGCTCGTCACGGTGAGCGACGACCAAGGTCACGTCGGTCGGGCGAAGTTCGAGGAGTTCGGGCAAGGTCGCGATGACGACCGACTTGCCGAGCCCCGTGGCCAGCGACACGAGCTGCGCGCGAGCGCCGCGCTTACGCGCCTCGACAATCGCCTGCTGCGCCTCGATTTGATACGGACGCAAGCGTAGGGTACTGAAATTCAAGGTTGGACCCTGTCCATCACTCGGAGGTGATAAGTGGGCTCTCACACGGAGCTGCGGCTCTACGCGGTCGCCCGAACCGCTTTATTGGCAGTGGATGCCGTCGATTCCCGCTCGCTTCGCGGTCTTTTCGGGCCGAATCAGGGTTCGATCGACGCACGCCGGTCGGCGGCGAGTTGCTCGCGATACTCCTTTTCGGTCGCGAGCCAGCCGGCGAAGCGTTCCTCGAAGATCTCGGGCCGGAGCAGCATGAGGTCGCGGAACGCTTGAAAGCTCCGCTCGTGATACTCGTGATACTTTCCGAGCAACTCGGGCCCGGTGATGACGCCCTTCTCTATGACCACGTCGGCGAGCGCGCGGAGGCGCACCCGCAGAAAGGCGATCGTGTCCAGCATGTTTCCGAAGAGCTCGATGCCGACCGTCTCGGAGTCTTCGAGCTCGGGGAGCGCGGGTTCCGGCGGCGCCGGATGGGCGAGAGAGAGGCTGCGCAGTTCCCCAAGCGTGCGGAAGGTCTCTCCGAACGCGCCCCAGGTCAGCACGCCGTCGGGCGCTTGGCTGTAACTGAAGTTCTGGCCGCCGAGCAGGATCGAAACCATCGCGGCGTCGCCTTTGGTCAGCACGTAATCGTCCGGCAACAGCGCGCTACGGCGCACCGGGTCGGACGCATCGTTGACCGGCCGATCTTCCAAGGAAGAAGCTCCTTCGTCGTTTTCCGGGGTTGGCCCGGCGTCGGGGTGGTCCCCGCCGCGTAGCATGAGCGCAGTACGTTCGCGCGAACGCGCGCGAAGCCCTCAAGGTTCTCTTCGGCTCGGACGGCTCGCGCATTGACCGCGTCGCGCGCCGCCGGGCCGAAATTCAGAGGAGCGCGCGGCGGAAATCGCCGAGCACCCCGGTCAGTGTCGCGTTGAACCGGGCGGCCAAGGCCCCGTCGATCACCCGATGATCGTAGGAGAGGGAGAGCGGCAGCATCAAGCGCGGCACGAACGCGGAGCCGTTCCAGACCGGCCGCACGGCGGACCGGCTGACGCCGAGGATCGCCACTTCCGGCGCGTTGATGATCGGCGTGAACGAGGTCCCGCCGATGCCGCCCAAGCTCGAAATCGTGAACGTCGCGCCCTGCATGTCGCCCAGCGCCAATTTGCCCTCGCGAGCCTTGGCGGCGAGCGCGGAGGTCTCGCTTGCGATCGCCAGCACGCCCTTGGCATCGGCATCCTTGAGCACGGGCACCACGAGGCCGCCCGGCGTGTCGGCGGCGAAGCCGATGTTGTAGTAACGCTTGAGAATCAGCGCGTCGCCGTCGAGGGAGCTGTTGACCTCCGGATGGGCCCGCAGCGCCGCGACCGCCGCCACGATCACGAAGGCGAGCATCGTGACCTTCGCCCCAGGGTTTTCGGCGTTGAGTTCCTTGCGAAACGCCTCGAGTTCGGTGATGTCGGCTTCGTCGTTGTTGGTGACGTGCGGGATCGTCACCCAATTGCGCTGGAGGTTGGGGCCTGAAAGCTTGCGGATGCGCGAGAGCGGCACGCGTTCGATCGGGCCGAACTTCGCAAAATCCACCTTGGGCCAGGGCAGGAGTTCGAGGCCCGCACCGCTGCGGGACGCGGCTACCGGTTCCCGCGCTAGCGAGCGTTTGACGAAGCCTTGCACGTCTTCGCGCGTGACGCGCTCGTGCGGCCCGCTGCCGCGCACGGCACGCAAATCGACGCCGAGTTCGCGGGCGAAGCGCCGGATGGCCGGACTCGCGTGGACGGCTCCGTTCAGCGCTGGGGGCGCCCCGGCGGATTCCTTCGTTACCGTCGTGTCCTCGGCGACGGCGGGCGCGGGCGCCGCCGGCGGGGGCGGCGCGGCCGATTCCGGTGCCGGCGGCGGACTGGCAAGCGGTGCGCCAGGGGACGCGCCGGCAGGCGCGAGCGCCAAGAGGATCGCGCCCTCCGAGACCTTGTCGCCGACGTGCACGGTGACGCTCTGCACCGTGCCCGCGTAGGGCGAAGGCACTTCCATCGTCGCTTTTTCGGATTCGAGCGTGACCAGCGGATCCTCGACGGCGACGACGTCGCCCGTCTTGACGAGCACGTCGATTACCGGCACGTCGGCGAAATCGCCGATGTTGGGGACCCGCACCTCGATCGTCTCGGCCATCTCGAATCCCCTATACCGTGACGGGATCCGGCTTGGCCGGATCGATCTGGAGCTTCTTCAACGCGTCGGCCACCGTGCTGCGCGGTACCGTGCCTTCGTCGGCGAGAGCCTTCAGGGCGGCCAGCGCGATCCAGCGCCGGTCGACTTCGAAGAAGTCGCGTAGCTTCCGGCGAAAATCGCTGCGGCCGTAGCCGTCCGTGCCCAGTGCGTGGAAACGCCGCTCGACGTAGGGCCGGATCTGGTCCGCATAGGTCTTGATGTAATCGCTCGCGGCGATCAACGGTCCGGGCCGGTCCGCCAGCAACTGCGTGACGTACGGAACACGCGGTTCGTCTTCGGGGTGGAGCAGATTCCAACGCTCCGCGGCCAGGCCGTCGCGGCGCAGTTCCGTGAAGCTCGTCGCGCTGTAGACGTCGGAGGCGACGCCGAACTCGCTCGCGAGCAAACCGGCGGCGGCCTCGACCTCGCGCAGGATCGCGCCGGATCCCATCAGCTGCACGCGGGGCTGCGACGCGTCGGCGGCCAGACCACAATCGCGCAGCAGATATCCGCCGCGGACGATTCCCGCTTCGACGCCGGGCGGCATCTCGGGGTGCGCGTAGTTCTCGTTCATCAGCGTGATGTAATAGTAGACGTCTTCCTGATCGACGTACATGCGGCGCAATCCGTCGTGCATCACGACGGCCAATTCGTACGCGTAGGTCGGATCGTAGGAAACGCAGTTGGGTACGAACGAGGCGAAGAGCTGGCTGTGCCCGTCCTCGTGCTGCAGGCCCTCGCCGTTGAGCGTCGTGCGGCCGGAGGTTCCGCCGAGCAAGAAGCCGCGGCTGCGCATGTCGCCCGCGGCCCAGGCGAGATCCCCGATGCGTTGGAACCCGAACATCGAATAAAAGATGAACATCGGGATCATCGGGACGTCGCTGGTCGAATAGCTGGTCGCCGCGGCGATCCACGAGCACATGGCGCCGGCTTCGTTGATGCCTTCCTGTAAGATCTGGCCCGCGACGTCCTCGCGGTAATACATCAGCAGCGCGGCGTCCTGCGGCGAGTACAGCTGTCCGAGCGGCGAATAGATGCCGAGTTGGCGGAACATGCCTTCCATACCGAAGGTGCGCGACTCGTCGGCGACGATCGGCACGACGTGCTTGCCGACGTTCTTGTCGCGCACGATGTTCGCGAGCACCCGCGTGAACGCCATCGTGGTCGAGAACTCGCGCTCGCCCGAACTCTTCAATTGCGCGTCGAAGGCGGAGAGTTCCGGCACCACGAGGGACGCCGAGCGGCGCCGCCGCTGCGGAAGATCTCCCAGCCGCCGCCGCCGTTCGCGCAGGTACTCCGCTTCGGCGCTATCGTCGGGCGGGCGGTAGAACGGCACCTTTGAGATCTCCGCGTCGGAGACCGGAATCGCGAAACGATCGCGAAATTGGCGCATCGCCTTGATGTCGAGATGCTTCTGCTGGTGCGCGATGTTCTGCGCTTCGCCCGAGGCGCCCATGCCGAAACCCTTGATCGTCTTGGCGAGCACGACCGTCGGTTCGCCCGCATGCTTGACGGCTGCCGCGTACGCCGCGTAGACCTTGCGCGAATCGTGGCCGCCGCGCCGGAGCGCCCAGATCTGCTCGTCGCTCCAATCGGCCACGAGCGCGGCCGTCTCGGGATAGCGGCCGAAAAACTTTTCGCGGACGTACTTGCCGTCGTTGGCCTTGAACGTCTGATAATCGCCGTCGACGCACTCGGTCATCAATTGCACGAGCTTGCCCGAGTGATCGCGTTCGAGCAGCTGGTCCCAGTTGCCGCCCCAAATGACCTTGATGACGTTCCAGCCCGATCCGCGGAACTCGCGCTCGAGTTCCTGGATGATCTTGCCGTTGCCGCGCACGGGCCCGTCGAGGCGCTGCAGATTACAGTTCACCACGAAGATCAAGTTATCGAGACTCTCGCGCGCGGCGACCGAGATCGCGCCGAGCGATTCCGGTTCGTCCACCTCCCCGTCGCCGAGAAAACACCAGACCTTGCGGCCGGCCGTGTCCGCGATGCCGCGATTGTGCAGGTACTTGAGGAATCGCGCCTGATAGATCGCCTGGATCGGCCCCAAGCCCATCGAGACCGTGGCGAATTGCCAGAAGTCCGGCATGAGCCAGGAATGCGGATACGACGAGAGCCCGCGGCCGTCGACTTCCTGACGGAAGTTGACGAGCTGTTCTTCGCTGATCCGGCCCTCCAAATACGCGCGCGCGTAGACGCCCGGCGCGGAGTGACCTTGGAAGAAGACGAGGTCGCCGCCGAATTCCGGCGACGGCGCGCGGAAGAAATGGTTGAAGCCGACGTCGTAGAGCGAGGCCGAGGACGCGAAGCTCGCGACGTGGCCGCCCAATTCGGAGCTCGTCTCGTTGGCGCGCACGACCATCGCCATCGCGTTCCAACGAATGTAGTGGCGCAGGCGCGCCTCGATCTCGACGTTGCCGGGGAGCTGCTCCTGCTGAGCGGGCGGGATCGTGTTGACGTAGGGCGTCTGGACGCCGAGTTCCACGTGGGCCCCGCCCAGCTGAGCCCGCTCGACGATCCGCTCGACGAGCTGCCGCGCGCGCAGCGGCCCCTCGTGTTCCAGCACGCCGTCGAGCGCCTCGAGCCACTCTTGCGTCTCGAGCGGATCCGGGTCGGGAAGCGCGGCCGCGGGAATCGTCATGGCGCGAACGGTTACGCGACTGGTGCCTGCTCCCCCGCACGTGGACCGCTCCGCCGAGCCGATTGGTCTCATCCAATGCCGGCTCGTCGCTACTGTGAGCAGTAGCGGACGGCGCGGAGCCGAAAGGCGAGGCCGATGTCGACGGCGCGGAACCGGCCGCTCTATTTTTTCGGGATGTTGAGCGGCGATCTGGCGTACCAGGTCCAGAGCGTCGCGGTCGGCTGGCACGTGTTCACGCTCGGCCACCGCGCCTTCGATCTGGGCCTGGTCGGGCTCGCGCTATTCCTGCCGACCTTCGTGCTGGCGCTGCCGGCCGGCGTCTTCTCCGACCGGCACGATCGCCGGCGCATCGTGACCGTGACGGCGCTGCTCGAAGCGGCCTGCGTCGCGGCGTTCGTCTTCGCCGTGTACGCGCACGTGACGGCGCTCGCGCCGTATTTGGCCATCCTCACCGTCATCGGCGTCGCGCGGGCGTTCGGCGTTCCGGCCGAACGCGCGCTGCTGCCCAACATCGTTTCCGCCGAATCGTACCAGCGCGTGCAGGCCACGTACGCATCGCTGCGCGAGCTGACCGTGATCGGCGGCCCCGCGCTCGGCGGGGTGCTGGTGGCGCTCTCGACGCCCCTCGCGTTGGAGGTGTCCGCCGCCGCGCTCGTCGCCTGCGGCGTACTGCTGGGTGCGCTCCACATCGAACGCACCGCCCGCGAGGAGCTGCCGCTCAGCTGGCGAGAGGCCTTCGAAGGCCTGCGCTTCGTGCGCTCGCAGCCGGTTCTCGCGGGCGCGATCTCGCTCGACCTCTTCGCGGTGCTCTTCGGCGGCGCGACCGCGCTGCTGCCCGCCTTCGCCGACGGAATCTTCCACGCAGGCCCGCAAGGCTTGGGCGCGCTGCGCAGCGCGCCGGCCGCCGGCGCGGCCCTGGTGGCGGCGTTCCTCGCGCGCCGGCCGCTCCGGCGCCGCGTGGGGGCGACGTTGCTGGTCGCCGTCGCCGGCTTCGGGCTCGCGACGATCGCCTTCGGCCTCTCCCGCAGCTTCGTGCTCTCGCTCGGGCTGCTCGCGATCGTGGGCGGGACGGATATGGTCAGCGTCGTGATCCGCAACGGTCTGGTTCAGCTCAACACGCCCGATGCGATGCGCGGCCGGGTCAACGCGGTTGAGGCCGTCTTCATCGGCGCCTCCAACGAGCTGGGCGCGTTCGAATCGGGGACCTTGGCCGCGGCGATCGGCATCGTGCCGTCGGTCGTCCTCGGCGGCACCGCGACGCTCGCCGTGATCGCGCTGTGGTCGATCTTCTTCCCGCCGCTGCGCGACGCCGACCGCATCGAGGCCGAGCCCGCGAGTACCGGGTAAGCGGTATGGCTCGCGATCAGCACTGAGGCGAAATTCCTACGAGTTCGTGGGTCGGTCTCTCTAGCGAGCCAAGCCGCGAATGTCTAAGATGACCGTGGGCGTCCGGCTTTGCGGGAGCCCACTCGGCACGCCGGCCCTTACGGTCAGGTGAGCGCTTGGGTAGGGTTTCCCCCCATAGCGCCTCGGACCCGGTCCCGATACGGTAGGGGCGCGCAATCTCGCGCTTTGTCGCGGAGGTAAAATCTGTTTTGAAGAAGTTCATGACCGCACTGTGCGTCGCCGCACTCGGCGCAGCGTTCGTCTCGTCCCCCGTCGCGGCGGCCGACACCCCGAGCCTCGCGACTCAGGGTTCCGCTGAGGCCGCGACGCAGGGCGTGCACCCCTATTTCAACACGCTACCGAGCAACCTCGATTTCGAAGCGCTCCGGCGTCACGCGGAGAGCGCCATGGCGAGCCGGCCCGACGCTTTCGTCTCGCCGCCGATCTGGTATTTGGACGACTCGTCGAGCGGTTTCATCGACGCCTGGAATAAAGTCAATTACGGGAACATCTACTTCATGGGAGCGGTTCCCAATAAGGCCGTCAACTCGAACATCGCCATGAACATCCTCCTGTGGCGTTTCAAGTTCTCGAACGGGCTCGTGACGGATGCGACCAAGCAGTCGTGCTCCGAAAACGCCTCCGTCTACACGCGTTTCCTCGAATCGCCGCTGCTCAACGACGTGTCGTATGCGTCCAACGGCGTGGCCCTCGGCTCGCGCCAGTACATCGACGCCTTCCAGGAAGCCGAACTGCACGGCTTCGTCCCGAGCGGCTACCACACGAATTTCATCAACTACCCGAAATACGCCCGCGTCATCACGATCTCCGTGCCGGAGGCCGACGGCTTCGCCGCCGCGATCAAAGGGTGCTCGCAGCCCTTCGCCGAGATGTCGCAAACCTGGTTCGATGCGCAGGTTCAGAAGGTCATTCAGGCACTGAAGTTCTCGCACGCCTTCTTCACCTTCAACCTGCTCAACAATACCGTGATGTACGGCACGTCCACCAAGGACTGCTGCATCATCGGCTACCACAGCGCGTACGGTAACAGCAGCTACGCCCAGATCTACGGCGTCGGCTCCTACGTCGCGCCGCAGTGGGGCTTCAAGGGGCTCGACGACGTCGCGGCCCTCAGTCACGAAGTCGGCGAAGCCGTGAACGATCCGGTGGTGGGCAACCCGACTCCGGCTTGGGGCAAAGTCGGCCAGGTATCAGGTTGCCAAGACAACTTCGAGGTCGGCGATCCGCTCTCGGGCACGGAGTTCGCGGTCCCGCTGCACGGCTTCACGTATCACCTGCAAGATCTCGCGTTCTTCTCTTGGTTCTATCGGGGGACGACCACGAACAAACAATATCTGGGTACCGGCGGCAAATATTCGTTCCGCGGTACGTTCACGTCGAAGAGCTTGCAGAACGTCTGCAAGACCTGACCCGACCCGAACCTGCGAGGGCCCGCCGCGTACGCGGCGGGCTCTTCTCTTTGCCGCCCGCTTGGGACGAGCGGGCGAATTCGGGGTTTAGCGATCGTAGGGTTCTCCCCCATACCGTGGCGACGCTTCGTTCCGTATAGTGGAAGAGCGCACCGGCGCAAGCTCGCCCACGAAGGAGTTGCCCATGCACAAGATCCTGAACGCACTTGGCCTTTTGGCGCTGTGTGCGGCCCTCGTCGCCCCACCGGCGAATGCGGAGATCGATCCGGCCGCCTTACCGATCAGGCACCTCAACGTCGCCGCCGCCGACGAATCCGCCCTCAACGGCATCCTCCACAGCCACGCGCACCTCATGGCCGCCCAGACGCCGGCCGGCAGCGTCGCTCGCGCGCTCGGCTTGCTCGACGATGCGCCCCGGCCTGCGCTGCAGGCCCACGGCAATCCGACGAGCGGGAACTTCTTCTTCGGACCGGCGTCGATGATCTGCCTCGGGAACGTGCGCGGCGGCGCCGGCTCGAGCGGGTGCCAGGTCATCAAAGCCGCGGAGCAGCATCCGATCTACGTCAATACCCCGGCTACCGCGGTGGCGGCCAACTTCGGCAACCCGGCACAGTTCATCACCGACTACAGCGCCAGCAACTTCTCGCACATCGACGATCAATACATCTACGCGCCGAATCCGGACACCGGCGCACCCGGCGTCGGCGCGAACAATCGCTATCCGCTCGCGACCAGCTATTTCATCACCTACAAACCGCACCAGACGTTGCAGGAAAGCGACGTCTTCGCGATCGTACACGCGGCCGCTGTAGCCGCGAAAGTCACGAAGTCCAGCGGTCTCGAACACATCTTCCACGTCTTCATCCCCAAGGGGACGGACACGTGCTACACCGCGACCGCGTGTTACTCGCCGGCCGATCCGAAGACGTTCGCCTTCTGCGGTTACCACAGTGAAGTGACGTTCTCGGATATCGGAACCGTGCTCTTCACCGTCGAACCGTACCAGGGCGTGAAGGGCTGCGCCATTCCGGTCGGATACGCGGATAACGTCAGCGGGCAGCCCACCGCATCGAACGATCTGCTCTTCTCCGCGGCCTCGGTTCTCGCGCACGAGATCACCGAGACGATCACGGACCCCTTGCTGACGACCGGCTGGCGGGCCGAGTACACGGGGCCGGAGTCGGGCCAGGAGATCGGCGACATCTGCGTCGGCCAGTGGGCCGGAACCGTCATGAACGGCCACACGTGGATCACGCAGATGCTCTACTCGAACTATTACTACGCGTGCGGCAACGGAACGTAACGCGGCGGGAGACGCTCGGCCGCGCCTCGCAGCCGCACTCACTCGAGCGCCTGATATACCAGATTGCGCATAACGCTGCGATAGTGCACGCGTTGCAGCGGCGCCGCGAGCATCAGCACGCCGATCAATTCTTCGACCGGATCGGCCCACCAATAGACGCCCGACACGCCGGGCCAGCAGAAATCGCCGGGCGAGCCGGGATTGGGGTTGCGGCCCGCTTCACGCCGCACGACGACGCCCAGGCCGAAGCCCTGTCCGTATTCCGGTAGCGGCGCCGTGATGCCGAGGCTCGGCGTGAACGGGCCGAAGGCGACGCCCGGCGGCAGGTGGTCGCTGGTCATCAGGGCGACGGTCTTGCGCGCGAGGAAACGCTCTCCGCCGTACTCGCCGCGGTTGAGCAGCATCTGTGCGAACTTCACATAATCCGGCGCGGTCGTCAGCAAACCGCCGCCGGCCGAGAACCACGTCGTCACGCGATCCGGGTCGAACACGAACTTCAAGGGATTGACCTTCGTCGCGGGATCGAGGTGCGGTTCGGCGAGGCGCTCGCGCTTGCTCGGATTGAGCACGAAATCCGTATCGGCGAGGCCGAGCGGCTGCAGGATCCGCCCGCGCACGAACGTCCGCAGATCGGTTCCCGCCACGGCTTCGACGACCGCGCCCAGCACGTCGGTGGACATGCCGTATTCGAACGTCGTGCCGGGCTGGTACGCGAGCGGCAGTCGCGCGAGCTTGGTTATCATTTCGGCGTTGGTCTGGCCCGCGTCCATCGTATTCGCGTCGCGGTAGAGCCGATGCACCGCCGTGTCGCCGAAGGGACCGTACGTGAAGCCGGCCGTATGCCGGAAGAGATCTTGCACGGTCGGCGGTCGCACGAGCGGCGCGCGCTCGATACCGACCGTCAATCCCGCAAGCTCCGGCAAATACTCCGCGACGGGCTCGTGCAGGTGCAACCGGCCTTCCTCGACGAGCATCAACGCCGCGACGGCGGCCACCGGTTTCGTGGCCGACGCGCCGCGGAAAATCGAGTCGACTGCGAGCGGTGCGCCGGCCTCGCGATCGCGGAAGCCGACGGCCTCGCAGAAGACGGTCGTTCCGCGCCGCGCGACGAGCGCGACGGCGCCGGGAATCGCGCCGCGTTCGACGTCGGCCGCCAGCACGTCGCGCAGCCGTTGCAGCCGCCGCGCGGAAAATCCCAAACGCTCCGGCGCCTCGACCTCCGCAGCGGCGCTCACGCCGGAACCTCCGGCGTCGCATCGCTCATCATCGCGGAGATGTCCGCGAACGACGGCGCCTCCGCCCCGAACCCGAACGTCCCGCCGTCGCGAACCTCGCGCGCCGCGCGGATCAGTCCGCCGAGCGCCGCCCGCGCGAACGCCGATCCCAGGCTGATGCGACGCACGCCGGCTGCGCCGAGATCGGGCACCGAGTACCCGGGGCCGCTGCCGCCGCAGAGCACGTTGACCGGAACGGGCGCGACGGCAGCGCAGACCTCTTGGATCGCCGTGAGATCCGGCAGGCCCGGCGCATAGACCACGTCGGCGCCCGCGGCCGCGAAGGCGCGCAGGCGCGCGATCGTATCGTCGAGATCGGAGCGGCCGTGCAAGTAATTTTCCGCGCGAGCCGTGACGGTGAACCGGAACGGCAAGCCGCGCGCCGCATCGACGGCCGCGTGCACCCGTTCGACCGCGTGGGCGAACGCATAGATCGGGCGCTCGGGATCGCCGCTCGCATCCTCGACCGAGCCGCCCACGAGCCCGGTCCCGGCGGCGAGGCGGATCGTTTCGGCCACGACGGCGGGTTCGTCGCCGAAGCAGTTCTCCAGATCCGCGCAGACCGGCAGGTGCGTGGCTTCGACGATCGCGCGCGCGTTGGCCAGCGTGCGTTCGCGCCCGACCAGCCCGCGGCCATCGCGCACGCCGAGCGAGAACGCGAGGCCCGCGCTCGTGGTGGCGAGCGCTTCGAAACCCAGCAACGTCAGGATCCGCGCGCTGCCCGCGTCCCACGGGTTCGGAACGACGAACGGGACCGGCCACGCGTGGCGCGCTCCGAACGCTTCGCCCTTCTCGGCTTGACTCGGGGCCATGTTGACTCGTCCTCTTCTCGGGAATACCACTCGCGCTACGTAAGGAGATATCGCGCATGTCCGCGGACACCGCTTCGCACGCCGTCGCCCTCACCGTCAACGGCAAGCCGTATGATCTGCCCGTGCCGCCCTCGGCAACCCTGCTCGACGCGTTGCGCGAGCGACTGGGGCTGACCGGAACCAAGAAAGGCTGCGACCACGGCCAATGCGGCGCGTGCACGGTGCTCGTGAACGGGCGGCGCGTCGTCTCGTGCCTGTCGCTGGCGTTGATGCACGACGGCGACGAGATCACGACCATCGAAGGTCTCGCGCACGACGGACGTCTGCACGCCGTGCAGCAGGCCTTCGTCGAGCGCGACGCCTTCCAGTGCGGCTTCTGCACCTGCGGACAGATCGTGAGCGCCGTCGGCTTGATCGCCGAGGGTCACGCGCACAGCGACGACGAGATCCGCGAAGGCATGAGCGGGAACCTCTGCCGTTGCGGCGCCTATCCGAATATCGTCGAGGCCGTGCGCGCCGCGATGGAAGGCAGCGCGCGTGCGGGCGTTTGAGTTCGAACGCGCCGCGACGATCGATACCGCGCGCGACGCAATGGGCAGCGGCGGAACCGTCGCCGTGGCCGGAGGCACGAGCCTGATCGACCTGATGAAACTCGGCGTCGAACGGCCGGAACGCGTCGTGGACATCAACCGTTTGCCGCTGGCAGCGATCGAACGCGACGGCACGACGGTGCGCATCGGCGCGCTCGCGCGCAACAGCGATGTGGCCTACGATCCGCTGATCGCCGAGTCGTTTCCGGTCCTCTCGCGGGCGCTGCTCGCGGGTGCGTCGGCCCAACTGCGCAACATGGCGACGGTCGGCGGCAACCTGCTGCAACGCACGCGCTGCACGTATTTTCGCGACACCGCGTGGCCGTGCAACAAACGCGAACCCGGCAGCGGCTGCTCCGCCGTCGACGGTTTCCACCGTAATCTCGCGATCCTCGGCACGAGCCCCAGCTGCATCGCAACCAATCCGTCGGACATGAACGTGGCGCTCGCGATGCTCGATGCGACCGTCGTGGTCGCCGGTACCGGCGGCCGGCGGCGCATCGCCTTCGGTGATTTCCACCGGCTGCCCGGCGACACGCCGCACGTGGAAACGTCCCTCGAGCCCGGCGATCTGATCGAGGCGGTCGAACTTCCGGTCACGCCGTTCTTTCGCAACTCGACGTACGTGAAAGTGCGCGATCGCGCGTCGTACGCGTTCGCCCTGGCGAGCGCCGCCGTGGCCCTCGATCTGCAAGGCGGCACGATTCGCAATGCGCGCGTCGCGCTCGGCGGCGTGGGCACGGTTCCGTGGCGGTCGGAAGCGGCCGAGCGGGAACTGATCGGCAAATCGCCGTCGCGAGAACTCTATAAGCGCGCGGGCGAGTCCGCGTTTCGCGGCGCGACGCCGCTTCGCGATAACGCGTTCAAAGCCGAACTTGGCGCGAAAGTCGTGGCGCGGGCACTCGCGCTCGTCGGAGGGACGCAGCAATGAGTACGACCGTGCAGACCACGGCGCCCGCAGCGGAACTCGGCGCTCCGCACGATCGCGTCGACGGCGCGCTGAAGGTGCAAGGCCAAGCGGTCTACGCCGCCGACGCCCCCGTGCGGCCGGCCGCGTTCGCGATGCTGGTCAAGAGCACGGTCGGGCGCGGACGCATCGCCTCGATCGATAGCGCCGCCGCGCAGGCCGTCGCCGGCGTCTTGAAGATCTACACGCACGAGAACGCGCCGCGCCTCAATTCCCCGGAGAGCGACTTCCAGCAGGGCATGGCCGTGGCCGAGCGGCTCGCGCCGCTGCAGTCCGGCGAGATCTTCTACGCGGGCCAGTACGTCGCGCTCGTCATCGCGGAAACGTACGAGGCCGCGCGCGAAGCCGCGGGCTTGCTGAGCGTGCGTTACGCCGAAGAGCCGCCGCGCACGAGCATCGCGGCGGAGCTTCCCAACGCCATCCACTTCGCGCAGAGCTTTGGGCACGAGTTGCAGTACGAACGCGGCACGTTCGCGAGCGCCTTCGATGAGGCGGACGTCCGCGTCGACGAAACCTACGTGACGCCGCAAGAAAATCACAACCCGATGGAGCCGCACGCGACGCTCGCGCAGTGGGACGGCGACAAACTGACCTTGCACGATTCCACGCAGTGGGTGATCGGCACGCGCAACGTCATTGCGGCGATGCTCGGCATCGAGCGCGAGAACGTCCGCGTGCTCTCGCCGTTCCTGGGCGGCGGCTTCGGGAACAAAGGGTTCGTGTGGTATCACGGCGCGCTCGTCGCCGCGGCTGCGCGCGAGCTCGGGCGCCCCGTGAAGCTGACCCTGAATCGCGACGAGATGTTCGGCGGCACGGGCCATCGCTCGCGCACCGAGCAGCGCGTTCGATTGGGCGCGAAGCGGGACGGCACGCTCGTCGCGCAGGCGCACGATACCGCGACGCACACCTCGATGGTCGGCGACTTCATCGAGGCAGCGGGCTTGGTGACACAACTCTTGTACGCGCCGGAATCCGCCGTGCACGTCTCGCACGCGACCGTACGGCTCAACCTCGGTACGCCCGTCCCGATGCGCGCGCCCGGCGAAGCGCCGGGCACGTTCGGCCTCGAATCGGCGATGGACGAACTCGCCTGCGCGCTCGGCATGGACCCGATCGACCTGCGCGTGAAGAATCATGCGGAGCTCGACGCATCCGCAGGCAAGCCGTTCTCGAGCAAACATCTCCTGGAGTGTTACGCGGAAGGCGCGCGGCGCTTCGGCTGGGCCGCGCGCACGCCGCAGCCGCGCTCGATGCGCGAAGGCGACGAGTTGATCGGCTACGGCATGGCGACCGCGACCTATCCCGCGAATCGCACGCCCGCGGCCGTGCGCGTGTGGCTCGAGCGCTCGGGCAAGATCGGCGTCGCGAGCGCCACCCACGACCTCGGGACGGGCATGTACACGATCATGGCGCAAGTGGCGGCGAACCGGCTCGGCGTCGGGGTCGAACGGATCGACGCCAAACTCGGCGACTCGTCGTTCCCGCTCGCGCCGGTGGCGGGCGGCTCGCAATCGACCGCGAGCGTCATGCCGGCCGTCCAAGCCGCCTGCGATGCGTTCCTCGCGAAGCTGCGCGAGACCGCGCAGGCGCATGGGCTGGAACCCGACGCCGACTGGGCCGCGGTCCTCGCCGCCACCGGCGCGGAGCGCATCGAAGCGACGGCCGATGCGAAACCCGGCGACGAGGCGCAGCGCTACGCCTTCCAGTCCTTCGGCGCGCAGTTCGCCGAAGTGCGCTACGACGAGGATCTGGGGCGCTTGCGCGTCGCGCGCCTGGCGGGCGTCTTCGACGCGGGCCGCATCCTCAATCACAAGACGGCCCGCAGCCAGATCGTGGGCGGGATGGTCTGGGGCGTCGGCATGGCGCTGATGGAAGAGACGGTCATCGATCCGCGCAACGCGCGTATCGTCACGGATAACCTGGCAGACTACCACGTGCCGGTCAACGCCGACATCCCGCCGGTCGATGTGCACTTCATCGAGTATCCCGACACGGCGCTCAACCCGCTCGGGGCGCGTGGCGTCGGCGAGATCGGCATCACGGGCGTGGCCGCCGCGATCGCCAACGCCGTGTACCACGCCACCGGCAAACGCGTGCGCGATCTGCCGATCCTCCCCGAAAAGCTGCTCTGACGGGCGCTCTCACCCGTAGATAGCGACGGCAGCGCGGCCCTTTCGGATCGGCTATCCGCGCACCCCGTGCGAGTGCGCGAGCAACGCCACGATGCCGGCGAACAGGACGAGCACCGCGAGGATCGTCGCGATGACGACCGCGCGGGCGATCGCGCTCTGACGCGGATCGTCCTCCAGCGCGAGGGAGGCGCGGATACCCGCCTGCAGCGTGCGGTCGTTCGGGAGATTCCCCGCGAGCATGAGCACGGCCATCCTCGCTTCGGAAACCGATGCGCCGGTCGCGGCCTGCACCATCTTGATGGCATCGACCAGCTTGCCGGCCGCAACGGTCTGCGCGATGACGGCCTCTTCTTGCGGCGTCACGGGCGTAGGCCGCTCGGCACGAAGGTCCGGGCCCGCAAGCGCGGCGGCAAGCCGCCGCCGAGCGCTTCCATGCAGTCGATCGTCGTGCGGATCGTCTCCTCGGGCGACGCAGTGCGCGACGCATCGAAGATATGGCAGAGAAAATCCGAGAGCGGAAGCGCCCGCCAGGGCGGCGCCAGCTTCAACGCCGCCACCGCCGGCGTGCCCGCCGGGAAGACCAGGTCGAAATCGCGGGCGGGACCGAGATCCTCCCACGACGCGACCGGGGGAAACATGGCGACGATGCCGCTTCCATTTTCCAGGTGCAGCACGTGGGCGGGCCGGCTGCCCGCGATCGAGTGCCACAAGCCGATGCACTCGGCCACATCGCGCGGCTCGAATTCGATGCAAGTCTGATCGGACATCAGGGTCGCTCCAAGACGGTGAGGACGGTACGCTTCGCAGCGTAACAAGGGCCCGTCCCATAGCCGTCCACACCGTGTCCCGCGTCGCGCATCGCTCGCTCGGAGGGGGAGCGGCGAGGCTTGTATTCGAACATTCTAATATTCAGATGGAGCGATACGAATTCAAGGCCCAGTTCTTCAAGGTGCTCGCGAACCCGCTCCGCATCCAGATTCTCGACGCGCTGCGGGGCGGGCCCGTCAGCGTGGGCGATCTGCGCGAACGGCTCGGCGCCGAACAGTCCACACTCTCCCAGCAGCTCGCCATCCTGCGCGCCCGCAATTTCGTGGAAACCGAGCGGCGCGGGACGTCGATCCTCTACCGGGTCCGCGACGCGGCGATCTGGGGGCTCCTGGATTCGGCCCGCCAGATCTTCGATAACCACCTGATCAGCGTCCGCTCCGTACTCGAAGACCTCAGCCGGGAAGCGGAGGCCGAGTCGTGATCCTCCGGCTTCTCGGCGTGGGCACGACCTTGGCCGTCGCGGTCGTTGCCGCGTATCTCGCGGTGCTGGCGTTTGCGCTCGGACCGGGCATGGATTGTACCTTCCTCGTCCTGAGCGCGCCCGCGCCGATGCTCGACATCCTCGTCGGGCTCGACGGCTTCGCGGCACCGTTCCTCGCGCTCTTGGCGTTGCTGAGCGCCGTCGTCGCGCTCTGGAACGTCCAGCGCGGGCGCCCCGCCGACTCCGTGCTGATCGCGGCTTTTACCGCGGCCATGCTCCTCGTTTTGACGGCGCGGAGCGTCGCGTGCTTCTTCCTGGCGTGGGAAGCGATGTCGCTGATCTCGACCTTCCTGATCGCGGCGCATCACGAACGGCGGTACGTGCGCCGTGCAACCTTCACGTATCTGGCCGTCGCGCAGTCGGGCGCGCTCTGCATCCTGGCGGCGCTCGTGCTGCTCGCGGTCCAGACCGGTTCGCCGGAATTCGGCACGATCGCACAGCGCGCCGCGCAACTCCCGCTCGGCCTGCGGACCGTCGTATTCGGGCTCGCGCTCGTGGGCTTCGGCTCCAAGGCCGGGTTGATGCCGCTCCACTTTTGGTTGCCGCGCGCGCACCCGGTGGCGCCGGCCGGCGCGTCGGCGTTACTCTCGGGCGCCATGCTGAAAGTGGCGCTCTTCGGACTCGCGATCACGGCGCTGCAACTCGCGGCGCCGGCGCCGGCCGGCTGGGGCATCGCGCTGATCGCGATCGGCATGCTGACGGCCCTCGGCGGCATCTTATATGCGGTCGTCGACCGCGACCTCAAACGGCTGCTCGCATATTCGAGCGTCGAGAACGTCGGCATCATCGTGGCCGCGCTCGGCGTCGCGATCGTGGGGCACGCGCTGGAAAATCCGCTCGTCGCGAACCTCGCTTTGACCGCGGCGCTCTTCGCAATTTGCAACCATGCGATCTTCAAAGCGCTGCTGTTCCTGTGCGCCGGAACGATCGCCGAGAGCGAGGGCACCTCGGAACTCGAGCGCTTGGGCGGCCTGCGCCGTAGCTTGCGCTGGACCACGCCGCTCTTCTTCATCGGTTGCGCTTCGATCGCGGGCGTGCCCGCCTTCAACGGCTTCGTTTCGGAGTGGCTGCTCTTTCGCAGCCTGATCGCGCTGCTCGCCGCGGGCGACGACGCCGTGACGTGGGTCGCCATCGCGGCGATTGCCGCTCTGGCGCTAACGGCCGGACTGGCCGCCGCGTGCTTCGTGAAGGTGTTCGGCGTCGCGTTCCTCGGCGCGCCGCGTCATTCGCGGCCGCGCCCTCCCGAGGAATTCGGTCCGGCGACGGCCGGCGTCGCGATCTTAGCGGCGCTTTGCGTGGCCGTTGGACTCGCGCCGGAAGTCGTGGCCGCGCCCCTCGCACTGACGGCGCGCAACGCGTTCGGCGACTCCCTCGCGTTCGCGCGACTCCTCACCAGCCTGCCGCCGCTACCGATAACGCTCGCGCTCCTGCCGCTGCTCGGCGGCGCGCTCTCCCTCGCGCTCGCGGCACGCCGCGCCGACCGGCGCGTGCCGGCGTGGACCTGCGGCTCGCCCGTAACGCCGGCTTCGCAGTACACCGCGACGGCCTTCTCGAAACCGCTGCGCACGATCTTTGCATTCGTGCTGCTGCCCGGCCGCAGCCGCCGCATCGAGACTGGCGGCTCGACGTGGTTTCCGAGCAAGATCGTCTATCGCACGAGCAACCGGTATTTGATCGACGAGTTCGCGCGCACGCTGGCGGGCGTGACGCTCGTCCTCGCCCGGCGTTCGCGCGCGGTGCAGAGCGGCAGTTTGCGGCTCTATCTCGCCTACGCGCTCGCCGCGCTCGTGCTCGCCGTGGCGGTGGCGCGATGATCGTCGTGCAGGTCATTGCGATCCTCGCGCTCGCGCCGCTCGTGCAGGGCGCGATGAAGCGCGTGCGCGCGAACCTGCAAGGCCGGCCGGGGCCGGGACTCTTCCAGCGGTATCGCGATCTGCGCAAACTGCTCGGCAAAGAAGCGCTGCTGCCCGACGTCGTCTCGCCGCTCACGGTTGCCGCACCGGGCGTCGTGCTCGGCGTCGCCGTCACGTTCGCGGCCGTGCTGCCGATCGCTCCGGTCGCGTTCGCGAACCCAGTCGACATCGTGGCGCTGGTGCTCTTGCTCGCCGCCGGCCGGTTCGTGACGACGCTCGCGGCGCTCGATACGCGCAGTTCGTTCGCGGGCATGGCGGCCTCGCGCGAGATGACGTTCGGGGCGCTCGTCGAGCCGACGTTACTGCTGTCGCTGCTGGGCGCGGCGGGCGCGGGGGGCACGCAGCTCGGAGCGCTGGCGCACACGCCGTTCGGCTTGCCGGGTGCGCTCGCGCTCGCGGCGTTCTTCGTCGTGATCCTGGCCGAGACCGCGCGCGTTCCGATCGACAATCAGGAGACGCACTACGAGTTGACGATGATCCACGAGGGCCTCTTACTCGAATTCTCCGGCTGGCAACTCGCAGCGATGGAATTCGCGTCCGACATCCGGCAGCTCGCTTTCCTGATCTTGGCGGTGGCGCTCTTACCCGCGCCGTCGCCGGCGTTCCACCTCCTCTGGCTGCCCGTCGTGATGGCGGCGATCGTCGGCGTCGAGACGCTGTTCGCGAAGATGCGCCTCTTCGAAGTCCCGCAATTATTACTCACCGGGTTCATCCTCTCGATCGCGGGCATCGGCCTGCGCATCTTCGGCGGCCACCTGCTGTGATCGAGCTGCTCTTGCTCTTCGCCGGCGCGACCCTCCTGATGGACGGGCGCACGAGCCACGTGCTGATCGCCTACGTGGCGCTGGCCGCGACGACGAGCGTGGCGATCGCGCCCGTCGCGGCTTCGACGCCCGTCGCCGCCGCGCTGTTCGCGGTCTCGACGTTGCTCAAAGTGGTCTTGGCGCCGCTCGGGCTCTTCTTCTTTCTGCGCTCCAATCCGGCGACCGGCAACCTGCGGCCCTCGATCGCGATGCCGCTGCGCCTGGTGCTGGTGCTGGGCTTCGCGCTCGTCTCGCGCGGCGTCGCACGCTTTCCCGCGCTCTCCGGGCTGCCGATGCGCGACTCGATCGCATTTCTCGTGCTGTGCGGCGTCGGGATGCTGATCGTGCACCGCAATCTGGTCGCGGACATGATCGGGCTGCTCGTCCTCGGCGTCGCGATCGACTTAGCGGGTGCCGTGCTCGCGCCCCAGCTGCCGGAATCGATCGAATTGAGCGCGACCTTCGACGCGTTGCTCGCGACCTTTCTCGGCCTGACCCTGGTGCGCTCCATGCTGGGTCACAACCCGGGCCTCGACGTCGAAGACATGCGGAAGCTGCGCGGATGATCGCCTACGTCGTCGCGGCGCCGCTGGCGTTCGCGCTGCTCACGGCCGCGCTCCCGAACCTCTACGCGCGTCAAACGGTGCGCATGCTGCTGGCCGCGGTCGCCGCCCTGTTGCCGCTGACCCTCGCAGGTAAACTCGACGGGCTCTCCGCGACCTTCACGGCCATCGTCTCGTTGCTCGGTTTCGCCGCCACGATCTTCTCGGCTACGACCTTTTCCGCGGAGTGGGGCGCGGCCGGCGAAGCGTGGTCGCGGAAGTCCGTGTACTTCGGCTTGCTCGGCGCGTTCTGGAGCGCGATGCTGCTGGCCGTGGTGGCCGACAATTTCGCGACCCTATGGCTCGGAATCTCCGCGACGACGTTGACGACGGCGTTTCTCGTGGGGTTCAGCGGCGAACCCGCCGCGCTCGAAGCGGCTTGGAAATATCTCGTGCTCTGCAGCGTGGGCATCGGTTTCGCGCTGCTGGGCATCATCGTCCTCGGTCATCTGACGATCGCGAGCGGCATCGATCCGCACGCGGCGCTCTCGTGGTCGGCGATCGCCGCGCACGATTGGCACGGCGCCGGAGCGCTCGCGCGCTTGGCGACCGCTTTGATGCTGGTGGGATTCGCGACGAAGGCGGGCCTCGTGCCGATGCACGCCTGGCTGCCCGACGCGCACTCCAAAGCGCCGGCGCCGATCAGCGCCTTGCTCTCGGGCGTACTCGTGTCGTGCGCGCTCTACGCGATCGTGCGCACGCTCTCGATCGGGACGGTGCTCGGGAGCGCCCCACTGCTGCACGTCTTGCTGCAGTGGCTCGGGGCATTATCGATGGTCGTGGCGAGCCTCCTGATGCTCAGCCAGCGCGATCTCAAGCGCTTTCTCGCGTACTCGACCGTGGAGCACGCCGGCATCGTGGCGCTCGCGCTCGGGTTCGGCGGGAAGCTCGGCCTCTTCGCCGCGTTGCTGCACATCGTCGCGCACGCGTTCACCAAGGCCGCGGCTTTCTTCGCAGCCGGGCTGATCGCGCGCGAGCAGGGCACCACGCAGCTCAGCCGTCTGCGCGCGCTTTGGAACGCGGGCTCGTCGGGGCGCCTCTTGCTGGGCACGCTGGTCGCGCTCTCGGGCATGCCGCCCTTCGGCCTGTTCGTGAGCGAGCTGTTGCTGGTGCTCGCGGGCATCGCCGCCCACGCGTGGGTAACGCTCGCGATCGGTCTCGCCGGTTTGGCGCTCGCGTTCACGGGCATCGCGCGCAACGCGCTCGAGATCGAGGCCGGCCACGTGCACGCCCACACCGGTCCGCAACATCGGCGGAGCTTCGCGCGCGTGGCCTTTCCGCGCATCGCCGCGGGCGTCGTTGCGTGCGTACTCCTGGTCAGTGCCGGCATCGCCGCACTGCCCTGGACCGGCGCCGGCGTCCGGCTCGAAGGCATCGCGCTCGCGATCGAGGCGCAGCGATGACGGGCGTCGCGCTGCGCGCCGCCGTCCTCCCGCTCGCCGACGAGCTGCGCGCCGCGGCTGAGGAGTCGCGACTGCTCGGCGCGTACGCGACGGATCACGACCTCCGCTACGTGTTGGCCGCCCGCGACGGCGCCTACGAACGAACGCAGGCGCGCGAGCCCGGCCGCCCGGCGCACGCGCACTCGCAGCAGTTCCCGATGCTCTCGTGGGACGAACGCGAGATGGCCGACGATCGCGGTGTCGCCTTCGACGCGCTGCCCGATCCGCGCGCGTTCTTCATCGCGCCGGGCGTCGATCCGCCCGCCGTCACGGCCAACGGTGAAGGGCTGATGCATTTCGTCGTCGGGCCGGTGCACGCGGGCATCATCGAGCCCGGCCGCTTCACCTTCAGTTCGGGCGGCGAGACCGTCGTGCACCTCGACGCGCAGCTCTCCTTCTCGCGGCGCGGCTGCGAGCGTCATCTGGAGGGCTCGGATGCGGTCGCCGCGGCGCCCAAGGTTGCGCGGATCTGCGGCTCGTGCAGCGCCGCGCGCTCCTTCGCCTACGCGCGCGCGCTCGAAGCGCTCGCGGGCGTCCGGCTCTCGCACGAAGTGGAACTGGCCCGCGTCGTCGTAGCCGAACTCGAGCGCGTCTACAACCATCTCGCCGACGTGGCCGCGAGCGCAGCCGGCGCGGGCTTCGGGCCGGGCTTCGCGCGCGGTATGGCACTGAAGGAAAAAGCGATGCGGCTCAACGCGACCGCGAGCGGCCATCGTTTGCTCTTCGATGCGATCGTGCCCGGCGGCATCGGGCCCGGCGTGTTGCTGGAACCCGAACGCGTCTTGCACGAGATCGCGCTGTTGCAGGAAGAGATCGATGCCTATCTGCGCGGGCTCTTCAGCACGGCGTCGCTCGTCTCGCGCTGGCAGCGCGCCGGCGTCGTCGAAGCGCGAACCGCGAAGGCCTTCGGCGCCGCCGGACCCGCGCAGCGCGCCTCCAAAGGCACCTTCGACGTCCGGACCGCCGCGACGTACGGCGCGTACGACGGGCTCGCCGTGCGCGCGGCGGGCGCGAGCGCGGGCGACGTCTTCGCGCGCTGCTCGGTCAAACGCGACGAGATCGGCGAATCGATCCGGTTGATCTGCACCGCGCTGCGCCGCCTGCCCACGGAGCACGCGCCGAGCGTGGTACGCCTCGACCTTCCACGCGGTGAGGCCGTCACCGTGGTCGAGGGTCCGCGCGGAGCCGAAACCGTCGCCGCGCACGTCGACGGCGAAGGCCGGCTCGCGCGCTTCCACGCGATCTCGGCATCGTATCGCAACTGGCCGATCGTGGTGAAGGCGATGGACGGCAACATCGTGCCGGATTTTCCGCTCGTGAACAAGAGCTTCAACCTCTGCTACGCGTGCGCGGACCGCTGATGGGCAACCCGTTCGCCGCCTCGCTCGGCATCCGGCATCTGGTCTGCGGCAGCTGTAACGGCTGCGAACACGAGATGAACGCGCTGGGCAACGCCTTCTACGACATCACGCGCGACGGCTGGGATATCGTGGCCTCGCCGCGCCATGCCGACGTGATCACCGTGACGGGTCCGATGACGGACGCGATGCGTGCCGCCGCGCGCGATACGGTCGACGCGGTACCGCGCCCGCGGGTCATCTTGGCGATCGGCGACTGCGCGGCGGGAACGGGAACGTGGGCCGGCGCGCCGCAAGCCGGCACGGGTGCCGGCGTCGAATTGTGCGCCGATCTCTTCGTTCCCGGCTGTCCGCCGGCGCCCGACGCGATCCGCGAGGGGCTGCACGGCGCTGCGGAGCTGCTCGGGAAAAAACGCTAACGCGCGAACGCGCGGCGATCGTCTTCCTCCAACACGTCGAGCGACAGGAGCAGGTCGGGGCGCTCGTCCAGCCACGGATACAATTCGAGCGCCGCAGCCCGGTCGCCGTCGCGCGGCCGGCGCCGCTGCATGTACACGTTCCACTCGTCGATCCCGGCCGGCGGCACGCGTTCGCGCACGAACGCCGCAACGTCGTCCTCGCTCGGCGCCGCAGCCACCACCGCGACGAACGCCGCGACGTCGAGGCCGAACTTCTGCAGCATCACGGCGGTGATGCCTTCCAAGGTGTAGTCGCCGAGGTGGCCGCCGGGTAAGGCGGCCCGGGCCTTGTCGATCGAGCGCGGCAGGAACGTCACGCCGCCGATCGCGGCGCGCGGCGAGCGGGGCGGACCCAGGCGAAGATCGAGCGGCGTCATGTGCGCTGCGTTAGCCGTCGCGAACCGGGCCCCTCCGCCGCGCGGTGCGCGGGCGCTGCGCCGCGCGCGGCGAAAACTTCGGCATGAAACGGTTGCGACGCGCATTCCTCGCGCTCGGTGCGATGCTCGCGCTGCAAGGAGCCGCGCCGGCGTTGCTCTTTCACGACTCGTTCACCGGCACGGCACTGGATGCGCGAAAATGGACGCCGTCGTATCCGTGGTGCGATCCCGCCGCCACATGCCCGACGGGGCCGCCGTACGACTGGGAAACCTACGAAGCGGGTCAGGTCACGGTCGAGAACGGGCTCGCGCTGACCGCGACGCACGTCGGCGGGACGTATCCGTCCGGCATCGTGACGACCGGCGGCACCTGGTCGCCCGCGGTGGCGCCGCAGTTCGCGTTCACCTACGGCTACGCCGAGATGCGCGCGACGTTTCCGCCCGGCATCCACGCGTGGCCGGCGTTCTGGCTCTTAGCCGTGCAACACGGCAACCCGTTCGAGATCGACGTCGTCGAAGGCCAGGGCGCGACGCCGCGCCGCGATTTCATGACGTTGCACTATCCCGTCGCGGGCGGGAAGAGCGCGGCGGACGGCGGCTGGTTCGATGCGCCGGGAAGCCTCGCCGGCAGCAGCCACACCTACGCCGTCGATTGGCGACCCGGCGAGGTGATCTGGTATCTCGACGGCGTGGAGCGTTTCCGCGACACCGATGCCGCGCATATTCCGCACCAGCCGATGTATCTGCTGGTCGATCTCGCCGTCGGCGGCTGGGAACTCCCGTGGGACGGCATCCCCGGTAACGGCGACGTGTTCCCCGCCACCATGCGCGTCGACGGCGTGCGCGTGTGGAACTCGAATCCGTACCGCCGCGCACCGCGAGCGCGCTAGCTGTCGCGCAGCAATTCCGCCACGATCTTCAAGTCCTCGACGAACGCGCGCCGCTCCGCTTCGCGCGTCGCGTCGTCGGCGCGCAGGATGGACGACGGGTGGACCGTGGCGATCACGCGCTCCGCGAGCGGCGATGCGACGAGTTGTCCGCGCGACTTGGTGACGCGGAACTCCGCCCCCAGTAACGCTTGGGCCGCCGTTGCGCCGAGCGCGACCACCAGGTAGGGCCGGATCGCTTCCAACTCAGCGGCGAGCCAGGGCGCGCACGCCCGAATTTCGGTCACCTTCGGCGTCGCGTGGATGCGCCGTTTGCCGCGTTCGACGAACTTGAAGTGCTTGACGGCGTTGGTGATATAGACGTCGCCGGGGTCGATGCCGGCTGCTTCGAGCGACTCGCGCAGCAGCTTTCCGGCGGGACCGACGAAGGGACGGCCCGTGAGATCTTCCTGGTCGCCGGGCTGCTCGCCGACGAGCACGGCGCGGCTGCGCACCGATCCTTCGCCGAAGACGGTCTGCGTCGCGGTCGCGAAGAGTTCGCAACCCCGGCACCCGGCCGCGGCCGCACGCATGGCTTCCAGCGAGTGGTCCGCCGGGACGAAGTCGGCAGCCGAGATGCGCTTGGCGGCGGTCTTTGACATTGAGCATGAGTGCCCACATGTCGACTTTTCCAAGCGAAGTGCCAGGGCGCGCACGAATTCCGCGGTAACGCTCCGGCATGAACGCTCGCACCGCGCTCTACACTCCGTAACGCGCCCATGCCGGCTCTCGCGCTCGTCCTCGCGGCGGCTGCCGCACTCCCGCGCGTGGCGGAATTGCGCGTGCCGGCTGGCTACGCGCTCGATACGCAAACTCCGGTCGTGCGCGCGAACGAACGGGGCGACGTCGCCGCGGCCGCGCACAAACCTGGGAGCGCTTCGGACGCAATCATCGTTTGGTACGCCGGCGGCACGACGCGCGTGCTCCCCGCGCCGCCAATCGCGCGCGGTGACCTGACGGCGGCCCTCAAGCTCGGCGCGGTCGGTCCGGACGGCGAGATCTACGCGGCGATCGTGCGCACGACCGAGGGTGCGCGCATGGTGCAGAGCGAGGAAGACGTCGTCTATCGCGGCGCGACCGCGACGGCGTTCGCGCCGAATTGCACGCGCGGTTCGGCATTGCCCGCGTTCGCTAACGCGGACGGCGCGCTCGGCCTCACGTTCCTGGCCGATCCGAACGACGTCAGTCCGGACAATCTGCAAGACGGCAGCTACGCGCCGTACGCGGCGCTCGTGCGCGGCTCGCGCTGCATCGATCTCGGGCGAGCCTACGTGACCGCGCAGCGCGGCGAGTATCTCGGCGGCTACCGGGGCTACCTGAGCGCGACGTCCCACGTGCTGGGCCCTTCGAGCGTGAATACCGGCTCCGAATATTACGTCGCCGTGCGCTGGTTCGATCTAGTCGCCTCGGAATTGGGACCCGGTGTCGTCTTCGACGTCGCGAGCGACGGCACGTGCGTTGGTGCCGACGCGCTCCCCGGCGCGGCGCCGGCGACGCATGCGACGGTGTGGGATGCGGCCGGACACGCGCACCGCGTTCTCGCGGGCGACGCATCCAGCGTCGCATACGCGGTGGACGATGGCGGGCGCGTCGCGGGGACGTTCGTCGATGCCACGACGAAACGCCGGTACGCGTTCGTCGCCACAGGTACTGACGTGCGCCGACTGGACGATCTCGTCGCCGATCCGCGTTGGCGCTTCGAGTATGCGTACCGCTTTCTCGCGGACGGCCGAATCGCGGGAACCGGAACGCACGACGGGGTTCCCGCGATCTTCGTAGCGTCGCTCGCGGCGCCGTGAGCCGCGAGCCCTACTGCGATAGTCGTGCGGGCATTCAGCGTCGCGCTCCGGCTCGACGGGTCGGCTAACGGCTGGGCGCCGCCCAGCGCGAGCTGCGAGGTCCAGCGGGCCGACGCGGGACCGGCCCAGAGCACGAACACTTCATTGCGCAAGCCTAACCGGGAAGTGTCCGGATTTCGTTCGGGAACGCGGGCCCGCGCGGGCCGCGACGGCGGGCGTGCAGCTCGCCCCGGTTCGGGCTCCTGGTCGAGTCTGAGCGATCGCAACGCGAAGACCGACGTCGTGCCGCTCGACGATGCGTCGATCGTAGCGAAGGTCGCGACGCTGCCAGTGAGCGCCTGGCGGTACAAATCGGAGACGGGCGTGCGGCACGTCGGCCCGATGGCGCAGGACTTTTACGCCGCGTCGCGCTGGCCGCGATCAAAGCCCTCCCTGCCGAGAACGACGCATCCGCCGGCGGCTGACGCGCAGCGAAGCACGCGCTTCTCGAAGCGAGGCGCGCCTCACTGGCCTCGAATGGAAGGTCGAGGCGCTATCCCGGCGGTGAGGCGGCGTCCGGCAGCGCTTTCGGCGGTCCGACCTGCATTTTGTTGCCGGCGAAAAATCGCTTTACATAGCCCCACGCGCCGGCGCCCGCTGCTAGGATCAGGATGAAAAATTTCTTGATCAGCAGCAGCACAGCGCCGAATCCGACGGTCTTCGCGATCGTTGCGCCCGCCGCCGTGCCCACGAGCGCGGCGATGCCGAAACCGGCGAGTTTATCGCCCTGCACGTAATCGGAGAAACGAAAGCCCTTCTTGAACTGATAAGCGCGCACCGCGTTAGCGAGGATCGCCGCATCGGCCTGCGGGTTCGAACCGTCGCTCACGAGCGTGAATCGTTCGTACCCGTTGCGGCCGAGCTGCAGGGCGACCGCGTTGACGAACTTGGTCTCGGAGTCGTGCAGACCGACGACCCAGCGCACCGATTTGCGGTTCGCGTCGTAGACGGGCGCCTGCACCCAGCCGTCCGTGTGCATCGCGCTGACGCCGTTCTTGACGCGTTCTTCGTTGGCATCTTCAGTGGCTTGCGACATGTTCTTCAAGAGCTCGGAGGCATCGACGTCCTTCCAGTCGTCGGCGCTCACGTAGCCGACGTCGGAATAGCTCAGGTACAGCACGCGATGGTCGATCCGCGCGAACCCTTCGGTATCGGACGACGTCGTGCCGTTGATCAACTCGTCGGCGCGTTCGGCTTCGGTCCCCACGACCATCGAACCACCGGCCGGAACCGCGAACGTACCGTGCGACGCCGCCAGGGTCTGACTGCCGCCACGCCAGTGCATGCTCGCGAATTCGCGGCGCGCTTCGGTGACGTGCTCGCGTTCGCTCGTCGCGCCCGCGGTCGCGCCGCAAGAAACGAGCACGCCCAGCGTGCAGACGGCAAAGCGAAGGTCGCGAGCGTTCATGATTCGCCGACTCACTTTCGCCGGCACGCCGGCACGCTTAGCTGGATTTCCGGTCGATTCGTAAGCCGCGACGCTCGTTCCCCTAAGGGCGTATCCGAGCGCGCGCCTGCGACGAGCGTTACCGCCGGATGCAAAATGCGGCCGTTGCCGGCCGCATTCCACGAATCACGCCAGGGCGCCGTACGGCTGGGCTACGGATCCAGCGTGCCGATCAATTCCGCCGCCGAAGCGGTGTCGATCGCGAAGACCGAAAGGTGCGCGCCTGCCGGGAAGGCCGAGGACGTGTCCGCGGCCAGCGCCTTCTGTGCCGCGGTTTGCTGCGTGAGCACCGAGGCCAGTTGCGATGGGGTCGCGCTGACGGCGACGCTCGCCAGATGCGTCGTCCCCGGGGCACCGGCCGCGAAGCCGATGGCTGCCGGTAAGCCGCTGCTCGGCAACGGCGATAGGAAGAATTCGCCGCCGCTCACGCTGCCGCTCGCAGCCGGGCCGCTCGCCGCCGTGAGCGAGAACGAGAAGAGCTGCGTCGTCGCGCTCGCCGCCGGCGGCTTGCCGCCCGCGGTCGCGACGTTGTAGATACCGACGCCCACGGGCGCGACGAGGGACTGCACGAAGGGCGAGGCGTGATGCACGATGACGGCCGACTGCCCCGCCGTCTCGGCCGGCTCGACGAAGTTGACGAATTGCAGCGTCTTCTTCGCGACCTTCCCGCCGACCACGACGCTGTACTGCGTGCCGGCGTTCACGGACACTTGCTCCGAGGCGACGGGAGCCGTCGTGCTCGCCGTACCCGCCGGCGCAAGGACGTCGATCGTGTACGTGCCGGCCGGCACGGTCAGATAGCCCGTGATCTGCGGATACGTGGCGCCCGCGACCGTCGGAGTCGACGGCCGGGAAGAGCCCGTGTATACGTAGATGTCGACCGGGCCTGCGTCGGGGGAACCGTGCACGGCACGCACCTCGCCCGTCTGCGTGGGCGTGGCCGTGGGTGTCTGGAACGGCGCAGCGGGTGCGGAGGAGTTACTACAGGCGCCCAGCGCGAGCAAGCCTCCCGCAGCGGCGAGCGCCGGCAGCGCGCGGACGATACCGAAACCTCGTAGCACGAAATGATCCCTTTCTTTCGAACAAAGCCTTGTTTTTTCGAGCAGTACGCGAGCCGGCCGCCGTCGGACGCCCTTCTTCACGGACCGATGACGACTTTCATCAAGAACGGTGAGGTCGGGCGGTTACCCGTGCCGACGGGTTCCCGCGAGAATGCGACTTGGTCGCCCGCCTGCAACGGCATCGGCATCTCGAGTTCCGTTTGCGTGGCCGGTCGCAGTTCCCCCGCGTCGAACGTTTGGCTGCCGCGCAGGACCCAGGTCCGGTAGGTGTCGCCGTCCGGAGCATCCGGCGTCCGGGTGAAGATCCGCGCGTCCTTGCCCGCGGGCGGCTGCACGATCGTCAGATGCCACGGTTCCGACCCCACGACGCCGTCCACGCTATAGACGCGCCCGGTGCTGAGCGCGGTTACTAACTCCGGCGGCACGGTCGCGGAGGGTGCGGGGGAGGTGGGGCCGGCCGCCGGTGCCGGCGTCGCGGCGGCCGGCCGGGATAGCGCCACGACGCGCGCCTCGGCCTCGGCGAGGCGGCGTTCGAGGTGCGCGATGCGGTCCCGGTCGCGAGCGCCGTCGCGCCCCGCGCGCGCTCGCTCCCGCAGCAGCGACGCTTCCAACGCCGCGACGCGAGCCCGCAATGCCGCATCTTCGCGCGCCGGCGTGGCACTCGGCGCCGGCGTCGCGGGCGCGGACGTTCGCGCCGCAACCGGGCGGGGAGTGGGAAGCGGCGCCGGCCGCGCCGGCGCCAACCGGCTGGGCCGGGGCAGCGGCGTCACGGACGCGACCGCCGGCCCGTGCGAATCCCGCGCGCGCGCCAGCGCGGCCGCGAGCCACAGATCCAGCCCGACCGCGAGCGCCAGCGCGGCGGCCAATGCGAGAAAGGAAGCGGAAAAGCGCGGCCGGGCTGCGCGCTTGGCGGTGTCGATGCGCTCGAAAATCCGCTCGCGCGCACGCACGGAGGGTTTGAGATCGGGTAAGGCGTGCGGCAGCACGTCGAGGACGGCTTGGAGTTCGGCGAGTTCCGCGCGGCACGCGCCGCACTCGGCGAGATGCGCGCGCACGCGCTGCGCGTCGGACTCGGTGAGCGTGCCCAGAAGATAGCCGTCCAAGAGTTCGTATTCCGGATGCTCGATCACGGCAAGCCGTCCGCGTACGACGCGTCGAGCGCGAGCCGCAAGCGCTTGAGGCCGCTGCGCATGCGCTTCTTGACGGTGCCCAGCGGCGCGTCGACGCGCTCGGCGATCTGCGAGTGCGAGAGGCCGCCGAAGAACCCGAGTTCGATCACGCTGCGCTGTTCGGTCGGCAGCTCGCGCAGCGCCGCGCGCAGAACGTTCCCGCACTGCCGCTTCCAGATGTCCGGCCAAGGGTCGCCGTCGATCGCGGCCGGCTGCGCGTCCTCGAGATCGAGCCGCGGTAAGGCGGGACGCTTGCGGAGTTCGTCGATGCAACGGTTGCGAACGATCGCGAGCAGCCACGTGCGCGGCGACGCCGCCTCGGCGCGGAACGCGTCCGCCCGGCGCCAGACCGCGACGAACGCATCTTGAACCGATTCCTCCGCCGCGTCGACATCGCCGAGCATCCGCAGCGCGAGGCTCAGCGCGAGGCCGCCGTAACGCTCGTAGAACGTCGACAAGGCGCCTCGTTCGCCGCGCGCCATGGAACGCATGAGGACGAGGTCGGATTCACCGGCCTCGTCCACACCGCGCTCGACGGATTTCTCGCGATCGACCAAACTCGGGTAAACTCCATCGGCGAGACGTGATCTACTTCGGCAGCAACACCGTATCGATGACGTGGATGACGCCGTTCGAAGCCGGAATATCGGCTTTGATCACGGTCGCGTCGTTGACCTTCGGCGCGCTGCCGCTGAGATCGATGGTCAGATCCTCGCCGCCGACCGTCTTGACCGGGCCCGACTTGAGGTCGGAGGAGAGCACTTTGCCGGCGACCACGTGGTACAGCAGGATCGCCTTGAGCTTCTCTTTGTTTTCCGGCTTGAGCAGCGATTCGACCGTTCCGGCAGGCAACTTCGCGAAGGCGTCGTCCGTCGGCGCGAAGACCGTGAACGGCCCGGGGCCGGAGAGCGTGCCGGCGAGGCCCGCGGCCTTGACGGCGGCGACCAGGGTCTTGAAGGTTCCGGCCCCTTCGGCGACCTCGACGATGGTGCCCGGCGCATCGGCGCGGGCGGGCAGCGAAACGAACAGGGCGACGGCAGCCGCAGCGGCGGCCGCGAGCACGCGGAAGCGCGAAAGCATCGATTCTCCAAACGGGATGAGAGGGGTATCGCGAGGTTATACGGAGCCCGGAACGATTCGGACGCCGGGCCGGCCAAAGGGACGCGCTTCGCGCGGCGAATCCGCGGCGGATGAAAGCGCCGCTCGTCACCGCACTCTCGATGCTCGCCCTCAACCTGGCCGCAAGCCCGGCGCTTCCGGTGCGACCGTGCGGCTCCACTTCGTCGCGCTGCGTCCGATCGATCGCGCGTCGGCGACCGCGCAACCCACGGACAGCGCGCGTTTCTACCGCATCTACCGCGTAACCGGCGGCGGACGTGCCAGGGGCTTGCGCGGTAACGCGTTCTGTCCGCCGGCAGCCACGTACCTCACCGTCGCCTTCGCGCGAACGGAAAGCCCGGCGGGAATCGACGTCTACACGAACGCGTATTCCGGAGCCGCGCCCCCGGCGAGCTGGAGCGATTCGCGCGCCCTCTGCGCGTCGTACAATTACGAGTTACGCTAACGCGCGCATTCCGCTCGCGAACGGCCGCACGCTCACGGGCCGGCCCGCGCTCACGCGCGCTCGCGTTTCGGGTAGGATCACATAACCGTGCGCGCGCGCCAATAAGCTCGCGTGCGCGGAGCGCAAGGGTAACGGGCTCGCGAACAGCCCGGCGGGCGTGACCTCGAGGCGGGCGGGGACGAACCACGTCCAGCCGTCCCGGCCGATGAAGTCGCACGCGGCGACGGCCTCGTACAGCGCCTGCGGGCAGGGCGCCGCGCCGGCCAGACGCGTGAAGACCGGAGCCACGACCGCTTCGGCGATCATCAGCGCCGACGCGGGATTTCCGGGTAACCCGATCACGGGTTTGCCCGCGACCGCGCCGAGGACCGTCGGCTTTCCCGGCTTGACGCGCAGGCCGTGCACGACGACGCCCGGCGCGCCGAGCGCATCGATCGCGCGGGCCGTCACGTCGCGTTCTCCGACCGAAGTGCCGCCGATGACCACGACCGCATCGGCCGCGGCCAGCGCGCCGCGGATCGCCTGACCGAGCGAAGCCTCATCCCGCGGGCCGCCCGCGACGTGCACCGGCCGGCATCCCAGGCTCGCCAGAATCGCTCCGACCGCATCGCGTTTGGGATCGCGCACGCGAGCGCCGTGCGGCGAGTCCGCGCAATCCACGGGTTCGTCGCCGGTCGAGATGACGGCGACCAGCGGCCGGCGACAGACCGGGACATCGATCGTCCCCAACGTCGCGAGCACCGCGAGCTCCGCGGCGCCGATCCGGCGACCGGCTTCAAGTAACGTCTCGCCCCACGCGATGTCCGCGCCTGCCGCCGTCACGCCGTCGCCCGCGCGCAGGCCGGGAGGCACGCGTATCTCGTCGCCCGATGGCTCGGCATCCTCGAGCGCGACTACCGCATCCGCACCCGCCGGCAGCACGCCGCGCGTCGCGACGCGCAGCGCTTCGCCCGCGCCGAGCGAGCACCTTGAAAGCGGGTCCGCTCCCCACTCGCCGGCGACGCGGCGCACGCCCGGGCCGGCGGCTCGGATCGCGAAACCGTCCACCGTCGCGCGGGCGCGCGCCGGATGTGCGCGCGGCGAAACGATAGCCTGCGCGAGCACGCGTCCCGCCGCCGCGCCGAGCGCCACGAATTGCAGGCCGGGCGGGGCGATCTCCACGCATCGCAAATACGCGGCGATCGCTTCGCCCGGTTCGCGCAGCGTTTCTTCGCGAAACGTCGCGCCGGGCGGAAGCGCGATGGATCCGCCGGTCAACTTCTCTTCACTCTTTCCGCCGTTCGATTCTGATGGACGAACGTTAGCGCAAACGCACCGGCCGAACACTATGCACGCGCTGCACCGCGCAACGGCGCCGCGAGCCAATGAACGAAACGCTAGGAGCGCCTAATCGTCGCGTTCGAAACGCCCATCGGCCACGACGGACAGGTCCGGCGTCGCGTCGACCCAGCCGCACCGCGCGATCGGATATGCGTCGTACGCGGGAACGTTCGGCTTGATATCGAGCAGCGGCGTGCCGTCGAGCACGTCGATCTCCCCGACCCGCAGGACGTTGCCCTCGACAGCCAGCAGGCGCACCGACGAGAGGCCGATGGGATTGGGCCGCGCCGGGGCCCGCGTCGCGAAGACGCCGCGCTCGACGGTGTCGCGAAACGGCACGACGCGCAGTCGCGCGGCCGCGGCGCGATGGAACCAATAGAGCAGCCAGATGCGGTCGAACCCCGCAAGGTCGCGGAGGCCCTCCGCGTACGGGGCGAAGATTTCGATCGTTCCCTCCGAGCCGCGCGCGCGATAGGGTTGGATCGGCGTCCCCGCCGCCCGCGCGAACGGCGTGCGTATCGTTCCGATGGCCACCACGTTCATGACGCCGCACTTCGCGCCGGCGGTGCTCGAACCCCGAGCGGCCGAGCCCGCGAGCCCGGCGAGTTCGGGTAGGAACCACGCATGGACACCCACGCGAACGTCGGCCTTCGTCCCGAAGTCATCGCCGAATTCCCCGACTTCTGGCCCTCCGGCATCGCGGTCTCGCGCAGCGGCCGCATCTTCGTGAGCTTTCCACGGCTCGATGCCGAGCCCGCGAACCCCACCCTCGCCGAGCTGCGCGGCGGCACCGTGGTTCCGTTTCCCGACGAGCTCGTCAACACCGTCGATGCGAGCGATCCGCAGCATCGCTTCGTCTCGGTTCACGGCATCGCGATGGGGCCCGGCAACCGCCTCTACGCGCTCGACACCGGCGCGCGTTCGCTCGCGGCGTGCGATCCGGCGAGCGCGAAACTCTACGTGATCGACCTCGATACGAACGCGATCGTCCACGGCATCGGGTTTCCCGGCGAGGTCGTGCCGGCCTCGACGTACCTCAACGACCTCGTTATCGATTTCTCGCGCGGCAAGAACGGCTTCGCGTTCATCAGCGATTCCGGCGCGAACGGACCGAACGCCGTCATCGTGGTCGACCTCGACAGCGGGCGTTCGTGGCGGCGGCTGAGCGGTCACCCCGGCGTCCGGCCCTCCGTTCCCGCCGGCTTCGAGATCGCGACGGAGTTCGGTCCGATCGCCGCCGCGCCGGGCATCGACGGTATCGCGCTCTCGCCCGACGGCAAAACCCTATGGTGGACGCCGCTCGGCAGCTACGGTTTCTTCAGCATCCCGACCGATGCGCTCTGTGCCCCGGAGGCGACCGATACGGAAATCGCGCGCCACCTCGTCGACCACGGCACGCGCGAGTTCGCGTCCGACGGACTCGACTGCGACCGCGAGGGCCGCGTGTACCTCACCGACGTGACCAGCGGGACGGTGCAGCGCTACCTGCCCGCCGAACACCGCTTCGAGCGGCTCTTCCAGAGCGAACCCCGGTTCCGCTGGCCCGATGCCGTACGCCTGGGTCCCGACCGCATCATCTACGTGAGCGAGAGCCAAGTGAACCGGTCGCCGCAATTCCAAGGCGGCAACGACCTGCGCGAGCGGCCGTTTCGCCTCTACCGCGCCGCGATCGATGCGGATCCCGCGTCGTATTAGCACGATGTCGAACCAGCAGTCGCTCGATGCGGCATATTTCGATCGCGTCTACGCGGGTAGCAGCGATCCTTGGCACTTCGCGACGAGCCCGTACGAGCACGGCAAATACGACGCGACGCTCGCGGCGCTGGGCGATCGGCATTTCGCTTCGGCGTTCGAGATCGGGTGCTCCATCGGCGTGCTGACCGCCCGGCTGGCCGAGCGTTGCGACGCGCTCCTCTCCGTGGACATCAACCCCAAAGCGCTCGACGCCGCCCGCAGCCGCTGCGCCGCTCTGCCGAACGTTCGTTTCGCGCAGATGACCGTGCCGCGCGAATTTCCCGACGCGCGCTTCGATCTGATCGTGCTCTCCGAGGTCGCCTACTATTGGTCCGATGAGGACCTCGCGCTGGCACGCGACCGCATCGCCGGGTCCGCGCCGGGAGGGCTGCTCGAGCTCGTGCACTTCCTGCCCAAAGTCGAAGACTACGTGCGCGACGGCGACGCGGTGCACGAGGCGTTCTTGAACGACTCGCGCTTCGCGCGCGTCGGCCACGCGCGCGCCGAGCACTTCCGCATCGATCTGCTGCGCGTCTCGTGAGCGATCCGGTCTTCGCACATCTGCCGCCGCCGCGGCCCGGCTGCCGGCTGACGGTCACGATCCCGGCACGCAACGAAGCGCGCCTGTTGCGCCACGCCCTCGAGGCGCTGGCCGCGCAGCGCCCGCTCGCGGGCGAAGCGCCCGTGCTCGGAACGTTCGACGCGATCGTCTTGGTGAACAACTCGAACGACGCGACGGCGGACGTCGCGCGCGCCTTCGCCGCGGCCCACCCCGCGCTCGGGCTCTCGGTTGCGGTCGCGAACTTCGCTCCCACGGAAGCCCACGTGGGCACGGCGCGCAAACGCGTGATGGATGCCGCCGCGGCGCGTTTCCTCGCCGCGGGAGCGCCGCAAGCGCTGGTCGCGTCGACCGACGCCGATACCGTGGCGGCGCCCGACTGGATCGCCCAGATCTACGCGGCGGCCGAAGGCGCCGACGCGGTGGCGGGACACGTCACGCTGGGCGCGGACGAACAAGCCAAGCTGCACGCGCCCGTGCGCTTGCTGTATTCGCGCGAACTCTCGTACCGGCGCGCGATCGCTGAGGTTGAGGATCTGATCGATCCGCAGCCGCACGATCCCGCGCCGCGCCACGCCTCGTTCGTCGGCGCGGCCTTCGCGGTGAGGGCGCGAGCCTATCGCGCGGCCGGCGGCGTGCCGCCCTTACCGGCGTTGGAAGATCAGGCTTTCGCACGCGCGCTGCTGCGCATCGACGCGCGCATCCGGCACAGTACGCTCGTGCGCGCCGCGACCTCGGCCCGAACGCTCGCCCGCGCGACGGGCGGTTTCGGTACGTTCATCGCGGGGCTGCACGAACGGGGCAAGGCCGGCGAAACGTTCTACGTCGAGCATCCGCGCCGGATCCTCGAGGAATTCGAGAGCCGCGCGGCGCTGCGCCGCGTCTGGAATGCCACGGCGGACGAATTCGACAGCGAGACCGTTAGCGGAATTTTCGGTTGCGAGGAAGCGCGTTGGCTGCCGCTCGTGGACGCCGCGCTGCCCTTCGGCGAATGCTACGAGCGCGTCGCCGCGCTCGCGCCCGGCCGCACCGTCTACGCGCCCGTGCCGGTCGAAGTCGCGACCGCCGCTTTACGCGCCGCGTCGTACTCCGCGAACGCGGCCTCGCCCACGCGTAGGAGAGCCGCGTCGGGCGCGGGCTGACGCAAGTACATCTCCAAATCGCGCACGAGGCCCGCAAACGGTAAGGGTTCGACGAGGCCGCGCGCGCCGACGCAGCGGACGGCGCGCTCGATCGCGTCGAGGCCGGCGCGCTCGACGGCCGTGCGCGCCATGTCGACGACCTCGAGCACGTGGCGCGCGCTCGCCGCGGCGGGCGCGGCATCGTACGCGCTCCAGGCGGCCGCGCCGGCCTCGATCCAATGGCGCGCGGCGTGCGTCGCGATGCGCATCTCGGCGACGCGCGCGCGCTGCATCGGGTCGCCGTCGCGGCCCGCTTCGAAGAGAAAGCGCACGGTTTCCCGATAGAGCCGCTCGACGATGCCCGCATGCACCGCCGCGAAGCGCAGCGCGCCGCCGTGGAACCACGGCTGCCGCTCGTAATCGCCCGGCGCGCCGATCAGCGCGCTCGCCGCGAGCGCGACGCCCTCGAACGAAACGCGATAACTATCGGACTCGTGCATGCCGAGCGGGTGCCAGGCGCTCGGATCGACGCGCGCGTCCACCCGCTCCATCGGCACCAGGCACATCTGCGAGGTTCCGTCGGGCCATGCCGCCGTCACGATCGGCCGCGTGACGGTCCCCGCACCCGAGCACCACGTCTTCGATCCGCGCAGCACGTAACGGTCGCCGGCGGCGGTAATCCGCACGCCGTCGCTATCCTGCGTGTTCCAGACCGCGAAGATGCGGCCGCGGCGCAGGTCGCGCTCGGACTCGGCCTTCTGCACGGCGCTGCCGTAGCGCGCGACGAGCTGCATGCCGTTGACGTGGCCCTCGTACACGCGGCCCAAACTCGGGTCACGCGCGCCCATGGCCAGCAGGGCCTCGAGCTCGGCGCGCCGCCCGATGCGCGGCACGCCGCGCTCGTCCGCGACGGCGAGCGCGAGATCGGCGGGATCGAAGGCGTCGGCTCTCACCTTACGCTTGTGCCCACTTCCGCGGGCCGTCCACGAGCCAGAAGCGCTCGCGAGGTGCGAGCCAGCGTTCGAGCAGATCTTCCGCGATCCGGAAACCACCCGGGTCGTCGTCGATCAGGCCGGTCGTCTGCGAGCGGTGCGCTAGGATCGCGGCGCGTTTGCGGGCCAATTCTCGCGCATCGAGCGCGACGTCGACGAACGGAACGTGGGCCCCCGGCCGCTCGGCGGGCGCGCCGAATTCGTCGAGCCAGACCGCATAGCTCCAGAGGACCGGCGGCTGCGCACAGCGCGCCAGCGCATCCGCGAGCAGCGCCGCGGACGCCGCGTGATCGGGATGCGGCTCGCCCGGCCACGGCCCGAATACCAGCGCGCAGCCGCAGGCGCCGAGCGCCGCCGCAAGCGCACCGGCCACGGCATCGCGCTCGCGCGCGTCGAGCCGCGCCGCGGTTCCATCGGCCACGCGCAAGAAAACGGGCTCCCGCGCGATGCCGAGCGCGCGCAGGCCCGCGCGCGCCTCGTCTTCGCGGAGCGCGCGCAGCGCGGGCGGCGGAAAGCGGCGCGAACGCGGATGGCTGGCCGAACCGTCCGTCACGTAGATGGCTTGCACGGGCGAGCCGGCCGCCGCGAGGCGCGCGAGCGTTCCGCCGCAGCCGATCGCTTCGTCGTCGGGATGGGGCGCGACGACGGCGACGGGCTGCCCGGCGAAACGCCGTGCGGGATCAGCCGCGGGGCTGCTCGATGACGTAACGGTACCGAACCTTTCCCGCGATCACGTTCGCGAAGGCTTCGTTGATGCGCTCGAGCGAGATCGTTTCGACCTGCGGCGCGATCTTATTGGCGGCACAGAAGTCGAGGACTTCCTGCGTCTCCGCGATGCTGCCGATCAGCGAACCGCCGAACGAGATGCGGCGAAAGGCCAGCGCGCTGTTATCGACGGGCGTCTCGAGCGGCGCCAGCACGCCGACCAGCGTGATGCGTCCGTCGCGCTTGAGCAACTTGACGTAGGGGTTGACGTCGTGCGATTCCGGAATCGTGCTCAGGACGAAATCGAGCTTGCCCGCGTACTTCGCCATCGCCTGTTCGTCGGTCGAGACGATCGCGTCGCTCGCGCCGAAACGTCTCGCATCGGCCGCTTTGTCGGGAGAGCGGGTGAACGCGATCACCTCCGCGCCGCGCGCTCTGGCGATTTGGATCGCCACGTGGCCGAGGCCGCCGATGCCCGCGATGCCGACCCTGTCGCCGTTGCCGATCTTGTAGCGCTTCATCGGCGAATAGGTCGTGACGCCCGAGCACAGGAGCGGCGCGGCGAGCTCGGCAGCGAGCCCCTCGGGAATGCGCAACACGAAGTCTTCCGTCACGACGACGCGGCTCGTATACCCGCCGAACGTGTTGCTCCCGTCGGCTTTGAACGGGCCGTTATAGGTCGCCAGGAAGCCGTGCGGACCTTCGCAATACTGTTCTTCGCCGGCGCGGCACGACCGGCATCGCCCGCACGAATCGACCATGCAGCCGACGCCCACCAGATCGCCGGCGGAGAACTTGGTCACGTGCGCGCCCACACCGGCGACGCGGCCGGCGATCTCGTGTCCCGGAACGCAGGGCCACACCGTGTTGTGCCACTCATCGCGCGCCTGGTGGATGTCCGAGTGGCAGACGCCGCAGTGGCTGATGTCGATAACGACGTCGTGGGGGCCCGGCTCGCGGCGCTCGATTTCAATCGGCCCGAGCGGCGATGCGGCGTCCCGGTTTCCGTAGCCCGTGGTCTTGGTGGCGGTTTCGATCATAACCCGGCCAGTATGCTCGCGCCGCGGGCGCGCGAAACACGCTCGCCACCCGCGACTGCCCGGGCCGACGGGCGTTCCCGCGCGTGCCGCCGAACGGGTCGCGATGCTCGAATTCACCGATGAAGCGCAGGCCTACGACGAGTTCGTAGCGCGTTTCTCCGACGGCCTTCCGGTCGTGCTGCCGACGGAGCCGCGCGTTCGGGCCATGCTGGCCGGCACGCGCGAAGCACCGGAGGAGGAGTTGGGGCACGTCGCGCCCAGCGGCAACGTGCTCACGGTGAAAGACGTCGCGGTCAACGCCGTGATGGCCGGCGCCGAACCGCGGCAGTTGCGCATCATCCTGGCGGCGCTCGAGGCGCTGCTCGACGAGCGCTTCAACCTCAACGGCGTGCAATCGACGACGCACTGCGCGACGCCGCTCGTGATCGTCAGCGGGCCGTTCGCCGCCGAAGCGGGCCTGGTCGCCGGCGGGAACGTCCTGGGCAACGGCAATCGCGGCAACCTCGCGGTCGGCCGTACGCTGCGACTGGTCATGACCAACGTCGGCGGCGGACGGCCCCGCGAGACCGACATGGCCGCCCAGGGCACGCCCGCGAAGATCTCGTTTTGCGTCGCGGAGCGGCTGGACGCCGGCGTCTGGCCGAACCTCGCGCAGCGCCAGGGCGGCGCTCCCGGCGAGACCAGCGTGACGGTCATGGCCGCCGACGGCCCCGTGACGGTCAGCGACCACCGCTCCGCGACGCCCGAGCGGCTGCTGCGCAATATCGCGACGACGTTCGCGCACGTCGGCTCGCTCAACGCCGCGTTGCCGACCCAGGCCGCGCTGCTGCTCGCGCCGCAGCACGCGCGGATCATCTTCCGGGCGGGCTGGTCGGTAGCCGACGTGCAGCGCTTTCTGTTCGAGAGCGCCCGGAATCCCGTGGCCCGGTTGCGTGAAGCCGGCGAATGGGATCCGGCGCTCTCGCCGCAATTCGTCGCGCGCTACGGCGATCCCGACGACGGCCGTACCGCGGTGCCCGTGCTCGACGCCCCCGAGCGGCTGATCGTGGCGGTGACCGGCGGCGATACGGGCGGTTTTTCGTCGGTCGTGACGTCGTGGCCGGCGAGCGTTCCGCTCCACCGCTTCATCGATGCCGACGGGTCCTACAGTGTTCCGCGCGCCGAGCGCGAAGGGGTCGCTCCATGAGCTTCGTCGTTTACGATCCCCGCGGCGGAACGGTGACCGTCGCGCCGGCGCTCGCGCGGCGCCCGCGCTCGTTGGCCGGCTTGACCCTCGGCGTGCTCGAAAACGGCAAGGAACAAGCCGACGTCATCCTCGGGCGCGCGGCGGAATTACTCGCCCGGGACGGCGTGACGCCGGTGTTCGCGCGCAAACCCTCGTTCTCGCGGATCGCGCCGCGCGAAGTGCTCGAACAGCTCAAGGCGTGCGACATCGTCATCACCGGGCTCGGCGGTTGAGGCAGCTGCGTGTCCTGCTGTATGCGGGACGCCGTCGCGCTGGAGGCCAGCGGTAAACCGACCGCGATCGTCGTCAACGAGGTCTTCGAGCCGATCGCGCACGGCACCGCGGCGTTGCTCGCGCTGCCCGCAGGCTACGTCGAGAAGAACATCGTCTGGTTGCCCCATCCGACGTCGAACCTGACGCGCGCGGCCGTGACGGAGCTCGTCGACGAGCGGATCGGGCTCTTGCGCGACGCGCTGCTCGGCCGGCTGGACGCGAGCTCCACCCAAGCCGCGGCTCCCGGCGCGAGCGACGTTCTCGGCGTGGCGCGCGAGACGGTCGCGGGCCTCGCGGCCAGCCTCGAGGCCGACGGCGCGGAACTCGCCCTGCTCGATTACGGCGACGGCGTGCTCGCCGGCGAGCTGCGCATCGGCGAGCTGACCTGCGCCGACGGATCGTGCGTCATGCCGGCCCCCGCGCTCGCCAAGATGATCGAAGCGATGGTGCGTCCGAAGCTGCCGGCCCTGCGCGAGGTTCGCCTGCGCGAGACCGGCAACGCGCGCCCCTGAGCGCTTGGCCTTCACGTTCGTACAGCTCCAAACGTTCCGGCTGCTCGCGCGCGAGGGGAACTTCACGCGCACCGCGGAGGCGCTGCACCTCACGCAGCCCGCAGTCACGCAGCAGGTGCGCGCGCTCCAAGAGCACTTCGGCGTGCAGCTCGTCGATCTGGTGGGGCGGCGCGCGGTACTGACCGACGCGGGCCGCTTCTTGGCCGAACGCGCCGAAGCGCTACTCGGATCGGCCGACGCCCTCGATCGCGAGATGCGTGAGTTCGCCGACGCGCGCGCGGGCGAGTTGCGCCTCGGCGCCACCGTGACGATCGGCGCCTATGCGCTGCCGGCGCTCGTGGCGCGGTTCATGGCGGCGCACCCCGCGATTCGGTTGCAGGTCGAGGTCGGGAACACCGTCGCGATGGCCGATGCCGTGAAAGCGGGACGCGTGAGCCTGGCGCTCGTGGAAGGCCCGCTTGCCGACGCCGAACTCGAAATAACTCCGTACGCGGACGACGAGCTCGTCCTGGTCGTGCCGCCCTGGCACGAGTTCGCGAAACGTGCGCGGCCGATCGAGGCGCGCGACCTGCGCGGAGCGCGATTCGTTGCGCGCGAACCCGGTTCGGGAACGCGCGCGCAAGTCGAACGGGCGCTCGCGGAAGCGGGCGTCGCGCCCGAGATCGCGTTGACGCTCCCGAGCGGCGACGGGATCATCCGCGCGGTCGAACTCGGAATCGGCGTGGCGATCCTCTCGCGCCTCGTCTGCGACGAACCGCTGCGCGCCGGACGCATCGTCCGCGTCCCGATGCGCGATTTGGCGTTCCCGCGCACGTTCCGCACCGTGCGCCTGCGGCGCCGCACGCCTTCGCCGGGGTCGCTCGCGTTCGCGGAACTGCTGGCTCCGGCGCGAAACGCAGGCGGTGCCGGAGCCGCCTGAGGCTTCACGATACTTTCTCACGAATCTGCCATGATATCCGTTGTTACCGAAATCCGGCGACACGAAGGCAGGATTCGATGGACGCCTTTCTGCGGAACGTACTCGTAGCGACGGACGGTTCCGACAGCGCGAGTCGCGCGCTCGATTTCGCGATCGCCCTGGCGCGGCGCCACGGCGCGACGCTCACGGTCTGCACCGCGGTCGACACGACCGCGGCGATCGCCGCCTGCGCCTCGCCGTACGGATTCGATGCCGGGCTCGCGATCGAAGCGCTGGAGGCCTCGGGCCGGGCCGTTCTCGATCGCGCCGGCGCGACCGTGGCAGCCGCGGGCGTCCCGCAGCGAACCCTTTCGCTTGCGGGCAGCGCGGCCGCAGCGGTCGTCGCTTGCGCCGAACGCGAAGGCTGCGACGCGATCGTCGCCGGCACGCGCGGGAAGAGCGGCGTGGAACGGCTCGTGCTCGGCAGCACCGCAGCCGGTATCTTGCGGCACAGCCGCGTACCGGTCTTCGTCGTGCCGCCGCACGCCGCGATCGCCGCGCCCGGAGCCGCTCGCGTTTTGGTCGCCGTGGACGGATCCGAAGCGAGCGAAGCGGCGCTGCGCTTCGCAACCAAATTAGCCGAGAGCGAGAGCGCGTCGCTGGTTCTCTGCAACGCGATCGATACGCGCGACCTCCTCGCGAAGGCTTCCGATTACGGCTACGATCCGGCGCCGCTGTACGACGACATGCGCGCGACGGCGGCTTCGGTGATCGAGCGCTGTTCGGAACTGGTGCGCACGGGACACGTGGCGTACCAGGCCGACGTGGTCAACGGCGAACCCGCGCGCTCGATCGTCGCCGCGGCGCGGGTCGAGGGCGCGGGCACGATCGTCGTCGGAACCCACGGGCGCGCGGGCCTCGAGCGCCTCTTGGCCGGCAGCGTCGCAGAAGGCGTCGTGCAGTATGCGACGGTTCCCGTGGCGGTCGTCCGGACGTCGCGCGCGCACGCGCGAGTTCCGTGATCGCGCAGACGAGCGTTCTCGACGGCGTGCCGGTCGTCGTCGAGAACGCGCGGCCCGGCGATCTCGACCAACTGATCGCCTTCGCTCAGAAGCTCTCGCCGGCATCGCAACAGGAACGGTTCTTCGCCGTACTCAACGCGGACGCGGTCGCGAGCGAGATGCGCAACGAGATGACGGAGTCGCGCAATCTGTCGTTGCTCGCGCGCCGCGCGCGCGACGGCCGGGTCCTGGGCCACGCGCTGGGCGCCGTCACCGGACGCGACCGCGCCGAAGTCGCCTTCACGGTCGCTGACGAAGCCCGCCATCACGGCGTCGGCACCCTGCTGCTGCGCTCGCTGATGACCGAGCTGCGCGACCGGGGCGTGCACCATTTCGAAGCGGTCACGCAGTTCGACAATCGGGCGATGCTGCGCATCTTCGAGGACGCCGGGTTCCGCTTCAGCCCCGAACTCGGCTGCGTCGAAGCACACTTGGACGATCCCGTTCCCTAATTAGCGGCCGGTCCGGCCTTCGTACGCCCTTCACGCGGAGGAATTAAAGTCGCCGGTAGCGTCTCTTCGGAAGGATCGTCGTGAGTAAATATTATTTCGTTGGAAGCGGTATCGCCTCGCTCGCCGGAGCGGCGTATCTGATCCGGGAAGGCAACGTGGCGGGCAGCGATATCGTGATCTTCGAGGAGGCGGCGCAGTTCGGCGGCGCGCTCGACGCTCACGGCGAGTCCAAGAGCGGCTATTTCATGAGCGGCAGCCGCATGTTCGAACACAAGTACAATTGCACGTTCGACCTCATGTCGTTCATCCCGTCGGCCAGCGATCCCAAACTTTCGGTAACCGAGGAGACCGATCGCGCCGAGACCGTTTCGCCCTGGCACAATAAGGCGCGCTTGGTCGATCGCGACGGCAAGATCGCCGATTTTCACAAGCTCGGGTTCAGCGACAAGGACCGGATCGAACTGCTGGCGGTCTTCGCCGCGACGGAAAAGCACTTGGCCGGAAAGCGGATCACGGATTGCTTCTCCGAGCACTTCTTCACCACCAACTTCTGGTACGAGTGGTGCACGATCTTCGCGTTCCAGCCGTGGCACAGCGCGATCGAGTTCCGGCGTTATCTCTTGCGCTTCATCCACCATTTCTCCACGATCGACACCCAAGAGGGCGTTTACCGGACCAATTACAATCAATACGACGCGATGGCCGTGCCGCTGGTCGATTGGCTGCTCGCGCACGGCGTCGAGATCCGGCTCGGAACCTCGGTGCAAGACCTCGATTTCGCGGCGGCCGGCGAACACATCACGGTCGAAGCGATCCGGCTCGAGCACGACGGCGAGGCGGAGGTGCTCCCGGTCGGCGACTTCGACTTCGTCTTCGTGACGCTCGGATCGATGACGGCCGACAAGACCTTCGGCTCGCTCGACGAAGCGCCGGTCATCGATCGCAGCAAGCGCAGCGGCGCCTGGCGGCTCTGGGAGCGGATCGCGCGCGGCCGGCCGCAGTTCGGGAACCCCTCGGTCTTCGACAACCACATCGAAGAGTCGCTATGGGAATCGTTCACGGTCACCACGCACGACCCGGTTTTCGCGCGTTCGATCGCGGAGTTCACGGAAAACGAACCCGGGCGCGGCGGGCTGCTGACGTTCAAGGATTCGAACTGGCTGCTGACGCTCTCGATCTTTCATCAACCGTTCTTCGCCAATCAGGCGCCGGACGCGTTCGTGTGGTGGGGTTACGGCCTCTTCCACGACAAGCCGGGCAACTACGTCGCCAAGAAGATGAGCGAGTGCACGGGGCGCGAGATCCTCGAAGAGGTGCTCGGCCATCTGCACTTCGACGCGCAGCGCGATGCGATCTTGGCCTCGTCGAACGTGATCCCGTGCATGATGCCGTACATCACGAGCCAGTTTCTGGTGCGCGGCACCCACGACCGCCCCAAGGTCGTTCCGGACGGTTCGACCAATCTCGCGTTTCTGGGACAGTACGCGGAGCAGCCCGACGACGTCGTGTTCACCGTCGAGTATTCGATCCGTTCCGCGCTGACCGCCGTCTACGCCTCGCTCAAACTCGACAAGGCGCCGCCGCCGGTCTACAAGGGCGCGCACGACCCGCGCGTGATGCTCGAATCGTTGATGACGCTTTATCGCTGAATCATCACCCGCTCGCCAAAGCCCGCGGCTTCGAAGCACACGCTTACGATTCGTTAGCTATTCCCTAGTAGTAGTTTGGAATTTCTCGCAAGAAGGCCGGAATTGCGAGGATTTATCTACCGTTACATGCAACGCGCGCCGTGCTTCATAAGGCGAGGTAGAATCATGTTTCAGCAGCTGCTCACACCGGTCGGCGGTGCTCTCCTCCCCTCGTTCGTCGTTGCCGGGCTGCCGATTCTCACGGTACTCGTGATGCTCGGCGTCCTGCGCCGGCCCGCCTGGCAGGCCTCGCTCGCGGGCCTGGTCGCCGGGCTCGCGATCGCGATTGGGCTCTGGCAATTCCCGGCCGGACTGGCCTTCGCGGCCGTCGCCAACGGCGCGACCTTCGCCGTCTGGCCCGTGATGTGGATCGTCTTCAACGCGCTCCTGCTCTACAACGTGGCCGTGAAATCGGGGCGCTTCGAAGCCTTCCGCGATTGGATCCTCGACCATCTGCCCAACGACCGGCGGATCGTCCTCGTCGTCATCGGCTTCTGTTTCGGCGCGCTGCTGGAGGGCATCGCAGGTTTCGGCACGCCGGTCGCGATCACGAGCTCGCTGCTGATCATGGTCGGCTTCGCGCCGCTCGAGGCGATCGTCTTCACCTTGATCTTCAACACGGCGCCGGTCGCCTTCGGAGCGCTCGGCGTGCCGATCACCGTGCTCGGCGCGGTCACGCACTTGCCGCCGGCGGTCCTTGGCGCGATGGTCGGCCGGCAGCTCCCGTTCTTCGCGCTCTTGCTGCCGTTTTACGTGATGACGGTCTACGGCGGATGGCGTTCGGTACGCGCGATCTGGCCCGCGCTGCTGGTGTCGGGTGCCAGCTTCGCGCTGACGCAATTCGTCTGCTCCAATTACGTGAGCTACACGTTGACCGACGTGCTGTCCTCGCTCGGCTCGCTGATCGTGACGCTGCTGTTCCTGCAAGTCTGGAAGCCCGCCGTCGATCCCGAATTCGCCGTCCGCTCCACCACGGGGCCGCAGCGCACCGCTAGCGGCGTGTCGACGTGGCAAGCCTGGGCGCCGTGGATCGTCGTCTCCGCGATGGTCATCGTCTGGACGTCGCTTGCGATCTTCAAGCTCGGCGACGACAAGATTTCGTGGCCCGGCCTGCACAATGCCGTCGCGATCACGCTCTACAAGGGCGTTCCGTACGCCGCGGTGTGGGACTTCCAGCCGCTGGGAACCGGAACCGCGATCCTGCTCTCGGCCTTGATCACGGCGGCGATCGTCGGCATCGGGCCGGCCGCCTTCCTCGAGTGCGCGCTGCAAACGTGGAAACAGATCCAGGTGGCCGTTCTGACGGTGATGCTGATCATCGGGCTCGCCTACCTGATGAATTATTCGGGCCTGAACTACACGCTCGGCCTCGGGGTCTCGTCGGTCGGCGGGCTCTTCGTCTTCCTGTCGCCGTTCTTGGGCTGGGTCGCCGTGCTGCTCTCCGGCAGCGACACCTCGGGCAACGCGCTCTTCGGCAACCTGCAAGTCGTCGCGGCCAACCAGCTGCGACTCGATCCCGTGCTGTTCGCGGCGACCAATTCGTCCGGCGGCGTCATGGGTAAGATGGTCTCGCCGCAAAACATCGCAACGGGGGTGTCGGTCAACGCGCTCACGGGCAAAGAAGGGGCGGTGTTCGCGCGCACGTTTCCGCATAGTATCGTGTTGACGTTGGCCCTAGGCGCGCTCGTCGCGGCGCAACAGTTCTGGTTTTCTTGGATTATTCCGCATTAGGGCGTCGAACTGGGTGGCGAGCGGAGTTCGCGCGGGCGCGCCGCGGGGCCGCTACAAAATTCCCATCCATGGGAATTTTGCTGCTGCTCCGCTCGTCGCTCCCGCCCTCCGGGCTCCGCTCCTCGTCGTAAGCCCCCGCTGCGCGCCCGCGCGAACCCCGCTCTCGCGGAGTCGCGCTTAGGCGATGGCTCCGCGAGGGCGACTGTTGCGCGCGCTTTTGGAGGTTCGCGTGTGGGTTGGCGGGCGCGGGGATTCTTTTGGGGCGGTGCGTGAAGTCGATGCTTGGGAGGGGTGGGGCGTGCGTTGGAGGGGGTTAGGAGTTTAGGGTGGCTTTGAAGGATTGGATTTTTTGGGATAGGAGGTGGAGTTCGGCGGCGGGGGCGGATTCTAGGAGGGGGAAGGCGGTGGTTTCTTCCTCCTGGATGTGGGCTTCGATGCCGGCGGTGAGTTGGCGCAGGGATTCGCCGAAGGTGCGACCGTTTTCGTCGGTGGCGGCGCGGGAGAGGGCGTCGAGCAGGATGTCGGCTTCGGCGGTCTCGTGGAAGAGTTGCATCGCTTCGGCCTGGTCGCCGGCGACGTTCGCGATCGCGGGATAGACGAGGTTTTCTTCGATCGCGTTGTGCAGCGCGAGGAGGCTCTTGAGCGACTCCAGCGTCTGCGTACGGGCAGCCTCCGGGGAGTTCAGCTGTTCGAGGTGCGAGCGGATGATCTGGTGGTCGTGCTTCAGCCAGGCGATCGGATCGGCTTGGGGAGTCGCGGTACCGAAATGAATGCTCATTGGCAACGCATACCCGCGCGTTAGCTACGTAACGGCGCTTGCCGGCGCTTCGGGGTGCCGGGCTTCGCGCGGCGTTCATACGCCGTTCGCATGTAGGTGGGAAAATACTGGGATGATCGCACTCGATTTCGAGGACGCGCTCGCACTCCTGAAGGCACGGGGCCGTGGCGCGCCCGCCCGCCTCGTCAATCGTCCGCACGACGCCGTCGCATTCGCGGATCGGCACCCGGTCGCGTTGTTCCGTTCGCAGCCGCCGGCGCACGGCCACCCGGCGCGCGGGCCTCTGGGAACTCCGCCCGGATGGAAGGATCCGCTACGCCTACGGCTTGCTCGCGGCGCAGGCGCGACGGATGCCGGGCGTCCGGCTCGTCGCGGGGCGCGTCATCGAAGCCGTTAGCGCGGCAGGCGCGGCAGGCGAGTTGCGGTAGGCAGTCGGGAGGCTTTCATCGATGGATACGGCGTTCAAGACGATTCTCGCCGCGACGGACGGTTCGCCCACGGGCGATCGCGCCGTCGCCTTCGCGGCGATGCTGGCGCGCGAGCACTCTTCGGCGTTACTGCTCTTTACCGCCGTCGACCGGGCCGCGGCGATCGCGGCGTGCGCGTCGCCGTACGGCTCGTTCAACGGCGAAGAAGTCGTGCATGGCTTGGACGATGCGGCGAGCATCGTCTTGGAACGCGCGGCCCGTTTCGCCGCGGATGCGGGCGTGCCGTACAGTAAGCTGCAGTATTCCGGAGCGCCGGCCGAAGCGATCGTGGCCAGCGCGGAACAATGTCGCGCCGACGCGATCGTCGTGGGCACGCAGGGCAAGCGCGGCCTCGAACGCTTCTTCGTGGGCAGCACGGCGGCGGAGGTTCTGCGCCACAGCGGCGTGCCCGTGTTCGTCGTCCCGCCGCACCTCGCGGCCGAGCACGCGCCGACGGGGCGCATCCTCGTGGCGATCGACGAGTCGGAGCAGAGCCAAACGGCGCTGCGTTTCGCAGTTCGGCTCGCGCAGTCCGGCGACGCGACGCTCGTGCTCTGCAGCGCCGTCGATACGCGCGATCTCTACAAGAAGGCCGCGACCTACGGCTACGATCCGGGACCGATTTTAGCGGAACTGCGCGCCAAGGCGCAGGCGATGCTGGACGATCGCGGGGCGCTGGCCGACGAACGCGACGTCGCGCACGAAACCGTCGTGGTCAACGGCGAACCCGCGCGCGCGATCGCCGGTACGGCCGCGGCTCGTGACGTCGACGCCATCGTGATCGGAACGCACGGACGGCACGGACTGCAGCGCTTGCTGCTGGGCAGCGTCGCCGAAGGCGTCGTGCAACGCGCGACGGTTCCGGTCGCCGTCGTGCGCGGTAGCGGCGACTCGCGACGCGCGCACAAGGCGTCCGATCTCGCGGCCGCCCGGGGGTGACGTGCGCGCCGCTGCCACCACGATACTGAGCGGCGGCCTCGCCGTCGAAATCGCGGAGGGCGGGCCCGGCGACGCCGGACCCGTCGCCGAGTTCATGCTCGGCCTCAGTCTCGATTCCCGCCACGATCGCTTCTTCTCGATTCCGAGCACCGAGGCGCTGCACGCGGAGGTGCGTTCGGAGTTGACGACGCCCGGTAATCTTTCGCTGATCGCGCGCACCCCGGAGGGGAGGATCGTCGGGCACGGCCTGGCCGCGCCGCTCGCCGGCGGCGGCGCGGAACTCGCGTTCGCGATCGCCGACGACGTGCAGCACCACGGTTTGGGAACGACGCTCTTGAACGGACTCGTGAGCGCGATGCGCGCGCGCGGCGTGCGCCGTTTCGAAGCGACGATGCTCTCGGAGAACCTGCCGATGCGCGCCGTCTTCGCCGGCGCGGGCTTCACGCTCGTCGCGGGTTCGGGGAGCATCGAAGCCGTCCTCGAACTCGCCGATTAGCCGCCGCGGCGCGCGATGATCTCGAGGCGCGTGCCGCCGGGATCGCTGAAGAACACGGCCGGGTACGCGGCGAAGTTCGCCTCGCGTTCGATCTCGCGGGCACCGAACTCGTGCAGGCGCCGCTCGAACGCGAGCACGTCGTCGCGCGTCGCGACCAGAAACGCGATCCGCGTGCGCACCACGCGCATGTCGCGATCCTCGATGAAGCCGATGAAGCGGCCGCGATCCTCGGGGCGCGGCCGTTCCGAAAACTCGACGGTATTGTAGGCACCTTCGGGCGTCGCATCGTGCCAATCACCGGCGGCATCGACGAACGAGAACGTTTTCTCGGTGAGCCCGAGCGCCGGCATCAGCAAGTCGTAGAACGCTTCGACCGCCGCGAGCGACGGCACGCGCACGTCGAGATGATCGAATCCCAGAAAACCGTTCGTCATGGGTCGCGGTTTCGCGCTACGCGTCGCCGCTGCTTTCCGCGACGGGCCGCGTCACCAGGTTCCAACCGCGAACGGTCGTGAGCGCCGTGAACCCCAGCCGCTCGAGGATCGGCCGGCTGGTCTCGCGCGCGTCGACGGTCGCATAGCGATAACCGCGCGCACGCGCGATGCGCGCGCGTTCCGCGACCAGCCGCCGGTACACGCCGCGCGCGCGATACGGGGCGTCCGTACCGCCGCCCCAGAGCTGCGCGAAGGAACGGCCGGGCGGCAGTTCCAGCCGCCCGGCAGCGGCCGCTTCACCGCGGACGAAGGCCACGAACGCGAGCGTATCCGGCGCCTCTCCAAAGATCCGCGCGGCTAACGACTCAATGGAAGACGTCGGCTCCCTGCCGAACGCGTGCGCGGTCACGCTCGCATACGTGCGAAGCTCTTGGGCGTCACGAACGCGGCGAATCTCGAGGTCCGCGGCGGCGCTAACGGCGTCGAACGTCGCGCGCGTGAGGTCGAGCGCGAGCAACGTTTCTTCTTCATCCGGGGCGAACCCGTGAGCCGCGAGCGCTTCGGCGAGATTCGCGGGCGCGTCGTGGGCGTAGAGTTTCCACTCGACGTCTTCGCCGAGCGCGCGAAAGAACGCCGCTTCGGCGGCCACGATGGGAGCCGTTTGCGCGGCGGTGAAACTCCACGACAGGATCAGGTTATGCGGCCCGCGCTCGCGGATCACGAACCCGGTACGCTCGATGCGTGTGCCCGGCGCCTGCGGCGGATCGCGGCGCATCTCGTCGTCGTAGCGGCGCAGGATCGATAGCGACGCGGCAACGCGCGTCATCGTAGGGCGCGCTGCGGTTCCGCGACCGCTTCGGCGGCCGTTTCGATCGTGAGCTCGCGCAGCAGGTCGCGGAGCGGACGCAGCGCGGCCGCTCCGCTTGCGTCGGCGCCGTGGAGCGCGCCGCCCAGCGCTTCGCACGCGAGCCGCGCGTGCTGCGGCGACGTCCGCGCCACCTGCGCGATCCGCGGCGCCGCGCGCCTCGGGAGCGTATAGGGATTCCACGCGACGACGTGCCCGAAGATCGTCGCGAGCCCGGCGGCGTCGAGCCGGCCGTCCGCGAGCGCGAGGGCGAGCGCGTCGGTGGCCAGCACGCCTTCCGTCGCGTCCTTGGCGAGCAGGCCGAGTGCCAGCAGCAGACCACCCGCGATGCCGACCCGCACGTCGCTCTCGAGCAGCGGCTCGAAATACGTACGGTTGGCCCACTGCGCGGACCACCAATCCAGGTTACTGCCGATGCGCACGCAGCCTTCCGCGAACCAGCCTTCGCGCTGCAGCGGCCAGATCGAGCCGGCCCAGCGCAGGAGCTCCGGCGTCGGCAAGAACCGCGGCTCGCGTTCGGCATCCCAGCGCCGGACGCTCGGCGTATCCGCGGCGAGCGGCGCGGGCAGTTCGGGCACGAGGCGAATCAGCGTCGTGCAGTGCCGGTAGGTTTTCGCGGGACTGCCGGGCCGATGCGGAACGGACCACTCCCGTACGTTCCACTCGAGCGCCGGCCGCGCGCGGCGCGTCGCATCGGGGCCGAAACCGGGATGCATCGCCTCGACGACCGGATCGTCGTCGAACGGATAGCGCGCGCGGGACGCCGCGATCCACAACGCCGCGTCGGGGCCGACGCGCACGTCGTCCGCTCCGAGCGCGTAGCGGAGCGCCGCGCCGCTCTCGCCGCCGAGCCCCGTCGCAGCGCGCAGCGCCTCCTCGCGACCCGACGCGCTCAGGCGCAGCAACGCGGCGATCGTGTCGAGCCGGTCTACCGCGCCGTTCGCATCCGCGAAGCGCGCGACCAACCGCAGCGGCTCGATCACGCATCCGGCGTGCGTGGGAGCGGCTAAGAGTACACGCGGACGGCGTTGCATCGCGCGTGCGACGATCGCTTCGACGCGCGCGCGCAAGAATTCCGGAAGCGCGAGGTCCGTCGCGCCGGCCGGCACCGCGTCGCCGCTCAACCAGACACGCGCGAGACGGGCAAAGACGCGCCGCACCGGCGCGAATTTACCGTCGTTTTTCGGATCGAGGATGCGATCCGCGCGCTTGCGCAGCGGGCCCGTCACGCGCTCGAAATCGGGCGGCCGCTCCGCGCACAGACGCGACACGCCGTCGAGCACGCGTTCCAGTTCCTCCGGCGCGACCTCGCCTTCGAGGACCGCCGCGAAGGCTTCCACGAGCGCGTCGACGTCCGCGAGCGGTTCGAGCGCGGCGCGCGCGAACGCCGGCGGTGACGTCGCGGGGCGGGAAACGGCGCTCGCCGCAACCACGGACGGCGACTCGGGCGCCTCCGGCGCGTAGAGCTTCGCGAAGCGCTCGCGCAGCGAGGGCACGATGCCGGCGGCCGCATTCGCGAGCCGCTCGCGCAGCGCGGGATCGTCTCGTCGCGCGTGGCGTTCCAAAAGGTCGAGCGCCGCGCTCTGTACCTCGCGCGCCGGATGCTCGAACGCGACCGCGAACGTGGCGGCGCGCCCGCGGCGCTCCGCTTCGGGCAGTCGTTCCAGCAACAGCGCGCCCAGCCGCAGGGCTTCGAGCGCGGTGCCCTTGGCTTTCGCGGTGGAAACGCCGGGTAGCGCGGCCAGCGTCGCAGACGGCAACGGACGTCCCGCCTTTTCCAACGATGCGAGCGCGTCGAGCGCGAAGGCCACGGTCGGCGGAACGCGGCTCTGCAGGAGCCGCACGTAGCGTTCGGCGCGGGCGGCGCGTTCGTTCAACGTCGGCGCGAGCGTTTCGTGGAAGCGCGAGAACCAGCCGGCGCGAAACTGCGGAAAATCGCGTTCGAGCGCATCGAGCGAGGCGTCGAGCAGGCGCGCGCGCGATAGCGTGCCGCGCGACTCCAACGTCGCGAGCGCCCCGGCCCAGCCGCGGTCGTCCTTGGCGTACTTGTCGGCCGAACTCAAGCTGTTTTCGCCGTTGCCTTCGTAAACGAAGAGATCCCAGACTTCGGCTTCGAGTAACTCCGGCTGCTCGGCGAAGACCTCCAGCGGATGCACGGTCGTGCTTTGCGCGATCAGACCGATCGTATAGCGTTCGGTTCGGCGCCGTTCGATCGCGCCGGCGCGCGCCAGGCGCCGGACCAGCGCCCAACGCCGGTCCGCGACCGCATCGCACCACTCCTGGAGCCACGCGGGCCGTCGCGCGCGCAACACGCGTTCGAGCCCGGGGTGACCGTCGTAGCCGCACTTCGCGGCTTGCGCCATCGTGCCGGTGCCGAAGAGCGCCAGCGTCGCGGCGGTGTGGCGCGTGGCGAAGGGCTCTTCGCGATGCGCCGCGGCATGCAGCGCAACGACGGCCGGCGCGGCGTTGCGCCGCTCGTCCTCGCGCATCGGCTCGAGCACGGCGATCGTCCGTTCGACGTCGCCCGCTTCGATCGCCGCTTCGAGTTCGCTCATGCCCGGGCGAGGTGCTCGAGCTTCAGCCGTACGGCCAAGACGTGTTTGCAAGGTCCGCGCTCGTCGCCGTGTTTCGCATACCAGGGACAGGTGCAGCGCGCCCGGTCGCCCTCGAGCCGAACGCGATACTCGACGGAACCGCTGCGCACCCAGGCCTTGAGGCCGCCGCCCGTCTCGCGTTCGAGCTCGATGCCGTCTTCTGCGACCAGTTTCTCGGCGCTACGCAAGCGCGGTTGCGAGCGGCGGCTGGCGCCCAGATCGAACGGCAACTCGCGGTGAAAATACGCGCCTTCGGCGAGATCGTAGCCGACGAGGCCCGCGGCCGCGCACTGCGCCAGCGCCCAACGCACGTCCCGCACGTCGAGGCCGGAGGCCGCGGCAATCTGCTCCGCATCGACGGCGTTTTGCCAACGCAGCGCGGCCCGCGCCGCCGTCAGCGCCGCCGCGTCCGCATCCGCGGCGAGGGCGTCCAGGGTCTGGCCCTCACCGGAAAAGCCGCGCCACACGTCGGGGCTGAGCACCAGGACGAAGCGCGAATCCGGCGTCGTTATCTCCCAGGCCGACGCACCGCTCTCGCCCGCGGTGAAGACGCGCGCCGAGAGCGCGTGCTCGGCCACGGTCCGCAGCGACCGCAACCGCGCGACGCCGCCGACGCGGGCCGCCCCGCCCGTGCCACGCTGGCTCAGCCGCAAACCGCCCGCGGTGGGAGAGATCCACGCCGCGCCCTTCCATGCGGCGGGCAGCTCACGCAGGAAACGCCGCAACTCCGCGCCGCCGGTTTCGAGGCAGAGTTCCATGCGTGCCTGATACGCCTGCACTTCGGTGAAGCCGCGCAGCCAGCGCAACGGCAGCTCGACTTTGCGTTCGATCACGCTCGCGCCGCCGCTGCGCACTTCGAACGCGCCCGCGTCGAGCGCCAGCCCGACGTCGTCGCCGTCGCGCACGCGCCCGAGCGCCGCCCGCATCGGCGCGTTGAAATCGACGTTCGCCGTGCCGCTTCCGAGGAACTCGCCCGCGAGCGCGGGCGGCAGGAGGTCGAGCCGCGCGTACGCGCCGCAGCACGACGAGAAACCTTCGAAACGCAGCCGCTCCCCGCCGCAGGTGATCACCGGGTCGGCCAGCAGTAGGATCTTCTCCAGCATCGCGGAGGGCACGTGAAAGCGCGAGCGCACGACGTCCGAGACGGCCAAGAGCTGATCGGCGGCGCGCTTGGGCGCGACGAGCGTTCCGCGAAAGAAGGCCGGCACCGGGTTCTGCGCCGAGAGCGCGAGGAACAGCTGCTTGCGGGCCGGCCCGGCGACGAGCGCCGACTCGGAGCGATACGAATACGTATACGACAGCGCGGTAGCAGCCGGCATCGAGCGGACGTTCGACGATCGCCGTCCGAACGCTTCCGCATCGAACGGGCGACGGGCCTTATCGCAAACTCACTCTTCCGCGAAGATGCGGCGGCCGAACCACACGAGCAGGCTTCCCAACACCGCGACGCCGCCGAGGAACACGACCGAGTCGAGCACGACGATGCCCGTCGTCGTGCTGCCGCCGCAGAGCGCCACGATGCCCGCGAGCGATGCGAGCTCGAAGCGGCGCAACGGATTGGAGGCGAGTCCCGCGGCGGCGCGGGCCTGCGCGATGACGTCGTCGGGATTCCAACCCGCGCTCGGGATCAGATCGGTCACGATGCCGCGCGGATCGACGATCGCCAAGCGTTCGTCGTGCACGATGTCGCCGCGGTCGTTGCGGATCGATGAAATGGCGAACGAATCGAGCAGGTTCTTCACATCGTAACCGCGACCGGTCAGCAGCGACCAGCGCTGCGGATCCGCGCCGAACGTCGCGCCGTAGCGCCGCAACACCGCGGGGGAATCGTTCGCGGGGTCCAGCGTGACGAGCGCGAGATGGAACGTCGCCGGATCGAGGTGACGCTGCAAGTACGCGAACTTGGCCGAAATCGCCGGGCAAATCGTTTCGTCCGGGCAGCGGCTGTACACGAAACTCAGCAGCAACGTCTTTCCGCGAAAATCCGCCAACCGTACGGGTTCGTCGCGCTGGTCGATCAGCGCCGCGTCGGGGAGGGCGTCACCGCTTGCAACGATGTGCGAGATCAGCGAATTCGGAAGGCCCGGCGTGAAGGCTGCCGTCGCGACCGTATCGCGCAAGCGCATACCGCCGCGTTCGAGCAGGCCGTCGAAGCTTTCACCGCGTTCGAGGCTTTCGTGCGGCGCGAGTTTCACCGCGTAGGAACCGGCCACGAGCATGCCGGGCGCGGCATCGAGCGCCACCGTGGCGCGGCCGGCCGCAGCGTCCACGCGCAACGCTTCGCCGTGCACGGGGACGAGCGGCGTCGCCGCGGCACCCGCGAGGGCCGCAGCGAGGAAGATCAGCAGGGTGCAGGCGGCGCGCTCGAGGCACCGCACGCTGATACGACGAGCATCGCTCCAAGCATAGCACTCACCCCCGCGTAGCGCCGTACCTTTACCGATTGACGGCGAGCGGCAAACGCGCTTCGTTCGCCAGGCGTCCGAGCACGCTGCTCTTCCTCGGCACGGGCGGCGGCAGGTCAGCCCGCTTCGGCTTCGCAACGTCCGCCCATGCGCTTGACCGATGCGGAGCGGGACAAACTGCTCCTGAGCTACGCGGCCGAGTTGGCGTGGCGCCGGCACGCGCGCGGCGTCAAACTCAACTACCCCGAAGCGGTCGCGGTTCTCTCCTCGTTCGTGCTCGAGGGCGCGCGCGACGGAGCCTCCGTCGCCGATCTGATGGACCGCGGCCGCACGGTGCTGGGCCGCGCCGACGTGATGGAGGGCATTCCCGAGATGCTGCACGAGGTCCAAGTGGAAGCGACCTTCCCGGACGGCACGAAGCTCGTCACGATCCACGAGCCGATCCCGTGACGCCGGGCGAAACGCTCCCCGCCGAGGGCAGCATCGAACTGCGCGCGGGCCGCGAGCGGCGCTCGGTGCGCGTCGCGAACACCGGCGACCGGCCGATCCAAGTCGGTTCGCACGCACACTTCTTCGAAGTCAACGACGCGCTCGAATTCGATCGCGACGCGGCGTACGGCATGTGCTTGGACATCCCGGCCGGCACGGCGATCCGCTTCGAACCCGGCATCGCACGGCCCGTGGACTTGGTGGCGACCGGCGGCGAGCGGCGGCTCGCGGGCTTACGCGGAAAGGGGCGCGCGTGAAGCTCGATCGCGCCGCCTACGCGCGGCTCTACGGCCCGACGACCGGCGACCGGCTGCGCTTGGCCGATACGAACCTGGTCGTCGAAATCGAACGCGACTTCGCCGTCTACGGCGACGAGATCACCTTCGGCGGCGGCAAGGTGATCCGGGACGGCATGGGCCAGCATCCGGCGGCCACGCGCGACGAGGGCGTGCTCGATACCGTCATCACCAACGTCGTCGTGATCGATGCGGGCGGCATCTACAAGGCCGACGTCGGCTTGCGCGACGGGCGCATCGCGGGCATCGGAAAAGCCGGTAACCCGTGGCTGCAGGACGGCGTCACACCCGGGATGATCGTCGGCGCGTCGACCGAGGCGATCGCCGGTGAAGGCAAGATCCTCACCGCCGGCGGCGTGGACGCGCACGTGCATTTCATCTGCCCGCAGCAGGTCGACGCGGCGCTCTCGAGCGGCGTCACGACCTTGCTCGGCGGCGGCACCGGGCCCGCGTCGGGAACGAACGCGACGACGTGCACGCCGGGCGCGTGGCACCTCGCGCGCATGCTCGAAGCGACGGATGCTTTACCGGTGAACGTCGGCTTTCTGGGCAAGGGCAACTCCTCGAGCGAAGCGGCGCTCGCGGAACAAATAGCCGCGGGCGCCATCGGCCTCAAGCTCCACGAAGATTGGGGGTCGACGCCCGTCGCAATCGACACGGCGCTGCGCGTGGCCGACGCCTACGACGTCCAAGTCGCGATCCACACGGACACGCTCAACGAGATGGGGTTCGTCGAAGAGACCTTGCGCGCGATCGCGGGCCGCACGATCCACACCTACCACACCGAAGGCGCGGGCGGCGGCCACGCGCCGGACATCATCCGCGTGGCGGGCGAAGCGTACGTGTTACCGTCGTCCACCAACCCGACGCGGCCGTACACGGTGAACACGCTGGCCGAGCACCTCGACATGTTGATGGTCTGCCACCACCTCGATCCCAAGATCCCCGAGGACGTCGCGTTCGCGGACTCGCGCATTCGCGGCGAGACGATCGCCGCCGAGGACATCCTCCACGACCTCGGCGCGATCAGCATGATCAGTTCGGACTCGCAGGCGATGGGACGCGTGGGCGAGGTGATCACGCGAACGTGGCAGACGGCGCACAAGATGCGCGAGGTGCGCGGTCCGCTGCCGCAGGAACGCGCGGGCAACGATAACGAGCGCGTGAAGCGCTACGTCGCGAAGTACACCCTCAACCCCGCGATCGCCCACGGCATAGCGCACGAAGTCGGTTCGGTGACGGTGGGAAAACTCGCGGACCTCGTGCTCTGGGACCCGGCGTTCTTCGGTTTCCGGCCGGAGCTCGTCGTCAAAGGCGGCACGATCGCGTGGGCCGCGATGGGCGATCCCGCCGCGTCGATTCCGACGCCGCAGCCCGTGCGGATGCGGCCGATGTGGGGCGCGTTCGGCGCCGCGCCGCAAGCCGGCGGCGTCACCTTCGTTTCGGGCCTGTCGCTCGAGAGCGGATTGCCGTCCGCGTCGCGTGCCGGCCGCCGTTACGTAGCGGTGCGCGGCTGCCGCACGATCGGCAAGCGCGACATGGTGCGCAACGACGCGACGCCGCGCATCGAGGTCGACCCGCGGACGTACGAAGTGCGCGCCGACGGCGAACTCTTGACGTGCGAACCCGCGGCCACACTGCCGCTCGCGCAGCGGTACGCCCTGTTTTGAGCGACGTCGTCCACTCGACGGTCCTGGGAAGGCTCGACGAGTTCGACGTCGGCGAGCGCGCGGTGGAGCGCGTGATCGTCGGTTCCGACGATCTCGCCAAGCGCATCCTGCGCTTCGCGACGAGCGCCGGCGACATCGGCGTGCGCTTCTTCGGCGTGCAGCGCCTGCGCGACGGCGACGTGATCTACGCCGACGAACGCGTCGTGATCGCGGTGCTCGTCGAGGCCGACGACGTGCTCGTGCTGCGACCCGCCACGATCGCGGCGGCGATCGGCCTCGCGCACGCGCTCGGCAACCGGCACCTGCCGATCCACGCCGACGGCGACGCGATCGTCGTGCGCTACGACCCGCTCTTGGAACCGCTCGCCGCCGAGCACCACGTGCCGGCATCCCGCGAGCGGCGCGTGCTGCCCAAGGCGTTCCGCCACGCGAACGCGCCGCACCGGCATGAGTGACGTCGCCGCGTTCCTGCAACTCGCGGACGCCGGTTTTCCGTCCGGCGCGTTCGGGCATTCGTTTGGGCTCGAGACCGCGATCGTCGAGGGTCGCGTGCGCGACGCCGCGAGCCTCGAGGCGTGGATCGAACGCTACTTGATCTTCGCGTGCGCGACGGCGGACGGAGCGGCTATGGCGCTGCTGTTGCGCGGGCGCGCGGCGCTGGAAGCCCTCGACGCGCGCTCGTGCGGGGCGCAGCCGAATGCCGAAATCCGGCGCGCCAACACCCACCTCGCGCGCGCGACGCTCGACGCCTACGCGGCGATGGGTCTGCCCGACGACGGCGCGATCGCGGCTTACCGCGCCGCGCTCGTCGACGGCCGATGCGGCGGCGTCCACGCGCTCGCCGCGGCGCTGGGGTATCGCGCGATCGGCGCGGCGCCGGAGACGGCGCTCGCGGCCCACGCGACGACCGTCGTGAGCGCGTGCGCGTCGGTTGCGGCGCGGGCCGTACCGCTCGGACAGCGCGACATCGCGCGCGTGCGCTGGCACCTGCGCGCCGCAATCGCGCTCTTCGTGGCGCGCGCCGGCGAGGCGCGCGGGCTCGACGATCTGCGCGCGAGCGCGGTCGAATGCGAGATCGACGGCCTGCGCCACCGGCGTTTGCCCGCGCGGTTGTTCGCGTCGTGAACGCGGTGCGGGTCGGCGTCGGCGGCCCGGTCGGCGCCGGGAAGACGGCGCTCGTCGAACGTCTGGCGCGCGCGCTCGGTCCGCGCTTCGACATGGCCGTGGTGACCAACGACATCTACACGCAGGAGGACGCGCAGATCTTGGTGCGCAGCGGCTGCCTGCCGCCGGAACGCATCGTCGGCGTCGAAACCGGCGGCTGCCCGCACACGGCGATCCGCGAGGACGCGTCGATGAACCTGCAGGCGATCGCGGACCTCGAAGCGCGCTTTCCGGCCCTCGAGCTCGTCGTGATCGAAAGCGGCGGCGACAACCTCGCGGCGACGTTCAGTCCCGATCTCGCGGACGTGACGATCTACGTGATCGACGTCGCCGGCGGCGACAAGATTCCGGCGAAGGGCGGTCCGGGAATTTCGCGGGCGGACCTGCTGGTCATCAATAAGATCGACCTCGCGCCGCACGTCGGCGCGGACCTCGAGCGGATGCGGCGCGACGCCGCGTCCGCGCGCGGAACGCGACCGTTCGCGTTCACGAACTTGCGCGACGGCATCGGCGTCGCGGACGTCGTGCGCTTCGTCGAACGCGCCGCGCTGCTGGACGGCCGATGAGCGGCGCGCGTACGGGCAGCCTTCATCTGGCGGCAAGCCGCGCGGGAACGCGCACCGTTCTCGAACGCGTGCGCTACGACGGCATCTCGCGCTGCAGCCGCGCGTTTCGCGACGGCGACGCGATGCGCGTCGTCTGTTCGCAGCTCGGGCCCGGCGTCGTGCGGGGCGATCGCGTCACGACCGAGGGACGGCTGCACGCGGGCGCACATCTGATCGTCACGCAACAAACCGCGACGCGGTTGCTCGGCGGCGGCGCGGCATCCGAGGCTCAGGCGACCTGGCGCCTCGACGACGGTGCGTTCCTGGAATTACTCGGCGAACCGCTCGTCGGCAATCCCGGCGCGCGTTACGAGGCGACGACGAACGTCGAACTCGCGACCGGCGCGCGCGTGCTGAGCTGCGAATACGCATGCGTCCCCGCGGATAGCCGCGTGCGGCTACGCACGAGCGTGCGGCGCGGAGGGCGCGAGATCTTGTACGACGCGTACGACGCCGAGAGCGCCGCGCCGTTCGTCACCGGCACGCTCGCATACGCCGGCATCGACGCCTCGCGCGCCGCCGAGGCCGTCGCGCGGCTCGACGCGGCGAGCGATGCCTGCGCGGGCGTGCGCGTCGGCGTCGGCGCGTTGCCGGAGGGCGTGCTCGCGCGCGTCCTCGGCACGGAAGTGTGGCAAGTCCGAGCCGCACTCCTCGCGCTGCGAGCCTCGCTCGCCACGCGCTGAGCGCTACATTCGATCACGCCCCGGCGAGCGCGAGCAGCGTCGCGATCTGCTCGGGCGTGAGCCGCTCGATCAGATGACGCCGCACGGCTCGCGCGTGGATCGGCCGCGCTCGCTCCAACGCGTCGCGACCGAGCGCGGTGATAGCGACCTGCGAGCCGTCTTGCGCCGTTTTCGAGCGGGTGAGCAGCTTGCGCTCCTGCATGCGGGTCAGCTGGTGCGAGATGCGGCTCTTGTCCCAGTTGAGCGCGAGGGCCAACTCACGCTGGCGAAGGCGTCCGTCGCCGCGCTCGGCCAGGCTAGCGAGGATGCTGAAGTCCGCCGCCGACAATCCGCTCGCTTCGGCAACGTCGCGAGCCACCCGTGACGTAACGGCCTCGCCGACGTAGAGCCAGGCGTGCCAAAGTCGCAACTCCTCGGACGTGAGGTTCTTGGAGCGAGCCATAGCCCATTCTACCGCCGCGGCGGTTGACATGACAACTAGGCCGTGCTATCAAGTTGATATGACAACCACATCGGATGCGCCGCCCTCGAACGTCCTCGTGATCGGCGCCTCGCGCGGTCTCGGCTTGGCGATCGTCGAGCAGTATCTCGAGCGCGGACGGCAGGTCGTCGGCACCGTCCGGGGCGCCGAGCCGACGAAGTTGCACGCTCTGCGCGATCGCGCGCCGGGCCGGCTCGAGATCGAGGCGGTCGACATCAATCTACCCGGTGAAATCGCCGCCCTGCGCAACCGCTTGGCGGGCCGCGTGCTGGATCTGCTGCTGATCAACGCCGGCGTGAAGAACGACGATCGAGAAACGATTGCGGACGTGAGCACCGAGGAGTTCGTGCGGGTGATGGTGACCAACGCGCTGAGCCCGTTACGGGCGGTGGAAATCCTCGGCGACCTCGTCTCCGCGCACGGCACGATCGCGATCATGTCCTCGGGCCAGGGAAGCGTCGCCAACAACGAGCATGGAGGTTACGAAGTCTATCGCGCGAGCAAAGCGGCGCTCAACACGCTCGCGCGCAGCTACGCCGCGCGGCACGCCGGCGACGCGCGAACGTTGCTGCTCTTGGCGCCGGGCTGGGTGCGCACGGATATGGGCGGCCCGCAAGCGCGCCTGAGCGTCGACGAGAGCATCCCGAGCTTGGTCGAGACCATCGAAGCGCAACGCGGCAGGCCGGGTCTGCAGTACCTCGACTACCGCGGCCGGACGGTGCCGTGGTAGACCGGCGGCCAACGCCTCGTGCCGCCGAAATTCCCGGTTTCGCGCTATACTGAGGCGGTGAGCAGGTCAATCCAACGGACCAACGACTTTCTGGCCGAGCCCATTCGTCCGCGGCGGGCCTTCGAGGACGTGATCCTGCAGATCCGCCAGGCGGTCGTCGAAGGCCGGCTCCGCGTCGGCGACCGCCTGCCGCACGAGCGCGAGCTCGCGAGCCGGTTCGCGGTGAGCCGGCAGTCCGTGCGCGAGGGACTGCGGATGCTCGAAGGTTTCGGGGTGCTATCGGCGCGGCGCGGCGTCGGCCCGGAATCGGGCTGGATCGTCTCGGCCGACGGCGGCGCGGGGCTCAGCGTGTTACTCGATCTCTATACCTCGCTGCAGAAGATCTCCATCTGGGACATCTTGGAGATTCGAGAGTCGCTCGAAATGCTCTCCGCGCGCTCCGCCGCGGCCCGCGCTGCGAGCGACGAAAAGGCGAGCCTCGTCGCGGCAGCGCACGCGATGGCGCCGGTGACGCAACGCGAAGCGTTTCTTCGGGCGGACACCGATTTTCACGTCGGCATCGCGCGACGCTCCGGAAACTTGCTCGCGCCGCTGTTCATGGGCGCGATTCGCGATGCGATGGGACGCGTGATGCTGGCGGCGTGCACGCACGTCGCGGACTGGCCCGGCGAGCGCGAATTGCTGGTGCGCGAACACGTCGCGATCGCGGAGCTGATCGAACGGGGCGACGGCGACGCCGCCGCCGAGGCGCTGAGCCGCCACATTCGGGGGTTCTACTCGCGGGCGCTGCGCGAACCAGCCGTGCCCGAGACGAGAGGCGGTACGGCGCGTACGCCGCGGCGCGCCTCCCGCAAGAAGACGACGGCAAAATAGCGGCGCCCGCGGCTCACGGGGGCCGGTGGTACAGTCCGCGTTCGAAGGGCTGGATGCCGGCCCGGCGGTTTGCGGCCCGCATGCGCTCGATGGTGCGCGCGTCGAAGCCGCCCACAAGCGCGTCGACATCGCCGAGCTGCCGCTCGCGTTCCTCGATCACGAGCGGCGCCGCTTCCAGCCACGCATCGCGAGCGGCATCGTCCCGCCCGGCCGTCAGCGGTACGGTAACGAGCCGAACGTACGCGTACGCAGCCGCGCACGCGGTCGACGCCGCTTCGACCGCCAGCGCCGCGTCGGCTCGCTCGATGTACGCAAGGCCGTAATCGGCAACCCGGACCGCATACCGGGCCCCGGATTCCAAGATCACGAGCGAGCGTCCTCGGGCATCGTCCAGCGACGAGAGCAAGACGGACCGCGTCGCCGATAGCTCCTCAGGTGCCGAACCTTCGTTCAGGGCGACCTTGAAGAGCATCTCCACCATGCGCGCCACGAAGCGGCCGCCGAGCAGGCCCACCTCGGTCGCGAACGCCTCGTAGCTCGGCGCGAGCCGGTCCGCGAGCGAAGCGATGAAGGCCAGCCGGCCCGGGTCGGTCAGCTCCGCCAGCTTCCGGGCGATCAGCGGCTCCCATGCCGAACCCTGCGATCCGTTGTCCACGCGGGCTCTCTGTTCGCAGCCGGACGGCGCGAAACTCTCGCCGGCCGAGAATTTTTGAAGGGAGCGCCGGCCGCGCGGCTTGACACCCGAAAGTTTCCTGCGTTACGTTGGTCCGACCATTGAACCAGGGCCCGCGGGGCGGAAAGCGAGGCGGAGGTGCCGGTCGTGACTCAACCCATCCGAGTGCTGCTCGCGAAAGTCGGGCTGGACGGCCACGACCGGGGCGTGCGGGTCGTCGCCCGGACGCTGCGCGATGCCGGCATGGACGTGATCTACTCGGGTCTGCACCGGACGCCCGAAGAGGTCGTCAACGCCGCGATCCAAGAGGACGTCGATATCCTGGGCGTGAGCTTGCTCTCCGGCGTGCAATTGACGGTCTTTCCAAAGATCTTCAAGCTGTTGAATGAAAAGGGCGTCACGGACATGATCCTGGTCGCCGGCGGCGTCATGCCCGACGAGGACGTGGTCGCGCTCAAGGCGATGGGCGTCCACGAAGTGATGCTCCAGGATACGCCGCCCGAAGCGATCGTATCGACCTTGACGCGCCTCGTGGACGAACGTGGCCGCCGCTGAGCTCGCGGGCGGAGCGATGGAAGCCTGGTCGTTTCCGCCCGCCTACGACGACGCGTATTTTCCCGCCGCCGGGAGCCGCTATTGGTTTCCCGTGCGCGAGACGATGGCGCCCGGCGAGCGCGAACGCGCGATCCTCGCGCGCCTCAAAGACGTGTGCGCATACGCGTATGCGAACGCGCCGTTCTACCGCCGCACGTGGGACGCGGCGGGTTTCCATCCCGAACAGCTGCGCTCGCTCGAGGATTTCGAGAGCCGCGTCCCGGTGATCGCGAAGGCCGACCTGCGCGCCGCGCAAGCGGCCGTGCCGCCCTTCGGCGACTACCTCTGCGCGCCCGAGAGCGAGATCTACCACATCCACGGCACCAGCGGCACGACCGGACGGCCCACGGCGTTTGCAATCAACCGCGGCGATTGGAACGCGATCGCCAACGCCCACGCGCGCATCATGTGGGGCATGGGCATGCGGCCGGGCGACACGATCTGCATCGCCGCGATTTTCAGCCTGTATCTGGGCAGTTGGGGCGCGCTCGCCGGCGCGGAGCGCTTGGGCGCCAAAGCGTTTCCCTTCGGCGCGGGCGCGCCGGGCATGACCGCGCGCTGCGCGCAGTGGCTGCACGCGATGCGCCCCGCCGGCTTCTACGGCACGCCGACGTACGCGCTGCACCTCGCGCAGACCGCGCTCGAGGAAGGCCTCGACCCGCGCGACTTCGGCTTGCGTTACCTGTTCTTCTCGGGCGAGCCCGGCGCGTCGATTCCCGGCGTCCGCAAGCGGATCGAGGAGTATTACGGTGCCAAAGTGTTCGACGCCGGCTCGATGGCCGAGATGACGCCCTGGATGAACGTGGCGGGCTCCGCGCAGACCGACGGGATGCTCTGCTGGCAGGACGTCGTCTACACGGAGGTCTGCGACCCCAAGAGCATGCGGCGCGTGCCCTACGGCAGCCGCGGGACGCCGGTCTACACCCACCTCGAGCGCACCTCGCAGCCGATGATCCGCCTCGCATCGGGCGATCTGACGCAGTGGGTCGACGGCCCCACGCCGTGCGGCCGCACGTATCCGCGCTTGCCGCTCGGCATCTTCGGGCGCATCGACGACATGTTCACGATTCGCGGCGAGAACGTCTACCCGAGCGAAATCGATGCGGCGCTGAACGAAACGCCCGGCTACGGCGGCGAACATCAGATCGTGATCACGCGCGAGGCCGCCATGGACGAGTTGCTGCTGCGCATCGAGTGCGATCTCGCGGGCGCCGAGGCCGTCGAAGGCTTCCGGCACGAAGCGAGCCGGCGCATCCAGAAGCTGCTGGGCCTGCGCACCAAGGCCGAGATCGTGCCCAAGGGTTCGCTACCGCGGACGGATTTCAAAGCACGCCGGGTCATCGACGATCGTGCCGCGTTCCGCGAGATGTACGCGCACATCGCGGCGGAGCAGTGAGCGCCTACGTTCCCTCGCGCGACCTGGTCGACCGCGTGCGCGAGGGCCGGATTCCCGCGATCGCGCGCCTGATCTCGCGTGCGGAAGCGGGCCTTCCCGAAGCGCGTGAAGCGTTAGCCGAAATCTACGCGCTCGCCGGACGCGCCCACGTCATCGGGCTCACCGGCGTGCCGGGCAGCGGGAAATCGACGATGGTCGCCGTGCTCGCGGCGCGGCTGCGCGCGACGGGAGCGAAGGTCGGGATCGTCGCGATCGATCCGTCGAGCCCGTATTCGGGCGGTTCGATTCTGGGCGATCGCATTCGCATGAGCGAGCTCGTGAACGATCCCGGCGTGTACATCCGCAGCATGGCGACCCGCGGCGTGATGGGCGGCATGGCCCGCGCCACGATGGACGCGGTCGACATCCTCGACGTCGGCGGCTTCGATACGATCGTGATCGAAACGGTCGGCGTCGGCCAAGACGAAGTCGAGATCGCCAAAGCCTCCGACACGACCGTCGTCGTCTCCGCGCCCGGCCTGGGCGACGAGATCCAGGCGATCAAGGCGGGCATGCTCGAGATCGCCGACGTGCACGTCGTCTCCAAATGCGACCGCAGCGACGCGAACCGCACCCTGATGGACCTGACGCAGATGCTGACGATGGGCGCGTTGACCGCCGCGAAATCCTCGGATTGGAGCGTGCGCGTGGTCGGCGTCAGCTCGCATACCGGCGAAGGCTTCGACGAGCTCGTCGAGACGCTCGCGCGCCACCGCCGCGTCGCGCTCGAAACCGAGAGCGGCCGCCGCCGCCGCGTCGCGATCGCGCAGTTTCGCTTGGAGAAGACCGCGGAAAACCTCCTGTTGGAACGCTTCGCCAAAGCCTCGGCGCCCTTCGCCCTCGGCTTCGCGGAGCGTCTCCAGCGCCACGAGGGCGACCCCTACTCCCTCGCGGGCGAACTCGTCGCAGCCTCGTTCGGAAAGGAATCGGCATGAGCAACATCATCGACCGGGACGGCCTCGACGCCGTGCGCGAGGAGGTGCGCGATTGGGAAGCGCGCGAGGTGGCGCAGTTCCTCGCGAAGCAGGCGGAACGCAAGACGGAGTTCTTCACCTTGGGCGATATCCCGGTCAAGCGCACCTACACCGCCGCCGACCTCGCCGAGACGCCGCTCTCCGATATCGGGCTACCGGGACGCTATCCGTTCACGCGCGGACCGTATCCCACGATGTACCGCTCGCGCACCTGGACGATGCGGCAGATCGCCGGTTTCGGAACGGGTGAAGACACGAACAAGCGCTTCAAGTACCTGATCGCGCAGGGGCAAACGGGCATCTCGACCGACTTCGACATGCCGACCCTGATGGGCTACGACTCGGATCATCCCATGAGCGAGGGCGAGGTCGGCCGCGAGGGCGTCGCGATCGACACGCTGGCCGACATGGAAGCGCTTTTCGAGGGCATCGATCTCGAGAAGATCTCGGTATCGATGACGATCAACCCGTCGGCCTGGATCCTACTCGCGATGTACGTCGTACTGGCCCAGCAGCGCGGTTACGATCTCGACAAGCTCTCGGGCACGATCCAAACGGACATCCTCAAAGAGTACATGGCGCAAAAGGAATACGTGTTCCCGGTCGAGCCGTCGGTGCGGATCGTGCGCGACTGCATCACCTACTGCGCGCGGAACATGAAGCGCTACAACCCCATTAACATCTCGGGCTACCACATCTCCGAGGCCGGCGCGTCGCCGCTGCACGAAGCGGCCTTCACGTTAGCGAATTTGATCGTCTACGTCGAGGAAGTGCTCAAGACCGGCATGGACGTCGACGAATTCGCGCCGCGCTTGGCCTTCTTCTTCGTCGGCCAGGCCGACTTCTTCGAAGAGATCGCGAAGTTCCGCGCGCTACGCCGCTGCTACGCGAAGATCATGAAGGAACGCTTCGGCGCGAAAAATCCGGAGTCGATGCGGTTACGCTTTCACTGCCAAACGGCCGCGGCGTCGCTGACCAAGCCGCAATACATGGTCAACGTCCCGCGCACGACCCTGCAGGCGCTGGCGGCGGTGCTGGGCGGCTGCCAATCCCTGCACACCAACGGCTACGACGAGGCCTTCGCGATCCCGACCGAAGATGCGATGCGCATGGCCCTGCGCACGCAGCAGGTGATCGCCGAGGAGAGCAACGTCACGCAGGTGGTCGATCCGCTCGGCGGCTCCTACTTCGTCGAGTCCTTGACGACCGAGTACGAGAAGCGCATCTTCGGCGTCCTACGCGAGATCGAGGAACGCGGCGGCACCTTGAAGCTGATCGAAGCGGGCTGGTTCCAGAAGCAGATCGCCGATTTCGCCTACGAGACGGCGCTGCGCAAGCAGTCCGGCGAGAAGCCCGTGATCGGGGTCAACCGCTTCGTCGACGGCACGCCGGATCCGAAGATCGAAACGCACCCCTACGACCAGACGACGGCGGAACGCCAGATCGCGCGCACGCAGCGCGTCCGGCGCGAGCGCGATCCCGCGCTCTTCGCGCGGTTGCTCGCGGAGCTCGTCGAGGTCGCGAAGGATCCGTCCGTCAACATCATGCCCGTCACGATCGAGCTGGTCCGTGCGGGCGCGACGATGGGCGATATCATCGAGACGCTCAAGACCGTCTGGGGCACGTACCGCGAGACGCCGGTTTTCTAGTTCGCGATGCGTGGCGAAACGGGCGTTCGCGAGCGCGTGATTCGCATATCTCGCATGGGCCCGGCGGGACACATCACGCTCGACCGGCCCGCGAAACTCAACGCCCTCTCGCCCGCGATGCTCGCGGACATGCACGCGGCGCTGGATGCGTGGGCGCGCGATCCCGGCGTCCGGCTCGTCGTACTCGACGGCGCCGGCCCCCGCGGGTTTTGCGCGGGCGGCGACCTTCGCATCCTCTACGATTTCGCCCGCGCCGATCTCGCGGCCGCGCGCGCGTTCTGGGCCGACGAATACCGGCTCGACGCCGCACTCGCAGGCTACGCGAAGCCGGTCGTCGCGTTCATGACCGGGATCGTGATGGGCGGCGGCGTCGGGCTCTCCGCGCACACGCGGCACCGGATCGTGACGGAGTCGACGCAGCTCGCGATGCCCGAAGCCGCTGCCGGCCTGATTCCCGACGTGGGCGCGACCTGGCTGCTCTCGCGCGCTCCCGGTGAGACCGGAACGTACCTCGCGCTGTCGGGCGCCCGTATCGGCGCGGCCGATGCGCTCGCGCTCGGCTTGGCCGACGTCTTCGTTCCCGAGGCCGCGCTCGACGCGTTGAAGGCGGCGCTCCTGGCCGAAGCGCCGGGTGACGACATCGCGGTGCGTTCGGTCGTGGCGCGCTACGCGCGCACCGCGGGTCCCGGCCCGCTCGGCGCGCGGCGTGCGACGATCGACGCGTGCTTCGCGTACGATACGGTGGAAGCGATCGTCGCGGCGCTGGAGGCTGACGGCTCGCCGTTCGCGCGCTCGGCCGCGGGCGCGATCGCGGAGCAGTCGCCCACGAGCTTGAAGTTGACGTTGCACGCGCTGCGCACTGCGCGTCATCTACGCGACGTGCGCCAGTGCCTGCAGCTCGAGTACCGCGTGATGAGCCGCATCCTCGATGGGCACGACTTCTACGAGGGCACGCGCGCGATCGTCATCGACAAGGATCGCGCGCCGCGCTGGCGCCCGGCGACGCTCGCGGACGTCACGCCGGCCCAGGTCGCGCGACACTTCGCGCCGCTGGGGAACGAGGAGTTGCGCTTCTGATGGACGACGCGCTCGGGGCCGATCTCAGCACCGCCGCGCTCGTGGCGCGCTTTCTCGCGCGCCGCGGCGTGCGCCGATTCTTCGGCTTACAGGGCGGCCACATCCAGCCGATCTGGGATCGTGCCGCGCGCTTGGGCATCGAGATCGTCGACGTCCGCCACGAGGGCGCCGCGGTCCACATGGCGCAGGCGCACGCGGAACTCACGGGCGAACTCGGCGTCGCGATGGTGACGGCCGGACCGGGCGTGACGAACACGGTCACCGCAATCGCCAACGCATCGCTCGCGCGCGTGCCGCTGCTGTTGATCGGCGGCTGCCCGCCGCGCCCCCAAGACAACATGGGGCCGTTACAGGGTATCGCGCACGTCGATATCCTGCGCCCCGTCACGCGCCGCGCCGTCACGGCACGCGTTGCGGACCAGGCGCTGCGCGAGCTCGACGAGGCCGTCGCGCGCGCGTTCGGCGACGGCGGCGAACCCGGGCCCGTCTATGTTGAATTCCCGACCGACGTGCTGCGCGAGAATGTGCCGCCGCGTACGATTCTCGACGAGTACTTCACCGCTAAACCGCCGCGCCGGATCTTCCCCGACCCCGCCGGCGTCGCGGCCGCGGTGGAAGCGCTCTGGTCTGCGACGCGGCCGCTCGTCATCACCGGGCGCGGCGCCCGCGGCGCGTGTGCCGAAATCATCGCGCTTCTCGATGCGCTCGGCGCCGCGTACCTGGATACGCAGGAAAGCCGCGCCCTGGTGCCCGCGGACCACCCGTCGCACGCGGGCGCGATGCGCGGCCGCGCGATGGCGGAGGCCGATCTCGTGCTGCTGATCGGACGCAAACTGGATTACCAGCTCGGGTACGGCTCGCCCGCCGCGTTCCCGCACGCGCGCTTCGTGCGCATCGCGGACACAGCGAGCGACCTGATCGACAACCGGCGCGGTGCGGTCGAGGTGTTGGCGACGCCCGCCGTCGCGTTAGCGGAGATCGTCGCCGCGGCGGTGGGGCGCGAATCAGCCGTCGATCGCGCTTGGACGGCGGCGCTGCGCGACGGTCACGCCGCGCGGACCGCGCGCTACGAAGCGGGCCTGGCGACGGCTGCGACCGGCGCCGACGGCGCGATGCATCCCAACCGGATCTTCGCCGCGCTGCGAGACGTCTTCGACCCGGCGACGACGATCGCCATCGCCGACGGCGGCGATATCATGAGCTTCGCGCGCCTCGCGCTCGCAGGCGCCGCATATCTCGATTGCGGCGCGTTCGGGTGCCTCGGCGTCGGCGTGCCGTACGCGATCGCGGCCAAACTCGCCTTCCCGGAACGCGACGTGGTCGCCGTCGTGGGCGACGGTTCGTTCGGCTTCAACGCTCTCGAGCTCGACACGGCCGTACGCCACGGCGCGCGCATCGTCGTCGTCGTCGCCAACAACGCGGCCTGGAACATCGAACGCAACGACCAGCTCGCGAACTACGACGGACGTGCGGTCGGTACCACATTGTCCTATTCCGACTACGCCGGGCTCGCCCGCGCGCTCGGCGCGCACGGCGAGCGCGTAACCGATCCGGCCGACCTGGGGGCCGCGCTGCGCCGCGCACGCGACGCCGCGCCGGCCGTCGTCGACGTCGTCGTGACGCGCGACGCCGCCTCGTCCGACGCGGGAAAGGGCCTGGCCATCGTTCCCGACTTTCAGGCCCTGACCGCTTGGGATACGCTGGAGCGCGAACGGCGTGGGCTTTAGCGAGGGTCGCGAGCCGTGCGCTCGAACACGCATCTCGGCGACGTGGAGCCGTCGCCCGAGGAGCTTAGCCGATGTTCGACGATCCACTCTCCAACGAAGCGATCACGAAACGCCTGCAGAAAATCGAAGATCTCGTGCGGGCGATCGCCGTCGCGGTCGCGACCCTGGGCCACGTGTTGCTCAGTCAGGCCGAAACTCGCAAGGATCGCGCGGAACTCGAAGGCGCGCTGGTAACGCTGCTGCGGGCGACGGAGTAGCGAACTTCGACGCGTTGGGCGTGCTAACACCGCAGTCGCTCCGCAGGGCTTCGAAGGGTTCCGAAGGCGGCGGACCGTTCGCGAGCGCCACGTCGCAGAGCATTTCCACGACCCGCGTCGCGAAGCGCCCTCCGAGCAGGCCCACGTCGATCGATAAGGCCTCATAGCACGGCGCGAGGCGATCGGGAAGCGACGTGTCACTTCGCTGGTCGCAGGCGGGAAACTCCTGCGCCGTGGAAAGATTCGTACGTGGCGACGCCGCCTCGGGCCGGTGGATTCCCTCCCGCTACGCTGTCATGGGACGCGACGATACCGTCCAGGGTCGGATTTTGCATGGCGCGATTGGCGCATTTGACCGGACGGCCCGCGCGTGCTAAGGTCTTGGCGTGACTCGCGCCGCCTGTCGTGCCGCCCTGTGTTGCTGTCGCCCCCTGGAGGGCCGCGGCTAGGACGTGCATGCAGCGACGGGCCCGAGCCCGATCCCGTGTACGAACCCTCGCCGCCGGTGAGGGTTTTTTTGTTTGCTGTTTTGCCAGGAGAAGAAGGTAACGAAGGTGTCGCTGCAACTCGGAGATATCGCTCCCGACTTCACCCAGGACTCAACCCTTGGGCCGATTCACTTCCACGACTGGATCGGGGACAAGTGGGCCGTTCTCTTTTCCCATCCGGCCGACTTCACGCCCGTCTGCACGACCGAGCTCGGCGAGGCAGCGCGCCTGAAGCCCGAATTCGAGAAGCGCAACGTCAAAATCATCGGGCTTTCGGTCGACCCGTTGGAAAAGCACGCGCAGTGGATCGGCGACATCGGCGAAACGCAAGGCACGGCCGTGAATTTCCCGCTGCTGGCCGACGCGGACCGCAAGGTCTCGGCGCTCTACGATCTGATCCATCCCAACGCCGACTCCACCGCGACGGTGCGCTCGGTCTTCGTGATCGATCCAAACAAGAAGGTCCGTCTCGTGCTGACGTATCCCGCCAGCACCGGCCGCAACTTCGCGGAACTGTTGCGCACGATCGATTCGCTGCAGCTCACCGATAATTACAAAGTCGCGACGCCCGTCAATTGGAAGCAGGGCGAGGACGTGATCATCACCCCGGCCGTCAGCGACGAAGACGCGGCGTTGCGTTTCCCCGAGGGTTGGAAAACCGTCAAACCCTACCTGCGCGTCGTCAAGCAGCCGCAGACGGTTTAGGGACACGGCCATCGGCATTCCGGCGATCGATCTCGCCGCGCTCGAACGCGGCGATGCCGTTGAACGGGAGCGGCTCCGAGCGGCGGCGCAGCGGATCGGCGCGTTCGCGCTCGCGGGCCACGGCGTCGAGCCCGAGGCGTCCGGCCGCGTGCTCGCGCTGGCGCAGCGTTTCTTCACGTTACCGCCCGACAAACTCGCGGCGATCGACATGATCCACTCGCCGTACTTTCGCGGCTACTCGCCGGTCGGCAGCGAACGTACGCTCGGGCGGCCCGATCTGCGCGAGCAGCTCGACGTCGGCCCCGAGGACGAGCCACAGGCGTGGGCGCCGGGCGACCCGCCGTACCTGCGCCTGCACGGGCCCAACCTCTGGCCCGCCACATTACCGGAATTACGGCCGGCGATCCTCGGCTGGATGAACGCGTTGCAGTCCGTCGCGGCGCGCCTGTTGGCGGCGGTCAACGAATCCGGCGGCTTGCCTCGCGACACGTTCGCAGCGGGTTTCGACCGGCGCCCGCACGAGCGCTTGAAGATCATTCGCTATCCGGGCGCGGACGAAACGAGCTCGCGTCAAGGCGTCGGCGAGCATCGCGATTCCGGCTTCGTCACGCTGATCGTCCAGGACGAGACCGGCGGCTTGGAAGTCGACGACGGCAGCGGCTTCGTCGAGGTTCGCGCCGCCCGCGGCGAGCTGATCGCGGTGCTCGGACGAACCTTTGCGGCCGCGACCGGCGGATTCGTCAACGCCGCGGCACATCGCGTCGTCAGCCCGCCGGCAGGCCGCCGGCGCGTTAGCGTCGCGTACTTCTTCAACCCCCGACTCGACTATGCGATCGACCCGCCTCCTGCGCGGGCGGAGCGGCAGCCCGAGTACGGCTACGAAGTTCTCGAGGTCGTGCTGCGTTCGCATCCGCACGTCGCGGAGCGTTACTTCGCGGATCTGATCGCGTGAGCAACGTTATGCGATTCGAGGCCACGGCGGGATTTGAACCCACGGTCGGAACTTTGCAGGCTCCTGCCTTACCACTTGGCTACGTGGCCGCTCGCGCGGTGCGGAACGAACCGCACGCGCCGCACGATAGCACGACTTTCTACGGGAGTCAATGACTTGTAACGTTGCTCGATGCGACGCCTCGTGCGGTTTCGTGTTGTCGCTTCCCGTTCGCGCCGGCAAGCGAAGTGACGATCGTGTAGCGATTTCGCGCGAGCGAGACCACGCGAGACTTCGCTTCGGCGAAGCCTTCTTTCTTCACGCACTCTTGCGCTCGAACGAAAGCGAGACCGACGACTCGATGACCGCGACCTTCGCTCCCTTGCCGCTCTACGATTTCCCCGAGCTCGCCGAAGCGCACGGCCGCTTGTGGCGCCGCATCGCCGCGCACGCGCGCGGCGTGGCGCCCGCGGGAGATCTTCCGCTAACGCAGATCTGCGGCTACCCGCTCGTACGCGGTCTCGCGAACGAGTACGCCGTCGTGGCCGCGCCGGTGTACGCGGTTCCTTACTCGACCGGCGCGCTCCACTGCGGCCTGCTCGTCGTCGCTGAATCGGCTCCATATGCCGCGCTCGAGGACTTGCGCGGGACGCGCTTCGCCTTCAACGCGGAAGATTCGAACACGGGTACGAATTTGCCGCGCCGGCGCTTCGCGGCGCTCGCGCGCCGCGGACGCTTTTTCAGCGCGACCGTACGTACGGGCAGTCACGCAGCGAGCTTGGCGGCGATCGCCGGCGGTGAGGCCGACGCCGCTTCGATCGATAACGTCACCTTCGCGCTACTCGCGGACCGCCGGCCCGCCGCGGTGCGCGGCGTGCGCGTTCTGGCCGCGACCGCACCGAGCCCCACGCCGCCGTTCGTAACGCCCCGAACGACGGGTGCCCGCACGCGTGGGTTCCTGTTCGAAGCGCTGGCTGCCGCGATCGACGACGTCTGCCGCGCGGGCGCGCGCGACGTCCTTCGTTTGGCGGGCATCGAACGCGCCACGCTCGATACGTACGCTCCGCTGTCGCGTTACGAACGGGAAGCGGCGAAACTCGGCTACGGAGCGCTGGCATGAAGGCGGCGTGGCGACGCTACGAAGGGCCGACGTGGCTCGTCGCGGCGTCGATCTACGGCGGCTGGATCGCACTCGCCGCGGCGCACGGCCGCCTGCCGTTCGCGCTCGCCTTGTCGCTCGCAATCTATCTCACCGCGTGGCACTCATCGCTTCAACACGAAACCATCCACGCGCTACGCAACGTTCCGCGACGCGTCAAGACGTTGCTGGCGATTCCGCCGCTGGGCGTCTGGTTCCCATACGAATGGTACCGTCGGGAACACCTGCGCCACCACGCGACCTCCGAACTGGCCGCGCCGGCCGATCCCGAGAGCTTCTATCACGATCCCGAGCGCTGGGCGCGCATGCCGGCTCCCGTTCGCGCAGTGTTCCTGGCGAATCAGACCTTCGCCGGCCGCTTGATCGTCGGTCCGGCCGTGCAAATCGTCCGCACCTACGCCGCGGCGTGGCACCGGATTCGCGCCGGGGATCGCGCGGTGCGACGCATCTGGAGCGCTCACCTCGCGCGGGTCGCAGTCCTCGCCGGCGTCCTCCAGCTTTGCGGCATCGATCCGGTGTGGTATTTGGCCTTCGTTGCCTATCCGGCGGCTTCGCTCGGACTCGTGCGCTCGTTTGCCGAGCACCGCTTCGCGGCATCCAATGCGGAGCGAACGGCCGTCGTCGAGAGCCGGAGCCTGCTCTCGCTGCTGTTTCTCAATAACAACTTGCATGCCGTGCACCATGCGTTTCCCGCGTTGCCGTGGTACGAGATCCCGCGCCGCTACCGCAGCGACCCGCGCGCGTGCGGCCTCGCGACGGGCCTCGCTCCGCTGCGCGGCTACCGCAGCATCGTGCAACTCTGGCTCCTGCGGCCGATCGATGTCCCCGTCGCCGAGGCGCGCGAGGCGGTCCGGGCGCGCGTGAGGTAGCAGGTTTCTAGCGGCGCCAGGCGCCTAAGGAAACCGCATGGTCAGGTATCTCGATGAAGACGCGGTCCGCGCGGTATTGGAATGGGACGAGTTGATCGCCGCAATGGAAGCCGCGATGCGCTCCTTCTCCGCGGGCGAAGTCCAGCAGCCCGTCCGCACGGTGTTGACCGTCGAAGAAGGCCGCCGGTACCTGGGCGTGATGCCCGCGGTGGCGCGCGATGCGATGGGCGCCAAGCTCGTAAGCTTCTATCCGGTCAACGCCGGCGGCACGCTGCCCACGCACATGGCGATCGTCGTCCTGTTCGATCCGGCGAGCGGCGAACCGTTGGCCGTGATGGACGGACGCCTGATCACCGAGATGCGCACCGCCGCCGTCTCGGCGGCCGTAACGGCCCGGCTCGCCGCGCCCGAGAGTCGCATCCTCGCGCTCCTGGGCAGCGGCGTGCAGGCGGGAGCGCATCTGGAAGCGCTGCGACGCGTCCGCACGTTCGACGAAATCCGTGTGTGGAGCCCCACGTCCGCGCACGCGGAGCGCTTCGCCGCCGCGCACGGAGCGACACCGACGGCAGACGCCGAAACCGCCGTGCGCGGTGCGGATGTGGTCGTCACGGCCACGAGCGCGACCGAGCCCGTGCTGCGCGGCGCGTGGTTGAAGCCCGGCGCGCACGTCAACGCCGTCGGCGCCACGCGGCCGGATTGGCGCGAGCTCGACGACGACGCGATGCGCAACACCCTGATCGCCGATTCGCGCGAAGCGGCGTTGCGCGAATCCGGCGACGTCATCCGTTCCGGCGCCGCGATCGCCGCCGAGGCGGGCGAACTCTTCGCGGGTAAGATACGCATAGCGCCGTCGGAGACGACGGTCTTCAAGTCGCTCGGCCTCGCGATCGAGGATCTCGCGGCCGCGCGCCTCGTCTACGAAACGACCATTCGCAATTCACGCACCTGACCGCATCGCGAAGCCCCCCTTCGCCGCCACCTTCGCGAGCCTGCAGCGGCACCGCAATTACCGGCTGTACTTCGGCGGTCAACTGATCTCGCAGGTCGGCACCTGGCTGCAGAACGCCGCGCAGGCGTGGCTCGTGCTCGATCTCACGCACTCGGCCGCCGCGGTCGGCGTGCTCGGCTTCTGGCTGTATGGCCCGTACGCGCTCTTCGGACTGATCGGCGGCGCGCTCGCGGACCGCTACGACCGGCGGCGCATGCTGGCGCTCACGCAGAGTGCGCTCGCGCTGTGCGCGGCGGCGCTGGCGCTCGTCGCGTACCTGCACGTCGACCGCGTCTGGGTCATCGATGCGATCGCGGCGCTGCGCGGTCTGATCTTGGTCTTCAACAATCCGAGCCGCCAGGCGCTGATCGTGCAGCTCGTCGGGCGCGCCGAGCTCTCCAACGCGATCGCGCTCAACTCCAGCCTCAACAACGCCACGCGCATCGTAGGTCCCGCCATCGCGGGAATCCTGATCGCGAGCGTGGGCGTCGCCGCCTGCTTCGCGCTCAACGCGCTCAGTTTCATCGCCGTCATCGTCGCGATCCTCGCGATGCGGCCCGGCGAATTCCACGGCGAAGCGAATCGCGCCCGCACGCCGGTGCTGGAATCGATTCGCGTCGGCCTGCGCTACGCGGCGCACACGAAAACCGTGGCCGTCGTGCTCGGGATGCTCTTCGTGATCTCGACGGTCGGCATCAACTTCAGCATCGTGCTGCCGGTGCTCGCGCGCTTCACCTTGCACGGCGGACCGCAGACCTACGGCCTGATCACCGCCGTGTTCGGCCTCGGCGCGTTCGCGGGCGCGATCGTCACCGCATCGCGCACGCGCGCGTCGCCGACCTTGCTGCTCGCAGCCGCCGCCGGCTTCGGGGCATCCCAAATCGTCGTGGCGACGCAACAGACCGTCGCCGGGACGGCGCTCGCGCTCTTCGCGACCGGCGTCTGTTACACGATGTACACTTCGAGTTCCAACGCGCTCGTGCAACTGGCCACGCCGGGCTTCATGCAAGGCCGCGTCGGCGGGCTCTACAATTATGTGTTCTTGGCCACCGGGCCCGCCGGGTCGCTGCTCGCGGGCTGGCTCTCCGAACGCGGCGGCGCGCCGTGGGCCTTCTACGCGGGCGGCGCCGCGGCGCTGCTCATGGCGCTGACCGGCGCCCTCTTGCGTCCCTGGCCGATGCCGACGGGCACCGTGCGAGCCCGCAAGCGGAAGGAACACTAGGGGTTCGCTTACTTTTCGGACCGAAACACCTCGGCGCGTGGTATCGGAACCCATTCTCTGCCGGTCGTTCGTGGGGCGGGTCGCGGAGCTCGACCACCTCGTCGCGCGCCGCCGCGCGGCCGCGGCGGGACGGGGCGGCACGGTCATGATCGGGGGCGAGGCCGGCGTCGGGAAGTCTCGGCTGCTGGCCGAATTCCGCGCCTCGTTACCGCGGCGGACCACCCGCGTCGGCTGGAGCGCTTGCCGCGAGTTCGCGCAGCGACCCCTCGGCCCGTGGCTGGAGGTCCTCGGGGCGCTCGACCCGCACGCGGCCGGCGGCGTCGCCGCGCATGCGTTCGCTTCGAAGGACGAGCAGATGGCGGCGCTGATCGACACCTTCGAACGGCTGGCCGCGCGTTCGACCACGATCGTCGTCCTCGAAGACCTGCACTGGGCCGACCCCGACATCGTGCAGCTGCTGCTCGTGCTCACCGAGCGGGCCGTCGACCAGCGGATGCTCTTCATCGGCACCTACCGCGACGACGAGATCGTTCCCGGCCATCCGGCGTTCACGTTGCTGGGCCGCATCCTGCGCGACCGCGCGACGTCGCTCGTGAAGCTGAAGACGTTCGACGAGCGCGAGATGACGCAACTGCTGCGCGACGCGCTCCCGCCCGAACGCCCGGTGCCCGAGGACGTCTTGCGCGACGTCCGGCGTCGCTCGGACGGCAACGCGCTCTTCGGCGAAGAACTGTTGCGCCACGCCGTCGATCGTTTTCGCTACGGCGAAACGGGTTTCTCCGATCCGTTACCGATTTCGCTCGACGCGATCATCCGCGAGCGGTTGACCCGTTGCGCGTCCGAGGATCGCGAACTCCTGATGCGCGCGTCGCTGTTCGGGCGCAGCTTCGACATCGACGTGCTGGCCGACGCGTTCGAGACCCCGGTCGACCGGTGCCGTCCCGCGATGGAGCGCCTCGCGGCCTTGCAACTCGTCGACCGCGCCGACGCGGAAGCCGCGGAGTATCGCTTTCGACACGCGCTGACGCGCGACGTGATCTACGGCGAGATTCCCGAGGCCGAACTGCCGCAACTGCACGAGCGCCTGGCGCGCGCGATCACCACGCGCGGTGCGACGGAGCAGCACGTGGAGTGGCTCGCGCATCACTACCGGCTCGCGGGCGACGGCGAACGCGCGGCGCCCTTCTGCATCGCCGCGGCCGTGAACGCGCGCGGCGTGCACGCTTACGACGATGCCGCGGCGTGGTACGAGCGCGCCGCGGAGGCCTTTCCGGATTCCGTCGAGGCGGCGTCGGCGCTCGTCCAGGCCGGCCTGATGCGGGTCTACACGAACGACGTCGAAAGCGCGTTGCGCGCGTACGAACGCGCGGCAATCGTCTACGAACGCGACGGCCGCGTCGACGAAGCGATCGTCGCACGGGTGATGGCGGCCGGTCCGCTCCACAACGGCGGTCGCGTCAACGACGCGATCGCGTTGTTAGAAGACACGCGCGAGCGGCTCGCGGCTCGTGCCGCCGCCGCCTATCGCGACCGTTTGATCGTCCGGCTCGGGTTCTTGTACGCTTGGGCGCGGCGCACCGACGAGGCGTGGGCCGCCGCGTTACAGATCGGCGACGAGACCCTCGATGCCGTCTCGCCGCTCGGAGCCGAAGCGCACTTCCTGCGCGCGGCGCTTCACGCGCAGCGCGCGGAACCGGATTCGTGGCGACGGCATTTGGACCGCGGGCTCGAGCTCTTCGAACGCGTCGACTCCTTGCCGGACAACGTGCGCGCCGCGCTCAGCAACGGCGCGATGCAGGCGCTGGCGCTCGGCGAAACGGGCGTGGCTCGCGCATACGAGCGACGCGCGTACGAGTTGGCGCGGAGCCTCAACTCGGAGGTCGACTACGAAGGCCTGCTGCTTGCCGAGATCGAGCTGCGCGCCGGCAACCTCGAGAGCGCCCGCGCTCTCGTATCGGCTTCGTCGGGACCAGCCAGATTCAACGTTCGCTTTCATCGCACGATCGTCTCGCTCACGCTGGCGTGCGTCCGCGGCGACGGCGATCTCGAGGCGCTCGCCGATCAGGCGCTGCTCGATGAAGCGGTCCGCAACGGGCACGATACCGCGACGATCGCGCTATCGACCGCCTACGCAACGGCGTTCGAAGCGTTGGACCGCGGCTTGCAGACGGACCGGTTACTGCGCGGCGCCGTAAAGCTCATAACCACGGTCTACGACACGGCGCTCCCGATCGCTGCGATCGCGCGACTGCGCCCGGCGCTGGTTTCGGCGCTCAGGCCGCTCGTGACGACTGCCGCAGCGCGCCCGGGCGACCGGGTGGCACGCGCGCTCCTCGCCTTCATCGACGCGTCGCTCGCCCGGGATAGGGGCGACGCGGCTGCGGCGCGCGATGCGGGACGTCGCGCCGCGAACGAGTTCGGCGAGATCCAATGGCCGCTGCTCGCGGCGCAGGCACTCGAACTCGCGGGCGACGACGAGGCGGCGCGACGCGCGTATCGCGCGCTCGGTGCCGTCGCCGAGGTACGCCGCCTCGAACGCGACTTCGCCTCGGTCGAAGGAAGTGCGAGCCTGCAGACGTCGCTCACGCCGCGCGAGCGCGAGCTCGTGCGCGTGATCGCGGAAGGTAAGACCAATCGCGCTGCCGCCTCGGCGCTATCGATTAGCGAGAAGGCCGTCGAGAAGCATCTGACGTCGATCTACTCCAAGCTCGGGATGACGTCGCGAGCGCAACTCGCGGCTTACGCGGCCGCGCGCCGTCCCGACTCCGGTTCGGCGTAGCTCAGCGAGCCGGAGCCTGCTCCGCCGCGCGCCATTGCGCGGTTCGCTCCGGCTTCGCCTCCGCGAGCGCGCGTTTCACACCCTCGGCATCGAAGTCGGTGCCGTACACGGGCGTCCCGGGCTGCTGTCGCCACGAATCGTCGAGCCCGCCCGCATCGACGGGATCGAAGCCGAGTTCGTCGACCAGGCGCAACACCGTGCGTTTGTGGGCCGCGTCGTCGCCCGCGACCGGCAGCGCGATCCGTCCCGGCGTGCCGGGCGGCACGCCGCGTTCCAGCAGATGCTTCGCCTGGATGTTATTGAAGGCTTTGACGACCGGCCGTCCCAGCTGCTGCGCGACCCAGCGGCTTTCGGTGAGCCGTCTTCGATGGCCGCGATGCGGCCGTCGCGCTGCTGCGGATAGTAGTTCCCCGTGTCGACGACGACGACGTCGGTGAGCGTCGCTGCGAAGAGATCCCCCGGCAACGACGGGACGTTTCGTTCCGGAATCGTGACGACGACCAAATCCTGGCCGCGCGCGGCTTGGCGCACGGAGACCGCGTGCGCGCCGGTCTCCGCGGCGAGCTCCGCGAGCGTTTCCGGTCCGCGCGAATTCGCGACGCTGACGTCGTGTCCCAGTTGCCTCAGGCGGCGCGTGAGCGCCGCGCCGATGTTGCCCGCTCCGATGATTCCGATGCGCATGCGAATCAGTGATCCACGAAGTTCGAGGCTTCGCCGAGCGTCGGATCGAGCCGCAGGCTCTCGTGCGGATACTTACGATCTTCGTGGCCGCCCGCGACCGCGACGCGCACCACGACTTCATGCGGGTGCACTTCCTTGACGGTTCCCTCGTCGTGCGTGCCGTCGAGGTAGACTCGATCGCCTGGTTTCAACATACGCTACCGTCCTTCGAGAGAGAGGCGCGCGCTCAGCCACGAACGCGTAAGACGAATTTGCCCGGCCGCGTTCCGGCTTGCATCTCATCGAGCAGGGCCGGCGCGTCCGCGAGCGGGCGCTCGCCGGTGACGCCGACGTTCACGATGCCGCCGGCGACGAGCTTCGCCAGCTCGGTCAGACCTTCCGGTGACGACTGCGGCGTCTCGGACATGACGATGTTCGTGGCGACGATGTCATGCGCCCGGAACCAGGCTTCGTCGGCCACGTGGATCGTGGAGACGAGCTTGCCGCCCCGGCGCAGCAGCGGTGCGTTCGCCTTGAGCGCATCGCCGTCGCTGACGAGATCGAGGACCGCGTCGTACGGTTCGCGCCCGCCCGATTGCACGGCCTCGAGCACACCGTCGTTCGTTTCGACGATATCGTCGGCGCCGAGCGCGCGCACGTCCGAGGCCTGCCCGGGCCGGACCACCGCCGTCACGCGTGCGCCCCGATGGCGCGCCGCTTGCAGCGCGATGGATCCCACGGCCCCGGCGGCGCCGACGATCAGCAGGCGCGTGTCGCGCGCCGCTTCCAGGAGCGCGAGGGCGCCGAGGGCGGTGAGGCCGGGCGTGGGCAAAGCTGCGGCGACCTCGTCGCTGATGCCGTCGGGAATCGGCGCGTAGGGCGAATCCTGCGCGTGATTCGGAACGACGGTGTGTTCGGCGTAGGAACCGTTCGCGCGCGCGCAGCCGAAAACGCGCGCTCCCTTCGGCGCGTGGGCGTGTCCCGAAAGCTCCTCGACGGTTCCGGCGAAATCCTGACCCAGCACGATCGGCGGCTTGCGGTCTTGACCCGACTTGCCCGCCCGGATCTTCCAATCCACGGGATTGACCCCGGCGAACGTAACGGCGACCCGGATCGCATCCTCACCGAGCGGCGGCTCGGGCAGTCCGTGCAGCGAGCCGGAGGTCTTGTAGGCGTCGATCGCGATCGCTTTCATAGACGGACTGTACCCATCCGAAGAGCCGCAGTTGTTCGGCGCGGATTTCGGGAATCTCGACGTTATGGCAACGTCGCGCATCGGTTTCCCTCAGGGCCTCGCACTCTTCGTCGCGGGGCAGGCCGTCAGCGCGGCGCTCGACCGCGTCACGAAGGCGCTCAAGCCCGACGCGGCCCTGGAGAAGGACCGCACGCGCGCTTACTATCGCGAGCTCAAACGGCCGGTTTTCGCGCCGCCGGGCTGGGCCTTCGGGCCCGCGTGGCTGCTCAATAGCGCGCTGCTCTCGGCGGCCTTCGTGCGCGCGTATAACGCGCGCGGCGTCGATCCGGAGAAGCGTTCCGCCTATCTCGCGGCGCAAGGCTTGCACTGGCTGCTGTACGTCGCGTTCGCGCCGCTCGATTTCGGCCTGCGCTCGCCGCTCAACGGCGCGCTGATCACGCTGCTGGACACCGTGACGATCGGCGTGGCGACGCGGTTATCACTCGATTTCGACGACGACGTGCTGACCGCGCTGCATCTGACGACGGTCGCGTGGCTCGGCATCGCGGCGCCCCTTTCGCTCGCGATCGCGGCCTGGAACCGGGACGATTATTGGCAGGCCGGTCCGTTCGCGGCCGCGGACCCGCGCTGGGTGAAGAACGAGCCGGCGCCGTCGGGCGGTCCCGACGCGGGTTGACGCGACATGATTGTATATGCAATCATGTCGGCATGGCAGGCGTGACGACTTCCCGATTGGCCGACGAGATGGGTCGTTCGTGCCTGAATCTGCGAGCGCGAATCGTGTCGCGCGTGATCACCGGAATCTACGACGACGAACTGAGGCCCTTCGGTATTCAGGCCAGCCAACTGAATCTGCTGGTGACCGTTGCGGGCATGGGTCCGGTGCGGCGCACGGACGTCGGCCGCTACATGCATCTCGACGCCTCGACCCTCACCCGCAACCTGCGCGTGATGGAGACGAACGGCTGGATCGAGGAGACCGCAGATTCCTCGGATCGACGTGGCGCCCCCGTCCGGATTACGAGCAGGGGCGTGGCGCTCGTCGCCAAGGTCGCACCGGCGTGGCGCAACGCGCAGCGTAAAGCGTCGAAACTTCTGGGCGAAAACGGAACGGCTGCGCTGATGGAACTCGCCGACGGATTCCCGTCGTAATTTTTTTTCCACACTACTTGCATATACAATAGTGCTGTAACGCCGTCGCCGGCCCCAAGGAATGTGAGGAGTACGCCCTATGACAATCGCGAACTACGAAGCACCCGGAATCGCGGAACGGCTCGAGCGATTGCTCTCGTCGATGTTTCCACGCGGTGCCGTGCTCTCCGCCCGGGATCTCGCGGGCTTCGATCAATTTCACACCGGGGGGTTGTCCGCCACCGTCCGGCTCACGGGGCTGCTATCCATCGATAGCGATTCGAACGTCCTCGACGTGGGCTCGGGACTGGGCGGGCCTGCACGTTACATCGCCTCGACCTTCGGCGCTCGCGTTACGGGAATCGATCTCAGCCCCTCGTTTGTCGAGGCCGCCGCTCTGCTGAACGAGCGCACCGCGCTCGGCGAACGCGTGTCGTTCCAAGTCGGTAGCGCGCTCGCGCTTCCTTTTCCGCCCGGTACGTTCGATGTGGCGATCGTGCAGCACGTCGCGATGAACATCGCGGATCGCGCGGCGCTCTATGCCGGCATCCACACCGTGCTCCAGAGCGGCGGCCAATTCCTGACGTACGACGTCATCGAACGCAGCGGCGCGCCGGCCTATCCCGTTCCGTGGTCATCCGAGCCCGATACGAGTTTCTTACTGACCGAGAGTGCGACTCGTGAAGCCTTGGAACGCGCACGATTCGCGGTCGAGACGTGGCAGGTGCACGGCCCCGAGGCGGCAGCCGCCTTTGTGCTGCCGCCGGGCGCGCAGGCGCCGCCGATCGCCGCGCTTCTGGGCCGGCCGAACTTCGGCCAAGCGGTGGCCAACCTCTCGGCGAGCATCGCCGACGGCAGCGTCGCGGTCCTCACGGCGGTCCTGCGCAAAATCGCATGATTTTCGTCACCGGCGCGTCGAGCGTGCGGTCCCCGACATTCCATCCGCCACGTTTTTTTCGTCGACGATGGGTTCGACAGAAAGCGACATGCTTCATGAGTAAGCCGAAGATCCTCGTCCGATGAGCGCCGCATTCTTCGTCTTCGCGACGAGTGTTTGCGCGCTCGTCGCGGCCGGCATCATTCGATTCTTTCCCAAGCGCTTCGCGCTCCCGGCGGCCGGCATACTCTGCGCCTGGTTCGCGTTCGCGGCGTTCTGCGGCCTGAGCGGGATCTTGGCAAACCCTGCGCTGCGGCCGCCGGGCATCGTGTACGTCTTCCTTCCGACCTTCGCGCTGATCGCGATCATGTCCCGGTCGCGCCTCGGAGCGGAGATCGCGGCAAGCGTTCCCGTTCCGCTGCTCGTCGGGCTCGAAAGCATGCGCATCGTCGTGGAACTCTTTCTCGACCGTCTCTGGCACGCCGGACTGCTGCCCAAGATGATGACGTTTCACGGTGCGAACTTCGACATTCTCATCGGCCTGAGCGCACCGCTGGTCGCCGTAGCGTACGCGACCCGGCGACTGAACGCGCGTTGGGTCTTCGCTTGGAACGTGGCGGGGCTCGCGATGCTCGCGAACATCATCGTGCGCAACGTGCTCGCCTCACCCGCGGTGCACGTCTATAGGACCGAGGTCCGGAGCGCCGTCATCGGAACCTTTCCGTACAGCCTCTTACCGGCGTTCATCGTGCCCCTTGCCTTGATCGCGCACGTGGTCGCGATGCGCGCCTTGGCGACTTCGATCCGCCACGGGGATTCAACGACCTCGACGCTCCGGCCGGCGCCGGGCGGCAGCCAAACGGGGTCCGGCCGGACGGCGTGACCGCGCCCGACGGTCGCAGCGTCAGTGCGGAGCGGACGAAGCCGCTCCGCGGTGCGCCGCTTCCAAGGCCGCGATGTCGAGCTTCTTCATCTGCAGCATCGCGCGGACGACGGCGTCGGCGCGCGCCCCGTTTTCGTCGCGCACCATCTCCAGCAGGACGCGCGGCACGATCTGCCACGAGACGCCGAACCGGTCTTTGAGCCAGCCGCACGCTCCCGGTTCGCCGCCGCGCGTTAGTTTCTCCCAATAGCCGTCGACCTCGGCCTGATCGCCGCAATCGACCAGAAACGACACGGCCTCGCTAAACGTGAAGTGCGGACCGCCGTTGAGGGCCATGAAGCGCTGGCCGCACAGTTCGAACGATACGGTCATCACCGTGCCGGGCGTTCCCGTGCCGGTATCGCCGTAACGCGTGACAGCGAGGATCCGCGAGTCCGGAAAGACCGAAACGTAGAAGTTGGCCGCCTCTTCGGCGCGGTCGTCGAACCACAGGAACGGCGAGATCTTCGGCGCCAGGGACGTCACGCGGCACCCCCCGACACGAGCCCGATCGTGTTCCCGGCCGGATCGCGGAACAGCGCGATGACCATTCCGCCGGGGATCGGGTCGGGCCCCATCATTCGCGTCCCGCCGCACTTCTCGACGGCATCGAGCGTGGCCGCGACGTCGTCGACGTGAATGTAGAACGTCACGTGACCGTCGTAGCCCTCGGGCGACGAACCGATGCCGCCGTTGATTCCGGCGCCGGTGGCGGTGTCGACTTGCGTGTAATCCGGTAAGCCCGGTCCCGGCCCGAGATCGCCGATCTTCCAGCCGAAGGCCTCGGCGAAGAACGCGCGGACCTTCGGCGCGTCCTTCCCGACGATCTCGAAATACATGACCGGATTTCCCATGGGTCCCTCCGTTCGGCGGCGACGCGCGCGTCCGCTCTCGACGCATGATAGCACAGTACTTGTTAAAAGCAAGCGATGTGCAGAACGACAAGTTTGTGGTACGATCCGGCCATGACGACGCGCGCCTACGGACAATATTGCGGTTTCGCGCGGGCGCTCGAAGTCGTGGGGGAACGCTGGGCCTTCTTGATCGTGCGCGACCTGCTGGTTGGGCCGAAGCGCTTTGCCGATCTGCAACGCGGTCTGCCGAAGAGTCCGAGCAACATCTTGAGCGCGCGCCTCAAGGAACTCGAGGCGGCCGGCCTCGTTCGCCGTCGCGCCCAGCCGCGCGCTGACGGCGGCGGCGTCGTCTACGAGTTGACGGACGAGGGCCGAGATCTCGAAGAGAGCGTCGTGGCGCTCGGACGCTGGGGCGCGAAGCGGCTCGCGAAGGCGCGGCCCGGTGAGATCGTCACGCCGGATTCGATGGCGATGGCCCTGCGCACGACGTTTCGGCCCGAGGCGGCGTCCGGGTTGGACGCGGGGTTCGAGCTGCACGTCGGATCCGTCGTCGCAAACGCGCGCGTGCGCGACGGAAGCGTGACGGTCGGGCGCGGCACGTTACCCGATGCCGACCTCGTCATCGAGTCGTCACCCGCAATCCGCGCCCTCATGGCGGGGACGATCACACCGCGAGAAGCGTTGCGTTCGGGCGCCGTGAGCGTGCGCGGGAAGCGCGCGCTGCTGCACCGATTCGTCAAGATCTTTCGGATCTAGCTAGCTCCGCCGGCTTCCCGCGACGTTTCGATGCCCGGCGCCGATCATTCCAGCGGAGCGAGGTGACGACGACCGCCCGCGAACCTGGACACGCGAGCGGATCGGACATCGTCGAGTCTGCTATGCCAGCGGTTCGTCGCCGCCGTCGCCCTCGATGCTCGACCAGAGCGCTTCGCGCAAACGGCCCGCGTCGTCTTTGCTGGCCAGCGCGATGCGCCCCGCGTGGTCCATCGCGACGCCGAAGCGCGGCTCACCCTCGCCATCGTTGAAATAGATATCCGGCCCCTCGTTCTCGTGGTCGCGCAGAAACATGACCATCCGTGGTTGTCCGTCGCTGCCGAGCAACTCGATGCCCGGCGAATCGTTGCGAAGGATCGCGCAGAGCCGCGCCTGGCCCGTCGAATCGAGCAGCCGGATGCGCGGCGTCTCGTCCTGCGTCGAGATCAGGGCGCGGACGGTTCCTTTAGCGTCGCGCAGACGCACCACGGCGTCGCCGCGCGTCGACGTTCCGAGTTCGATGCGGGTCACGTCATCGTCGTCGACGATCTCCAGCCGCCGAACGCGCAGACGCTCGGCGGGTCCGCGCGCGTGTTGCTTAGCGTTCATTACTTTTTCGTACCCAGGCGCGACGCCTCGCTCGCTCGCTCGGTGCAGCCGCGTGAAGCGTCCCGGCGCTGGGTTCGCCGGCGATTTTGCGGTACTCCATGTGCGAGCGGTACCCCGAGAACGGGTATCACCGTTTCATGCCGGACAAAGGACAGAACGGGGAGTTCGCGCCGCTTCCCTCGACCCTCGAACGCTCGCCGAAAAAGGCGCAGGACACGTATGAGAAAACCTTGGAGAGCGCGGAACGGTCGTACCCGGGCGACGAGGAGCGCGCGCATCGCGCGGCCTGGGCGTCGGTCAAGCACTCGTTCGAGAAACGTGGCGACCACTGGGAACCAAAAGCCGAACGCGGTCCGTCGGATCCTCGCGCCGAAGACGGCGGTCCGGACGCCTCGGGACCTTCCTTCGGGGGCGTCGACGTCGAGGGCAGCACCAAGGACGAACTGCTCGCCGAAGCGCGCGAACGCGGAGCCCACGCGACGACGCACATGACGAAGGCGGAACTCGCCGGCGAGCTCGAGCGAGCCAACGATCGCGCGACGCGAGCGGCGCGAGAGCGTTAGCGACCCGGCTCCACGGGAGGCCTCCCGCGCGGCGCGAACCGTGCTCGGGTCAGGTGCTGCAGCGCCGCGGAGGAACGCATGATCGTCGGGGTCGTCGGTTTGGGCGAGATGGGCGGAGGGTTCGCGGAGCGATTGCTGGCGGCGAAGTTCGACGTGGTCGGCTTCAATCGCACCAAGAGCAAAGCCGAAGGCTTGATCGCGAAGGGACTCGCGTGGGCGGCCAGTCCACGCGAGGTCGCGGAGCGCAGCGACGTCGTCCTGACGATGGTGACGAACGATCGCGCGCTCACGGCCGTTACCGAGGGCGCGGATGGAATTCTCGCGGCGCTGGTAGGCAAGGTGTGGTGCGAGTCCAGTACGATCGCGCCGGCCCACGTCAAGGCTCTCGCGGAGCGGGCTCGTGCGGCCGGAGCGACCCTGCTCGACACGCCGGTGCTCGGCAGCCAGATCTCGCTCGCGCAAGGGCGCCTGGTCATCATGGTCGGCGGGGACGAAAGCGTGCTCGCCGGCGTGCGCCCGGCGCTCGAAGCGATCGGGCCGAAGGTCTTCCATGTGGGCGGCGTGGGTCAGGCCAAGGCGCTGAAGATCGCGCTCAACCTCAACATCGCGACGCAGATGCTGGCCTTTAGCGAAGGATTGCTCTTGGCCGTGAAGAGCGGGATCCCGCGCGATGCGGCGATGGAGGTCATGCTGGGCGGCGCGATCGCATCGCCGATGCTCGGGTATCGCGCGCCGCTGATCGCGGGCCTGCCGGAAAAGGCGTGGTTCGACTGTACGATGATGCAGAAGGATATCGACCTCGCGCTCGCCCTCGGGCAAGAACTCGGCGTGCCGTTACCGACGACGGCGACGACCGGCGCGTGGCTGAGCGCCGCGCGCGGTCAAGGGCTCGCGCAGCACGATTTCGCCGTGCTGTACTACGTGTTGGCCAACGCCGCGGGCGAGCGCTTCGAACTTCCGCGGCGAAGCGAAACGCCGCCCGACTGAGCCTCGTCGCACCTACCCCCGGCTACATAGCCGGAAGCGCGAATCGCCGCGGCGAGGGCGAAAAGGGGAAACGCGCGCGAGGCGCCGATGTGCTTCGCATGAGTTCCACACCGATCGTCGATCGCTGGCAGCCGTCGCCGCAGTTGGTCGCGCAAGCGAACGTCACGCACTTCTTCGCTCGTTACGGTGTCGCGGATTATCCGGCGGCGCTCGCCAAAGCCGCCGCCGATCTACCCGGGTTCTACGAAGCCTTGCTGGCCGAACTCGATCTGCGCTGGGACGCGCCGTACGAACGGCTGCTGGATTCCTCGCGCGGAAAGGCCTTCGCGCGCTTCTTCACGGGCGCGCGCTACAACACGCCGGCGAATTGCCTGGATCGTCACGTCGACGCGGGGCGCGGCGCGGCCCCGGCGGTCGATTGGGAAGGCGAGGACGGATCGGTTCGGAGCTTGACTTTCGTCGAATTGCGCGACGCGGTGCGCCGGCTCGCGGGAGCGTTGCGCGCCTGCGGCGTCGGCCGCGGCGATGCGGTCGGCATCTTCATGCCCATGGTGCCTGAGGCGGCGATCGCGCTGCTGGCGATCGGGTACGTGGGCGGGGTCGCCGTCCCGGCCTTTTCCGGCTACGGGCCAGACGCGCTCGCGATGCGGCTGCACGATGCGAACGCCAAAGTGTTGCTAACGGCCGACGGCGTGTTCCGGCGCGGCAAACCCGTACCGATGAAGAACGTCGCCGACGAAGCCCTGCGTGTGTCGCCCTCGGTGACGGCGGTCCTGGTGTTGCGGCGCACGGGCCTCGACGTACCGATGCAAGCCGGACGCGACCACGACTGGGCCGAAGCCGTGGCCGCCGCGACGCCGCTGGAGTCGTACGAACGAACGGCGGCAAACGATCCGTATCTGCTGCTGTACACCTCGGGAAGCACGGGGAAACCGAAGGGCGCGCGCCACGTCCACGCCGGCTTTCCGCTCAAGAACGCAATCGATCAATATCTGCTCTTCGACGTGAAGCCCGGCGACAAGATGCTGTGGTTCACCGATATGGGCTGGATGATGGGCCCGTTCATGATCTTCGGAACGCTGACGCTGGGCGCATCGTGCATGCTCTACGAGGGAACGCCGGACTTCCCCACGCCGGACCGGCTCTGGGCGGTCTGCGCGCGGCACCGGGTCACGCACCTGGGCATCGCGCCGACGGCCATTCGCGCGCAGATGGCGCACGGCGCGGAGTTGCCGTACCGGCACGATCTCTCGGCGCTGCGGATTCTCGGGAGCTCGGGCGAGCCGTGGAATACCGAAGCTTGGGAGTGGTACGCGACCCACATCGGCCGCGGAATCGCGCCGATCATCAACTACGCCGGCGGAACGGAAGTGGGCGGCGGCATTATCGGGTGTTTCCCGACGATGCCGCTCGTGCCGAACTCGTTTCACGGTCCCGTTCCCGGGATGGTTGCCGACGTGACCGACGCCGAGGGGAATCCCGTGCGCGGCGAGGTCGGCGAGCTCGTCGTGCGCGAACCGTGGGTCGGCATGACGCAGAGCTTCTGGGGCGGCGACGCGCTTACGACCGACGACGCGCGTTATCATAGCGTCTATTGGGAGCGTTTCCCCGATACGTGGGTGCACGGCGATTGGTGCAGCATCGACCGCATCGAAGGGTACGATTATTGGTTCATCCACGGGCGCAGCGACGACACGATCAACGTCGCGGGCAAGCGCGTCGGCCCGGCGGAATTCGAAGACGCCGCCGAGACGCATCCGGCGATCAAGGAAGCCGCCGCGATCGCGGTGCCCGATAAGGTGAAGGGCGACGTCGTTATCCTCTTTGCGGTCGCCCACCGCCGCGCCGACGAATCGGAAGAGCTGCGGGCGGAGATCCTCGCGATCGTGGACCGGATGATGGGCAAATCGCTGCGCCCCAAGAAGATTCTCTTCGTCGACGATCTGCCGCGCACGCGCAGCCAGAAGATCATGCGCCGGGTCGCGCGCGCGCGGCATCTGGGCCTCGATCCCGGCGACCTCTCCGCCCTCGACAACCCCGCGGCACTCGAGGCGATCGACAACCCGCGTTAGCCGCCCGGCATCCGCTCAGCGATCGAAGAAGACGAGTCGCGGTGCGAGTTCGCCGTTCGCACCGGTCGCGATGACCGCGAAGCTGTAGCGCGGTTCGTGGCGCTTATCGGTTCCCGATCCCGGATTGATGGCCCACACGCCGTCGTGCCGTTCCAGATACGGAATATGACTGTGTCCGAAGACGATCGCATCGACGGCGTCGTCCTTAAAGGCCGCGCGGGCGCGGCCGAGCGTCGTGCCGCGAGAGCCGTCACCGTGGATCATGCCGATCCGAAAATCGGCGGCCGAAACGATCTTGCGGCGCCCGTAGCGCGCGACGATCTCGCCGCCGTCGTTGTTGCCGGCCACGGCTTCGACCGGTGCGATCGATTCGAAGGCCGCGGTCGCCGCGAGCGTCGTGAGATCGCCGCAGTGCAGGATCAGACGCGGCCGTTCGGCGGCGACCCGCGCCAGCAAGACGGGAAGCCGCGCCGCGAACCGCGGGAGGTGCGTATCCGAGATCACGACGACGGGAAACGACATGGCTCGACCGGGTTTTCCACCGCTTCACCGCGACCTGCACGATGCGTTGCGCGGGTCAGAAGGTCAGCGAACGAGCCCGAGGTCTCGCGCTGATCAACGACTATTTCTGGGCCGCGCTAGGGCGCCGTGCCCTCCAGCACAGCGGCGTAGGTCGCGGCGAACGTGTGCGCGTCTCCCGGCCAACGCGCGGAAACGTAGTTCCCGTCGCGAACGACCCACGCCGGACGCCGATCCCCAGCGGTGTCGCGGGCGGTGCCGCTCGTCTTCTTCGCGTAGTCCGGCGCGTCGCGCGGCACTTCGAGAAAATCGCCGGGGCTTCCGAGCGCGCGGGTGACCTCCGCTTGGACCGACATGTAACCCGCGGGTTGTCCCGGACCGTCGGGATACGTTCGATAATACTGACGGTCCCAAAAGCGGCCTATGCGACCGAGCGAACTCGCCGTGCGCTCCTGCGACCAGGTGAGCGCCGTCGTCTTACGGCCGTATAACACCGAACGTCCGTCGCTTCGCGTGCTGCGGGCGGCGAGGAGCACGCCGTGACAGATCGCGGCGACCGGCTTGTCCGCCGCGAAGAACGCGTTGACGGCCTTCTGCAGCACCGGGCTCTCGAGGTACTCCCGCATGCCGCGGGCGCGGTGTCCGCCGCCGAGCAGTAGGCCGTCGAACGCATCGACATCGATCGCGTCCCACCGGATCGGTGCGAGAAAGGCTCCGCCGGCGGCCATCTTCCGATACGCGTCCCGCGCGTCCGCGTTCGCCCGGAGAATGAGGCCGAGCGCGCGGATCCGGCGCAACAGCGGTATGCCGCTCCACGGGTCGAGACCGATGCCCGAGATCATGATCGGATCGCACGCGCCCGGATTGCCGTCCGGCGTCGCGAATACGACCTCATGACCGCGATCCGTCAGGACCTTCCAGCTAACGGCAACCTCGGAAGGGTCGAAGTCGCGGCTTGGAATCGGAAAGAGAATTCGGCTCACGTCTCCCGCCGGCCAGGGGCCTTCGCGTCCGCTCGCCGGCGCGGCGGCGCTTTTTTCTTCAGCTTGCTCTGATTGTACGCGATCGCGGCTCGGATCAGTCTCGTTAGCGCCGGCGCGTTTACGGTATCGCCCTCGAAGTAGTCGATCGACCGCCACTTGTTACCGTCGAGACCGTTGTTGAAGACGTTCTCGGGGTCAGCGATGTGCGCCCCGTTCGCGAAGGTCAACTTCACGTGTTTCTTGTGCGCGTTGCCGACCGCGATGATCCCGTCGCGAGACCAGACGGGACTTCCCATCCACTTCCACTCTTCGACGATCGCCGGGTCGGCCGCGAGGATCGCCTTACGGACCCTCGCCAGCGTCTCGCCGCGCCAATCCGTGGTTTCCGCGATCAGCTTGTCGATCTGCGCCGATGGATCGGCAACATCTTTGGCGCGCATCAAGCGAGCCTCGCCAACACGGTCTCGAGAACGGTCGCGAGTTGCGGTCGTCGCCGTGTGAAAGCGCCCGCACGAAGTTGGGAGCGATGACCGCCGCCGGGCGGAGTTGTCGAGTCTTCCTTCATTGGTCCATCCGATTTGGCTCGGTTCGAGGCGGCCACGCAACGGCCGGACGCCCTTTGGAACGCGTTTCGCTTCGAGCCTGGCCGGCCCGAACCATACCGCGTCGCCCGTTTCGGGCCGGACGTCCGTCCGAACGCCGCCCGCATCGCGGCGTGCCTCTCGGGCTTGACTATTGTATAGAACGATCGGTACAATTATCGGGCATACCAGATTCGCGCCGTCAAGTGCCCCGGAAAGGAAATCGATACGTTGCCCGCCCCCTTGATCCCCAAAGACGAAGTCTCGGCCCGCCTATTCGGCGTCTTCCGAACGTACGGGTACGAAGGCGCGACCCTGGCGCGCATCTCCGAGGCGACGGGGCTCGGACGCGCGAGCCTCTACCATTACTTTCCGGGCGGCAAAGACGACATGGCACGCGAAGTGCTCGGCGTCGCGCGCGGCTGGCTCGCGCAAAACGTCGTCGCACCGCTGCAATCGGCCGCCTCGATCCACGCGCGGATCAAGACGATGCTGGCCAATCTGCGCGAGGGCTATAGCGACGGCTCCGCCTCGTGCGTTATCAACCTGCTCGGCCTCGGCGAAGCCGACGAGAAGTTCCACGGGGACGTCAACGATACGGTGGAACTCTGGTTGCACGCGCTCGAGCGCCTGTTGAAGGAGGCCGGCATCACCCCGGCGCGGGCGCGGCGGATCGCTCTCGATGCGGTCGTGCGCGTCGAAGGCGCGCTCGTCGTGGCGCGAGCGCTCCACGACAAGAACGTCTTCTTGCGGACGCTCTACGAGCTCGAACGCGCCCTGAGCGGAGAGATCGACCGTGCCTAAGCGTTATGCGGAAATCGCCTTCACGCCGCGCGTCCAAGAGCTACAGGAAGCCCATGGGTCGCGGCGCTCGTACGCCCGGCGCGCGGCCGGCGAGAACGAAACGCTCGGCCCCGACGAACGCTCCTTCATCGAGTCGCGCGATAGCTTCTACATGGCGACCGTCAACTCCGACGGCTGGCCCTACATCCAGCATCGCGGCGGACCAGCCGGCTTCTTGAAGGTGCTCGACGACCGGACCTTCGGCTTCGCCGACTTGAGCGGGAATAAGCAATACGTCTCCGTCGGAAACCTCGCCGGCGACGCTCGAGCGGCCCTCTTCCTCATGGACTACCCTTCGCAGACGCGCTTGAAGATATTCGCCCGCGTGCGGACCGTCGAGCGGGCAGAGGATCCGGCGCTCGTCGAGCGACTCACGGTCGCAGGCTACGGGGGACGCGTCGAGCGCGCGCTGATATTCACGCTCGAGGGCTACGATTGGAATTGTCCCCAACACATCACACCGCGTTACACCGCCGACGAAATCGCCGAAGCGGTGGCGCCGTTGCGCGAGCGGATCGCCGAACTCGAACGCCGGCTCGCGGCGGCTCCGGCGGCGGAGCCGGGGTGAAACGCGCGCTGACCGCAGCAGCCTGCCTAGCGGCCATCGCCACGGTACGGTCTACTGCGGCCGCCCTGGAGACGAGCCAGCCCGTCCGCGTCCGCGGCTGCGGCGCGGCGGCGCCCGACCCGACGCCGATCACCTCGTACAATCCCAATCCGTGGGCCGGCGGCGATGCGCGGATCACGTTCACGAACACCGCGCCGGTGGTCGCGACGCACGTCGTCATGCTGTTGCGCTATAACGGCACGGAGCAACGCGTCGATCTCTCGGGCACGTTCTCACCGGGCGTTCGCATCGACCGCGACGAACCGATCGTCCCGTTCATCAGCGCGATCGATCTGACGTGCCACGTGACCGAGATCGACTTCAGCGACGGAACCACGTGGCACGCACCATCGCGCGAGCGGCCCCGGGCGCGTTGATCGTTCGCAGGCCGGGCTTTCGGCGCCACGAAGCGAATAACCGGACATCGCATGAGGACGAGGGCCGAGGATCGGCGATCAGCGCGGTATCGCGGCCGCATGGCTAGTCGCCGCGGAAGCGGGACGGCACTGTGCTCGCTCGCGGCGTTCTGCGCCGCGCTGTTGGCCCCCGGTCCGGCGTTCGCGCGCCACGACGTGCTGCGTTATGCGCGGCCCGACGAACCGGTGTCGCTCAACCCTCTGTATCTGGACGGATCGGATTTCACGATGGTATCCGAACTCGTCTTCGAGCCGCTCCTGCGAATCGGACCTGGACTGAAGCCCGTGCCCGGGCTGGCCGTCGAGGACCCGTCCACGGACAACGGCGGCATCAGCGCCGACGGCACGCACATCACCTATCGCCTGCGGCACGACACACGCTGGTCGGACGGTTCGCCCGTCACGTCGGACGACGTGAAGTTCACGCTGAGCGCGCTGCGGAACCCGCGCAACGACGTGACGATCCGCGGGTTCTTCGGCGAGATCGCGGGGGTACGGACGCCCGATCGCTGGACGGTCGTCATCGATTTGAAGCATCCCGATCCGGCCACGCTCGCGGTGACGCGCCTCTTGGTTCCGTTGCCGGCGCACCTGCTGCGCGGTTACGCCGATCTCAATCGCGTACCGTTCGACGCGCTTCCGGTCGGTAACGGGCCGTACCGCGTGGTCGCCTGGCGGCGCGGCGACGTGATCGCGCTCGCGGCGAATCCGCGCTATTGGCGCGGGCCGCCGGCCGTCCCGCGGTTCGAGATCCGCATCGTTCCATCGAGCGGCACGGCGCTGCTGCAGTTGCGAACGGGCGAAGCCGATCTCGCGGACGTTCCCGCCTCGCAGGTGGCGAATCTTCCGGCGAGCGGACTGGTCCGTTCCGTCGCCGCGAGCCTCGGCTGGATGCAGTTGACGTTCAACTTGGACAACCCCGCGTTGGCGGATCGGGACGTGCGGCGCGCGCTGACGCTGGCGGTCGATCGCGACACGCTGGCGCGCGAGGTCGGCCACGGTCTCTTCCAAACCGGCCGCGTGTTGTTACCGATGTTTCAGTGGGCGCTCGATCCGGCGGCGGCGCCGCCCCGCTTCGACCCGGCCGAGGCCGCGCGACTCCTCGATCGCCGCGGATGGAAGATCGGCAGCGACGGCCTGCGTCACAAGGGCTCGCGAACGCTGAGCTTCACGATGATCTTCGCCGCCGGGGGGAACGGCGTGCTACCGGCCGGCGTCGCCGCCGACCTCGCACGCGTCAACGTTCACGTCGACGAGAAGGCCGTTCAGGACGGACTGCTGTACGACACCGCCGCCGCGGGCGGCATTCTCAAAGGCGGCAAGTTCGATCTCGCGCTGATCGGACTGCAGACGAATCCCGATCCCGACCTCGGCTGGCTGATCGCGTGCGATCAGCGCTCCCCGAACGGCTACAACTACGCGCACTACTGCAACCCACGCGTCGATGCCGATCTCGCGCGGGCACGCTCGACGTTCGACCGGGCCGCACGCATCCGCGCTCTGAGCGAGGTGCAGCGCCGGCTGCTCGTCGATCTGCCATTCGATCCGCTCTTTCGCGTCGACGACATGTGGGCCAACGCCCCGTGGATACGCGGCATCGCCCCCTCGCCGTACGATCCGTTCTGGAACGTCTACGCTTGGACGGCAGCCCCGTGAACGGTGAACCGCCGGGCTCGACGCGCGAGACGCGGCATCGCGCTACGCGAACGCATCGCTGAAGGGCAGGCTGCGAATGCGTTTGCCCGTCAACGCGAAGAGCGCGTTGCCGACCGCGGGCGCGATGGGCGGCGTGCAGACTTCACCGATGCCGGTCGGCTTCTCGCCGCTCGCGACGACGTGTACGTCGATGCGCGGTGCGTCGCTCATGCGCAACACCGTGTAATCGTAGAAGTTATGTTGTTCGACGCGACCGTGCGCGATCGTGATCTTCCCGGTCAGCGCCGCCGAAAGGCCGTAGTTCGTCGCGCCCTGTGCCTGTTGGACGACGATGTCCGGGTTCACGACGATGCCGCAATCGACGGCGACGACCACGCGATGGACCTTCGGTTTCCCGCCGGAGAGCGATACGTCGGCCACCATGCCCGCGTAGCTGCCCGCCCAGAACGTCACGGCGAGGCCTTGTTTGAGTCCGGCATGCGTCTTACCCCAGCCGGCACGTTCGGCCGCGAGGCGCAGCACGGCGGCCGCGCGCGGGTTCGTTCGCAAGAGGTCCAGCCGGAATTCGAGCGGGTCCCGCTTTGCGGCATGCGCGAGCTCGTCGACGAACGACTCGGTGACGAAGCCGTTCCAATTCGCATCCGGCGCACGCCACGAACCGACGGGAATGCCGGGCTCGTAATCGATGTAGCTCACGCGAAGGTTCGGCACCGCGTACGGGACGTCTTGCACTTCGGTGAGCGCTAGGACATCGATGCCGTTCTTGAAGAGCGGCGGCGCCCAGCGCCGCAACCACGACGGCGACACGACCACGTGCGAGAGCGCCGCGAGCGTTCCGCCGGCGATCACGCCGCGGATCACGTTGACGCTCATCGGCCGGTAGAAGTCGTGTTGGACGTCGTCTTCGCGGGTTCACATGACCTTGACGGGCGCGCCGATCGCTTTCGAGACCTCGACGGCTTCGCGCGCGTAATCGCTCTCCAAGCGCCGCCCGAAGCCGCCGCCGAGCAAGGTCGTGTGGACGAAGCACTTGTCGAGCGGCAGGCCCGTCACTTCGGCCGCAGCCGCGCGGCAGCGCAAGGGCACCTGATTGGGCGCCCACACCTCGCAGCGATCGGCTCGCACGTCGGCCGTCGCGTTCATGGGCTCCATCGTCGCGTGCGCGAGAAACGGACCGCGATACGTGGCTTCGAGCACGCGGCCGGAGACGCTATCAGGCTCTCCGCGCGACAGCGCGACGCGCTCGCCGGAGCGCGTCTTCGCGAGCCGTTCCGCCGCGGCGAACATCGACGCCGTGCTGACGGCCGCGACCGGCCCGGAATGCCACTCGATCTCCAAGGCATCCTTGCCCGCGAACGCAGCGTGGGTGTTGGTCGCGATCACCGCAACGCCGCTCGGAACCGCAAGCACGGCGGTCACGCCGCGCACGGCTTTGGCTTTGCGCGCGTCGAATCGCGCGACGCTTCCGCCGAACACCGGCGACCGCGCGATCGCGGCATATTTCATGCCCGCAATCCGCACGTCGATACCGTATTCCGCGCTTCCGTTCACCTTGCGCGGGGTATCCAGGCGCCGGTGCGCCTTGCCGATCAGCGAGAAATTCGCGGGCGATTTCAGCGGGACGTTCGCCGGAAGCGGCAAGGCGGCGGCCGCGGCCGCGAGCGAACCGTACGTCGCGCTGCGACGCGACGCCGCATGCCATACGACGCCCGGGCGCGTCGTGCATTCCGAGGCCGGAACGTTCCACTCGCGCGCGGCCGCGGCAATCAACATCGCGCGGGCCGTCGCTCCGGCGTGACGCAACGGCAGCCAACTATCGGGAACGCTCGTGCTTCCGCCCGTCACCATGTCGCCGAAGACGGGATCGACGTACGCGGGGTCGGCCGGTGCGAATTCGAAGCGTACGTGGTCCATCGACGCGTCGAGTTCGTCGGCCAAAATCGTCGGTAAGCCCGTCGCAACGCCTTGCCCCATCTCGGACTTGCTCACGATGACGGTCACGCTCTCGTCGGGAGCGATCCGAACCCACGCGTTGGGTGCGAACGCGGCCGCGCGCGCCCCGCGTGCCGGAAGCGCGAGCGCGAGCGCGAGCCCCGCACCGAAGCCGCTCGTGAGCTGGAGGAACGTCCGTCGTGACTGCGTCGCGGGTTCCGCGTTCATGTCCGGTCTGCCGCGCGGTGGATGGCGCGGCGGATGCGATCGTACGTCCCGCAGCGGCAGATGTTCGTCATCGCGTCCTCGATCTCGGCGTCCGTCGGGTGCGGGATCTTCTGCAAGAGCGCCGTCGCGGCCATGATCTGGCCGGACTGGCAATACCCGCATTGCGGCACCTGCTCGGCGATCCAGGCCTGCTGCACCGGGTGCGAGTTATCCCGCGAAAGGCTCTCGATCGTGTGGATATGCTTGCCCACAACGGTCGATACCGGGACGACGCAACAGCGCGTCGCCGCGCCGTCGATGTGGACCGTGCAACAGCCGCACTGCGCCACACCGCAACCGAACTTCGTCCCGGTCATGCCCAGTTCGTCGCGAATCACCCACAGCAACGGCGTGTCGGGGTCCACGTCCAGGTCGTGGCGCGTATCGTTGACGGTTATCGAAATCATAACGGTCGTCCAACCCTCCGGCGGCAAAGGCGAGGCAGGTCCAACGCAAACTGCCCCCATCCTAGCGGCGGGGCCGCACGGTGTCTTGAAAGGTCGGCGCGACTTTCTTGTAGCTTCGTGCGCGAGCGGGAGCGCCCTCAAGCGAGAGAGCGCCCGCGCGCGTCCGAAATGGATGCAAACCGCTCGCTCGCCTGAAAGGCGGCCCAGCGAAAAACCGGTCGCAACGTGGGTCGGTGCGACGTCAGCCCAACCGCGCGACGATCTTCCTACGTGGCGGCGCCTCGGAGGCGATTGCCGGGGCGAGTTCGTCCGGGCGGGTCACTGCGCGCTTCAGCGCAACAGGATCTTCCCGTCCGCGGGTAACGCGCGGCCCACCTTGTGGTACGCGATCCATTTCTCGAGCTCCGCCACGTGCGCGCTCTCTTCGGCGACGAACTCCGCCGCCAGCGCCCGGATCTCCGGATCGGTCGCCGCATCGAGCACGGATTGGTAATAGGCGAGCCCGGACGACTCGGCTTCCAAGGCGATCTGCAAGGCCTGTTCGCGGCCCATGAACGGATCGGCCGCCCAGATCGCCGCGACCTCCGGGCTCTCGAGATTGGGCCACTCGAACTCATCTGCTCGTAACACGGGAACGTCCCGATAACCCGCCCGGGCTTGGGCCTCGCGCAAATGCAGGCGCGAATAGTCCGAAAGGCGCCGGAACAGTTTGCCGACCTCCGCGTTGCCGTACGTCGCCATCGCGTCGGCTAACTGGCCGAAGCGATCGGCGGCTTCGCGTTCCAGCCGGATCGCGTAGGCGAGAAATTCTTCGATCGATTCCATGATGTCGCCGGCAGCTACGCCGCTCAAACCAGCTCCGCGTCGCGCGTCTTCAACGCCCATTCTTCGCGAGTGATCCAGGCCTTGAGCACCTCGACGTGTTCGGCTTCCTCGCGGACGAATTGGTTGGCGAGCGCCGCGATTTCCGGATCCTCCGTCGTCCCGGCGACGGCATAGTAGAACTCATAACCGCGCGTCTCGCCCACGAGCGCGGCGCGCAGCGCGTCCAAGCGGGTGAGCGCCGGATCGCCGGCCCACAGCGACGTGCGCTCCGGCGTCGCATGATCGGGCCAGACGTAGTCCGGCGGAACGTGCTGCGACGGGTCGATCGCACCCGCGCGCCGTTGCGCCTCGGCGAGGTGCAGTCGAGAGAAACGTCCCAGCTGGCCGAAGAGCTTGGCGACCTCGTCGTTGCCGCACGCTTCCATCGACGCGGCGAGCGCTTCGAAGTGGAGCGCCGCGTCCTCTTCCACCTTGACCGCGTACCCGAGAAAATCTTCGATCGACGTGGGCTTCATGCCGCCCTTGAAGATCTTCGCCGCCGGCGTCAGGTGCGGCTTCTGCGCGGGCAGCGTCTCGTCGCCTGCGAAGCTGACCACGATGTCCTCGTCGCGCACGAAGCACTGGCACGCCAGCCGGTAGCGCGGCGGCATGTCGTTGACCTCGGCATCCACGATTTCTTCGCGCGTGATCTTGCCGAGCTGGCGGAGCATCTCTTTCTCTTTTTCCGTCAGGGATATGCCGCACTTGCGATCGGACAGGTGCTTGACCTCGACCAAGCACGAGCCGCATTCGCCGTCCTGGCAGTCGAACGGAATCGGGATCTTGTGCTCCTTGGCTACGGAGAGAATCGTTCCGCGGTCGCCCGCCACGGCATACACCGTGACGTCTCGCGCGAGCGTGGGAGACGAAAAGGTCACGTTACTCACTTGGATGCTCCTGTCGTCGCGGCGCCCTGCCGCTCGCCGAGGCGAGGGATGCGCGCGCGACGCTACGCCGGTGAAATTGATCTCGAGACGTTAACCGAATTTGAAGAGGACGCCGAAGCCGCCACGCGGATAGCTCCACTCGATGTCGCCGGTCGCGGCGCACACGATGCGGCACGTCCCGCATTCCAGGCAGCCGTCGACGGCGATTTCGACTTGATCGCGATCGTTGAGACTGTAACAGCCGGCGGGGCACGTCGTCGTCAAGGACAGTAGCGCCTTCGACGGTTTGTCGTGCGGCTTCACCGTGATGTGCGGGTGGCCGGCATCCACTTGATAGCGGTTCGTGTAGAGCTTGTCCTCGACGTTCACCACCGCTTCGCTTTCTAGCTCGATTGCATTCATCGCCAGGCCCTCGCAAACTTCAATGCATCGCCGATCAGTCCTGTAACCGATCGGCCTTTACGGAAAGACGCCAGTATCTCGTTCTCTTTGGTTTTCTTATCGGTTCCGTCGACGCGGAACCAATTCTGTGCCGCCTGCCCCAAGAGGCGCGGATACAGACCCAAGAGCGTCTTGTTATTCTCATGAAGATAGTTCGGAATGTCCTTATACTTCTTGAGATCTTTCATGACGTACGAATCGTCCAGGGCCGTCTTGTAGGCGGCGAGGTTGAGTTTGGTGCACGCCTCGCGCGTTCGATGCAGGCGCGCGATCGTCTCGCCCGCCAACAGCCCCGTGGTCATCGCCATGTTCGATCCCTCGCGATGCACCGAGTTCACGAACTGTCCCGCATCGCCGACGATCACCCAGCCGTCGCCGTACACCTCGGGAATCGCTTTGTAGCCACCCTCCGGAATCAGGTGTGCCGAGTATTCCTTCGCTTCCGATCCCGCCAGCAGCGGCTTGATGCTGGGATGGTTCTTGAACGCTTCGATCATGTCGTACGGCGTCGCGCCGCTCTCCGTGAAATCGGAGACGAGGCATCCGATGCCGACCGAGAGCGACTCTTTGTTCGTATAGATGAAGCCCATGCCGGAGAGTCCGGGCCCCACCGTACCCATGGCCTCGATCACCAAGCCCTCATCGCCCTTGAGGTTGAAGCGGTTCTCCAATACCTCTTGCGGCATGAAGTGCATCTCTTTGACCGCGAGCGCGACTTCTTTGGGCTTGAGCTCCGAACGCAAGCCCGCCGACTGGCCCACGAGGCCGTTGACGCCTTCGCCCAACACGACGACGTCGGCGAAGAGTTCGCCGTCCGCGCGATCGGTCCGCACGCCGATCACCTTGCCCTTGCCGTCCTTGATGAGGCCCGTCACCGTCGTTTCGCAGAGCACGACGGCGCCGGCTTCGCGCACGCGCCGGCTGAACCACTTGTCGAATTCGGCGCGAATGATCGTATAGCGGTTGGGACGCTCCTCGTTGAATTCTTCGGAGCGGTACTGCATGCCGACGAAGGACGTTTCGTCGAGCATCCACATGCGCTGCTCGATGATGTGGCGTTCCAGCGGCGCGTCCTCGCGAAAATCGGGGACGAGCTTCTCGAGCGCGTCGGAGTAGAGGATCGCGCCCTGGACGTTCTTCGAGCCGGGATACTCGCCGCGCTCGAGTTGCAGGACGCGCAGTCCGCGTTTGGCCATCGTGTAGGCGGCCGCGTTCCCGGAAGGCCCCGCGCCCACGACGATCGCATCGAATGTCTTGCTCATGGTGCTCCTTCCGTCAGGTCGTTAGCGAAAACGTTCCGGGCACGTAGTGCCGCGAGAGGCGCACCCGGAACGCCTCCGTCAGAACCGGCAGAAACTCGACGGCATCCGCGACGATGCCCACGTGCGCGAACTCGAAGATCGGCGCGTTCGGATCCGAGTTGATCGCCACGATGAGGTCCGCGCCTTCGACGCCGACGCGGTGCTGGATCGCGCCGGAGATGCCCGCGGCGATGTAGAGTTTCGGACGAATCGTCTTGCCGGTCTGGCCGATCTGACGGTCCGCCGCGATCCAGCCCTTGTGCGCGACCGGCCGCGAACCGCCGTACTCGCCGCCGAGGACGTCGGCCAGGCGCTTCACGTGCTGGAAATTCTCCATCGACTTGAGGCCGAGACCGCCCGCCACCACGATATCGGCGAAGGCGAGCTGCGCCTTCTGCAGATCCCGGTCGGGGACGAACTGCAACACCTTCGTGACGATATCGTCCTCCGCGAGATGCAGCGGATGCTCCACGACGCGCCCCGTGCGACCCGGCTCGCGACCGGGCATCGGCATCACGCGCGGGCGCACGGTCGCCATCTGCGGCCGGAAATTCAAGGTATGAATCGTACAGAGCAGCGACCCGCCGAAGGTCGGACGCGTCGCCGCCAGCGAACGCTCGTCGTCGATCGCGAGCGCGGTTGTATCGGCCGTGAGGCCGGTCAGCAAGGTGGTCGCCACGGAGCCGGCGAGATCGCGCCCGAGCGTCGTCGCGCCGAGGAGGAGGATCTCCGGCTTATAGGTATTCACGAGATCGGTCAGCGCCTTGGTGAACGGCTCGTTGCGATAGTGCGTCAACACCGGGTCGCTCACGAGGTACATCACGTCGGCTCCGAACTCGAAGCACTCAGCCGCCGCGAGCAGCAGCGCGTCGCGCGAGCCGCCCATCAGCGCGCCGGCCAGTTCTACCCCGAGTTTGTCCGCGAGCTTGCGGCCTTCGCCCAAGAGTTCGAGCGAGACCGGATGGATCTGACCGTGTTCGTATTCGACGAACACCCAGACGTGTTTGTACGCCTTGAGATGCTCGGGCAGCTCCATCTTCTTGGACGCGCGGGAACCCAGCGGTTTGGGCGCGGGTTGCGGTGCGGTGCTCATCACATGCCTTCCGTTCGGGCGAGCAGTTCGGTCTCGAGCGCCGGGCCGCGCGCGAAGATCGCTTCGATCGTGTCGGCAGCCAGCTCGCTCCACGAGCGGCCGGTAACGGGAATCTGATGCGCCCGCTCCGCGCGCGCGGAGGGCGCGAACACTTTTTTCACCACGGTCGGCGAGCCGCGCAGTCCGCAGCGCGAGACGTCCTCGATGCCGGCGTCGGCGGCGCTCCACTTGACGATGTCGGCTTGCGCCGCGCGTAGCGCATCGTCCATCGTGCCGCGCCGGATCTCGTTGCTGTCCTCGAGCATCGTGATCAGCACCGGGAGTTTGGTCGAGAGAACCTGGACGCCGCCTTCGGCGCGCCGCTCGACCACGATCGTGCCCGCCTCCGCGTCGAACGACGAGATGTTCGACACGTACGTCAACTGATTGTAGTCGAGGCGTTTGGCGATGCCCGGCCCGACCTGCGCCGTGTCGCCGTCGATCGTCTGCTTCCCCGTGAACACGACGTGGGGAGCACCCCACATCTCGCCGATCTTACGGATGGCGCTCGCTAACGCGAACGTCGTGGCCAGCGTATCGGAGCCCGCGAATTGGCGATCGGTCAGCAACACCGCGCGATCCGCGCCGTAGACCAACGCTTTGCGCAGGCTGTCCTCCGCCATCGGCGGCCCCATCGTGACCACGGTAACGACCGCATCGCCGACGCGATCGCGCAAGCGTAGCGCTTCCTCGAGCGCGAAGAGGTCGTACGGATTGATGACCGAGGGGACGCCTTGGCGCATGATCGTGTTCGTGACCGGGTGAACCCGGATCTGCGCGCTGTCGGGGACCTGTTTGAGACACACGACGAAATGCATAACGAAACCTTACAGCGCGCCGCCCGGCGCGGCGGAGAGCTGGATCAGCGGCGGCGTTCGCGGGTTGGCCGCGTCCTTGAGCACCTTGAAGACGCGTTCGTCGAGCGGAGTCGACTCGATGAAGTCGCGGTAGGCGCGTTCGAGGTGCACCTTGCAGAGCGCGCGGGCCGTCGCCTCGTCGGCTTCGACGCCGAGCATGTCGGCGTTGTCGCGCAGATACTCGCCCATCCGCTTGAGGATGTGCAGGCGCGCGACGTCGAGCACCGCGGGATCGTAGGCGACGTCGAGGAATGCGAAGAAATCCTCGGCGCTGGAAAGCGTCGCTAGCCGGTCGAGTACGTTCATGACACGAGCCCCACGTTGACGTTGGCGTGAAAGCGGCGCAGATCGGCCGGGCCGACGGCTTGCTTCGTGCTCATCGCGTGCGCGCGCACCTGCCCGAGAATCTGCCCCGCGCCCTCCGGATCCGTATTCAAATCGAGCGCGTGCAGCGCGTTGAGGACGGACGCGCGGCCCGAGTGCTTGCCCAACACGAAGTTGCGCGACCGTCCGAAGCGGCCCGGATCGACCGCTTCGTACGTCTCGGGATCCTTCAGTAACGCGCTGACGTGCATGCCCGATTCGTGGGTGAAGACCGCGTCGCCCACGATCGCCTTGCCCGCTGGAATCGGCCGTCGCGCCGCGCGGGCCACCATATCGGCGAGCCCCGCGAGCTGCGAGAGATCGACGCCGGTCCTGCGCGCGTACATGCAGGTCAGCGCGGCGACGACTTCCTCGAGCGCGGCGTTGCCCGCCCGTTCCCCGAGCCCGAGCACGCAGACGCTTGCGTGCGTCGCGCCGGCCGCGAGCGCGGCGAGCGTATTGGCGGTCGCCAGACCGAAATCGTTATGGCCATGAAATTCCAAGCTCATGCCGGTCGACGCCCGCAACCGCCGAAAGATCGCGTCGGTGCGAAACGGATCGAGAATGCCGAGCGTGTCCGCGAAGCGAAACTTCGTCGCGCCGCATGCCTCGGCGGCGCGAACGGCCTCGGTGACGAAGCCGGCGTCGGCGCGGCTCGCGTCCTCACCGCCCACCGAGACCGTGAACCCGCGCTCGAGCGCATACGGCACGACGTCGCGGATGCGCCGCAGGACGTCCGCGCGGCCGCCGGCGAGCTTGACCGCGACCTGCACGTCGGAGAGCGGGACCGACAGGTTGACGTGCCGCAAGCCCGTACGCTGCGCGGCGTCGACGTCGGCGCGCGTCATCCGGCACCACGCGATCGCGACCGCACGGCGCAGCGCGGCGCCGGTCGCCCGGATGACCTCGATCTCGGCGTCACCCATCGCTGGGATACCGGCTTCGATCTCGTCGACGCCCGCTCGCTCGAGCGCGAGGGCGATCCGGAGTTTCTCCTCCGCCGTGAAGGCCACGCTCGGCGTTTGTTCGCCGTCCCGTAAGGTCGAGTCGTTGACGATAACGCGCGGCAGAAGGTCGCTCATGCGGCACCGCCTCGAACGGCCGTGCGTCCCAAGCGCGGCTGCACCGCGAGTGCGGGTAAGCGCAGCTTGTTGATGATCTCCGGGAGCGCCTCGGCGACGCGGTCGATATCGGCCGCGGTCGTTTCGCGCGAGAGCGAGAATCGCACCGCGCCGTGGGCGGCGGTGTAGGGAACCTTCATCGCGCGCAGCACGTGCGAGGGTCCCATCGAACCCGAGGCGCACGCCGATCCCGACGACGCGGCGATGCCGCAGCGGTCGAGCGCTACGAGAATCGGATCGCTTTCGAGATATTCGAACGCGACCATCAAGGTGTTCGGAACGCGACTCCCGCGATCGCCGACGAACCGCGCTCCCTCGATGCGGGAGACGATGCGGCGCTCGAGGCTATCGCGCAGCGCCGCCACGCGCGGCATATCTTCGCGCAACGCCTTGGCGGCGAGTTCGGCAGCTTTCCCGAAGCCCGCGATCGCCGGGACGTTTTCCGTTCCGGCGCGGCGCCCGCGCTCCTGACGTCCGCCGCGAAGCAACGGCGCGAACGGCACGCCCTTGCGCGCGTACAGCGCGCCGATTCCCTTGGGACCGTGGAGCTTGTGCGCCGAGAGCGAGAGAAAGTCGATGTGGGTGCGCGCGACGCCGATCGCCACCTTCCCGGCCGCCTGGACCGCGTCGGTATGGAACAGCGCGCCGGCTTCGTGCGCGAGCGTCGCGTAGCGCTCGATCGGGAACACGACGCCCGTTTCGTTGTTCGCCCACATCAACGAGACGCACGCCACACGCGGGCCGAGCGCGCGGCGATACGCCTCGACATCCAGCGCCCCGACCGCATCGACGGGAATCCGGTGGATCCTCGCGCGGCCCGACCGCTCCAACTCTTGGCAGAGCGCCAGAACGGCGGGGTGCTCGACTTGCGACACGACGATCTCGTCGCGCCCGCTCTGCGTTTCGAGCGCCGAGAGCAAGGCGGCGTTATCGGCTTCCGTTCCGCTCGACGTGAAGATCAGCTCGCCATCGCTCGCGGCTCCGATCAATTCGCCGACCTGGCGGCGCGCCGCGCGCACCGCATCGCTCGCGGCTGCCCCGAACGCGTGCTTGGACGACGCGTTTCCGAAGCTCTCCGTGAAGAACGGCAGCATCGCGCCGAGCACGATAGGATCGAGCCGGGTCGTCGCGTTGTTGTCGAGGTAGATCGGCCGCATCGAATACCGGTTTCTATCCGAACGACTTGCCGCAGCCGCAGCTCGACTTCGCTTGCGGGTTATCGAACCGGAAGCCCGACTCTTGCAGGTTGATGACGAAGTCGATCGTCGTTCCCGCGAGCGACGCGACGCTGCCGGGCTCGACGAATACTTTGATGCCGCGCTCCTCCACGAGCACGTCGCCCGGCTTCGGCTCGGCGACGAGCCCCATCATATATTTATAACCCGCGCAGCCGCCGGTTTCCACCGCGATCCGCAATCCATCCATCGGTGAAGCCGCACCCGCCATCGCGGAGCGGACGGCATCGGCCGCACTTTCGGTAAGAGAGATCATGCTTCGCTCCTCTCGCACTCGCTTTCGATTACATTCAAACGCGACGACGGTAAGAAATCACGGGCCATTGGTGAAGCGCCGCGCGCTCGCGGTTGTGACGATCGAGCGTTCGACGTCCAAACGATTTCGCGCTAAGAGACTTTCGCCGGATTCATCGCCGAAACAGACGCTGAAATCGTCGCACTCCGCGCAGCTCGGCGCCGTGCACAGGCGGAATCCCTCATCGCGGCAAATCAGACGATAGAAGAATTTCTTCCACTTCATGTCCCCGGCGTTGCGCTCGTCGAGCGCCGTGAAATGCCGGTTCATCAGGGCGCTGAGCTCGCCGCGGCTACGCAGACCCAGGTCCTGCCACAGGTGGTTCGGTCGCATCGCGCGGCGTGCGATCACCGTTGCGAGGTGAAGCTCGAAGGTGCTGCGCGCCGAGGCGTACCGTGCGAGCAGCTCGCGCAGCGATCGCTCGTCTTCCGGCACATCGAGCTCGCCGGATCGGTCGCTGCAATCCATCACGAGTAACGCGTGCGGAAAGAACGGTCCCACGAGTTCGGCCAGCTCGGCCCCGCGGAGACCCGTACCGTCCGACAGCGGACGGCCGGCCGCCGCGGTTTCCGCGATCGCGACGGCGAGCACCGACGCGAGAACGTGCGCGTCGAAACGATCGCCGAACGTCCCGCCGGCCCCGTCCATCAACCACGCGTACGCGGCCTCTGCTTCCATCGCGTCGGGTTCAGCCGAGCGCCGCATGCGTCTGGCAATCCGTGGGGCATACTCGCGCGCACGCGCCGCAGCCGATGCAAGCTCCGGCATCCGCCAAGACCATGACCTTACGCTCGATCTCATCGTCGTCGTCGTCGAGCGCAACGACGTCACCGTCCTCGGAAATGCCCTTGAGCGTCATGACGTCGCGGCCGCAAACCTTGTAACAGCGCCCGCACCCGATGCACAGGCTGCCGTCGATCGCGATCAGATACGCCGGCGTCCAGGTGCGCCCGTCGCGGGTCGTGCCGTCGCGTGCGATCGTTTCCATCGCCTCAGCCCGCCCCTTCATTCGCGACCGCGTCGAGCTGCATCTTCAGCTCCAGACGCTTGCTCTCGAGCAGCGCGAACGCATCGTGGGCGCGCTTTGCGACCGCCGGAATCTGCGACCAGCCGACGGGCAGCTCTTCGGAGAGGTCGTGCAAGTCCATCTTGGCCTGCATCGCTCGAGCAGAGAGTTTCTTGATCTCCGCCTTGAGCATCTCGGTATCCGGCATCGTCTCTTCGCTCATCATGGCTCAGTACGCGGCGACCTCGGGAAAGCGCTGGATCATCTCGACCGCGGAGCGCACGAGCCGCTCGCCTTCCGCCGCGAGCGCAGCGAGGCTGCCGAAACCAAAGCGGTGCACGTCGCGCACGTGCTTGTTGAGGACGATCAATCGTCCCGCGGTCAGCACGAGCCGGCCGAAGCCCTCGTGGTGCATCTTCATCATGGGCGAAACCATGATGCCGGTCTCGCGCTCGACGACCAACCCGACGGCGTTGTAGAAGAGTTCCATGCGCCATAGCGTCTCCGGGTCCGGATCGCCGATGATCGGGATGCGGCGCCGCTTCTCCTTATCGAGGATGTACGGCTCGAGCAGATCGAGGTCGCTCTTGCCGTCCCACGCGCCGTGCGCGTCCTGCGCGCGCCATTGGCGCACCAATTCGCGCACGAACGCCGTGGCGAGCGTTGCATCGGCCGCTTCAACCATGCGTCACGTCGTCCTCGAACGACTCGGGGCGCGGACGGTCCTTGAGCATGGCCTTGCGCAACCACGGCGGCGGCGTTCCGCCGAGCACGGCTTGGAGTTTCGCCAAGATCGCGTCGATCGCTTCGGGCTCGCTGACCTTGATCGGATGAACGTTTTGGGCGACGACGCGCGCCGCACCCGAGCCGCCTATCGCGGCCACGTAGAGGATGGCGCAATCCTTGATCGCGTCGAGCTTGGGCGTCAGCTTGTCCTCGTTGCCGTCCTCGGCGAGGTCGCCGGCGAACGCGCGCGTTTCGAGATAGCGGTGACCGCTCGGCGAGACGTCGTAGATCGCGATGTGTTCGGCCCATCCGAAGTGCGCGTCGACGTGTTTGTGATCTTGGGTTGCGAACGCGATTTTCATAGCATCTCCGTGAGGGTGACGAGCGCCGCGGGCACCACGACGCGCGGCGTCCCGCTCTCGCTCGCAACGCCGGGCCGGCGCCACGTGCCGGGATCGGGCTCGTGCGCGTTAGCCAAAAACACGTTGCCGATCTCGAAGATCAGGTCGCGCGTGCCGCGATAGCCGATCGACATGCGATGAGCGGCGCCGAGCCGGTCGAACGTGGGGAAACCCATGCGAAAGAGCGGTATGCCGAGCCGTTCCGCGGCTTGGCGCCCGTGCGAGTGCGCGATCAACAGGTCTGCGTCGCCGGAACGATCTTCGAGATCCGCGAGATCGCCGATCGTGACCGAGCCGGCCGCAATCCGCGCGAGGACGGGCGAATGCGTCGTCGCGAGCGCCGCGCCGACGCGCGCGCCCATCTCGGTGAGGAATGCGGCCACGTTCCACAGGAGGTCGGGCTCGGCACCGATCGCGACCGTCTTGCCGCCGAAAGAGAAGTGCCCGTCGAGCATCGCATCGACGAGTTGGCTGCGCTGGCGACGGTATTTAGCGGGGACCGGTTTTCCGCTGATACGCGATAAGAGCCGCATCAGGTCGTCGTTCGGACCCAAGCCCGTCAGCCGGTCGAGCACCGTGAACGCAACGCCGGTGCGCCGCTCCAGCGCGAGCGCCGCTTCGCGCATGTGTTCGCCCGCGGCAATCGCGTGGGTCGACGACCCCAAGCTCGCGATTTCGTCGACGCCGATGCCGCCGAGGGTCGTCGGCGTGAAGTCGTCCGGAATGTGGCCGTCGAGCGAGCCGGAGAGATCCGGTACGAACGACGCGCGCAGGCCGAAGGCTTCCACGATCTCACGAAGCTCTTCCAGATCGCCGGGCGTGAGGTGGCTTCCCGGCAGCACGGCGATCCGGTGCGGGTCGCGCGATAACGGGGCCGGCTCCACCAATTCCTCGATCAGGCGCACCACCGCCTTCGACCATCCGTCCGCGAAGGCGCCGGTATAATCAGGCGTCGAGACGTCGACGAGCGCCACGTGCGCGAGTTCCGGATGCGTGGCGCGGACGAGCGTGATGAAGCCGCGGATGTCGTCGCCCTTGACTTCCGTGACGCCCGTCGAGCAGATGCCGATGATCTCCGGCTTCGTGCGCGCCGCGATGTTGACGATCGCCTGCTCCACGTTTTCGAATCCACCGAGCACGGTCGCGACCTCGCTCATCGCGGTGGTCTGGAGCGGAATCGACTCGCGGAAATGGCGTACGAAGAGCACCAATCCGAACGACGTGCAGCCCTGCGAGCCGTGCAGCAGCGGCATGCAGCCGCGCACGCCCATGAAAGCAAGCGCCGCGCCGATCGGCTGGCTCATCCGTAGCGGGTTGACCGTGCACGCCTTCTTCGGCGCGCCCCCGGCCGTCACGGAGTGGTTCACGCGACCGGCACCAGCGGCGCGTCCCACGGTGCGGGCATCCGCACCTGCTCCCAAATCGGGTTCGACAGCGCCTTGTCGATCTCGCGGACGAGCGCGACCATGCCGGCGTAGCCCGCGTACGCGTAATGCCGTTCCTGGTTGATATCGAGCCACGGCATCTTCGCCTTGAGCGCCACGAATTGCGTGCGGCCGCCCGAGAGCATGATGTCGGCGCGCGCGGCTTTGAGCAGCGCGTACATCTCGCGCGGCTTCATGTCCTCGATCATGTGCGCGTCGCCGCCCATGAGCTCTTTGATACGCTCTTTGTCTTCGTCGGTCGATTTCTTCACGCTGGTGCCGACGATCTCGAGGCCCACGGCCTGCAGCGCCGCGACGACCGACCACGACTTCACGCCGCCCGTGATGAGCAGGACCCGTTTACCGGCGAGCCGCGCCGCGTAGGCCTCCAAATCGCGCCACGCGCGCGCCTCTTCGCGGGCCACGACGCTTTCGACGCGCTCGAGTAAGCCGGCCGGCGCGCCTCGCTCGACCAGCAGCCGCGCGATGTTGCGGAGGCAATCGGTCGTATCCCCGATGCCGTAGAACGAACCCTCGAAGAACGGAATATCGTAGCGCTCGTGCATCTTGCGCGCGACGTTGATCATCGCTTTGGAGCAGACCATGATCGCCGCCCGCGCCCGGTGCGAGCAGGCGATGTCGTGGTAACGCGCGTCGCCGGAGATGCAGGCCAGAACGCGAATTCCCAGTTCGTCGAGCAGCGGCTTGATCTGCCACAGCTCGCCGGACAGGTTGTACTCGCCGATGATGTTGATGTCGTAGGGCGTCGTGTACGCGGGTTCCTCGGTGCCGATCACGTGTTCGAGCAACGCTTCTCCCGCGAGTTTGTTGCCGAGGTTCTTGGGGCCGGCGAAGCCCGGCGCCAAGATCGGCACGACTGGCTTCCCGAACCTCACGGCAGCCGCTTTGCAGACGGCTTCGACGTCGTCTCCGATCATGGCCGGCACGCAAGTTTGGTACACGAACACCGCCGGCGGATCGTACTTCTCGAAGATTTCCTTGATCGAACGATAGAGGCGCTTCTCGCCGCCGAAGACGACGTCGTTCTGATCGATATCCGTCGTGAAGCTCGTCCGGTAGAGTTGCGATCCCGACGATTTCGAACCACGGCCGTCCCAGGAATTGCCTTCGCAGGCGATCGGACCGTGCACGAGGTGGGCGACGTCCGTGATCGGCTGCAGCGCGATCTTCGCGCCGTCGAACGCGCAGCCGCCGGCCGCCGCACCGGGCGCGAGCGCTTTGGTGCAGCCTTTCTTGCGGGCTTTCTCCGGCTTCGCCTGGTTCGTCGGGCACCCGGGCTCGTCGAACACCGCTTGGATCCTGCTCGAGAGCGTGCTCATCGCGGGTGCCGCGTCACCGGATGATGTCGAAGCTGAAATCGGTCACGCCGGGAACGTTGGTGGTCCGGTCGATTTCGTCGAAGACCTTATCGAGAAGCGTGACCAGTACGTTGAGACCGCCCTGGTAGCCCCATAACGGATAGCGATGGTGATGGTGCCGGTCGAAAATCGGAAAACCCATGCGGATCAAGGGGATGCCCGTATCGCGCTCGAGGTACTTCCCGTACGTGTTGCCGATGAGGAAGTCGACCGGCTCCGTGAACAGCAGCGACCGCATGTGCCAGAGGTCCTTGCCGGCGTAGACGTGACCGCCCGCTCCGAACGGCGAGCTCTCCAGGAGCTCTCGCATGCGCGCTTCCCACGTGTGGCCGCCGTTGGTCGCCAGGACGTGCACGGGCTCCGCGCCGAGTTCCAATAAGAAACCGGTGAGCCCCAGACACAGGTCGGGATCGCCGTAGATCGCGAACTTCTTGCCGTGCAGGTGCGCGCTGGAGTCCGCGATCGCATCCACGAGCCGGCCGCGCTCCTTGGCGAGTTCGTCGGGAATCGCTTTGCCGGTGATCCGCGCGATCTCCATCAGGAAACGGTCGGTCCCCGCGACGCCGATCGGATGGTTGAGCGCGACGACTTCTTGGCCGGTGCCCGCGACGTACGCCAAGGTCTTCTCCGTGCAGAACTCCTGCAGCGAAATCGTCGCTTTCGCGTGGATTGCGTCTGCCGTCTCGCGTAAGGTCGTTCCGCCGTCGTACATCCGGAACTCGCCGTCGCTCGGCGTATCCCAGACGTCGCTCGTATCGGAGAGGATCGTGTACTCCACGCCCATCAGGCCGAGGATGCGCTTGAGCTCGCGCAGATTGCCGATCGCGTTGCCGTCGAACCCGCCGATGACGTTGATCTTCTCATTCGGCACGCGCTCGAGCACGGGCGCCGTCTTCGCCTTGCCGCCCCAGAAGTGTTCGAGGATCCCCTTGAGGACGTTATCGTAACCGGTGACGTGGCTGCCGACGAACGCCGGCGTGTGCGCGAACGGGACGTCGAAGTCTTCCGGGACGGATCCCTTTTCCTTCGCGCCCTTGATGAAGGCGTTGAGGTCGTCGCCGATCACTTCGGCCATGCACGTCGTCGACACCGCGATCATCTTGGGCTTGTACATGTTGTACGCGTTGGCGAGCCCCTCGACCATGTTCTTGAGGCCGCCGAACACGGCGGCGTCTTCCGTCATCGACGACGAGACGCACGACGTGGGCTCCTTGAAGTGGCGCGAGAAGTGGCTGCGATAGTAGGCGACGCAGCCTTGCGAACCGTGCACGAAGGGCAGCGTGCCCTCGAAACCGGCCGCCGCGAACACCGCGCCGAGCGGCTGGCACGCCTTCGCCGGATTGATCGTCAGCGCTTGTCGCGCGAAGTTGAGCTCGCGATACTCGGACGACTTCGTCCATTCCGCGACGCGCGTCACTTCGTCGTCCGCGACCGGGTTCTCGAAATCGCGCTTCTTGGTCTCGAACATCTCCTTGTATTCCGGTTCGCGGAATAACTCGAAGTGGTCGAGGACGCGCTCGGTATTCTGGCTCATCGAAACTCCTACGTTGCCGATCGGCGAATCAGGCGGCTGGGTGGGACGAAGCGGCGGACTCTCGTTTCCAGGGCGGCTTCGTCAGGCGCCAGACCGGCGCGTTGATCGCCATGTCCATGTCGCGCGCGAAGATCGGGAAACCGTCGTATCCGTGGTAGGGCCCGGAATAGTCCCAGGAGTGCATCTGACGGAACGGGACGCCCATCTTCTGGAAGACGTACTTCTCCTTGATGCCCGAACCGACGAGATCGGGCTGGACGCGCGCCACGAACTTCTCGAACTCATAGCCGGTCACGTCGTCGTAGATCAGGGTTCCGTCTTTGATGTAGTGCGTGGTGCGCTGGTAATCGTCGTTGTGGCCGAACTCGTAACCGGTGCCCACGACCTCCATGCCGAGGTCCTCGTACGCGCCGATCACGTGCCGCGGACGTAAGCCGCCCACGAACAGCATCACCTTCTTGCCGGCCAGGCGCGGGCGGTACTTCTCGATCGTCGCCGTCATCAGGGCCTGGTACTTGGCGATCACGCGCTCGGCGCCGTCTTTGATCTTCTCGTCGAAGTGGCTCGCGATCTGGCGCAGCGACTCGGCGATCTTGGTGGGTCCGAAGAAGTTGTACTCGACCCACGGGGTGCCGTACTTCTCTTCCATGTGGCGCGAGATGTAGTTCATCGAGCGGTAGCAGTGCAGCACGTTGAGCTTGGCTTTGGGAGTCGCTTCGAGTTCCGCGAGGCTTCCGTCACCCGACCATTGCGCGATCACGCGTAGGCCCATTTCTTCCAAGAGGATGCGCGAGGACCAGGCATCGCCGCCGATGTTGTAGTCGCCGATGATCGCGACGTCGTAGGGCGAACCTGCGAAGGGCAACGGCTCGCCGGCGTGCTTGTCGAAGACCCAGTCGCGAATCGTGTCGTTGGCGATGTGGTGCCCGAGCGATTGCGAGACGCCCCGGAAGCCTTCGCAGCGCACCGGGACGATCGTCTTCCCACCGTACTGCTTGGATTTGGACTTGGAGACCGCTTCGATGTCGTCGCCGATGAGACCGATCGGGCACTCCGACTGGATCGTGATGCCTTTGTTGAGCGGAAAGAGCTCTTCGATTTCGTCGACGATCTTGGCGAGCTTCTTGTCGCCGCCGAAGACGATGTCTTTCTCCTGAAAATCCGAGGTGAACTGCATCGTGACGAACGTATCGACGCCGGTCGTCCCGATATAGTAATTGCGCCGGGAACCCCACGAATACTGGCCGCAGCCGACGGGACCGTGGCTGATGTGGACCATGTCCTTGATCGGACCCCACACCACGCCTTTGGAACCCGCGTAGGCGCAGCCCCGGATCGTCATGACGCCGGGAATCGATTTGATGTTGGACTTGACGCCGCAATCGGGCTTGCCCGCTTCGTACGTTCCCAGATGCTTCGCACGCCGCTTGGCGGTCGTCGCGGGATAGACTTCCAGAACTTCGTCGATCAGCGCCTTGTTGCGGGCCTTGACGTCTTCGGGGGTGTCCCCGGTCGCGATACTCATCGTTTCCTACTCTCAATATGACGGGCGCCGTAGCGCGCGTCGGCGCTCAAGCGATGGCGAGCTCTTCGGCGGTCTTGCCCACGAGCGACTCGTCGATGGGCTTGATGATGCCGTGCTCCATCAGCATCTCCTCGAGCTCGTCCATCGAGATCGGGGTGGGGATGATGCCCTTGCCCGCGTTGTCGTGGATCCGGCGCGCGAGCGTGCGATAGTGCTCGGCTTGCTTCGATTCGGGCGCGTACTCGATGACGGTCATGCGGCGCAGCTCGGCGTGCTGCACGACGTTGTCGCGCGGGACGAAGTAGATCAACTTGGTGCCGAGCTTGGCGGCCATCGCCTCGGCGAGCTCGAGCTCTTTGTCGGTTTGCCGTTCGTTGCAGATCAGCGCGCCCAGACGCACGCCGCCCGAGTTCGCGTACTTCAGGATGCCCTTGGAGATGTTGTTGGCCGCGTACATGGCCATCATCTCGCCGGACATCACGATGTAGATCTCCTGCGCCTTGTTCTCGCGAATCGGCATGGCGAAGCCGCCGCAGACGACGTCGCCCAGGACGTCGTACGAGACGTAGTCGATGTCTTCATACGCGCCGTTCTCTTCGAGGAAGTTGATCGACGTGATCACGCCCCGGCCGGCGCAGCCGACACCGGGTTCGGGGCCGCCGGACTCGACGCAGCGGATGTCGCGGTACCCGACCTTCATCACCTGCTCGAGTTCGAGGTCCTCGACGCTGCCCTGTTCGGCGGCGAGGCTCAGGATCGTGTCCTGCGCCTTGGCGTGCAGGATCAGCCGCGTGGAATCCGCTTTTGGATCGCAGCCGACGATCAGGATCCTTTGTCCCATTTCGGCGAGCGCCGCGAGCGTGTTCTGCGACGTCGTCGATTTGCCGATGCCGCCTTTGCCGTAAAATGCGATCTGCCGCAATTTGGCCATGAATGTTCTCCTCTTGCTCCTGGAAGGTGGGCTGCGGGCGAGATCGCCGCTCGCAACGGACGTCATTCAAATACTATGTCACTAAGAATAACGTGGCCGGGTGCGAATCGCATTCGACAACGGGCCGACGGTGTTCGCTCCGGCTTGGTCCGAGCGGCCCACACGCTAACGTAAGCTAGATTATTCAGATTGTTCCGTTCGATCTGTGCTCTCTACTCACAACAGCGTGGAATCGGCGCGGACGGTTCGTACGGTAATTAAATTCAGAATTTCATTCACTTTCCTAACAACGCTGGCGTCCGTTCCAATGCTGTTAGCATGTGCTCGATCGTTTGACCGAATGGCCCGTGGCATCTCGGCCCCGCACCGGCATGATGGAACCGCGGAAGTGACGATGTGATAAACCTCAACGTTATCCAAACGCCGGGCAACGGCGGAGCGCCGGGTTGCGGCACGCGTGGCGGCGGCGGCAAAGCGAGTTGCGGTTCGGCCGGCGGTGCGAGCGAATTCGCGCCCGAGGTCTGGGAGAAGATCAAGAACCATCCCTGCTATAGCGAAGAGGCGCATCACCATTTCGCGCGCATGCACGTCGCCGTGGCGCCGGCTTGCAACGTCCAGTGCAACTACTGCAACCGAAAGTACGATTGCGCCAACGAATCGCGCCCCGGCGTCGTCAGCGAACGGCTCACGCCCGAACAGGCGGCCAAGAAAGTCCTAGCGGTGGCGGCCGCGATCCCGCAGATGAGCGTGCTCGGGATCGCGGGACCGGGCGATCCGCTCGCCAATCCCGAAAAGACCTTCAAAACCTTCGAGCTGATTTCGAAGGCCACGCCCGGCATCAAGTTGTGTCTGTCGACCAACGGTCTGATGCTGCCCGACCACGTCGAGCGCCTGGCGGAGCTCGGAATCGACCACGTCACGATCACGATCAACATGGTCGACCCCGAAATCGGCGCCAGAATCTATCCCTGGATCTTCTACGGGCACACGCGATATACGGGCGTCGAAGCCTCGCGGATCTTGAGCGACCGGCAACTGCTGGGCCTCGAGATGCTGACCGCGCGGGGCATCCTCTGCAAGATCAACTCCGTGATGATTCCCGGGGTCAACGACGAACACTTGGTCGAGGTGAACCGCGCCGTCAAAGCGCGCGGCGCTTTCCTGCACAACATCATGCCGCTCATCTCCGCGCCCGAGCACGGCACGGTGTTCGGATTGGAAGGACGGCGCGGCCCCTCGGCGGCGGAGCTCAAGGCCCTACAAGACCGGTGCGAAGGCGATCTCAACGTGATGCGCCATTGCCGGCAATGCCGCGCGGATGCCGTCGGCATGCTCGGCGAGGACCGGAGCGCCGAGTTCGCGACGGACAAGATCATGGCACTCGAGGTCGCGTACGACCCGGCGCAGCACGAGGCATATCGAGCTGCCGTCGAGGACGAACGCGCGGCCAACGCCGCGGCCCGCCAGGCCGAACTCGCAGCGCTCGCCGGCGACCGCGCCGGCCTGCGGGTCCTCGTCGCGGTCGCGACCAAAGGCGGCAACCGCATCAACGAACACTTCGGTCACGCCAAGGAGTTCCAGGTCTACGAGCTCAGCACCGCCGGCGCGAAATTCGTCGGGCACCGGCGGGTGGATCTGTACTGCCAAGGCGGATACGCCGAAGAGGACGAGCTCGCGACGATCGTGCGCGCGATCAACGACTGCCACGCCGTCTTCGTCGCGAAGATCGGCGGTTGTCCGCGCGACGCGCTCCGCGCGGCCGGCATCGAACCCGTCGAGGGCTACGCGCTCGAGTTCATCGAGCCTTCCGCGCTCGCGTGGTTCGCGCAGTATCTCGGCAAACTACGGAGCGGTGAAGTGGAGCACGTCGCGCGCGGCGACGCGGCCATCCGTCAAGGCGCGTTCACCGCCGCATAACGCAAGGAGATTCAGGAGTCTTACAATGGCCTATAAAATCGTAGCGTCGCAGTGTACGGCATGCTCGGCATGCGAACTGGAGTGCCCCAACGTGGCGATCACGCCCAAGAACGGCACCTACGTGATCAATCCCAAGAAATGCACCGAGTGCATCGGATATTTCGAAACGCCGCAGTGCGTGGCGGTGTGCCCGGTCGAGCTCACCTGCATCATCGATACGTCGGTGCCGCGCTATCAGCCCAAGGCCTGAGCGCGGCGACGTGGCGATCGAGATCACGCCGGCGGCCGAGAAGTTCATTCGCCGCATCGTCCGTTTCGCGGGGCTCCCGGACGGAGCCGGCTTTCGTTTGACCGTGAGCCCGGGCGGCTGCGCCGGGCTGGGCTCGGAATTCGACGTTCTCTCCGAACCGCCACCCGGCGATACGCGCTACGAGTACAACGGGCTCACCTTGTTCTTCCCGCCGGAGACGCGCGAACTCTTGGAGGGCGCCACGATCGATTGCACCGACACGCCGGCCAGTTCGGGGCTCGTGTTCCGGGCGCCCAAGGGCGCGGCAGCGGCGTGCGCCCCCGAGCCGAGTTCGACGGTCCGCTTGGTGACGCTCGGCATGCCGCCGGGCAGCGCGGGGTAGCGCGATGGCCGGTGCCGAGGTTCTCGTGCCCGAGCGCGAGCGCGCGGACGGCGCGCAGTTCGCGGCCGCCGCACGGGACTGCGAAGAATGAAGGTCGCGCGCGACAGCGACGTCGTCGAACTCGATGGGCCGCCGGCCTTCGAGTTCGGCGCGCGGGTTCGTTCGCGGTATACGATCCGCAACGACGGGACCTTCCCGGGCAAGGACATCGGCGCGCTCCTCGTCACCAAAGGCGACGAGGGCTACGTGGTCAGCATCGGCACGTTCCTTCAGCAGTTTTATATCTACGGAGTCGATTTCCCGGCGCGCGGCTATCGCGTCGGCATGAAACGCCGGGAACTCGAAGACGTTCCGGTCGCGCGATGATCGAGCCGGCACTTCCGAAGTTCCAGTGGGGCCAGCGGGTGTGCGCTGCCGTCGAGCTCTACAACGACGGATCGTTTCCGGATTTCCCCGAGGCGGCGCTACTCGTTCCGGCCGGCGAAAGCGGCGAAGTCGTTCAAGTCGGCTCGCATACGGAGTCGAATCGCTTCGTCTACATGGTGGAGTTCGGACCCGGGCGCGTCGTCGGCTGTTTCGAGGAAGAGCTCGCGTTCGCATGATCGCCGACCTGCCGCACCTCAACGAGTTCGAACGCAAGCAGATCGAACGCGCCCTCGCACGGCGGACGCGCTACCGGTACGTTCGCCCCACGCTGCGCTTGACCCCGGACGGCATCTTGATCGAGAGCCCGTGCTGTTCGCGACGCGTCGACGCCGCGGGCGGCACGGTCGACATCGCGCTGCTGCAACGCGCGAAATCGGGAGCGTGGCGCCTGTACCGGCGCGACCACGCCGCCGCGAAATGGAAGCTGCACGGACCGCACGAGCGGTTGAGCGGACTGCTCGATGCGTTGATCGACGATCCGGATCGGCTGTTCTGGCAATGAAGGAGCCCCGATGAAAGTGATGATCCGCAAATCCCCGGAGGGAAAGCTATCGGCGTACATCGCCAAGAAAGATCTCGAGGAGCCGATCGTCGATGTCGAAAAGCCGGAGATGTGGGGCGGGTTGATCACGCTCGCCAACGGCTGGCAGTTGGAGTTACCGCCGCTCGGCGCGGATACGAAGCTGCCCATCACCGTCGAAGCGCGCCGTTTGGCTCGCGCGGGTGAATGACGTGGCGCTGAGCGAAGCCGCGTTGTCGCGTATCGAAGCCGTGCTCGGCGCGCCCGAGGCCGACGCTTCGGAGCTGCGCGGCGTGCGGCGCGACTTCCCGAACCTCACGGTGACGCGCTGCGACGCGTCCGACGTCGGCGTCGAAGAGCCGTTCCGGCGCTATCGCCGCTACGATCTCTACTTGGTGGACGCGAGCGAACACTGCTGGCGCTTCACCGCAGATCCTGACCGCGCCAGCGGCGTCGTCGTCGCGGCGAAGTCATGACCGCGGCCGCGGCGCCGGCTGAAGCGTTAGCCGGCATCCGCAGCGCCCTGGAGCGCGGAATCGCCGTCCCGTATCTCGGCCCCGGGGTCCTTTCCATCGCGGGCGACGCGTGCGCGTTACCGGCTTCGCCGGTCGAGCTCGTGGAGCGCCTGACCGCGAAAGCGGCCGTGCCCCACAAGATCCGCAAGAACCTCACCGCTGCGGCGCAATTCATCGAGAACTTCAAGCACCGCAAGACGGTCAGTGCGGCGATGAGCGCCGCATTCGCCGGGCCGGCCGCCCCGACGGCGCTGCATCGCTATCTCGCCGCGCTGCCGGCGCTACCGCTGCTCGTGCACGCGTGGTACGACGATCTGCCGCAGCAGGCACTGGACGCGCGAGACGATTGGGGCATGGTGCAAGGCGTCAGCCAAGCCGAACACTTCGGCACCTGGGTTCACTACTTCGCGCCCGACGGCACGCCCGTCACGGCGGACCGGGCACGCTGGCCAACGCTCCTCTATCAGCCGTTCGGCTCTATCGCGCCGGCCGCCAATTATCTGGTTTCGGATTCGGACTTCGTCGAAGTGCTCACCGAGATCGATATCCAAACCCCGATCCCCGATGCCGTCGTCGCGCTGCGCGCCGGCAGACGATTTCTGTTCCTGGGCTGCCGGTTCGCGACGCAACTCGACCGGATCTTCGCCCGCCAGATCATGAAGCGCTCGTCGAGCGCGCACTGGGCCGTCTTCACCGGGGAACCGACCCGAAACGAAGCGCGCTTCATGGCGGAGCTGGGCATCGAGCGCGTCGAGGTATCGCTGGAGGAGTTCCTCGCCGCCGTGAGCGACACCGGCGCGGGCGTCGAATGACGTTCGCGCACCGGCCGCGAATGCCGGAACCGGAGAGTTTGAAGCGACGATGGATAGGGACACCGTGGAAACGACGGCCGGCGAAACGTCACTGTTCGAGCGCATCGGCGGCGCGACGACGGTCGACCGTCTGGTCGAAGCGTTCTATGCTCGCATCGAAGCCTTCCCTGACGCGGGCACGATCCGGGCCATGCACCGCCCCGACCTTGCGCGCACGAAGGATATCCTCAAACGGTATCTGACGGAGTGGACGGGCGGGCCGCCGGTGTACTCGGTGGAGCGGGGACATCCGCGCCTGCGCCGGCGGCACCTCCGCTTCTCGATCGGCGAAGCGGAACGCGATGCGTGGCTCGCGTGCATGACCGGCGCCCTCGAGGAGACCGTTGCAGACGCCGAAGCGCGCCGTCAAATCCTCAGCGACGTCACGAGTCTCGCGGACTGGATGCGCAACCAGCCCGGCAACCCGCACGACCTCGGCGAAGCGCACGCGTCCAACTGCCGCACCACGCTCGTACAGATCACCGAGATTTAGGTAGCAGGCCGCGCGTCTAGCGCAAGCGCGAAACGACTCGAAAACGGGCGTGCTGCGGTTTGCGCGCGACCGGTGTCTCGCCCTGCGCTTCGCCGGAAGCCGTGATTTCGAAGCGGCATTCGTTACCGCCGCGCGCGAGCGACTCCGTCTGGCGAACCTCCGGCGCGACCGTATCTTGCATGATCGTGTGGATGACTTTACAGATCTCCGGGTGCTCGGCAACCGTCAGCGCGTACGGACACGAGTGCTCGTGGATGCGAAAGCCGGTGCTCGTTTTCTCGAAGGAAACCTCAACGCCGGTTTGGCGCAGCAGATCGGTCAGCGCCGCGACGCGCTCGGCGACGGTGCGCTCGCCGGCGCGCGCGCGCAGGCCTTCCGCTTGCCGCCGCGCCATCGAGGTGAAGATCGCCTCGATCGCCGCGTCGCCGCCCGTGGCCCGCACTTCGCGCAAGACCGCGTTGAGCATCCGGTCGTAGAGCTGCGGAAAATATTTCTCTGCCGCACGGGTCAACTTGTACTCAACGGTCGGCTTGGTCTTGCCGCGCCGCACGTGAGAACCCGTAGCCAAACCGTCGCGTTCCATCATGATGAGCTGCTGGCGAACCGCGTTCGTCGAAAGCCCGAACTCGCGTGCTAAATCGAAGGCCGTCGCGGCCCCCAAGCGCCGCAGAGCCACGATGATCTTACCACGAGCCGAATCGAAAAACCGGTCGCTCTGCATCCCCATCCGTGTCTCGACGCCTAAAAACAAACCGCGCTCACAATCACATTTTACCGACTGCGCGGACGTTATCAGAGGCAAAAACCAGTGTCAATGGCCTCATGAAGTAGGAAACAGCCGTGGCTCTTATGCTAACGTGAGACGACGCGATGACGGGATCGTGCGGGCAAAACAAGCGTTTCTCTAATCGCACGTGATAATTGGGCGCTCCGAAATCGGCGGTGCGTTACGCGGAGTCGTCGCGAACGTAGCGATAGCGTGAAAGCGCGTTAAAAGCGATGCGAGCGGCGCCTATGGTCTTCTCTATCTTGGCTATTCCAACGAACTCGCTGCGGCCAGGAGAGACGGTCGATCTGACCGGGACGGATCGGTCGCGATCGCTCGCGCGGGCCCCGTCGCCGAGGCTCACCGCGTGCCGAGCGTTTCCGTTTGAATCTCGAGTCTCAAGGTCACGAGCGCACGAGTCTCACCATCGCGCTCGTCGCACGGATGCGCGAGTGAGTGAAGGTCTCCCCGCTGTCGTGAAGAGATGCCCGGTCATGAAGCATCCTGTGCGCGGTGATCGAGTGCCGGCTGCACGCGATGACCGCGTCGCCCCGCTCGTTGCGGTTGACCCGCGGCCCGTGGCGCTGTAGAGTGATACTGACGTCACTTTCACATCGGAGCGGAGACGAAAGGGCCTGGCATGCGAGCGCGCGAGACGAGATCACCGGCCGAGTCGGGCACGCCGTTGCGCCCGACGGCCAAGGGACGCGCGATGCGCGAGTCGCTGGTCAACGCCGCGACCGAACTCTTCGCCGAACTGGGATACGAACAGACGCGGGTCACGGACGTCGTCACGCGGGCGAACACGTCGCACGGAAACTTCTACCGGCACTTCAAGGATAAAGACGAGATCTTGCTGGCCGTCCTGGAGCCGCTCATCAAAGAGGTGCGCGGCAGTTCCCGGGCTCGCACCGGCGCGGCCAAGGCCGGCCTCCCGACGGAGGCGGAACTCTGCGAACGGAACATCGACTTCTTCCGCGTCTACGCGAAACACCGGCGGCTGCTCCGGGTGATGCGCGAGGCCGCGTCGCGCGGCGGGTCGGCTTCGTCGTTCCTGAAGCTGTGGCTGGAACAGCGCGAATTCTTCATCACACGCACCGAGCGTTGGCTCGCCGGCTTGCAAGCGCGAAAGCTGATCTCGCCCGCCATTTCGACGCGCATGCTGGCGGAAGCGCTCGGCTCGATGACCGAACAGTTGGCCTACGTCTCGATCGGACTCGCACCGCGCAAGAAGCCGCTCAAGGAAATAGAAGAGCTCGGCCGGACTTGCGGCCGCATCTGGTATCTCGCGATCGCAGGCAAGGAATGAAGCTCGAAGCCGCGACGATCGACCTGCTCGACGTGGCCCTCTTCACCGAACGGCGCGAACACGAGGCGTTTCGGACGCTCCGCCGCGACGATCCGGTGCACTACAATCCCGAACCGAACGGTCCGGGTTTTCACGCGGTCATGCGTCACGCGGACGTGCTGGAGGTCGTGCGCGACCCCGCGCGCTTCTCGAGCGCATCGGGCACGCAGATCGCCGACGCGCGCGCGGAGGGAACCGGCTTTCCGAGCCTTCACAATGCCGATCCGCCGTTGCATGGGAAGCTGCGCGAGATCGGGCTGCCGGGCTTTCGAAAAAAACGACTCGACGAAATCGAGCCCTACGTCCGGCGCACGGTGCGCGCGTTGCTCGACGCCACGCCCGTCGCCGAACCGTTCGATTTGGTCGAAGCGGTTTCGGTGAAGTTGCCCATGACCGTCATCTCGGACCTCATGGGCTTCCCGGCCGAACTGCGCGACGAAATCGTCCTGCGCGCGAACACGATGAGCGATACGGGTGCGACGCCGGCCGAGAAGGGCCGCGCCCGCGATTGGCTCTTCGCCGCATTTCACGAGCTCGCCGCGAAGCGCCGCGCGTGCCCCGCAGACGATCTCGCAAGCGAACTCGCGCGCGGCCGCCTCGACGGCGAACTTCTGACCGACGCGCAACTGGACCCATACTTCATGGTGCTCACCGTCGCGGGCAACGAAACGACGCGCAACCTCATCTCCGGCGGCTTCGAAGAGCTCTGCGCGAACCCGGACGATTTCGAACGCCTGCGGCGCGATCCGGCGCTCGTTGCGACGGCGGTCGAAGAGATGGTACGCTGGGTCTCTCCGATCGTGCAGATGCGGCGCACCGCGACCGAGGACTGCGAGATAGCGGGCGTGCCGATTCGCGCGGGCGCGAAGGTCGTCGCCTATTTCGCTTCCGCGAACCGCGACGAACGCGAATTCCCGGACGCCGATCGCTTCGACATCGCGCGCCGTCCCAATTTTCACGTCGGCTTCGGGCAGGGGCCGCACTTCTGCATCGGCGCGCACCTCGCGAAACTCGAATCGCGCGTGTTCTTCGAAGAGCTCGTCGCACGGTTCAGCCGCTTCCGCGTGCACGGCACTCCCGAACGGCTCGCGTCCTTCTGGTTCGCGGGAACGACGAAGCTGATCGCGGAGTGGTCGTAACGGATGGCGCGCGTGCTCGTCACCGGCGCGTCGAGCGGCATCGGCGCGGCGACCGCCTCGGCCTTGCGTGAAGCGGGCGCCGAGATCGTCGAACTCGACGTGCGTCCGCGCGGCGCGGCGCTGGGATGCGATCTCGGCGACCCGCGCGACGTCGCTCGCGTCGCGGAATCGATCGACGCGCCGCTCGATGGGATCGCGCACGTGGCGGGCGTTCCCGGAACGTTCCCGCCCGAGCGCGTGCTCGCGATCAACTTCCTGGGCCCGCGGCTCCTCACGCAATTGCTGCTGCCGAAAATGCGCGCGGGCGGCGCGATCGTTTTCGTTTCCAGTATCGCGTCGCATCGCTGCGCTTGGCGCGACGACGAGTTGCGCGCGGTGGCGGACGAACCCACGTGGGACGCCGCGACGGCGCACCTCGAACGCCACGCCTGTGACGGCGCGGCCGCTTACGATCTCTCGAAACGCTTGCTGCTGTTCGGCTTACCGGAATTCGCCGCTATCGCAGCGGAGCGCGGCGTCCGCGTCAACCTCGTGAGCCCGGGTCCCGTGGAAACGCCGATCCTCGACGACTTTCGCACGACGATGGGCACGACGCGCATCGATGCGGCCGCGCGACTGGCCGGCCGTCACGGACGGCCGGCTGAGATCGCGGCGGCGATCGCCTTTCTCCTGGGGCCCGGCGCGAGCTGGGTCAACGGCGTCGACCTCGCCGTGGACGGCGGACTGACCGCGCTGCGGCGAGCCACCGAACTGCGCTCCGCGACGTAACGCGCCCGCTACGAGATCCGGCGCACCGTCCCCGCGGCGCCGTCGATCTCGATCTGCGCACCGTCGGGAATCGTCGTCGTCGCGTTGGGAAACGAGACGACGCAGGGAATATCGAGTTCGCGGCTGACGATCGCCGCGTGCGAGAAGGCTGCGCCCACATTGCACACGACACCCGAGATCGAGAGGAACAGCGGCGTCCAACTGGGATCCGTGATCGGCGCGATCATGATGTCGCCGGGTTGCAGCGCTTCGGGCGCCGAGGGGTCGAGCACGACGCGCGCGCGGCCGACGGCCTTGCCCGGCGAGCCCGACACCGCCGTTACCGTCTCGCCGACGGCGAGTTGCGCGCGCGCGCCGTTCGTGCGGCGTTCCCAGGACCCCAGCGGCGGCGGATCGCCGACGACGACGAACGGCGGAACCAGATCGAAGAGCGCGAGGTAGCCGCGCTCGCGCTCGGCGAGGGTCGCGCGGAAGGGCAGCGGATCGCGCGCGAAATCTTCGAGCTCGTCGCGCACCAGCATGAAGACCTGCGCGGGCGATTCCAGCGCGCCGCTTTCGTGCGCGCGCCGTCCCAATTCCAGCGCGGCGAGCCGCTGCTCGTGCACGAGCAGCGCGGCGGTCATGCGCGAACGTTCGCGGCCGCGGCTGAAGAGATGCGCGGCGTTCAAGCCGCCCTCGAACTGCGCGAGCACGTCGGGCATCGGCGCCAAGGCCTCGCGCACCGCGGCCGTCGACGCCTCGCGCGCCGCGGCGCGCTTCGCGTTGCCCGCTTCCGGTGCGTCCTGATCGCTCGCGTAACGCAAACGGTCGATCGCCGAGAGCGCGATCTCCGGCTGCGTTCCCCACGTCGGCGAACGCAACTCCCACTCGTTTGGCGCGCGGAAACCCCAGCGCTTGAGGAACGTCGCGAACGCTTCGAGGAAACGGGTCGCGTCCGGGCTGGAGTCGGCGCGCAAGCGCTCGAGTAAACCCGGGATACCGCCGTCGAAGAGTTGCGTGAGCCGGGCGGAGTTCGCCACCATGCGGCCGAGCGGCCACATATCGTAATTAGCGCGCGCCGAATCGACGTCGCCGATGCCGCCGACGAGTTCGAGCGCGAGTTCGGGCCGGCCGATCGCGCCGGCAACCGCGGCCACCGCGCCGAGACCCACGCCGGTCTTCAAACTGACTTCGATATGACGGCACCAGAGGCGCCGGAAAAGGTCGTCGAAGCCGGTGATGCGCGCGACGAGTTCCGCCGCGGTGAGCTTCGTGAGATCCGGCCGCTCGGCGACGATCTTCTCGACGAGGCGGCGTTCCTCGTCGAGCTCGTCGAGGTTCGTGGCGCCGAGCACCTCGCCCACGAGCCACGCGCCGGCCTTTTCGCTATACGCCGGATTCTCGTCACCCGGCCGCGCCTCGGATTCGTACGACGGGATGCCCGGCATGTCGCCGAAATATTGCAGGTCGACGGCCTCGGGCGAAAAGCCGGGAACCCGTACGCCGAAGAGCCGCATCAGCGACATGTTCAGATAGAGATAGCCGTTGAAATTCAACAGCGGATTGTGCGGAACGGCGGCATCGTACAGGTCGTGATCCCAGACGCCGCACTTGACGAACGCGTCGCGCCACCCCGGCTCGAGGTTGTGCAGGAAGCCGACCGTCGCGTTGAGCGGCGTGATCGGATCGGGGAAGACCTCCCCGACGTTCGCGCGACTCGTCAACCGGTAAATCTTCGAAGCCGGATCGTTTTGAATCCATGAGTCCAGGACAGTCGTCATCCGCAACTCCCTCTCGAGACGTAAAGATGACATTGACGTCACAATCATGATATGTCAAGATGGCAGTACCCAGTTATCTGCCCCGAGGAGCGATCTTGCACCCAGGGATCATCGCGGCACGGTGGCCCGAGAAGGCGGCCGTGATCGCCGCCGCGGGCGACGAGCGGCTGACGTACGGCGAGCTCGACCGTGAGTCGCACGCACTCGCCGCCGCTTGGCACGCGCGCGGACTGCGCCGGGGCGACGTGGTCGCGCTCCTGATGGCGAACGCGCCGCACTTCTTCACCGTCGCGTGGGCCGCGCAACGCTCCGGACTCTACTACGTCGCCATTCCGGCCGCCGCCACGCCGGACGACATCGCCTACATCCTCGACGATTCCGAAGCCAAGGCGCTGGTCGTCGACCCCGCGTACGGTGGCACAGCACGCGCGTCCCGCGATCGCCGCACGGCGGGAGGAACGCTTTGGTCGTACGCGACCGGGCCCGCGGCCGGATTTGAGCCGCTGCCTCGCGACCTCGCCGGCCCCGAGCGCTCGCAAGCATCGTACGAGGCGGTTGAAGGCGGGGACATGCTCTACACGTCGGGCACGACCGGCCGGCCAAAAGGCGTGAAGCCGCCCTTATCGTACCTCCCGCTCGGCAACGACCCGCGCCGAACCGAACGCGCGCGGAAGCTCTACGGCTTCGACGAATCGTCCGTCTTCCTGATTCCGGCCCCGCTCTACCACGCCGCGCCGCTGCGTTTCGGCATGACGGCGTTGCGGCTCGGCTGCACGATCGTGCTCTTACCGAAGTTTTTAGCAGAGGCCGCCCTCGAAGCGCTCGTGCGGTACGACGTCACGCACAGCCAGTGGGTACCGACGATGTTCAATCGCCTCCTGGCGTTACCGGCCGAGCGCCGGGCGGCGGCACGCTGCCCCGCGCACCGGGTCGCGATGCACTCCGGCGGCCCGTGTTCGATCGACCTCAAGCGCCGCATGATCGACTGGTGGGGACCGATCCTCTACGAGTATTATTCGGGCAGCGAGAGCGCCGGCTTCACGCAGGTCGACAGCCACGAGTGGCTGGCGCATCCCGGAACGGTCGGAAAACCGCTCGGCTGCACCGTGCACGTCGTCGACGAACGAGGCCGCGAGTTGCCGCCGGGTGAAATCGGCACGATCTATTTCGAGAGCGCGCATCGCTTGACGTATCACAACGATCCGGAGAAAACGAGGGAAGCCGTCGACGCGCGGGGCTGGGCGACGATGGGCGATATCGGATACGTCGACGCGGACGGTTACCTGTATTTGACCGACCGCCGCGCGTTCACGATCGTGACGGGCGGCGTGAACGTCTATCCGCGCGAGATCGAGAACGTGCTCGAAACGCACCCGCGCGTCATCGAAGCCGCCGCGTTCGGCCTGCCCGATGCCGACCTCGGCGAGCGCGTGCACGCGGTGGTGGCGGTCGCTTCGCCGTACGCGGCGGAGACGCTCGCCGAGGAATTACGCGACTACGCGCGCGAACGTCTCGCCGGCTATAAGGTGCCCAAGACGATCGAGGTCTGCGCGGAATTGCCGCACCTGCCGAGCGGGAAGCTCGACAAGCGCGGCCTGCGCGCCCGCACCATCGAGCGCAGCTCCGTTACCGCTTCCTGAGAAAGCACGTCCCATGCAACACGACGCGATGCTCGTTTATCTCTCGATCAAGGGGTTCGCGAAGCCCGAGGCACTCGCGTTCGCGCTCGACGCGGAGACGGCCGCCGTGGAACGCGCCCTCGCAGCGCTCGAAGCCGCGGAACACGCGGAGCGGACGAAGATCGGCTGGCGTTTGCGTGAGAGCGGCAAAGCGGCGGCGGCGCAAGCGCTCGCGGACGAGCGCGCCCGCGTGGCGCCCGGTGAGATGGCCGCCGCGTACGAGCGCTTCACCGTCCTCAACGAGCGCTTCAAGTCGATCGTCACGGCGTGGCAAATCCGGCGCATCGGCGATAGCGACGTTCCGAACGATCATACCGACGCGGCTTACGATGCGGGCATCGTCAGCGACATCCAAGCCGTCGACGCCGAGATCGCGCAGCTGCTCGGGTGGCTCGCGGAGCGAATACCAAGGACGGCGCCCTATCGCCGGCGCTTCGCCCGCGCGCTCGAGAACGCGCAGCGCGGGGAATCGCGCTTCGTCGCGGCGCCGCTCATCGATAGCTATCATACGGTGTGGTTCGAACTCCACGAAGACCTCATTCGACTCAGCGGCACGACCCGCGAAGCCGAAGCCGCCGCGGGACGCGGTGCGTAGTCATCGTGGATGAGATAACCCGCTGTTTCGCGGCGGGGCGTTGGCTGGAGAGCACGGGGCCCGTGTCGATCGTCTCGTCGCCGCTCGACGGCGAGCCGAGCGTCCGGCTCGTCGAAGCGGGCCCCGCCGAAATCGACACGGCGCTCGCCGCCGCGAGCCGTGCGCGGGCCGAGACGGAAGCGCTCGGCATCGAGGCGCGGGCCGCGGTCTTGCGCTCCATCGCCGCCGAACTCGCGGCACGCGCGGCGGAATTCGCGGACACGATCGTCCTCGAAACGGGTTGCCCCGTTCGCCAAGCGGAAGCGATGCAGGTCGGCTCCGCGGTCGCGCTGTTACAGGCCTACGCGACGCTCGTCGAACGGCACGTCTTCGAAGAGATCCGTCCGGGCATGCGCGGCGGGCGCGTGCTCGTCGCGAAGCGTCCCATCGGCGCGAGCCTCGGCATCGTGCCCTGGAACGTGCCGCTGTTCCTCGCCTGCATGAAAATCGGACCCGCCATCGCCGCGGGGTGCCCGATCGTGCTCAAACCCAGTCCCGAGAACGCGCGCAGCGCGGACGCGCTCGCCGGCATCCTCGCGCGACAAGATCTTCCCCCGGGGGCCGTCGCCGTGCTGACCGGCGGCCGCGAACTCGGCCAAACCCTCGTGCAGGATGGCCGGATCGGCAAGGTCAGCTTCACGGGAAGCACGGCCGCCGGCAAATGGATCGCGAGCACGTGCGCCGCGCGGCTCTGCCGTTGCACGCTCGAACTCGGAGGGAAATCCGCCGCCGTCTTGCTCGACGACTTCGACCTCGACAAGCACCTCGACGACTTACTGCCGGCCATGCTGCAAAATAACGGCCAGGTGTGCGGCGCACAAGCGCGCGTGCTCGTTCCCAGCCGCTATTTCAGCGCCTGGACGCACGCGATCGCGGACCGCTTCGACGCGCTCGTCGTCGGCGATCCGCGGCAGCACGCGACGGACGTCGGCCCCCTCGCGACCGCACCCCAAGTCGCGCGCATCCGCGACGTCGTCGCATCGGCGGTCGCTGCCGGCGCGCGCCCCGCTACCGTGCGCCGGGTACTCGCCGGCGTACCGCGTGGCGGCAACTACGTCGCGCCCACGTTATTGGTCGACGTGCGGCCCGACATGCGCGCGGCGCGCGAGGAGATGTTCGGACCCGTCATCGTCGCGCTACCGTACGCGTCGGAAGAGGACGCCGTCGCGCAGGCGAACGATTCGCCGTACGGTTTGTCGGGCTCGGTCTGGTCGGCCGACGCGGAGCGCGCGACCGCGGTGGCGCGCGGCTTGCGGACGGGAACGGTCGGCATCAACTCGCGTAAGATCCTCGACTTCGGCAGCCCGTTCGGCGGCCTGCGCGAATCGGGTATGGGTCGCGAACTCGGCCCCGAGGGCATCGACTCGTATTTGGAGTCCACGTCGATCCTCGTGCCGGCATGAACGGACCGGCGGGACGCATCGACTTCGCGGGTGCGGTCAACTTTCGCGACATCGGCGGTTACGATGCCGGGCCGGGCCGGCGCGTGCGAACGGGCCGCGTGTACCGTTCCGATAATCTTTCGGGACTGAGCGAAGCCGACCTCGAACGCTTCGCGCCGCTCGGCATCCGGACCGTTATCGATTTTCGCGTCCCCTTCGAGCGCACCCACAAGCCAAACCGGTATCCGGCCGGCCACTCGATGCGGGTCGTCGATCTCGGTTTCGTGCCTTCCGGCGGTGTCGCGATGCTCCACGGCATCGCTTCGGGCGCGCTCGGTGCCGACGACGTCGTCGCACGGGTCGTCGCGCAATACCGCTCGTTCGTCACAGAACATCAAGAGGTGTACCGTCGCGCGCTCGCGTGCCTGCTCGAGCCCGACAACCTTCCCGTGCTGATCCATTGCACGAGCGGAAAGGACCGCACCGGTTTCGCGATCGCGATGCTGCTCGCAGCGCTCGGCACGTCGCGCGAGACGATCATACGCGATTTCACGTACTCGAACGACCACCGCCACGACATCAGCAACCTCTTCACCACCGCGACGCGACCCGGCGTGCAAGACGTGCTCAGCTCCGTGCGGCCCGCGTATATCGAAGCGGCCTTCGCGCAGATCGAGGAAAGTTACGGGAGCGTCGAGACCTACCTCGCGCAGGCCCTCGGGATCGACGCAGCCGTGCGTTCCCGATTGATCGAGACCTTGACCGAACCGGTCACGGACGTTCCCGGCTAGCCGGGACTCGCTTCGCGAGACCAGGCCTTCAGTACGGCAACATACGGATCGGCCGCGACGGCCACCGTCTCGACGCTTCCGAGATATACGTCGCCCGTGCGCCCGTCGATTGCGATGCGCGTGCCTTCGGGATACGTGACGCCCGCGATTTCAAACGAATCGGCACCGACCGCGAGCGTCTCCACACCGCAGACGGCCGGAATGGCCCATTCGCGCGCGACGAGCGCGGCGTGGCTCATCTGGCCGCCCAGCGCCGTGACGATACCCGCTGAGACTCCCATGCCGTGGATGTCGGCGGGCGAGGTCTCGTTGCGGACCAGGATGATCGGTTCGCCGTCTTCGGCGCGCGCGACGGCGCGATCCGGGTCGAGGATTGCGATGCCCTCGGCGATGCCGGGCGAGACGCCGATGCCGCGACCGAGCGCGGCGTCGCTCGTAGCGATCCGGCGTTCGCCGGCGTCGCCGTCACTCAGTAGCTCCGGCGGGACGCGCGCCAACGCGCCGGCCCGCGTCAGCTCGAAGCGAGGGTCTTCCGCGAGTTCGACGGCGATCCGCGCGGCCGCACGCGGCGAGCGCTTTCCGGGGCGTGCCTGCAGAATCCAGAGGCGGCCGCTCTCGATCGTGAACTCGACGTCGCACATATCGCGATAATACCGTTCGAGCTTATCGACGGCCGCGCAGAGGCTTTCATACACGGCGGGCAACGTTTCCCCCAGTTCGCGCAGGGGCCGGCTACGATGCGTTCCGGCAACCACATCTTCCCCTTGCGCGACGGCCATGAAATCGCCGCAGGCTCCGGGCGCGCCGGTTGAGGGATCGCGCGAGAACACGACGCCCGTGCCCGACTCCGCATCGCGATTTCCGAACACCATCGCTTGGATCGTGACCGCCGTGCCCGCGCCTTCGTCGAGCCGTTCGTGCTGCCGGTAGAACTTCGCGCGCGGGCTGTACCACGACCGGAACACCGCATCGACGCACATCTCGAGTTGCGCGAACGCGTCGTCGAAGCGCTCGCCCACGGCCGCTACGATGGTATCGTGGCGCCGCGCGCAGGCTTCGACGGTGGCCGCCTCGTCGTATGCGGCGAACTCGATGCCGAGCACGATGGTACCGAACATTTTCAAGAACCGAGAATAACTGTCGAGCGCGAACGAACGTAACGCCGGTCGCGCGTGCAGCGCTTCGAAGACGTCGCGCGTGAACCCGACGTTGAGGACCGTGTCCATCATCCCGGGCATCGAAACGGCCGCTCCCGAGCGAACGCTGAGCAACAACGGGTTCGCCGGATCGCCGAACCGGCGTCCGAGGTCTGCTTCGACCCGCGCGAGCTGCTCGCGAATGCCGCGCCGCAGCGCGTCGTCCAAGCCGTATTTCAGGAAGCGTTCGCACTCACCGGCGGCAATCGTGAAACCCGGAGGCGTCGGAATGCCGAGCCGGGTCATCGCCCAGAGGCTCGCGCCCTTTCCACCGATGAGCCGCACGACCTCATCGTGCGAGCCCAGGTGCGGGTGGTCGAACGGGTAGGCCGCGCAACGCTCGGCGCCGCGCTCAGCCGGGACCGAAGACATCCGCGGCGACCGCCGCCGAACCCACGAATGAAAGTGACATCACTATCATTTATGCGCCGGCCGGCGCGCACCTGCCCGCCGCCGGCGTTCGGACTCGCACGCGGCGGAGCGCCAGCCGGTCAACGACCGGCGACGTCGACGATCGCCTTCGCAAAGGCTCGCGGCGCTTCTTGAGGCAGGTTATGTCCCACGCCGCCCGCGACCAACCGATGCTCGTATGTGCCCGAAAATTTGCTGCGGTACGCGGCGGCGGGCGCGTGCGGCGCGCCGTTCGCATCGCCTTCCAACGTGATCGCGGGAACCGGGATGACCGGCCCGGCAGCGAGCCGGGCCTCGAGTTCGTCGTACCGGCGTTCCCCGTCGGCCAACCCGAGCCGCCACCGGTAATTGTGAATGACGATCGCCGCATAATCGGGGTTGTCGAACGACGCCGCCGTGCGCTCGAACGTCGCGTCGTCGAAGTCCCACTTCGGTGAGGCGATCCGCCAGATGAGCTTGCCGAAATCGTGCCGGTACTTCGCGTATCCGAGGGCGCCGCGCTCGGTCGAGAAATAATATTGGTACCACCACTGATACTCGGCGGCGGGGGGCAGGGGCTGTTTGTTCGCTTCGCGGCTACCGAGAAGGTAACCGCTGACCGAGACCAAGGCTTTGCAGCGCTCCGGCCAATTGGCGGCGAGGATGCCGGCCGTCCGGCCACCCCAATCGAATCCGCCGACGATCGCCTTGTCGATCTTCAGCGCGTCCATGAACGCGATCGCGTCGAGCGCAACCGCGCCCTGTTGCCCGTTACGGAACGTGGCGTTCGAGAGAAACGTCGTGCCGCCGCACCCGCGCACGAAGGGCACGAACACACGGAACCCTTGGGCGGCCAGCAGCGGCGCGACGTCGACGAAGCTGTAGATGTCGTACGGCCAGCCGTGCAAGAGAATGACGGGTGGCCCCGCAGCGGGCCCCGCTTCCGCGTAAGCGACGCGGAGAAGGCCCGCATCGACGTACTTCAGCGGGGCGAAGGACGTATGGGTTTTCCCGTATTGTGCCTTCGCGGGAGCGAATGCGCCGAGCTGCAGGGCAGCGACGCTCAGCGCCGTTGCGCCCAAGAAACGGCGGCGCGGATAATCATCGTGCTCGGGCACCACACGTTTACGCATCGACTGCTCTCCTCGACCTGACTCTATCGAATCGTCAGCGTCGAAACTTGCACGCCTGTGCTCACGTCGCGACGGCCGACGTGGCGTCCTTGATCATCTTCGCGATGCTGCTCGAGCGAATGCCGGCTGACACGGGAAGCAGATTGCCGCCTGCGGCCTCGTGCAAGGACGCCCTGACCGTCGCCATCGCATTGGTGTAGAGCGCGGAACCGAGGCTGATGCGCTTGACGCCCGCCGCTCGGAGTTCCGCGACGGACACGACCCCGCTCGCCGGTCCGATGACGACGTTGACGGGCTTCGGCGCGACGGCTCGCACGATCCGGCGGATCGCGTCCATATCTTTGGGATAAGGCGCGTAGAGCACGTCGGCGCCGACTTCCGCGAAGGCGACGAGGCGGGCGATCGCGTCGTCGAGATCGTCGCGCCCGTGCAGAAAATTGTCCGTTCGTCCCGTGAGCACGATCCGGCCCTTCGCCGCTTTCGCCGCATGGCGCACGCGCTCGACGGCGTTGTCGAAGCGGTGGATCGGCTCGTTGGGATCGCCCGTCGTGTCCTCGATCGCGACGCCCGCGAGTCCCGCGGCGATCGCGGCTTCGACCGTCGCGACCGCGTCGGCCGGCTCCGGGCCGAATCCATCCTCCGTATCGCCGTTCACCGGAAGGCCCGTCACCTTACCGATCAGTTCGGCGTTTCGCAAATGCTCGTCACGGCTGACCGCGTGCGCGCCGTCGGGACGCGCCAAGGAAAACGCGATCGCGGCCGACGACGTTCCCAGGGCCTCGAACCCGGCCTCTTTGCACAGCAGGGCCGATAGTCCGTCCCACGGATTCGGCATGACGAAACCGGCCTCGCGCTCGTGAAGCGCGCGGAATTGTTCGTAGAGCGCGGGTTGCGTCATACGGACCGGCGCGACTTGCGCCACTGGGCCGGCGTCGTGCCGCACGCGCGACGGAACTTGTTCGAAAAGTGCGCTTGGTCGGCGAAACCCACGGCCAGCGCGATTTCACTCAGCGGTACGTCCGTTTCGAGCATCAACTTCATCGCCCGGTCGAGCCTGGTTCGAACGATGTGCGCGTGCGGCGTTCGGCCCAGCGTGCGCCGAAACGCGTGCGAGAAGTGAGAACGGCTCAGACCCGCGACTGCCGATAACATCGAAACGGAGATCGATTCGCCGAGCTTCTCGTCGATCGTCTTCATCACGAGGCCGACCTGACGTGCATCCAGGCCGCGCACCCGCTTCGGCGCGAACGCCACCGTGCTCGCGCGGGCGGACCGGACGGAGACGAGCAACGCCCGTCCTTCGGGTGCCGGTAAGGTCACCGATATGGCGCGGTCGCGGCCCCACCTTCCGTTCAGCGATGCCGCAATCGCATCGATAACGGGCTGCAATTCCGCGACGAGCGCCGGGTACGCCGGCGCATCGACTCCCGAGCGCGCGCCGGCGGCCGCGGCGACGTGCCGCGCATCTTCGAACTGGATCATATCGTGGCTTTCCACCCATCGGAGTCGGCCCGGGCCGGTAGCGGCAGGGGCAGTTGGCATGTGCCAGATGGTAGCTGATGGGAAGGGGCCGCCTCCACCGACGATCCACACAGTTTACCGCACAGTTACCGGCCCGTGCTTCCAGTCTGCAAACTACGGACCACGAAAGGCCGGCCGCTTCCGTTACGGAGAAAGCGCTAGGTCGACCGCTCCATCGAAGTCGAGAGACGCGCCATCCGTCGCGAGTTGCGCGATCGTTGGGGCCGGAAGCTGCTCGCGAAGCGCGCGCGTGACGATCTCGTGCGTCGCCCGCTCGTAGTATCCGCGAAAGCCGCCCTTGCCGGCGCACCACGCATCGACGAAACCCATCAGCCGCGCTGCGGTCTGCGGCCGGCCTCCGCGTGCGGCGACGGCGGCCAGATGTTGAATCGCTCGCCAGCCACTATCGAGCTGCTCGAAGCGCGCCAGTTCGAGCGCCTCGCGCGCGGCGGACTCGGCGGCGGCGGTCTCGTCGAGGACCAATCGCGCGGCGGCGAGCTCCGATAATTGCCCGGCGGGATTCTGAGAGCGCGCCCGGGCGTGATCGATGCTCGCTTCGAGCAGCTCCGCCGCCCGTGCGACGTTCCCGTCGCAAAACGCGAAGAACGCTTCCCAATAAAATCGGACGATGGAGTCGTCCTCTCCCAAAGCCGTTCTCAATCGCGCCGCCTCGGCCGAATCGACGCGGGCTTCATCGATGCGCCCCGCGAGAGCGCGAATCAAACAGCGCGCTTGCAGCAGCCGGCCGTATTGACGCGAGCGCTGCATGCGCTCCTGTACGGCGAGTGCGAACGCCCGAGCGATCGAGTCCTCGGCAGCGGGGAACGCCCCGCGCAAGCCCTGCTCCCAGGCGATGTGCGCGTAGAGCGAGATCAGTCCGCGCCGGTCGCCGATGCGTTCGAATAACGGAATGGCCTGCTCGGCCGCCGCGATCACCGCGAACCCGTCGATCGACTGAATGTGCGCGCGCATCACGCGTGCCGCGACGTCCGGATAGCGCGCCGCGTCGATACGAGCCATGGCGGCCGCGACCCAGCGGCGGCATTCGACCCGCCGTTCCGTCGACATCCACAGACCGCGCAAGCCGCCCACGATCCGGCCCGCCAGCAGAGCGTCGTCGTCGTTCGCGGCGTTCAAAGCCCATTCGAGCGCGGCCCGCGCGTTATCGATTTCCGCGCGGAACTCGCGGATCCAGCGGCTGCGGGGAACGTGGGGGTACCGCTCGTCGGCGCGGTCCGCGACCGTTGCGAGCCACGCCGCGTGTGCCCTCGCGAAGGTCGCGAACTCGCCGGCCGCGCGAAGCTCGTTCGCGGCGAACGCCCGAACCGACTCGAGCATCGCGTAACGAACCCGCTCGTCGCCCGGCACGACGCTGAGCAGCGATTTGTCGATCAGGAGCGAGAGCAGATCGGCGACGTCGCGCGCGGGCAAGCGTTCGTCGGCGCAAACGCATTCGGCCGCTTCGAGGGTCACGCCGCCGCTGAAGATGGCGAGGCGCCGCAAAAGCATGCGCTCCTGTCCGCTCAGCAGCTCGTAACTCCAGGCGATCGTCGCGAGCATCGTCTTCTGCCGCTGCGGCAGATCGCGAACCGCACCGGCGATCACGAAATGCTCTTGCAGACGCTGGTTCAACGCGGTGAACCCGAACGTCGGCAGGCGGCTCGCCGCGAGCTCGATCGCAAGCGGAATTCCCTCGAGCCGCCGACAAATCTCCGCGACCGTCGCGAGCCGCTCCTCGGTCAATTCGAGGCGCGCGTCGGCCGCGCGCGCGCGTTCCATGAAGAGGCGAAACGCTGCGTACGTGAAGGATTCTTCGAGGCTTACGGGTGTTTGCGCGGGGGTGCCGAGCGACGGCAAGCGGTAGACGCTCTCGCCCTCGATCCCGAGTCGCTCGCGGCTCGTCGCCAGAATGAGAACGCCGGGACAGGTGCGCAGGATGGTGCCGGCGGCTGCAGCCGCATCTTTGATCACGTGCTCGCAATTATCGAGAATCAGCAAGAGCCTTCGCCCCTTGAGGCGAGCCGCCAGCGACGGCAGCGGATCGGCGACCTGCGCGACCGCAATGTCGAGGACCGATGCGATCGCGCCCGCGACGAAGGCTCCGTCGCCCACCGGTGAGAGGTCGACGAATCAAAGCTCCTCGTGCCGACTCTTGACGAGCTGCCGGGCGACCTCGACGGCGGTGCGAGTCTTGCCGACGCCGCCCGAACCCGTCACCGTCACGAGACGATGCGCCGCCAAGAGCGCGCTGATCTCGCGCATTTCCTCGTCCCGGCCGACGAACGAGGTCAACCGCGCCGGAAGATTGTTACGAGCCGCGCGCTCGTTGCCGGAACCGCTCTGGCGCCCGCGGACGCGCTCCGCGGCTGCTTCGAGTTCGGCGAGATCGCGACCGGAAATGCCCAGCGCTGCTGCCAGCAAGGCGACGGTCTCGCGATACGGCGCCCGGCGCGCGCCGCGTTCCAGGGCGCCGATCGCCGACGCGCTGAGCCCGGCGCGTTCCGCGAGTACTTCCTGAGATACGCCGCAAGCCAAGCGATGGCGCCTGAGGAGGTCGCCGAAGGGCGCCGCCGGCAGCTGAGGTTCCATCGTCGCGGCATCCTCAACGTCGAGTGACCCGGCTCAACGTTGGTTCAGCCGTAGCGGAAATCCTCGATAGCGCTCGCGTTCCAACTACCCATTGTCGACAGCGTTAATTAGAAACACGCGCGTAGCGCGAAGACCAAGACCAACAACGAACCGCATATCTGCGCCGTGAGCAGGACGTTACGCCGCGCTTTGCTCGCGGCTGCTTCGTCGAGCGGTTTTTCGTTCCACGACGACGACGCGGCGCCGTAGAGTCCGGAACCTCTCGTTCGAACGGTGCCGTCGTCGGTCACCGCGATCCCGGCGGCTGCGGCGATCGCGCCGGCGACCTCGTCGAGCGGGAGCGTGTCCGCCGAACCCAAGGTGTTGCTGAACAAGCCGATGCGCTCGCCGCCGGCCGTCACGACCGACAGCGCATCGCGCATCGTGCCGATCCCGAGCGTCCGGAAGAACTCGGTGCGCCGCTCGACGGAGCGTACGTCGGAGAGCGGTAGCCGGACGGAACGGAAATGGGGGATCAAGAGCCAGTTATGTCCGTCGACCACGGTCGCGTCGAGGATTGCAGCGTCGAGCGTGACGCGTATCCGCACGACCGCGACGAGCGCGAACGTCGCAAACAGCGCGAACCCGGTCATCACGAGTCCGGTGAGGTCCACGATCCAATCAGCGCTATGATCGGCGCTACCGATGATCGCCGGCAGGCTGAACAAGAGCGTCGCCATCGCGGCCATGAACACGGCCAGAAATCCGATCGCGATTCGCGTCCCGATGTTGACGCGCCACGTCGTCTGGGCGCTCCGCTCTCCCGGCAATCCTCGGACCGCCTAGTAGTCGACGCCGCGCAAGAGGTTTGCCGCGGGCACTTTCTGGTAATTCGGGTTATCCCGCACGAGGGTGTCGGCGAAGTTCGAATCGAGCGTACTGTGCTGCCCCGTGCTCGCGTTGACGACGACCGCGCGATCGAGCGAGTAATTTTCCATCGCGACGGCTTGCTTGTGCATACCTTCCTGCGCGGCGCGATCGCTCGCGAGGGCTTCGTCCGTTCGCGCTTGCCGCGCGGCGTCTTGCGCCCTGTCGTTCGCAATGTCGGCCTCGAAGCGTTGTTGGAACATCTGGCGGATCGCGCTTTGCTGCGCCGCGACCGCGCCGAAATTGATGCGCACGCTGTTCAGGACCGCGTTTGCCGTTTGCGCTTCGCGCCCGATATTCGCTTGGGTTACGAACATGTGACTATCTGAAAGCTGCCATAACCCCGTCGGATCCGGCGGTAACACGAAAACATACGCGATGAAGTGGATCGCTTTCGATCCGGTTCCAAGGGTTCCGCTCATGTTTGCCGCTGAAGCTCCGGCCGGTGTCGAACTGGTAATCTGAATCTGCGGCTGCGCCAGGCCGTGCTGCCGGGCCAAGCCCTCGTACATCGCTTTCCAGGCCGCCACCGGATCGCTCGTATACGGCAACACGATGCCGTGAAAATTCTGGCGCGCCAGCGGCGATGCCGAGCGCATGAACATCTGCGCGCGGGGATTGGACGGATCGAGTCCCATGAAATGCATGTTGTAGGAGACTTGCGCCGAGCCGGACGGCCCGCTCGCCTGCGCGCTGCCGCCGCCCGCGACGTTGAGGCTCCAATCGCTGGGCACGCCGATGCTCCCGGTACCGTCCGGGAAGGCGTGCGTCGTCAGCGGTTCGGCTGGTGCGAGTTTAATGGACGGAGCCGACGCCGTGGCCGGCGTCGTCATGCCCCGAAGCCGCTGGAGCATCGGATCGACGGTCGTATGGAAACGCGCCGTCGTGTCGTATAGCGCGGCGCCCGCGGCCTGCGCGCCGGGACTTGCCGTGACGAGCGCGATGCCGGTAAACGACGCGCCGCTCCGGGCGGCGGTGAACAGTAGCGCCACCGAGTGGTCGTGGGTATTCTGCGCGGTCTGGACAACGGTGGGCCGCGTGCCGAGTTGGGTGTGAACGCGGCGCATCAGCGCGGCGGTCGCATCAGCCAAAGACGCTCGGCCGAGGGTGCCGGTGACGATCGTCCCGCCGCCGGGATTTGCCGTGACCTGGAAGGTGCCCCCGCTTGCCGCAAACGCCGCACGCGGGAGCATCGCTCCCCACAGGCAGCATCCCGCGAGCAAGACGACGAGGAGTACGATCATCGCGCTTCGGGCGGCGTGGCCGCGACGGCGGTAGAGATCCCCTAGACTGAACTTCATTGTGGACGCAGCATAGCAGGCATCGGGCCCGGCTGCGTATGGGGGTGAACCCCCAATTCGGCCGGGACGGGTGAGATAAACGGGATCGTCGTTTCGACGACCAACAGACGATCCGGCCACGCGCGCCGCGGCCAGCCGTGGTACGCGCGTGCCGGTAGCGTCTGGTCAGCGTACCGCCTGGCTGCCGCGGGCGAGTGCGTCGACACGCTGTTCGAGTGCGGCGATCCGCGCGTCGCTGCGGAGCGCTCGCGCACGTAAGGCGTCGTTTTCGGCACGCAGCGCTTTGATCGCCGCCAAGGCCACACCGTCCTCGTCGAGGTGATGTGGCGATCGTCCTGGGCGGCGGACGTCAAAACTTGGATGACTTTGTTCCCGGAGGAATCGTGAAGGCCCACGTCTTTGCGCCCGGCTGGTTCAACGAGCCATCCGTGTTACTGTCGACGTCGACGACCAGAACGTTCTTGAAGTCGTTCCGCGTCGCGGCGAACGCCACTTTGAAGCGTAGCCGCTGAATCGGGTGACTCCACGAGACGGTTAGCGTGTTCGCGCCGGTCTTGACGACCGTCGTGATGTCGTCGTATGTCACCTCGCGCAAGCGGTCGATTTCCCTCCCATCGATCCGGACGATGATCCCGTCCGCCTCCGCCGTCATGTTCTTCAAGATCGTGATTGGGCCGCCACGGTCGATCTGATCCGGATTCTGCTGCGCGTGAGCGGGCGCGGCGAGCGCCAGGACCGTCACGAAAGCGAGGACGCTTGGGTTTCGCATGGCTTGCGCATACCCAAGAGGGCGGCCATCAAAGGTCGACATCTTGTCCGGTTCCTCGAGTTCAATTGCCGGTTCGTCGAACGCGGCTCTCTTTCGGGTCGATTTCGAGTGCAGGAAAACCCGGCTCGTAGACCCCCGTCGTGAACGACGATGTTAGACGGTACGGGCAGTTTAGTTCAGCTAGAGATGCCGAAATGTTGTACGATTACAAGTCGCAGCAGGCGAACTCGCCGACGTTGTAAACGCGTCGGGCCGTAGCGATCTGAAAATGAGCACTTCACGATTGCAAGGTTCACTTCACGATACGCGCGCCGCCGTGGCTCGGGCCGGCGGCGATCGGGTCATCTTCATGAAGGAATCCAGGACCGGTAAGCCACATTTTCTCTGCTGCCCCTTCGCTTTAAGGAACGGGTAGCTTTGATTACCGCTCTGCAAGTTTCGGGTGTGCTGCCGTGAAGATGCGCTTGTTCCATCGGTTCGCTCTCGCGATCGTTCCCGTTTCTCTGGCGGCGTGCAGCGGAAGCGGCGGCGGCTCGTCGGTTTCCGGAACGCCCGTCGTCACCGCGACCTCGGGCTCGCCCTCCACGTTCGTGCGCCCGAAGCTCGTCTTCAAAGAACCCGTGAAGTCTCATCACAAGGCGAAGGGTTCGAAATATCTGAGCGCCGGCGCCGAAGGCGTTACGGTCACGCTGATTTCGTCGGCCGTCGGTCTCTCCAACCTCTCGGCTACGACCGATCTCACGGCGCCCGGCGTCTGTGTCAACAACACGTGCACGGTCTACGGGCCGCCGATCCCGCCCGGGTCGGATACGCTGAGCGTGACCGAGTACGCTGAGAAGCCCACTGGCAACCCCCTCGCGGAGCCAAGCAACGCCCATGCGGTGGCCACCTCGTCGTCGACCGCTGCCCCGGCGCAAAACAATCCAGCACCGACGATACTCGCGGGTCAGGACAACAACATCAGCGTTACGCTCTACGGCGTCCCCGCAATCTTCGCGTTCATTGTGGACCAGTATTTCGGGTCGGGCGGAAGAGCCTTGAGCCAAGATTTTGGGCTCTTTAACGTCGCCGTGGAGGACTACCTCGGTAACTCTATTTCTGGTGAATACTCGGAGCCGGTCACAATAAGCGATTCCGATACGTCCCTCTACGGAACGTCGTTATCGCTCAACAACGGATCGACGACGGCTGCGACCGAAACGCTCAATAGCTCGACCGACCTTGGAAACCTCGTACTCGCGTACGGCGGTCAGGCAGAAGTCGCCCCGACAATCTCAGCAACGGCCGGGGGCGTGCCCATCGGGTCGAGCGCGCCCAACCACATCTACATCACCTTGCATGCAATCGTGGTCACGCCCGGCTCGAGTTACTCCGCCGAGACCCAGACGCCCGGCGAGATCGATCTGTTCGCCGAGAGCGGCCCCGGCTCGACCGCGGCCGTCACGTTGTCTGAAATCGGCTGGTCGAATTCGCCGTACAACCAAACGTTCTCGTACACGGCCGGCACGTGCTCGCCTGGAACACCTGCCACCACCTACGACCTCACGACGGCCGACGACCTCACATTCACCGATACGGCCCCTGCGGGGGCGGCACCGGGCAATTGCACGATCACCTTCACGGACTTCCCGAACGGTCAGGGCGTGACAGAGACGCTGGCGTACACCGAGCCAACGAACGCCGTCAACGCGAAGACGCGCCATGGGGCGTTACGTCTGTTGACGCCGACGGGCAGCCGACGAGCGGACTTGAACCGCTGACCTGCTGATTACGAATCCGCGCGATATCTATCGCGAACCGTGATTCTCGAGGGAAATGGCGTCGCTCTTGTCGCTCTCGGCGCTGTTGTCGCCCGCCGTTACCCCCGCGCGTTACCCCCGGGAACACTCCTCGGAGGCCGAGGTGCTGACATCGATGATCCTACCGTAGCAGAGTGATCCTTGTCCTTCAGAATCGAACGCGCGTCGAAAGTCGAGCGAACCAACAATCTAAGTTACGGGAGGCGCGCCGCGGGTTTCCTATGTTTGCCCCTAGATATTCTCGACGGTTCATCGGCCACGCTGGGCGAAATCAAATTCGCTCGACCGGTCGCAATCCGACCATGAACGTCGTGAGCGGAATTAGAAACCCTTCCCCTTTGTGGGACCTGCTCCAGCCGTTACTCCTTCCGATGACGTAGCATGATCGTTGCCTCTGTTACAGCCGGATATTGGAGCACGACGGCCACCGGTGCTGCGGCGCTATCCGTGTTTTGTGGAGCTTGCCCCCGGCCGTGGCAAGTAGGATGGCGCCAAAGCACGCGGTAATGGTCGGAAGCGAGCGTGGCGCGATTCGAGCACTTCCTGCCGACTAGCGTTCAAGGCGCACGCGTAGCCGTCTCGCGCGCTCGCGAAATGCGCGCTCGCCGCCTTCCAAGATGCCGCAGACGGCCTTGCGAATTTCCGCTTCTTCGAGGCCACCGCTGACGTAAGTAATTGGCGGCAGGCGTCCGTCGATGTGTGGACCGGCGGTCGCAATGATCACCTGGTCAGCGTCGGCATTAACAACGAGGTTCGCGTTATGGGTAACAATGATCACTTGTCGATTCTGCTTCGCTTCATTAAACAAACCGACAAGGTCGTCGAAGATCGATTTGGGATCGAGATTCTCCTCGGGTTGATCGATGATTAATGGACGATCGTCCGTATCGTCAAGCGCAAGGTAGAGGAGCAGGAGGACAATGCCTCGCGTCCCAGGGGACAACAAACGGATATCTACGTTTTCGTAGTCCAGGCTATACTGCAGCGAGATGTGCCCCGTCCCATACAGCCATTCACCGAACCGCTTGAGCCAGGCACGATATGCCCGCTGGTCAGACTTTTCAATGTGCTTAAGAATCTCGGTCTGATATTGGTTGCGAAAAGCCGAGATCGCGGCGCTAATCTCCGCTGCGGTGCCCGTCTCCCACGGCTGCTTCAACAGTTCGTGAGCGATTTCAAGGAGCTGGCCCTTTCCTTTCATTGGCCCCACTCGGCGTAGATCGAGAAGCTGCTCACCCTCGGCAGCCCATAGGTGGATATCGACGATACGACGGACCGTAAACGACAGCTTGCTCACAGCACCTTTGGCGTCGCTAAAGCGGGTTACGAGCGGCGCATAGAGGCTCTCAAGAACCTTCTGCTCCGCGATGATACTCTCAAAAACTCGCTCGTAAATCTCTTCACGTTCCTTCGCGAGCCGCTCCACCCGACTCCGTGCGCCCTCACAATCGCTGAGCTTGGTACGCAGTCCTTCGAGTGCCGCTGATTCTTCAGTGATTCTCTTCGATAGCGCGCTAAAGCGAGCGGCGATTTCTCGATCGGCACCAACAACCTTCTGTAAACGTGTCGTTTCGGCGTCGAGTATCGCAAGTGACTGATCTTCAAGCTTTACATTAGGCATGAGATAAGAGAGGTCAGCAGTTGAGTGAAGGATCGGCGCGTCGCCTTGCAGCCTCTTAAGGGTGCTGCTCACATTGTTAAGCTGAAACAAAACGGCAGCGTTCACATCACCAGTAAATATAAGTAGGAACCGGGCCCAAGTATCGTCTCCAAAGCCGAGAGCGTTATATCGTCTCCGGAGATCTTGCAATTCTCGCGGTGACCGATTATTCCGTATATCCGCTGCTTCGTCTTGAAGGAGCAGGAGACACTGCTCCTGCGCTTTAGCCGTCCTCACGTAGCCACGCACCTTTTCCGCAGCTCGCGACACTGCATCAAGCAATTCCGCGGCTTTCTCACCTCCCTTGACGGCAAGTTTGCTCCGATCCGTAGCATAACGTTGCGCCAAGTTCTCCTTCGCAGCTACCTGTTGCTTCAAGGACGGAACGAGCAAGTCGTTTTCGTACTCGACTCCGATCTGCTCCGAAAGTGTCGCGAGGGCATGTTCCTCCCGATCCCGCGCGTAGCGTGGCCGTGCGGCCCGCAACCTAAGAAGCTCTGAGAAGTCAACAGCTCCTTCCCGAGCGTTAACGTCGTGGGATTGGAAGACGACGCGTTCGATCTCGCGTACGAGACCATCGGTCATACCTTCTGACGCGCAGAGGTCGTTCACGAATTGTTGCGAGAGATAGCGAGCCCCGACCGGCTTGTCGCCAAAGTCCTCAAGTCCGAGGACGCTTATTGGCGGGCCTTCAGATCCGGATCCCCACCCGAGCCTAACTTGGACAGAACCGAGATGATTGCGCGCTCGATACAAAAACGAGGTGCGGTTGTCCCGATCGGCGATCGCATTGCATCCCGCCGCGATTATCTCTGCAAGCGCAGTCTTCCCCGATCCACGGGCACCGATCACGGCAACGAACCCTGGATTGAGCACTAATGCAGGAGTCTGAACCCACGTTGCCCCGGTAATCGTCACGCTAGAGATCGTTTGCGAAGGCGTGGCGCAGTCCGGTGGCTCCTCGCCAACGTATGCTCGACCGGCCGGTTCGATGCACGCCTGGATAAGCGCGTCAAACGTGACGGCGCCCTTAATCCAGCAAAAGCGATTGAGATCAGGTTTTCCGGTCTTCGTCTCTTCGTGTGCGTCGGAGCCGTGGAGGCAGGGCTTCAGGCTCCCGAAGTAATTTAAAATCTGCTCCGCGTTAAATCTGGGACCGCGGCCGATCCAGAAGTTCCGATCGTTTGGATTCCCTGAGAAAATGCAGTGCGCGAACGTTTCAATTTCGCGGCGTATGGACTTGTCGGACGCGTCGCGAACTCCGCCAGCACCGTCATTGCCTGCTACTGAGCCAATAAGAATATTCGCTTTAGCCCAGGCGCTTTGTGTGTAGTTTTCTTTCAATTGATTGAAATCGACCTTGAATTGCTTGCACCCAGCTCTCAGCGCGGCTCTCGAGTCACTGACACCCGGTTCGATCAGGCGCCCAAGCCTTTCCAAATCAGCCGCGTTGCAGCGGAACGTGTCTTGCTGAACCTTGAAGGTGAGGCCGTCGAGGAAGCGCTGAGCCTCCATTAGGTGATTTGGATCGTCCGGACTGATGAGCAAATGGGCATTTGCCCAGTTCCCTTTCACCGTACCGATGTTGAAGCGAATCTCGACATTAGGAAAGATGAGTTGACATTGCGGTAAAGCGCCACCGGCTTTGGCTTCAACCAAACGTTTATAAGTATCAAGCAGATAGTAGTCGGTCACACCGAGAGCTCGAACGGTCGGCACCAACGCTGCAATGGATGCGATATTACGCTCCCACGCGTCTTCGCCCGGATACAAATCGTTCAAGATGGTGCCAGGCAAATGTATGTGGGGATCCCATCGATGCCAACGCGACCCCGAGTTCGAAGCAAAATCCACGGGGGAATCCACTAGCGGCCTGTAACAGTAGGTTTGGGTCTAAGCGATGCGGTGCGTGATATCATCGTATCTCCAATTTAATGGCTTAGCGGTGTCGTTATAATGCTCGATATAGCGCATGATCTTGCGCGCGAGGTCTCTCGTGGATGCGAATGCCGCGGGCGATGAGATCCCGCTCGATCTTCGAGAAGCACAGCTCGACTTGGTTGGGCCAGGACGAGTAGGTCGGCGTAAAGTGCAGATGCTCCGTCGGGTGCGCTTCGAGAAACGCTGCAACGGTCTTCGTCTTCTGAGCCGCGAGGTTGTTGACGATGACGTGGATCTCTTTACGTCGTGGCTGGCTTGCGACGGTCTGCGTAAGGAAAGCAACGAGCTCGGCGGAGGTGTAGCCGGCAGCCGTCTTGCCGAGAACGCTGACGGTTTTCGAGTCCAGAGCCGCGTACAAGCTAAGCGTCCCGTGCCGAAAGTATTCGAAGCCATGGCGCTCCGCTCGGCCGGGCGAGAGAGGAAGGACAGGATCGAGACGGTCCAATGCCTGAATGGCCGTCTTTTCATCTACGCAGAGGACCGCCGCATGTGCCGGCGGCTGCAGATACAAGCCGATGACGTCAGCAGCCTTCTCCTCGAAATGCGGATCGTTGGGCGCCATGTAACGCTCGATCCGATGCGGTTTAAGACTATGCTTTGCCCAGACGCGGGCGACCGTCATGTGGTTGATGCCCAGATGCCGCCCCAGCTTGCGAGTGCTCCAATGGGTCGACCCGTCGTCGGGCTTGCGCCGGATCGCGTTCAAGATGCGCGCTTCGAGCTTGGGCGTGATCATACTGGCCGGCTGCCCCACGTATCGGCTGACCAACCGACGATGCCCGCTTCGTGAAGTCGCTGTTTCCAGCGGACGACAGACGTGCGACGACACTCGAGCTCGTCGCTGATCTTCTGGTGTGTTTTCCCAGCAGCCAAGGCGAGGATAATGCGCGCGCGTTGAGCCTGCACTGCGCTTGTACGATGCGGGCGGACCATCTGCCGCAGTTCATGCTCATCGGATTTTGTGATCGTGAGCGGAGTCGATTGCGCCATGGCATAAATAATAGCAGAAAATCAGCGGTTACGGGCCACTAGCAGGTTGCGGAAAATCCACGATTTGAGTTGTGCGCAGGCTGCGTAGATCTGGTCAGGGATCCACGTCGACTACTCACTTCGGCCCTTTCGGAGAGCCGGGATCGGCAGTTTGCTTCGCTTT